>ERZ1643249.29-NODE-29-length-242009-cov-10.464522_pt1 | contig 242009 bp, 271 predicted proteins | sample MGYA00579263_ERZ1643249 | MGnify/ENA primary metagenome ERZ1643249 (study PRJEB29033, sample SAMEA4952264) | chicken gut metagenome | biome: Broiler Chicken; feature: Gastrointestinal Tract; material: Caecum | place: Ireland | collected 2018 | study: Broiler...
GAATAAATGGTGTATACTATGACTCCAACAATAATTTAGTAGACTTCAATCTAATACCTTATAGGTTAGTGCGTAAAGCCTTTATAGAGGACTTAGATGGAAGAGTTTATCAGTTTCATTATAGGAAGGTATAAAAGAGAAAGGAGAGGTATTATGAAAACTAAAATTAAATTTAAATGCAGATTCTTGATACTGATTTCTATGCTAACAATGCTACTACTCAGTTCATTAACAGTATTCGCAGAACGGTCAGATGTAGATGCAGTCGTTACATTGCAGCCAGGTCTGTCTGAAGTATCATCTGTATGTGCACAGGCAAATGCAACAGTAGGAGAAGAAATACTGGTGTATACGGGTAACGATGGAATGTTGACCTTTAGTAATAAGCTATACAGCGAACTTGATATGGAACAGAAACGAGAGTTCATGAAGGTAGCCTTGGCAGCAACAAAGGAAACATCTTTAGGGGTACAACAGCAAAACAAATTATACAATTTCATCTATGAGCAAGATAATTCTGTATCAGCAGCGGTAAGATACTTACAGTCTGATACCAGTGCTGACTTTGTAGCAGCAAAGGCTTGGTTTAGACCATTCAGTTCTCCATTGAGTACCGTAATGGGTATTCTTTGTTTAATGATATTTATCTTTATGGGTCTTTCAATCGTATTCGACTGTGCATATCTTGCATTACCATTCTTCCAGGGCTTACTTGAGAGAGGTGAAGAGAGAAAACGTCCATTTGGTGTAAGTAGGGAGGCATGGGCAGCAAATAGAGAAGTGGAAACAGATGAACGTCATAGAGGGGTATTTACCCTATATCTTGGAAAGAGAATACCTGCTATCATACTAATGTCATTATGTCTAGGGTATGTAATAAGTGGGTATATTTACGATATAGTAATTTACTTTATCGATGCATTTTCCAGCATACATCTATAATTGAAGGGAGGAATAAACTTTGCGAAAGCTATGGAAACGGGTAACAGCACTTGTTCTCATGGTGATAATGGTGGTAAGTACATTCACCATAGGGGTAAGTGCAGATAGTAATAGTATTATTGCAACCTACATATCACTTGCTAAGGACGGAGCTGTTACTGACGACGCATTAAACACAGAAACATTAACCCAAGGACAGCTAAGATTCCTAGGGGTATATGCTTCTAACTTTTTTGTACCATTCAGTACAGAGTTAGGTGAGGCAGCAGGAGAAGAAACTGATGAGCAGATGGAAAAGCTGACAGAGGCTTTACAGAGTGGATTAAATTTTTCAGATGAATATGCTCAGGTATTTGCAGAAAACTTGATGGGGTTATCCAGAGGCTCTGTTGAGACTCTTGAATTTCGTGTAACACGCTCAAGTGAACCCAACAGATATGTTGAGTTATCTCATCACCCAGTAGCAAACACCTACTTAAACTTCCTGCTAACTATGACAGGAAATGCTGATAAGTTAGCCCAGCAGATGGATGAGAATGCTACTATGAGGTCTGAGTTCGATGACTTAGTAAAAGGTGTATGGGGATACGGAACTGGTGATAACTTTGTACCAGTATTTGATTGCTATTTACATTCAGACTCTGGTACAACTCCATCACAGTTAGCATTCTTGAAGTGTCTTGAGTCAGTACCAACAGAAAACGGGTATGGTTTCTATGCATTAGACCTGGTGGAAGGAGAGATTTCTAGCGGAGACGACATAAAGGAGATAAGTTCAAAAGCTGATGCTCTTGATATGATGATTTTCGGCTCAGAAATGGAAGTAGATTGCTTTGGTAACATTATAGTGCACGGTTTACAACATCAAGTAATTGCTGTACCAGGTTGCCTTAATCCTTTTGTTTGGCAAACGGTAGATTCTACAGGTTCAGATGTTGGTAGTGCAGGAAGTGCCTATCAGATGATAAATGTACAGTCAATTAGTGCAATGGCTAGTGGTGCATCCAGTAATTCCCTGTACTCCGATATATCTGTATCAGCAGATAATACAGCAGGTGGTAACGGTGGAGGATCAGGTGGTATAAATAATGATTCTATAGTAACACTAAAGATCTTCTCAGACCAGTCTAATATGTATGCTCGTTTAAAAGCTATTAAATCCTTTTTTGAAACTTATGGAGAAAGTCCAATAGGTGGTAACTTCTCTGTTAATGTAAGAGGAGTTGGAGAGGTACATTCAATAGGTGAGATGTATTCTGCTTTTGAGTATGTTCTTAATTATGCTGATGGAACATCTGGTAACTCTGGAGAATGGGAAGTATTTATACAGACTTCATCAAATGATAATGGACCTGCAGGGGTATATGCAAAAACAAAGTTACGAAACATGACGAGCTTGAATCCTGAAATACTGGAAGAAGATGCTGATGGTTGGTCAGATCAATCAAAAAGAGATAAACTTGAAGATAATTTAGATAAGATACTGTCAACAGTGACTGTATACAGAGACCAGTTCTCTGATACCTATGACCACACTACAAGAGATGATTTTATAAGTAGAGTTGCAGCTTTACAGAGTAGTGCAATACAGTTAGTACAAGATAGTGGTGGTTCAAATGATGATGATCAAGAGACTTCCCCAGATGGTTCAACAAATGTAACATTAAAAGAGTTTACACCAAAATTTGCTAATGTATTACCTGACGATAACACATTAAGAAGATATAGGGGTACAACGGAGACTGCCTTTGATTTGTCAGCGTCACCTTTTGGAGGTGGAAATCTACTTGATGTATTAACAGATGCTTTTGAGCAGTACGATCAGATAAATTCAGATCACGCAATCGGAATATTTGGGTATTCCCCATCTTCTGATGGGTCTTATTCAGGTAAATTTGGCGATTCAGATGCTCTTGACTTCCCAGATGGATTATCTGAGATCTCAACTGGACCTACTGTTAAGGCATTTGATGTAATAGTAGTTTGTGATAATTTAGGTTCTTTTGAAAATGGTATAGATTATAACGCTTTTCCAGTAACTAACTTTATAGGTGATGATGGGAAGGCTCTTACAGAGACAAACGATAGCATTACAATAGATACTAGCAATTCTTTTGCAGCTGGGTATACAGACATTGTCGATGGAGATATTCTAACTGATGTAAATATATCAGAACAGTTAGCATTAAGTATATATGTATCATATTTATTTGCTAGTCTGTATGATGAAGGCGGAGACCTGTCGACAACAATAGGTAGAATGGGCTATAGAATGGCAACTGAGAATCTACCTGATATACCTAATGAACCACTTGAAATAAGTGATGAAATGAAGTCAGATATCATCCTGACTTCCATTAGGGATTGGCTATATTACTTACTACATCCAACAGACGGTCTCAACTATGTAAGAGAGCTTATAACAAATAAATTAAATGCTATCTTAGTAGGTTGGCACAACGACATGGTAGGAACAAATGGTGTGGGTGCTATAACGGGTACTACTCTTTACAGAAGTCAAACAGGGTATGTTACAACTCCAGACTTATCTGAGATACAGTGGACAAACTCCTTAATTGATTTCTACAACAGTGCGATACCATTCTTGATTGTGGCAATGCTCATAACTATGTTATTTGCATATATAACGGGTATTCTCAGCTTACAGAGGTCTATATTTGGTCTGGTACTATTTGCAGTATTCCTGTTAATGCCAGTAAATCTTATAAACAGCGTGGTGGGTACGAGCAATAGAATTTCTCAAAACTTATATGGTGAGAAGTTCACTTATTGGGCATTAATACAGCAAGAGTCCTATGCAGACAGCATAGCAAGTAACGTAGAAGGTCAGGAATCCTACCAGAACTACCTGAGAGGTTTATTCCAAACTAACAATCAGGTATATTCAAACCAGGGTAGTGAGTCCATTGTATTGAAATGGCAGGCACCAAAGAAAATGGCATCGCTGATGTCATCTGGTGATAGTTACCAGAATCTGAGTGATTCTGGAAAGCAGCTATTAAATACTATGATAGGTACATCATTGACTGGAGAGAGCTATCTTGACAACGAAGATGCGGTATATATGTATCGGAGTTATCTCGATATTAGTAATTTTAGTCAATACATATACAGAGGTATCAAAAACAATACTAGACCATCATATACAAACTTAAATAATTTACAGATATCTAACTCGACAATATCACTACAAGACGCTATACACAGTATGTCAGATGACTTCCAGATAAATATTGCTAACGGGTACACTAATGAATATTCAGGTAGCAACTCATTAGGAAGTACAGTGTTTATAACAGTACCTATATCATCTGCGATTATAAATGATTCTCTTACACAAAAAGATAACATGGGAGACTTAACCCAAGACCAATATGTAGGAATAAATCAGGATGTATTTAATTTCTCTATTCCTATGTTTAATAATGGAAATGGAGAAATAAAAACATATATAAAAGATAGTATTGAGGACACAAATAGGCAAGAAGATGTATCAAGTTTCTTATCCTCTTATACAGAAGAAGATTTGGTAGGTCTTGCAGCGTATAGCTTGTACAGTGAGAATGTATTCTACTACTTCTCTTGGAACTTATATGACCAGGGTATGCAGCCAGAAGTATCTGCAACTAACGGGTATAAAAACATCCTTTTAGGTACGGATAACGCAGGGTACTTCTATAATACAAAAGGTAATGGTGAATTAAAAGACTTCATGAACATGAGATCTTTATTCACCTACATCATTCCATATTTAAAACAGTGTAACGATGTAGTACACGCATGGGATGATACCTATGGTCTATTTACCTATGATGGAGTACCGACGGAAGAAGGGTATCAGAGTGACCCTGAAATCCAGAATAATCCAGAACTCAAACAGAAATACTGGCACAACTTAAATGTAGCGAGACTGTATAATCTTTATACACCATGGGTAGATGTAATGTATGATTGCAGCTATGCAGATGGTGAGTACATCTCTGCAATGGGTGAACGGTACTGGGTAGAAAATCCTATGAACCCTACATCATATCCGGAAGAAAGACCAATGATATTCTCTGAAAGTGAGATGAAAGATTATGGTTTGGAGCGTGGAGACCTTACTTCTGTGGAACAGTTAATACTAGATTGCAACCAGGGCATGGAAGAGCGTATGTACGAGTTACTAAACTATTTCAACTTTAGTGACGTAACTTTGAATACGGCAGCAGCTATGAACTGTGCATTTGAGTTTAATACAACATTCTCAGAGAATGGGGTATTTACGGACAACCACAACATTTATCCCCAGTCATTTGAGTTAGCTGATTTCTCATATGATGCTTTCTTAAGATTTATCTTATCAAATAATACGGGCGAGGAGCTTAATGGTAATGGTACTGATATGTCAGTATCTGAGGGTACTACGCAGGAAAGTCAGGATTTTTACTTCAAGTTGGTAAACAACTCAAGTACAACTACTGCAATAGTTATGTTAATACTGGATATCTTGTCAGTATACTTATTACCAGCATTTAAGATATTCTTTATAATAGCTATATTCATTGCTTCAATACTGATAATACTGTCAACAGCCTTTAGGGTAGACCCTGAACAGAAGTTTATAAAGAAGGTACTTGTAGGATTCTTCTTACCATTGTTTAAGTTCTTCTTTATAACTATTGCTTTCTCCTATGTGATATCTCTATTCATGGGTGTTGGAAATAATGCAGTAACTCAGTCAGAAGTAGTATCGATACAGATGGGAGACCCTGTAATAGTTATGATAGCTATGATAGCTATCGACATAGCGGTATTGTTCTTATACTTCAAAGTTATTAAAGGGGTAATCGACACCATCAAACACGAAGGCAAGAATGTAGTAAACTTTGGTGCAGCGGTATTTGGTGGTGCAGCAGCAATGGTAGCCGGAGCTGTATCAGGTGGCTTCTCAAGGGTAGCACCCGGTGGAGGTTCTGGTGGAAGTGTCGGAGGATCTGGTGGAAGACCTGCCAATGACGGAACAGGAGTACAGAGTCCACGTGCTTCAAGAAGAGCTTCTAAACCTGGTGGAGCATCGCCTAACGATTATGAAGATAGGTATACTGAACAGTCAGATATGCGTAGGAATGATGCTAAGCGTAGGACAATTAATCCAGATGACGAAACTAAGAGAACTGAAAAAGATTATAGACAGCGTAAAGAGGATATCGACCGCAAGACCAGGTCGGGTATGGACAACATATCGAGAGACCGGTCTGATAGGTATTCTCAGGGTTCTCACAGAGCAAAAGATGTGGGTGACAGTAAAAGGTTTAGGGGTAGACAAGATGACTAACTAGGAGGTGATTAGGGGTGATACTCTTTTCAATAGTATTATTAACATTGGTAAGCATATCGCTTCGAATCACCATACTTGGGTTAGAAGCAGTAATGTTTACTATTGATAGAGCAGATGATTTAAGAAAGGTTGGTGAGACTGCCATAGTGCAGTCCACTCGCCTTTCTAAACATAAAAGTGTATATAAAACAGCAAGAACTATACAGTTTGGTATAAAACAAACATTAAAGCTGTTTAGATTTATAGTATCACGTCTAAGAGATTTGCTGATGGCTCTCGAGACTGTTGTACTGGTATTAGATATAGTAATATTTATTATATTGATGTCTGCTTCAGCAGGATTCTTAGTTCTGTATTGTACTACAAACGAGGAAGGTCAGTTGGTTTACAATGAAGATGTTCTAACCGGATTAGGTGTTTCTTCCTCTACACAGGAGGAGTTAGAATCAGAGTCTGCATCTGGAAGTACCAATTCTGGTAATTTCACTAAATATGATCTTAGTACGGAAGAGTTACAGAAGATTGCTAGATTGTGTTATCAGGAACAGGGTTCTGTAGAAGGAGCAGCAGCCGAGGCATCTTTGATGTGTAACCTATACGAAAGCACAAGAGGAGAGGGGTATTCAAGTGTATATGACTATGCAAGAAATAGCGGATGGTTTGCTAATGCAGCTAGTCATATGGACAGCGGAGAAGCATCTGACGAAATAGTAAAAATTGTTACAGCAATAATCAAGGATGGCAAACGGGTATTACCAAAATATGTTGACGAACATGATTGTATATCTGATATAAGTTCCGCAACAAATAATGGTACAGCGATAAATCCTAGTAACCGAGATGAATACCAGCAACACGTATCTAAGATAGAAAATGTGTATGGTTCCAGTTATACATTCTATTGTTTTCCAACTTCAAATTCTGACCCCTTTGGTTATACAAGTCAGGAGAAACGTGAGGAGTTTGGAGATGGTTGTTATAGCGTAGAATCATTAAAGATAGAGCTAGGATTATAGTGTAGGAGGCGATAATATTGGCGAGAAGTAACGAAGATTTTAGTTATGGAAATATGAGACCAAAGATGGGTGCAACAAACATGACTCTCCCAATTACATTTGATTATTCAGGAGGTCGTAGAGACTCATCAAGAAGTCATAAAATATGGGCGGTTGTACTTGGAATACTTGGGTTGTTAGTTGGAATTGGAACCCTCTTTTCTAAAGAGGGTTTCTTCTTAGCAAACATATTGTTAGGTCTTGGTGTAATGTATTTAGATGCATTGTTCATAAGATTTGTAATTATGAAAGAAGGCAAGATTCGTAAGAATATGATTGAAATGGAAGACAACGACTATCAGTATCCAACTGATAAGATATGGGGTATATATGCGGTAGAAGACCAGTATCCATACTATTGCAGGTTTCGTAATGGTAAGTCTGGTCTATTTGTGCGTTTGAATAAAGATGTAATCTTAGGTAAATTTAGTCAAGCACAGTTCGATCACTACGAAGCAATTAGTGATGCACTAAACATAGCCGGAAGTAGTCGTGTAAGAATTTGTCATATAGACTACATGGATAATGTAGGTACTGATGAACGTATAGAAGAGAGCTTCGTTGCTCTTGAAGATGTAAAAAACACAGACTTAAAAGACGTACTAACAGACATCTTCACTTACCAGAAAGAACAAATGATGGAAAGGGTAACAACCTTTGATGTATATGGATTCCTGTGGACTGGTTCTGATATAGCAGCATGGGCGGTAATCCAGAAAGTATTATCCTGTTTCCTAGAAGCTAACTACAGAAGTTATCACATACTTGACTCATCTGACCTAAGGGAGCTTCAGTGTGTACTTGGTAACTTACATGACTTTAGTGTAAATGATGCAATGTCAACAGCATTCCACACTAATGAAGAATACAAAGGGGTATATCCTATAAGAATAGTACACGAAGACGGTACAGAAGATAAATTAGGCGATACTTTCGAAGAGAAACGTGAAAAACGTCGTCAGGAAGAGGAAGCACATGAACTCAAGAAACAGGAAATCAAGAGAAGAAAGATTTCCAAGGGTAAGAAACATAAAGAAGACGACGAAGAAATAGATTTGTTTAGTTAAACAGAAGGGAGAAGGTTGTATGATAGTAAGTTTTTCAATAGGTGATCCTAGTTTAAAGGTAATAAATACGTTAAAGCGTCAGGCAGATAACATTGAGTTCCATTCATATCCAGACCTGCAGTCATTGGTAAAAGAGGCGATGATGCGTCACATCTCTTTTGATAGAATAGTATTCTCTACTGCATTGTTTATGAACCCACAGGGTAAACTCATAGACGAAGATGAAATAGAAGGAGAACTACGGGTATTAAACGAGTTTATCAAGAACTACTCAGACAATACATCCATCGTAATGATTACTACAGGTGGTAATGATATTGCTTGTGAGTTGTTCTCAAAAATGTTTGACTCACCTATGTACACCCCAGTAATAATGCCAAAAGCTACTCCAAAGAACTTACTGGAGCTAGTAACAGAAGATATTATGAAGTTAAAAACTAAATACTATGTATTAGATGTCTCTAAGGACAAGACCATCGTAAGCTCTTCTGTAAAAGAAGAAACTCCAGAACCGACGAAAGCTGAACCTCAGAAGCATGAGCCAGAAAAGAAGAAGAAGGGTGGATTTTTCAGTGGATTGATGGGAGGAAAGAAAAAATCACCCGAAGTAGTCAAACCGGAACCAGTGGAAACAAAGGTAGCAGAAGAGGTGTCAAAGGTAGAGGAGACTGTAGCAGAGAATGTAGGTAATTTTTCTTCTGGACCACGCTCTGTATTCGGAGGATTTGGTGGAGAGATGGCTACAGATGTGTCTGTTGTTCAAAATAATTCTCAGAAAAATTTATTTGAATCTCAGACATCTCCTAGTCCCGAAGGAAGCGAATCCGTAACTGGTGGATTTTCTGATGGCTCTGAAGAAGATGATATGCTTTCTCTTGGTGAAATGGGGGCAGAGCATACTGATACTGGTTTCCTGGATGAAGATGAAGAAGAGGCTGATGCGGAGCTTCAGGCGTACTTAAAAAGCCAGGAAGAATCTCCTGAGGAACCTGATTCAGAAGAGCCCATTGGGGAAGATCTAATCTCCAAGGGTACTCCGGTGAGAAGTTGGGCAACATCTTCAGAGTCGGAGAAGGTAAGTTCAAAGAGAGAGGAGACTCCTATAGAAACAGAAGAACGAGAACTGGTAGGTCATACTGGAGAAATGGAAAGAAGAGTAGTTCGTGAAGAACGAAAGGTAGAAAGTCCAAAAACCAGTATTGACTTAATACTTGGTATGCACGGTAGTGGAAGTACAAGTGCCATTATAAACGAGGCGATGGATTTAACTCAGAATAAGGGTGCAAAGGTACTAATCATCGACTTAGACTATAGGGAGAATGGTATTCTTTCCTTTATAGATACGGAAGCCTTTTATTCCAGAGGATATTCTAGAGGCTTAATACGTAGAAGAGTGTATGTTGAGGACGGTGTAGGAATCCTTTCCAACGGGTATGGTGTTCATATAAGTGCAGCAGGTTTGCTTGCATTGTTGAGGAGTGGGGTAATGAGGTCTTATGATGAAGTTCTTATTGACTGTCCTATTGAATGCATGGATGTTATTTCTAAAGAAGTGTTAAAGCTGTGTAATATTCTTGTATTTACCAATACAGATAGAAGTGATTTACTCTCAACAACATTAGGTCTTACTAATAGGGAGTACTGCTCACTTGAAGTAGAAAGAAAGGTAATGAAGCACTGCATAGTGGACTGCCCAGATGGAAAGAGCTTAGATAAAGAGGATATCATCTATGTAAAAGACAACTGCCTATTTGCTAATGGCTGTTGGTTAGACAATTATGAATAAATAATAAGGGGGTGTAAGTCTTGAACATCGTAGTAACTACGCTAAAACAAGACTATCCAGGTTTTATAAAGTTAAAAACTTTAAAAGAAGCCAAAGCGGTTGTGGGTACTATAGATTTCCTTGTGTACCATAAAAGTAATGAGACCAAAGACGAAATAGTAGACCTGTTGACAAAATTAAAAGATATAGCGAAGACACTAATTTATATTCGAGACAGGTCTCATGTAGACCAGGCTGTCCAGATAATAGTGACTGGTTCAGGTGGAAGGTACTTTGATGATGAGTTCTTCATGGAGAGTTCAGAAGAACTCAATAACCTGATTAAAAACTTTAGCACAGTAACTGATATAGTGGAGTTAGGTGGAGTAAATGTACTAACTGACTTTTTCTCAAGGTATTTAAACTCTGGAAGTGCAGCTTTCAATAAAAGCTATCTTGCAGTAGTAAAAGAAGCAGTAAAAGGTATGATAGCAGATTATAAAGAGAAGGACCTGCAATTATTACAGCTTTCAGAGACAGCAACAGAAATATTTGCCCACTCTTCAGAAATAATATCTGGTATTGAGGGTGAACGAGAAAAACTCCAGGGTATGTTACAGCAAGTTCAAGCTGAACATCAGTCATCTAAGGCTACAGCCTTTATGGGTATGCCTAGCGTAATCTTCTTTCCAAGCGTATCCTATCCAAAAGAGAAGGCTATTATTCGGGTAAAAGATGTGGGTGGTTGTATCTTTCTCACATCTTTCATGATGGGATTTAGATTGTATCTTGAACGTATCAAGAATGTAAGACCAAAGCTAATTTTTGTTGAATCAGTAGGTAGTCAATATGAAACAAAATACAAAGAATATGACTGGGTAACTCAGAAAACAGCCAAGTCCATGGGTAATTATTATAACTCAGTCATATTCACAAACTATCCTATAAAGGATGTACTAAACCGTTTACTGGATGATACCGACTATGATACATTTATCATAGTTGATAAATTAAGAAACAGTAAAGACCACATTTTAAACTCACGTGGACCAGCAGTAAAATATGCAATAAGCGGGTCAAGTATCATAGATAAGTTTAAGTTAAAGAAATCAAATTGTTTTACAACAATTCATTCCGTACCAGGAACAATGTTTACACTTCCGGTATATGCAGAATATCCAAGTGACTCTGCACAGCGGGAGAGGATGTATTTAAGGTCATGTACTCAGTACTATGACACACTTTATGGTAGGAGGTAAGTATATTGAGCTTTTTATCAAATCTCTATGGTAATGTAGAGGGTTCAAAAATTAAGATAAGTGCTTTTAACTTGTGGAAGAACTACTTTCTGGCTCATGTAAAAGGTGACCAAAGTAACTATCCTAAGCTAAGACCCTACAATATGTACTCAACGGGTAATGCGACTATGTCTGGTAAAGACAACATTACTTTCTATTATACAATAGACGGGTATCCTGCAAACATACCTATCGACTTCAGAGACAATATAAGAGCCGAAGCAAGAGACGGTGTTCGTATTTCTTTCATTTCAACATTTGAACCAACAAGAATCGATTGGAACAGCCCTCAGATGCGTTCAAAGTTGCGTACATGGAGAAATATAGAAGAAGACAAAGAAGGAGAAGTGTCTGAGTACAACTATCACGAGAATAGAAACTATCTTGATAGTTTGTCAAGACGTAAACAGTCTATTGTATATCTGGTAGATGCAGAGCGAAGAAAGCGTAACCTCTTCAAATACAGAACTATGATGATAATCCAGGGTATTCGTGGCGAGAACTTTGATAAAACCATTGTTGAAGTCAAAGAGTACTGCAAACATAACGGTATCGTAATAACAAGAATAGACTCTAACATCTTTGAATTTCTGAGAGCCTTTAGTCCATTTACAATGGAACTTGATTCAGGAATCCTTAAAGAGGTCGGCAGCAATACTATCCCGGACGAGCAGATAGCTAGGTTCAGTACCTATGACCAGGGTAAGATTGGTCGTAACGGTATCATGTTCGGTACTGACATCTACTCCGGTTTCTCTGTATATAAACAGATTAAAAAGAAGGACACTGATGCAGAAAACATTTTGATAACTGCTGAGACCGGTGGAGGAAAGTCTTTCTTCCTGAAAGCACTACTGTTACAGCTTATAGCAATGCCTGAGTATAATGGCACAATCAATGATATCGAGGGATTTGAGTATATACCTATGGCAGGATTCATTGCTAACCAGGATAAAGTAGTAATACTAAACATGGAAGAAGGAGAGGGTTGTTATTATGACCCATTCGAAATCGTTACAACAGGTGTAGACAACCTAGACAGAGACCTATTTGCGTTCTCCAAACAGTTTACGAGCTCATACTTCAGGGTACTAATAGGAGAGAAGCTATTAAAGAAGAATGAATGGGCAGAGAAAATTATCAGTAACGCTATCTCTCGAGCATACACATCAATAGGGGTATTTGAAGAGAGACCTGAAACTTGGAGTCAAACACATGGGTATGATTTGTTTTACGTTTATGATCAGTTTAAGTATCTCTATACAGAATGTATAGAATTAAGACGTAAGTATGAAACTAATCCTACAGGGTTGGAGTTATACGAGAGATACAAATTAAATGACGAATACATTGATACTCTTGATAAAGTAGTAGCAAACTTATCTGAGTACTTTGAACCCTTTGAACATGGTGGGATAAGAAGTAACGTATTTCAACGTAAGGTATCCCTTAGTGAAATAGTAAATGCTAAGCTTCTTGTAAACAGTTTTGGTATGGCAGGTAAATCTGCGGATACTATCGACCCAACTCAGATGGCATTAACTCAGTTATCTGCAGCCAACATATCTTACATACGTTCAATCTTCTCTAAAGCCCAGGGTAGATACAACTTCAAGGTATGGGAAGAGTTTCAGAGGTGGGGTTCATTCCCTAATTCAGCAGCAACTATCAAAACAGCCATTACTGGTGGTCGAAAATTAGGGGATATTAACTTCATTGTAACTAACAATGTAAAAGAGCTGTTAGATGATGATAAGTTCGCAATCTTTGATAACATTACTTCCTTTGCTGTCGGCGCAATCGGTAGTGCAAATACCAGAAAAAGGATATGCGAGGAGCTTTCTGTACCAACTCTGTTGCCAGACCTTGATTCTCTGGTAACTAAGAAAGGTGATACTGAGAGTTTTGAAAAGGAAAATGAAACTATGAGTATGTACGATAAGGCATTTCTCATTCAGCTAGATAAGAGTGTATCAACAATTTCTAAAATGATGTTACCAAAGCCAATAGCAGATAGTGACATCTTTAGAACGGGTGTAGACCTTAGTAGTTAAGGTATCTTAAGGAGGGTTTAAAATGTCTAAGATATTAGGTATCTTCAAGGTAAAAAGAAACATAATGATTCTTGTAATCATTTTGTTGGTAATCATAGTAGTGGGAAGGGGTATTGCAAGTCGTAACTCTGCAAATAAAAAGCAAGACGAGACAGATGCTTACACTGAACAGTTACTTGAGCAGGCAAAAGAAGGGGATGCAGAAGTAACTGATAACCTTTTACTCCAAATGCAGGACGACCTGATAAAGACATATGGTCAAGTTCCAGACGGCTACATTTGGGATATTGATGGAGAACTGCTTTCACTTGGAGACAAGTCTATGACTGCTGAGGATGTAGTATATAGCTACTTAAATGGTCTGAGAACTCTTGACTTTTCTACTGTACAGAAATATTCAAGAAGTTCTATGGTAGTCGATACCTATGAAGGGTACTTCAGTGAGACGGATAAGAACACCGACTACACTGACCAGTTCCTGCGTAATATGTATAGAGAAGCATTGCTGTCAATGCAGGTAGAAGGTATTGAGAACTCTACAGTGTTCGCAGAAAACAAACAGGTTTTCTCTGTAAAAGTAAATATGCTTGACCTTACAGATAAAGACTTCTGGTACGACGACAGGGTAGAAATCTACAGAAATCTTAAAATGTATGATTCAGACCAGTCTGATAGCACAAGAGCAGATATGTATCTGTATGATTACATCTCTGAGTACTATGCAAGCGATAGAGCTTCTACTAGGGATGTAACTTTCGATTTAACTGTACAGCGGTATCCAGACCTTGATACAGGTTGGTTAGTATCTGTAGACACGGATATTGATAGTGCATGTAGGTATGCAGACGGTAAATTGGTAGTAAGCTATATTAACGAGATGTATCGTGATGAAGGTCAGGATGTACTTGATATAGCTGATGGAAAAGTAGAAGAGTAGGGTAACTGGAGGTAGTTCTATGCAGGGATTTGGTGTATCACTGGTAATAAGCTTTATAATTATGTTATTCTCTCATTTGTCTCAGGATAGAGATTTTCCTGATACGATGAAAACTGGTGCTTATGTGGTACTAGGAATTATTGGCTTATTATATATTATATTTGGAATACTATAACGATAGGGGGTAGTTGTAAGATGGCTTATGAAGATGCAAGAGCAGAAAGGGATTACCGTATGAATCCACCTGATTCAGCACCCGGTCAGGGTGATATTGGTGATGGATGGGGTGATTTATACTCTGGCTCTGAGACAACCACTCAATCAAATAACTTCACGGGTATGGAATCTGACATGAATATAAACAACATACTAAGTAATGATCCCAACGGAATGAACGGTATGAATGGAATGCAAAATCCTATGCAAAACCAGCAACAGGGTATTTCAGCAGAAGAGGAGTTTTATAAGGTTGCTAAGAAAGTGTTAGTAGCATTAAAAGATTTCTCTTTTGCATTTGTAGAATCCATACGAAACAATAAAGCTTATGACTGGCATATGCTAGGTGAGCGGTCATTTAAGATATCATGTGCAGCCATAGCAATAGGGGTATTCTTTGTAATACTTAAACCTTTTGTACCAAGCATACAACAGCCAAGCGATTTAATAATTGGTGGTATTCTGTCAATGATTGCAGGTACTGTACTAATGATGAAGTTCTCTAAGTCAGAAGGAGCCCCTGAAGTAGAAGAACCACCAGCAGAGCCAGAATCTAACGCATTTGAGGAATCAGATTTTTTCTCTGATTCAAATGATGATGGTGGCGGAGAAGAGATAGATTTCTTCCAAGATAGTGAGGAAGAGGATGGTGGAAGTATATGGGATACTCTTCCAGACGACGATAGTTTTTACGATGATGACTACGAAGAAGAAATTGATAACTCTTCTTGTGCAGGAGGAGATAATTTCTCTGTAGAGGATGCAGTAAACAGTGTACAAGAAATACCAGCGGGTACTCAGACAAGGCAGTATTTATTTGAAACCTTTAGTAGAATACTTCCTAAATATACTCCAACATTTGATTCAATGGAGACTTTGGATTACAACTCAGACGAGTTCATGATGTTTGAGCAGTATTTAAGAGATGCAGCCGATCAGGTAGGAACAAAGGAGGAGAATATACCAGAGCTTGAAGAGGTAAGAAAGAATCTATTCTCTATCCAGCTAAGAGCAACTAGACCAGCAGGATTGAAAGAGCAAGAAATTGCTGATGAAGTTGCTAATCTCTACAGCCGTGATGAGGACTTCAACGTAGTAAGATTTGGGGTATATGCTACTGTAGATTCAACTGTTGGTAAGTTGATAATCAATATATTTACTGGTGAGTCTGCTATGGTATCCTTGAATGATGTGTATGGGGTAATCGGAGATTGGGTGAAAGACCCTAAAGTAACAATGCCTTTTGTATGGGGTATCTCAGAAATGGGTAAACCTTATTACTGTGATCTGGTAAATGCTGAGAGTATCATTATAACTGGTGAAGCCCGTTCCGGCAAATCTTGGAAAGGTCAGTCGATAGTAGCTCAGTTGGCTATGTTCAACTCACCGAAAGAGGTTGAATTCTATATATTTGACCATAAAAATACCTCATCTGACTACAGATACTTAAGTACAGTATTACCACATGTCAAGTATTTCTGTGGTGAGACTTTTAAAATCAATGAGGGTATTGCTAAACTGGTTGACCAGGTAAAGTCCAATGTTGAACGTCAGCTACAAGAAGCAGGTGCAATCAACATTAAAGACTATAATAAGTCTCATCCAAATGATAAGCTTCCATATAGGTATGTAATCATTGATGAACTTCAGTCCTTGATGGATGCCTATGATAAAGACCAGCAGGCAGAGTTCAAAAAGCTGATGTCAACTATCGTAAGTAAGCTACCATACCTTGGATTAAGGCTTATAATGTTCCCTCACCGTATTGTAGACCAGATTATTGCAAAGAATACATACTCTCTGGTATCAACAAGAGCAATCGTTGGTCAGCTGAATAAAGATGAGGTAAAAAATGCTGTTGGTGTAACTGAAAAGCAGTTCCCATATAAACTTGTAAATGTTGGTGATATGGCTGTAATGTCTAAGGAGATTGCTAGAGGTCAGGTAGTATTCTGCCACGCAGAGGTAATTACAAACAACAACGAAGCCAATAAGGACGTATTCAGATTTGTCGGTTCAGTATGGCAGAAGCTTGAACCAGAGTGCAGATGTATAAACTTAGAAGGCTCTATTGGAGGTAGAATAGCAATAGGGGTATCTCCTGAGGAAATTGCTAGAAAAGCTGATAAGACTGATATAGACCACACAGCAGGAGTTGCTACTTATACCATGGGTAGTGGTGTAGGTGATTTAAACTTAGATGAAGACAGTGACACTGGCGAAGACTTCTGGGATGAAATACTAAAAGAATAGATAAGGTTGTAATTAAGTAGTAAAGAAGGTGGTTGTATGGAAACAATAAAATTACCTAATAGTGATAAGATAAAAGTCCAAAGTAGTTTGGACTTTTTTCTAAGCATAACGTCAGTAAAAGAAAAATCCTTAGCAGAAGTTAGAAAGAATCTATACAACAAGTTTATGGCAGAGTACAAAGAAGATAATTACCCTATCGTAAACCTAGATGACTATAGAGGTAAAGGAGAAGTTGGCACTGAAGAAGATATTGCCGAAGAGGTTGTTGAAGAAAAAACATCTGCCAATAATTTTCTACAAGCTTTACAGAAATTAAAATCTCAGCCACCAGAGGAAAATGATGAGCCGGAATACGAGTTTGCTTGGGACGAAGATGAGAGTGACTGGAATGAAGAAGATGTAGAGGAGTCTCCAGAATTAGATGAAGACGAGTCCATTGCTTATGGTGAAGAAGATGGTGAAGAGACAGAAGGGTATAAGGTAGATGCAGAAGGTGGCGAAGAGGTTGAGGACAGAAAAGAGTATGAAGTAGACACTCCTGATAGCCCTTATGTATCACATGGAGTTTACTTGGAAGATTTATTAGACGGTACTGCTGAAATTAACGATTATGACGAGAACAATGGGTACGATCAAGATACTGAAGAAGACACAGAGTGGAACGAAGACTCAGAGGCAGATATAGAAGACGAAGAATCAGATACCAAAGAAGAAAGTATAGAATGGGATGAAGATGAAGAGGACGACTCCTATGTATCCTCTGTAGAGGCTGATGAGGACTGGTTAGCGGAAGACGAGGAGGACGATGAAAGTCTTGAAGATTCAGAGGAAATAGACAACGAAGTAGAAGAACCTATCGAAGAAGAGGAAGAAAGTCTAGAAGATTGGATATCAGAAGACAAATCAGAAGCTGAAATCGTAAACGTAGAACCAGTAGAATCAGGTACAGGTGAGGTCGAGTACAGTGATGAGAGTTGGTTTTTAGAGGAACCAACAGATTCTGGAGAAATAGTACAACAACCTGTTCAAAAGGAAACCTCAATGGAAGATGATGGTAAGGCAGCAGATGTACCATCTGATGTCAGAGCTTTCATAAAGCAACATCCAGGTTCAGAAATGCTATATGTATTAAAATTCTACTCAAAGAAGGATGTAGAAAAAGCATTAAAACTTGGAAGAATATATAAGAAAGGTGGAAAGTTATTTATATAACTGTAGAAGGAGAAGGTATATGAAGATTACAAAAATAGTTTTTGAAGACTATAAAAGAGATATAACAAAGCCTAAGGCTATTTGTTCAGTGGTATTAGATGATTCCTTAAAACTTAACGGAGTAAGATTGTACCGAAACGAAGGAGGGTATTATCTTGTTTTTCCAAGTTGTGAAGACATATACCAGAAGGTTGAAAGTATTAATCCTAACGTAGAGATTTCTTTTCCTGAGTGTATCTATGGAAAAGAAAAGAAGAAAGATTATGAGGAGTTTTATCATCCATTATGTAAATCTCTTTATGAGACTATTCTTCACGAGGTTGTAAAGGCTTATGATATACTAAGGAAAACTGGTAATCATGCCTATATAATTACGAATTAGGGGTTGCAACAATGGGTAAAAAACGAGAAGTAAACTATATTAACGGTCGCTTTTCAGGTAAATATCTAACGGAAGACATCTGCGACAAGCTAGAGAAACTTAAGAGGTTAGATGACAACAAAAAAGCTGTTCTTGACTTGAAGGATATTATTTATGACTTAGAACCATCTCAGGTTGCAGAGATAAAGGATATCTTTCCTTTAGAGTATGTTGGTGAGAAGCCTGTTGGTAGGCTTGAAAACCTACAGACAATAGGTGTTGCTTATATGTTCTTTGCAAGAAGAATTATTTTAGGAGACTCAGTGGGTATTGGAAAGACAGTAGAAGTATGTGGGTTATTTAATCTGCTTAAGAAGTCTTTTGAAGACAGGGAAGAGCCTTTTAGATTTCTATTTTTGACTGAAAAAACAGCAGTTCCACAGGTAAGGGACGAGGTAATCAGATTTACTGGTGACTATGCAAAGATTGTCTATGGTACTAAGAAAGAGGTACAGGATTTCGTATCTGAGAATTCTGATGAGTTACATTATAGTGTTGTAGCACCTCATAGCTTGGTAAAAAGTAAAGATTTCCAGGAGTATATGAGATTTTATGATAAAGAGGTTGGGTACAATCCTTTCGATATAATTGTAATCGATGAGTCAGGAGACATTCTATGCAATCCATCTACTCAGTACTATAAAGACGCAAAATACATAGCTGATATGTTTGACAGAGTTGTATGCTTGAATGCAACAGTATTTGAAAAGGAGCTGTTAAATTTCTATTCCCAGCTTAATTTTGTAGACGATACTCTGTTACCAACAAAAACGGATTTCACGAAAGACTATGTAATTATGTCATATTCTGGACCTTATCCTATGCCATCTGGAAAGTATCGAAATGCAGACAAATTTAGACACTTGGTAGGGTATAGGTATTTTGCAAGAACCAGAAAAGGTACTGGTGCAGAAATGAAAGACTGTACTGCAGACGTAATAGTTACTGGTTTAAGCAAAGAGCAAAGGTACTTAATGGATAGGGTGTCAATGCCAAGAATGGTTTATGAGTGTCCATCATATTTTAGAATGGGTATTGAGACTAACTTAGATACTACTCCTAAATTGCGAGAATTATTGCGTATTATAACTGATACTTGGAAAGATGCTCGCTCAATTTTAGTGTATTGTTATTATAAGGAGTCTCAGGTAGCAATACAGCGAGTTTTGGCTGAGAATGGTATTGACTCCGAGATTATGAATGGTTCTTTCTCTGCTGAAGAGCGGGAGGATGTAGTCAACAGATTTAAGCTTGGAGATACTCGTATACTTATTACAAATGTGCAAAAAGCGTTAAATTTTGGTAACTGTAATCATTGTGTATTCTATTCTTATGATAGTAATCCGAATAAGATGGTACAGTTTGAAGGACGTATGACTCGAACATACAACATCGTTGATAAGCACGTAATACTATTGATATCAAAAGGTCAGGAATTATCGAACTTTAAGAATATGATTGCTGATAGAGCTCAGGCTTCTGATGTATTCGCCGGAAGTGATTTTAGTTGTGTATTAAGTATACTGTTAAACGACAACAAGCTAAGTAAACTATAAAAGTAAGGGTGCTGAGTGTAGCACCCTTGTTTCATATTTAAGAATATGTTAAAATATAGGTATAGAGGGAGGTAGCGATATGCTTATAAGAACAAGCAATAATGAGTATTCTGCACTACCGGATACAACGTCAAAGGGTACTCAAGAGAAATGGGTAGTAGGGAATAGGTTTTATAAACTAGACCCAATCTCAGGGTATGATAGTTTGGCTGAAGCTTTAGTAAGTGAGCTAGAATCACATATAGTTGACTTAGACTTTGTAGACTATTTTATTGATGTTCCTAATACTGTAGAAGGGGAAAGAAGAAGAGTTTGTTACTCAGAAAATTGTGTTCCAAGTGGTTACACTGAGGTAACTTTGCATAAGGTACTATTAAGTGTGTATCCAGATTTAAAGGTGTTAAATAAGTGTGTTGGAAAAGACTTTTTAGAGAGATGTATTGAAGTAGTAAAATCTCAATTAGGATATAACCCTGTAAAGTATTTTGCCAAGGTAATTTATTTAGACAGCATAACTCTAAATGAAGATAGGCATTTAAATAACATATCATTTTTAATAAATAAAGACGGAATAGCAACTTATATGCCTATATTGGATAACGGTAGAGCTTTACTGTCAGACTTATCAAAGTATCCACTAGAAAGGTCAATACTGTCCTGTATAAGAAGAGTAAAAAGTAAACCTTTCTCTACTTCATTTAAAAAACAAGTGTCATATGTAGCAGATTTATATCCACCTTTAGTAATAGATTATGAGTCATTTAAAGAGGTTATAGAGACTGCTAAAGAGAATTTGGATACTTTTACTTTTAAAGATGTAGTGGCTACTAAGGTATTGAGACGTATGATTTTGGTACTACTCCAAAACTTAAAGGAGCAGGAGGGCTTGACATGGGTAAGAAAGTAAAGTATAAGTTCGATTATATGTATGAAGATGCGGTAATGTCTACTGTAACTGTATATACTGACGGGTCAGTAGATGAGCAAGATTTTACAGATATCAAAATGTTTAAGGCTAATTGTATAAATGAAAAGCATGTAAACTTGCTTTTCTCTACTATGGTTTTTGATGAGAATAGACCTGATAAGGATGAAATACTTGAGAATCTGGAAATACCTTTTTATGACCCATATCTGATAGTTCGTGTAACTAAAGGGTTAATGGCTTCAAGCTGTCAATGGATACGCTTTGAAGGCGACACTATAACATGGCAAGAGCTTAGAGCGAGAGCGTTGTTGCCTACTTATTAAGGAGGTAAGATATATGTTAAAGGTATGGTTTGGTGCAGCAAAAAACAATGTGTTGTATTATCCAGATGAGTGGTTTGCAGCTAAAGGTTATAAGTACCTTAGTACAGATTTTTCAAAAAAGCTACTTACAGAGATAGAGAAATGTTCATATATTGCTGATAAGGTTGTTGAGTCAAAAATATTGGGTGTAATACCTTCAAAAATGATATCAACGGGTACTAAAGCCTTGATGCAATTAAAATATTCAGACTATCCTGTGGATGCTAATTGGTTAGGTGACAACCTGATGCCCTATTTAAGAGATTTAGGAGAAGAACAGGATATAGTTGTAATTACCGGATTTTTCTTCCCAGTATATACTCCAAGGGATTTAAGATATAAAATAGAGGTATTAAATACAGGTAGAGTAATATATGATAGTGGAGAGTTTTATGACGAGTATACTTTAGCCATACCTGAAAAGGGTAAATATAAGGACTACCCACTATATCCTAGATAGGTGATTAGTATGATAAATATAGAGATTTATAATGAAGAGTATAATGTAAGATATATCCTAAAGATAAGAAATAAGTTTTCTCTATTGGTAGGAAATACTGCAACTGGTAAGTCAACCTTGTATTCTCTAATAAATACTTGGAATACTTATACACGCCGTGGTCAGATAAGTAATACTGTTGTGAATTCTCCTATAGACGTTTTTGCTACTAATGAGCTTATAAGTCTTGAGAAAAGAAAGAACTCTTTATTCATTTTTGATGAAGATACTATACCCGAGTTAAAAAACAATATTGAAGTCCTTTTAAAGTCTCCAAATTATTTCTTAATTATGTGTAGGGAGCAGTTAATGCTACCATATGGGGTATATGACCTACTTGAATTATCAACTTCCAGCAGAAACGGGGTTGTTACCAACACTACAACTCCTAAATACTCGGGTATGGTAGATGAAGATGTTATTCCTGATTTAATACTGACAGAAGATTCTTCCTCAGGCTACAAGTTCTTTAACGATTGCTTAATTGTAAAATGTAAATCGTCTAAAAGTAAGACAAGAATAATAAAAAGTATACGCTCAGAAATTCAAAAAGGTACTTCTACTATACTTTTTATTGTAGATGAAGTAGGTTTTGGATATGAGTTTGAAAAACTTATTGAGTTTTTTAATTCCCTTAAATCAACAGGAATAGATATTTATCTCTGGCTGCCTAAAAGCTTTGAGTATGTTTTATTAAACTCTGGAATGTTTACAGGGATAGATGACTTTTTGAAAGATCCATATGATTCCTGGGACTTATCTAAGTATTCTACAGTAGAGAAATATATTTCAGCAGTACTAAATAGAGAAATGAAAAAGAAACTTGGTGTAAGGTATTCAAAAAGCGAGGACATGCTGAAGTATTTTAAGGACTATAAGTTAATGATATTTAATCGAAACTTCACAAACTACGAAAAACTATTAAAATAAAGAAAGGTAAGCACAAAAGATGTATAAAATAAAAGGTACTAGATTATTTAAAGAATGTGGTAGAGTTATAGAGATAGAGTGTACATTAAATGATGTACCTTGCGAAGATGACAGCAAAGAGTACAAAGGTATTGATTTCCTACAGAATTATGTAGGAAGATTAGGTATTGACAGAGGTCATATCCTTTACAATAATGAAGTAACAGCTCTCATCTTCAACGGGGAGGTGGACTACTTAGGATGAAACGGGTATTTGTAATAGGTGGGTATACAAGTAAGGCTCACTACAGAAAGTACATGAAGATAGCAAGAAATTTGCAAAAGAACTATCAAGTAGTTACTTTGCTAGATCAACCTATTGGTCAATATGTAAGTGAGTGGGAGAAGTGGTGTACATACTGTAATAAGGATATAGCAGAGGTAAAGAATGCAGATTATGTAGTAGCATATATACCAGGACCAGTATCATATGCCAATGTTGCCTTCTTAGCAGGGTATGCAGTAGCATGTGGTAAGCCACTATTTGTTGTGGTTTCAGATCAGCATAACAGTATTGATGTAGTATGCTCTGCAATGGGTACTATTTCCTACAGTAAGACTTTTGGTGCATCTAAGGAAGTAATACTCGAAGATTATTTTGGTACTTATCAGTTAGGTAAAAGTTTAATTTAGAAAATAGAAAAATTTCTTAGATTTGTAAAATTAAATATTAGAAAATCAAAATAACTTAGGCGATTTGAGATATTGAACAAAGTTTGGTTCAATATCTTTAATCATTTTAAGGGGCTGGTGCTTATGAGAATTATAAAACGCTTATTTTTGATTTTAATAGCAATATGTACCTTTTCAACGGGTATTTTAGTATATGCAGATTCTACAGAAGACTATAAAACCTTTAGTCAGCTAGATGATAGGTGGGCAAGTTATGTATATGGCGGAGGAGAGACTATTGGTAGTGCAGGGTGCTTTATAACATCGTTTGCAGTACAAATGGCATATGCCAATCCAGACTTAAGAGATGTAAATACTTTTAACCCTGAGATACTTGCTCAAGGTTTAACATTCGATGGTGGACTTTTATATCAAGCAACTGTTAATAATGTAGACTCTACTTTTCACTGGGAATCAAATGAACCAACTTCTGGTGGTGATGCAGCAGAGTCAAGAATAAAGGAGTTACTTGATTCTGGTAAATATGTTATAGTAAGAGCTGGACCACCTATTGCATCTGGTTCAACCCATTTTTCTCCTATTGTTGGTTGGGATTCAGAAAAGGACCAACCAAAGATAATGGACGTTGCAGGAGGTCACCACCCTACTTGGGAAGAATGGGCACCATATGTAAATAGATTAGATATATGCTCATCAGACATTCAACCTAGTCTTGAAGCGTATGAGTCAAATACAGATGAAATTCAGTCAAATGCCCCAGAAACAGAAGAAGAAAAAGAAGCTTTGGAAGCATTGATAGAAGAGTGGGATCTTGAAGGTATGCCAGAGATAAACAGTTTAGCTGATTTACAAGAAGACATTGACCTAAAGGATAGAGATGACCTTTCTTTAACTGAACAAAGAAGGGTATCCGAGGTAGGAGATTCCATAAAGGCTCAAAGATTTGATATACCAGCATGGTTTAATCATATAATATTTGTAATAGGATTACTAATGTGCGTATATTCAGTCTTTCTTCTTATGGCAACATTATTTGATTATTCAAATAATTTCTTTGAGTTTTCTTTAGTAAGTCTACTAACTTTAGGAAGATGTAGAATGGTAGATAGAGACTACTTAGAGGATGTAAGTGCAAGAGAACGTGGTTCAGTGAGGAACCTTACATTTGGCATGTTAATATTTAGATGCATCTTCATACTGGTATTAGCCATCATAATAATGTCTGGTGTAGCACAAGAATTAGTAGCATTTTTAGTAAACAAAATATTGGAGGTACTTAATTAAATGTCAGTTTTAGAAGAAATCAACATATCTAAGGAATATGCAAGATACAAGATGAGCCTAGATTTAAATCCGAAAAGCAGCTATAAGATAGAAACCTTACACCATGATTCCAGCTGTGCTTTTTGTAAAAGTAGGATATCATCTGACTCAGAAGTTTTAATTCAACGAGAAAGCGGAAAGGTCAAACGGGTACTATGTAAGTCATGTGTAGAAAACCTACTAAGACTTTATAAAGCAGCCGTCGAATTAGAGAATATTTCCTATGACGATGACTTAGAAGAGATTCAGAAAACAAACAACATCATAGAAGCAGTGAAATGGTACATCAATCCTGTAAAGGAGGTGGGAGAGCATGAGCATATCACAAAAGATAAAGAGCATGAAGAAACGTATGATAATACTGATAATGGTATTGTCATTCCTTTCAACTCTCTTTATAAACTCAAACGGGGTATTAGTCAATGCAGACGAAGAATCTGGAGCAGGACAGACTGCTGTTTCTGAGTATGCTTTATCTTGGGATGGTCATACTGAGATGCCATATATCTTTGGTGGACCAGGTGGAAGGTCTGGACCAATGACTTTAGAGGAGTGTTCAGAGCAGGGAGTAGGTTTTGACTGTTCGGGTTTCACATCAATGGTATATAGGCATTTCGGGAAAGAGATACCTGCTCAGTCAGAGGCTCAAATGTCGGCAGCAGTAGCAGTTTATTATAGTGAAGAAGATGCAGTACCAGGGGATATAGCATGGTGGCAAGGTCATGTAGCAATCTATATTGGTAACGGTAAAATAGTACACACTAATACTTCCAGACCACCAACAAATTATCCTCATGTATCTACTTTCGCAGGTGAAGGAGCAAACTACAGAGCTCCTGCAGCTTATTTAAGAATGGTAGAAAATGTAGCTGATTTAGGAGAACCAGAAAATTCAGACGAGGCAGAAGAGAATGTAGAAGAAGCAGTAGGATATGGTTCAATGATTACTGAATCAGATTTAACGGGTATGCCAATAAAATCAACCCTTGTTGAGGAGCAGCAGAGACTTCAGTTAATGGATAGGTCAGCTCTTACAAGATATGATATAGCGAACTTAGATTATATACAGAAGGCTTTAAAAGCTGATGATCCTGACGCAGCAACATGGTACGGGGTAGCAACATCTGCAGTAGGACTGTTTTGTATCATATATGCAATACTACTTGTAATGGCTTACATGCTTGATTACTCTAATCAGTTTATTAACTTTTCGTTATTAAATTTTATATCTTTCGGTAAGTTCAGAATAATAGATTGGGACGATTATCATTCAGGTCTGATAGATACTGGATATAACTCTGCCAGAAAAGTAACGTATCTAACAAAGGGTATGTTAGCAACACGGGTAATTATATTAGTAGTGATTGGGTGTCTGTTATTATCAGGGTTTATAGGAGATACAATAGCAACTCTTGTTAGTAATATATTTGGATTAGGCTAAATGCCTAATCCTTTTTCTTTAAGAACTATTTACAGAAGTGTCTTCTGTGGTAGATTTTGTAAAGGGGAGGACTGACTTGCTTGAGGTATAATTACAATGAATTAGCCAGAAATTATGTAAGAGGGTTTTATAAGTTTCTACTGTGGGAGACAGATGTAAAGAGAAATGAGGACGCATACTTACTGTTTCGGTATTCAATAAAAAAGATTTGCGGAATGGAAGTATCTGAAATAAATGAAAGTATATTGAAGTATGGTGATAAGTGTATAAATTATCTTAAGGGTCTAAAAGGAGTACCTAAACATATGGAAAAGATAGGCTTTGAGGATAGAGTACACTTATTTGATTATTGCGAAACGTATCTGGTATCAATACACTTATTAACTTTAAAAGAAAGAGAGGTTGTAGTAAATGAAAATAGATGACTTAACTCCAGTAGAGTTTTACGAGAAAGAAGGTATTTGGCTGAAAAGAGATGACCTGTTTGAAGTTTGTGGTGTAAGGGGTGGTAAGTCTCGTTCAGCCTATCAGGTAATATCAGAACTGATAGAGGAAGGGTATGAAACAATAGTAACGGCAGGAAGCAGACAGTCTCCCCAGTGCGAGATTGTCTCTTATATTTGCGAGAATCTTGGTGTTAACTGTAAGGTATTTATGCCATTTGGTGGTGATACCTCAGTCATTTCCCATATAAAGGAAAATAAGAATACAGAGATTATAAGAGTACGACCAGGGTATAACAACATAATCGTAGCAAGGGCGAGAGAATATGCAGAGAGTCGTAACTGTGGGTATGTTCCTTTTGGTATGGAATGTGAGGAGAATGTAAAGGTAACAAGTAAGCAGGTTGTAAACCTGCCTAAAGATATGAAACGGCTGGTAATTCCTGTTGGTAGCGGAATGTCATTTTCTTCAGTTGTGACCGGTCTCATCGAAAAGGGTATAGATGTACCACTGTTAGGTGTAAGAGTTGGTAAAGACCCTACCAAGATTATACAGCAGTACGCATTTGGAGTGGAATTTTTGGACTATCAGATAGTGCAGAGTCCTGTAGATTATCATGACGCTGTAGAGGCTTATGTTGGTGACTATCAGTTAGATCCTATATATGAAGCTAAGTGCAGGGAGTTTCTAAGAGAAGGAGACTGTCTGTGGGTAGTTGGTAAGCGAGTTATGAATTAAAGAGGTGTGAAAGTCATGATAGAAGTATCAAAAGTAAACTTCACTATTATGGGTGATGTACCAGTAACTTCCAAAACTTTAGTAAAAGATATACAAGATCATGGTAATAACAAAAGTATAGAATCTGTACTACTTACCATTGAGGATATTCACGTTTTCATTACTCTAGATTTCGTTAAACAAGATATAAAAGCTTATTTAGATGATTTAGTTATAAATCATATAGAAGATATTCAATTTTACAGGTTTTGTCTTAATGGTTCAGTAGAATTATATAGTATAAGTCCATCTAATTGTTATCCAGACATATTTACTCCAAAATATAAAAGTTTAGGAGAGTTATTAGATGATATAGCAGAACAATGGGATACAATGGATAATTTTCTGGAAAGTTGTACTTGTAGGCGATATATGTATCATTCAAGTTATAATTGTAAAGAAATAGGTGAGTATCATTCTTCAAGGAAATTAAAAGGCTATCAAGTTCTTATCCCAGGGTATTTTGCTATAAGAGATTTTATACAAAGTACAACTGATCATGTTATCGACTTAAATGTTGATAAAAATACTTATGAGAAGTATCTTACTTTGTCTGTATCAGAGGATAAGGGTGCTAAGCTGTTTACTTTAGATATAAAGTCAGATAGTTACTCATTAACATTCTGTAATAGCGAAGTAAGTGGTACTTGGTCTGTCTCATTTAAGGATAAGAAAGTAGACATTAAAGGGAAAACAAAATGTAAATGCATAACTTCCTTAATAGATTCTCTGTTTTCTGCTCTAAATAAGTACTATGATATATCTACATCTGCTATGTTCAAATTACACACCGATGCAGAAACTTTTAAATATAATAGAGAACATTTAGTGGCTGTGCATGACAATATACATTTTACTTATACCAATGTTCTACCAAAGAACTGCTTATATGTGTCAGGAGTCGTAAAATCTGTTGCAACATCTACATGTGGGAATTTATATAATGTTAAAAAGTACATCAGGGAGTTAAAAGTACAAGAAGAGAAGGAACATAAGAGGCAAATAAATGCTTTAAAGGAGGTTATGGCTTCTGAGGAGTATGCTAAGGTATGGGTAGAAGCTGATGATATCACTTATAAGGGAGACAACCCAGACATACTAAAAGTTTTAACTCCAGGAGAAAGGTATAAGTTTTATACTTTCTATGTGACAGATGGAGGGATTTTCTATATATTAGAAAATGGTGGAGCTGTACATTTAACTGTTGGTTCTATACAAGAAATTGGTACTGGTGCATGCCTATCTTTTTCTACTTATACAGCCAACAAAAATGAGGGTTGTTCATACGGAGATTTCAGTCTTAACACCTACAACAAAGGCTTTAAGAAAGGTGGTATAACCTTAATTTCTGATTCAAAGGAAGAATTAAAAAATCAACTACTTACATTAAATGGTAAATCGGCAAAGGAAAACGAGATAGGTAGACTCCAAAAGGTGAGTTTAGTATATAGATTTTGTAGCTTAGTAAGCTTAAAGGATACTCCATTTGGGTTATTACTATATTTTGAGAATTCAACTGTTTATATTTCCAAGGTGTCATTGAAGGTATATGTAAACTCAACTAAAACAACCAACAAGGATGCTATAGAAAGTGCTAAGAAAGCGGTAAAGTTACCAGTTGTAAGGCAGTTTGTAAAGAAAGTAAATTACACTTATTCAGTTTACGAAGTATCACAATTGGGTACTAAACTTAGTGCTAATTCTTCTTATAGCAGAAAGTTTGTTAAAAGGTATGCAGATATATTAGAGGTACTTAATTTATCCAAAAAGTTTAAGGACTTGTATTTAAGGGTAAAGGTTTATAGTCCAGATAATAAAGAGTTTAAAAATGATTGTGTTGTACACGATGGTAGTTTGGAGGTAGTATGATAGCTATTTTGTATAGGGTAGAAGAAGATGAAAAAGAGTACATGAAATACTATATAGACGCCTTAGAGAATGCAGGAGCGAAGGATATAGATTTTGTAGACTCTGACATGTTGGAAAGCAAGGTAGATAAAGTTTTAAATAGTGCTAGTGGATTACTAATAACTGGGTATAGTGACCCTACATGGCTAGACATTTATATGGTAGAGCACGCAGTAAAATATAATAAGCCATTATTTGCAATATGCCAGGGTATTCAAGATATGGGTATCTACTCTAAAGAGCCTGTTGAATCTGTTGTAAACCATATGCATTTAGATAAAAAGCATGAAAAAGTACACTTTGTAAATATAAGTAGAAATTCTGTACTATATAATATTATAGGTGAGACTAGAATAGGTGTAAACTCTTGTCATAACAATATGGTCTTATTTAACAAATCATGGGATGTTGTAGGAGTATCCGACGATGGTGTAGTGGAGGCAATGGAGAACTCAGAACATATGTTTCAGATAGGTGTACAGTGGCACCCTGAGATGTTGATGGACGACTGTTCTAAGAAATTATTTGCAGAATTTGTTAGAGTGTGCCATAATTTAGAAAAATAAAATTATGTATTTAGAAATATAAAAACTTATAGAATTTAGATTATTTACGTTTAGAAATGTAAAATATATAAATTAGAAACTTAAAAGTTATTCTTTATAGTAAATTAAATTACTTAGAAATACAAGTCTAGTAAATTAGAAATCTAAAATATATAGGAGATTTCGATGAAAGCACGAGTTATAGAAAGTTATGGTATGTTCAAGGGTCAAGTGTATGGAAAGAGTTTTAATTTCATTTCAGGAAAGTATGAGCCTGGTTGGGTAACTGTAACATCTTCTTGTCTTACAAGATGGGGTGCAAAGAGGGAATTAAAACAGTGGAAGCGAAAACATTATGGGGAAGAAATAGAAATCTAAAATTTCCTTGCTTTGTATTTTAAGATATGTTATAATATTACATATACTAGAAGAAGTGTAGTCTATATTTCAATTTTCATGGGAGAGTATTATGAAGTTAAGAAACCATTTTGATGACTGTCCTTATGGTTGCAATGAGAATGGTATGCTATTAGATACAAATTCTGGTAAAATGATACCATGTCCTCATTGCTCTAAGAGAAAAAAGGAATTAATTTCAAAAGGAGTTGCAGAAACGGAAGAAAATGACGTTTTACCTCTCAGCTCTTTACTTGGTATAGAGAACGCTTATCTCACGGACCGATTTTTCTATGACTCTGTTGTACCAGAAGGAGAATCAGTATTCATCGAACCGGAATCGTTAGATCAACAACGTGATATTGCGGATGATTTATACCTGAGTTTGTCGGTAGGTAACTTACCTGAATACAGTATGTGTTTTGGTATATCAATAAAGGGAAGAATTGATAGATTTGCTTATCCGATGCTTGCTAAAGCCTACCTATCGGGTATTACAGTAGGCAAGTTTATCTCTTGCTCAGAATTTAATAGATTAGTATTTAAAATGAACGAATCTGTTGATGATTTGTACTCATGCGATTTGTTATTGATGTTAATAAACGATGGTAGTAACCTTGCAGAAATCTCTTCTGCAAAGGGTTTGATGCAAACTAGAGCTCTGAAGGGTAAACCTACTATATTTATTACAACATGGACTATCGAGGCTTGTTCAGGGTTGTTGTCCGGGTATGGTGATGAAAGTTTATTTCTTGCAAAGCCTGTATTTCTTAAGTACAGGACTTCTAAGAAACATAAAACTTCAAATTATATAAATAACCTTCTTGGAGTGGAAAATGAGAGTTTTTCTGAAGAGGAAGGTGGAGTATCGCTAGATGACCTTTAAGCAGGTCTAGAATGGTAGTTTCGAGAGTGTACTCTGTTCTATTTATTAGCTTAAACGGGTACTTGCAGAGATTCTTTCTTATCCATAGAGTTTTATTGAAAGTCTACGAATAGGGGTATGTGTGAAGCATATCCCTAATTTTCTGTACAAGGGTTACACTCCCCTGAGGGTTATAAGAATATCGCATATTAAACAATGGTTGATCTTTCTCTATAAGCATTACTGCATCTACATCGAAGTATTTGTAGTTATTATCAGACCATGCTTTTCCAGTTGACCAGAGCTGTTTTTGCTTATTTCTAAGGGTTGTATCTTCATAGTGTTGAGTTACTTAAGCTGTTCTCATTCTTACTTTCATCCCCCGACACCTTCTTGAGGGTTACATCGCCCTGTTTTGGTGTAGGAATAGGAGTATCTCCACTTAAGGGAGCTCCAGTTTTTACAACAGTGATAGCATAGCAATCAGTCTTAGGAGTAATATTAGAAATCATATTACCAGCCGTATATCCTGCTGGAGTATGATCTGTACTATGCCATAAACCATTTTTATCTCCATTATTTTTATGGAACCATCCTGGAGCCTCATTATATGGATTAGATTCATCAAAATAAGAACCAATATAAATACCTACATGGTGTGAATTTGATACTGCATAAGATAAACCATTTCTCATATCTCCAGCATTGGCATCCCACATCCAAATAACGTCTCCAACTTCAAGATAATCATCTTCATACAACAGAGTATTAAGGATATCTGTAGTATTAGATCCTGTATAGGTTCTATACTGAACATCATGAGTTCTCAGGTAAGTAACCCAACCAGATAAAGCAGGAATATTTGATCCACCAGCCATCGTTAAGGCATGCCATACAAAACCAGTACAGTTCATACCTGGAACTCCCGGTTTATCAGCTACTCCGTATGCTCCTTCACAGTCACCATTTGGATTACGATAATCAGCAGACATTCCTGAGTTTGGAATCCAACCTGGATTATATGGGGTACTCAGATAGTAGTTATCAGATACATGACTACCTAACCACCATAAAAGTCCTTCTCTACTTAATCCAGAAGCGTCAGCTAATGTAACTGATCCATATTCCTCCACAGTGGTATCTCCATATCTTGGAGAGATGGAATTGCCTGCACTGAATGTACTTATAGAGTTAGAATCAGAAGCACTGTAGGTTTTTGTATAATTAGGTTCAATCTCTGGAATTAAACCTTCCTCATACTCAGCATGTTCTTCTTCAGATACTCCAACATAAGAAGATCCTTCTTTAGTTTCTGTAGAATCTTCTAAAGTTTCTTCAGTCTCGGTATTGTCGGGAGTAACTGTCTCTTCTTCAGATTCTGGTGTAGTTTCTTCTACAGGAACTGTAGTATCTTCTGTTTCAGGTTCAGTAGATTCTACCTCAGGTTCTGTTTCTTCTGTTGTTGTTTCTTCATTAGTAACTTCTGGAGTTTCTTCTACTTCTTCTAATACAGAGTAAGTAGCTTCAAGAGTGGAATCTTCTGTTAATTCAAAGGAGAAAGAATCATATGTTTCAATATCCTCAGAATCTCCAGAATCAGTAGTAAGCCTATAAGTAGCTACTTCATATCCCTCTGCTAAATTTACTGTAGCTTTAATAGTGGATCCAGTTTCTACTTCAACAGTGATGTCATTTCCATTTGAAGCTGTTTCAGTTTGACCGTCAGGTAGTTCTACGCTAATTTCACCTCCCTCTCCTGACTTTACAGAGAGTGTACTAAACTCAGTCTCAGTTTGCTGGCTGTCGGTTTCATTGTCTGCAAAGACACTTGCACCGCTAGACCCCAGTGTTGTAACCACTGTGGCACACACCAGAAGCCAAGCACAAAGTTTAGACTTTAGTTTGCTTGTTTTCTTCATACAAACTTCCTCCTTAATTTTATTTGTAATTTTTTAAACTACACCTATTTTAACCTATTTTAAATAGTACAGAATAAACTTCATAAACAGAACACAAGTTTAACACAAATAAGATATACTTCCGTAAAAATTACAATAATATGTTGAATGTGTGTCGTATTTTTAGATATGTAGACTCTGGTATTACAGAATATTTGAATTTCGTGGTTAGGTAAATAACCTTTTGAATTACGAGAGGAAAGAGTTATAACCTAAGCAAAATATTTTATAAGAAAGGAGACAAACACATGTGCAGGAAACTTAAAAAACTTTGTGCATGGGCGCTGGCTGTTGTTACAGTATTTTCAGTTATTCCCTCGAGTGGGTTTGTAATGGCTGATACAACAGGTAACGAAGCAAGTGAATCAGAAGTGGAACAGGGTACTGTTTACTTCAAAGTACCAAATGCAGATGGTCAGATTGTAGTTTCTACTCAGGAAGATGGTTCTGACAAACAGACAATTACTGTTACAGATGAAAAAACAACTCTCACTGATAAAGACGGTAATGTATCTGATGTAGCCCTTACTGAGGAAGGGTATTGCTTAGAACTTACTGAGGATGTGGGTACTACAATTCATACAGAAGTAATTGCTTCTGATGGCTATGAAGTAGGTACTTATCATATTTTATCAGATACAGGAGATGAGGTAGAGAATAAGACTCTTTCCTCTGATAATAAATATGATGTAACAGTTTCCGAAGATGTACAGGTAGTAGAGGTTGTCTTCAATCAGATTCCAACTGAAATTGCTGAGGAATCAACTGAAGCTACTGTAGAAACCGAAGAAGAAGTTCAGGCAGTCGAAGAACCTGCAACTGAAACAGAAGAACAGACTGCTGAAGAAGAAACCACAGTAAATGACGACACAGAAGCAGAAACATCAAAGAAAGACGATGAAAGCTCAGTAGATGTGTCTCTCGAGGAGCAGGACTCCGAGAATGAAGTTAAAGAGACTTCTGAAAACCAAGAAGTAAATGGATATGATCCAGCTCTTATTGATGAACTTAATAAGATTGGTCAGAAAATTAAAGACTTAGGTTTAGATGTAACTACTGTTCCAGGTGCTACTCAGGAAGATGACTTAGAAACGGATGCAGTTTTTAACACAGGAAGTTCTCAAAATACAGGAATTTCTCTTTTAAGTCAGGCAGCTTATGATGCTTTTGGACCTATTGGTAATGTACATAGAATTGATTCCTTAACATATAAGTTAGGATCTGATTTATGGCAGAGAACCAATATTGATGTAGTCGATTACTGGGATGGCTATGGTGATGGTTTTGATATTATTGATAGCTGGACTCGTGGTGTAATCGGTGATGCAGAGGTTCCAGGTGGTGGAGCTCCTGCATTCTGTGTTGAGCCTGGTAAACCATTACCTTCTGGAGACAGAACAGTACATAATGCATTAGATTACTATTCTCAAGATTCCGTTACTATTATGTCTTTAATTGAGACATATACATGGGAACACCGTATGGAAATTCCTTTAAATCCAGGTGGATATCCTAATGATGAAGGTACTGACAGATGGAGTGCTTGCTACGGTATGAACCAGTTAGCAATTTGGACTTACCTTGAAAACTATGTACATGCTACATATTATCAGGGAAGAACATTTACAAACCATCAGGGTGTAAGTAAAACTGTTAATAATGCTCCTGTTGTATTTGAAGCTAACAAACAGTTTTCTGGTGGTGGAGCAGGGTTCGTAACTGATGCTATTAACTGGGCTATTGAACAGGCAGCTACTGGAGAATACACAGGTTATGGTAAAGTATCTGTACATAACAATGATCCTGATGGAGTTCAGAAAGCAGCCGTATTCACATATGAATACACTCCTACACCAAAACAGGGCGATGTAACCCTCAAGAAGGTGTCGGGGGATTCAGGGTTAACTAGCGGTAATTCAAACTACTCTTATGCTGGAGCCCAGTACGGAGTATATAATGATTCCGCTCTTAATAATAGAGTGGGTATCTTAACTACAGACGAATTGGGTAATTCAAATACTCTTACTCTTGACGCTGGTACTTACTATGTAAGAGAGATTACCCCGTCTAAAGGGTACATGCCAGATAATACAATTCATACGGTAGCTGTTCAGGAAGGTCAGACAGCAACGGTAACCTCTAATGAGCCACCGATTTCTGTAACAGTAAACCTGACAAAACAGTCAGATAACCCAAATGTAACTTCAAATAACGACCTGTACTCTCTGAAAGGTGCTGAATATAGCATCTATAGAGATGCTAATTGTACTCAGTATGTATCCAAAATCACAACCGATGAAAATGGAAATGGTACTGTAACAGGACTCCCATTAAATACATACTACATGAAAGAGACAAAAGCATCTCAGGGCTTCGGTAAAGATACGAAAGTGTATACAATCGATGCCTCAACGGGTACTACGGCGGTGGTTACTAAGAGTATTACATCAACAGAACCATGTTTGATGGACCCTGTTGGTCTGCTACTCCAGAAGGTAGACGCTGAGACAGGTACAAAAACTCCAGTAGACGAAGGTACTCTGAGAGACGCACAGTTTGAAGTTAAGCTGTATGACACTGTTATGACAACAGACCCTGGTGCTTCTGGTCATACCCCTGTTTGGTCAGCAGTTATGAGGACAGATAGTGATGGAGCTCTACTTCTTGATAACTCTTATAGAGTATCAGGTGATTTGGTTATGACAAATGCATCAGGACGTCCATCTCTTCCTTATGGTACTCTCACATTTAAGGAAATTAAATCCCCATCAGGGTATTTAATTAACAGCACTGTTATCGTAAAACAGATTACAGGAAATGGTGGAAGCCTTACAACTGTACCTCAGTATGAAGCTGTAACTCAGAAAGAACAGCCAATGACTCTGAAAATCATCAAAGTCCAGAACGGTACTACGCTGAGAATTCCAAATGCTCAGTTCAAGTGGACATTACCTGATGGTTCAACTCATACTTATACAACCAATTCAAATGGTGAGGTTTACTTCAAAGGTCTTGAATGGGGTAAACACACAATCGAAGAGGTTAAAGTACCAGACGGGTATTCCGTAAACAAGAACAAGATTACATTCACTGTAAACCAGGATAACACTATCACAGGTGCTTCTGGAGCAACAGTAACGGATACAGACGGTAACTTCACTCTGGTAATTGATAATAATAACCTGAATCCAACAGTTACTTACGAGAATAAACCTGCTCCGTTTGATCTACACGTATACAAGATCAATGATGTAGATTTCGCTCTTGAAGGGGCTGAATTTACTATCTATACAGATGCAGCTTGCAAGAACGTATGGAAGAAGGCTACAACAGATTCATCTGGTAACCTTACATTTACTGATCTGATTGTAGGTAAGACCTACTATATGAAAGAGACAAAGGCGCCACAGGGATACAGAATTCCTATTAACGACGATGGTTCTGATATCGTTTACAAGATTAAGGTAACAAGTACACCTGTAAAGAATGAGTTCACATTCTATGTAAACGACAAGGCATATACTACAGCCTCAACGGGTAACTACAAGGTAACCGGTACAAAGGCAGACAGAGTATGTGATATGACTATCATCAATGAACGTGGTAAGAGATTACCAGAAACAGGTTCTAACATGATGTTAGTTCTTGTAATTGCAGGTGCAGCACTCATGGGCGGAGCTCTTGTAGTGAGCCGGAGAAAGAAAGACAACTAAATAGGAGGAAATTGATATGGGAAGAAAGAAACTCGCAGCTAAAGGTTTATATGGACTGCTTGCAGCAGCTACAGTAGCAACAAGTTTTGGAGGAGTAGCAACAACTCTTCCGGTATTTGCAGATGAAAACGAAGGCATCCAGACACTGGATGCCGGGGATTATCTGGTAAACAACGGGTATGTAGATTTCGGTGAAGGAAATGCTCAGATTACCATCAACGGTAACGAAGGACAGAGCATGGTAGGAAAACGGTTCGAAGTATTCCGTCTGTTCGATGCTGAGAACTCCAAACACGGAGAATCTATCAATTACACATTCAATCAGAAATACGCTCAGGCACTGAAGACAGTCGTTGCTTCTGCTCTGAACAAGCGTGACGGAAGTTCACTTTCTGCAGCAGACGTAACAGAATACATGGTAATCGACTACATTCAGACTCTGCCGGAGAAAGGTCATGAAACTCCTGAAGGAGCTCAGGTGGATATGCCACTGCAGTCAAGCTATAGTTCTTTCCGGTACTTTGTAGAAAATGTAAGAGATGAGATCAAACGTGAAGGCATCACAGGCGATATGGTGTATGTACAGGGTGCAAAAGCTGACAACAGCATCGTTCTGACAGGTCTCCAGTATGGGTACTACATCATCGATGAAGTATCTACACACGATGCAGACGACGAGCAGTACTATGCAAGTTCCCTGTGTATGGTAGATACGGCTAACCCAAATGCCGAGATCAACATCAAGTCTGATTATCCGGAAATCATCAAGAAGATTCAGGAAGATGATAACCAGGATGCAATCGGCGACAACGGCTACAACGACATCGGTGATTACGAGATTGGTCAGACAGTACCATTCCAGTACCGTTCAACAATCTGCAATATGAACGGGTATCAGACATACTACTATGCATTCCACGATCAGATGGATGAAGAGCTGACGCTGAATAATGATTCTATCAAGATCACTATCAACAAAGGCGACAGCAAGTCCTATGTACTGGAAGCAGACGAGTTCAAGCTGATCACAGATAAAGGTTCTATGGACAAAGAGGATACCTTTGTGGTAGCCATCGACGACATCAAGAAGATCGTTGACCGTGAGTTCAATGAGAAGAACCAGTACGGTGAGAATGATTACTCAGACCTGACTGTAACTCTGGACTACACAGCAACACTGAATGATAAAGCAGCTGACGATACTGGAAGACCCGGCTTTGAGAACGATGTAAGACTTGAGTTCTCCAACGACGCAGACAGCGAAGGTGACGGAGATACAGGTTATACACCATGGGATACGGTTGTATGCTTCACTTTCAAGATCAATGGTCTGAAAGTAAACGATCATGAGACATCCCTTGAAGGTGCTAAGTTCCGTCTGTACAGTGATCCTGAATGCAAGAACGAGGTATATGTAAAAGAGAAAGTTTCAGTAGAGTCAGCAGCAGTAACAATGGCTGAGACATCTGGTGAGACAGACAATGTAACATCACCTGACGGCGAAGAGGAAAACTTCGACGGAGATAAAGTAGATGTAGGAGCAAACGGGTATGTTGTAATCAACCGTGACTCTGTTGGTGGAGACGACCATACTGGTGGAACAGCTCCGGCTGAAGCTGTTGAGATGGTATCTGATGCCGATGGTAACTTCACCATCTATGGTTTGGACCAGGGTACATACTACCTGAAAGAGACCGAGGCACCTGCAGGATACAGACATCTGCTTGATCCTATCACAATTACAATCACACCTACATATACTGCAGACCGCAACGACTATGTAGCAGGTGAGGGTGCAACAGACGAGACTCTCCAGAAGCTAACAGCAACAGCTCACATCAAAGAGTTCTACGATGGAAAATACTCTGAGGGTGATGCAGTGCTGAATACAGACATTGAAGATGGTTCTCTTGACATCAAGATTGTCAACGAGGTAGGAACTAAGATGCCTGTAACTGGTAGCAGCGCAATGCTTGTACTGCTTGGAGCTGGAGTTGCTCTGATGGGCGGAGCTCTTGTAGTATCTCGCAGAAAGAAAGCATAAGTAAACAGGAGAGCGGTTGCATGAAGAAGAGTAAGCTCAATTTAACTACATTAATATTTGTAGTTGGTTTCCTTATTCTCTGCGCCCCCCTTGTCATGAACTTTATACAGGGGCAGCATCAAAAAGATGCTGTCTCTGCTTATAAGAGCTCAGTTAGCAATAAGAGCGCAGAAGAAATACAAAAACTCTTAACCGAAGCAGAGGAATATAACAATATGTTATTCCAAAGCAACAGTGCGGTTGTAGATAATTTAGACACCAGTGTACTGAGTGATGAGAGCTACAATTCTTTGCTTGACCAGTCAAACGGTATCATGGGTAGCATCGAAATACCAAAAATTGATGTTGACTTGCCTATCTATCATGGAACTTCTGACGAAGTCCTGGAAGTGGGTATAGGTCATATTCAAGGAACATCTCTTCCAATAGGTGGCGAAAATACTCATTGTGTTCTGTCTGGACACAGAGGACTGCCAGGTAGTAAGTTATTTACTAGACTGGATGAGATGGAAGAAGGAGACCTGTTCTTCTTGCAGGTATTAGGTGAGACTCTTGCTTACAAGGTGTATAATATTCAGGTAGTAGAGCCAGATGATGTCTCTGTAATGGAGATTCAGGCAGGAAGAGATGATTGTTCCTTGATTACCTGTACACCTTACGGCTTAAATACCCATAGATTGGTAGTAACAGGCGAGAGAGTACCTTACGAAAAAGCTCAGTATGATAGTATTGATGGTCAGTTACCATCAATAAGAGAAATTCTATTCATGGTAATACCTTTTGTCCTCTTAGGAACGGGTATTGCACTGAAAATAAGAGACAGGAGGAGACAGAAACATGAAAAACAGGCTTAAAGTAGCGGTTGTTCTTTCAGCATTATGTGTGGCTTCTACCTCAATTCCAGTATTTGCAGAGTCAGGAAATATTGATCATCTTATCGGTACGACGGTAGATGTATCTGGTTCTGAGGGAGACAAGGTTCTTGACAGTTCAAAACTTGACCAGGTCGAAGAAACAACGGGTAGCATTAAGATTACTCTTACTGACGGCAAAAGCGGTACTTCTAAGGAAGGAGTAGAGCTGTCTTGCCTTAAGGTAGCTGAGATTGAGAACGGTGAATATGTTCTCAATGAAGGGTATGACAATCTTGGTGTAAACCTTAATGACATTAAGAACGCTTCAGAACTTGAAGCAGCAGCTACAAAGATTGCTGATGTAGCCGGAAATGGTACTCTGCTGACAACTGACATGAACGGAGTAACAACATTCGATGATCTTGGAGTAGGGGTATATCTCATTACTGCTACAAATGCTCAGAATTACGATGACGTAACTCCATTCCTTATCGGTATTCCTACATGGAGCGATGAGAAGGGTGATATGATCTATGACCTGGAAGTAACCCCTAAACATACTCCAAAGCCGGAAAAGACTCAGTGTAAGACAACTAATTGTAAGACAACTAAGTGTGCACCACAGACAAACCTTGATAGTCCTATCATGTGGTACTTTGGTGGTGCAGGAGCTGTGCTTTGCGGTTTAGTAGCAGTAAATGCAGTATGGAAGAAGAAAAAGGACGTTCAGTAAATGATGTTGAAGAGGTTTATAAATGCAGTGCTAGTGCTTTTGCTACTAGCACTGTTAGCATTAGGGTTTAGAGAGCTGTATATGTTCTGGTCTGCACAGGAAGACAGTAACACCCTAAAAGAGGTTGCAGTAAAAGTGCCAGAAGGTGTGGAAGATGCGGAAGACCCATTTAATCGGTACATAGATTTTGAGTCATTACAGGCAATAAATCCTGACATAGTAGGTTGGATTTATATTCCAGATACAATGATCGATTATCCCATATTGGTAGGCGACAGCGATGAGTACTACTTGAATAGGGACTATGAGGGTAACTATTCTTCACTTGGTTCTATATTTGCTTTTGCAGATGTGGATTTAACTAAAGATAATCATATTTGTCTCTTTGGTCATAACATGATATCCCAGCAGATGTTCGGAGGACTTGACAAGTATAAAGGTCAGGAGTATGCAGATAACCACAAGTATTGCTACATTTATACACCAGACCGGACTAAAGAGTGTACTCTTATTTCTGCATTCAGGTGCCATAAGACAGACGCAGTATTCGAGTTAGATAAAACTGATGAAACTACTGATACAACGGAATTGATTGTATCCTTAAGAGATAGAAGTATTATAAAAACAAATATACCTGAAAACACTGGGCAGATATTTACTTTGGCATCCTGTGACGGATATTCGGGTACACCTTATAGGTTCACAACAAACTTCGTTGTAACAAGAGAAAAATATGTGTTAGAATAGGGTATCTTTGGAGATGCCCTTTCTTTTTGTCTTAAAATAGTTTATACTATATGTGTAAAATAATATTTATATAAAATAGGAGGTAACAGGTATGGTTTATAACTTAAACTCAGATACTGTTGAAAAGATGGCGAAAGAAGAGACAGTTCAAAGAAAGAAACCACTTCGTATTTCTTTCGTCCGCAGATTTATAATTCTTGCGGTTGTAATGGTAATCGGGTTGTTAATAGGGTACATATCTTATGTAAGACTGGGTATATACTCACCGAAAAATCTGCTGTGCTTCATGGTAGGTGTTGCACTGTTCAGTATGGGCTTCATGAGGATGTTTGAAGCCATTGGTAAGTATATAGATGACATGGATAAGATAGATTCTGTCAATCCAATTAAAGGTATTACCCTATGGAGAGACTCAATATTTAAAACGTGTAACTCAGCTTCTCTTACAGAGAATGAGAAAGGGTATATCTTATCTCATAAGCGCCTTGTTCCATTTAGTGGGGAGGAAGAGGCTACACAGATTATATCTCCTGAAACTGTAAAATACATCTTTACTAATAAGAATATGACTCAGGCAGCTGTAAGCTTAAATCCTATAGAGCAGTTTGTATCAGCTATTTGTATTTTCCCTATTTCAGATGGGATGTTTAAAGCTGAAGATGGTACAGATCTGAAAGTAAAGGATTTCTGTATATATCTGCATAATCATGGTGTTGATTCCATATATGTTAGGGATGCAGATTTCCTTATAAGTGCACAGTATGCGGATTCCTTTAAGATGTGGACTCCTGATGGCGACCCATTTGAGAGTTTACTGGACTCACAGGAGACACCAGCAGAAGATACAAAGACAGAGAACACACAGTCAGAAGAAGCACAGGAAGAGGTTGCTAAGAAACCAGTAACAGAAACTATATCTGGTGATTATAAAGTAGAAGAGACCGAGTCTACCGAAAATTCAGAAGACATCGAAGAGAAAACACCTGAAGACACTGTAAAAGCTGAAGAGTCAGAATCTTCAAAAGAGACTGACAGTCCTGTTTCTTCAGAAGAAACTACTGAAAAAGTAGAACTGGATTCTACTGCTTCAGAGGAAGAAAAGAAGGATAAAGAATAGGACAATATTCTTAATCTTATATTAAATATAAATAGGTATAAACTGGGGTGATTGTATGGTAATACGGTTGCCCTAGTTTTTTGCTTCATATAATATATAAGAAGATCCTCGTTTTTCTTTATTGTTTTGTAGTCCTGTCCGTACTTTTTATTTTAACTTTTATAATGGTATTGTTGTTTTCTTCAGAGGATGCTATACTGTATATGTGGTTAGGGGTTAGGTACTTAACTACTAGAAAAATCCTGTAAGGTCAACGGGTATCTTTCAGGTCTAATGTTAAAATACGTCAGACCTTGTAATATATTTAGTTGGCTAAAAGGAAGGAGAAGGAGGATAGCTTAGAAAGTACATATTTTAAAATATTTTATAAACTTAGGAAGAATTTTTTAGAACCTCTTCCAACGAATACCAGAATATGGTATACTATTTGTAGAAACTAAAAAATGTTTTAACTTTTAGGAGGTAACTATCATGAAGAGAAAGACAGTACTAGCATTACTTGCTACAATGGCTCTGACTACAGGAGCTACTGCAACAACGTTTGCAGCAAATTATTCAGATGTAAAAACAGGCACACCGGTAAGCACCTATGTTACAGATGTAACAGATAAAGGTATTATGGAAGGCGAAACAGACACAGAGTTCGGTGTTGCAGAGGGTACAACAAGAAGCGATCTTGTGCAGGCTCTTTACAAACTTAATATCAATCTTCCGGTAACAGGTTCTCATGAGTTTACAGATATCGCAGGTCGTGAAGATGCAGCAGCGATTGAGTGGGCAGATGATGTAGGACTCTTTGATACACTCAACAGTAATTTCTTTACAGACAACAAGTTTGAACCGGACAAAGATCTCACGAGAGAGGAAGCAGCTCAGATTCTTTACACTTTCGCTCAGAAAGTGGACAAGATGGATGTTTCAAAAGGAGTCGGCTCTCTGGATGGCTACACTGACAGTGCAGAGGCAACAACTTATGCAGACGCTCTGAAGTGGGCATTTGGAAATAAAATCTTCACAGGCGACGACCTCAATACAGATGAAGTAGAGAACGCTGTAAGAGCAACTGCCACAATCAGCAAGGCGGAAACGGCTCAGGCACTGTCTGTATACATGTCTCTAAGAGGCAACACCAAGGAAGAGGTGCAGCAGGTAGTAAATACGGTAGCACCAAAGAGAGAGGTCACAACTTCTAATACAAGTAAAGAAAATACAGCAACAAATACAGTAACGGGTAACCAGGACGCAGCAGCTCCGGAGACTCCTGATCAGGAAGAAGTAACAACTCCTGAAACTCCAGATACAGGCGATGAGACTGTAACAGAGCCGGAGAATCCAGATCAGGGAAATCAGGGCGGTGAGGTTACAGAACCGGAAAATCCTGATGGAGAAGTAACAGAACCAACTAATCCTGAAAATCCTGATGGCGGAGAGACAACTAAACCGGAGAATCCTGACCAGGGTGAGACAACCAATCCTGAGAATCCTGACGGTGGTGATGTAACAGAGCCTACAGACCCCGAGAATCCTGATGGTGGGGAGACTACAGATCCTGAAGAGCCTACAGAGCCGGAGAATCCTGACCAGGGTGAGACAACCGACCCATCTGAGCCGACTGATCCGGAGAACCCTGACGGGGGTGAGACAACTGATCCGGAAGAGCCAGAGCAGCATACTCATACATGGGGAGATCCTTACTATGTGATCGACCAGGAAGCTAAGTACGAGAAGGTAGAGGTTATCGACCAGGAAGAAAAATGGGATTGGGTAACCAACATCATTACTCCTGCGTGGGATGAAGAGATCACAGAAATCCATACTGTATGCTTTACCTGTGGACTGGACTTTGACGCTGAGGGTATGTCCAATGAGGAACTCTTACAGCACGTAAAACAGCACATGCTCAATGGAGAGTCTGATGGCTCTTATGGCGACAAAGAAGTTGTAGTCGACACTATCCACCACGAAGCTGTAACGGAGGATGTGTGGACAAAGGTACAGGACAAGATTTCCCACTTTGAAGATAAGCTCATCTCCCCTGAAAAGGGACACTGGGAACACACATGTGCAGACTGTAACACAACAGAAAACTGCCAGAAGCCTGAAGCTTAACAATAAGAATACTGACCGTGAACAGCGGTCAGTATCATTCCAAAACTTTCAGATATAAGATGATTCGTGGTGAATCTCCTGAAAGTTAATAAACAACACCACTTATCATAGCCACTTAGTCTTGTACTAAGTGGCTTTTGTAATATACCTATTTATATAGGTGTCAACTGCGACTCTGTATATTTACAATGCAAATAATTTTTGCATTACTGTAACTATTATCGTACACTTATCTGTATTTAACTAGAATACCTTTTATTTAACTTTAATATTTGGTAAGATACAAGTATACAGAATATCTATGGAGGTGTACCTATGAGTGGTTTTGTTAAAGGTTTCATATCAGGTATTTTAACCAGTATTTTAATATTTTCTATATTAAAGTTCTTTTTGTCTTTTCTTGGAATATTCTTTGTATTATTACTAATCTATGCTATTTCAGGAGTAAACCTTATAACACTACCAAATATACTTGTAATATGGGTATTCTGGAAATTATTCTTTAGGAGAAAAAGTAAATGAAAAATACGAAAATTTTTATAGACAACGATTCCCTATTCATATACAAATTTAAAAACAACAATGATGTATGTGTAACTTCTGTAGAAGATTCCGAAGACGGGTACACTGTAAAAAGTATGTGTTTATCAACAAGCTTAACAGGTCAGAAATTAGAAGACTTCATAGTAGAATCTTTTGCAAATCACAAACCAGAAATAAAAGCAACAGAGTTGGAAGGAAAAGAGGTTTACGATGTAGTTGAAGACATTGGAATCATGCCTAATACGGATTTGTTGAAACCTTTTATTCTTCCTCAAAAGAAGCAGACACCTGTAGAGTCTGTATTAGAGCAGATTATGCAGTTGTCATATAAAGAAAGGTCAGATGTTTTAGTAGCTTTATTAGACATGATGTAATATATCTTAGGAGGTTGTAAAATGAAAACTGTGTTGTTTTGTAAGACGGTAGACTTAAACGAAGTATGTATGGACTATACTTGTAATAGTTTAAAAGACCTTATAACAACAAGTGAAGACGGGTTTAACTTGGTTTTGTCTATAGATTCTCAGAAGTTATTTAGGTTTGGTATGTACCATTACGACTCCGAGGATGGGTACTGCGAACAGTCATTAAACAAGTTTTGGAGTTTATTAGAAGAACTGGGTATTTCTAAAGGTTCATATCAGCCAGCAGTCAGAACTAACATAGCAGAGTTAGCAGAAGAACTTCTTCCTTTTACTGATTCTCCATATGAAGATGATTTCTGCATTGTAGACAGCTCTATTTATGTACATCAAGAAAAGGTAGCCGACATCGTAGAAGTAGAAGAATTTAGCAAAGAAAATATCAAGATTTCTGCTGAGTTTATTTCTAATTCTGTATGCATATTGCAGGAAGAATTATAATAGTCTGGTATTATGCTTTCAAATATGGTAAAATATAAGTATACTAGGAAAGGATAAATGTATTATGAATAATCAATATGATGATAACTCCATATCTCAGTTAAAGGGAGCAGAAAGAGTAAGATTAAGACCCGAAGCACTTCTTGGTTCGAACGGGATTGATGGAGCAAAGCATACTGTAAATGAGATTTTTGCTAACTCAACAGATGAGGTTCTTGCAGGTTTTGGTAAAAAACTGGAAGTTATGATATATGAGGACGAAAGTATTTCTGTAAGAGATTACGGTCGTGGAGTACCACTTGGTTGGAACTCAAAGGAAAAAAATTGGAATTATTATTTAATATATGAAGAGCTTTATGCAGGTGGTAAGTATGCAGACAAACAGGAAATTCTGAGACAGGTAGAAGAGAACAATGGTTGGGCAGATTTTAAGATTCAGGATTACCCTTATCTGATTGCCATTGGTTTGAATGGTCTTGGTGCAGCAGCTACCCAGTGTACATCAGAGTTCTTTGAGGTAACCTCATATCGTAACGGTACAGCGTCATACATGAAGTACAAAGCCGGTACTCATGTATTAGACGAGCTGAAAGTATTCGAGACTACAGAACCTGACGGTACTTTTTCCCATTGGAAACCCGATGACAGGGTGTTTAAGGAAACTCATATCCCTGCAAAATGGTTAGAGAAGAAATGTGCATCTCTTTCATATCTAGTGGGTATTGAGGTGACTCTCAATTATAAGGGAAAGGTTACGGTTTATGAACCCAAAACCCTAGAAGAGGTAATGCTCGAAAATGCAAAGAACTGTCTTGCTCTTCATAACTTTACACATGTAGTAGATTCAGAAGGTGATATTTGTATATGTGATGCGACAGTTGCTCTTGGTTCAGAGGGTAAATCAAATGAGTATTATCTCAACATCTCAGAAATGAGAGGAGGGGTACATTCAGCATCATTTAATATGGCTCTTTCTGATTTCTTTGCCCGTATTTCTAAAGAACGAGGTGTAAAAATCAAAGAATCAGATTATGCAGGAAAGTTCTCAGTCCTTGTATCTACTCTGGCAAATAAAATGTCCCTGAGAGGTCAGACAAAAGATAGTGCAGATGATGCTTATATCTATAATTGCCTGTACACATGTATTTACAATGCTCTCGTAGAGGAACACCAGAAAGGTACGGAGTGGGTAGAGGAGATTGTTGAAGACGTTGTATCCACAGCTCAAACAAGAATTGCAGTAGCGGAGATGAACAAAAATCTTCGTGAGGTGGAGAAAGCTACAAAACGTCACAAACCTTCGGAGAAGTTTATACCATGTAGATATTACAAAGATGGTAACCATGTAGAGGAAATAGAGGTATTCATTGTAGAGGGTGATTCCGCCGGAAACTCTGCATTGCTTGCTAGAGATAGTCTTTTCCAGTGTATTATGAAGATAAGGGGTAAATCTCTAAATCTTTATAAGGCATCTATTGAAAAGATGTTGGCAAATAACGAAATTAAAGATATTTCTTCAGCACTTGGCTGTGGTATTGATTTGGGACTGGAAGAGTATGATTCATTCGATATTACAAAGCTGAAGATAGGTAGGGTATACTTCTTAACAGATGCCGATATTGACGGTAAACATATCCAAATGCTTCTGTTCCTGATCTTCTTTAAGCTGTTTCCTCAGCTTCTGTACGAGGGTAGGGTATTTATCTGCCAGACACCTCTGTACCGTCTTGATTTAAAGAACGACGAGGTTATCTACTGTATGTCAGAGAAGGAACGTAACGCAAAGATTCAGGAGATTGGTTCTCACAACATTCGTTCTGAAAGCCGTTTCAAGGGTCTTGGTGAGATGAATCCTGACGTACTGTGGGAGACAACCATGAATCCTGCAAACAGAAAAACCATTTCTCTTAAGATTGACAAGAATGACACCGATATCTACGATGTATTAGAGGTGCTGTTTGGTAAGTCTACAGAGCGTCGTAAGAGAGAAATCCTTGGAACTATGATGGATACGGATTACGATGAGGTAATGGGATGTATTGATGATATGTGCAAGGTCATTAATGGTATGGACCTGAGCGAGATTGAGGAGGAAGTAGTAGAGTATTAAGAGTATAGAGCCACCGCTTATATGGTGGCTCTCTTGCTACTTATACAGGAGGGTTATGTATGATATGCAAAATTCTTTGTACTACACTTTCTATATGTGTAATAGGTATAGGATTATATAGTACAGTCTCAGTTGGTTCTGCAGCTCTGACAGTAGCACTTTCAATTATAGGTATATCTGGTGTAATTGCTATATGGATACCTTTTGAAGAGGAGAATATAGAATGAGAAAAGTGGATGTAGGCGATTATGTATATGGTTTTGACAGCTATGGAAATTTGCATGAAGGAAAGGTAAGACTAACTGAGACTTGTGAAGGTGTAACATTTGTTCGTTTTGGTCACTACTCTGTATTGCGAGAACAGGGTATTTCTTTCAAAAGAAGAGTGTCTGGCAAACCATATTAAAAATTTTGAAGAGCAGGTAGAGAAATATATGCAGGGTATTAACTCTGTAGAAGACTTGGTAAGGTTTGGGTACAACAATAGTGTTTCTTTGGCTGAGGAGTATACTGATTGGGAAGCTAGGGAAGCTTATAAGCGTAAGGTTGAGGAGCTGTTAGGGGTAGATGTAAATGAATAGAACTCAGTTAAATCAGTTGTTGTGGGAGTTAAACAAGGAGTTACGTCGGAAGATGAGAAAAGCACCTTATGGTTATAAGGTAAATATGTATATTGTAGGTGGAGCATCAATAATTGCAAGGTATGATTACAGGGAGTCTACCGTGGATGTAGATGCTATATGGGATGTAGGTTCTGAGATGAGAGAATCCATAAATAGGGTTGCTGAGAATAATGGTCTACCAAATGACTGGTGTAATTGTAATTTTAAGAGAACCAAGAGTTATACAAGTAAAATATTAACTAACTCTACTCTTTACAAAGACTTTGACAGACTAAGAGTGTGGTTAGTTAATCCTGATTTACTCCTATGTATGAAGTTAGTGGCTTTCCGGTCTGCAAAGATAGTGGATAGGCAGGATGCAGCAAATATGCTTATAAGATTAAAATCAAACAATGTACTTTATTCAGATATACTAAACCTTGTCTCTTACTACTATGGAAGTACAGATGTTTTATCGCAGGAAGCAAAGAATTTTATAAGGGAGATGTTAAGGTGACTTTACAAGAGTTATGTTCTTTATTTAGATCTACAACGGATATTTATCTATGGGATAGACATATATCGGAGTTTTACCATAATATAGATACAAGTTCTATTAAATCTTTCTCCATAGAAGATTTAGACAACTTACACATATTTTGTAAATGTTTTGTAGTATCTGTATATGAATACCTTTGCAAAGAAAAAGGTTATAAAGTAAATAACGATATATTGTTGCTGTCAAAAAATCTATATTGTCCTATGAAGTTAAATTCCTTTTATTTGTGTAATAAAGAATTAACTGGCAATGAAGATTATGCAAAAAGTGAGTATATAAATTATCTATCAAAGTCTATAGAGCCTTTCAAGTCTCACGGAATTATATCTACAGAATTTAATTTCGCAGTATAAAGGAGGCAGAAAATGAACTTATATGAGTTAATAGCTAAATGCAAAGACTCTGGTATCATACTTCAAGAGTTATACTTTGACGTATTCCAGTTTCAATTCAAGAAGGGTATATCTACCTATGAAGATGCCTTAGGTGATTTTACTCCAGACAAAATAAGTAAACGGGAATTGGGTACGTTTTTATACTGCTACATAGTAGCAACATATGAGTGGTTGTGTGATAAGATAGGTAAACCATACACCACAATAGATGTATACTGTGACAAATCAGAAAATGACTACTATCTATATTGTATTGACCCTGATGAATGCGAAACTGTAGAAGAGCAGGTAGAGAAAGCTAAAAGGTTTGACGAAAGGTTAAATTCTACAGATATTCACTACAAGAGACACGGTGTAATTATGCTTTAATATATAGGTGGTAATAATATGACAAAAAAGATGTTTACAGTTTGTATTATTTTATCTCTAATTGGGATTGTTGTATTAAAAATATACCAACTCCAACAGAAACCTGCAGACTGGTATGTAGAATACAAAGAGTTTACTGTAAATAAGAAATCGACTCTTGTTCATGGTGTATATCCTGTTGGTAACACATTTATTCCACAATTATCAACTGATTATTACATCACCTTAGAAGATGAATTTGGTTTTGGATCTAGTATGCGTGTGTCCTATAAGATGTATGATTCTATTGTAGAAGGGTCATCTACAACGGGTACTTTGCTAAACAGAGAAGGCGGAGAGTCCAGTGAGTATGCTTTAATACCTTATTATGTAGATTTAGCAGACTATTCTAATGAGGATCTACAGGAGTTGTATGATTACTATCCACATGTAGAGTGGTAATAAGGAGAGTATAATGTTTCAACTAGTAAAAGTAAGCAAAGAAAATCAAGGTAAAATTTTTAGGGCATTGGTTACAATTTTGGTTGTACTAATGTACATCTGGTGGATCACAGTATCCTTACAAACGCAGTTAAATAGTTATATTATAACCAACAATACTGAGCTGGTATATAAGGACGACACCAAGGTCAAGGTAGACCACATAAACGAAGACAATACGCTATATCTTGATGATACTACAAAGGTAGAAGGAGACCAGGTAGACGAGTACATTATGACGGTAAGAGGAACTGGAACTTATTATATACCAGATAACAAGATGTCCAGGGAGTTGTCTTGGGAAGAGTCTATAGATGTTGGTGAGGCTTGGATTGTACTTACTATTTCAGTATACATAATAGGTATTCTTCTCACTATAAACTGCAAAGGTTCTAAGTGGAGAAGTATTGGTGTAGTGGTATTAGAGTTTTTTGTTTCTATCTTAACAATAGTAGTAGGTGAATACTATGTATCTAATATACTTCAGAAAAATATACCCATCCAAGAGATAGTGCTTGTTGTATATATCTTATTAGCGTTGACGTCAGTACTATTACGGGTATTCAGAGCAAAAATTTGGAGAAGTTAAATGGTAAAGTTGTTAATTTTAATACTGGTTCTTCTATGCTTATATGGGTACTCTTCTATCCGGAACACTAAGTATTCCGGACTTAGAAGGGTATTTCCTGTTGTAATGATATTCCTTGTTTGTATATTTACATTCTGTATATTTTTAGATATGTTACGGTATCAAGTAGGGTTTGCAGACTTTTTCAAAAACCTATTTTCCGGTTTTTAATACTATTGTTTTATTCTATAAAAAGTGGTACAATCAAAATATCTTACAAAGGAGGAATTACAGTGGAAACAGTTAAAAGATCAAACGTAAGCATTAAAGACAATAAGCTTCAACTGTCATTTCTTGGATTAGACTGTATAGATATGGTAAGATTCATTGCAACTGAAACAAAACAGTACTGTAAAGAGCTATCAAACAATCCATTCAGTTGGAGTAATCCAAGAGACAGGTTTTATCTACAGCAGGCAAAGAATTTGTCAATGGTATGGAGGTTGAAAAATAATAGTTCTGTATCTGTATCTTTTAAGAAAGAAGACTTTTTGCTATTAAGAGAAGCAATACTGCTGTGTATCGAGAGATTCAATGTAAAAGAGTTTCTGGATTTCGCACCTCATGATTTGGTAAGTCTGTATGCTTCATCACCTGAAGAGGTAAGTTTCTTACAAAAGATAACTGATATGATTATTGACAGTCTTAAGAAAGAAGGTATAGTAGTACATAAACGAAGAAGTCAGTCAAGTCTAAGTCATTATTTAATGCTAGACAATAGGGTACTGAAGTTTGTAAGAATATCAGACCATCTACCAATTAAAGATTCTTTTAAGTACGACGTAGTCGTAATGAATCAGGGAAAGCCTGAAGATGTAAAAGTAGAGAGAAATGCAAAGAAAGACGAAAATTTATACATGGTGGTAAAAGGTCTGCCATATAAAGCGATAATCGAAGCATTGGTACAGGATATAACAGAAGACAAGCAATGCAAGATCGAAAACATGGGTAAAACAATATACAATAAAATGTTTTATAGTAACGAGTTTGATTACAAGTATAGAGGGTATGTAAAAGCATGAATTTTTAAGAGTCTAGTCCCTGGAAATTCCAGAGACTAGACTCAAATTTTATTATCTGGCAGTTGTTGTGTGCGGTGTGGTTGTTCCCTCTGTGGGCTTGTATTTTGCCCCTAGACGGGCTTTTAGGGTTTTGGTGGGGTGTTGCAGCAGTTTTGCCTTTATGGGCTGTATGGGGCTGTTTTGTGCGTTCTATGGGGTGTGCCTTTTGTGGGCGGTTTTTGGTTTATAGGCTGTGAAGGGAGAAAGGTATTATCATGAATAAGAATGACGAAAATGGATCACAAACTTTAAGGATTTTAGAGATGTATGTTTAGCTTACTGTAGAGTGTCTAAACGGGAAGGCAAGTATAAGAGGTTTAACTGCAACAAGGATAGAAGCACTTTCTAAGGTATTGTGGAAGGTAAAAGAAAAGTATAAATTATAAGAAGGGTGAGAACTCCATGTCAGGAAAGAATTCTTACAGAGGCAAGGCTATAAAATACACTTGGGTTCTTTGGCAAATTAAAAAGAGATATAATTTATAATAGGGAAAGAGAGGTATTTATATGGTAGAAAAGGACATTAACCGGTGGAATACAAATTTTATAGACTTTAGAGATTATTGTACAAGAAACATCAGATTACCACGAAGAGGGGAAGTATCCGGTAAAACAGGTGTAGACCTGGGAGGTTGGTATGTAAATCAGACAAAAGATGTAAAATTAACTGCTTTCCAGAATAACATGATGATATCTTTGTTAGGACCAAACTGGAGAGCAGGTATAAGGGTTTCTGAGGAGTATCTCAGAAACAGCACAGATTTACACAAGGCTTTTCCTCAGCTGAAAGACAATGGGTACGACTTCAGCATATTAACATTGTGTGATAGAGGAATACTTTCAAAAGGAGATACGTTATCCTACATTAACAAAGGTGTAACATCTTTGTATAAGTTACATGAGGTTAATGAGGATTTATGCTCTTATGAAAACATAAGTAAACTTGTGTCTCTTCCACCAAAGGAGTATTGTAATCTTTATATATGCGTAAATGGTATAAAAGGAGGAATTGTTTCTACATTCAAAAGCAATACTTTTGATGACCTGTTAGGTTTCTGCAGAGCATTAACCTCTATTAACTATTTGGGTACTATCAGGGACGGTGATATTCTTCTTGATTTCTTAAGAGGTACTACCATGACAGAAATTGCTAAACAACTAGGCATTTCTAAAAGCCGTGTAAACCAACGGGTATCTCATGCCTTAAGAAAAATTGCTGTTTCAATTAAAAGAGATTCCCTTATAAACAATACCAATAATATATGGGATTTACCTATCTCAACCTTTGTCACAGCGGAAAACATAAAATACTTAAATCCACTTATAAGAAATGGATACAGGAGTATAAAAGATTGCTCAACTTTTATACATGGCTCAAAATCTAGTAGCGACATAGCAGCAAAATTAAGTTGTGTAAAAATGAGAGGCATTGGAACGAAGGGTGTAGTAGCAATCTCAGAAATACTATTTCAGATAAAGAATAAGTATAATTTGGAATAAACGTAAATGCAATCATGTTTTTCTATCTCCAATGTGTACTTATATAAAGGTATTTTTCAAAAACTCAGAAGACGAAAGTAACGCTATAGAGATAGTATTAGACTAAAGGGTGACTATTATGGGAGAATACGCAGAAGAAGCAATTCAGAACGGTATATGTGAAAACTTTAGAAAAGAACATGAGCCCTTTCATTTCTATAACAACAGTATATGGGAAGATGTATCAGGTACATTACGTAAAATAAAAGATATGGATTCTTTGCATATATGCTTTGTAATGAACTATATCTTATCGGGTAACTGCAAGGTCAAGGGGAACAGATGTTACTTGTTTGGCAGGATACTTGCAAATAGAGGATTCTTTTATGCAGATTTTAAGAGAGTTCTCGAAGGATTTAAGATAAACACTTATTATATTTATAGTCCTAACTCTCCTGTCTATAAATATTATAAAGATTTGTTGAGAAAGTACCCTGATTATGATTGGTCACCTTTGATTTCTTATATGTACTGGAAATAGTACAATAGTGGGAGATTTATATGAGATTAAATGAGTTGGCTATTTGCTTTTTAGATATAGACGGTGTCTTAAATAACAACGAAAGCAAAGACGAAAAAGATTTCTCTAAGGAAGCCATATCAGTGTTAAACACTCTGTATCAAAAGTATAATATTAAACTTGTACTTTGCTCATCTTGGAGAGAATGGTATACTTTCAAGTACATAGAGAATCTCTTTGTAGAGAATGGTATTGATGCAGAGTTAATAGATACTACTCCTCACTACATAGGTGAAGAGCGTAGGGCATCATTTAATTTATCTGAGCTGGAGTACATGAAGTCTGTACCACCAGATTCTGGTAGAAATGCCGAGATTCTGAAGTATATCAAAATTCATGACATTAAAAGATTTATAATACTTGATGACTATTACTATTCAAATGACTTCCTTAGAAGTCATGCAATATGCACAGATATGAGGTATGGTCTGACGTCTAAAGACTTGAAGACTGCAGAGCAAATCATAAATATAAAGGAGGAATAACCATGTATGAGAGAGGTACTATTTTAAAAGAGTACAATTCAATCTACCAACTCAGAGTATTAGGAGAGGTTTTAGATCCTGATTGTAAACCAACGGGTATTATCGTGTTACAGCGAGAAAATCTACTAAATCATCAATTATCTAGGGAGTTGTACATTTCTAAGGAGTTGCTTGACTCAATAAAAACACTAATAGAAGTTAAGCCTTCCCATAACTTTAGAAAGTACGGGTATTTCAGTGGATTATCTACGGAGTTCTTATCTTTCAGAAATGACAGTGTTATTCATAATACTTATATGATAACTTCAAACGATGAAGGAATCTCAATAACCAAATATAACTCTGACGTAGACGAGATAAGACTACTCATTAAAAATGTTTCTTCAACCCATGGTACATGGGTAACCTTATCAAAGAACTCAGGAGCATCCTACTTATGTATCCTGAACCAGTTAAAAGGTCGTTTAGGAGTGTCAGATTTCGTAATGAAATTCATTGCTTCCAGAGACTGGTTCAATCCTTCCTTATTCAAGTAAACAACTGTATCAGCGTGCAGATAATATACTCTACACGCTGATATGCCTTAAAAATAAAATAAGACATAGTATTTTTATAAGATACTATTTTAAATATTTACTCTTATGCCGTAGCTGTGGGGATTCCTCTTGTTTACGGCTTTAATTTATGCTAAAATTACTGTATAAGTACAAAGGAGGTTATTTTATGTCTATATATAACGGAGATTCTCCAGGATTTCAGAGTGTAACGGATGGATATATCGACTATGCAGAAGAGATTATTGCTAGGCGAGCCAATCCAGATTTACGAGATGGTCTGAAACCTGTTAATCGAAGAATAGTATATGCAGGGTTCTTCAGTAATAAAAAGAAACCATATATGCAGGGTTCAACTCTTGCGGTATCCGATGCGATGGAACTGCATCCACATGGTGATGCTTCTATCTACAATAGTTTTGCTAAGCTGACAGACCGTAACGGTTCAAATGCAATTCCACTCTTTGAGGGTAGGGGTGACTTTGGTAAACCGTATTTGTCCGGTGGACCAGCAGCCATGCGTTATACAGAGTTCAAATGCTCTGACAACATGAAGTTTTACTTTGAAGATGGTAAAAACGAGTTCATGCATATGATTCCCGGCGAGAAGAGTAAGATGGAACCGGAGGTATTAAATGCAACCATTCCATTTGTACTCATCAATGCTTCTACAGGTATTGCAGTAGCGGTAGGAACAAACATTCCTAGCTTTAATGCTATTGATGTATTGAACTTAACTGAGAAATATCTGCAGAAGGGTAACCTCTCAGTAGAAGATGATATTATTGTACCTGACTTCCAGACAGGCGGTATTCTTGTAAGAAATGATACAGAGCTGGCAAAGATCATGGAAGTGGGTAAAGGGAAATTAAAAATCAGAGCCAAGGTTGAAATCGAGGGTAAATCCATCATGGTAAAAGAAGTCCCATATGGTACTACTGCCGAGGCAATTATCAAAAAGATTTCAACAGCAGATATTCGTGAAATCTCTGATGCAACTCACTTGGTAGGTCATAACTCTGACACACTGATTGAGATTTCTTGTAAAACAAAGAAATCTGTAGAGTGCGTTCTCATGGAGCTTTATAGACGTAATATCTTACAGTCCACCTTTTCAAGTAACATCTTGGTACTGAATTCAGGTGTACCAAAGATACTTGGTGTATTCGGTATCATCAAAGAGTGGTGTAAGTGGAGAGAAAGCGTAATTGTTGGTAAATTCAAAAATACTATGGAAAGTATTGATGAGCAGTTACCACAGCTTAAAATCCTGATGGACCTTATCAAAGACAAGGATTCCTGTGAGAAATATGCACTGCTCTCCATTCGAAAGGGTAGACAGGCATCAAGAGAGTTCTTTGAGGAGATGCTCAAAGATAAGGGGTATGATAATCTTGACATAAGCATAGTAAATTGGCTTGCAAAAGAGTGTAAAAACGTGGATACCCTCCATGATGGAGATAAGTACGCACGCCAGTACCAGGATTTGTTAGAGCAGAAAAAATACTGCGAAGAAATCATCTCCCACCCGGAGGAAAAGATTATTTCAGACTTAGAAGAAGCTAAGAAAGCCCTATCTTCTACCTGTCAGAGAAAAACAGAAATCACATACAAGGATTACAAGTTCAGCAAGATTTCTGATTCAGAAGTAATAGAAGACACATCTTACTGTACTTGGGTACTTAAAAAGAATGGTTTTCTTAAGAAAGTACGTGATGTGCAGGACAACCCTGAAGATGTAATCTCCATAATCCACGGTCAGGCAAATGATATCCTGATTGGTTTTGACAACTATGGAGAGGTAGTAAGAGTAATAGGTAGTGAGATACCTTACACTTCTTACATGGACAACGGAGTATATCTGCCTAAATACTTTGGTATCAGCGACGAAGTAAAAGACTATATGGTACTGTATTTAGGTCACCTTGACGGTTCAGTGCGTATGCTTGTGTACAGAGATGGGTATGTAGGTTTCTTGGATACCTTTGAGTGGGTAGGAAAGAAAAATACCAAGATAATTCGTAACGGTGTATCACTTAAGGTAATGGACAAGTTACTTCATGTATATGAGGAAAGTGATGTACCAAAATATCTGATGGTAGCCGATGATTCAACAGGAAGAATTAAACTGGGTATTGTGGAGACATCAACTATTCCGGTACGTTCAAGAAGAAGTGCAGCTAAGGTGTTCTCCAGTAATGGCAACGAAGACATTCACTATCTGAGAGGGTTTGATAGTCCGTTTGAACTGAACGCTTTCATTAGAAATGCTAAAGTATATCTTAATAGGTTAAAGGCTGTAAGTGATATTAACGACTTCCAGGGTGATCCTAGCACTCTTGAAGATGGTACTTACCTTGAGTTGTGTAAAGACCTGGAAGATTAATATCCAGTATAAGAACTATATTGTATGGTGTCTTGCTATGGGTATAGTAGGACACCTTACTTATATAGATAGGAGGTATCTATGTACGACGAAGAATACATCGACGTAGATTTAAATAACGACGAAGAAAGTACAAAGGGTACAGATAAAGAACTAAGCTCAGAAGAACTACAAGAAAAAATTATATCAGGCGAAATAAAAGAGGAGGATTTAGCCGAAACATATAGTTTAGACTTGGGTATAAATTTAAAGGATTCTTTCGTTGAGGAAGAAGATGACGACACAACAGACTCCCTGTATTCCCCTGAAGAGCGTTTAAGGGTACTGTCTGATAATATACTTGCGTGTTGCCTTGATCCACATAAGGGTATCTATGAGTATGCGATTGATAAGCTTACTGTGGTATCTAATCCGAGGCTGTTCCGTGAGGAGAACTATATTCTGTTTTCAATACTGTATGCATATCGTGGTAAGTTAAAGAGAATCTCTATCGACGAAGAATTTATTAAACTTTTCTTGAACCGTAATAGAGACCTGATAACAAGGTCTAAGGCATATATTGATATCAACGCATATGGGGAAGTAGATGGCTCTCCTGAGCTGGGCTACATATCAGGTGTAATAAAACACTATAAACGTCTATTAACCTTTGACGATGTAACTGAGAGAGAATTTGAAACTGACTTCGAGAAGTATCTGATTGAGTTCAAATCCATAGAGGCTTCAAAAGCATTTGAAAAGGCGGATATAATACTAAAAGAAGGTATTAACCAGGGCAGACGATTTTACTTTGGATTTGATGACGCTCAGAACTATTTAAAAAGACAGCTATCAGAAATAGAAGGCTTAGTAGACTTAAAAGCAGGAACTGGGTATGTAAAACAGTCCGAGTTGTTATTAAATGAGAAAGACACTGGTAAAAAGCCTATGAAGATTGCTGACTTTGGTAGGCTGTCAGCATTAAACAAATATCTAGGTGGAATATATACAGGTATGTTTTATCAGATACTTGCTCCTGCTAAGGCAGGTAAGACTAAGTTGTGTGCACGTATATGTCATATTGCTTCTGTGGTATATGGAACAAATGTAACTGTGTGGGCACAGGAAGGCGGTATGGAGGCATGGTCTGCTCAGCAGAGGGCAATCCATTTTGACTATCTGTATAATACGGGGGTAGACATAACTGAAAAGAAATTCGGTATTAGCCAGGGTACTATTCTCATGGATAAATTTCCAAATGAAGAGTTAAAACAGCTTGAACTCTCAAGTAAAATAGAGTTGGCAAGCAATAAAACCTATGGAAGTATAGATTACATAGATAGACCTTTTGAAGTAGAGACTTTTATTGAAGCCATCGATACATCTGTAAAAGATAATGGCTCTCAGCTTGTAATCATTGACTACTTACAGTTGATTGGTTCATCCTCTAATATGCCAGAGCGTGAGCGTCTGAAAGATGCCTATATAGAGTTGTTAAATTATGCTAAGAAAGCGAATGTGGCGGTACTGACCCCTTGTCAGTACAAACAGGAAGTAATCAATGCATTAGCTTCTAATAACGACTCCAGTGGTATAGAACTGAGGGCAGCAGGTGGTGGTACTGCTGAGACAATCCGTACTCCAGATTACAATATTGCTATGTGGGCATCTACTCAAGACCTATTAAATAACGTAGTAAAGTTTATGTCAATGCCTTGCCGTATGAATGCAGTATTTCCTGAGGTAAAAGCACATATGGATTTGTCTGTATGTCAGTTTATAAGCGATGAAGATTAGAGGAGGATAGTAATGGAACTAACTGTATTACTTATAATACTTGTAAGCTCAGCTGTCATCTCAATGATTTACTCTTGTAGAGTAACGGCAGATGAGTTATATGTAGTCCATGTATTGAACGAAAAAGGTACTCCATATAGTAAGTCTGACAAGATTAGCTTATATGGAGAATGCTTACTTTCATGTATACAGATTATATTTTCTATTGTGTCAGTTATAGATATCTTTAGAATGTTTTTTCTGTCTTATTATTCATCTGTAGATTTTCATCAGTTCATATTACCAACTATTATGTTTGTAATAGTTTTGGTGCTTACTTTAATACGTAGGAAATACAAGATAAGTAACGATATTGTTCAAAGCATCAAACGTCATTGCTTTATATCAGACTTAATATGTGCTATACTCTCGGTGGTTGTATGTGTTTTATTAAATACAACCATTATAGAAGTTTTAGATGGTAACTTATATAACTATCAACTAAATAAACTAGGTACTGCTGAGATATATTATTCAACTGACTCTTTAATATCTAGTCGTGATGACATACAACTGATAGGAGAAGACAATAAGTTCTATTTTTTAAATGATGTGAACAAAGTAAGATACAAACGGGTATTGTGGTTATATGACAACAAAGAGTACATACCAAAAGAATCTATTAACGGGGAAGAATTAAACTCAGACTTAGTAACAGTAAGGTTCGTCTATAAAGATGATACTGTAAAAGATTACAACATCAAAGATGTAACTCTTACACAGTTAAGTGATGACAGCGTCTACTGTGTAGTAAATGATGGGTACTCTTCTCTAAACCATTATTTTGAAGTAAAATAGCAGTGTAGGGGTGCTTCTAATACTAGAGGCACCTTTATTTAATGCCAAGGAGAAAGCAAATAAGAAACTGTATATTTTGCAACTGTAAGTACAAAGGATTTGAGGTGGTAATATGTGGATAAAACGACGCCTAAAAGTTATTATAATCATCGTTGTAATACTACTGATATCAACGGGTATATTCGGAATATCAAAGTTAATAGTAAACAATGGGTACAACTCATCTAATTTAGTAAAGAAAGAAGAGTTAGATGTAAAAGGAAACGAAAACACAGAAGTATCAGAAGACGACATAAAAGTAACTTACGACTCAGATAAAGCTGACACCGACAAAGAGAATTACATTTCAGAACACTCAGAAAGCACAGAAGAGATAGAAGAAACCAACTCAACTCTGTCTCATATAGAGGAGGTTTATAAAGATAAACTATCTGAACTCTCAGGCGACAATTCAGCTGACCCGTCTAATACCTTTGTATCTAGGTACTTAGAAGATATAGATTTCTCCACAGTCTTATTTAAGTATAATTACATAGCCATCATTTATGGAGCTCAAATAGTAGACTTCCTAGATAATAACTGTGTAGTATATTCATACATACCAGATGACTCCAAAGAACAGTATATTGTATATGATTACTCAGATATGAACGCATTTGAAAGAGAAAGTTCAATAGGACAGGAAGACAGTCTAAACATAACCTGTAATGCATCAAGTTACGAAGATTATAACGGTGTTGACATCATATATACAAAAGGAGTGAAAATTCAGTGACGGTACATAAGACAAAAAATATAGTTGGTGCATTACTGTTCCTACTGCTTACAGTTTGTATATTATTTCTGTCTCCGATAACTGCTCATGCGGTAACGCTTGATAATGATGGTAGCGAGAAAGAGAATCCCTATGGCGACACCGGATTGGCTAAGTCCTTTGAAGCTGAGTACTATGATTGTTATATGCCATACGGTTTAACCCTAAAAGAGATAGGTGGGTATGCTACAGGGGCGATATGGGCAGCGTATCAGCAATACAATGCTCCTATGGCAGAATCTATGCAGAATGCTCATGTTGGTACTTTTGTAAACTATGAGAACGACCTCTTGGGTAGAAACTCAACCCTATCAAGAGCTTTCTCAGGTATGAATGCATATAAAGAGAGCGATACTGGTATGCAGATAGTAGAAGACTCTAACGGTACTCAGTATTATATATCTGCATTTCCAGGGTTTATGTTTTACAACTCAACAGCAGGTACGAATGGTTTTCCAAGCTACAGCTCTGAAGCATGGGGTACAGCAGTAGATATCATCTTAACTGATGGTACTGTAATCCACTTTGCAATGGGTGATTCAGTTGCTCCACAGCATAGTAATGGTGGTATCGAGAATCCTCAGTACTTCGATGTAATCTATGAGAATGCTCCTTTAACTATGCCACAGTACAAACATCTATACCAGGCTCAGTCAGGTCACTCTGTAGAGGTATGGGGTACAAGCGGATGTTCTCAAGCGTTTATGGACAAGTACAATATAGGTGATGGTGAAGACCAGAACAAAATAGCAGTAGCCCGTATCTACAATAAAAAAGTAGGAGACAATCCTGAAAGAGCTTCAGGTGTAAGTGAGGAAGTAAGTTATTCTCTAGGAGATGTAACTATCGGTTCTGGCGGAGGAGAAGATGGTGATGATGGTACTGGAGAAGACTCTATGGGTAATGTAATAACCTCTGAGTGGGATTTAGTGGGTATGACTCACCTGAAGAGTAAATTAGCTGAACAGCAAAGTCAGATAGAATTAAAGAGCAGAGAAGATTTATCTACTGGAGAACAGTATTCTGTGGCAACGGTAAAAGAGAATCTTGAGTATGAACACCAGGCAAGTGCTATTGATACGGTAAGAGTATCTGTTGTCTTTGTAGGTTTATGCTTGGTATTCTACTCTGTAATGCTGTTAGTATGCTACTTATTCGATAAGTCGAATTCTTTTATAGAGATAAGCTTAGTGAAGTTTATTACATTTGGATACCTAGAGTATACAGACGATGAGTTAGCAAAAGGTCAACAAGGTAAAGCATCTTCAAAGAGACTGCTTGTATTAGTTGTAATAATTATGATAATAGGTTGTCTTTTCATCTCAGGTGGGGTATTACAGGCAGTAATGCAAGTAATGATAAACATACATGACAAGTTTCTAAGCTAAAAATCAGAAAAGGAGTGATGCTATGAAACACAAACGGGTAATGCTTTTACTGACAGGGTGTTTGCTTGCTACATGTATTAGTGTAGTATGTGCATCTCAATATGTTGTAAATAAGGTGATACCGACAAGAGGTGGTGATTCTACTCCTGTTGTTGAGTCATCTTCTATATCCTGTGTGTATACAACAAATAGGATAGATATAAATAAGGCTATGCTAGATGAATACACTGCATTAGATTTTTCAAGTATTGAAGACTTGCAGACATCGCTATATAGTCTAACCGATATACCAAATCTGGAGACCTTATACGAAGAAAGGCTTTACGATGCGTCAGAAGAGGATATAATAAGCGTTTATAGAACTTCAGACGAGTCAGTGTCAGTAGTGGTACTGCCAGATGGTACTATTTCTAGTTGTACCTTTGAGGGCTTATCTGAGGAAGACGAGTCTCAGATACGTTCTCTATCGAAAGATTCAGGGTACAGTTTTAAGTCAGTAACAAATGGCTTTATGCTTGAGCCAGATGTAGTTATAGTTTAATGAGCAGCTTTCAGAGTTTGCTTATTTTATATATTTTCAAGGAGGTAGAGTGACTATGAACAATATGCCTAGAAATACAGGAAATACTGCTATGTCAGCGGAGGAACAGCGTTTTTCAGAGTACATTGATAGGCTACCAGAAGAGGAACAGCTTGCAATCTCATTGATTTCAAAGAACATTGTAAACGGCTGTTCTTGGGAGTTTACACGGGATGTAACTCAGCTCAGAAGAATGGAGAAAGGTTTTGCAGAGAATCCAAACGTGTCTCTTACTCAGGTTGTATACCACCACGGTCAGAGAAATGTATCCGGTTATCTGGTATACATGAAGTTAGATTACCTGCTGAGACAACTTCATGCAGCTTCTCCTAATCTGATTACCCAGGAAGACGCTAAGAGGGCGAGTGAGCGTAGGCAGGAGGCTTGCATGAGCCTTGCAAGGAAAATGCAGAAAGGGTATCGTGGAGTGATTGGTATCTACTGCACAAATGACAGTGAAAACATTACAATCAGCGGTAAAACATACCCGGCATTTGCAGTAACATTTGCAGAGTTCTGCCAGATTGCTGTAAAATTTGGATATGGAGTGGTACTCTCATCTGCGATTGCAACTGCCCAGCAGTGTATGCAGAACGCAGCAAAGGTAATCAGTAGCTGTGAGGTTGCACCCTCAAGTAATGCTCTCCTGATCGAAATCGCTCCCCTAAAGGGTAACAATCCAGGAAAGCGGTAATGTCATTGAGGTTGTAATAACTGTTAATATGTGCTACAATATAAGTAGATTAGGAAAACTCTTCTTAACGGAAGAGTTTTCTTTATAACGTTAGAGGAGTGGTTGTATGTATAAATGTATAAAGGAGTTTTTCATAACCGACGACTATACAGAAGATGTGTTATGTATAAAAGAGGGTAGTATCTGGGAAAGAGATGATACTGTAAATTACATAGGTGGAGAAGTACATCTAGAGAGTATCAGTAAGGGTAACTACTGGATAGAGATTCCAGAGTCAGACCTATCTGAAAAATTTATTGAAGTAAAGGAAAAGTCTTAACATGGTAGGGTACTCTAAGTATTTCCCAGTACTAGACTATTATAAAAAGTATATAACTCCCATGAACAAAAAGCGGTACTGGGTAAAACAGAACAAGTTAATGGTTTGTCCAATACATAACGACCACGACCCTTCACTGGGTATTATAAAAGGTAAGGACGGTTCTGAGACAGTACATTGCTTTGGTTGTAATTATGTAGCAAAAAATATTGTCATTTTCCATCAGGATGTAGTAAGAATAAAAGAACGACGCCTAATCTCCGAAGAAGAATCCTTACATGAGTTATGCAACATCTTTGATGTAGATTATGCTTCTCTACCAAATGAGCTGATTGCATACTCCGAGATAGATAAGGACTTAAAAAGAGAGGTAGAACTAACCGAGAAATTAGGTAAGTTCGACATATCAGACTATAAGCAATTAATACTAGAAGGCAAACGAAAAGGAAAAGGGATAGGGTATTTCAATACGCTAATGATGACAATGTTAAATGAAGTAAAACAGGAGGAGAGCTAGTGAAGGTTGTAGGTTTTAACTCAAAAGTCGAGTTAATGGTGGGTAAAAGTTATTTATGTGAGTCTGTAGCATCAATAAATATGGCAATGGAACTGGCAAAGAAGTATGCAACGTTTGATGAGTCCTATGTAGTTATACTTCAGAAAGGTACAGTAGTAAACCTATATGTAGGTGGCAAGGATACTGACAGCTTGCAGGTATGGTCTTTCATACCGGAGAATCTGGTAGAGCCTGTATTCTATCCTATCTGTCAGTTAAGCAAAGCCTTAGAAATTGAAAAGGGTACAGTCTCTGTAAACAACTTAAGTTCCGGAGACATAGAAGTATCCTACAATGACGGTCAGGAAGGATTTTTCTTAGATTCAGAGAGGTCAAACTCTATAAGAGAGTTATTAAAAGAATTTTTAAACTGTATACCTGTTAAGGTATCTGACCTATCTTTCCCTGCTAAGTTGTATATGTACGATGATGAATTACCTATAATCTGCTACTACATAGAAGACTCTCGTGGATGTCATGTGGTATTTGACTTTGAGTTCAAACACCAGTGGGTATCCAAAATAGGTAAAACTTATGGAGAAATCAAGGAAGTGTTATAGGCTAAATCAAGATTTTGATATAATATGTGAAACTACGGTAGTTAAGGGTATTAAGAGATATTCTATAGACGTAGAGATGTCTAGTCTGCCATTTTTATTCACGTTAGAGTCCTATTCAGGTTTAAAATCTCCTGAGGAGGCTAATAATCTGTTTAAGAGCTTATGTCAAAAGTATAAGGAGGGTTTAAGGTATTTATGAGGGTGTTGTTTTATAAAACAAGGGAAGATTGGGTAAAGGGTTTTGGTCAGATTTGTGATTGCATTGGTGATGTAAAGGATTGCCACTGCTTCACAGTAGAAAGCAGAAAAACAAAAGAAGACGAGAACACAGTATACATTTTTGTAGGCAAAAATGGTAGAGTCTTTGTAAGAGAGGCAATAGACGAGAAATCTGCTCTCTTTGATTCGATAAGAATTATTGCAAGGCACTATGCGAATACAATGGGTAATTGCAATCGCCTTTACCTGTCTAGGTTAGATGGTGTGTTTGCAGTAAACGGTGAGATCTTAGATGAGGAAAGAACTATTGATGCAGCAACAAAACTGTTTATGCTGTTAGATAACAGTGAAAAGACAACAAAAACAACAGTTGTATCTTTCCCTAAGGATGTATCTGAGTTACATAAATGTTCTGTATATTCTCGTCAGACTGATTTTAATCGCTATGCTGAGTTATTTCAGTTAAAGGACTTAAAGGAGTTTTAAACCTATGGAGTTAGATATATCTTTAAACGACTATACCGAAGAAGAGGTAGATAAGTCTATTGAGACTTCAACACTGGTAGAAACAGTCTCTGAAGAGTCTTTAGTTCCAAAAGACCAGTCTTTCTTAGGATTGGATATTTCGGAGCATAGTGCAGGTATTTGTATCTACTCAGAGGGTATAAGGAATACTTATAATTCTGTGCTAAATTTTAGCGATAATTCGCCTTTTAAGGAGGTTCGGTTACGCAGGGAATTAAAAGCGGATTTATCCTCTTTAATTTCAGGTAAGAAATTTAACGCTATAATAGTGGAAGATGCGTTTCAGGGGCCGAATCCTTATGTAACCAGAATCCTATATTCCATCAATACAGCAATAGATGAACTAATACTTGATGGGGTAGTAGAATGCGATGAGTTTTACCGTATACAGAACGGGGTATGGAAGAAGTGGCTGAGTAGGTTAGACTCTGATGGAGAATATAAAGGCTTAAAAGACAAGCTAAAGGTAGAGAAGATATTAGCAAGTATAGCTATAACCGAAACAGGAGAAGGTTTCCAAGATAGACTTGATGCCACTGGAATGGTAATTGGGTATCTGCTCTGCCGTGGAGAAGCAAGAAAAGCGTCTGAGAAGAAGTCTAAGAAGCGTGTACAGTGGGGTGATATAGGCTTATGCTATGCAGGAACTGGTATAGAATTATCAAGTTCAATAGAAGACGGCATCGAAGACAGGATATATGTCCCTAATGGAGAACGCTTATCCAAAAAGAAGATGTTAGATTATCTAACTGAAAACCCTAAGGCGGTCTTTATATCAGACGATAAGATTGTCTTAGGAAGGTTCGCTTCTGAATTAAACCTGCCATATATTGAGGGTGGAGGATACCTTGCCTTTTGGGTAAAATCTAGTAAACTTGAAAAGTACATATAAGGGGGTGAATACAATGTGGAATCCATTCAACCAGAATAACAATCAGGGCTACGACCCATATGGTGACCCATATGGAGTACAAGGGTACGGTGGTCAGTATGGGGGACAGTACGGTGGACAGTACGGTGGACAGGGTTCAATGCGTGTAACCAAGCAGGACCTTGTAAACTACATCGTACAGAACTTAGGTGCTTCAGATGTAGTAAAGTGTGATGAGTTTGAAACTCCTAAAACTCGTCATATATGTCCAGGTACAAAGCAGATACTAATTTTGAATCAAGATGTATTTAATGTACCTACTCCACAGGGAATTGTCCCAGTGGGGGTATTCTTCTGTCCGAATTGCAGAAAGTTGTGGATAGACAAGAATACTCTTGATTTTATGTAGAAATTGGGTATACTCTGCAAATGCATCATAGTTATAAGGTTTTTAAATTTTCTTAATGTTATTGCCTTTCTGGTCAGAGTTTGGTAAACTATAATCAGTAAATCGTTAGGGGAACTACACTAGGAAGGGAGTAGAACATATGAAAATTAGGAAATTTGACAGGTATTGTGAGTTACTCGAGAAATGCTTAGAGAAAGTACAGAAAGCAAAACGTGATGGAGTTATTCTTACGGATTGCGAGTTGCTTGACTACTACTTTAAGTACTCAATGGTAACAGGCAAAACAAGAAAAGGAGACATTGGATTCCTTGCATCATTTTACGCAGAGTATCTTGAAGACATCTTTGATTTCCGTACCGATGGATATACAAATAAAGGTATGTTAGACTTTCTAAAACGGGTATGCTTTAGAGGAAGAGTAAACGGTATCTCAAGCATCAAAGTTTCCGGTAGGGATAAAAACGGTATCTTCTATCTTTCAGTAAAAAATAGAAGAACAAAAGACTACTATGAACTGGAAGTCAGTGACCTTAGAAGCTTTACACAGGTTTGTATCGGTGTTGTAACACTGGCAGCCACAGACGGTCTCAAAGATGGAGAATACAAAACATTTGCTGAAGACTACTTGTTAAATGTTTACAAAGAGATAGCAAGTGGAAGAGAACCTAAACCTTATATTTATGATGGGGTTTCTAAATCATTTAGAGCCTATGTATCTAGAGCAAATGCAACGGGTACAAATGGTAACATCATACAGTTTAAGGTGGGTTAAAAGTGAATATAGAAGAGCCCACCAGAAAGAAAGGTGGGCTTTTTTATGTCTATGGAAGAAATGAAAGCAAATCCTCAGTTAGCTGAGGAGTATGAGTTGACTTTTACAGGTGAAGAAAAGGTACAGAATGCTTTAAAAATCACCAAAAACAACTTCTCATTGGATATTGGTGTAGTAGAGTTTAATTCTATACTGGTATCAGAGCCTATAAAGAATGGTCGTAAAGAGACCTATTCAGGTCTTACAACAAGCATAGGAGAAATGGGTATTCTCTCCCCTATTCATGTAATGGTACTAGAGGGGTACTCAGACTGGCTCAAAGAGCATAATGAGCATGAAGAAGAGTACGAAGGTTATAAGTATTCTATAATTGACGGATTTAGACGTGTATGGGGTGGATACAAGAATGGCTTGACCAGAGCCAATGCTGTAATTTGGGATTTTGAAGATAAGGAACGTGGTGCAGAGTTGGCTACAACTCTGTCACTCATTTTAAATAAAGTTCAAAAACGTTCTTGGAATGAGATTTGGTATCTTTATCAGATACTTGAAGCCCAGTCTGCAATGACTCCAGGAACTCTTGAATACCTATTGATGTTGGAGTCAGGAGATGCCATGAAGCTTAAAGATATCATGACTTGCAACTATCCAGAGGTAAGAGACGACCTGTTCAGCAATAAGAAAGACTTAACACAAGCTTATAATATGCTTCAGAAGTTAAGAAAAGAAGAAGACAAGTTGGCTATAGAAGACCAACAGGGTATCTCTGAGTTAGATCAGGCTGAGGGGGTAGTTGATAAGGCGGGAGATCAGGTGTTGTCTAATGAACAAGTAAAAGAAATCCTAGAGATGGAGGATAGTTTCGATGGAGAACTGTCTGAAGATGACTTTGACGAGTTAATGGGTAATAATTTACCAGAAGAGAGACAGACTGTTGGTGATAGACATCCTTTAGACCCTGCTTTAAGGGCAGCTGTATTACAACGAGACGGGTATTGCTGTCAGATAACTGGTCGAGGAAAAGGATTACCTGCACCTATTGCATTAGGAATACTTAATGTACACCATAAAATACCTGTACATTGCGGTGGAATGGATACAATGGATAATCTAATAACGGTGTGTCTGGATGCTCATACTCTTATCCATATCATAGAACGGAATATGGGAAAATTAGGAATGAGTAAAGAGCAGTTTGATTCTCTCGATGATGAGGACAAGAAATTTATTACTGGTGTAATGAAAATAGCTAGGATAGCAGTAGAGGCTAATAAAAGAATGGGGAAAACTAGAGAACAGGTAAGAAAGGAAACTTCTGACTCAATAAGATTTAAAATGCCGGGTACTGCTCAAAAAGAAAACATGGATGCACTTAATGCAGCCAAGAGTTCTCCGAGTTAATTTTCAATATTAACATAAACAGAGTTTAATGTATATAGAAAGGGAAGATCAAAAGTCTTTCCTTTTCTTATTAAATATGTTAAAATATATTAAATAGGAGGTAGTATGCTATGAAAAGTTTATCTAATGTAATCAGCGACTACATTGTAGACACATTCAAGGCAACAGGCGAACAGATGTATCCAGACTGTGAAAAGGATTTCTGGTATGTTATAGACAAATCAGGAACTATATTAATAGGTGTAAACACGCAGTCGGAGTTAGTCAACAACTATGTATCATCAGAACTGGCATGGCACTTAAAATTAAGTTATGACGGCATTTTTGCAAAGATTCTTGTTGTAGTAGGAGAATTTTGCAATCACCTTAATAAACTACAGTTTACTTTAAAATCTTAGTGTCAAAGTTCTATCTTTTTAAAATCGGAGGTATATTATGGTTTTTGAGTTTAATGAAGTTATGTCATTTGCTAAAGAGTACATAAAAGATAAAAATATATCAATAGATAAAATCCCGATCTCTGGCTTAAGAATATCGAACCCAGATTGGAAAGACGTAAATAGTATTGCCATTTGCAGAGAGGCTTTCTTTGTGGATGGCGATTCCATATGCTCAGAAGTATGCTGTTTTTGTTGGTCAGGAGGTATGAGAGATTTAAGAATATACTCTCCGGATGAGTATAAATTACCTGACTGTAAGGATTTCTTGTATACTGAAGAACCTATAAACGGGTACTATTCTAAAGAAGACTGGGTATTCTTCCAGTACAAGAAAAACCTTACTCCAGACGAGGATTTGCTATTCTCACACATCTTTATGGAAGGCGACACTCTATGCATATCAGATTACTACTTTTTAGATTTTAAAAATCGGGTTTTATCTGATAGCGATCCTGTCACTTCAGTAGTAACTGATTTAATGACATTAACCGGTAAGCCTATCAAAGACATATACATTCTGCATAAACCAGTAGAACCAAGATATCATTTATTTGACGACGGCGAAATAAGAATAGTAATTTAGGAGGTAAACTATGTTTAGTATGCCAACAGTATTAAAAACGGACCTGTTCGAAGAAGACAATTACAGTCAGGAAGATTTGGGGTCTTATGCTAAATCTCACTTAGATGAGTTCACAATAAGTGAATCACTTTCAAGAGACATCGAAGACATACTTGGATACTATGGAGACATCAGTAATCCTGATGAGTATATTCTTAATGTTAAACGCATCTTGGATAGTAGCTTTCACTACGAACTTACAACTGCAAGTTCAGACCCAGAATCAGTGGTTATAGAAGTAAACAACTTCTGTGTAGAGTCAGATATAGATACAGGTATCATATATGCTATTATGCCCTCAGGTGCAGTAGATGTGTATATTATATCAGATTATTTAGTTTATATAGGTACACTGAATTGCACGAACTGGAGATATACTCTATCTGAGGATGACTTAGATACATGTATAGTAAAAACTCCAGTATAAGAAAGATTAGGGGGTAAGTGATGTTTTATATGGATAGATGGGCTTCTTGTCCTATAGAACTAGAGGGAGAGGTAAAAAAGCTTATTCACAACAATAATTATAAGGAATTGCGTAATCTTCTTAATTTTGATATTAACAAGATGGACCGTGTATTGTTTAAGGAGATTGGCTGTGATTGGTATTCATTACCCTATTCCAGTTTTGTAAAAGAAGTAGATGACATGTTACTCTCGGGTAAGTTTCCTATAAAATCATATGAAATCACCATATCATCTAAAGAATCTTCAGATGATATTGTAAGAGATTTTATTATTGTAGTAAGTGATTTAGATAGATGTTTTATTAAGGTAGTTTATTCAGATATTGAAAAAATAGATCTTTATGCTGCTTTTGTTTTAGAGTATGATGCCTATTATGTAGGTACTCAGTCTTTAAACCCTGCCTTAAAACCCACTTTAGATTACTACTACTATTCAGAAGGCAGTAATAATTATGTACAAGAGATAAAAAACATATAGGAGAAGTAGATATGTTGTATATTAATATGTGTAATATAGTGGAATCATCAAACATTGAAACGCTGGTAGAAACGCTGGTAAAAGAAGGAAACTTCACTGAAATAGAAAAATGTTTTGATGGTAAATGGTTTTTGATTCCAGAAGATATTGCTATATTAAAAAACATAGGAGCTCCTGTAGATACTTCTATTTCAGTGGAAAATAACATATATCGAATAGAGCAATTCATTAAATCTTATAGGTATGTTTATACTTTAGAGAAGATACTTGATTGCTCTAATGCTCAAGCTAATCAGTTTTGCAAAGAAATGAATATTTGCAGGGGTTTCATTCTAATTAGTAATAAAAGAAATGCAATAAAAGAAGTATATGTTAAGGATCCATACTCAACTTCTTTTAGCCCAACATTTCTAGGCATAATTTCAGAGAAGAATATTAGCCCAAAATATGCTTATGAATACGATGAAATCTATGCAAGGGTATTTAAAAATATAAGGTTGTGAGGAGAGTACTATGTTATTTATTTCAGATATTAAAGATAATTATGACGAGTATGGTTTACCCTTTGAGTTTGCTGATTGTCTCCCTGAGTACTGTCCTACTTGTGGAGCACCGTTGGAAATTCGTGAAACTTTAACAGGTTTAACTTGCAGCAATCCAAGGTGTCCTGATAAGACCATAATGCGTATAAGGTCAATTTGTACGGATTTAAACATTCTTCAGTTCGGTGAGAAAACAATAGAGGAGTTCGTAAACTACCATGAGATTACTAACCCTCTTAATATTTTTGAGCTTCAGCCAGGAATGTTACTATATGAAGGTGCATCAGAGGACCTAAGTAACAAAATAATTTCCCAAATTTGTAAGAAGAAAAACTTCTTGTTATGGGAATATGTGATGGTAGCAAATATACCGGATGTTCGTACATCTGCTCAGAAGATATTTACAGGGTACAAGACACTTGAAGAAGCCTATGCTGACATCGAATCAGGCGGTGTATCTTTCATTCAACAGAAATTAGGTCTTGTAGGCGATGAGAATGGGGTATCTATTCAATCCATGAAAATATATAAATCTCTCATGGAATATAAGAATGATCTATTTGAAGACATCAACAACGTAAACATCGTAAGCACAGAAGGCAAAATTCAGTTGAATGTGGTTTGCTCCGACCAGGTGGGTAATGGGTTTGCAAAGAAAAAGGATTTTTACGATTATGTAAATACAGTATTTGCAGATAAGTTACATGTAAACTTTCTTCCAAGTGTGAGAAAGGATATAGATTATCTGGTATGGGCAGGTGCAGATGGTACACCAGCCAGGTATACAAGCAAGGTAAGAACTGTAGAGAATTGGAATGCAAAGGGTACAGCAAATATTCCAATTTTAACAGCTCAACAGTTTATAGAGGAGATGGACGATTTATCTTCTTAGCCTTTGATTAAAATGGGAATTGAGGTATAAGACAACTATTAAACAGTATTACAAGGAGGGAGAGAAATGAATTAAGTAACAGTAAGATGGAGGGACAGGTATTTAGAAGAATTTGAATGTTCAGAGGTAAGGTTTGGTTCAGACTTATTATTTTTAAGGTTAGAGAGTGGAAGTAACCGACACATACCTCTTAGGCAGGTTCGGTGGTTTTCCTTAGAAATAAGTAGGTTATATTATAATAACATATATAAGGTTAGAAAAGAAGGAAAAGTTTATGAAGTGTATACAAGAAGACGACATACGTTCAACTAGAGATTATACAGAAGCTAAATATCTTATGTTGGACATGACGATGAGTTGTGATAAAGAAGAGGCAATTAATTGGTTAACTTATTTTTCAAGCAGTAATTGCAACGAGAGGAATTTGCAGGGTTTTGATAATGATGCGAGAATTCTTGCAGCAAAAGATTTATTAACGGAACTAAGGGGTAATATTACTTGTAAGAGCAAGCCTAGAGATCTTGTAATAGGAGATAGGGTAGAGTGTAACGGGGCTTCAAGAACGGTACTTAGAATGTTACATCAAGATGTATATTCAGATGGTATATATGATGTAGAGTTTATGGATGGAATTGGTAGGTACTGTCATTGGAAAAGTGAAGTAGATGGTGGCAAGGTTATCTACAGAGACAGTATCTTTGAAAAAGAAGGTACAACAGAGTTTTGTAGTAGAAAATCTGAATTAGAGAAATTTGCATCTGGTGCTGTATATGAAATACCAATAAATATCGCAGCTTTAAATCAAGATATTTCACGTGCAATATTAAACTGTATAAGTTGTAGATATGTAATGACTATAAGAGGTAGTAAGTATGTATTATTAGACTTGTCTAAGGATGTTAAGTCAGCTACATTCTTAAGTAATTATAAACATTATACATGCATAGAAAGAGCAGCTAAAAATTGTAATTTACCCTATTATAGAACTTCAGTCAGTTTAAATGATTACTATTCAAAGGGTCATATGCAGAAGTATATAGACATGGCAATATCCTTAAAAGATGGGGTATACTTCTTTGGTTCAATATTGAGGTGGACCACATATGGAACATTAGAGTTTACATTGCTTAGATTGGAGTAAGGAGAATAGGTATTCGTGAAGGAGTTAACTGATGAATTAAAACATAAAATAGCTGTAGATAGAAATATATCAGAGTATAAATCTAAGCTTAAGTGGTATGACTTTTATGATTCAGAGGATGAATTGATTTTAGATATGCTTAGGTGTGTATCTAATGAAAAATTATTGTATTCATATCAAATGCCAAGGGGATATGAATATCTAAATTCTTTCAAGAAATATTATTGTACCAACAAGTCTTTGTCATCAAAACAAATGTGGGTACTAAAAACGAGATTATTTACAGAGCTTTTATATCATTTATATGTAAAAGGTGAATCTAAGTGTGAAACAGCAGATGGTTTTGGTTTATGGAAGCCTTTATCTATAGTAAATACTAAAGAAGTAGAAGATGCTTTTCCATATTATTTGTGTAAGTCATTTTTTGTATACAGCTTATTCTATTCTGATATTTATATTATAGAACTTTATACAGATAAGGGTAAAATGGTATTTGAGTATAGAAGTTCTATACAAGAGTTCATTGGGTATGTACCTGAAAATATGGAGACAATAATAAAAAATTATCTTGCTGTAGTTATAAAACATGCAGTAAATGTTGTAGGAGAAGTTGATTGTATTATTGTAGCAAAGAAAGAATATACTCTTGATAGTTCAGGAAAAGAAGAACTTTGCATTTGCAGGAGTTTTCCAAAGGATCCACATATAAAAAATGCAATATGTCTAAGAGTACATGTGGAGTAAAGGAGTGATATCTATGTTAACAACAGATAAGTTATATATAGCTTGCAATAAGTATAACTGGTGCACATCTGCTACAACAGCAACTTATGACAAAATTTTAAAAATGCCTAATAGGTTCGAAACAAAGGATATTGCTTTGGCAATATGGCTAGTTACAAATGATGGTCAAAGTTATGATAGTATATACAGTAAGTTAAAAAGCATATCAAGAAGGAGTAGAGTATAACTAATGAAGTAACTGAAAATATTCTTGCACTCATATTCAGTGGTAAAGCAGAGCAATTCATTGAATAGATGGGAGATATTTAAAGAAATAAAGAAAGGAGGTACGCATGTATTCTAAAGTAGAATATCTTGATGATTTTAATATGTATGCCAATGAGTTTAAACTCTATGATTCTGTGCCGGAAGATGGTATTCTGTATGAAGATGAATTACCTACTGATTTGGCAAATGCTATGTTAGAGTTTGGTGAGTTAATAGGAGGGTATTTAAGCATGGATGCATGGAATCTATGTAAGTCTCCTATAGGGTGGCTATTTTATCCTGGAACAGATGGATTTCCTTGCGAGCTTGTAAGGGTTAACAAAGAATTATGGGTAGACAGTAAGGAATGGGGTATGATAGATTCAGATGATTACAGAGAGGTAATTGGACATATAAAAAACTTTATGTCATTTTTAACATCTTCATACCCCAATTTAGTTGGTGTGTACTTATATACAAATACATTAGAGGAAGCTGTAGCATACATGGAAGAGAATGAGATATCTATAAATAAATCTCTTATTGTTGAAGATAAAAGAGTTATTATTTATGATGAAACTTTGTATGTTCAGGCTTCATATGAATTTACTTCCTCTACTGATGTCAAGTCTAAGATAAAAGAGTATATTGATAACGTATGTGAGACTTTGGGTATCTTAGACGAAGGAAATTCTATTCATTTTGGTCGCAGCAAATCAAATAATAAATATGTTGTAAAAATTGACTTTCAGTCTATTCAAGATATATCATTATTTAAAGATGAGTGGGCGGAAAATCTTTTTCCTTGGATTTGGTCTTCTGTTAGGGAGAAGGGTAATGATGTATCCTTATTTGGGGAATATATAAAGAAATAAAGAAAAGAGATATTATATGGCTTTTAAATTACCTGAAAGGTATTCAAAACCAAAGGTGGAAACAATATCTGGTATGGACTTGTCAGAGTACAAAAAGTATCTGACTGGTATTAAGAAGCTATTCAACTCTTATCCAGAGTTAAAAAGTGAGATTGTGAACACAGGTTGGCTAACTTTAACAGAAGTAGGTCATGGGGTGTTAAAATCAAACTCTGGTAACAAAATTTTTACTGAGGACTTACCAGAAGAATTGAATGGAGTAAAAGGAGAATACGGGTGTGCTTCAATACAATTATCCGATATCATATTCTATAATCCTAGTGTAATTAAAAATGTTGTCTTTGCAAGAGACGACGATTTAGAAAAGGATATAGGAGCTTTTTCTCTTTCAATATATTCATTGTTAGACCAGAAGATGAGTTTTCCATTAAAGAGCTGTGTACCTGTAATGGGCAGTAAGTCTTGGAGTAGTCCAAAAGAATTATCAAAAGGTACTGCAGATAGTTTATCTCAGGTTTTAAGAAGTATTTATTATGAAATAATTCCACCTGCAGCAATATCAAAATTGCATATGGTAGGGGATAACCCAGTGCTTTCCTTTTATGACAAGCAGGGTACTACAGATTATGGATTAACAGCAATCTTGCTAAAAGAGTTCAATATTATTCCAATCGCAGAAGCATACTTCATATGTTCAGAAAATAATGATTTTCAAGTAAGCAAGGTTATTGCAAAGAAAAACAAAAACAATGAGTATACATTAACAATATACTAAGATTTATAACAGTATCCGAAAGGTTTAGATTAAGAAGGTAGTATTTTTTAAATAATAGCAGGAAAACAATAAGGAGGATTAATTTAGATGGCAGTAAAGTGCTTTGACGATGATTATATAGATATCTACGCAGAGGAGCACCCTCTGTTAAATAGGTTAAGACCGATACCTATTGAAGAGTATAGCAAAAGTTTTGCCATTACAGCAAGTAAATTCTTCAGCATTGACGACGGCATAGTAAGTTACTTAAATGACTACTTTGACGACGCTTGGTATATCTTCAGAACTCCTATAGGCTGGGTACTATCGCCAGAAATTGATGAATATTCTATACTTGAAAAGGTAGATAAGGGTCTATGGGTAGACGTAGGAGAACTTAAAATACTTTCCAAAAACAACAAATCCATTATGTTAAAGTTACTAAAATCTTTTATTAGTAACATACCTGAGGATATAATCTGCATACATGGGTATATTCCTAAATTTAATCCTATTGTGGTATACAAAGGTACAGTCAATAGCAGTCCTGTAAAGGTTTCTGAGTATTCGACTGTATTTGTACATAATGAAAATCTGTATATTCAGGCTCCATATTCATATTTTGATATTGACTCAGCCAAAGAGGACTTAGAATACTATATATCTTGTTCTCGCAAACGTCTTGGTTTGGAAGATACAGGTTCTTCCATTCACTATGGTAAAGGAAAAGAAAAGTATTTCATAAAGGTAGACTTCTTAGATAAAAACACCTTAAATAAGTTTGTTAAAAATTGGAAAGATGGGGCTTACCCCTCGGTATGGGTAAGGGTTAAAAAAGAAAATAGTATTATCTCTTTAATTGGAGAGTTTACGGTATAAGAGTAGAAAGGGGTATTTAAGTATGTTAACAACTGGTTTAAAACTATCAAAGAAAGAATGGGATGCTATTTCAAAAGAAATAACTCCCTTTATTCTAAAGTATTGTAGTGGTGGTTACATATTATTAACAAAAACTTCCAACGGGTATTCTATTGATCAGAGCAACGGAATTTCTCCTACTAAATCTGAATTGGTAGTACCAGTAGAAAAAGTACCTTTTATTAGTAAGTATCTATCTCACTATAATTTAGACGGTATTATTTGTCATAGGTTAATACAGTATGATTATCAAATTAGTAGCCTATTCTCTACTACATCTAAGGATTTAGGTAATAATCTTCTTAACATTGGTACAATCTCTAATCAGGATTTCTACTTAGACAATTTACTACCACGGGTAGATACTCCGGGTATTTGGTCAAAACCTAAACAGTTAAGTCCTCATCTTAGTTCTGCTATTAATGATTTATTAAGCAGAACTAAGGTACAAGTATTTGCAATATTATGGTTGCATATGAATGGAGATGTACCTGTAATCTCTAAATTCACAGATGATAGTTCTCCTGATCCAGGATTTACTAAAGCTATTTTAAGTTGCAGTAAAATTCCTATTAAGGAGGTATATTTTATATATGAAGAGAAAAGAAAAGTAAGTAAGGTTATATCTAAAATAAACGAGGATGGGGAGTACACCTTAACTATCTACTAATGGCGTATTAAAGGAATTTTATTATAAAGGAGGTTATTTATGTATACAGGAAAAGGTAAAATTTATGTGGCATCAATGGAAACGGGTACTCTAAGGGAGTTTAAATACAACTCTCCGGTCTCCAAAAACTCCAACTGGAAAGAAGAATTTATACAGGGTACTAACTATATCAACCTCGATTCCAGCCTCAATCTTAACAGCAAAGACTTAATGGGTGTTTTAGACCATAGACTGTTAAGTATGGGGTACTCTTCATTTCTTGTTATCGAAGATACTGCTTCCTTAAAGGGTAAAGATCGAGAGACTTTTATAGAAGCATCTTTGTGTTATGCATGTAAGAAGATTTCTAAGTTGCCTAAATCAGCAGTAAAATTGTTTGATTCTTTTTATAGAACTTACTTTAACCAGATATTAAATAGTAATAATCCTTATACAGATTCTTTAGAGAGTAAATTTGTCTCAACTTTTGAGGCAAGGATTGAAGACGATGAAAACGATGAATACTTATTAAAGGTATCAGACGAGTTAGATTTTTGGAGATACCCTGATAGAAACCTTACTACTTTTAGTAGTACACCTATTTCAAAATATGACTTTTATTCAAAAAATGTAGATAATGTATTATATCCATTAGTAGACTTAGTTAATATGGTTGTAGATGAAAAAACTTTACAATCCGTTTCATTGAATAGATTTGTGGCAATTATGCTGTCAAGTGCATCTATGGATGTTAAAGAAAACATAGAATTAGGTTTGTATGATTTCTTTATAGGGTTAACTCCTATGTATGATACATCATGGAGATGGTTCACCTATGAAGCTGATGATCCTATTAAAGATAAATATGAGGTGGCTATCATAGCTGTACCTAAGTATGGATCAGGAGTTGGTATTCGTCAGAACTCATTTTATTCCAGGTTGCTATCAGACTTAAAAAGCGGTAACTTAAATGGGCTAAATGTACCCTTAAAAACAAACGAGAGCGGAAAAGTGGTGGGTGTGGACCTGACTAATCATTTGTTTTCTGTAAACCATTCAGATTGTTTTGTATCTTATGAAGATACGGTAGAAAGCTTAAAACAAAAAGATTTGCAAAGAATACAAAGCTTAAAAACCTTTAAGGGGTGATATTCATGGTAGTTATACCATTAGAAGAGGGATTACCTCTTAGTGTTCTTACTAGGGGTATATTAAAGAACAAAAACTCCACAATTTATGGTTTAACTTTATTCTATGAATCTACCGATTCTGCTTATAAGTATATAGTAATTCCTATAGATGATAGAGGGTATATAGAAATGGATAAAGATTGATTTTCATGGGAGATACAAAGGTTAATCTCTCATGAAGATCCAGAGTACGAAAAAAAGAAAAAGCTTCTTTCATCTTTATCATACATCATACCCATAAAAGACTATATAGATTCTTATGATTTGCAGTTAGCTGTAGATTTGTTGTTAGCTGAATCCAATTATCAGACCCCGGCAGAAGGAATCTTTATGGTTTCTGAAAATATTAAAGGTACTATTTTTCTTAAGTTCTGTTATACAAGGTCAAGAAGAGATCTATACGAGATCAAAACAAGGAGATTTAGTTAGAAGAGAAGTCAATTTAAGATTTTATATAAAGATAGAGGCAGAGTGTTCACCATGATTACAGTATTAAATATAAAAGAAGTTGAATCATTTATTAAAACTAACATATCTAAAAAAAGCAAAATTTCAATTAGGTATAAATAACACAATTAATTACTGTAATTTATCTATAGACTTATCATCCGATTTTAGTTTAAATCTACAAGATGTAAGATCTATTATGAATACTAAATTTATCCTAGCTTTCCCAGAATTTAATCAGGGATTGAATCCCGATGAAAATTATGGAGTTGTAGAAATGTATGAATTAGAAAGTTATCGTACATTAAACCTGGACTTATCTTCCGTAAATGTAGTCTTAGAAAAGGCTAGGGTACTCTACGCTAAGAATTTACATAGGTTTTCTCCTATATCTAAAACTAAGAAAGCTATATTTTCAATAGTAAACACTGTTTTACATGACTATATAGACATTACTCCAGAAGAATACAGATCCTCTTTAGTATTTAAAAACATAGAAGAAGGTCTATGTAGAGTAAGGGTACTATTTAAAGACAGAGAAAGTGCTGAATTATTCTTAATGTTATTGGAGAAGAGGAGAAATGAAATCTTTCACGCTGATAAGTCATCTGTATTATTAGATTACTATAATATATTTTCTAAACGAATCAGTAACAATTCAAAGGGTAACTACATAGTAGAAGGGTATTTTCTTTACTAAGATGTTGTAATGTATCTCTTTATATGGTAAAATATACTATATAAAGAGGTATATTTTTGGAGGTGTGTAATATGTATGGGTCATATATAGGAAATTACATGAGAAGATTGTCAGCAATAAATAACGAGTGGTTGTTACCTGCAATGTCAAATAATTATGGTAACCCTAAACCAATCAATAAAGACTTTAGACCTTTTATAGCCAACTATTTAAGTTCTGCTTCAGATTTGGCTATTCTTTGTAATGTATATAACATTAAACCAAGATTCTGTGTAGACAGGAATTGTCATATGGCTTTATGGCTGGACTGTGGTGAGGGTTTTGATTTAGAAAACTATTCACCTGTATCCATTAGTCCTAGTTTGATAGAGATACTAAAAAAGAAATTACCTCTTATGAAATTAGATAACAATGCTTTGATATCGGAAGCGGATTATGTAATCTCAATTAGCAAGGGTAAGTCTAAAGAACTATCAGACATGAATGAATTATATATTTACTCTGCAGAAAAAGGTAATTCTTTTAAACCATTTTTAGCAAATATGCCATTGTTAAATCTATCTTGGAAATATAATCCATATACATTTTCCTACATATATAAGTATTATGGTGATATTGGTAGTATATACTTATTATTCAAGAAAGAGAAGGGTAGATTAGAACTATCGGGTATTTGTAAAAGAGAAGTATTATAATGGGGGTATACAAAAGATGAATCTGGGTATTGAAATAGAATTTACAGGTGTAAAACGTATAGTTGTAGCAGAGGCATTATCTGCTTTATGGCATACTGAAGTGGTATTTTATGTAGAGAATCATTTTGATGGCTCTACTTCTGAATCATATAAAATAAAAGATTTATGTGGAGGATATTGGAGGGTAGTAAGAGATAGAAGTATAAAGCCTGATTGTGCTATAGGTCATATTACTTTGGATTATGAGGAGTATATGTGCGAGTTAGTATCTCCTGTATTAAAAAACATAGAAGATATGGACATGCTTAGACAGGCTTTGAGCTGTATCTTAAAAATGGGTGGTTTCGTAAACGAAACTTGTGGGGTACACATACATATTGACTGTCCAACGGGTAGCGAAGTAGTATATGAGCTGTTTATGACAGTGGGTAAATTACAGGAGAAGTTAATCTTAGACTTCGGAGTACCTTACAATAGGCTCGGTAGATACTGCCAGCTATACTCTAAGGAGTTTATAGAGGGTATGCGTAAAGAGCATGACTATTTGGTACATACAAAAGGGTATATGTCCATTAAAGACATCCAGAACTACCTTTATAAAGAGTTAGGCGAGGGGTGCGACCGTAATGATCCGAAAAACCCTGCAAGATACTATGTTTTTAACCTTGATAGTATCCATAAGCTCAATACATTGGAGTTTCGGTGGTTCAACTCAACTCTTTCCTATGAAGTAATACTGATGTACCTGAAGTCAATAAAAAACTTAGTGAGGTATGGTAACATATGAATTTAGAGTTTTCAAAATATATGAACCCACCAGAATGTTCGGTATCTGTTGGTGATGTCTGTATTCAAACAGACGAAGACTGTGAGAATCCTTACACAGTAAAAGAAATAGTAGAAAGAAATGGTAAGTTTTGGGCATTATGTTCACATGAGGATGAGTTCTCAGGTGAATTAGAGGAAGTAGAGGTATATCATTTCTATCTTCAAAAAGTATAAGGTTGATAAGGAGGTTACATGAAGCAGACAAGCAAATTAACTCGAAACCAGAGAAACTTTCTCGAGGAGCACGGCATCAAGGACACAAGAGATTTACGCTTCTGTCATGAAAACAAAAAGGAGTTTGTATACTACAACAAGGTAGAAGATAAAGTATACACAATCATCAAATAACTATTTGGAAGAAGGTGCAAGCCTGTAATATGAAAAACGAAATAGTTTATGACATAGATAAATATATCTTTGGTGGTAACGCAGAGTTCACTATCTTACAGGAGAATCCTAGAACTAATGAAATAATATCGGTAAAATATCGAGTACAGCGTTGTAAGGACTCACCAAACTTATATTTTGTATCTACTGAGAAGGTAGGAAGTAAGGAGTTAATGTTCCACGGTTCTATAAGGGTATCTCAGAACAATAGCATGACTTATTACAAGGGTAAGAAGGTCAATAACTTACTGTATAGTGAACGTAATATACAGGGTCTGGTGTGGGTACTAGCGTCTATAAAACAGGGCTTACCACCTTATGTCCACGTATTACATAATGGTAGATGTAGTAGGTGCGGAAGAAAGCTAAGGGATAGAGAAAGTGTAATACGGGGTATAGGACCCGAATGCAGAAAGAAGGTAGGAGTATGAAAGCAATACATTTAGGCAGCACTTGTCGCTATGGGTCAATAACTTATGTAGATGTATTTGCTCCAACAAAAGTAACTGGTTTAGAGTCATACAACAAGTTATTTTGTTCTTCAGACAATACTATTTTATGGGGTCAGGAGTGTTTTGGCAAGCGACTAAGAGATGCTATATACAGTATAAATGAAAATCCTGTGTTTGCAAGCACTAAGTATATATTATTAAAAGTTACAGGTAATATATTAGAGGCAACATGGTGGAAGGTGCTAGGTGAAAACAAGGTAAGCTACTCTGTCACTATAGAAATGGGTACTCTAAGACCAAGAGTAATTGGTGCAAATTTCAGGGATGAATACTGGATGAGTGTGCTAAGAAAAGATTTGGTCTATCTTTATACCAGTATAAAACGTAAATTTCAAAAGTACGCTAATTTCAGTAAAATGTTATTGATTTGTGAGCCAGCTCCATATGGTAACAAATACAACCCAGCAGGATGCTCTACATTGGTAGTTGGGTATTCAACAACAGGTAATACTTTTGTACCTGTAATTTACAATTCTCTAAGAAGCAAGGACTATGAGAAACGGTTTTACACACCAAACACATATGAGAAACTGGAAAAAGAAAAAGAACGTAAACACTTTTAAACAGGAGGACAGCGTGAGCAGAACGTACAATCCAAAAGAAGAGTATTCTGAAAAGTTTGATGACATAAGAAAAGCCAGTATGGAGCAGAGCTTTTATAAGTATGGACCAGTAAGAGCGAATTATGGACCAAATGGTGGTGTAAACGCTATTGAAAGTCTAAAAAGGTACTTAAGAGAGTATGAGCGAACTGGCAATACTGAGTTCTTAACCGATGTAGCAAACTTTGCAATGATTGAGTTCATGTATCCAAGCATAAAAGGCGCAACCTTTAGAAGAACGGGTAGTGACGAATCACCTGGTTTACATGGAATGTCAGTGAATGAGGTAAAGATGTTTAAAGAGTTAGAAGAGGTATAAATATTATGAACATAGTAGACACAAAACTCCAGCTAAAAGAGTTCAGAAAATATGGTAACGTAAAGTTGAAGGCAGCTCTCGAGGGAATATATCCGGGAGAATCAGACCAAGTAATGCTCTTTGACAAGGGTAGAGAAGGGTATGGCTTAATGATAACGGTGCTTGAATATAACTACCCCAGCGCACCCAACTATGATGAGGATTACTTTTACAACATAGACTCAAGTGACTTATCCGTATCCTTTGAATATGACGCTTCACTATACAAGGGGGTACTGGCTGACCTTGACTCTATAAAACGAGTTGTCATCGACTTGATTACAGTTGCAGGTAAGCTATTTCAGAGTCGAAATTTCGACTGTATCATTCTTACAAGAAGAGCTTCTAACCAGCTAATAGGAGTAGCCGAAAACACTGGTTATTCACTGTATGATGTAGATGAAACAGTAAAATGTAAAAATGTGTTGTACTTAACAACATAAGAGAAAGGAAGACTAATCTACGTGACAGAATTAAACAACGTTAAAAAGATTTTAAAAGGAAATACAAAATCAACAAACACAGCAAAAAACATTGCGTATCAGGAGTACTTAAGCAAGATTCTTCCATTTTCATGGCTACTATTTATCCTGTCATTATGTGCTTCTTACTTTGCAATCTTCTACAGGCTGTATCTTGAGAACACACATAAGCTTTTAGATTCCAGCTTAGTATTCATGCTATCCATATTGTTGATGTTGGTATTTATACTACTAATTGCTTTTAAGATAGTATTATCTTACGAGTTAAAGCCAACTGATATTTTAAGTTTAAACGAGGCTTTATCTAAAAGCAAACTATCACTGAAAGACATCAACATAGAGTACCTCAAGTCTGAAAGGTGCTTATACTATTCTACAAGATTAACAAAATGTGGTAACACAATGGTAAGCATATATCCAATGTCAAAGGGTATGTCAGAAGAAAACTTAAAGGTGAATTACATAATCAGGAAGACTGGTGTAAATCATATACCTTTTGGTGATTCTGGTTACTCTCTTGATATTGTGTTTGTTGTAGAAGGAGGGGAGTAGTATAAAAGTAAGACAAAACCTAAAAGACTTGCTTAATGCAGTAGGATTACTGGTACTGATAGCGTATATTTCACTGCTATCATTGAAGGAGTAGTTATGAGAAAGAGAAGAAAACTGATTAGCTTGCTACTTGCAGCGGTAGTGGTTGCAGGTGGGTACTTTCTAGGAGATAACCTATTAGATTTCAAAGGAGAAAAGGTTTCCGAGGTACATATAGAAGGTCTTGAAAACATTCCAGACTATTCTAGTTATCCATATGTATATATTGGCTCTGGTAACTCTGATTTATTGGAGACTGAAGACTGGGAGACAGGTTATGAGTCGTATACAATGGACAAAAGTGGAAGATGTTCAGTAGCGGAAGCCTTAGTAGGGGTAGAGACAATGCCTACTGATGAGCGTGAGAGCATTAGTGAGGTAACTCCTACTGGTTGGGAGAACAAGAGGTACGACAGTGACTTAGTAGACGGAGGTTGGGTATATAATCGTTGCCACTTGATTGGGTATCAGTTAACTGGTGAGAATGCAAATAAAGAGAATCTAATAACGGGTACTAGGTACTTAAACGTTGAAGGTATGCTACCTTTTGAAAACAAAGTTGCAGACTATGTGAAAGAAACAGGTAACCACGTAATGTACCAGGTAACACCTGTATACGAAGGCGATGACCTTGTAGCAAGTGGTGTAGTGATGGAGGCTGAATCTGTAGAAGACAACGGAGAAGGCATCAACTTCAATGTATATTGTTATAACGTTCAACCGGGTATTGAAATAGATTATAGTAACGGAGATAACTGGTTAGTAGGAGAGTAAGGAGATTATTAGTATGGAAATGATAGTAGGAACGGTTAAAGGCGGTATCACTAGAGGTTTAAAAAAGATAATGGCTAAATGCCAGGAGGGAAAAGGGTATGGTATAACAATCAAAAATGATAATTATGTATTAGAAAATATACCAGCGGGGTATCACCAGTCTACTCTTGATGAGATCGATATCTGGAGAGACAAATATGCAGAAAGTCTCTATGATAATTATGACCTAGATGACTATGAGGATGATAGAATAGTTGATAGGGTTAATCTTGTTGAGTCTTGTATATCTTTTACAAAGTATAACTCCAACCCCAAACTTCAAGAAGGATATGATTTGTTCATTAAGAGTGTATCTGTTGCTTATGAACCTTTTTACCTGGTATTTAATTTAAAAGAAAATCTCCTTTGTTTGTGGGGACCTGATATGTCAGAATGGTAAGAATGAAGTAAGAGATCTTTAAAAGCAAGGTAATTAAGGTGTCAAGAGTTTAAATACTTTAGCTAAATGTCTGGTCTAATGGGGTATTTTGTAGTATACTATTTTTAAGGTTATTATATTTAGGAGGGTTATATGTTCAGATTAAGTAAAGAGACAGATAAGGTCTCAATAAAACATCTACTCAAAAAATGTTTCGGTGATTTTCCTATTAAAATGGGAGCTTTAGAAAACCTAGATGGAAGGTATCTAATATATAGAAATATGGACACAGGCGAAATTCTCGGTATGACAGGTTTGATTTGGTCAGATAGCCTTGAAGCCTTAGAGGTAGATTGGAGTTGTGTAGATCCTAATGCTAGAAGACAGGGTATCATGCACGACCTGTTTAAAAGGATTTGTGGTCTAACAGATGAAAGAATCTATTGTAGTTGTTGGAGAACAGCTTCCAATGAAAAATGCAATATGTCTTCTCTGATGAAGGACTTCAACTTTAAAGAAGTTGTACATAGCAGTAAGACATGGGTTGCTCCGTATAACTGTACATGTGTTATAGACGAATGTATATACTTTCCACATGACGGAGTTGGTGCTTGTTCCTGTTGGGAAGATCTGTATATGAGATAAAATAGAAAGGTTGTACATAAGGTGAAAAAGATTTATTCAAAAGAATTATCTTCATTCCTTAAAAGTCATAGTATCAAGGTTTCAAACAGCATTAAGGAAATGATGACAATAGGTTGTCAATTAGGGTATTTAACAGACGAAGACATTCTGTATATGTCAACAGCAGGTGAACATGCAGCTCAGCGTAGGCTGACAACACGACGAATGGAGATGGAATGAAGAAAAATATATTGACTTTTGGTGAAATGATACAATTAAAAAGCGAGTTTGTGGAGTACTTCCAACAGTATGGTGTATCAGTCACTGGTAAATGGAGTGAATACGGTGTGTTAACCCTTACCTGTACAGGTACTAATGTAGATAAGAAAGTAGGTCAACTACTGGAAGCAGGAATAAAGAAACTTAGTACAATGGGCAGAACATTTTACGATTACTACTTTCCATATACGGTACTAAGCAATAATTCAGTACAGTTTAGGGCAGAGCTATCAGCTAGGGGTCATGTGGTTTTAGAAGATGAACACATTCTATTCTTAACTCAATCACTATACAGATATTTTAAGAAATTATATGGGAACAATCTTGAGTTTCCTGAATCCCTTCAAATGATAGGATATGAAGACCATTGTGAGATTCAACCATTGGTAAGTTACAATTATTCAACCGGAGAGGTAACTCCAATACATAACCTTGTAAAGTCTCATGGAGATTTGAACTTAATACAAGATTACTGTAATAAACTACTTAAAAAGCTATCAGCTTTGCCATACAGTTTGGCTAGTATTGATTTGAAAATGAGAGACAGGCACGCTTCTCATTTCGTTTTAGATGTAGGAGAACCTAAAGGGTATTACCTGCTTAGTGATGTGCCTAAGAAAGCAGTTAAAGATTTGTTTTAATTTACCAGAGAGATTGCTAACACCTATAAATTATGGTAAAATACAAATACAAATAAAAAATTAGGAGGTTTTTACATGATTAAAACAAAAGACACAGTTGTAAAGGAACAGAAAGACGAAACTGCTGAGATTACAGAAGGCTTTAAGCTGGATAAACAGGTATCAATCGCAGACGATGAACTGGATGAACAGGCAGACGAACGTGAGTGCGAAGTGGACGAAGTAAACGAAACTCCCGATGCAGCGTTCAAGAGAATCTCCACCAAGAGAATCAACCAGATTGGTAAATATCTTGGCATTCTGGAGAACATGGCAGGTCAGTCCTACTACTCCTATTCTAAAGAGGACATCGATAAGATGTTCAACTACATCGATGAGGCGGTTGCAAGTTGTAAGCGTGCTTACAGAGGTAAAGAGGCGAAGACATTCAGTTGGTAAGATAGGTAATAAAGGCATAATCACTTATCATTTGGGTAAGTGGTTGTGCCTTTAGTAAATACAGGAGGTATATTAGGTGAAAGAAAGATATGTAAAATTAAATGTAATTGGTCTGAACAGATTGTTCAAAGACTTTAAAGGTTATACAGTAAGAATCCAAAGCGATGTACCTGATAGCGGTTGGGTATCAGTTTCACTGTCTGAATTGCAGGCAAGGTACGAGTTCGAGTTTGCAAAGGGTAGTGCAGGTCTCACAACTCCACCTGTGTTAAACAGAAGCAAGTTACCTGACATGATGAATGTCTTGAAAGAAACCGTAAAGGTAATCAATCAGCTCAAGAACGTTGGGTATCCTATTGCACTTATTGAGTTTGAAGTGGGTAAGGGAGGAGTACCTGTGATGTGTGAGTATGATGGAGTAGAGTATGCTATCAAATTCAGAAACCAAGTACATAGGTAGTAAAAGTTTTTATACTTAAAAATACAATTTTTAAGGAAGGAGAGAACTTTTATATGTACATTTCAGATTATGGGCAAATAATAGGAGGATTAGTTGCTGTAATCCTTTTTATTTGGCTAATATGTATGGTATCTGTAGTATTACAGATTATCGGTATGTGGAAGACCTTTAAGAAAGCAGGTCTAAATGGGTGGGCAGCCATTATTCCATTCTACAATATGTATACCATCTGTAAGATGACATGGGGTAACGGTTGGTATTTCCTGCTAATGTTTGTGCCTTTGGGAAATATAATCTTTATGATTGTAACCTATGTAAAGATCGCAAAAGTATTTGGAAAGTCTGGAGGATTTGCGGTAGGTTTGATATTCCTATCTCCAATCTTCTTCATGATTCTAGGTTGCAGTAAAGAGATATACTACTTAGGACCTGACACAGAAGGAAAAGGTAAGAAACCTGCAATCATTGCCACTGCAGTACTTGGTGGGTTCTGGTTGATATGCTTCATTATCTCTATGATATCTGGAGCACTTATCATTTCAACTCAGATGCAAGACATACACGTAGTTGACGAAGGAAACAATAGTGGCGGAATAGTAAAGATAGGTGATGACCAGTACGAAGAACAGGAGTTAGACCTGTCACAGCTTGAAGGAGCAACTGAAGCCACCTTAGACAATGGGTACACAACAATCAAGATACCTGTATGGGAAGGTGATTACTATTACAATGCAGGTTCTATTGCAACATATGATTTAGATGGAATCTCAGTAGAAGTATCTCTTGGGTACTCTTCATTAAATGACTCAACATATGGTACAACTCTTGAAGAAGAGGTAACTCACAAGATAAAGTCATTTGAAGACACCTACACAAGCATGGGTGAGTACATTACAGATGTATATACAGACGACATCCAAAGCGGAGATGGTTGGGTACTTCAGCAGATTAACTACTCATATGATATAGCAGGAGACCAGTTCCCAGCATTTGATATCGTAAAAGTAGACGATGTAAACGGGTATCCAATGGTAATAACTATCTCTCTTAACAACTTTGATTCCAATGAGAATACTAAAGATTCTTTGGAACAGATTTGTGAAGCCTACGGTGTCGACTTTGCTTTTGAGTAGGAGGACATATGAGAGAGTTATCACCCTATGAATCTGTAAGGCTAATAAAGCAGCTAGACAGTGGTGCATTTCTAACTGTTATAGATGACGATTATTCAGTAATAAAAACTGGAAAAGCAAAAGAGTTGTCAAAAGAAGAGAAAAACATAGTATATGATGCCTGTAAGAGTGTTGGTATACACTTCTTCACACAAATGTCTTTCAAAGAATACAGTAAATACGCAGACAAGGTAGACAAGTTACTCAGTATTCTAATGGTACATGGAATCGCCTTAACTTGTTCTATCAAAGATAAGATGTTTTATCTGGTATTTGTAGAAAGGTAGAAATAGAGGATTAGAGTTCTCTTCCACTCCTTGAGAGTGGTATCTAGGGGCTTTAATCCTCTTTTATTTATGAAATGGGTAGCCAGATACTACTTATAGTATAGCTTTTTATAAAAGGAGGAGACTATGAATAAATTTTGTAAAATAGCAGCAGGAGTGCTTGGAACTGGTATAGTTTTGACAGGAATAGGGCTTGGATACTATGCATATACAGGGGGCTTTGATAAGCCATCAATTATTGTATCAGAAGAGTCAGCTCCTGAGAACTCTGGAGAGCTATCATACGACTTTACAGTCCTGTCAAGTAGCATATCTCAGGCTCTTGCTGATTTTGGGGTAGAGGTAGGGGTAGAATCTACAGATGGTTCTGTAACCTGTAAAAATATGAAAGTTGGCGAAGATTACAAGATAACTCTTAATGTTGATGTAGTAGGCGACAACGAGAATCAACGGGTAACCTTAGCACAGAGTAGGAAAATCAAATCAGAGGGAGACACCTTTGAAATGAAATACTCAGTGGTACTGCCAAATGGATTGGAGTTAGAAAACCTGCATTTTGTTGCAGAGGAGGTAGAGTAATGAGTGATTTGAAGTTAAGACTCGAGGGGATGTTAAGTTTCATCGATTTAAATGGACCAAACGGTTTTGATGACAGCAAGGTTGAGGAGCTTGAAAAGTTGGTACTTGAGTGTAATCGTAGACATGGCAAAGACTCAGACTTTGAGATACTTGACAGCATCTATGATACGCTGTATGATATGCTGAAAACGGTTAAACCAACTTCCGGAGTGCTGTCTGAGATATGGGAAGACAGCGATGAAGAGATAAATGATTACAAGCAGCTCCTTGACGAGTTCCCTATGTACTCTATTGAGACAGCTAAATCATACGACTGTAAGGCTTTAACAGACTTCTACAGCAGAATGCCAGAAGAACCAACGGGGTACTTTGCATCCTTTAAAATCAACGGTCATGGCATCCGTGTGGTATATGATAGGGGTGACTTAGTATCAGCAACAAGTAGGGCAAGGGGTAGCAACGGAAGAGACCTTACACGTCATATGCGTGTACTGCTAGGTAAACACAATGAGAGACTGGAAGAATATGGTCAAGTAGAGTTCCGTGGAGAAATTGCTCTGGCATTTAGAAATCTGGACAGGGCGAGAGAGTTCAACCCTTCAATTAAGTCAGCATTTTCCGGTGTATCCTCATTAATTAAACCATCTGCAACAGAAGAAGAAATTCGACTCCTTGACTTCTTATGCTATGGTATGCTGATGGAAGGCTTTCAGTTTTCAGACAGGGAAGAAGAGTTTGCAGAAATACAGAGGCTCGGCTTCGATACACCTGAGTACCTGCTGATTGATTCAGCAACAAGAGAGGAACTGCCGGATATTATACCCTCTGTGATAAGTACATTTGAAGAAGGATACGACGAGTTCGGTTTCTTCTGTGATGGTGTTGTATTCGAGGTAAATGATAGAGACTTATTCTATTCAATGCCTATAGAGGGTAACCACAGAACCAGCAATATCGCTTTAAAGGTAGGATTATGGGAGCAGGTTCAGTATTGTGGGTATGTTCAGGAAATCATATGGACGAAAGGTAAATCCAAATTATCTCCAGTTGCAATAGTAGCCGACCAGCCTAATATGATGATAAAGAGCGAAGATGGCAAGTATCTGAATTGGGATGACTTAGGAGTGCTGTCAGCCCAGGGCAACAAGGTAAGGCGAGTACCACTTTACGAGCCTAAGAACATATTGATTCTTGACGCATATGTAGGTAATCCTATATGGTTTAGGTATGGAGGAGAGGCAGGAGTTGTTCCATGTTTCTCAGATGGGAGGCTGTTGAAAGAGGATGTATGCCGGGAGATACTCTCTGGTGAGTTTGATTTCGGTACTGAACCATACAACAATGATAGCTTTGGACCATTAATAGGCTAGTAAGGAGGTTTAGAATGTTTGTAAATCTAAGACTATCATCTACAGCGGGTACTAACATTAGGAGCAGGGTAAACGATTTATCTGAGGTCTTAAACTATAACGGGTATGTATCATGCGAGAAAGCATTTCAGGGTACTTATTATAGTAATAAGCTACCAGACAAGTTAAAAGACTATGAGAGTGACACCTTAGTATCTGTTATAACAGTCTTTGCGTTATTTCCATATGAGGTAGGTGACAACCCTGCTTTATATTGTCATATATGTGAGTTAAAGTCAAGGACAAATTCAGCGGTAACTATAACGGTGGAAGTAGATGAATGTGGCTTAGGGTACTTAACATTGTTATGCAGGTGGCTAATATCAAACTCAACCCTGATAGACAAGGTAAGAATCTATCCAGACATGTCAGACCCTGAGACTAAGAGACTGCTCTCCGGTGTAGAGACAGTTATAAAACGAGATAAAGAAGAGAGGCAATAAGAAATGAACTGTAGATTAAGCTGTGGAGCTGATAGAAAAATAGGAAGATTAGGTTACACTTATGAGAAAGAAGGTAAAATCCAGAAGCATGGAGTATTCAGAACCGAAAGTAGTAACCTGAAAGAGAACATACTGGTATCAATAACAAAGGGTATGCGAGCGTGCAGAGAGGATGTAAATCACGATGATTTACTAATAATAGAGGTACAGAACCAGCACCTTGCTCAGTGGTTAAGCGGAGAAGTATCATACAAAGGGTATGAAGAACATCTCGATACACTGTTTAACACCCTTGAAAGTATGGATTGTCGCTATAAGTTCTTATATGTGGACAAGCCCTTTGCATTATCCTATATTAAAACCCACGACGTTGAAAAAGTAAAATTATCTCCAATGAGCGAGATGATGAAAGAATTTGCTTAACGTCAGAGGTAGGTTGTATGTGGGAGAAATATAGGAGTTATGGATTACTAGGTATAATAGTAGCTTTAGTTGCAGTTATAGTATTCTTGGTAAGGAGAATAGACAGGGTAGTCGAAAAGTATGAAGTAAAAGACTATGCAACATACCTAGAATCAGTAACTTCCAATAAGATACTCATAAAGTACAACGAAGATACTTATAGGTTGGTATTAAGCAAACCAATAGACTTCATAGAAGGAAAGAAAGTATCAATATCTATAAAATACTCCGAGACATCTTCAGGTAATGTGTATTCCACAATCACCCAGTTAGGAGACTTCAAAGTATCTAGTTGTACGAAGGTTGTAAATTAAGTCGAGAGGATTGCATATTTTGTAAGAATATGCTATAATATGTTATATTAGGAGGTATATGTATATGAAAGGTAAGTTTATCCCTGTAATTACTGGAGTAGCCGGAATTGTGGGTATTGCAACGGGAGTAATATTTAAAAGAAAGATTGTAAACTATGTAGATAGGGTAGTAGGCAAAGCCTGCGAGGAAGAGACGATTCCTGTTACATACCTGTCAAGCTATGGAAACTGTGTTTCAATACTTATCAGAAACACACGGTATGATATTCTTCTGGAAGAAGATTTTCCGGATTATGACACCAGAGATGTGGTAGCCAAGATTCACCACATTAATGGAGACCTTGTTGATATCCTGTCTGTAAATGGGGTCACAGTATATGATTACTCAGTAAATACTCATCAGATTGAAAAGGTAGCTAGTTGCATCTGCAAAGATGTAACCGATTCCTCAATCTGCATTGGGTATGATGGAAAGTTCTATGATCTGTTGGTAGATTTCCAGGGTGAGAATATTAAAGAACCTTTTGTGAGCGTGGTAGTAGCGGATGGAGATGATATCTTTGATATCCTTTCAGTCGAGGGCTTTCCGGTAGTAGATTGGGAAAGAAGAGAAGAGAGTTACGCAGAGAGTTACGATGAAGCCGTAGAAGATTACGCAGAGGACACAGCAGAGGGTGCAGCAAGCTACGAAGAAACAACAGATGAAGAGTACCGGGAGGACTAAGGATGGACAAAGTAAAAGATTCAATTAGGTATGGAATTGAAACATTAGGGGTGACACCTGAGATGATGTTCAATCTGATAGAATCTTCCAACGGGTACTCAGGAGATGATTATTCAAGGTGGCTTGCCAATGAGATAATTAAGATCGCTGAGAAGAACGGTGTAGGGTACTCCCAGTTGCTTGTAAAGAAGTTCAACATTATACAGAGTCTTGTAGAGGATTATTCTGATAATTCTCTACAAGAAAATTGGAAGAACTATATTGAAGAGCAGCTAAAAGGGTACTCAGTATACTCAGATGGTATAGAAGATATCGGAGACCAGTTAGAAGACATTGATTGGTTTGAGGGTATCGACTACGACGAACAGAACAGCGAGTTCATGTATGAGAAGTTACCAGAAGAGGTAAAAGAACAGTTTTTCTCAGGAGAAAAAATTGCTTTCTTTGTAAAGATAAGTAGTGATGCGATTTCAAAGAAGTCTAGTATCTTTACAGATGCAAAAAAGAAGGGAATCTTGATTCGCACTCAGGGCGGTGGAATGCTTTACAGGTTCTGTCAGATTGTAGGAGCTTTCGATAGTTTGGCTGACAATCTTAAGTTTGCTTTTATTGCAAGTACAGATTTCCTTACATCTGCTGATAACGCTGAGGTAATTGAGTATTTCTTAAGATTCTTCAATTATACTGGTGTAGTGGTAAATGCAGGAAATCTGTTAAGCAGCTCTTTTGCAAGTGCTGATTACAGCTTGGTGTTCTGTACTCCAAGAAAGTTTGACAGCAAAAGGCAGGACGGATTTGTGTTATCTACAGCAAGGTTTAACGATGGTGGAGAGCTGGAGTACAAGCCTACTAAACGGTACAGTCGTTCTGAAAGATCTCTGTTAGAGGAGATTAAACATCTTGGAGAGCTTGGTAAACCAGTAGTAAAACCAACGGTGACAGAAAAAATTGTACCAACTGGAGAAACTGTAGAAGTGTTAGAAGGAAATGGGTATCTCTGCATGAAGGGTTACAGTATGTTACTTTCAACACTCCCAGTACAAGGGTATGATTGTTATCCAATTAACTCCAAGAACCTATCAGATGTAATCATCTATTACAGCGTATCCACTTCATTGAGACGCTTCGGGTTATCATCAGACATAAAAGAGGTATTAACAGGTCATAAGAACTATTTTGAACTATTATATAATTGCTTACCACTGTTCTTATTTGACTGTAATTCTTTATTCTGCGATGTAACTATAGAAGATAAGACATACAAGAGCAGATATGATTACTCTCTAGAATGGGTATCCACACTTCTTGAAAAAGGAGAGCTGTACTTCAGTCCGGAAGCAAAAGAGATTGTTTACACCTGTAAAGGTTTCATGGACTACTTAAAATCACAGGGAGAACCAATTTCAGGTAAGTGCTTTGAGCAGATTCGTCATGAGATGAACAATGAGGACCTGAACAAGGCGTACTTAGATGGGTTGACAAACTTATATGATTATGTAAGTTCCTGCTACCGCAAGATGTGTTAAGAAACGAGGAGTGTAAATGGGTACTTTAAGAGAACTTACATCTGGTAAGAAAAATGTACACATGCTTATAACAACATCTACGTTCATTGAACTGTATGTATATGACGAACTCAAACGGGTATGTCAGGCAAACTCAGAAAGTATTGTGGAGGCGAAGACTGCTAAGGAGTTCGATAACATACTTGATTTAGTAAACCTGTATCCTTTGCAAGCTGAGAAGTGGTTATTCATTATACACTACTCAAAGCTTGCAAAGCAGGTCGAAAAGTATAAGGGTATCTTAGAAAGTGATACTGCTGTTTTCTTAATAAAAGTAAACAAGTATCCAGAGTATAAAGCTTTTAAAGAGCTATATCCTAAGGTAAACGATTTGTATTTATCCTTGATACGTCAGAACGAAGTATCATACTTATTATATTCTTACAACTTGTCTCAGAAGCTAATAGATTTTATTACTAAGTCTTATTCTCGAGACCCTGAGAAAGTATTTCTTCTGAAGAAAGAGTTAGAAAACGGTCTCACGGTAAAAACTCAAAAGGATATAGTAAAGGTATGTGGTACAAGTACTTCAAATATATCTTACTTCGCCATATTACTACTGGCAGACCCACCAACCACAGAGAAAGGTTTCAACATGGTCTATAGACGTAGGGTATCATTGGCTAAGGAGCTGATAGATGTATACGGAATAACCAAATTTAAAGCCTTTCTAGGAGCTACAGTATCGGATATCTTACAGTTAAAAACTTTGTATATGGTTGGAGCAATATATGACAGCGTAAAAGATTTACCTGATGCAGTAGACGAAAATGGCAATCCAATCTATGACGAGAGACGGCTATCAAGATACAATATGTATCTAAGACGTATAACAACTGAGATACCTTATTCAAGAATATTAAGGTTGAACTTAATGCTGAAGCAAAGTGGAAAATGGTACAGTTCAGTAGATGTATTAGGTTTTATATATAATTACTATGGAGGTTTAAAAGATGGAGCTACTGGCTAGTTGCAGCCTGGAGCAGGCTAAAGGTTTTAATGGTAAGTTGGTAATACCAAATGAAGACTCTAAGAAGCCTGATAAGGTATTCTTAAACATCGAATATGATGAGTCTGTTGGAACTACATCGGAGTTCTTCAAACGGGTATCCACCTTAGATAAAAATCTTGTAAAGTGCGTTTCATTTCCTCATGGGTATGAGGGTATAAGTGTACCGGAAGAGTGGAAAGGCAAGTCCTTTGTATACACAAACCTTGATGAGGTAGTATCAAATCCAAACTACACTGAGAGTGACGGAGTCATTTCACTTGTAAAACTGTCTGATGATTACCCAAGCAAAAAATATAAGCCAACATTAAGAGACCTAACTGCTGTGTGTGAACAGCATACAAATGTGCGGTTTATGGGTGGCAACTTACTTGCAGTAGAAGGGTTGAGAATTGGACGGTACGATACAGGAAAAGACAAAATGTCACCAGTATACAAAGATATATATGATACATTTGTCGAAGTAAACTTAAACGATTTAGATGGTTTAAAAGAGATTGTATCTAAGACACGAAAGAAAGCCGAAGCAGGAGAGTCTGGCAAGAAAGCAAAAGTAAGGTCAAAGGGTACATCAAAGCCAAAAGAAAATCGTTCATCGAAACGGGCAGAAGCAGCAATGAGGTTATTTGGAGGAGCAGAAGAAGAGTTTTAAGATTAAAATCAAGGCGGTGATAATATGCAGACCTTTCTACTAATATTACTTTTATTCCTATGTTTCATAGCTTTCTGCTATATTGCAGGTAGGTTCAAGCTTAAGAAATATGGTATGTTGGCTCTTGCAGTATTATGTGGGGTTGTATTTCTGATAGGTGCTAGTATAATAAATATTACGGTACTATCAGATGAAGTAAAAGAGAAAGTAGAAAAGGTTGCAGAAACTTGCGGAGATACATATGTAAGGGTAAACGGTAACGATGTAGAAGTCTTACTCAACGATAAATGGGTAAATCTGGAAGATATATCAGTGATCGGCGGTGTTCTCGGTAATGAAATTACTTTACAGTATGAGGGAAAAGAAATTTACTTAGGTCAATCAGGTGTGGTTAATACTATAAAGGCTCTTGAAGCGGTAGGCTTAATAAAAAGCGAATAACTTTCACATCCCTTCTGTTTTGTACTTGAATGTGCTAAAATATTAGCATAGAGAATTTACAAAATAGGAGGAACTTATGGCAACACTAAATTACTTTGACTACCAACAGAGTGGTCTGGCAGGTGGTGTTTGGAGCTTATTTGCCGGACTAAAAAGTGTAACGGAAGAAGAGAAACTAAAAAAGTCAAGCATTAATGTCTCGTATGCTCACTCACTTGAGATTATTAGTGCAGCTTTTAGAGGCTCTCTTCTAACTGATGAAGAGTCGCTCGAAGCCTTTGATTTAAAGGCGTATGAGTACAAATGTGCCGAAAATGACAGGATAGGTAAGATTCAGAGAGCTGATAAGGAGCTGTACATAGTAGATACTACCAATTCAGACAAAGATGAAAAGATAGGGTTCGGAGATGTAACTGAACGTGAGAAACGTCTACAGTGTGTAGACGAAGCCTTTGATAAGCTCGAAAGCATTGAATCTCTTGACTCTGACATCAAAGCTTTATGTAACATCCGAGGGGATTATTTAGTTGAACACGGGGTGGACCTAGTGTCAGTGTTAGTAAATTCTCTAAAGGGTATTCCAGATGCGGTTGAAGAGCTGAGGTCTTTACTTGCTCTGGATTCTTCACTTTCTTCCCTTGTATCCTCGTTATGCGAGAATGGTTCTGGTTCGTTAATGACTAAATTAGAATTTGTATTATAGGGAAGGAAGGGGTATTTTTACCCTTTCCAGTCATATGGAAGGGGTAAAGATGCCATGAACTATTTTAACTATACTACGAATCTCGAAGTATGGAAGATTCAGATGATTAAAGATGTGGTTTTTTCTTTAGAACCATATGCAAAATCAATATATAAATCTGTATGGCAGGATGCTATAGACGCAGCGTTCTTCCATATCTTGAAACATTTCGATTTCAGTTTAACTCCTGAAGAAATAGAATCAGGTGAGGACCTAGAAGAGAAATTGAGTAGATACTCAACTAAGGTAGTTGGTACAATACTTTTAAACAAGTATAACCACGAAATAGAGCATGAGATTTCTCTTATAAATGGTATAGATAGGGATTCAATTCATGCTGAAAAGCATACAAATCCTCTCTTCATCATTTTAAGCAATGAAGAAGAGCAAAACTCCCAGGACGTACAATCCTGTATAAAATATCTAGTGCCATACTTTATTAGGGACTATAAGCTATTCAAAACAATGAAACCCGATAGACGACACCTGTCCTATAAGGAGCTGTTCGACAACTTCACTTACAGCACAATAATCCAGAGTATTGAATACCTAAACAATAATTACTCTGATACAATGGACAGAGTGTATGATTTAATCTCAAACAGCCGATATAGAATGTTCTCTCCGGACCGATATAAAAAGAACTTAGATTCTTCAATCAGGTACAGAGGATACATCAACAATACTCTAATCTACCAATCAGTTAGCAAGGTAAAAGGAAACAAATCTTTCTTTTACTTTGATTTAGAAGGCATAATAGACGACATCATTTATGAGTACTATTCTGAACCAGATGTAAACGGGTACTTCACAGTAGAAAACACTAGTGGGTACATCTCACTATCAGGTGTCATTGTATTCAGCATAGAAGAGTTAAGAGAATCCCTAGAATATGAGCTGATAGGAACAGTACTGGCTAGAATGTCTCATTTAAAGGTAGTTGTCTATCAGAAAGGTAAATACCTGATTCTTTCTTCTCCAAGAGGCGAAGAGTGTGGTCTTCTGTGTTCCATATATGACACAAATTATCGTATAGGATTCAGGAAACTGGTTTCAAAGCGTATACAATCACCAGAGGAGGCATGTAAGGTTGCTAACAGGTAAGTATATTTACAAAGGTCATATCTATAATGTATCTGCATATGACTTCGAAACTTCAATCAACATCTTCTTAACCTGTCCTTTAGTAAAGGATAAGTTATTCTTAGATAACGGTATAGCCATAGGAGAAGATGTAAATACCCCTACATGGGAGAAATACTTTGTGAAGGTAGGAGCGGGAAATGTATCCTGTGACTGTTACATGGTAACGGACGAAGAAACAGGACAAACCTATAAAAGCAGGGTAAACTTAGAGGTAGTCTCTAAATTAGGTCAAATCCTGAGGGGTATGAAAAGTAATTGCGATAATCGACACCGTGACGACATCGATGAGGTGTATGATGTAGGATTCAATCCTAGTAAGGTAATCAAATACTCCTTTGAGAACAAAGGGTATATGAAGCTAGAGATGACCACCATCGTTGAAGTAAAATATGATTGTGACGGGGTATCATTAGAGCTTGAGGAGGACGGAACATACGAAGAAAAGATATACAAACTAACGGAAAAGCAGTTCAGAGTCAAGTTTCTATTAGACGAGTTTACAGACAAGACTTCATCCATTGGAACTGACGATGATTGGGACTTCTCCGAAGATGCAGACTTTATATTTTCTTTATCACAAGTAATAGAAAACAATCCAGACAAAGATTACCTGTGGTTAAAAGGTAGAAAATATGAAGTAGTAAAAACCATTGAAAGGCTGGAAGAAATCTGCAATAAGATTTGGCAGCACGATGGATTGGTAGCATTCGATACCGAGACCACTGGTCTTACTGTAAACATTACATCGAGATATGGTAGTGGTGATAGATTGGTAGGTATGGTATTTTCTATAAAACCTGGAGAAGCTTGGTACTTTCCTATTGCTCATAAGAAGATAGACAATGTCTGTACTCCAGCAAATGAAAATTACATCATCGAGAAATACTTCAAACCTATTCTTGAGTCTAAGAAGTTGGTACTGTACAATGGTGAATACGACTGGAGGGTAATGCATAACTACGGTATATGCTTAAACATGGTACACGACTTATACATACTGTTCCATGTAACATTATACAATGACCACAGGGGTATGAAACTCTCCTTGAAGGACGTAACAAAGACATTTCTCCACCGAGACAGCTTTAAACTGTCAGACTTTGTAAAAGGTCGGTTTGGAGACAATGTAAGGTTCTGGGATTTGCCTGAAGAGTCTGTTAAGTATTATGCTTGTCCCGATACTGATAACCTGATAGAGTTATTACAGTGGGCTATGGACAATAAAATCCTTGAGCAGTACGATGCCAAGAAAGTATATGAGATTGAGGTAGCTTTCTCCATGGTATTAGCATACCAGGAATATTATGGTCACTGTGTAGACATATCGAAAATAGATGCTCTAGAAAAGGGTATTATTCGAGATAAAGAAGAGTCATACCGTAAGATGGTTGAGATAGTAGGTCATGACTTTAATCCAAAGTCCTCTAAAGACCTGAAGACGGTATTCTTTGACGAACAGAACTACCCTATAGTTGAGGAAACAGAAAAAGGTAACCCTTCAACTGGTAGCGAAGCACGTAAGAAGTGGTCTAAAGAGAAAAACTCCGATGGAAGTCCAAAATATCCACTGGCAGAATTGCTACAGATATATTCAGACAATGCGACACTTGAATCAAACTTTGTAAAAAATATTGACAAGTTTGCAACAGACAACGGATTGATGTTTTCAAGTGTAAATCAGTTCCTTGAAACTGGTCGTGTATCGGTAAGAGACCCTAATTACCAGTCATATAGTGATACAGTCAAGAAGTACATCGTGCCGAGAAAAGGGTATTACGCTCTTGATGCCGATTACAGTTCTGTAGAAGCACGTATCATGGTTAGCATGGCAGGGTGCAAGAATATGATAGATAAACTGAAAGACCCTGACATGGACTATCATACGGCTAAGGCTTCGGATATGTTTGGAGTACCTTATGAGTTGGTATCTCCTAAGTTGCGTAAGATGTCTAAGGGTGTTAACTTCGGTATTCTGTATGGGCTTGGAGATAGGAATCTTGGTGAGAACCTTTATGGTTCTAAGAGCGATGAAAATACTGAAAAGGCTAAACACCAGAAAGAGTTGTACTTCAAGGGTATGGAAGAGCTAAGGTCATTCATTGATGTATCTAAACGGCAGGGTACTACTCAGCACTACTCAACAACCTACTTCAGTAGAAGAAGGTACTTTGACCCACGTAAGACACGTAAAGACACGATTGAACGTCAGTCTTGTAACGCAAGAATCCAGGGTACTGCAGCAGACATCTATAAGATTGCGATGGTAAGACTATATACTCAAATAAGAAAGCATGGTTGGGCTGGTCAAGTATTAATCTCAGCCTTTGTACACGACGAATGTTTCCTTGAAGTAAGTAACTCTATTGACCCATGCAAAATTTTAAAACTACTAAGAGAGTGCATGATGCTTCCAATAAGAAACTGGTGTCCGTTGTTTATTGGTAGCGGTTTTGGAAGAAACTGGTACGAGGCAAAGAAAACTGAAATTCCTGTTCAGGTACAGGAGATAATGATAAACAACTGGGGAGAGATAGGGTTAGATTGGTGGGACGGTGATTCCAATAAGTTATATGAGTGGGAAGTCAATATGATAAACGATTACCGAAGAGATAGGGTAATCAACTACCTGAAAGACGAGAATAACTGGGGAAAGGTATTCAGTCCAGTAGAAAACAGTTTGGCTCACGAGGTAATGGAAGAAATCAAATCAGGTGTAAAAGTACACGGGGTAGTCTCCACAGACTTTGAAATCAAGAGTGATATGCTTGAAAATCTATATGAGTTCTGTAAAGCCTTTGGTATTACTGACTTGTACGATAAGGCAGACATTCAACGTCCTACTCACAGTGAAACACAAAACCAAGTCATACCTGAGGAGAGCTACTCAGAAGACTATGAAGAGGTCTCTGATACTGAGTTAGCTCAGGCTCGAGTGGAAATGATTGGTGTATACATGGATAGTGATAATGGTGTAAACAAGCTATACTTTAAGTACAGCGACAGTCCAACTGACAGACCATTAATGAACCAGGTATACAACATTTTCAAGAACAACACGGGAGATGTAGAGACCTATGCAGTAAAAGAAGATGGAATCTATTCAACGGGTATGAAAGTAGGCAAGCAGGTAATGCCATTAGTATTACAAGTATACTTAACATGGAAGAACCTTAGGAAAGGAGTGCCAGCATAATGTCTGAGGTAGGTAATGATTTTGGTTTCTATGGCGAAGAGAACGATGAAACAAGCGTTCAAGATATAAAGGGTATCACAGATCATGTATCCGAGTTTGTATACACCAACCTGACTTACCCCTGCATCATATTTAAAAAGAATTTCCACTGTCCTAAACACCAGATGAAGGTGCTGAGCAACATGGTAAAATCCAAGGGTATCACCAAAGATATTACACTGTACTTTGAAAAGGGTATCGATGATTCTGAGTCAGAACTCTTTAAAATAGGAACAATAGGTGGTGTTCAGGTGGACTCATTGTTGAGTATTTTTTCATCTGAGAATCTGCTAGGTTTTTATGATTCAGACACTGTTCTGGAGGGAAGTAAGTTATACACTTTGTGTACTATTTGATTTTTCACTCAGTTTAGTCAGAACGCAGAAATAGGAGATTTGAGTCTAACTTAAGTCTCCTAATTTTGTATCAGAACTCTTTAAAAAATTTGCTAATTTTTAGCTTAAATCGGAGGTTGAGGTTCTGTCCGTCTATAAATTTTTTACTGTCGGTTTAGTCGAGTAACCTACCAAGAAATATGTAGAAGGGGTGTAAAATATTGGAAAGTTAGCGAAGAGTGTAAAAGTCAGAAACAACGCTAAAATAGTGGTACTTAAATTAAAACGGCAGAGGCGGGAATTGAGAAGTATTCCTTGTAAACAAAGTATACTCAAGACTTATAAAACAAGCATATAAATACTACAACTTAATTGCAGTAAATGTAGAAATATGTTACAATATGTAAATAGTAAGTAATATTTTTGCATAGTACCTAATTTTTGTATATGAATATACAGGAGGTAGGTATTTGTGCTAAACAATAGGAGGAAGAAATATATGATTCATATAATCAAAAAAGAAGAGCTGTCTAATTCTTATGACGGAGCAAGGGTCAACGGGTATCTTCTTATGAGAGGATATACCAAGCAGCCAACAAAGAACGGCGGAGAGTACATCTCAGGTTCTATCGAGGTGTGTGGGGCTATGAGTTTCAAATCATGGGGTAACTCAGCAGCATTTGCAACTCTTTCTACATCTGGTACTGAATACCAGAATAAAATCTGTCATGTCAGTGCAGATGTAAATATTTATGGTGGTGTAATGTCTCTGATTATTCAGAGTATTTCTCTTGCAGACCCGGAAACTCTGAAAGAAGAGGGTATCTCTGAGAGAGATTTCCTTAGTTCTACCTATGATGTAGATATGTACTGGAAAGAGTTTGAATCTACATTCAAAAGAAACACTACTGAAAAGGCTCATGATATATTTGATGGAATCTTTTCAGGTATTGTAAAAGAAAAGTTCCTATCAGAGTTCGCAGCAGTAGGTCACCATGACAACTGCATGGGAGGGTTACTTGCCCATACAACAAAGGTTGTTAAGGTTGCTACAATCCTGAAAATGTATCCAAACATCTATAAGCGTGTTGGAAAGGATTTGTTGTTCTTAGGTGCAGCACTTCATGATATCGGTAAAATCACAGAATACGATAACGGGGTAGTATCTGACCACGGTAAGATTATGAGTCATACTGTGTCAGGTGTGATGTTCTTGGAGAGACATTGCAGAAACCTTATTATCTCCAACATTAGTGAAGAGTTTTACAACAGGCTTGTATCTGTGGTAAGTTGCCATCATGGTGAGTATGGTGAACCACCAAGAACGGTAGAAGCATATGTTATACATCTGGTAGATTGCTTGGAGTCCAATTTAACATCAGTAAACCAGCTTCTTGAAGGGGTAGCTGTAGACCAGCAGATTGTAATAGAAGGGATGAAGCTGTCATGACAGTACAGGAATTAGTAGAAGACTTTCACAACAGTGAAAAGACAGAAAAGAGCTATGCGAAACTGTCTTTGAAGAGGTTAGGCATCTGCAAAGATGTTTACTCTTCTATGAGTCAAGAGCAGTTATACTGTGAGTTAATCAACTCAGGTAAGGTATCCAAACAAGAATTAGTTTGGTTAGAAAATATATTATTCTGTAACCCGATTCTAAAACTTCGCTTAAGCGAAATATATAGATGGGTATTAAGAGGCTTAACTCTGGAAGAATCTGTTATAAGGGCTGAGGTTCATCAAATTATGTTGCTTTCTTAGAGAAAAAGTTTCAGTATCCTGTCTATCTAAAACGGGAATATTATGTCTAACAAAGGATGGAGGCAAGAAAAAATGTCTGACGCTAATGTATTATTGGCATTGAAGAAAGAGGGTAGAAACGGCTCTCTAGATAATATTGTGGTATTCGGGAGGGTACGTTGTGCAATAGAGAAACCCTATGTTGTGGGTAACAATCTTGAGTTTGCCCCTGGATTCTTTGCCATAATAGACGTGTATGCCTTAAAGTGTCAGGGTACTGATTATTTCTCAGAAGGCGGTACTTGGGATTTAAATAAAACATATTTCACTCGAGGCAATATGATAATATATCTCGACAACAAAGAGTGGATTGGCAAAGATGTAAAGGTATATGGTGCATCAACACGGTACGGGGTAAAGATAAAACGTCAGTATTCCGCAAAATCAGAGACTGATGGAGTATGTGCTTTTGTATTTAAACGGGTAAACAACAAATTTATTGTAGTACCAAATAAAGTTGTAGCCTTATGTGAGAAAGACCCTGATGCTAAAGGTACAAACCTCGAAGATTATATAGTAAACATAGTGACTTCTAAGTCAGTAAAGTACGCAGAGACAACTCAAGCAATCCTACCATTTAATGGTGTTGAAAATTATACAGAATTACCATTAAATCGGGTACAGAATGCTTTTGAATACGTCGAATCTGATGAAATGGTAGATGTAACCAAAATAGATTTGCATTTAACATATCATTTGTCTACTGCTCCAAAGTCTGTATTTTGTAATTCATTCGATGAAGAGATAGAAGAGAAGTCTAAACTCCGCAAGAATTATGCGAAGCATTTAACCAACTTGATACTTGACAGCTATACTAACGAGATGAGGTACGACTTCAACCCTGAGGAAAGTGGTTACTCCTGCACAGGGGACACATTTCTGAGTATCTCTGAGATATATACTACTATTCGTAAAAAGTTTATTTCTGAGATCGCTTCAAGGTATACTCAACCGATAGGAGAATCTGGAGTCCGTGGAAGAGAATTTGTAGATGAGCTTATATCAGTAATGTCAAATCCCTCTTGGAGCGAACATAGCGATGACTTAAGCGGTGAGGAATTACTGAAAGCCATTAACTATCTGGAGTCAATAGTAGCAGCATCTCCTGATGCGCTCTATGGTCATTCTGGAGAGATATGTGATGGTATTCCAATGTTAGATCCTTTGAAGTTTGCCATTGCTGTAGTAGGTGTGACAACGGGTATTTCAGTTGAGAGTCTACTGGCTTGTAAACGTTACTGCGAGAGAAGTTACACCATGAGTGCAGAGATGTGGTTCTACTCCTTGATTAGAGCACCTTATCTCTTATGTATGCTAGGTACTAACCTCTCCATTGTAGATGCGGATATATTGTACTTAAGTTACTATAAGGCATATGCTCAGAAAGCCTTATACGACGAGAACATCTCTTTAAGAGGAGACATCCTGTTTCTCGAGAACTTAAGAGAGTCTGACGACAAAGATTCAATGGTTCAGGAATACAGATTAAAAACTAAAGAGAGCTACTATCCAGGAAGAGCAAGTAGCTTGTTAAAACGTAATTACTTTCCAGCAACGGTAAAATATATTGATGCACTTGTATGGATGTGCGGAAGTGTATTGTTATCCGAAAAAGGAGTACAAAATTTCCTGTCATTTAGTTGGTACTCTCCAGAGAGATTGGAAGACCTTGAAAATAAAGGTATTGTAAATCGTATAAACGAGTATTCAATACTGGAGAGCGACTTAGAAAAGGAGTATTTCATTTATACAACTCTGTGGGAGAAGGGAAATGCTTCAACGGGTATCTCAGAGGATACTATAAACTCTGTAATTCAGTCTTTCCAGGAATCTAGGGGATTTGAATTAAACGAGTTACAGGTAGCAGGTTGTAAGCTTACAATGTATAAAGCAGCAGTATTAAGTGGTTGTGCAGGCTCGGGTAAGACAACTACTTCGGATTGTATGTCCGAGATATTGAAAACTCTTGGAGATGATTACTCACTGGTTTACTGTACTCCAACGGGTAAGGCTTGCAGAAGACTTGCTGAGGTAGTACATACAACTGTGAGAACTCTCCATTCTCAGTTTAGTATCGGTTTAACTGGAGAGTCTTATATAAATACAAACGTAGGTAAACGTTACTCCAATCAAGACGAGAAAGAAAAGAAAATCTTTATCTTAGATGAAATGGGTATGGCTTCAATGCCATTACTGTACGAGGTAGTAAGAAACCTTAATGATGGCGATTTAGTATACTTTTTAGGAGACATAAAACAGTTACCTGCTATTGGTAAAGGTTGTCCTTTCGCTATATTGATGAAGTTATTGCCCTGTATAGAGTTGGGGGTATCCAAGAGAGCAGCCGAAGGCAGCCTCGTAAACTATAATACTACACTTATTAACAACATGAGTGATGGTATCGTAAGAGCCCTAAAATATGACGACAGCACTTTCATCAAGATCGACTGCCCTGATGCATCTCTTCCAATGACAGTGAGAAACACTTGGAAAGCCTTTATGGACGGTAAGATAGGCAACACATCTTGGTCTGAAGATGACATACAGGTAATAACTGGCTACCAGAAACAAGATATTATCTTTTCAACTCCTAACTTAAATCCGGTAATCCAGGAGATGTTACGTTCAAAAGATAAGTTGTTGTTTAGACATGTAAGTCGTCCATTTTACAATAATGACAGGGTAATCCATACAACGGTAAATAACTACGATATGCAGAGGTATATTGAGACCGAACCAAATACTTTTGAAGCAGTACCAACATTTGGAGTAGTAAATGGAGAAATGGGTAAACTTGTAGGTGTTGTAAGGTCTGATATGTGTCATATCAATGATGTGCCTGATTTTGATTATAACTTGAAGGACTTCAGCAAAGAAGAAGCTAAAGAACTCAGGGACAAATATCTTGAAAGACTTGACTCTTTGCGAAAAGACTTAACTTATGTAAGTAATAAAACTTACTTTGTTAAAATAAAAGTATGGGATGTAGACTTACAAAAAGATGTAATCTTGCTATACAGAGCAAGAGGTCACGTACAGGACGGAGAACTCATACTAGAGGGTACTGACCTATCTCATTTAGATTTAGCTTATGCTTTATCTACTCATAAAATGCAGGGTAGTCAGAGTCCAGTAGTTATTATACCATTAGGTAAACGTTGTAATCCAAACTTTATAAACCGCAACATGATAAACACTATGATTACTCGTTCACAGGGTGTAGTAGCATTACTGGGTAACATATCGGGAAGTGACAGCGCTCTAACTCAAGGACGTCAGAAAGTAAGTAACTTCAACTGCAAGGATAGTTTATCTATCCTTGTAAACAACGAGATGTTTTAACATCATATATGGAGGATGTAAGATATGAGGGTTGTAGGTAGAGGAGAAGACCTGATTATAACAGGTAATGACTTAACAATAGTAAGAGACGGAGCAAGTTCAACATACAAGAACGCTTATAACGGTTCTATAAGAGGTAGTAAGTTAGAGGTATCTGAACTAAACGCAGAATGTCAAGGCATTCTGCGTGGGTACTCTAGGAGCGTATGCTCTCACAATAAGATATACTTATATGGCAAGGCAAAGATGTATAGGTCAGCCTTTACACACTCCTTGAGAAGTCCATTATACATCGGCTCTGGCTACAATCGCAATGACCTGGTGCTAACGGGTATTTTCAACTCAATTAAGATACTCAGCTCTCACTACGATTTACAGGGTATCTTTGGTAAAATAGAAGTACAAGGTAACATACACTTTTATGGTAACTGTGATGAAGCTACAGCTTATAATGCAGTATATCTGCTAGAATCTCCCAGATTAGCTAAAACTTTTTAGCTTGAAAATTTTGGGAGGTAATTTTAAATGGGAGTGGTAAGCTACAATGGAAACAGTTTTTCAAATGTGGTATCTGTAAACATCAACTTGAGTTCTGGAGAAATAACTCTAGGGCTGAATAGAGAAAACAGTTACCGTACATTCTCAATAAAGCATGGCAGCAGAATAAAAATACTATCACATAAAGGTGAAAAAGTATCAATCAATACTTTAAAGCTAGAGTGCAGCCGCCCAGTCGTAATGATAGACGGCGAAGCCAGAAATATAACTGGTAAACATTGCCATATCTTCGCAACTGGAGACGCTATGAAAGTAGAGTCAGGAAAGGTAGTTGCCGGAGATATGGTAACTTGTGAGAAGGAGATAGGAAGGGCGAAATCCATTCTGGATTCATCAAGGGGTAAAATAAAAGGTTCATTCGATAAAATATCTATATTTGCAGGTCAATGCAACTGTGAGTTATCTGGAAGTATTTTAAACCTTGAAACAGGTGGAACAGTTTGTGTAGACGGTAATGTAGGTGTGGTACGATGTAGAGAAATATACTATAACAGGGTATCTGGTTATGGTCTAATGAAGGGTATGTTGTAGATGTTCTTTAAGAAACGCATCAAGAAAGAAGAAAACAAGTGGCTAGAAGAAATAAGGGGTATACCAGATGAGGATTTCCTAGCCAGTAAAAATAAACTCATATTAAAATACGGATTATTTTCAGGTGGAAGTTTCATATTAGCGTTAATAGGTATATTTTTATTTATTGTTGCAATATCTGGTTAGGTTGTAAGAGGTGATAGGTTGTATGCTAAGTAGAAAGGAGTACGCTGACTACTGTGGCAGGTTTCATAAGGCTTGGGCTTACATGAAGAAAAATTCAGTAAGCACAAATCAAACTATTTCAGAAATTTGTGAGATTCGTGGTTATGAATATGAACGGATGAGTGGTACACTGGAGAAGGCAGAGTTTATTCGCCTAAATGACGACTTCCAAGCTGAGAAGCTGAAAAGGCTTGGCGATGATTTAGCGTTATTTAACTCAAAAGGTGAGTTTAGGTTATCAGGTAGATATATATTTCCAGTAAAAGATATGTTAGGTAATGTACTAGCCTTAATAGGTTGGTATCCTGACGAAAAAAAGTATGTGACGACTCCAAGCAAACTATTTAGTAAATCATGTCTCTTTTACGGCATGGAACAGATGCATAGGTTAGGCTTAGGAGGAGAGGTATTTCTGGTAGAAGGTATATTTGACAGCCTTTCAATACGCTCTCTTGGGTATCCAGCTTTAGCTATGATGGGTATCAGCGCATCAAGATATAAGATAGCCTTGTACTCTCTATTCAAAAATATAGTTGCAATACCTGACATAGACGAACAGGGTAGCAAGGTTATAAAGTTTGATAAGTGGTCTATTCCACGAAACTCTAAATACTTCAGGTGGACGGGTATCAGTCCTGAAATAGTAAAAGATATAGATACTTTTATACATTCATTTGAAGAAGACGACGTAAGAGAATTGTTATCAGAGATAAGATTAGAAAAGAAACATATAGTAACTTATGAATTTTAAGGAGAAATACCATGACAGTTAGTAAGGCAGTAGAACGTTTAGCAGAAGATTTCGATTTGTTTGCATACTCACATTTTGGCTACTCATTAAACAAGTGTTCTAAATGCCCTGCAGGTGGTATGACAAAATCCTTAAGCCTGTCTCTTCAGGAAAGAGAACTGGGTATTGAGTTACTATTAAGACTAAGTTCAGCATTAAAAAGAAAAATAACATCTGTAAACATCTATATAAGAGCTACAGAGTTTACAAAGGTATCCTATGTAGAAGACGGTGAAGACAGTGTAACAATAGCTATAATATAACGTGATAGGGTGGACACAGTATGACAGATATGGCAGGTATTATAGAAGAAACAAGTATGGAAACAAAGTCCGTAATGGACTTTCTAAGAGAAAACAAACATCTGATTTATGAATACGCAAATAAGGCAAAAGAATTAGGGGAACCACTTTCCTATTCTGGTATGCTTAGAATAACAGTAGAAGGAACTACAAAAGAAGGAGTAAATCTCAGGTCAAGAAAGGTAAAAAGAAGCGTAATAACCCGGTACATTGAGGAGGTGCTAAATGAATAGTACAGAAGGCAAGAAGAAAAATTTTAACTTCATTGCATTTCTTCTATGTGGGGTATATTATATAGGAGCAGGGTATTTCATACCTGGGTTGATTATGTTAATTATTACTATAATCGTTCCAGCTTCAGGGTACTTTATAATAGGATTGTGCTGTGGTTTTATATCAAACAACTTAAAGTCTAAGGCAAGTGTACTTAGTATCTCTTTAGCAGTGCTGAGTTGTGTACTATTTGTAGTATTAAAATTAGTAAGAATCTATTATACGGGAGGAATGTAGTAATGAAGAAAAGTTTCAACCCTCAGGCACTATCAAAAATATCTTCACAGTTCTCTAAATTCAAGACTTTGCTTGAAGAGTCCTGTGACAAATATGCTCTTTTCAGAGCAAAAATGTACGCTCCACCAGGGTCTGATGGTGTAATCACTATAGACTTTGTAGGCGGAGATGAAGAAGGCAGATATAAGAAGCTGTCACTTGACTACAATGCGTATGAGAAGGAGTTGTACTACTCACGCAATTTCTCATTACGCAATGAGAACAAGATAAAAGAAGAGATAGAACGTATCATAAACTTCATGAACTCAACTGGCATGAGTTTCTCTATTATCTATTTCGACTTTGCAACTCGCTTCAGAGTAGGTAATCTCTTCGATGACCCGAAAGAGCCAGGAAGTTACATCTGCTATCTCATCGGGTATACAGCAGAAAGAGAAGATCCTAACTACTGCTTAACTGAGGCAATTAAGTACTGTGGTAGCGATTTAGCAGGTTCTTGGACACAGAATCCAGAAGTGGGGTGATAGGTTTTGTCACTTCAACAGATAATGTTGGTATTACAGCAGAATTATGTAGTGGGTATGTCAGTGGCTTGTACAGTTGTGGTAGCCTTATATTTAGCATTTAGTATAAGGCTTATAGTAACATCCAGACGTGAAGGCATAAACGCTTGTGCTTCTGCAATGATACCTGTATACAATCTAATCCTTTGGATTAGAAAGTGGAGAAGAAAAAAGAAAAACAACCAGGTAATACCTGAGGATGAAGAGATTACTCTTTAGTAGTGAGAATGGGTATCTTCTATGCGAAGATACCTTTTCTTATGCCAATGGGTAACTTGAGGAGGTGATAAATTGACAGCAGAAGAGTGGATTAAAACTAACGTAAATACTGATTTACTATCAAGAAAGATAGATGAGTTAGACTTAAATTTATATGTATCACCAACAGAAAATGTAACTATTTATAATCCTGACCTATATTCTTCAGAATAGGTGCTATTTTCACAGTCTAAATTAAGAGCTTACTTACTTGGTGTATTTACCGTAGGGGTACTAGGGTGAATACAAACTGGTAACTATATAACATATTTAAACTATTTAGAAAATGGAGGAAAATCAAGATGCTTAGAAAGATGAAGCCAGTGAAACTGAGTGAAAAAGCAGCAGAAAACATTTCTGGACAGCTCCAGAAACAGGAAGAAACAACAGCAGCCCCGAAATCATTGGATCCAAAAAGATTTCCGGTACATGAGATTCCGGTAGGTGTAAAAGAACTGATTTACGTTCCGAACCACACTTATCTGGATGAAGAAGGCAAAGAACACCTGAGAATGGACAAGCCCCTTATTCATGCAGCAAAAGACGGAAGAAGATTCCTGTATTTCCGTTGTATCCAGGGTATCGTGGACGATGAGGCAGGCTTTGACGGTACTTGCCCACTGTGCGAGGCGACAAGTGATGCATGGGATTTGGCAAATTATCAGATCAAAGAAGACTGCGAAGCAAGGGGTCTGAATCCGGAAGATAAAGAAAATAAACAGGTAAAAGATATCCGTTCCAGCCGGTTCAACGATATGGTGCTGAAGAATGCACAGCGGTATTACACGTTCCCGATCGTGGTATTCCAGACCGAGAAGAATCTCGGAAAGACACCTATCTATGACGAGAAAGGTTCTCCGATTTTCCAGATTATGTGGTACACCATCAGCGAAGCCCAGTACAACAAGAAATGGGTAACAACCCTGGAAGCAATGGAAGACGACCCATCTCATCCAGGCGGACACTTCTTCCTGCTTGACTATTCATTCACACCGAAGAACGGTGAACCGAACAAGAGAGATGCAGCTCAGAACCTTGCAGTACATGCAAGAACGCTGTTCAAAGGAGAGGTCGGAGACAAGGTAAGAGCAACCCTTGACAAGCTGACAGAGGACTGGACTCCGGAGAAAGCCATGGAGACAGTAATTAACAACCTGCTCTACTCTCCGGAAGATCTGGACGAGGCTCAGGAGACAATTATGTCCGGTACAAGAAATATGCTGAACCTGTTTAAGGCAAGAGATGCAAAGAACCTCTCAGGCGAAATCGAGGACAATAACAGCGGTTTTAAGCTGGAAAAGAAGGAAGACGACATCCCTGATGGTGGTGTAGACCTTACAGGAGATGTAGATGAAGAAGGATTCCAGGACGGCATCGACGACGAGGAGTTCGGAGCACTTACAGAATAAATAATTTCTATGCAGCAGCAGAGGTGGTGGTAACCAAAGCCACCACCTCTTTTAATATACAAGGAGAGCGCAATGTATAGTAAGATAACTACTATTGAGGTACGCAATTTCATGTGTTTCAAGCATGAGATTGCTTCATTCGATGAACAGAATATCCTGAACTTTAAAGGCTTCAACGGTCAGGGAAAATCAGCAATCCTAAAAGCCATTGCTGTTTGCTTGATGAATGTATATCCATCTGACCAGGCAAGCTTTATTTCATGGGGAGAAGATTATTTTCGTATAGTAATCTCTTTCGATGATGGGGTAAGGATTTTAAGAGACAAATACATAAACGGTCAGTCCCTGTATGAGATGTACCGGAATGGAGAACTTGTTTTCTCTACTAAAGTAGGCAATAAGCTCTCTAAGGTATCCGCAGTACCAGACACTATCAAAAACTATGTAGGTCTGATAGAAGTGGGCAACGTTGGAACAGGGTACTTAAATTTCCAGACAAGACGTGAGCCCTCTTGGTTAACCGAGACAACTGGTTCTGAGAACTATACTTCCTTAAACGTAATCCTGAAGTCAGGAGAAATATCAAGGGCAAGCAACCTAATAAATACTGACCGCAACCAACTCAATTCTGAGTTGACCGAGATAGAACGTGATAAGCAGGCGGTAGAGATGAACCTGCTGACAGCCAATCAGTATACGGAGAAGCTGTTAAATTCTCTTAAGGAACGGGACAGAGAAGCGAAGGCTCTCATGTCAAGGGTAAGTTCCTTGAAAGAACTGTGGGAACTCTCTAACCAAATAAAGAGTCTTGTTGTATCTCCTAAAGTGGATGACGTGGGTTACGAGAGATACTCAGATATCCTTTCTATCAGCTCTACTTTATTAGAAATTGAAAGTATTCCTAATATTCCTGAGTTAGAGAAATTAGAAAGTGAAAGACTGAAATTACTTGTAGAAGCTGAGAGAAGTGCTATTGCAATAGAAAGTATCCAAGTTCAACCAAAGGTAGAACGGGTATCTTCAGTGACGAGAGCAGAAGATTTATCAGCAATCTTAAACCTGACGAAAGATATACAGTCGATACCAAGAACTGTTGGTGCTGAGATAGAATTGCTTGACGCAGTCAAGTTAAAAGAGCTGTTAGAGTTAATCAAGTCAGCAGTAGAAACAAGAAAGTCACGTAAAGAGTACTCAGATGTAATAAAAGAAATGTCTGAGACCGGTATTGAGCTGACCAACATCGTAAAAGAAGCATCCAAACAAGGGATGAAATTCATCAAGTGTAAAAACTGCGGTACATACATGAGAGTAAACGTTGAGAAGGGAGGAAGCGTAAGTGCCTAAGAAACCGAAAAGCAATACCGTTGAAAGACAGACCTATCAGGTAAAAGGTGGAAAGATACTGGTATTTGGCGACCTTCACTTATCAGCAAAGTATGAGGGTACTCATAAAAATTATTTGTACGAGTGCTATTACAATATGGACCGCATCGTAGAGATATGCGAATCCAACAATCCGAGTGGTATTGTATTCTTAGGAGACCTAATAGGGGTATCCGAGAGAAAGATAACTGACCACCAGTTTCTGATGCGTATAATCATGTTCTTCATGAAACTCAATAAGATTACAAATGGTAATGTATTCTCAGTCAAGGGTAATCACGATATAGGAGACTTCTCAGACTTCGATATGCTAGTGGGTATGGGCCTGGTAAAGAATCCAAAGTACGTTGATTACTATGGAAGTAACGACAGCGGTTTGGAGATACGTTTCCATTTTGTAAACTATGGAGAAGAACATTATAAGCTCGATATAGCAGGGTATCCTAATGTAGCTTCTAATGTTGTATTTGGTCACGCAGACTTTTACATAGAAGGGGTAACCAACTGGTATTCCGCAAAGGCAGGAGTTCATCTGAACGAACTTGATAACTTTTGCGGTGTAGAGATGGTAATATCTGGTCATATCCATACTCCCTCTGATGGCGAGATAAACTATACAACTTTAAAGGACGGAAGCACAATCGGGTTATTCTATGTCGGCAGCCCTAGTAGGGTAGTCGAAAGAATCGATGAGTGTTGGTATATGTGGTTTGAATACACTGACGGAAATACAGATTATGAGGCAGTTCCATTTGGATTGGAACCTGCATCAGAGGTGTTCTATGAAAAAGAAGAACTGATAAACGAGTTGTCAGAAGAGGATGCTGATCGCATTTATCAATCAGAAAAACTCACAGAATATGTAAAAGAGATTATCGAGTCTCACCTAACATCTGGTAACCTATTTAAACAAATAGACTTAGTTCCAGGAGTAGGTGACGATGTAAAAGAACTGGCGAAGAGTTACTTGAGAAAAGCTACAGACGAAGTATAAAGGAGGATATGAAAATGGCTGTGTCCGTAAAACAGGTAGAGGCACTCAACGAGAAGATTGAGAAGTTAAATACTTCCCGTACTCAGACTGAAACCAGAAAGGAGATTCTTACTCAGAATCTTTCAAAGAAACTGGAAGAATATAAAGAGAAATATGGGGTAGACCTGCGTGGAGGCAAATTTGTCGATACATTTAAAAAGATTCAGGCGGAAGCCAAGGCAGTATCTGCTAAGGTTGAAGAAGAGTTTAACCTGAAACAGCAGGTAGTAGAAGCCATCGAGGGTGGTGATATCGCTGAAGCCAATAGGCTGTTGGGTATCGAAGAGGTAGAGGAAGACGCAGGAAGCTACTTCGACGAGGAAGAAGATATCAAGGAAGATGAATTTGAAAGCCTTGAAGAAGATGATCCAGAAGAAGATGACTTCCCTGACCCGGACTATGTACCGGAGGACGAGAAAGACCTTGAACCAATCGCAGATGCGGTAAAAGGGCTGTCCGAGAAAGAATCAAATGAAGAAGAGGGTGTTGAAGATGTGTTCGGAGGTCTGCATATCTCTGCCGATGATCTTGTAGAGGAAGGCGATCCAGAGGAAGATGACGATGAGTTTAATATGGGAGACTTCCTCGGAGAGCAGTTCAAATAAGTGTAAGGAGACAAAGATATGAAATTAACAGTAGATTATGAGGAACTGGGTAAAGTAGTAGGCTTTACCAATACAATTATCAACAATAAATCTGTAGACGACAAGCTTAAGAACGTAATTTTCCTTGTAGATGCGGATGGTACGGCAAAGGTAGCAGGGTACAACCAGTTTACATTTGGTAGAACTGTTCTGGAGAGTGCAGTAGCCGAGGACATTCCGGAGAGCGGTTGGGAGTTCCAGGTAAAAGCTGATGCACTGGATAAAATTATTTCCAGCTTCTCCAAGTTATATAAGACAAAAGTAGAGAAGGTAGACTTCTCAGTAGAAGGGGTACGCATTAAAGTAACAGTTCATGAGTTACCTCTTGATGGTGAGAGCGAACGGTTGGCTCAGGATTCCCATTTTATGTTAGAGTCTGCTCCGATTATGCCAAATATTTTTAAAGAGGTTAAGAGAGATTTCCCTACAGAGTGTGACGGCATCGTAAGTGACGAGTTGTACATCTACATCGACAGCCTGTTACCACTGTTAAGCAATGATACAGCGTCTACAACGGGTAGTAAGCTGTTCTTTGCAGACGATTATGTGTTTGTAATCAGCTCAGATGTATCCGGTTTCATGAAAAACAACCTGCCAGATGCATTTAAAATGCTTACTTTGAGCTACTCTTCAGTAGCTTTCCTGAAACGGGTATGTGAGATGTCTCAGACAATCGATGTATCTAAGATTGATAAGTATGTATGCATTCATGCCGACAACACCGAGGCATTTATGCGTTTCCAGAAGCCATCCGTGCAGCATAAAACCTATCTGGACCGGCTGAAAAAGGATTTAGGCATCAAGGTGGACAGGTTCTATCTGAAAGACATCCTGAGACGTATGGGTAATATGTCTTCAGACGGCATCATTAGAATCGAAGGAGACGACTTAGTTGTTGAGAACTCCAACTTCCATCAGGTAGTACCACTGTTAAACAAGAAAGACGGTACTGAGGGTCTTTCCTTTAAGATTAACGTATCAACTCTGGCTAATGCTATACTTGGCAAGGACGATGTCTTTAAAAACGACATCTTCATATACTTTGTTCCCTCTGGTCATGCCTATATGACATATGTAAGAGATACCACAGGTGTCTGGACAACGCTTAACAAAGTAACAAAAGCCTAAACGGGTATATGTAGTTGATAAGACAGGTCGATAAGACAGGAGGTCACTATGATTGCAGTAAGAGAAAAGCAATCACGGGTAGCAACAGTAGAGAGAAGTTCAAACACTTCTCTCTTTAACTGCCCTGATTTATCTTATGATAGATGTATAGGAGAGGTTCAGAGTAACCTTAAGAAAAAGGCTGAACTTGAAAAGAAACTAAAACACCTGACTGAGAGGCTTATAGCTTCTCAGGATGAATACATTAAACTCTCTGATGCCCAAAAACTCCTGAGTACAGTATCAGACGACAACACAACTAAAACATTGGGATTTATAACTCAGATGGTAAACAAAACACTACAGGAAGTATTCTTTGGTAGGTACAGCATTAAACTTTCGTATAAGTTATATGCAGGTAGCCGGATGCATATAAAAGTAATACTGGTATATGAGCCAACGGGTATGGTTTATAAGAGTATGAGTTTGCAGTCTGGGTATGGTATTTCTCAGGTAATCAGCTTTATGTATTCTCTCTGTCTGATAGAGATTCGAAAGGGTAGGAGGTTACTGATAGTAGATGAGCGTTTAAACGGTCTACATCAGGAATCCAAACGGGTAATCGCAGAAATCATCAAAATCTTCTCTCAGGAAGGATTCCAGTTTATCTTTGTTGAGTATACTCTTAACAACTTAGGTAAAATCTATAACATCGAGTCCAGAGGAGACAATTCAGTCCTTGTTGATATGGAAGGTCGTCCCTATACAGACGATATTATTAAAGTATCAGACATATCTGAAAAGTCTCCAGACTTATCAATCCTCGATGAAAACTATGCAGAGGAGGAAGACGAGGAAGAATCCTAACAGTTGGGAGAGGATAAAAGAGAGGATAAAAGAGAGGAGGTGCATACATGAATAGAAGTAGTGGTGAGGTTAGGTTAAATGAAACCTCACCGGGTGTAGTCTTAAATGGTTCTAAAACCAACGGTGTAACTCTTAGTGGTTTTCACAATAATCGTCATAATCACTATTATCAGAGTGGTAAGATGCATGGCAGTATAGTTGCAACGAAAAATAACAACTCTGTGCATTACGAAAGAACCGTGGCTAAAAAGAGGGAAAAATACGCTACTGCTATACTAGATATACTTATTGTTTTGTTTTTATTACTTATAGGTATATCGATGATAGTCGAACGCTCTAATGTAAGAGAAGAAGACGGTAGTTATGTTATGTCTTTTGACTCTGAAACATACAACAATTTAGCGTACTATGGAGACGGTACTTGGTACGACCAAGATAATGATTTAACTGTTATCATAGACTATGATGACGGTTTCCAGTATGGAGCAGATTGTTCTATTTACGACGGTGATTTATACTATGGGTATTTCAATGACGAAGAAGAAACCATAACAGTAGTAAAAGAAGATTCATCCACTGATCTGGATGAAATGCGAGAACTCTATTCAGAGTTAGAAAAAATAGGTAACTACATGAACTAATAAAAAGGAGAAAAAACTATGATTATACTGATTATACTACTAATTATCGTAGCTTTGTTCCTGTTTGCAACTGTTAAAGTTGTAAGACAGCAGACAAACTACATTATAGAAACTTTTGGTAAGTACTCATCAACATGGCAGCCGGGTCTTCACATCAAAATTCCAATCATCCAGATGGTAGCATCGAAGGTAAGCCTGAAAGAACAGGTAGCAGATTTCCCACCACAGTCGGTAATTACCAAAGATAATGTAATGCTTTCGATTAACAGCGTGGTGTACTTTAAAATCATTGACCCTTATAAAAATACTTACGGTGTAGAGAACTATTTAGCAGCCCTTGAGAAGTTGGCAGCAACCTCTCTAAGAAGTATTGTAGGTGAGATGCTGTTAGATGAATGCTTAAGTTCAAGAGACCAGATCAATGGTAAAATGATTGGTATTCTGGATAATGCGACAGAACCCTGGGGTATCGATGTAACAAGAGTTGAAATCCAAGACATCATTCCACCATCTCAGATGCAGGATGCAATGGAACGTCAGGCAACAGCGGAGCGTAATAAGCGTGCAATGATTCTTGACAGTGAAGGAAAGAAAGAATCCGCAATCCGTGTAGCAGAAGGTAACAAACAGGCAATGATACTTACAGCAGACGCTGAGAAAGAGAAACTCATTCGAGAAGCAGAAGGTAAGGCACAGGCAGTTGAAAGAGTTGCAAAAGCAAATGCAGAAGCCATCAAGTATCTGAGAGAGGCAGGAGCAGATGACAAGGTAATCACTCTTAAGAAGCTTGAGGCAATGGTATCAGTAGCCAACGGCAAGGCAACAAAGATTGTCGTACCAAGCGACCTGATGAACACTGTGGGTATCACAGAGATTGTAGGAAGTACCTTTAAGGATTCCTCAGATATGGAAGGAGAAAAGGGTACTAACGATGATACCTATGTACCAGATGAAAATGCTGAAGACATGAGTTCAGACGGAAGGGTTTCTGTAGAAGAGTAAGTTTAAGTTTTATTTATATAGGAAAGGCGAAAGAGCGGGAGAACGCTTCTGAAACCTTTCCTATTATTTTTGGATAGAAGGGAGAAAGGAGTATATTTCTAATGGAGGTTAGAGACTTATTTAACTACACTAATGTATTACACACATTTTATCAGGAGTACTTATTATCACAATGTAAACTCTTTAAAGTAACCAAAGAGAACCTAAACAGGGTATCAACTCACTTAAAATCCTTACAGGTAACAGCGGTAGAGGATGGCTCATCTATATGTACCATTGAGATAACTCATCGTTTAGGTGGTCAGGAATATCCTGAAGTATACTGTCTGGCACAGGATATGCTTATATATAACTATTGCGGAGAGCCTGTAAACAATAGTAAATTTCTTAAGAGTGTGAAAGATTTGGTATACACCTTAAGCGACATGTCACCAAGATTCCATAGCCTGTTACTTATCCACCCTATGTATCGGAACGATCACGGTACTGTAAAGCTTACATTAGACAACGGCGATGTCTACATGGATTATGTGGATAAGAGAGGTATTCCTAAGACTTCTCAGAAGGTTTAATTTTCATATATTTAGGAGGTGACAGTAATGGGTTACATGTATGATAAACTAAAGATTGCTCTTGGAGGAAGTAAGTTCAGCTCTTCTCATCAGGGTATAATGAAGGACTGGACTCCAAATGGAGTCAAGGCAATTTTTATTTGCAGAGACTTCATACTGATAGCAAACCATGTAAAACCACCGAAACTGTATAGTTTGGATATACAGGAAGTAATGATGGATGTACAGAGAAATGGTTCTACCGGAGCAATGCATAATCTACTGTCTCAGAGGCAGCTATCCTGTCTTGAAGAGATTTATGTAGACGGTATGTACCAGAAATATGTAGGTGCATTAAACCTTGAAGGGTACATACAGAAATTACAGAACGATAAGTCTAGACTACGCTATTACGGGTACATCAGTGGTGCAAACCCAAATGAGGTATTAGAAAAGTACAACAAAGCTAAGCTTGACGGCAATCCCTTGTATTCCTATGCAGGAGATTCATCTAGGTCTGCTCAGATACAGTACGCAACGGTAAGTAATCCTACTTGGTATAAGAATTACAATTTAAGACCCCAACATTATGCTCTCGATGCCGACAACGGGGTACTTGCAAGATGGTTTAGGAAGTCTGAGTCAGATATAGAAAAGTATATATCAAGACAGCGTGAAAACGTTGAGAATATGGCAAAAAGCCAAATCTTAAAAGTCTTGATAGACTACGATAAGGAAGGCTACACCACATTAAAGAAGTTCTTACTGCTGAGAAAAAGGTTAAGAAGAAGTACAGACGGCGACTATATTAGAGGAGTAGTATTACAGGGATTAAGCTCTCTATTTGACGACAAACAACAGTGGAAGATTCGGTACTTAACTTTACAATGGCTAAGGTCAACGGGTATCCAACTTGGTAATGATTATATAGATGTGTTACAAGCATATTCTCATCTAGGTGTATTCGATAGCATACAGGGTGATAGTAATCCCGGAGTACCTGTTGATTCTATGAAAACCTTAGCCACTGAAGGTCAGGGCTTCTTAATATTAAACTCTAGATTAGATGCAATGTGTTTCCAGATAGCTGAGAAGCTTAAAAAACACGATAAGTTACTGGCAGCAACTGTACTGTTGGAAGTAGAAAAGATAAAAAACCAGGATACGTTACTTGCAACAACTGTACAATTAGGTGTAAAAAATATAGAAGTTCCAGTAGGAGCTTTTGCTTCTACATATCTCAACCACAGCTTAACTCTAGAAGGGTACTGGACTTTCATTAGAGATATCTGTGGTTGGAATGAAGAGACCTTTGTAAAAGAGTTTGAAAGGAGTGAAACTAATTGAGAGACGTATATGTACAACTTAATGAAAAGCTAAACTCTGTAGACAACTCAGACTTACCAAAGATGTTTAGAGCTCTTTCCATGGATAACATCAGCAGTTGTGCACCAACGGGTATTTCTTGCTTGAGAGAGCTTGATTCTTTGATGAAGGGTGTAGATGAGGATTTAACCGAAGCCTATCTCCTTGATTCCATCGTATTATGCTCCACTGAAGAAGGTGCAGAGATGTGCTTAATCACTCCTACTGCTAAGTCTTTAGCAAGGGGTTTATTTGGCGGTAAAGTAGTAAGAGAGGTAGGTCTCGAAGAACAAAGGGAGAACGTCTATAAACGTTTAGGCATTACAGGCTATGAAAACGGGTATGTTTCAGATGACGACATCGACAGCTATACCGAAGAGTATAAAGGCGAAGAAGAGGTTATAGAGGATAGTGAAGAGGCTGTAGAGGCTAGTGAAGAGCCTCAAGACGAAGAAGCAGAAACCGGAGACTTAGAAGAGCTGGAAGAGGTAGAAGTTACAGAAGAGCCACCTAAGAAAGATAAGCAGGAAGACGCAAAAGACGAAACTATCTTAAGATACTACTCCTCTTTCTGTACAGGTACTATATCTGAGCTGTTAAAACGCTACACTGGTCTGTTTTCATCAGGATATGAAGTAAATAAACCAGATGGTATACTCTGTGAAGAGGGTATCGTAAAGCTATCAGGAAGTCAAAGGATTATATTCCAAGACTCTATTGCAACTCACAACACTTATGAAATATTTAGAGGGTACATGGACTTCCAGGAGATGACTACACGGTCAGTTGTAGGTATTGCAAATGCTATGTACATAGGGTACACAAGCGGAAGAAAGACTTTGTATTTCCCGAATAAATTGCTTGAAATTGCCTATGGATTGAAGGCAGTAACTGGAGATAACCAAAACTCTTTAAATACATATGAGAAACACGCAAGCAGCAAGAGTTGGTCAGGGTATGTAAAAGAGGTACTCGAGAAAACAGTCCGTGACTTAGTTCGTAAGTCAGCTCTTTTTTATGTAAAGAAAGAGATGGATTCCAACGATATAGATGATTATAGAGACAACAGAATCGCTTCTGGCTTACAAGAGTATCTAGTATATATTTTAAAGAGCCTGAGTACCTGCTTACTTGCTGTAGACTACAAGGCAAGAGAAATGAGAAGCGGTGAGATAGTTGTAAGTGCTTTTAAGTTCAGGGTATGCGACCCGGATAACACACTAAAGGGTAATGTAACAAATGAGATACTTGATAAGGCTTTTATGGGTGGTGTAGGAGATGTGCCATTCTCTTATGATGTAAGGGAAGAGCCTGAAATATGTCTGAAAGAGTATGCTCATGAGTTCAATCATAATATGAGTCAGGCATTACCACTCTTTGCTTACAAGGCTTTAAGTGCCTTACAGGAACAGGGTATGGAGCTGTCATGGGATAATTTAATACTGGGTATGGCTGAGGATGGCTCTATCTTGAGAAACGGTACTCATGGGGTAGACATATTAACAAGACTCACTCATAACATCTGTGCAGGTAGTAGAGCTGGTAAGGGTGTTATGACATTGGCTATTTTGGCTTGTGCTATTGCTTCTATGAAGTCATTATTTTACATCGACCGTAAGCCAGATATGGCAAGTGTACTGAAATACCTGTCTCCAAGTATGTTTGTAGTGAATGGTGGTGGGTATCAGACTCAGTATGATACTAAATACAAACAGTTCACTAATTTGGATGAACTACTTGGAACTATGGGTAATGTTCCAAGATGTGCGTTAGAGGCTTTTCAGACTACCCTGTCATGGGATGAACTTGGTGATGTGGTATATATGAGAGCCTTGAAACTTGTGATAGGTATCATCATTGCCAGAGGTGAGGGTAGGTACGAAGACGAGAATCTAGGTGGGAAGAATGGTATACTGTTGGTAGTAGATGAGTTCAAGAACTTTCAGGATTCTTACAGCAACCTAATCAATAGACTTTCAGGAATCGTGCCACCAACCACCATTGACAAAGATAAAGAGTCTCTAGAAAAGGGTAGCATTACCGAGAATACTTTTTCTAAGTCATATAATGATGCAGGATTTTATGCATTAAGCTACTTAAACAGCTTGGCAGAGGATATGAAGTTTCTGTCAGAGAAAACAGACGCAGGTTTCAACCAGCAAGAGGTGGCACTGTCAGACATATTCGTAATAGGTCAGCATCTTACAAAAGGTATGTGTGATAGGGGTGAATTTGAGGATGCTATTAGAAACTCTCCAGGAAGTGGAAGATATCGGTCAGCGGGTAGTTTTGGATTGAAAGGTTTCCACATGGGTAACCAGAGTATCCCTTACACCCTCGTAAACTTTAAGACTGCAGATGCATTCTTTGGTAGAAACATGGATGATGGTCGTTCTAAGTACCTTGCACAGACCAATCCTCAATCTAAGGCTTTGGGTAGGCTTGACGATAAGGCTAGTAACTTTGCTTACATGGAGACTTTTACTGAAGAGAAACGTCAGAAGATTGACTCCGGTAATGTTCCAGCAAATATAGAGTATGCTAATAGTTGTGTATACTTTAAGCCATTTCTAATTTTGAATACTGGAGACCCTGAAGATGACTGTGTAAAGGGTGTATTTAAACGGTGTTATGATAATGCAGGAATTACAGAAGAGGAACTAATCGCTGAAAACCCTGACCCTTCTGGAGTAGGTATGAATAGAGCGATAGGATTCCAAAAGTACCTTGAAATGGCGGGAGTTTCTAATATGGAGACCATTCTTGCTAGAGGCTCTCATGTAGCTGATTATGTAGTACAGAATTATCTGCATTATCCGGGAAACTGGTTTCAGTTTATTTTGGACCTGAGACCAGAGTGGATGTTCACCATAAAAGACATATCCATTGGTGCTAAAGGTGCTAATCCACCTGTATGCAGCCCGACAACAAATCCAATATTGGAGGAGTTTGTAAACTTTAATCCATCTTATTTCCAGCTTGATTCCAGTGAGTATGAGGAAGAGAGCGAGAATGTAATGGGAGACCTGTTTTCATCTGAAGACGATTATACGGACTTTGACAATCAAATGGGTAGTCAGGCTGAGAGACTGTCTGAGGCTTTAGGGTATTCTGGTGTTATTGATGACGACGAGGAGTTTGATTTATATAGCAGTCCTATAGATTTGGGTGATGAAGTCCAAGAAACGGGTACTGCAAATATAGACGAAGACCTAGGATTAGGTAGAGACGAGGAGTTAAGAGAACTTGCTTCATTGCTTGACCAGTTGAAAGCACATGGCATCAACATATCAAGAAATGACGAAGGAGGTTGGTCTATCTCAGAGGAGAGGTCTTTTGGAAGTACAGATACTACTGAATTTGCAGATAATGTAAGTAGAATCGATTATTCCAACAGAGTAAACTCTTTGGCAGACCTGATAAAAGTTGTAACCAACGATGTCATTTCTAAATTTGGTGGCTTAGAAAGGTTTACAAGCTTTAAAGTAATAGGTGGTTCTCTCGTAGTAAACAGGTACTACTACAGATGTAAACTCAAAAAATCATCTGCTCATAATATACCATATGACGTAAGATGCCAAATAAACTCTGGCAACATCTCTAGCCTGTTTGACTATTCAGCCATTGGTGCAATGAAAAACATTAGGGATTTAGAGTTTGATTCTATCTCTTTTGTATATGATTATGTGAGTACTTCTCTTGGATTAGGTAATAGTATTAGTGTAGATAGATTCTTTGAGGCTCTTCCAAGCTTACAGGTTCTAACCATAGGTAAGAATAAGTTTACCAGACGTAACTACATGGAAGAGATAAAGAATAATGATATCTTCTATAATCCAAGAAAGTCAGCTCAGTTGGCTGATATGACTGAGAAGAGTATGCATAAATGGAGTAAAAAGTCCTTTGATATGGCTAAGAATGTGGCAACCAATCGTAACTATAACTTGGCAATACGGGTATTAGGGGCAACAGCCGGAGGAACGGCAGCAGCAGCCACTAAGGGTGTAGAGCTAGGAAGTAAGTTGGGACGGAAAGCTGTTAAAGGAGCTTCCTCTTTTGTGAGAGGAATGAAGGATTTGTTTAATAATTAGCTGTTTTTACCACGTAGGTTTCAGAAGGGTTTTCTTCGGTATACCTGCGTGGTATCTTTTTATTTTAGTAGGAAGGAGTTTGAGGATGTATGATCCTTATAAGGTGTTAGGGGTTTCACCTTTAGCAAGTTTTTCAGAAATAAAGGCAGCTTATAAGAAATTATGTAAAAAGTATCATCCTGATAACCAAGATGATACAGGAAGCAGCAATGCAGAAAAATTTGTAGAGGTGTCAAAGGCTTTTAAAACTATATCAAAAAGCCATAGTAGGGGAGAAGAGAGCAGAAGCATATACAGCTTTAAGACTCTTTTTAATATTCAAAAAATAAGGAGGACTATTTAAAATGGCAAATTTTAAACTTGTCAGAAACGATTTCGTAAACATGGACTGGATTGCAGATAACTTCATCGAATCTAAAACACAGGGATTCATTGGAGCAATTTGCGAATACACTACACCTGACGGTGACAGAGCGGTAGGTTTCCAGGGAAGAAGAGCTTTTCTTCTGGTAGATGAGTATGGTGACATTTACTCACGTAAAGAGCTGATCGAAGCCATCAAGGACAGTGCCAAGAATGGGTACGACGTGTACACATATTACGAGGACGATTTCGTTGAGCTTGGTAACCTTATCGAGATGAATGAGGACATGCTTGACCAGTACTCATTTGACGATGAGGATAAGGCAGACATCAAGAACCGCCTTGACGACCTCTCATGTTACTGGATATATGTGGAGGAGGAAGATGTAGAGTAAAACCTCTTTTCTACACCTGTCAAATGTGGTAAAATATAAGCAATAACAAAAGAAGGGAGTGTTGTTATGCTTGTATTAACCATACAGGACCTCAAGAACGCTGAAATGCTTTACACCACTGGTTACACTCCGAATTTGCTAAAGTCAGAGTATCCTTTTCTTGCTCCAAGGTATGCAAGAGGATATGATTTCATGATGAAAAAGTTATATGAGAAAGACCCATTCGGAAAGGTAGAGTCATTCTATTGGGGCTGGGTAAAAAATCCTTATCTGCCTTTCCACCGGTTTAAACACATTGAGAATAAGGTAGGTATTTTCCTAGATGTACCACCAAGCAAAATAGTAATTTCAGATTACGACAAGTATTGTGAGTATCTGGAAGATGAGACTCCTGAACTGGTACTAGAAGGAGATAATGATTGCCTACAAGGGGTATTTCGCAGAATACAGATACAAAATATACGGAGTGTTATTCCTGCAAAAAACTTACTTCAGCTTTATGATAACGGTATTGAAGATATTATGAAGCTGTATATAAACTCAAAAAATAAGGACATTTCAAAAGTCCTTAAACGGTCAACAGACTTATTATTCAGTGGTAAACAGTTGGTTTCGGCTCTAGGATAAGCGGTAAATAGAGCTGAACGTAAGTACCTGCCGGGAAGAGGTAGCCAACAGCCCTCTGATACGCTCTATAAAAGGAGCTATGTTTCATATCAGTGTCAGGAGTTGTGTAAAAGCATCTCCTGACACCTCCTCAAGAAAATATGGTGGTCTGTTTAAAATCCTAAACAGTTAAATCAACGGGTATTAATTTCTTGCCATTTGTAATTCCATAGCAAATTCCTCAAAGTTGCTGAGCCACATATTTTATTAAAGGGCTTCATTTGAAGCCCTTTTTTATGTCTATTTAAGAGCTAAATTCGTAAAAATACAGATTTTCTTCCAGTATGTTAAAGTCGGATTTTTGCTAACTCATCTATATTTATAACTTACTTTAAATTATAGAGAGATTTTACCAAAATTCTGTAAAAATTAGCCCGTTTTTGTGGAGTTGAGTACTTGCTCGTCTATAAATATTTCACTGGAAGAATCTTAAAAACTATTAAGAAAGGTATATAACTCTCTTGCATATACTTATAAGGTTTACTATACTGTAAGTATGTTAAATATTTAGTAGATTTTACTTTAAAGGAGTGAACGCTATGACATATTATAACTTTATTTCTTCTATCGAGTGCATAGATTCTATTACAGCTTCTAAGGTAGGAGATTTATTTGATGAAGACTTATGTTCAGACTTTGCAGAAGAGCAGTATTGGGATGCTGATGAAAACTATATGGGTATCCCACTGGCAAGAGCAAAGCTGAAAGAGGATGAAGACGATATTCAGGGCTTCTTTGACATGATTGAATTTTTAACAGGAAGAGCCTTCACAGCAGGGTACTTAGTTGAAGAGAATAAAGTACTTGTATACTTCTATGCTGGAGATACATGTGAAACCTACTGGAGAAACATTATCAAGTATGTGGAAGGTATCAATAAAGTAGAAGTTTACGTTGATCCTGAGTATCCTGAAGATGTAGAGGAATTAGAAGATCTTAGAGAGGTGTATGAAAAATGATTAAACAGGTAGTAGTAACCGGACCAGCTTCAGGTGAAGTATTTAAGATGGTAAAAGCACAAGAGTTGAACGTACTGAGGTTCTATCCTATCAAGAACGGTGTAAAAATTATCATTAACGTGAAAGAGCTTCCGAAATAAACAGTCTGTATGCGGTAGAGAGCAGCTACATAGAGGTAAGTCCTCTTCCAGAACATAAAGTACCCCAAACTGGTATCATGCATACAACTACTTTGGTAGACCCTTTAAAAGAGGGTGATATGGTTTCCGGTGTGCTTATGATGGGTAATACTTCTTCTATAGTAGTACGAGACAACTGCTATACAGAGGTGAGTGAAGAGTTACAGAAAGGTTGCTCTATAAAGTTCAGAGCGACTGTAAAGGATACATGGGGCAGAGAGCTTTGTGTAACTCCACTTGTGGACTCATTGAAAGAGTGCAAGGAAATGTGTCATTCCCAGGAAGACATGGGAATTAAAGTATTATATCATGTTGTATATGTATACAAGTCCGGTGTTACAGAGTGGCATAAAGTAAAGTAAACAAAAAGAGAAAATATAATAAACAGCAGAGTTGTCATGCAGCTCTGTTGTTTTTTATTGTCGAATATGGTAGAATTATCTATATAGTAAATATTATAAAATATATACAAATGAGGTAAACGGTATGAAACTAGGAGAAGTATTTCAACAGGCAAACATTAGTTATAGAGAGGAGAAGGAAGGGTTCTATAAGAGTGTATCTGACATTCCTGCATATGTATTTGCATACCTTGTAAACAGTATAGAGAATAATAACAAGACAAGGGGAGTCACTTTCTCTTCCGAGTATGGAGAGAATATACTGGAATCTGTAAACTCTGCTGTAAGGGAATACGGTAGAAGTAAACGGGTAAGAAAGAACTTCCTTACAAAGTTACCTATCTTAGATAGTGAAAAAGAAAGTATAGATATTAAAAACTTTCTTATTAAGTATCAGGATAAGGTAATTTACCACAACGGTTATGGATTGTCTTTCGCATATGACAAGTGCTATCTGAAGCTGACTCTACTCCAGACTCTTCCAAATCATCTGGATAAGAAGATGTCTGTACAGCAGGCACTTGCATATCTTGAGAAGATGCTTGAAAGCGGTAGACTTCCTTACATATGTTTGAAAGTAAACACTTTTATGGGCTTCAATGTTCCCAATATGAAGTCTACCAAGAACGGGTACTTATTTTCAGCATATGGGGTAAACATCTTAAAAGACCCTGTTTGCTATGACCATCTTGGCGATTGGTACGAGAAATTTGGTAGGAAGGCAGTAAAACCTTACTCTTTATACCATGTGTGCAGGTGCAACTCAAATAAATACAGAAATCAGTGGTATCTGATCAAAGATAAAAAGGAGGAAAAGTAATGGAAGACAAAAGAGAAATCTGTGTAAAACTACTACCTGTACTTAAAGCCTGTTACAATACAAGAGATGTAATAAATCTGGAGTATGAGGCTAAGTCTGAAACTGTAATCGCTACTCTCTGCTTCTCAGGGAAGATAAGCCACGTAAGAATCAACGTGGAGGGAGATAGTTGTGCTTCTATGGTACGAGATATTATAAGGAAGTTGATGTAAATGAAAGTATCAGTTACTCTTAATTTAAAAGGAGACTCTCAACTCAGAGAGTTCATTACAAAGTTCGAGTGTTTGCTTCTTTCAGACACTCAAGAAATTCGATTAGAGACCTTCCTCTATGGAGTGGGTGAAGAGTATCTTAGACTCTATCATGGTATGGATATTACTTTTGAGCCTGTATATTTGGTGGAAGTGATTTCTTCATATCGAAAAAGGTACACACCTACTTTAGTTGTTGAAGTACCTGAGAACCTCGAACTCAACGGGTATTTTGAGAGGATTAAAATATTGTCAGGGTTTGATATTACTGTAGATTAGAAAACTAATTTTAAAATATAGAACCTCAAAATAAACTAAACTCTAAAGAATAAGATATTCTATCTTAGTCAGAGTTTAGTTTATTTCTTTATGATTAAAATTATTGGAAAATACAGAACGATTGGGACGCATAGAAGAACTTAGGAAGACTTCAAAAGTTAAATAAGAGATACTAAAATTTTAAATTATAAGAAACTAAAGACATCTTTTAAAATCTATATTTCTAACTTCTTAGTTTCTTTTAAACATTTCTTACTTTTCTTAAAACTTTTATGATTTTATGAATAGTTCTTTTCCTTGAAATAAAATGTCTATTTTATATGTACTAAAAAGTCTGTTTCTTTTGCCTGACGTATCCCGTATTTTGAGCGAAGTATCCTCTTTTTTCGGCAAATTCCTTGTGGTTACTGGCTCAGGCAATTTTATACAGTGGGGTATGGGTATGGGCGGAGGGGTTTTCGATAAGAAAATGTCGATAAAAGGTGAAAATAAATTTGCTTTTTGTGTTGTAATCTGTAGAACAGACTTATATAAACTTGTACTTTGTTAATTTATTCCCAATATTATGTAGAATATCTGTCATATTTTATCAGAATATGGTATAATATTATATATTAAGTAGGTACTTGATTTTTAGAAGAGTAAATCTAATAAATAAACTTAAGAGGAGGTCTATAAAATATATGAAGGTGTATAGGAAAAACTTCCTGACCAAAATGAAGAAACTAAAGCAGAAAATAGCTGAAGAAAAAGATAGGGAAGCAGCAAAGGAGTATATGAAGCTTCATAACTTTGTACTCAGTTGTAAGTATACTACATACTATAAAGCTAAGCCTTTAGTTCAGCGTTTTTTAAGTGGTGCTTCTTCGGAACAGTGTTCTATCTATTTAAACATTTCACATTCCAACACTCGTGATCAGCTTAGACTAATATCAGATAAGTTATTTGATATCTTTGGTGATGACTTCTTTGAGTTATTTGATGACTTTAAGTCAAATATTAAAGAGATTCATAAACGTCTATATGTTTCTGACCATGTAGACTGTACTTCAGTAGATTATATGTTTGTGGACTTTTTAAATCTGTTATCTGCTGAGGGAGTAAAATCAAAATGTGACTTCAAAGCTGAGGAGTGTCGGGAAGAACTTAAGTTTCTAATCAGAAACAGTATTCCAAATATTAAATCAGAGCTTAAAACTCTTGACCCTGCTAAACTAGCTTTTTTGTTAGGGGTATTAGATGGAACGGCAGGGACTATTGATGAGCGGTTTAACTTTATTAAACTGTTAGAGACAAAGGAAGAGGAGGAAGACGATGTATTCGCTGAACTGTTATGAGTTATTCAGAAAAAGGAACTTTGCTACATATTCTGAATTCTACCTTGCAATGGTAATTGCAGCGGAATGTGGAAGACGTGGTGGTTACTTGGACATGAAGGGTATGAAGGTAAATACAGGAATCCTTTCTAAATCCCTTGTAACTTTCTTTAAGTATTTAAAGCAGGAGGGGTATATAAAAACCGAGAATCAGAAAGAAGAACCTATAAAAATAGATCCGGAAGATGTGCAGCAATACTTTGATACATCGTACATTACCGATAATCTTGATGTTCTTGTAGAGGAGAGAAAGGATTCCTATGTTTGGGATTATGACTGGTGTAACAACAACTATGTGAAGCATAGAACATCTTTCCTGAACTTGGGTAACTTTGAGAAAGTTGTAATGTACATAACTGCAACTACATTAGTAAGAATGATTGAGGGAGAGGTACCAAAGAAACCACTGGTACTCAAATTTCGTGGGCATATTGCAAAAACTATATACAACTATATCAATGTGTACAGTTGTGTAAAAACTCTTCCGTGGTTTAACGAGCTTGTAGAAGTAGATACAGACACCAAAGCGGACTTAGACTATTATGTATTCTGGAATGAGGGTAGTGTGTCCGGTAAGAACAAACTATGGAGTATTTCTGAAAAGAAAGGCTTCATGAAAGAGTTGGGTATGCAGGAAGAATCAGTGGTAATACTCTGGACCCGTAAGGGTATGGTAAAATCCAACCCAGGTGGTAAGATCGAATCCGCAACTGTTGGTATTATCAAAGAGATAGGTAGAGACTTCATTGAGATGGACACCATTGCTTTGAATAAGACAAAAGAAGAAGTAAGACAGGACTACTACAGTATTCCTAAAGACTTAAGAAACTTGTATACTGACTTATTAAATTTTAAGCCAGTAATGTTCTCAAAAAATTTACAGCTTACTTCTTTGGGTATTGAGAATTATATGGACGACGAGTCACAGTTTATTTCTCTTATCAATCCAACGGAGAAGGTAAACAAAATCATAACAATCAATGGCAAAGAAGTTCAGCGGGAAATGAGATGTATTGACGCTATTTACTGGCTACTTTGCCAATATGAAATAGACTTTGATAGAGAACTCTACAAAGCTATGTACAATGAAGGCAAAGACTTGTTATGGGATGAGTTTGGGGAGGAATAATATGAGAAACAGTGATAAAAAGAAGAAAGATGTCTCTTGCCTTGCAAGAGATAAAGAATGGGTATCTATTGAAACTTCATTATTTCCTTATGAAGAGTGCAGAAGTTCAAAGATAAAGAATAAAATATCAAATCTAAGAACAAAGAAGATATTCGAAAACCTGTGGTTTTGGTTCTTATTTATTATCTTATATTTAATATATGCACATATAATAAATAAGTTAGGGTTCGGATATTCTAAGATAATTCTTGTAAGTAGCTTAATAATTTGCTCTTTCATACTTCTCATTCCTTTTGTTCGCTCTATTAGAGAACTATTTTATATTCTTAAACAACCTTTACTTTCCCGTAAAATAGAAATAAAGAGTACAAAAAGTATATCTCAAGATTTTGTTATGGTTTACACAACTTCAAGTATAGACGGTGAAGAAGATACTTTTTACCTTCCTAAGGACTTTGTAACTGGTGACAAAGATATATACATTGTACTCTCCAAACAATATTTGTATGCGGTAACATTGAAGAAAGGAGAGCTATTGTAATGCGTGTTATAAGCGAAGCGAGAAACGTCTATGCCCAGGATAAGATGGTATCTGCTAATGATGAGCTATTAAACAAAGAACATACCTTATGCCCACAGGTAGTAAAGACTTACATTGCAAGCAGCATATTGGTGGATATGTTCTGTGTAATAGGAGTAAGTCTCCTGTGGTCATTACTCTGTATACTAGGAGGAAGTTTCTTCTATGGTATCCTACTGTATTGACCATCAGAACGAAAAATATTTCTTGGGATTGGCTCAGATGTGCATAAATCAAGATACGAACTCCATGAATAGATTTCTTCAGTTTGTACTCAGTCAGGATTATTAAGATTAGAAAAGTAAATCCTGATATTAGATAACTAAATAGAAAATTTAGATCTACAAATCTAACAATCAGATAAATAAATTCTCTATTTAGATCTGCAAAACTAACAAATAGAAATCTAAATCACTAATTTAGAAACGCAAATCTAACAAACAGAAAAACAAAACAGTTTTCTAACTTTTAGAAAGGGGTTAAAGATGGGATACAATGAATCTTCTATATGGGAAAAGCTATCTACATATAGTAAAAACGATAAGAATGAGGAGTTGAAGAAGCTAAAACCATCTGAAAGGCTTCTTAAGGAAATTGAATCCTATGGGTTTGATATGTCTCAGCTGAAAACTGTATTACAGCAGACTGGTAATCAGTTGACGATTGCTTGTGCAGGTTCAGGCAAGACAACTGCTCTTGTATTCAAGGTGATATATGATATAAAAACCGGGAGAGCTACTCGTGTAGTAGAGGTAAACGGAAGAACAATTCGTGTACCAGAAAAGATATGGGTATGTACATTCCTAAGAACGGGTGCAGAGGAGTTGAGAGCATCTCTCAAGAAGTGGCAGAGAAGGCTACATTGCATTGACACTTCAGACTCAATTCAGTTCAGTACTCTCCATGCAGAGTTTAAACGAGCGTTAAGCTCTATGGGGGTAGCTACAGACCTTATATCAGACGTCGACAACAGTAAACTACTTAAATCAATAGTATCTAAGTACGCTCTTGTAAACGCTGAGGGCAAACCTTTAAACTCTGAGAACTACAGAGATTTAGAGGGAGCTCTCACATACACAAGAAATAGGCTAGATTCAAAGAGATATGAGAACGACGTATATCACGAGCTAACAATAGGACCATCTATTATTGATGGTATTCTTTTTGAGTGGAAAGCTGAGAGAAAACGCAAAGGATTATGCGATTTCGAGGACTTACAGGAAATGCTTTACCACGAGTGCTATGTAAACGAAAATGAAGAGGTAATTAACTATCTGTCAAACAGGTATAACTTCATCTACATTGACGAATTCCAAGACACCTCTCAGATTCAGTATGAGTTGTTAAAAGTGTATGGCGGTAAAGCCAGACAGGTGATGGCAATCGGAGATGACGACCAGACCATCTACTCTTGGAGGGGTAGCGATAATACAATTATCAGGGAACGCTTCGAAGAGGACTTTTCTCCAACCAAGAATATGCTGTCAATTAACTTTAGATGTCCTAGTAACATCTTAAGAGTTGTAGAGCCAAGTATTGAGAACAACAAGAACAGATTCGAAAAGAAACTGGTATCAGCAAAGGAAGGCGGAGAACCAAGGTTTGGAAGCTATGTAAACTATGCAACTATGGTATCAGCCTTAGGAGACTTGGTATATCAGGATATTGTAGACGGAATGGATGTAGCCATCCTGTGTAGGGTAAACTCCGACGGATTAATGCCTGCTCTTATGTTTGATAAGCTTGGTAAGTTCGGGTTCTCAATCTCTGGTGACGGTATGACACTAGATTCATACATTGGTAGACTTGTCATGGGTATCATTCGTCTGTTCACCGAGAGAACGACTCCAGCAGTAAAGAGTACTCTTTGCCAGATGACTTGGGATACCTACTGCGTAAACAACTTAATGAAAGCCTGCAAAGCCAACAAGCAGAGCATCTGGAATATTGATGAACAGGACTTAAGGTACTCCTGCCCATCTATTGCAGAGACTATCTTGGAGTGGAGACAGTTTAAAAAGGATAACGGAGATATACCATGTTTACGTCATGTACTTGAGTATTTTAGAACTAACGTATATTCTAAGAGTACTCAGTTTAACGACGTGGTAAGAAGCACCATTTCCAGTGTAGAAGCATTATTAGATTACTATGATTACGAGTATCCTGACGATTTCCTGATGGAGTTGGAAGACATCAATGACAGGTTGAAAGGTCGTAAAAAGTTAAATGGTGCTGAGGTAAGAATAGCCACAGTACACGAATTCAAGGGTAAAGAGGCTGACAGCGTATATATCTGGAACGACTCCAGAAAGGTATTTCCTTACTATTCAAGTGAAGAGTCCGTAGAGGATCTTGAAGAGGAACGTAGAATTCATTACATTGCCTGTACAAGAGCTAGGAAACGCTCTACAATCATGTATCTCAAAAACAAAGAGGGTATGTTTGTCAACGAGTTAGACTTATCAGAGGCTGAAGACATTTCTCCGAAAGGTGTCAAGGGTACTATGTCAGGCAAGATAAAAGAAGAGATGGAAGAGGATAAAGCCTTAAGAGAGTTCGCAGAACAGGCAGGAGTAGACGAGCATGAAAACAATCCTTTTTGGAATGTAGATGAGGAGTACGCAACCAGATACGACAATGCAGAGGATGACTTCTACAATAGAATGCATAAAAATTAGAAATATAAATATTTCTAATTAGAAGCAAGAAACACTTTTAGAAGAGATAAAATATTATTACCTTTTAGGTTAAAGCTTGGTTAAGATGTGTAGTTTATCCCAATTTAGAAATGCAAATTCTAATATCAGAAGTATAAACAACGCAAACAGCTAATATTGGTAAAGAGGAGGACCTATCAAGTCTCTTCTCTTTACTCAGATATAACAGAAGAATTCAATAAAATCTGTAATATTACAAAAGTAAATATATTCAAATAGAAATTTAAAACTTGAGGAGGTGATATCAAATGGTATATAAAGGAAAGACCTTAATATTAGATAACTTTCGAGAAGTATTATCTAATTACTCTATAGACGTTCAGGATGTAGTCCGTAGTGCAATATTAGACGGTATAGACATAAGCAAATATATACAGAGTTGCAAAGACAACCCTTACCGCTTAGACCAGATACGACTGGGTATTAAAGAGGACTTAGCTGAGTCTATCTTAAAGATTACAAATGGTAACGTCATCTACCAGATAAGGCTGTTAAAAAAGAAAGGTGTAGACCTAAAAGCTTTAGAGAAGCAACTAGAACAGGGTAACTTATCTGATACATATATGATATATGCACTGAACTGGATAAACAAGGGTATAAACCTATCAAAGATAAACTTGGCAATCATTCCTCAGAAGCTGTTACCAACGTTTGAGTATGGGTTACAGTCCGGTTTCGATATGTCTAAATATAATAACGGTGTTTCTTACTCACCTCAGTATATTGGTTTGTGTTTGTCCATAGAAAAGGCAGGTAAGTCCGTAGCTTTCCTATTAAATGGAGATTGGTCTGAAGATGTAATAGAAATACTTAGCAGCTTCGCTAAAGTAGATAATGCACTCTGGAATACTTTAGTCAACAACATTGACAAATACACAGGAAAGCAACGGGTAAAGAAGTTAATAAGGCTTGTCAAAGTACATATTGACATCTCTTCACTACAACGAAAAAATTCTGATGGTACTTATATGTTTTCTGATAATTGCCTTGAGTACATCGAGGAAGCTTACTCCGAGAAGCTTAATTACCGGCAGCTAATTGATAACTTTGTAGATGAAGAAAGCCTAAAATATGAATTACAAAAGATGGAGATCTCTTCTAAAAAAGGTGTACGAGGCAGATTAAGAAAAGGAACAAAAAATCCTAAGTAGGTTTTCTTTGCTGTAGAGATTCGTTATAATATAAGTATAGTAAATAAACGAACCACCCACGGAAGCTGTTGGGATTACGAAAGGAGAAAGAACTTATGTTATTTGCGAATTTATTAGGTAAAGACGGAGTAGGTACATTTACAAGAAGTACAAGAAAAAACACAGTACCTTTTACTTCTGACGTTGATGAAATATATGAAGAGAAAAGGGTAGTCATGAGAGACGGTTCTTTAGTCACTGTATCAGGTGCAGATGAGTCTGAAGATATCTTCGTTCAGGACTTAAAAGGCGAAGGCTTATATGCTGAGAAGATTTGTCCATATACCATAAACCAGCTCAAGGATACAGAGGAGAATCCATTAATCGTGGTACTCACAGACTCAGTGAAGTTCTATGAGGGTACTCCTAGTCTGGTAAAATATGTACATATTTCATCAGATAAGTTCCTGTTATGCCTGATGTACGGTGCTTGTGAGTTCAGGTGTGCTGACGGATCTTATATTCCGATGTCAAGGAATTTAGAGAACGAGCCAACGGGTATCACAACAGGAGAATATAAGGCTTCAAAGTTAAAGGATATGTCATCTTCAATAGACTCAGAGAGTGACTATGATATGTACATGGACATGGTAAATGCGGTTCTTGTAGATATCAAGAATGAGTATGTTTCCAGATACAAAACAGTTCAGTCTTCGGAGTACTTATTCTCTACTGTAAACCGTGATGAGCGGAGAGCCTACTTAGAGAATAAGAAAAAACAGGAAGCAGAAGAAGCCGAACGCAGGAGAGAAGCAAACAAGAAGTTCATGGAAGACTACCATAAGAGGGAGGCTGAAGAGGCTTCAAGGAAGAAAGAAGATAAGAGAGCGTTCAGCAAACCAAAGAATGTAAGACTTCCAAAGGACGATGCTACAGAAAGGAAAGTTCAGAAGGGTTCAGCAGGAGCACAGAACTTTATGGCAGCTCTGAGGAATCTGGGATATACAGGAAAATAGGTGATGTAGTTGTTAAGCATAAGCAGTGGAAAAAGTAACTTAACATTTAAGAAGAAAATACATAGATTCCAGGGTACAGACGGTACTCTGGAATTTATTAAGCATGAAATGCAAGATACAGTAGTTGTTCATTTTGACCCTGATATAGATGGAGAGATATCAGGGTTATTAGTATGTAAATTTTTAAATATGATTGGTAAGAAGTTTCAGTGGTTTCTTAATGAAAATAGAGCCCATGGTTGGGGTATTCCATTAGAGAAAATATCTGGAAAAGATGTAATAGCTGTAGACTTCTTAATACAGCCCAGTACCGTGGTTGAGCTCATAGATGCAGGTGTAAACCTTGTATCTATCGACCATCATGTAAATGTTGAAAATTTTATAGATATTTCCTCTGATGTAGGAACAAGAGGATATGTAATTAACAACCAGTATCCCTTTGAAGAAGAATCTAGTCGATACTTAAGTGGAGCAGGTGTGGTATTTGAGGTAATTTGTAACCTACTTCCAGAATTTGATACTCCAGAAAACAGAGCTTTAGTGGGTATTTCATTGTTATCCGATGTGCGTAACATCGAGAATCCATATGCCAGATATTACCTTAAAGAACTATATGAACACAAGTACAAAGGTGTGATAAAATATTTAATCAAGAACACTATGGGAGAGATAGATTACAAATTCGGTGTTCCAAGAATGGACCGAAATTTTGTAGATTACACTTTCTCTCCCGTTATCAACTCGCTTCTGAGATTTAATATGGGAACTATGGTTACTGAGTTTTTCCTAGGAAGTGGGTATATTGATACATCTTATCACAAATTACAGAAAGATTTAGTGGCTAAAATCCAGAAGTCATGTAAGGTTGTAACTTTCTCTAATTTGATAGTATGCTATTTTATGGAGAAGGACTTACTAGATGAACATGGCGAGATAGCCCTACAGGTAGATGGTGGATTTCGGTACTTTAAACCTGACATCTTATCTAATTTCGTAGGTTTGGTAGCATCTCAGAATTTGGATGGCAAGAGGTCTTGTATATGCTACATGATAGGTGAGGAAGGAAATAAAAGGTACTTAAAACGTGCGTCAATGCGAGGTAATCAGAACGGTGCAGACTATAGAAGTGCATTATTGGAACGTATAAACGGGGTAGGTCATCCATCTGCTTTCGGTATCAAAAAGATGAACCCTAAAAAAGAGCTATTTCAGTGGGCAAATAGGGTATGTATGGAAATTGATAAAAGTGCAAAGGGTAAAAATATCATAGACTGCAACAACCTATCATTCTTCATGTCAAATAAGGGTAAAACCATAGCATATGAGAATATGTTCCACCTAACACAAAACATGGTATATTTAAGATACACAGGCTCAAACATCAAACGCAAACGTTCAGGTGCAAACTACATCGAATACAATGTGGATGGTATACCTGTAATGTGTTTTGACAAAGATTTAACCTTTGAAACTGGCATCATTTCTATAATGATGGAGCGTTCAGTACCTTGTTTGTACTTACAGTAGGTTGCATATTACTCCAGAAGATGGTAAAATATATGTATAAAGTAGGAGGTGGAGAAAATGGGCGAAACAGAGTTTTGATAATTAGAAGTACAAAAGGAACTATTAGATTTAGAAATAGCGTATCTTTATGAAATTAAGTATGAGAACGCTATTTCTTTATGTCTTTTATATAGGGAGGATACTAATGATTTTTACAGAGATATTTGATGTAATAAGGTCTCTGCCATGGTTCAACATATGCGTAATCAGTTGCATAGCCTTTGCACTAATAGAAGAAATCTATGTAGTAAGACATGTGAAATCTGCAATAGTTCCAGTTACATTCGGATTTATTGTGGTAATGGTAGTAGGAATAACTGTACTCATAACTGAGTTGGTTATATAAAAATGAAGGAGGAACAACAAATGGTAACAGGAACAGCAAAATTAGTGATTGATTTAGGTAACTCAAGCACAAGGGTAAGAGTCACCTATGGAAAAAATTCCAAGGGTATTTCAAGAATGCGTAAAACCGAGCTGAGCAATCGTTTTCACAATCTTGGACCAGCAGAAGATACCGGAGAGCTTAGAAGACTTCTTGAGAATGATTCCTATTCTCCAGAGAATTCAACAATCTTCAAGCTCAACGGCGAGTACTACTGCAACGGTAAGGTATGCCAGAGTGAGTACAATGGTGGAAGTATCCGTCCATCAGCTTCCGGTCTGAGAAAATACGAAGATATGGCTTGTAAGCTGGCTCTTGCCAATGCTTTCAGATTTGGGTATGAATCAGTAATGGACATCACCGGCAGCGAGCTTGAAGCACTTCAGATTTCTTGGGAGTTGGTACTTCAGTTACCACCGGAAGATCTGGATGGAGACGGACCGAGACGTCTGGCAGAGCTTGCAAGAAGCATCACTCATATCGATTATCTGATGCCTAATATGTCGGTAGATGTGTCGATTGCCCAGGTAAAGGTATACTCAGAGGGTATGTGTGCACTGGTAGCAATCGTACTGGAGAATCCCCAGAAACCACGTCCGGAGTACAGCTATCTTCAGGATCCAGAAGAGCTGACAATGATTATCGATATCGGTGCAGGAACATCGGATTTGTCTCTGGCTCAAGGTATTAAGATTATTACATCTTCCAGATATACAGCAAACATCGGCGGTAACAACGTGGCTGAGAAGCTTGACGACCTGTTGAGGAGAAAGAAACTCCGTCTGTCGGATAAGATTATTTCCGGAGGAGCGGTATCAGGTAAAATCAAACTCGGCAGCACTATGCAGGACATCTCTAAAGATGTGGACATTGCAAGGAGCGAGGTGGCTCAGTCGCTTATTAACGAGACCAACAAGTTCCTTGAGAGAAACAGCTACTCACTTCAGTCAATCAATAATCTGCTCATCTGTGGCGGTGGGGCTGTTGAATCTGAGATTCCAGGAGTGCAGTCACTTGCAGAGTATGTAATCAAGTACATCAAGCAGATTGCAGAATATATAAATGTAATCGAGTTGCCCTATGTGACAAACGAGGATGGTGTAAGGGAGAAGGTATCCCCTAGAGAGCTGAACATTATCGGAGCAACCATCTTGGCTGAAGCCTAAAATAAATAGGATTTTAAAACCTTTACGGTGTGTATCTGTCAAAGGGTATGCACCGTTTTCAATATATTAAGGGAGGCGGTGATACAATGGCGACTTTTAGGGTTCTGGTATCAGGTATTCCATTATCAGCAACTGAAATTTTGAATAAAGCGGTATCCGAGTCTTTTGGAGAAGGGGTAGTAGACATAGTAAGCCTGAACAAAGACAACTTGCGTCAAATGGTAAGGCTGAGTCTAAGAGACCCACAGACTGTACTTGTAATATTAGATAAGGTTTCAACTGACTTATGTAAAAGTATTGAGAATGGTCTGTATTCTTCCAATAAGTTCTTTTCATATGCATCTGACATAGACTTGGTAAGCTTTTTAAATGACAAGTATTCAATCAATTTACCTATGCCAGAAGAACCAGAACTTGAGTTAATAAGTGAGAGCAAGGAAGAACCTGTATATACTCCTGATGTAGAGGCTTTTCATCAACGTATTCAGGACCAGTCTATGTTAATAGAATCCTTACAGGGTACTATCACAGAACTTGAATCTCAAATAGAAAGCATTAAGTCAGGTTCAGACTCGGAAGAAAAGAGTGCCAAGATTGAGGATTGCAACAATCAGATACTGTCTCTCAGAGATACTGTATCTGAATTAACAGCAGAATTAGAAGAGGCAAGGTCTGCAATGGATTCTAGTGAAGAACAGTGCAAATCACTGGAGAAACAGGTAAGCAGATTAAAGGCAGACAGAGATTCTCTTGATTCAGCAAATTCTGACCTGAGTGCTGAGTTGGCTACCCTACGGGTAAACAATTCAAAGATGTCGGGTATGATCCGAGAATTAGAAAGTAAAATTTCTTCTTTAGATACTGAAAAGAAGAGATTAGAAAAAGAAAACTCTGAGGTATCTACTTTAAGGGCATCTTTGAAAGAGTTACAGTCTAAGGTTTCTGACTACAGTACGAAAATCTCTAATTTGACTGAGGATTGCAATTCTAAGCAACAAACAATAGACAGTCTACAGAGACAGATAAGTAACTTTGGAGACACCAACAAACAGTTAGGTGACTTAAGAGCCGATTATGCATCTTTACAGAGTAATAATTCTCTGCTAAATAAGCAACTGGCAGAGTACAAACAAAGGGTAGAAGAATACGAATCAAGACAGAGTGACGAGGATGATGTAGATGAGTTAAAGGCAAGAATAGAAGAGTTAGAGAGGAGGTCAGAAGAAGATAATCAAAGTCTGACAAAACTGAATCAAGAAAAGATAGAACTCCTCTCACAGATAGATGTACTGACTAAGTCTACAAGCAGAAACGTAGATATTGAAGATGTCATGTCAGAATTACACAACGTCAAAGAAGAGTATTCTCACTTGAAGAATGGTATCTTTGGTAAGATTGCTTCATATGCAATGCCTAAGAGTAGTTCTCCTATCTTCTTAACTCGTAAAGGGGTAACTTTAAACCATATAAGGTTTACTTATGCAGGTAACTCTGCAAGTCGTAAGGGTGCTTATAAGTGTCTGTTCAACGAGTTAAAAGGGTATAAATCCGAGGAACGATTCTTGATTGTCGATGTTGTTGCGGAGACTTTTGTAGATTATGTATTTGAGATACGAAAAGTAGTACCAGGCATTGACTGGTTCAGACAGGGTGGTGGTATACAGAGATACCTATCTTCTACCTGTTTAAAGAATGTCCAGGTACTATCACCTGGTCTAAGTTACATAAACGAGGCTTACTTCCTGACTGTAGACTGGGAGAAACGTATTACAGAGCTGGAGAATAGTGGCTACAATGTAATTCTTTTCTTCGGTGATATATCTAACATGGTAGGAAGAATATTCCATGAATCCTTTGCAGATCTTGGAAACTCTATCATCTATGTAGAGGGTAATGCTACAGGAAGCAGAACTCTGGTAGCAAACCTAAAGGGTATATCAAACGGCTCAAGTAGTATCATTGCATATTACAACTTTAATAAGCAAGTAAAAAGATTTTACGATATGGTTGCTCGTACAAATGAGTGCCGGGTATTGAGTGTTGTATAATTAGAGGAGGTTAAACTCATGCGAAACGTCAGTGTTATGTTTGAGGTAAGTGAGGAGGTTTACGATAATATCGTAACTCCATTTAAAAAGAGTAAAATGCTCGGCAAGTTAATGGCGAGTTTGTTAACAGGCTATCTCGAGGACAATGACATACGGGAATACATCGACGAAGAAATAGAGGGTATGCATAAGGCTTCTGTTGATACTCTTAACACACTGTTCGAGGGAATGCAGGAGTCCCTTGCAGCCATGGGTATTTTCTCCGGAGAAGCCAAAAGCAACATGGAACGTGGAGAAAAATACTTCAGAAACAAAGCTGAAAGTATTCATGCCGAGAAACCAAATGCCTCAGACGGTGTAAGTTCAGAAGCATTAAAAGAGGTAAAAGAGGGTGTAGACGACATCAGACAGCAGATGGCTGTGCTGAAAGATTTACTCATGAGCCTTTCTAAATCAGGTATAGTATTGTCAGATGAGGAAGACATCAAAGAAGCAGAGGGAGAGCCTGAATCACCTGCTGAAGACAATATTCCAAGTGAGGAAGAGAAAAAAGAGGCTTCAAACATCATTGCAAATATTCTTTCTGGTAACTCCTTTACTTTGTAATATGGAAATGGAGGTAGCATAAATTGAGAACAAGCAAAAAGCCAGAAAATAAAAAAGTAGAAGAAACTACTAAGAGTAGTGGTTTCTCTCTTGAGGAGGAGCTTTCTCAGTTCGGGGAGTCTGAGTCAGGTTTCGATGATTTAGGAGACATAGATGGTTTAGGAGATTTTGGTGAGATTGGCGAGATGGAGGACATGAGTTTTCTAGATAACCTGGGGGCAGAAGCCGAAAAAGAGAAGAATGGTGGTAAGTCTAAAAAAGATAAGAAAGCCGACAAAGTAAAAGAAAATGGCTACTCACTGGGTAAACCCTCAGCAGGCAGAATTGTAGGAACAGTTTTTACAGGTATGCTTTTTTCCGCAGTCCTGTCTGTCGGTGTGATTGGTCTGTACACCAATTTCATTCGTTATCCTGCTCAGATGGAAGTAGTTAACGAGACTACTGGTACTTACTGTCTAACTAAGTGGGAAAAATCTATTGCAAACCTTGAAGATGGGGAGAAAGAAAGAGAGGATTGGTATCTCCATCAAGAGATTGCATATGCCAACGATGACAAGGCAAGGTTAGACTTCTTAAAAAAGGTAGCTTCTACTGTTGACTATCAACCTGAGCAGGTAGAAGCCCAAAATGTATATGGTAATACAATGGTAAATCGCAATGACGAAGTAGTTTACATGGACTCTACAGTGGGTACTGGTGAGGAAGTGTCATTACGATTTATAAACTATGATAGGGTAAAGATAGACCGAGAGAAAGTACAAGAGCTGATGGAAGAGGCTGATTTAAAGAGAGGAGACGTAGACTACCCTAACAAGTTAATAGATGTATTCTGCAAATACATTGCCAGCTTAGATGAAGATGATATACCTATCAAGACCATTAAGAGAACTCCAGAAATGGTTCCACAGGGCAACGGGTATGCAATAACAGAAGATGAAGACATCTACATTGATAAACTCCTCTTCTCATCAGAAGAGTTATATGATTTAATGGACCGTTTCTCTGCGGTTGCAGGTTCTTTAGGTGAGAAAAATCCTGAATGGGAAGAGTGGAATAAGCTTTCTGAAGAGGAAAAGAAAAAGCAGAAAGAACCAAGTGAAGAGCTGGAAGAAATGTCTCCAACAGAAGAATGGTTGAAATGGGACGAATTATCTTATTCAGAAAAGAAAGAAACTGAAGAGCCTGACAAATACAACTGGAAGGATGTTATGGCAAAAGATTGGTGTGGTGCATATTATTTGCAGAATGAGTACACATACATCGATGAGAACGGCAAGGAAGTAAAAGGCAAAATCAGTGCTGAGGTTGGAGACGGTACAATCGAGGACCCAGCAGGGTTAAACACCAACGTACTCACAAAGATAGATGTAGAAGAGACTGACAAAGATGGTAACATGGTAGTAAACCAGTATCCAATCAAAGTCAAAATGGTAGAATATGGGGTATCCCAGGACGCAATAACATGGTTCGAAGGTAAAGACCCTAGAAACAGGGGTATAGATATTGAGTCAGAAGTTCAGTACTGTTACTATGTATTCGAGATAACGAATATGTCAGATAAAGACTTAACCATTTACGACAATTCTTCATTAGCAGATAAGAATGCAAACAACCTATCTAGAACGGGTACTATGTATGGATTACAAGACACAGTAATCCTTAAACCAGACCAGACAGGCAAAATTGAAACATGGAGTCGAAGCACTGAGTTAAATAAGAGATATGTCATTTGGGGCAGAGACTTTGGTAAAGAAGAACAACGTGTATGGTTTAGAGTACTGGCAGGAAATATCGACGACCCATCAGAAGATAAGGGTGTGTACATCAATAACTCCCGTGAAGAAAATACTGAGTGGAACGGTGTCAAAGAAGAAAGTAGTAACGAAGAGAGCAACAGTAGTGAGTCTAGTAGCAACAGTGGAGAGGGAGAATAGTCTATGGATGCGTTAAAGGTACTACAGCTGTTAGAGAAAGACAAGGTAAAGGAAGCAAAGGACTATTTAAGAGAGGTCATCTTTCTAAGTACAAAATCTCCAACAGAAAAAAGTAGATATTCTGCTATGAAGAGGTTTATAAAGTACGCTACCATTAGTTGTAATTTAGATTATGCAAAATATCCAAACTTTATAGAACCTTATAACATCTTTATATCACCTGTGGCTATTGTTGCTACTAAAGAGCAGATAGGCGAGATTACATCTTGGAATAGTATATCACATTCGGGTCAGTATCCTTTCAAATCTATAAATGACATCTTGAGAGAAGAAAAGATCGACGGTAGGCAGATAGACTTCAAGAAATTACTTATAGATGCTTCAATACAAGGGTACAAACTAATTAAGCAAGAGTTTTTAGATTACAAGTTTATAGTAAAGGTAGATAACTACTACTATAAATTGATAAACTTAGATTATTCTTATGCTATAATAGCAAATGGCAGCAAACCATATATTTATACTTTAGGTAAAAATAAAGAAATGGTCTGTCTACAAAATGAAATAGGATGTGTATATATACTAAGACTGAATCAAGTATATAGTCCTTTTCATCAAGGCAGAACAATATTCAACATAGATGACTATACATAGGAGTAAAAAGTATGAAATACTATATTTATGGAATAACAGTAGATAAGCAGTACCTTGTATTAAAGGTAAAGAATCCTGAGTCAGTAGATTTAACCTTTATGAGTTATTCTGACTTAGTAGAAGAAAGTGGGTATATCGAAGCAATCTATTACGGTGTCGGTCAGGGCAGGGGCAACATTTATGCTAATGGCAACAATTCAACTGTAAAGAAGGTGATGTATACCTGCCTTGCACTACTTGAAAACGAGATGGCTCTTATCCCGAAAAACATGGATACAAGTGTTGACGTACAGATCAATCATGAAGACCTTTCAATGCTTGTGATATTCGAGCTGACTCGTTCTGTGGATCACACCTATGATGATGTGGAGTACATTGTAAATAACTCCTATCTGTCATTTGAAGACATTGATGAGTCAGTATGTGGTCAATTATTAGAAAAATTGGTGGTCAATCCTACAGTAGAAGTTATCAGTCTTAGTGATTGGTTAGATGAAAATAGCGAGTATATAATATAATAGGAGGTAAAAAATGAGAGATACAAGATTAGGTAAGACAGACAACTTAAAAGCACCCATCGTAACATACTACTTATCTGATACAAAAGATGTTTTTAGAGTAGTAAACGAAATATCTAAGGCATTGGGTGCGGTATCCATTGGAGAGTTGCCTTATGTATACAGGTACAGCAAAGGCAACGATGATTCCGGAGAAGTCATGGTAGTTTGCAGCATAGGAAAGAAAGAAGCCTGTGAACGTAAGCCAAAGAATGAGGATGTACTTTCAGCAGGTGACTTTGATGACAGTGTAAAGGAGCTGTTGAATGGTGTAGACTTCTTTGAAATGCCTAATGGCTTTTACGCTGTAAAAGTAGATATTGAGAACAACCAGGAAGTAACAGACCTGTGTGAAAAGCTGTTAAATACATCTGCTGACCTCTGGTTACAAATGGGTAACTCAGCTGAGAGGGTAGCCTTTAAACCGGATTACATTGATGGTCAGTATGTACTTGCACAGTATGTGATTCCTTGTTTAAGCAAGGACAATGACGAAATTAAATCCGTAAAGGGTATACAAATACCTGTATGCTAAGTCTATTTGTGTGAATCTCTTTTCTTCAGCCTAAGACTATGGTATACTTATAAGCAAATAAAACGCTGTTTTGGAGGAAATGGTATGAAATTAAAACAAATAAATGTGTATTATGATGATATCTTTGACTTGGGTTTCAATGAAGAATCTGAGTGCAGAAGATTTGAAGAGTTCTGTACAAGATTAAAAGTTGTCAATGTAAGATATGGCACAGATTTTGCAGATGGTACAGTTGTTTTACCACAACGTGGCATCATTATAGTTGACAGTTTAGTATATGAAGTGGATAAACTGTCTCAGATGGTAGAGTATTTCTTGAATACTCATATTGGTAGCCATTATGACTGTGTAGGTGGGAAGTATGCACCAGCCAATATTCTGCCTAGGTGGGATTACCAGTGGGATACAGAGTTAGATAGAAATATTTTTCCATGTACACTCTTAGGTATCATTTCAGATAAAAGGATGACGAAAAGAGAAGATAAGATTCCGGATAATACGCAGCTTGGCGACATATTAAATTCTTATTTAAATTACAGAAATGAGGAATAACAGTGAAAGAAATATGGAAAGATACTAAAAGGCATTTAGGTCTGCCAATATCATTCACAAACTATAGACTTGCAGATGGTAGACTGTTTAGAAAATCAGGTGTACTTGTACGCAAAGAAGACCAGATTATGCTTTATCATGTGCGTGACCTAGAGGTAAGTATTTCCTTATGGCAGAGAATATTTGGAGTTGGTAATGTCTCAGTAGTTGGTGCTGACGCAACAACTCCAAGAATGGTAATTGAGAATGTAAAGAATCCCAATCATGTGCGTGACCTGATATATGAGTACTCAGAGTATGACAAGCAGCAGAGAAGGATGTCACGTGCTGAGTTTATGGATTCATATATATCTGATTCCTTTGAAGATTCATTCTAGGGTATAGAACTCTACTTAAAATTACATATAGTATTGCAAAAGAAATGAAATTCTGTTATACTATAGTTATCCACAAAATATATGTGGTGTCCTGTTCTACTAATTGAATGAATATACTATATACACGAAAGATGAACGTACTGTAATAGGTACGTTCATTTTTTGTAAGTACAAATGACAGCAGTAAAGTATTGTAGGAGGTTGTAGTAAAAAATGAGAAAGGTTGTGCTGACATCTGTACGTTTTAGAAGAAAATTGTCTGAATTGGCAAAGAATGGGTATACATTTGATAAAGAGATAATTATATGTAATGTTGGTAACTTCTTCGACGAAGATAACCAGTTCTTCAAAGATACGAAGGTAAACGAGAAATTCTTAGAGTATCCTATAAGTGAGATAGGATTGTACTTTAAGAACACGGAACGTGGTACAATGTGCCTGGTAGCCTTAGAGTCAGACGGCAAACTGGGTAAAATGTCATCAAGTGTCGGTGGAATATGCGATGTAGATTCTGATGAGAAATACTATATTGATTTAGGTGATCCTATTCCAACGGTAGGTCTTGAGGGAGAGCCTATAAAGACTTTTGAACTAAGAAGTGATTATCCTATGTTCAGTCAGGAGCTATCTAAGCTATTTGATTATAGTGCAGAGATAGCAGCAGAATTACAGGTAGATTATTCAGATGCATCAACTTTTGAACCGTTGAAAGGTTGGAAATACAAGTCAATTATGCTAAACAATAATGTACACGAAGCCTTGTTCCGGTTTAGAGATTTGGACCTAGACGAACTATTGACAGACTTAAAGAACAACGGATATACTTTAGAAAGCATAGGTTTGATAGATGTCAGATCCATCACTGATAGTGTAACGGTATGTATGTTCAAGAACCAATACGGGTACTCCTACATCTCATTCTTCTATGGTATCGAGGAAGAAGAGTTTATGGTAAGAATACAATCCAGCAATATAGAACTCAGAAGAGTGAAAGTAAACGGTAAATTTGTACCAATGGTAAGGGTATCGCTATCAAATAATGACGAAGCTACCACGTTAATACATGGATTTGATTTCGAGAACTTTAAGGAGTATAATTTAGCTTTCTAAACTATAATAAACTCTAAGGTAGGGCTTAAAAACCCTACCTTTTTTAATTGTAAATATCATTTGTCTTTTATTATAGGATTGGAGGAAAACTATGAGCACTTTACAAGATAAAATTCTAAGATATAGAAATAAGCACTACATTATAAAGGACATCAACATAAGAGGCGAACTACGGTGTCATAAGATAGGTTCTAACGCAGTAAACACTTTTACTGAGATAGACCCTCTAGTAGACTACACAGAGACAATAAATGTATGGTGTCCGAGTAGAATGGTAATAGGTGGCTCAAGTCTTAAGCATTTATTATACTTAGTAGGTAGACCTGTAACTGCTTGCGTTGCATACAAGAATAAACAGAGAGAATACCTTATTCTGTGTGGATGTGGTGGTAAGGATTACTATCTATATAAAGTAGCCGACGAAGGAAAATCAGTGTGGGTAGCAAATGTAAAAGACGGAAGAGTTGTATCTCCAAATAACCAGATATATTCTGAAGTAGCAGAGCTTACTGGTTTTGATCTTTCTTTTAGTCTTAAAATGTATAAACTTAGCGATCCAATAGTAGGTGTAACTTGTTACAATATCTTAGAAGGACTACTTGCTCAGTGTGATAACTCTGCAGCAGTTGATATTTCATTTTTAAGTAAAATAGACATAAATAAGAAGTATAATCTGATGTACATAAAAAATTCCTCTGGTCACGACCATATTATTCCATCAGAAGACAGCCTAGGGTACTTAAACAGTGAATCAGGTTCAAAGTTAAAAAGAGACGAGGTATTAAAATATCTGAAATCTCTATATGACTATCCTTGCATTCACTTTTCAGACGAAGAGCTAGATAAACTTTCATCAATACTTGTAGCAGATGGGTATCCACTGCGTGCAGTATTAGAGAAATACAATGGTAAAGTTTCTAATTTTTATTTCAGCACGAAAGGCTTCAGTATTGCAATATTAGATGTACCAGGTTCTACTTCATATGAGATACGCAGGTTAACCTGCGAACCAGTACTGTCTTATAAAGGCGACAAGTTATATTACGAGTTGCGTTCATATCCTTTGGCAAAAGACGAAGAGTACAGGGTATTATCTTCGTCAGTAAACGAGGAATATATTACAACCTTATTAAGAAGCCACTATGCTGACACCATTCGTTCTTCACTAGTACATTATAAAGGTTCTGACTACTATTTAAAATCTTTCAAGGACAGCAAAGATGAGTGCAACATCTCCTGCTACCTGCCCTCAGAACCTAATCTAGTCTATTCAGGGGTCTTTTCAAAACTTAATGGTGTATACGCTTACAATTTAGATGTACCAAATGAGGCAAGAGATTTCATGTCTACAATGGTACGCTATTTTAGCGATAAATATGGCATATTGTCTTAAAATGTGTTATAATATTATTATAGAATAAGTAATAATCAAGAGGAGGATTTTATGAACTGGTTTACAGAGCCTATGCCAGACGAGGTTTCATACGACGAGATACTTAAGAAAGCAGAAAATGGGGAATTTCATAAATGGAATTTTCAGCCGGTAGAAGAGTTCCAGGCTAATGGATACGAAGATGTTATTGATGAAATTAAGAAATATACTGCTGTAGACTACCTTAAATTAAGGGAGTTAAAAGAAAAGGCAGAAAAAGAAGGAGATAAAGCATCTGCTCAGGAGTATGCCGATAAGATGGAAGCAATGACTCAGTCGGTAATGAAAATCTACAGAGAGAAGAACATCTTCCCAATCCAGTATTTTTCAGAGCTTGGCATTCTTGATGAGATTGCTAAGTGTATTGCATACAAGGCTGAGTTTGACGGTAACACAGTAAGCTGTGTGACTGGAGATACGGAGTATTTTAATGGTAAAGAGTGGAGACGTATTGACCAGTATGTGGAAGGTGATAAGGTTCTCCAGTATAATCCTGATGGAACAGCTACTCTGGTAGAACCTTTACGATATATCCATTATCAGAGCGATGATCCTTTCTACCAGTATAACAACAGTGGTAGACGGTCTTCAAAACAGAAAAATGGGTATGCTGTAATATCAAATCCTAAATTAACAGGGAATCACAATGTGGCATACTATACAGATAGAAGTTTATCAAAGCTGATGTTAAAGTCTCTGGAAGATTTGTTTAAAACAGACGAAGAAGATGTAGAAGTACCAGTGTCAGGGGAGTATGACGGAGGAAAAGACGAGAATATAGAAATTATATCACAAACTTTTGCAGCTGTCATTCTTCAAGAAAAAGATGCTATGACAAGCTACAATACAATTAACAACGATGAGATTGGATTATCAGATAAGTGCTTTAGACTTTCTTTAAAGTCTAGGTTAGCTTTGTTAAAGCTGTTTGGCTTGGAGGATCTTGATCCTGATGACGATGTAGAAAATGAGTGGTCATTAGGTAATTCTCTTCCAACAGATGTAATGAAGCAGATAGTTTGTCTATGCAGTCTGACCTTTAGGAAAACAAACTTATATCGTGGGTATGTTGACGGTACTTGGTTAGTTAGGTCATGGTACTTCTCACTAGCAGAAGAGAATTACAACAAGATTTACGAAAAAGACAAATACTGTTTCTCTGTACCAAGCCATATGCTGATATTAAGGGTAGACGGGGTTACGTTTATAACGGGTAACTGCGGAGCAGGTATTGGTACATCCTTATGTAACTATTTGTTCCCAAACTTGTATGACACTCCATCAGCCCATGACCTTGATAAAGAGAACGCAAGAAGCTTGTTTGAAAAGTTCCACAACGACAAGTATTTAAGACGTGCCATTGAGTTCTGTTTCGGGTATAAGAATGGTTGTCCTGTACCAACATCAGTTACAGGTGGCTTAAGATTGGTAGGTAGTGCACCTACAAACTTCCGTCCTATGAACGCTAAAGCCATTTACGAGAGGTTCTGTCCGAAAGGTGGTACTATTTACGATTTCTGCTGTGTGGACGGAAAGACGGAGTTTTTTGACGGAAAACGGTGGAAAAGCATCGCAGATTATAAAGAAGGTGATGAAGTCCTTCAGTTTTGTGATAATGGAACTGCCGAGATGGTAAAACCTTTGGAGTACATTCATTATAAGAGCGATGAACCATTTTACCTGTATGAGAACGGATATGATTTATCAACCTGTTTGACAGGCAATCATGATGTAGTTATTTTAGTGGATGAGGATCATTGTAAGTATCAGAAGATTAAAATGGAAGACATAGTAAAGGGTACGTGTAGGGAAGATATCCCGTTATATGTTCCATTAGTTTTCCGGTATGGTGGGGATGTAGAGGTAGATCATGATTTTATGCTTTTGATGCTAATCCTTTACTCTTTGGCTTGTTATAATTCTTTTGCTCCGGGCACGGTGGTTTATCATGATGGGGAATTCATTATTGATTTTGATAAGGCTGGTTTTTATTGGGAAGCTTGCAGTTGTGAGGATGAGTACTTATGGAAGTTTTTCCTTACTATGTACCGGGCAACAGAATCAGGTGTATCATTTAGCTATACAAGTGATAAAATACTTAAAATACATTGCGAGGATTTTAAGACATACTTTTTTGAGAAAGATAATAGCCCTAGATTTAATGGGGATGCTTGGAACAAGATTTCTTCTGACAGCAAGGATGAGTTTTGGGATGTAAAGGATGAATTCTGTCCAAATTATACCGATTACATTCTTACTTGTGCATTTCCGGAGGATTATGATGCGAAACAGTTCTTTATAAATTCTATTGGTAAAGCATCAATGTATGAAACGGATTATATTGATATGATGTTTCACAGCGATTACGTAGGGGTATCAGAATACTACATTGGTGAAGGTTCTAGTGAGGTATATAAAGAGATATATGAAGAGGATAAGTATTGCTTCACAGTACCGTCTCATATGTTAGTATTGAGGAGAAAGAAAAAGATCTTTATTACTGGTAATTGCGGTTTTGGTGGAAGACTCCTGGGTGCATTATCCAGCAAGAACAACTACAGATACGTGGGTACAGACCCATGTACCGAGACCATGTATCACTTGCATCAGTTAGGCGAATACATCGAACAGGTAACCGGCAGAGAAGATTCCTATGAGCTTCATTGCTGTGGTAGTGAGGAGTTTGTAGGACCTAAAAACAGCATTGATTTTGCTTTTAGTAGTCCGCCATACTTCAATCTTGAGGTATACAGTGACGAACCTACCCAGTGTTTCAATAAATTCCCCGAGTTAGACGAATGGCTAGAAGGGTATGTAAGAGCCACTATCAAAAATATTAAACATATGCTAAAGCCAGGAAAGCTGTACGCAGTAAACATTGCAGATTTTAAAGTCGGTAGTGGTAACACAGTAGCTTATGTTGATGAATGGATTCGTATCTCAAAGGAAGAGGGTATGCCATTATTCGATACAGTATACTTAGGGGTAACAGCCAGAGCCGGTAGCGCAGAACAGGCAGCAGGGGAATTAAAGAAAGAAAATATTCTTATCTTTAAGAAACCCCTATGGTAGTGAGGTTGTAAGATGAACTATACCATATTAGGTTATTCTCTAGGAATTATTGGATTATTCGGAGGAATGTTGAGGGTATTACTTCACTACAAAGAAGATACAAAGGTAAAAGATGTAATAGGTTTTGCTGTTGTGGCTTTAATAGGTGGAGTAATACTATTTATAAAGTGAAGGGGGAAGAGATATAAAATGACTTTACAAGAGTTAGTATCAATCTATTTCAAGGATGTAGAAAAGGTAATATCACTTGGGTATGCCTTAGGAATAATCATCCTATTGTTTGTTGTAGTTGGTTTTCATCTTATAAGCCACTATGATAAAATACCTAGGATAATTTGTATACCATATTTAACCCTATCAGGTATTATTTTCATTTCTTTATTAGCTTGGATTTTCATCCTCAGATCCTCAGCTTCTGCTAAGTTAGACAAGTTACCTGAATCTATAGAATATACTTATAATCTAAAAGATGTAGAATTCTTGGGTGAAACAAAATCTGTGTTTAACAGGGAATCCAACAATTTTATAAACTTCACAGCAAAAGATTCAGAAAACAAAACTAGGGTCTATTGCTTAATATTAAAAGATCAAAAAGCAACAGTATATACTCTGATGGAGAGATACTGAAGTAGGAGGGTATGAATGCAAAGTATTTGGTTTGTAATAACCCTGATGTTTGATATCATTGGATTTCTTGCTGTACTAACAGGTTTCTCAATATCAGTAATAGTCCAGGGTATGGAAAGAGATGTTAAAGTCAAGAAGTTAGAAATGGCAAGTTTCTATTGCTTTATCATAGGTATAATACTAATGATGATTCATTAAAGAAAGGAGAAGTTATGAGAAAGGTAGCAGTATTTATGTCACTTCTTATCGGAGCGTCAATGCTCATAGGAGGTTGCAACAGCAAAGAAAATGAAACAGTAGGAGACAGTGCTGATATTTCTGTAATGGAAGAATCAACGGTAGAGGAGTCAGGTAATTTGCCTGAAGAGTCAGAAGATACTTCAAAGTCCTATCCTGACTACTTTGACTCAAGTATTGAAAGAACAGGCTACAAAATGGGTATCATTGAAAACAATGACAAAAAGGACTTAGTTCAGGTAAACATTCCAGCTAGTTTCAACAGCTTAACAGTATATGAGAAAAACTTGGCTGACCTTACTAATGATGAGATTTCTCAAGAAGAGGCATTGTCTGGAACTGATAATCCTATTGTAAATATTACAGCTTCTGTTAGAAGTCAGGAAGACAATAACACAACCCTATACTTTGTTATGAAAGAAAACAAGAGAACTCTTACAGAGTTTATGGAAGGGTTTAGCAAAGGAACAGAGTTTGATTGGAATGGGCATAAGTGCTTTCTTCTTGGGTACAACGACGGGTACGAAGGCGAGAAATATGGTGATTTAACAGTATTCTATGAGATTGTTCCAGATGGGGATTACATGGCAATAGGGTATACAAGTATTGCCGTTGAAGAGGGTACTGTTGAGGAGTTAGATGTGGCTGATAGCTTATGCAGTCTTGTAGATATACTTTAACAAAACGCAGATATGTGAAGCCTCTACTATCTTAATAAATAAAGTTCTAATTAGGTATGAGCTATCAATAACTCATACCTTTTCTTTTGTCTAAAAATGTGGTAAAATGTTATAAAAACTAAAGAGGAGGTGAATTTTGTGAGATACTATTTGGTTGATTTAGAAAATCTCCCTAAGTCATTAAATAACCTGATAGCAGTAAAGAAACTAAGAAATGTAGGCTAGTAGTTTTCTATTCCAAAAAGCAACAGAAAAGAGTAGCCAGTATAAAAGAAAACTTGAGCCATGTATTTAGTAGTGTAGATTACCTATCTATATATGAGGAATCTCATAATGCTTTAGACTTCAATTTAGTATGTTATATTGGTAAGATACTTGGCTCATTTAAAGGTAAAAATCTGGAACTTTTATAGTAAGCGAAGACAAAGGGTATCATGCAATACAGGATTTTATCAACTCTCAAACATTTAAATACAAGTTATATTTGGATTATATCTCAGATATACAGGAAGTAGATTGTCATTTAGATGTAAACATGTCTGTTCTGACTCTATTAGTTGGTAAAGGGTATCCTAATTACTTAAAGAGCAGGGTATTATCAAGCTTGTATTCGAGATTGGACGTAATAGAACTAATAAAGAAGCCTATGTTAAACGGTAAATATGAACTCTGGAGGACTCTGACAACTACATATGGCAATAAAGCTGGTAATAAATTCTACAATTTACTAAAAACAACTTATATAAAAGATTTGTGTCTTTAGGAGGTGAAATTTGTGACACGTACAAAAATAACAGAACGAAAAACTTTTTCGAAAGAAGAGAAGGAGTTTATCAAACTAAAAACAGGTGGAAAATGCGGTCACTGTGGTAAAAAACTGACAGACGAGAATACAACAGTAGACCACATAATTCCAGTATCCAAAGGAGGTACAAACAAAGAAGAGAACCTAGTGTGCCTATGTAAAGATTGTAATGTAGACAAATCAGATATGCTTGCTGACCCAGTATACTTTTACCCATATATGAAGGAGGATTATAAAGAGGGTACTTCTAAACTATTTATAAATTATATTGAAAACGTAGGATACGAAAAGAGAACAAACTTAATGTGTATTGACATATTAGGTTGTTATGTAACTAAAGAAGAGAGTCGTGAAGCATATCAGATCTACAGTGATTTTTACAGAAAGAATGCAAAAGGCTATAATCCAGTATTACATGCCCTTTCAGCGGTAGCGTCAATTAAGAAGTTGCAGTTAAGACGGGCTGTATACAAAGATTTAGATGCCATCTACAACATGATGAAATCTAACTTAGGGTACTCAAAAGAAGAAGCATACGATAAAATAAATACAGCATTTATAAACTATTCTATGTATGTCTTTAAAACTAACAGCTCAATAGTTGGATTCTTTTTCTTAATACCCAGAAGGCTCTCCTGTGACAGAAATACAATGATACTATCAATAGAGGACTTTTACTATAAGTACGATAAGTATAAATCCGAGAGTGTAGCACTCTTAGAAGGATTTTGCTCTTTCTTACTCTCTAAGAAGTCTTTCTTAATGGATTTCATTGCTATTTCTTCCCCAATACAAGAGGTGATGGGCTTCCTATCAAGAAATATGTCTAAGGAGTATTATCACAGCCTACAAGAGAACACTGTATCCGGTAAACCGGTAATCTTTGCTTCACGAGAAAGCATTTTAATGTCCCACTTCTGTTACATAGATACTACAGAATACCAGGAGTGGCTACAGGGTATGTATAACACCAAGACAGACAGAAAGCTGTCTCCGATTCTAAAACATTCGAGAATAGTTACTAAGGGCTTCTCTCACAAATATTTACAGGTAGCTTTATTGAGAGAACCTAGTTATTATTTAGGTAATACAGTTGTAACAAATATACAAAAGTAGTATACTATTCTTGAGGAATTAGAAAAGGAGGTACAAAAGATGAGACGTTATGAATTAGGAATGGCACTAACATATGCAAAGTCTTGGGGTATTCGTGACGCAGTAAGAGAGTTCTTCCAGAACGCAATAGACGAAGAGAAAGAAAACCCTGACAACAAGATGTTCTACTCCTATAATGAAGAGAATGGTGACTTGATTATTGCTAACAAGCATAGTCATCTGACACCAGCATCCTTGTTAATGGGGAATACCTCTAAAGAAGGAAAGAGCGAACTCATTGGAGAACACGGAGAAGGGTATAAGGTAGCAACCATTGTACTGCTGAGAGAGGGCAAGACTGTTCGTATCTACAACAACGTAGATAACGAAGTATGGGTATCTCGAATAGTAAAGTCTAGAAGGTATGGCACAGATATAGGTTGTTTCGACATCTCTCATGACTTCTTTAACAAGAAGTATGATCTAGTCATAAAGATAGAGGGCATCACTGTAGACGAATGGAAAGACATCATAGACTCTTGTCTGTTTCTCCAGGAAGACTTAGGTAAGACACTTTCTGCCAACGGAAGCCAGGTATTACTTGATCCTAAATTTAAGGGTAAGATTTACGTTGAAGGGTTGTACGTCTGCAAAAAGGACTTTTTACACTGGGGGTACAATTTAAAGGCAAACCTTGTCAAATTAGACAGGGATAGGGGTCTCATTGACACCTTTGATTTGCAGTGGACTTTAGGTTCTGTATTCCAGGAAGTAAAGGATGCAGACTTCATAGCCGAGAATTTAAATACTCCTGATCTGCAGTATGTCCATGTGTTTCTAAAAAATACAGCAGAAGAGGATATTGGCTATAAAGTATCAGATAAGGTGTATTCAGACTTCACCAGTAAAAACGGAGAAGACGCTATACCTGTTGATGACGTAGACGAATTCAATAATCTGAGCCGTGCAGGAAAGAACCCAGTGATGGTACGTTCCAACATCAAAAAGGTAATTGAACTCAGAATGAGAGACTACTCATCTGAGAAGCCAAGAACCATCGAAGAACGCTTTGAAGACTGGTATACAGAAGCGTCCCATTATCTCCCAAAACACCTATTAAGCGAAATCAATCTATTATGGAGAAAGAAGTAGCGGTTTGGTCGGGTGAGTTGCGGTAAGGCAGAGGTAAGGTTGGGTGACGTGGCGTGGGGTTATGGTAAAGCGAAGTAAAATGCGGTATGGTCTTGGCATCGCAAGGTAAAGTGGAGTGGCATGCAGTACGGTCTTGGTGCAGTAAGGGTAAAGTGGTGCGGTGTGAAAATCGGGTAATGTGCAGCAAAGGTAGAGCGGAGCAGTGCGATGTGAGTTAAGTAAAGGTAAAGTTAAGTAATGTAAGCTAAGTGAAGGTAACGTGGAGTCAGATAAAGTACGGTGATGGCAATGTAAAGCAGCGTAACGTCCTGTATAGGTAAGGTGGTGTCAGATAAAGTACAGTTATGGTAATGTAAAGCAGCGTAACGTCCTGTATGGGTATTGTAATATCTGTATATCAGGAAAAGGTGATGGTATAGCAAATTTAAGACAGAACAGTGGAGTTCTGGTAATGTGTAGAAAAGCGGAATATAGCCAGGTCAAGTATTGGTTTTGTGATGTATGATTCTGTTATGGTATTGTGAGGAGAAGTGTATTTCAGTGTAGGCATTGTAGATTGCAGAGTAGTCGTGTATTGTAATTGTTTAGTAATGCAGGGAGAAGCACTGCCAGGAGAATCAATGAAAGTAATTGCTGTGCTACACAAAGAAGAGCAAGGCGAATATGCGAAATATTGAAAGTAAGAGCAAGGCGAGGTTGAGTTGGTGATGCTATGGAAATGTCAAGTGCTGTAATGTAAAGGCAAGGCGAGGTTGAGTTTGTTATGCTATGGTAATGTGATGTGCAGTATCACTATGTAAAAGCAAGGCGAGGTGGAGATGGAGCAGCTATGGGAATGTGAAGTGTCATAACGCAATATAAAAGCAGGTGTATAGCCTAGAAGAGTCTGGTGCAGCACGTAATAGGTAATAGCATTTTATAGTACAGTTTCGTATAGGTAGTATATTGTTGAGTAAAGCAGTAAGAAGTATTGTGTGTGCATTGTTAGGTAAACATTGCAGAGTGGCTAGGGCAAGGTTTCGTCATGTATTGTACAATATGGTAAATGTAGGGAGGAGCGATGTTGACTTGGGTAATGTAGAGTCAATTATTTTATGAAGTCAGATATGTTGTATACTATATTAAAATATAGTAAAATATACTCATACAAAAGTTAAGTATATAGGAGGTATTCACATGTTATTCAAACAAAAAAAGTTCAGAATTAAAGGTACAGATTCACTGCTCGGCTCAATGCCAGGAAGCAGAGAGGTTTTCTCAGAGTTTATCATTGGGAAGACAAAAACTCCTGAGGAAAAGCAGTCTGCAATGTCAGATATAGAAAACATTGATGAAAACCTTGAGAAAGGAACTACTGTTTTCTACAGAGATGAAAACGGTGGAATCATTCTGAAGGGGTATCAGGTAAAGGGATTCCTGAAAGAGGCAGCAAAGGCAATGAAGGACCAGGTAAACCTGAAAAATGCCGTATCAAAGATGGATAACTATGTGTTCGTTCTTGAGAAGAACATTCCGGTAATGAGAGATGGAGAGCAGCTCAAAGAGCCAGACGGGTATCTTGAGAGACCACTGAGATGCGAGACAATGCAGGGACCACGTGTATCACTTGCAAAATCCGAGGAGATTAAGCCTGACTGGTACTTCGATGTAACGGTTCGTGTCCTTGATAACGAGGGTACTACAAGGTCTGCAAGAGTAGACATGGACATGGTTGAGTCATTCCTTGACTATGGTTCAATGAAAGGTCTGCTCCAGTGGAGAAACGCAGGTCATGGTACTTTCGAGTACGAAGAGATTGGGTAACAACTGAAAATACTATAAGGTATCCCTCTAAAGGGGATACCTTTTATTATAATTATCAGGAGGTTAGCATGTATAAAGAAAAGCTAGACAAAATAATCGACGATTTCCTTTATCTTCATCCTAATGGAGATATGTCAGAAAAGGAAGTGCTGTCCGCAGTAGCAACTATCTGTGAAGATGAGTGTTTATCTCTGGAAGATTCAATAGTAGTCTACAATGAGATTTTCTCTTTCATTTTCAAAGAGCAGAGAGTTGCTAGATTTGAAAGGGTAAGCGATTATCCAGATGTACCACTCCCTGTGAGAGCAACAAGTGGCAGCGCAGGATATGACTTCTTCGCACCATTTGACATATGTTTGAAGCCAGGAGAAGAGTTGAAAGTGCCGACGGGTATCAGGTGTGCAATACTGCCAAGATGGGTACTGAAAATCTATCCTAGAAGCGGTTTAGGTTTCAAGTATAGAGTCGGTATTGCAAACACAACGGGTATTATCGACAGTGATTATTACTACTCAGACAATGAAGGTCACATCATGGTAAAGCTTGTAAACAATGGTAATAAGGAGGTCTCAATCCGAAAGGGAGAAGGCTTCTGCCAGGGTATTTTCTCTGAGTATGGTTTAACTATAGATGACCATGTATCAGAGACAAGAAATGGTGGTTTTGGAAGTACAACAAAATAAGACTTTTATTAGAGAATGCAGACTATCACAGTCTGCATTTTTTATGTTGTCAGGCTTCTAATTTCTAAAATTTCAGTTTTTCTTCATTTTTATCAGAACCCTAAATTGCCTAAGTTTACCACTTAAAAATATGCTTAATATACTATATTATTTATTACATAATTTTGCTAATTTTTATCTTATTTTCGTAGTTGAGGTTCTGCTCGTCTGTATTTTATAAGGTTCTCGTTTTTTCTTAGGGATAGATTACTTTTACTTTTTCATTTATCATATCTAGGAAGACTTGTAAGTTTTATAACCTAATAAAATTTATATTGTGGTCATATCATATTAATTGTGTTTCATATATAAATATGGTATACTATTCCGTAAAGGAGGTATATTATATGTCTTTAACTTTTAACCAACTTAAAGTAGCTATAGATATAGCTGTAAAGGCTAACCAAGTACCAAATGTAATTGGTTTACAGGGTATTGGAAAGTCGGATCTGGTAAGGGAGTACTGCAAAGAGAAAGGGTACTATTTCTCAGAGATTACCTGTTCTCTTATTCAGGAAGGTGACCTCTCTATGCCATACTTATCTCCAAATAAAGATGGTGTCAACTATGCGGTAAACACTATCATACAGGATTTGTCAGAGAAAAGTAGTAAGTATGATTACGCTATACTTTTCTTAGACGAGTTTAACCGTGCTTCTGAGCAGGCTCAGTCGGAGTTGATGAACCTTGTACTGCAACGGAGAGTGGTAAACTACAACCTACCAGATAATGCTAGAATTATCCTTGCCATGAACCCTAACTCTGACATGAGTGGGTATGATAATACAAACTATTCTGTATCTTTTTCAGATAGTGCTATTATGGGCAGGGTAGTTAATCTTGATATGCGTCCTGTGTTAGAGGATTGGATTGACTATGGAAGACGTATGGATGGTGATAGACAGATGGTACATAATTCTGTCTTAAATTTTCTTGTATCTAATAAAAGATTTTTCCTATCTCCAGAACGTGATGGGTGTGTAAACAACACTCCAAGGGGTTGGAAACGTGTATCAGATATTATATACTCCTATGAGGAAATGGGTATGGACGATCTGGTAATCCTCAGTAACTTAGTAAGGGGTACTTTGGAAGAGCATACGTCTCAACTCTTTATGGAACATTATAAAAGCAACAGAACTCCTGTAGATTTTTTAAAAATGGCAAGTAATCTGCTCAACAATTTTGATCCTTCTGTAGTAGAGAACTTGTCTGATGTAGATAAGGTAGATTTATTTGCCTTTATGTCTAACCGTCTAATAAACGGTGATATTACAGCAAACATGGTAGAAAATTATAAATTGTTTATTAAATCGGTATCTAGAGAACTCTGTTATGCTCTCGTAACAAAATTACAACAGACAGAGTCCTACAAGGACATATATGAGACCTTATTGGAAGATGACTCCATGTGTAAGTACATAATGGGTATCATGAATAAGGTAACTACAAAGGTAGGGGGTCATAAATTTGGCAAGTTATCTTGAATATAAAAAACTTATAGAAGAAGGTAAGCAGGTAGATTTTAAAGAGCTGTCCGATTATATGGACAGCCTAATTTTCTCTGCAACATTTGGTATCAACGAGTATTTTAGAAGGTACTGTTTAATGTACTCTTGTATTGACCATGTGTATGATGAGGGTTTAGATCATGCTATGTCTGTATCTGTAGAAGGTAATAAACTCTGTCTGTCAATTAACCCTCTTATCTGTATAAGAGAAACAAAAAATGAGGATCAGATATTATTCATATTCGCTCATGAAATGAAACATCTGTTATATAACCACCTAGAGAAGTATTCATATCTGTTAAGCATAGATGTAGTATCGCAATTAATGAACATAGCTACAGATTGTGAGGTAAATTCTTCTCTTGCAAAGGAGTTATCCGGGTATCCAAGAAGTATACCAACTGGTTTCATTGATAAAAAGTTTATATGCAATCTATGTAGTGTAACTCCTGAGTATTTAGACACCTACTTATACCACAATAAGTATGGTACTCATGCAGATTGTGTATTTGAGCTTATAAACAAATATATGAAACGGGTACTGGGGTATGACGCTGATGAGATTCTGTATCGTTGTAAAATTCAGAAAACAACTTTTGCAGAAAACATATTTTTAGTAGCATCAGGAGAAAAGTCCTCTGTATTTAGTATTACTGATGGACAGGAGGCTACTAGATTCTGTAGAATTTTGGCTAACTATTTAAAAAGTCCTGCTATCCCCTTGCTCCGGGTATCTGGAGAAGAAGAAGACGGTTTTGGAGTATCCAATTTTGAATTAGGTCATATTGTAAAATTATCTGAAGACTTATATAACATACTATCAGAAAATGATTTATTTGGTAGTTATAAACGTAATTGTGGTGTTTCTTTGGGTACTCCAGGAAAAATTAAAAAAGAGCAATACAAATCGGAGATCTCTTGGCAGGGTATCTTAAGAAATACTTGTTCTCAATTATCAGAGAAAAGTAAGTATTCTAAGAAACGAATTAGTCGTCGACAGCCTTATAGGTTAGAGATCTCTGGTAAAGTAAAGGAACCTAGATTCTCTATAATTGTAGGGATAGATAATAGTTCATCTATAACTAATGAAGAGTACAACTATTTTATGTCAGAATTATATGCTGTCTTGAAAAACTATGACTGCTCTGTATATATACTTAACTTTACATCTCGAGTAGACCAGGAACTTACTCTTTCAACTAAGAAGGAGGTAGCTTCATACTTTAAAACTGTAGATGGTTCTAGAATTAGTAGGTTCTTTGGTGGCACTAGTTTTCAACCGGTATTTGACGCTATAAATAAAAATAAATCTATAAATACAAATAGAACACTTGCTATTATGTTTACAGATGGAGAAGCAGAATCTAAAGTAGACTTTGGTAAATGTGACAAGCGTATGTGGGTATTGGTAGGAACAAACGGTAAAAAGAGACTCTCCTGTCCCGAAGTAGATAAAAATATATTCCCTATAGTAAAACTTAGGAGGAAGTAGAATGATCTGTCTAAAGAATTTTACAAAACCTATGACTTTAGGAAAGCAGAATTATTCTGACTTGCCTAGAGGTACTCAGATAGCATATAGTTGCAAGGTAAACTGTTTTGATTCAAGCTATAATATTATACAGTCTTTAAGAGAGTTTGAAAAACGTAGTGGTGCAAAAATTTTGGTAGGTATAGATGAGTCCAAGTTATTCTACCTTGATAGTATATACATTGCTTATAAGAACGATTCTGTATCGTTTGAAATAATGATAGACTTGAAAAAATCATTTAACTATCTTTATATGGTGGATACTTTAATTAAGAAGGGTGGCTTAAATTCATATATAATTCCAGCTTATGAGAAATACTGGTCTGATTGTATCAAAGTATTGCTATATAGGTACGATCCTGATCATGCATCGTATGTTATATAATTAAGGAGGGCAAAAATGATTAAACAGTTGTTAGTGTATGCTTCTCAGGTGCGTCTAAATGGGTATACTTCAGTTCCTTTGGATTATTATATGGATGCCTATGAATACTTTCACGATAGTTTATCAGGTATAAAAACTACGAAACGTACCTTCCAAAAATATATTTACTCCAGTAATGGCGGTGGTAGTATTTTTATGGAAGGTTTTCTAGATGAACTGTGTACAACAAGTACAAGATATGCTGAAAATGTAGATAAAGTAGATAGTCTTTATATGAGAGCACAGTTATCAGATAATTACAACGAGTTGGCTTTTCAACTCTTTCTAATGGGTATTGTTAATCATCACAAATATCTCTCAACATTTAAAGATGTAGATTACATCATCTCCCACTTTGATATACGAAGAAAATATTTTCATTCTTCAAATAGTGGTATTTTAAACTTAATGCCTTTAAACTATGCACCTTATAAACGTTTAATGTCCACATATATTGAAAATATGTCTAGGGGTGTAGACTATGGGTATCCTGTATGGGATTTTGTGTACGGGTATACTGATTTGACTCTGTCTGTGCCTGTACATTTATGGAAGAAAAATAACTACTTTGCTCTGATAAAATCTGCCTGTGACTTAGACATTCAAGACTACTCTATCTTCAATTTGTCTGACGCTATTCTTAAGAAATATACAACAGAGATATCTATTTTCTTCCCCAAAATAGTTGACCATCTTATAAATCAGTATGGTAGGAAGACTGTAGAACGTACTTTTATGTACATATTAAGTAAGGCTGACCTATATCTATACCCTGCCCTATTGTCAGATCCTTGGATACTAGATTCCATAAATAGTGAAGGTATCCAAATTAAATAGATTTTGTTTATAAAAGAACTAATACTATTCGGAGGTACGCATATGAAGAAAGTATTAGTTCTTTTAATTTTAACAGCTATAGTTTGTAGTATAAATACAGATACGGTATTAGAAACGCCTAAAGAGACACCTGAAAAAGTAACGCAGGTATGTAAAGACATAAATACAGAGAGGAAAGTCTTATCAGATCCAACCTGTACCAAGGAAGGTAAATACATTATAAGATGTGAGGATTGTGGCAACATTGTAGATTCAGGCGATATTCCAAGTGCAGGTCATAATTTTGTAGACTGCGTATGCACAAGGAAAGGTTGCTATCAGACAAATAATATAGACGACAATTCAAAAACCATTATTTTATCCTCAGAAGATCTTAAGCAGTTTATAAATGGTAACACTGTAACTATACCTGAAACTTACAATGGGTACAAGGTTGTAGGAGTGGCATCAGGTGCTTTTTATAAGAATACTACAATAGAATATGTAAACTTACCTGACACCATGACATATATAGGAATGTGGGCTTTCAGTGACTGCACAAATTTAAAACAAATAAACCTAGAAAATATTCAATATTTTTGCTACTCCTGCTTTCAGTGTTGTTATTCACTTGAGAATGTAGATATATCCTCTGCTAAGTATATAGGAAACTACGCTTTCAACCACTTACCTGGTGTAGATGTAGAAAGTATAGAAGTACCTAGCACATTGGAATGTATCGGTTTAGACAACCTGTATTCAAGCCACAACTTCTATGATTATAGCGATAACTCTTTTACATCCTTTACTGGAGGAAGCGATTCCTGTCCTGTTGTAGATGGTATTCTTTATAGTGATAACGGTAAATGCCTTGTCTCTATACCAACGGGTATGCCTTTTGAGAATAATACATTTTATATGCCAGACGCTGTAACAAGCTTAGGAGAATTATCATTTTCAAGGAACACAAACATAAAAGAGGTAGTAATATCAAACAATCTAACAGTAACAAGCGACACTTATGGAGCTGAACGTTCTCAATATCAGAATAATGGTAACGAGCTGTCTTTGGCTACTTATGGCTACTGTCCAGTAGAAAAATATGCTGTTAAGGGGGGTAATACCAGATACACTTCCGTGGACGGCATTTTATACTCAAAAGATTTACAACGGGTAATAGCAATACCAAATTACTATAAAGGAGAGATAATCATACCTGAAGGTGTATCTGTTTGGAAGAAAAATGCATTGTGGTCTAACGGTGTAGACTATTTTAAAGATAAGATTCTAAATCAAATATCAAAAGTATATATTCCTGCATCATTAACTACTATTGACTCAACTCAGATAGAAACCTTAAACATATTACACGATTATTATGGAACAAGTATAGAAGTATCTCCTAACAACGCAGTATACTGCGTTAACTCTGATGGTTATTTGTGTTCAAAGTAATTGCAACTCTCCTGTATTTATGGTAAACAAGATGGTATTGAAGACAAATTAAAAAACTGGGGTTTATCAGAGTATAATCAACTTGCTATCATGCATAAGACATTGGGTATCTGCGGAGACGATTACTATTGGATAAAATTTAACCCAAAAGCAGATTTTGATACATGCCATACAAGAAGTCCAAAATTTAAAAGAATATTGGGAGATTAATCTATAAAAATATTGTAAACTCATAAGAAAAGTAGTATACTATATGTATAAACAAAAAGGTGCAACGAACCTGTTCCGCAGAAGTCCTTAAAGAGCGGTGATCCTATTTGCAGGTAAGTTCATGGAGGTGATTTGCATGAAGGCAAGAGACAAACCGTAACTCTTTTCTAAGTCAAAAAATTTAGTATAATCGTAATATTTATTTCGCTTTTTAATTTACAAGAAAGGAGGAATTCATATGACGACAAGATCGTGTCCCCGGCATTCCAGAGATAAACCGATACATACATTATAATTACAATATATTTAAAATAATAAATTAAAAATTGCGGATAAACCAACTTACAAAAAGCAATCATTAGCATTGTAGGAGTGTGCTAATGGTTGCTTTTTTATATGTCATTTTCTGTATTTTATGAAGAGAAATAAATCAAGGCAAGAAGGAAAGGAGAATGCTATGAACATCATAAAATTGCTACTGCTGTCTCTAATATTAATCTTAATAGTGATAACAGTGGTAAACATCTTCTACAAAGGAAGAAACTTACACCATGTAAGGGTATCTTTCTATTATGGTATATTCCTAATATCATTTATCTCAGTAGTTTATCTGCTCATTATTCAACCCACTTTATCAACCGTAATGTTCTTTACTCTGTCGGTAATAGAAATGTTCCTAGTAGGTTACTTGATGATAACGTGGGATATGAAGCGTATGAGAGATAAGTTGACAACTGCCATCACTTTTCTGTCTGTATGGTGGTTGGTATCTTTTGTATTGTATTTTATATTTGGGTAAGGTAGGAGGAGATATGTATGAAGAGATTTCACGAAGTAGCACACGTAAAAGAAGGTAACAAACGGGTAGGCTATTTCTTAAAACAGGGTGATGTTACGCAGGTAGGTGCGTGGTATTATTGCTCGCAGGAGGATTTTTGTAAACTTGTCAGACAACATCAAGTTCAATATTTTGAACCGGATTCATCTGGAATTCCCTATATAATCTATTCAGATGAAGAGTTGGCAGATCTAAGAACATTTAATGCTGACAATGCAGCTTACACGGGTAAGGATTACTGGAAATATGATATGTCATTTACGAAGGCGCACATAGATACACTAAATTCAGATGCAAGCACAGTAATTATCTGTCCACTTAACATATCAAAAGTGATGTTTCAAAAGGTAGTAGTTTGTACATTTTTATTTAACAATAGCATAAGCATACCATTAACTCAGAGCCTCAGTAGGTTGTTACCTTTAATAAAAACAACACAAGTGGCATCAAACAACCTTGCTGTACCTATACCTGAAGTATACTTAAAGTATAATAACAATATTATTGAACGGTTACGAGGACTGGGGTTCAATGTAGTAACGGACTGCAATACATTATTGCGTACTCTTGATAACACAAGTGAAGTTGTGAACAAAAATGTAGGAAAACCTTTTATAAAGCCATCAACTTTACGAGAGAACAAAGATATACTTTCCATACTACAAAGATATGAATAAGCATATTAAACTCTTTTTATTGTTGTTATTCACCATTACTCTAGCGGGATGTAGAAAAGCTGACTACACCACAGAAGAGATATGTGAGTTTGTATCTCAGAGGTATGGAGAAGACTACTCATATATAGGCAACTCTGGTAACTCTTACTCCTTTAAGGGTACTGACGGAAAAGTCTTCACTGTAAGGCAGGACCGCACGTCTGACCCTGAAGGCATGTTTTCAGAACCTATATTACGCTCTTCATTCCTTGCTAACAAGTATTCAGAAAAATTATCAGAGGTAGACACTTTCATTTCAAGAAATAACTTAGATGTAACCCTTGAAAGAAAGGGTACTTACTATGATTATACTATAGAGAATGTAACAGAAGCTGAGAGTCGTGGTCTGAAAGACTTTATTGAAGAGCAAATAGACTATGATTTAGGGTGCACAGGTTACACTTTCAGCGAGACTCTCACTGTATATGTAACAGTATACAACAATGGAGAACTTGAAGATACTTTCTATATAAGTACATTGTAATTTTTGTTAGAATATGGTATAATATGTCTATAGAATGTACGGAAGGAGAGTTAAGTATGTATAATACTGCAAGAAAATTTACTAAAGCGAATCTCATTAACTCCAAACGGGTATTCAGTGAGATAGACCTTGAGAGGTTAGGTTTCAACTATCCACGTTGGAGAGTGTTCTTTGCAACGGTATTAGATATGGGTGGAGGGCTTTATACACATTGGAACAGTGTCACTCTGAGAACAGAGAATAAACCATTTATAAACTGGTTCTGTTCCAACTATGATGAGATTAACGATACTCTTTCATCAGTCAAAGAGTGGTGTGTTGTCAGAGATATGCTTTATTCTGAAGAGACACCTAGCTTCTATACGGTAGCAGAAAAATATTCTTGTCAGTATAATATGTTTTATATTCTGTCAATGTATGCCTATATAGTATCAAACTTCTTCCGGTCACGTGGAGATAGCTTTTACTGTGTAAATCCAATGTGTATAGACTCCAAAGAATACCAGTATGTATCTCCATTATTCCTAGGGGTATCTCCTGAGGCTGTGCGTAACTTAAATACACACGGTATCTCTACAATTGCAGAGATAATCTTTTCTTATGCAAAGTCAGGAGAAACCGCTATGGACGACTATTTAGGCACATTAAAAGTATCAGATCCACTAGATAAAATGGCAATAACTGACTACATAGAGAAGGGTGTGTATGATCCAGAATATTATTCAACAGTAGTATCTCTGGATTACTCAAGATTGTTTTATGTGGTAGGAAAATGCATAAAGTATAACAATGGTATCATCATTAAAGAAGATACCTCCCACCCTAAGTCATATACGTTATACACTCCAGGTGGAGAAACTTTCAAACGAGTATTGTTAGAAGGAAAAGTATCCATTGAAAAGTTAGAAGCATACAAGAAACAATTAGATGAAGGTAAAGATGCTCTTGAATGCATTTTAACCTTAATTTAGGAAAGGAGTGAGAGAATGGGTAGACCAGGAGAAGCCGGAGATAGTGGAGGTTTTGATTTTGGAGGTCATAGTTCAGACCGAGACTCTGGCGGTCATCGAATAGGTGGTGAACGTCCAGGGTTTGATAGTGACTTTGAGAGTGGTTTTGATAGAAACTTCAATCGAAGACGTTCACGTAATTACTATGGGGGCTTCCATCAGAGGAGCGGTACGGGTGATTTATTATTTTTGATGTGGCTTATTGAGAGGTTGATTAATTTCTTCTCCACTCGCAGTCAGCGTGAAAAGCGTGGAGGTGGAATTGAAAAAACTACAAATAGCTCAAATAAAGGCTACAAAAACCACATCAAACTATGGACAGGGATCTCAATAGTCCTACTGATATGCTTAATAGCATCAGTATTTGGCTTTTTCATCTCAAGCAATAAGAACACACGAGAGAAACTGGACGTATTATCATCTTATAATACAAACTGTGTCATAGACGAAGAAGGTTGGTTTGATTCTCCAACTAAAGTAGGCAAAGATTTAAAAGCCTTTTACAATAAAACGGGTGTACAGCCTTACATAGTAGTAAACTCTTACAATCCAGATTTATCAACAGACTCAGTAAAACAAGAATATGCACAAGAATGGTACTCAAAGAACATAGATAACGAGGCAACATTCCTGTATATGTATTTTGGAGAGTCTAGTTCCAATAGTGTTGGATATATGGCATATGTATCAGGCAAACAGGCTTCAAACGTAATGGACTCTGAGGTAGTAGAGAAGTTCTGGAGTACTTTAGATAAAGAATGGTATTCAGATAAATCCTCAGACCAGCTATTTGTTGACACCTTTACTCAGACAGCAAACTATGCAATGAAAGGGTACTCACCTGTTCCAATGATTGTATTCTTAGTCTTAACTGGTATCTCTTTTACGATGGTATTCATTAATGTAAGAAATCAAAGAGAAAAAGAGAAAGCAGAAGAAACCGAGAGAATCCTAAATTCAGATTTGGAAGATTTGCTGTAAACTATTTGGAGGTTGTAATGAAAAACAAGGTTTTATCAATTTTTAAACGTTATTAAATGGGTAATCTTTTCAGTACTGGTACTGTTTTCTGTTTCCTTTCTTTTAGGTAAGTTAGATGAATCCATAGAAGAGATATCTGAGACCGCACAAAAAAGATACACCTACATAGATGATACCATCGAGTTCATAGGTATGAAAGATGTACAGGAAGAAGAACCTCAGACATCTTCAGGAATAGCTTTTGTAGGAGGTAAGGTAGTACCAGGAGCTATAACAACTAATTCAACAAAAACTGTTAATTATATTTACTTCAAATATGGTAATAGCGAAATAGAAGTAAAAGACAACGTAGCATTATCAATAAAATGCCAAGACTTGTCTAAAGGAGATACACTTGATTGTGTAGTTGAAGTAGACGAGTCAGAGGGCACATCAAAAGTAGTTTCAATAGATGGAACTGAGTTATAGGAGGAAAGAAATGGGTATTTTAGACAGATTCACAACAATCGTAAAAAGCAATGTAAACGCTATGCTTGATAAGGCGGAAGACCCTGAGAAGATGGTTGACCAGTCTCTTGTAGATATGCGAGAGAATCTGGCAAAAGTAAAGAAAAACACAGCAAGCGTAATGGCTGAAAAGAAACGTACTAAGGGTTTACTTGACGAGAGTAAAACCAAGATAGAGAGGTATGAAGTAGCAGCAAAGAATGCGTTGATTGCAGGTAATGAAGCGGATGCGAAGACCTTGCTTACTCAGAAGCAGTCAGAGATGGCTAACCTTTCAAAACTTCAGAGAGATTACGAGGTTGCTAAATCAAATGCAGATAAGATGCGTCAGATGTACGACAAACTGGTATCAGACATCAAAGAGCTGGAAGGAAGAAAAGCTGAAATCAAGGCAAAAATCTCCATTGCAAAGGCTCAGGACAGCGTAGCAGATGCAATGGCATCGGTCAACTCAGAAGGAAGTATTTCAGCCTTTGAACGTATGTCTGATAAGGCTGATAAGATGCTTGCAGAGTCTAAAGCAAACATGGAACTCAACACTGATGCAGCAACATCAGATGCTGAAGACTTGGCAAATAAATATGCAATGGGTACTTCAGATGTAGACGATGAGCTTGCAAAGATGAAGGAGAGTCTGGGGATTTAAGTCCTGTAAACAATAGGTGTATTTCTTAGAGAAAAGAGAAGTCTGTCATGTGGCTTCTCTTTTTTATTTAAATATGTTAAAATATAAGTAGGAGGTGGAATTATGGTTGAATTTACAAATATACATTTTGATGGTAATTATGTGTATGCCTTAGAGACTGACATGACAACGGGTATAAAGTGCAACATTAAACTTCATCTTACAAAAGAAGAATATGCGACAAGCGAAAATAATCTTACGTCAGCAATGAGGTCAGCTATCTGGAACTTTCAGTCTGATTGTCAGAAGTTAGGAAAGAAGCTTGAAGGCGAAAAGGTGGTAATAGCATGGGGATAACTTACGAAAGCGGAGGATTATCCAGGTATTCTTTATCTGCTAGAAAACATGCTGAGCTTTATTATGAGGAGATACGAAGAAAGAAGACGGATTTTCTTTATATTGCAAAGAATACTGGATTTTCAATAGAACAGGTTCAGGCTGTTAAATATTATGTGTTTTTCAGTAAACATTATTTAGGTGGTAACACAATGTCTCAGAGGTTTTATCCATCCTACGAAATGGCGGAGTCATGGAGACGGCTGTCTGAGAAGGGTGGTAGGCACATAGAACAACATGATGTCATGCTAATAAAACATGAGTTGTATGAAATGCATTTGTTAATATTAAATCCTAGAATGTCTCAGCATACAGCACATGAATTGGCATCACAAAAATATCCTTATGCAAGAATGGCAGATGAATACTACAATAAGAGAGGTCAATGAGTGATATGTGCAACAAACCAACTAGTGAGTGTTCTCACTGTATTTTAAGATTTAAATGTGAACGTGTGCTAAAGAATGGTGGATTCTATGTAAAAGAAGGAGATAAAAGGTATGAAAAAGTATGGGAACATAAAAGTAGTAACGGTAAGACAACATAGAGAGTACTGTCACTGTAAATATAATGATGTAATTGAAGCAAGAGCGATATTAGACTCAACTCCTTTTGATGACGAAGGTGCAGCGTATGCAAATGCGGACTTCTTAAGTGAAGCCATAGGTAGATGGGAACAAACACAAAAAGGAGAAGACACATTCTTAGATAAAAGAATAGAAATATTGGGAGGGTCACTATGAGTGAAAACATAAAAGATTTTACATTATTTCTACTATCAAAAGAACCTATATATTTTGGTAGTCACATTTATATCTACTTGAGTTGTAATGAAGACGATACTGTATCAGTCACCTACTATGTGACAACTGCAAGTGGTATAAAACCATACAAATCAATTACATTCTTGATGGAAACTCTTACTTCACGAGATTCTCTTGTTCGTATTATAACTGAGAGTAGTGTTCCTATTGATACTATTCTTATGAAATATAATAGAGACACGCAGGAAGTTGAAGAGTTTACAATAAACGGTAAACCAGTAGAGTGTTCGGATGAAAGTCATGGAACTTACCAGTATAAAAAAGACTTAAGTAAGATTGTCTTAACCTTTGACAAAGACTGGTATATGTCCTTAGACGAAAAGTATAAAAAATCTGTGAAAAGTAATTTTTTGTTTAGCAGGAAAACTGGATCATGGATAAGTCGTGCAAAGTTTCCTAACCTTTTATATGCTGAAAAAACAGCAACAGAGTTGGGGCTTACTAAGCTGGATGACGATGGAGAGGTAGTATCCTTTGAGGACCAGATGAAAAAGAAAGCCGACAAAGCCGAGAGACGTGCTGAAAGGTATCAGCAGTATGCAGAGAATGCAGAAAAGAGAGGAGAACATCTTCAGAGTGGGTTTCGTGAGGCAGCAAAAGATATAGCTTTCGTAACACAGCCAAATATCAACAGTTCGGGTGGTAGGGCTTTTACTAAGTATAGAAATCGTCTACTGGCAGCTTACGATAGGGGTATTGAAGAGTTCAAGAAGTCAGATTACTACAAAGACAGGGCAGCAACGGCACTTGTTACAGCAGATGAAACTAAGCCAACGGATAAGGCTTTTATATCCAGAAGACTCAGAGAGTGTGAAAAAACTATTTCAACCCAAAGAAAACACCTAGATAGGTATTACAGTTTCTTAGATAGAATTAACGGTGGCGAGGTAGTCAAGAAGTCTGGTGGGGCTTTAATGATAGCAGAAGATGTAGAATCAGCTATAGATAGGGTTGATGAGCTGTTAGATCGTGAACTCAGTAAGGTAGCATACTACTTAAAATGTCTTGATGATATAGGTGGAGTGATGTACTCTAAACAAAACATCAAGAAAGGGTACTTAATACAGCACTCTAGGTGGGGTAAATGCTATGTGGCAGGTACAGGACCGAAAAATTTCTCATATGTAATAGCTGAAGGTGGAGCAAAGGGTATGGGAGGCTACTCAGATTATGCTGAGATAGAAAGCATCATTTCTACGGAAGTAAATCTTCCTAAACATCCTTTTAAGGTAGGAGAAACATATTCGTGTGAAGTATGGAGCAAAGAAGAGTCACAGTATGTAACAAAAGAATACAAGGTCACAAAGGTAACAGATGAAAGGGTAACCCTTAAGTCAGGTACTGAGAGGGCTGTAAGCTATGTACCTAAGAGATTCAGCGATAGAGAATCTAAAACGGGGTACAGGTGGAAAATAGTCATATCAGAAAGTCTAAACGGTACTATTTATAGAAATGAAGATTAACGAGGAGGTGAAAAGATTTAATGTTGCTCTTAGAATGTAAAGAGTACCCATTACTAGAATCAGACGATTATAATTTTGCTTATTACAGGTTATCTCATGCCTGTGAAGTAGTAAAATCATCTTGGAGCAAATTAAAAGTATTGGAGATTCAGGAGGGTACTTATGCTGACTTCAGAGTACATACTATCTTTGAAGACTTTGAGTTTGACTTACCCCATAATTTTCTTGTACGTCAGATGTTGCATCTTAATAAAAAAGGTGCAAATAGAAAAGATATACACAATGAGTTTAAGTCAAAACTTAAAGTAGGTCTTACTCTGGAAGAAGCAGTAGTATATGTAGCAGAGCACACCATAGCCAAGTATTTAAGAGATAGTGCAATAGTATTTAACAAAGATGTATACGAAAAGGTAAAAGCACACAAAAAGTACAATTTTGAAGGAGCATTATATGTCAGTTAAATTAAACAATGGGTTAAATTGGATAAAGGATTTCTTTACTCCACGTGGTTCTCTGACAGCCAGGTTTTACAGAGTTGAAACTGAACCTGAGGGAAAGTATGAGTTAATGTACTCAAACTGTATGGCAAATATATCCATACTGTATATAGGGGATACAATACGCATAGGTAGTATTACATACTCCATACACCACAAAGACTATGATAAGCTTTTTATAGACCAGGCAAGGAGTATGTATCAGATTCCGAAGTATATAACCACCTTTATACTTTCATATTTCAGACAAATGTAAGTAAGAGGTGGTACTATGCTTGAGAAACTAATCAATGCAGTGGGAACTGTGTTTGTTGTACTAATATCACTTGCACTTATAGTAATAGTATTAGGGTTTATATTTGGAGTTATAGTGCTAGGCATAAAGGTATCAATCTTTCTATTACTTTTTGGTGTATGTTGTAGTATAGTAAGGAAAATCATGGATTGGTTTAGGTATCGATGACTAAAAGATATATAAGAAGTTGTCAAATTGAAAGTGTAAGTTTAGACTTACACGGTCGGGTATCTCCAGACCTTTCAAACTTATATTTACCAGAAAATAATAGGCATTATAAAGTAAGCGAAGAAGTAAAAAATTTAATACAATCCTTATATCAGAAACCACCTACTTGGATAACATGTAAGGTAAGTCTCTATATGATAGACGGGGTACATTTAAAAGAAAGCGAAGAATATAACGCTTTAAAATGCTTATGGTTATACTCATATAACGGAGTACAGGGTATCTTAAAGTCTATTTCCTATAACAATCTTACTATTTTTGATAGTGAGATAGAAGATATTTATTCATTTCTTGTAGAAAATAGGCAAGATTTAGTATCTTATTTTAGAAGACCCTTGTCTATATCAGTCAGATAGTGTATTATATAGGTGTATTGCAAGGGGGTTGGATTTTCTCCTGCTAATGCAAGTTTCTTGGTGTGGCGGATTTACTAACTTTTTCCTTAAATCCTCTTGCAATATACTTAAATGTGTGGTATACTTTTAAGTAGGTTAGGGTAGCCACCTAGCCACTACATACCATCTTGTTTGTTTTGCAAGTAGGTGGGTTTTAGTTTAGTGGTAAAACACCTAGTAATAGGAGTCAACAGTTCGATTCTGTTAAATCCATTCTCTCATCCGTCCACAAGGGGGTAAGAGAAATTATACGTCTAAATCATAGACAAACTCTTTTCTAGGTAGTCTTATAGCTCAGTGGTAGAGCAACCAATGTTAATTGGTATGTCTAGGGTTCGATTCCCTATAAGGCTATTCACAAATATGGCTAACTCGGTGAAAACACTGGCTGTCTCCAGTGCCGAGAAACGTAGCAATGTGCTGTGGAGGAGTTATGTAGGATACTATGTAATCTCCTGCATCAACTACATAGTGATATGTAGTTGGAAGAGGCGAACGTCTCAACAGGCTATGTTGTGGTTCATCATATTGAGAGATAAGGTAGAGAACTTTTCGAGTTCGCAATAGACGCCCCTGTGGGGAAGAATCCTAGTTAGGTAATGAGTTTGGAAGCCTTTACAAACCTAGGAAAATCCAAAATAAGAACTCTCGCCTTGAACTTCCGAAGTGTAAGGAAGGTATAAGAAAAGTTTCTCGTTAAAGTAGCGGTATGGCGATGTTATAAGAACACATACAGACTTGAAATCTGTAAATATTATCCGAATGACCCGTGAAATTTAAGGGTATCATCCCCTTGAGAGCTTTGTGTTTCGTGTATAAAACGAAACTAGGGTAAGATGCATCGGGTGCGCTCCGGTGTACGGACTTATCTTCTCTGTGACTGAAGAAATCTCGTGGTATGATGGATTATCCTGAATAAAAGGGGAGCCATATTTGTGTTTATGTACACAGCAGTGAGTCTGCTGAATAAAAAATCCTGTTAAACACAGAAGAGGTATGGTAAGTATGAGGAACCCTTGTACAGATTCCCCATAGACCCTTTTTTGAGACTATGTATAGAGGGTTTATGGGGGATATAATGTGTCGATAGTCCAATGGGTAGAGACGCAGGGAGAGCTCTCACTAAAACAAGATCCTGAAATGGTATAGGTTCGAGTCCTATTCGGCACACTTTTTGCAGGTTTACTCAAGTGGTTGAAGAGGGCGGTCTTGAAAACCGCTAGATGGTTAATAGCCATGCTGGGGTTCGAATCCCTGAACCTGCGTTAAATACCCATTAAATGGGTAAGTAAAATTCTATTTCTGTAAACAAGTTTCTATTTATTATCTTTAATTCTATTTTGTTATTAAAGATATGTTATACTGTATAGTAGTCAAGATTAAGGAGGAATGTTTATGTCGCAGAAACGTGCTGTAGAAGTAGGAATTGATAAGCTGTTGAAAAAGGCAGCAGAGAAGTTAGGTGTAAGTGGAAAATGTTTTTATAATGTTTTTCATCATGCTGAGGACGTAAGTAAATCTGGGGATTCTTATGTAAATACTATGCAGCTTCACTACAATGTGTATGTACCTACAGAGGTAAGTAAAGAGTTTGAGAAGTTAATCAATCCCATCTTATCCCAGGGTAAAATGGAAGTAGTAGAAACAGAATCCGGTGAAGCTTATGATAGCGTAAATGGGAAAGGAAAAACAATCTTAGGTTTCTTTCTTCATTGGCATCATCCAGATGGACCAGACGCAAAATATGCTATGGAAGATGCAGCACATGAAAAGGCTTTTTGCAATCGTGTAGGTGTAAAGTATGATGTTGCTCATGAGAAAAATCTTATGAGATTTGATTCCGGGGTATACCCTGAAACAGATTCTTCATCATATTTAACCAACATTAAATTTTAATTAACACATAAGTACCAATATCAACTACTACTAGCCTAGGACAATAGTAGTAGAGAGCTCTAAGAAGTCGATCTTCTACCTAGAGTGATTAGGTGTGCAACAGTAACCACAAGGAGTAGCTTCCAAGTTTAATTTCTGCGAATAAGGTGGCAGATGTATATTGGGCAAAGGTACTTGTTATTGATTGGCTCTATGGTGTAACTGGTTAACACATCGCCCTGTCACGGCGAAGAGTACGGGTTCGAGCCCCGTTAGAGTCGTTTCAGACTACTTTATTTGCTATATCAAATGTGCTATACTTTTAGTATAGGAGGTAAGTATTATGGAAAAGTTAGATAAGGTATTACAGAAAGAGGTAAACTCAAATAAAAAACTCAGCAAAAACTTTATTCAGTTTTTAAAAGATAGAAATAATGACTGTAAGTTATACGATGACTCCATAAAGGGTATAGAAAATAGAGTCTCTCAAACAGAGGTAACTATAAGGGATTATTTTCTTCAGATTTGCGGTAAAGCAATTGCTCTTATAATAGCTGTAAATCTTGGATTGGTTACTGGATTACTGTATAACTTGCCATATGGCAAGGTAATTTCAATCATTGCAGCCGTGGTAATGTTATCAATGTGCCTATTACTAGGTTACAGGCTTCTATGTTTGACAATGCCTGTTCTTCTATATAAAAGAGTCAAGAACTGTAAAGACAGTTGGCTGTTCCTTGTATGTGTAAACATGGGTATGTCGTATAAAGATTACAAGAGTATGGAATAAATTCTTTTCTATTCTATGGCTCTACATAGTAAAGGGGTAATGTAATGCATAATTTTACTTGGTTCGGAATTATGAATATCAGTAAGAAGCGAAGAACTGTATTTTTAAAAACCAACACTTTAATGGCTTCTTATTCTACTACAGATATTCTTTTAGAGTATAATTATAATAACCATTTACATCCATGGGTACTTGTTAACTTAAAAGGACAGATATTGGGTACAAATATACAAAATGTGCAGAATACTTTTGTAATGCAAGACTGCAACATTGCTGTTTCTATTGTTCAGGATATTGTGTATGGTCGTGAAATACCGAATATGCCACATATATGCCACATATAGAAGTTTTTCATTGTGAAAAGAAGTGAATTTATATATCTCTGGTTTTACTCAGTCCTAGAAAACAGTGTAGAACCAGCAGATAATATAACGGAATGTAGTTCAGTTTGGTTAGAACGCTAGTTTTGGGAACTAGAGGTCGCAGGTTCGAATCCTGTCATTCCGATTTTTACCCAGTCTATATGGCAGAGTTCGAGTGAGCAAACATGTCTCTGCAAAACTAAAACTATGTAGGAAGTATGTTACTTTTGATTTGCTCCAATAGATAACACCTACATTGAAAGCCTTAGTGAGTTTGTCAGTAACCACCTATGTCTAGGTTGTAGAAAGTGTTACAGGCTGGGTTCAAGGCTTTCTTTTGTTATATAAGAAAATGTAAGAGAGGGTAATCTATGCAGGAAAAGGATTCGGGTTCAGATTACCAGAAGAGCGTAATCTGTATAGTGTTAAAGACATAGATAAGAATGACAAATTTATATTATCAAAGAAACAAAATATATCTTCAGTCTTGTGGACGCTCTATCAAATATACTATATTCTGATTACCAGACACAAGACAGTGAAGACGGTTTTAACTTAGCAGCATGGACTGTAGGATGCACTGTGAAAAGGGGCTGTAATCCAGTAGAGGTATATGTGAGTGACAGCCTACTCTATTCAAGATGGGAATACGGGTATTTCCAGAGAAATATGAAACGGGTAAGGAGCATATGTTAATTTGGGCTATTCCAGCTTTATTTCTTTGTGCTTCTATTTTTATTTCTGCTTTAAACGCTTTATAGAGGTAAATAACAATGAGCTTAACTCAGCAGCAGCTATGTGCTATCCAGTATGCAGAAAAATATGGTATTGTGAACTACAGCCTAAAAGGTTGGGTATTCACTTATAATGTTTCTTATCCTGGCTATCTATCTTCTCCGAGATATACAATTCAGCACAGGGTAGATTTAAGAACTTATGAAGAGATTAGTACAAGGGTACTTAATCGTTATGATCCTAAAGGGGAGGCTAATATATGAGTAAATTTATTTGGGTAAACAAATCTAAAGACGATGTCATGTTATACCCTGATGTTGCGAGATGTATAGATGTAATCAAATCATCAACTAAGGATTTTGATAAAATATTTTCAATAAAAGTCTTAAATGCATCTCCAGAAAACAAAGGTACAGTCATCTTAGCAGAACATATAAGAGAATCCAGCAAAGAGGATATTGAATGGGACTGTGAGATATTATGTAGTAAGTTTGAAGACATCTATTTAGGTCTTGATTATTTCTCATTTGGAGAAGTAGTGGAGAACGGGGTACTGTTTAATTTTGAGGAAGATGTATATGCTACATTTTGGGATGATGTCTTGTTATATAAACTTGTAAACACAGGGTATCCAGTAGACTTTGATGCTCCTTTGAATAAAGTAAAAGACATGGTAAGTAAGGTCTTATCTGTTTATCTAAAGGATAGGGGTATTACCAAAGTCAGTAAGGGTGACCTGACTATCCGTAAAGGTGAGAATTACTTGGTATATCATCTTAAATGTGTAGATAAAAATACTGCTGTGAAGTTGGCAACAGATTTTGGAGATTTTCTGTACTCTGATACTCTTGAGTCTACATTCAGTGGTGATCCTTTAAAGGATCTGCTTATGTCCTTTAGAGATACAATGGAAGACAAGTTCTTTGATAGGTTTGGTTTTGTAGATGACAACGGTGAGGTAACACTTACAGGTTGTGTATTCACCAAATAATGGTGTTAGGTGCCATGGAGTAATAGGTAACTCAGGGGACTGCTAATCCCTCCTACATTGTTAAGATGTAGTCCAAGTTCGAGTCTTGGTGGCACCGCTATTATATTTAATTGTGTTTTCTTTTATTTAATATATGGACCATTAGCTTAGATGGTGAAAGCAACCGGCTCATAACCGGTAGACCATAGGTTCGAGTCCTATATGGTCCATTTTTAAGGAGTTTAGTATGAATACAAAATCAACAATTAATCTGTTAAAGAAGGAGTTAAAGTATCATAACCATACAGAGAATTTCTACAAAAACTGTAAGGTAATGGGTATTCCTTACGAAGAGCCTGAGAAGTATATATCAAACGAGGAAGTACATAACAGATTGATAGTTCCTTACTATTCAGACCTTTCTTTTTGGATACTCATAACTTTTCTTATTGTAAACTCAAATCTTTGGAATAGCATAGGGGTATATACTCTATTCATACTAAATATCTTGTTTTTAATCATGATATTTAAGTATATAACACCAATAGTATTATACTCTATAAATATAAAGTATACTAGATACCTGCTTCTTGGGCTACCTAAGTTGTTTGTAGGTAATGTATTATTATATCGACTAGAAATAGGTACTTTACACTTAGAGAAAGGAGAAAACTACATTGGAGAGCACAATTTTAAATGATATAGCCACACTACAAAATGTGGTACAGGGTATTAACGAAGACGAGAAACGGTCAGTAATTCTGGAGTTTGCTCGTAAATATTCTATATCAGAGTATAAAGCTGAGCAGATAGCACGAAATGAGATACCTGTTAAAGACATGGTAGCAGCTTTATCAAAATACTCATAGCAACTTATAATATCTCTTTTCTTTGACCTTTGATTATGTTAAAATATTATAAAGGTCTAAGAAAGGAGATATATTTATGTGTAAATATAAATTATATATAGATATAGACTCCAAAATTTTTAGATTACAAGAGAGAGTATTACGATGTATGTGCAGATATAGAGCTTGCATACTACAATAGTAAATTAAAATGCAACTGATTCAAAACAAAGTGTCATACTTTCTAATATTTAAAAATTGAGGAGGTATATAGATGACACCACAACAGCAGTATCAATTAGATTTCGCTAAAGAGGTTTGCCCAGAAGGGTATAAAATCATATCACAACATTCTGAGTGGAGTCCTGAAGCTATGAATTGTGTATGGTCTAAGATAAACAAAGGAGAGGACCTTGAAGACTTCTTTAAGTTCTTACCACATTCAGGCAAGGATGATAGTGGATTATTGGGTAGGTTTGATAAGATTTTGGCATTCTCAGTAGTCTCAGAAATATCTGGTGACAGACAAAACCAGTTGATTGCAAATCCGGCAGAGACCTGCATAACATATGCAGAGTTGAATCCAGAATGCTCTGATTTAGAGTTAGTATTTAATACTCTAATTCACATATTTAAAATAAAACCTTCAACTGGTAGGGTAAAATTATCTGAATGTATTTCAAAAAATACATTATTATCTACATCTCTTATGTCAGAGGGTATAACAGAGGCAAAGGTAATATTAGATAACCTACATCAGTTAGACAATTCTGAGTATGCTCTGTCAATTATCTACTCTGCCGATGACTGTAATATCCGTGGTAATCAGTTAATATATGCGTTGGAATATTGTGGTGGCGATTACTCACTGCTATATAAAAAGTTAGGTTGTAGAGACTCAACTATGATATCCTACATAAATCAATGCATTCAGCTTAACTGTAACTTCTTAGCAGACGGGTATACACTACCTAAAGCTGTATCAGACGGAGCTTCTTTCACAGAAGGAAGAGGTTTCAACCCACCTGTAAATTGTAAAATTCTAAAAGAAGACAACTTCAACAAAGGTATTAAACCTCTAGAGTTAGACTACTCAATGCTAAGTATCAATAAAACAACCTCTCTTGAAATGGGCATGAAAATCCTGCATAGTCTAGGCTTTGAGGACGTATATAACGAAGAAATCCTGGATTTGAATGGTAAACCATATGTATCATTCTTGGACGACGGTGCTTGCAATAACATAATTCTTCATAACCCGTCAAATGGTAGTTTAGTTGTTATAGACTGTGCAACAGTGGGTAACATATTATTTGGTGGTATGAATATAATGATACCTATAGAAGAGGAGAACTATTTAGATTTCTTCCAACTGGCTGAGGTAAATCGTGTGGAAAACAACCCTAAAAGGGTATGTGTGGCTCTATTAGGTGGTGAAGATTACATAGAATCTTACAGAACAATAGTAAGCCAGATTTCAACTCATAATCCAATACCAACAACAGAATTAGGATACAACCCTCACAATGGTATTCAACTACCAGAAAAGTATAAGTTTAGGTTTACAACAAACCGAGACTACAGACATAGGGATGTACAGGTACTATGCCAGGTATCAAATTCAGACTTCAGGTACAGTCTTGAAAAGATGATAAACATTTTAAACTTTCCTAACATATATAGGACTTTACCAGAGAATAAAAAGTTTCTGTATAAGCCATATATTCAAGACATGTATAAACAGGGTATGAAGTATGGGTATGTAGGCTTAGACATCTCTATGAACTCAGCTTGTATAGGTATAGCATCTTGTTACTTAGACATACCATCATCTGAGATAGATAAGTATGTAGAAGGCTTAGTTTCAAGATGTAAAGAGTATACCTCCTCTGTCAGTGAAAGAATGTTAGCGGAAATCAAACGCAACAAAGATAACTTCTATGGTAATAGTAAGTTAGTTCAACACGTAATAGAGGAGTTTGATATACCTGTAAAACGCTCTCCATTAGTAAATGGCGATGATCGCAAGAAAGAAAAATCTCTTAACTCATTTTACAAACAACTACAGCCAATATCTAATATGGCTATTAAATGCAATATGTACGGGTATGCAAGATTACTTGAACATCAGGGAGACATACAATTATTGGGAAGTAACTTTTCAGTAATTTACAATTCACACGGCGCATACTGTACGGGTAAGGCAACTGTAATTCCAAGTAAATACTGGAGTCAGACCTTAAAGAAAACGGTAAGTGTACTTACCAAGACATACAAACAACCAATTAAAGAAATAAGATTCCCTTTAAAGCAACGTTTTACAGACATAAAAATCTCTCCACACCCAGAAGAAAAAGGATCTTATTTAATAGAGTTGCAGTAATAGGTAAAAACTGGTACAATATAAAGAAAATATAATACTTAGGAGGAACAAAAAATGACAGTAGTAAAAAAGTTAATATTGAGTGTGTTTGCTGTAATACTCTCAATCGTATGGGGTGTACAGGCAACTGGTCTGTTGGGAATGCTGATTTCCAGTCTCAACAACTATGATGCCACTACCAAACTCATCATCGGAATTTCAATAGTGGTGTCTCTGGTAGGTCTGTATTTTGTATGGTCAGGAAGACTGTCATACAAAGACGATAAGACAATAACGTTTACCAAACGGGTATGTGATGCCTACTTCTTATCATTAATTCTGTTGGTACTTTTGTACATGGTAGTTGTAGGAGATATCAAGTATGTACTGCTCTTTGAGGTAGTAGTAACGTGGGTAATCTGGTTTTTTATCCGGTCATGTATTTCAAAGGAGCTTGAAAGATATCAGAAAAAGACAGCAAGTATTGAAACAGACGCTGTAACAGTAGAAGACAGTACGGGTGAGGAAGAGGAGAAGTAGGGCACTCGTTACCAACTTATAATCAGGTTGTAGCAGGGTGTAGAGACCAACTCTATATCCTGCTTTTTACCAGAAACAGGAAGATTCTATAATACTAGACATAGAGGTCAAGAACTAGCTTAAAAGAAGAGGTTACTAATCCAAAAATCACAAGCAAAGAATTTTAGAGATGATATGGGGTATATTTTATATCATGTCATATAAATATAAAAAGGTAAAAGAGTTAGTTAAAAGAATTGAAGAACTAGAAGAGATGCAAGATTATAAAGAATAAACTACTTGTTTATCTTATTAATTTATGGTATAATATTATTAATATAGAAGAGATATAATGTATGTTTGTAAGAAAGGGGCATATAAATGTTTAAGAAAAGAGAGATAACTAAAAAAGTAAGATTTAAGATTGCAGATAAAGAGTTAGTGTTTATAAATGCTACACCCTTTTACAGGTACTTTTTAAAAAGTGAGTCCGAAGGTTTATCTATTTATACTAAACCTGAATTAGTTAATACCAATACAGAGTTTTCTTTAAAAAGATTTATACCATCAGATGAGGAAGTAGACAAGTATGCTCCAAAGGGTAGTAATAAGGTATTCACTTGTTATGTAGATGCTACTGTAGTCTATCAATCATCTATTTGGAATAAAAAAATTATTTCTGTATTCATTGAAGGAGAAGACATATTTGATAAAGAACATAAACGGTAAATAATATAGGAATGTGGGCTTAGGGGTAGACATCGTCTAAGGAGCTGGGAAGGTGTAGCGTACTGCAAAAACTTATCCTAAGCAGTAATTCAGCCTGTGGAGTAAACAGATGCTAGTATGTATTCCTAGGATAGTATCCTATGGGTATTAAGTAAAAGCCGTGTAGGGTAAGATGTGTCTTTTACAAGGCTAGGATATCGCCGTTAGACCATTTGGTGTCGTAACACACCTATATATTATAATTAAGTAAGTTGGAGGTCGCTCATGTCATGTATAGTTATGTTGATAAAAATGGTAGGCAAATTAAATCTGGGTATATGATATCCATAAGTGGTAATAAACCAGAAATGGTTTATTCTACAGTCGATCAGTTTGGTAGAAAGGATTTAAGTGTAAATGCATCTAATGAGGATTATTTGAAGAATCACCCAGACGCTACTAGACAGTATTATAGCTTAAGTAACTTTACTAATTCAGATATAGAAATTGTAAAGAGACCACTTTGTAAATGTAAGGACCCTAAATGCTATGGATGTTATCTTCTGTATCCAAAAGAGTTTCAAGGTCAAAAGATAGAAGAAATAAAGAAAAGAGAGAAGCAGAAAAATCCTGGTTGTATTTTCAAGTTAGTCGACAGTAATATAATTGCTCCTGAAAAGTGTAAAGAATTGCATGTGTTGGATAGTTAATATCCTATAGCAGATGAGAATCTGGGTACTTTTCTCTTTAGATTTAAGAAAGGTAAGCTCTTCGTATAAGACTTATTGCGAATCCTATTGTAAGAATAAGGAAGCATGGATAGGAGTAGATAAGCCTCATTTTAAAAGTAGTATAGTCAAATCTCATGGTGTAAGTACATCGTCTTTGGCTAAAAATTTGAATCCAGTTTTAAATTTTTTGAGAAGAATAATATTCCTTTATCTCAGATTATTTTTAAGGTGTCTGATGAAATTATACAAAAGGAATCTGAAGGTAAGTATTTTGTTAATTCTTCTGAAAATACTGCAACAGTTTATATGGCACTTGGTGAGTCTGAAGATGATGAAGGATTTACATTTGCTGTATTAATAGTATAAATAAGGAGTTGTACTATGAATAAGTGTGATCGCTGTGGTAAACCTATTGTATATAAGGGCTTAACTAGTAAAATAGAAGCTAGAAAAACAAGGTTAAAACCAGTATTAAGTATTATAAGTATATGGAATGGAGGGGTAGACCCTTATGCTTATACTTCTGAAAACATTGAATTATGTACTAAGTGTACTCAGAAGTTTAACGAATTTCTAGAAGGAGTATAATTATGTTCTATAAAAAAGTAAATATAAAAATGTTGATAGAGAGTGGTCGTCTCATATATGATAATAATATTCCCTTTAAGGTTTATACTTTAAAATCAGAAGATGGCAAGTTCTACTTTAAATCTATTCCTGAACCAACTAAGTTGTATTTAGGAGTTTATAGAGATGAAGGAACAGTTGGTAAGTATACTAATTTTAGCGATTTTGATGGTCATTTACTACCGTCTTATGTTGATTGTATGGTTACTTATAATATCCTCACAAAAAGAATACTTTCTGCTAAAATTGACAATATAGAGGTGTATAAAGTTAGACAAAAATAGATAAGTGGTATTGTATTGAGCTGTAAATAGTGTTATACTATATTTGTTAGTTAAGTAGGTATGACGAAACTGGGAGACGAGGATGTAGAAAGGTTTGTTGATTTTTTAATCTTTGTGAAATTGGTCAGACGCCAAGAGTAGCTTGTGATATGGCTAAGAGTGTATAATATTAAATAAAAAAGGAGGGCAGTTAAGTGGGCTTATTAGATATAAAGGATGGTATTGCTTTTTTTGACTCTAAAAATAACAATCGAATATATTCCTTTAAGCTGGATAGTAAAAGTAAAGAGGTAGTATACAGTGATATTACTTTATTCTTTTTATTGAATGTAAAAAGAATTGCAGGATCAAAGGTCGAGTTTACAAGAGTGGTAGAACATTCTATAGATAAAAACAGGCATGTTGTATTTAACTTTAACTATGATATGCCAGAATTTGAAGACTGGGTATGCAAGGGTATTTTACATTTAGAAAGAACTACAAAAGGTTATAATGTACCATTATCTGTATCCCCTGAACTTGTAGACTCTTTGTTTAGCTATGATACATTTATAAATTATAACCCATATTTAAATGAAGCTTTCAGGGGTGAATATAAGGAAGAGAAGTGTGAGGTATGTCAAAAGGATAATGGAAAGGTACATTTAAATCAAAAAGGTGCTTTGTATGTAAATGGTGAGAAGGTTCTTGATAACTGTATCAGATGTCCTAAATGTGGAAGAGAGTTAAATTCACCTCTTTAAACAAGTGAAAGAGGGGTAGTAAATAGTATCATTTCTTTTGTAAACCTATTTTGTTATTTTATAAATAATGTTATACTATATATTAGTTAAGCAGGTATGGCGGAACTAACAGTCCACCTTATCATATGTAAGGTTTTAAGGAAGTTTCCTCAACCGATGCAGGCTGTGTCAAGGGAGAGGTCGAAGGTAACACCGAGTGAAGTGGCGCAATCTGCGATACGTCAAGCAGTTACTTAAAGGGTATAGCAGATGACAGCCAGGAAAGACTGGCAATACATAAAAATAGATGCGGAATATTGAAATCTATAAGAGTTAATCTTACCGCAGAGATTTATAGAACTCTTATGGTAGGAAGAGGCAATTTAATGTGTCGGGTGAAAACGTTGTTGAAAAAACCGTAAAAACCGCAAGTTAGTTAATTTGTTTTAGTATTTGAGTAAAGGGGTAGAGACATGAAGGACAAGGTTGTTAAATTTGATGAATGTGCTAATGAATATTCATTTGCATTAGACGCAAATACAAGAACAGTAGTCTATAGTGATACTATGAAGAAGTTCTTGTCAGATATCAAAAAGGTTATTCTTTCCGGATCTCCTATGACAAGGAAATTAGAGCACTCTAAGGATAAGCAGAGATTTGTAGATTTTTCATCCTATAGTATGTGCGATAAATTTATAAGTTACATCTGTGAAGACTTACTTTCTCTTGAAATAGTAGGGTACTGTATGAATACTTTCGTATTTAATGTACCTGTAGAGTTAAGTCTTAAGACTTTAAATAAAGCCTATGACTATGATACAATTATTAAACTGCTCAGTTATGGGGATCCAGAGACATATATAAATAATGATGTCATTGGAGAAGAGGTAGTGCCTTGTGACCTTTGTATTGGTGGCAGTGATAGAGATAGGTTTGATTTAAAGACTGGTAATCTCTATATTGATGGAAAGCAGGTATTATTCGGAATGAGCTATTGTCCTAAGTGTGGAAGAAAGGTAAACAACATCGAATAGATTAGTACCTTTGCAGATATGGCGGAATGGCAGACGCGCCAGATTTAGGATCTGGTAGGGTAACCTGTGTGGGTTCGAATCCCATTATCTGCATTCACACCTTATCAGGTGTGGGTAATTTTTCCTTTTTATACAGTAGATAGGTTTATTTAAAGTCTATCTACTTGTAGTAAAAGAAAGAAGGTGTGTTAATGGTAGAATTTAAAAACATCAAGGTAGAAAATGGGTATATTTATGCATCTGAGACAAATTTAATGACTGGCGAAACAGCACACATAAAGGTACACATCACTAACGATGAGTGTTACACAAATCCTACAAACCTGTCTGTACCTATGAGAAGGGCTATTTGGAACCTTCAGCTTAGGTATAAGAAAAATAAGAAACTTAGTGACTGTGAGACAATAAACTGGGGGTAGGTATGCAACAAAAGATAAGTGGTGGTCTTGTAAGGGGGACTCAAAGAGAGATAAACTACACAGAGAAGATGTATGAGCAAATAAGAAATAGGCGTACTGACTATTTAATTGTAGCTAAAAACTCTGGATTTAGTATAGAGCAAGTTCAAACAATAAAGAACTATTTATTCAAAGATTTTCATTATCTGAATAACAGTACAATGGTGTCCAGATTTGACCCTACATATGAAATAGCAGAGTCATGGAGACGTCTATCTGAGAAAAGTGGTAAGCATATAGAAAAACATGATATATTACTTTTATATCATGAGCTGTATGAATTACAATTATTGCTATCGAGCCCTGAAATGTCCCAAAATTTGCTCATAAACTTGCAAGCGTAAAATACCCTTATGATACAGAGTCAGAGAAATATTATAGAATGAGAGGTCAGTAGCATATACAGCAACTTTTAGAAAGGAGAAATATAAATGAGTACGATTGATTATGACGACATTGTTTGTCCTCATTGCAATCATATTGGTGTACTTCCAGATGGTGGATTTGACTGGGTATGCCCTGAATGTGGTTATGAGGGTACATTAGGCGAAGACGAAGAGAATGGAGATTATTATGGATTTTTCCTATTTGAAGACGATTTTGACTAGTTAAATCCTTTATTTGATGATGACGGATTCTCTAGTCAGGGTTGGGATGACGAGTACTAAAAGAATATCAGGCTTCTTATAAACCAGGAGCCTGATATTTTTCATGTTCATTGTAAAATCTGCCATAATATGTTAATATATAGTAAAAGGAGGTTATTTTATGAAGATTAGGTATTTAGTGGCAGGTCTTTTAGGTGCTTCAGTGATTTCTGGAGGCGGATATTTAGGGTATCACTACTATCAGAATCCTACGATAGATTTAGGAAAAGGTACATTATCTATAGAGTATGGAACGTCAATGTTTGATGCCAACAAACTTATAGAAGATAATGTAAAGACTCCTGAAGCACAGGTAGAAAAGATATTTGGAGATACTGGAGATTATGCTCCAGTTGGTAATTATATAATTCCTGTATCTTTTAGAGATACAGAGGTAACCTTTAACGTACACATTGTAGATTCAACTGCTCCAGAGCTGTCTGTAGACCTCGAATCCTTGCAGAAGTCATATGACAACGGGTATGTCACAGAAAATACCTTTATGGAATACACAACCACAAATGATTTAAGTAAGTTTGATGTATCTGTAAAATTCCCTGAAGGTTTCAATAACACTGTAGCAGGTGACTACACCTGTACAATAGAAGCAAAAGACATATATGGCAATACCAGTGATGTAGATGTAAACTTCTCTATAAAAGAGCCGGCAAAAGACTCAGGTAACACCTTAAATATAGATTCCATAGGGGTATCTAGTGCAAGAATAGGGGTAGGAGACGACCAGGACGCCGTAAATCAGTATGATATACTCTTAATGAGTCAATTCAGCACTCCAGGAAGCGGTGAACCAATTCTTATGGCAGGTCATAATACTAGAAGTTTTGCAGACTTGTCAAAAGTAAAAGTTGGAGACATCATTACTGTGAATTGGAATGGCACTAACTACTCTTACAAGGTGTCTTTCAGTGGTATCGTGACAACAACTGGTTCTGACCTATCAAATAAAGAGACAGGCGAAAACATGATTGAATATTCCGGAAGAGAAGTATTACAGATGTATACCTGTTACAAAATATATGCAGATAATGAAAGGTGGATGCTCAAGGCAGATCCTGTTTAAGTTTTATAAGGAATTTTATAGTATTTTAGGAGGTACAACAAATGAAAAAATTAAGCAACTTTGAGAAAAAGCACATCTTATTAGGACTGCTATTAATGTGCGGTTCTATAATCTTCTATGTAATCTGTACAAAAGGTATAGGTTCTGTATCAGCTTTTAGAATTTTCTTCCCAGTATTTTGGGGATTATATACAATAGTATCTATTGTATATATAATTATGACTTCTTGGTTGAAGAAAGGCGAGGACATAGAGATAACCGAAGAGGACCGTTCTAAAGAGGTATTAAAGCGAAGATTCTTGCTGATATTAAATATTGCAACTGCCATCACAATGGTAATAGGGTATCTGTCAAGCACTGTTAAGAATGCTTCAATCCAGTATGCTACTTATCAGCCGTTAGCTTGGACTCTTGCAATGTGTGTAGAGATTTTTATGTATGTTATTTATCTGTTCAGAGAAGAGAAGCCTGAGGTAATCGAAGAACCTGAGGTGGTGAAATCAGAAGGCGTCCAGATAGTATCATACGAAGAAGCTATGCGTATTCTTGAAGAACACGGGTATGAGATTGAGTCAAAAGAAGATGATGGTGAGAAAGCAGATAAAGACGAAGTAATAGAAGCCCAGGAAGTAAAAGAAAAGTCAGAAGAGCCTACAGATGAGGATAAGTTGAAAGAAAAGCCGGGTACTGAAGGAATTGAAGAGAAGCAAACTCTTCCTGCGGTACAGCAGACGGGTACTCCAGCAATGGGTATGAAGAAATCCAAACACAAACGTACATACAAGAAAAGAAGTTAGAAAGGAGTTTAACATATGCAAAAGTATACCATAGGTGTAGACGAGTTTAACTCTGAGAATACTGGAAAGCTACTCTCTGTAAGAGAGTTTTCCAGTATTGAAGATGTAGCAACTCTATTAGAAACCTTTGAACTTGCCTTACAGGAAACTACATCAAGGCATATAGTAGATGTAGTTGAGAACAGAGACAAGTTTTATTTCTTTGTAACAAGTGTAGATGGTGACAGTCAGTTTGACTTCTATGCTTTCTTGAACTCAAAATATCATGGAGAGGTAGAAATAAATCCTGTAAATGCAAAGTTCCTATTCCCTCTAAGCAAGTCCAGAGGGGTATATGATACAGACTTTGACGAGATGGAAGAATCAACGGGTAACGTAGAGGAAGACGCAGCAACAGGCTTCATGGACGAAGACGAACTGGATGCTATTGTATCCGGAGAGCATCTTCAGTTACTGTATATCAAAACCTCTACAAAAATTCCAATTACTTCTGACGGTGTGGTAATAGGTCGCTCTTCAAAAGAGTCCTCTTTTGTAATAAGAGGTAATGGTAATGTATCCAGAAAACACGCAAAGGTATTCTCATCTGACGGAGAAGCCTTTATAGAAAACTTTACTCCACCGAATGGGACTTTTATTAACAATTTAAGAATGTCTAACGGAGAGACAAAACGTATCGAAAAGGATGACGTAATCCTGTTAGCAGGAGAAGAGTTTAAGGTGGTGTAAGTCTATGAACTTTATGTATTTTTTCAACGGAGTGCAGGTAACACGGTTTCAGGCAGCCTTAATGTTGTCAAACTTCTACTGTGGAGACCCTGAATACCTGATGGTAACAGTGGAGACTGAGGCAAGAGAGTATCTTGTTTCTACTGGAGAGGTTACCTACTTTGATAGATCGGGAGTAGCACTGTCTTGGGCATAGTGTAAGAGGGTATTAAGATGTCAAGAAGTTATAAAAGATATCCAATATTAAGACAGGAACGGGTACACAAGAAATCCTGGAATCGCTCTGTAAGACGAAAGAAAGTTAGTTATTCTCTTAGGGGTTCTCAGTACAAGAAAATAAAACCTAACTGGAATAGTTGGAGTTATATGTGGACAGAGGGTGACGCAATAAGAAATTACTCTCCATCAAAAAGATTTCCAACTTTAAGTAGTTGGTTAATCTACTGGAAACGGTGCTGTTTGTGGAAGTAAATAAAATAATAAACTATTGCATGGGCGAGTTTACACAGTTTAACTCGCCTTTTTCATAGGTATTCTTTGATTTTCTGTCCTGCGGTGTGCCTGCCGTATGGTATGGGTTGCCCGTGTGGGCTTCTAGACCGCCCTGTATGCGGTTTTTTCCGTGTTAGGGTGTAGTTGCTCGGATTTGCGGTGTAGGCGGTTCTAGGGGCGGTTTTGGGGCTTATAGGCGGTAGTGTGGTTTTGTCTTGTTTTGGTTGGTGGTTGGTATAGGTATCAGAGATACTTTGTAAGAACTAAACAGATTTATTAAAATATGTAGCTACTAAAGGAACGGTGTTAAAATGGAGGTGTTTATATGGCAGCGAGAGGTAGGTATTATTTACAGGGTCAGGCTATTACGAAGACTGTAGCAGGTAGAATTTTGGGGTCATGTTACAGGATGCCTCAGACAGCAGCTACTAATCAGTTTGAGACTCTTGCAAGAAACTACTTCAGATGTAATCCTATGGCGACATACTATGCTGATGCAGCAACGGGTATTGCATATACAAGAGCATAACAATTAGGAGGGTGTAGTGAAATGAATAAGGTTGTAAAAGGATTGTTAGCTTGCGTTGTAATTGGTGGAGTAGCAGTAGCAGGGTCAACGGGGTATAAATATTATGTAGAATCTCAGTCAGAGGTACTTTCTCACCTAAAATCTTATAACGTTGTATTAGAGTGGGGCGAGGAAGTACCTCAAAATTTAGACTACTATGTTGAGATGTCAGATATAAACAGCAGATATGCTGATACATCTGACTTCAGTGTATCCTGTGATGGTGAAGTAGATTCAACAACAGGTTACATAAATGTAGGTTCTTATAACATTACATTAACCTGTTGTGACGAAAAAGAAGTAATTCCTTTAGAGATACAAGATACTACTAAACCAACAATAGCTTACTTAGGCAACAAAGACTCTATCACAGTAGTAGAATGCTCTGACATCAACTATAAAGACCTAATATCAGCCTATGACAAAGTAGGTGACACTCAGTATCCTATTTCTAAGTTAGAAATATTAAGTAATAACATAAACTTAAGTATACCAGGAGAATACCAACTCGTAGTACAAGGAGAAGACTCACACGGTAATACAAATACTCTTGATTTAGCTGTAAATGTACTATCTGTAGAAGAAGCCTACTCCAACGGGTACTCACCAGAAATTGGTATTTCAACATCAGAAAAGTATGAAGAATACAAGAAAACTCAAGATATAGCAAAACTACAGGACGAGAAAAATTTAGAAAACAAAGAAGACATTCCTAAAGAACCTGAAGAATACAAGAAAACTCAAGATATAGCAAAACTACAGGACGAGAAAAATTTAGAAAACAAAGAAGACATTCCTAAAGAACCTGAAGAATAGGAGGTAAAACTATAAATGACTATAAACTCACTAACTGATATAGGTGTAAAAAGAGTAGAAAACCAGGACAATTACTGGTCAGCCCTTTTAAATGTAGACGGCATAGAAGCCGGTGTGGTATGCCTATGTGATGGCATGGGTGGAATGAATAATGGTGGTCTAGCCAGCAGAATAGTAGTAGAAGCGGTAAGAGACTTCTTTAAAACCTCAATAGACTTTACAGAGCTCAGAGAAGTTCTCCAACAGGCAAATTCAACCATATACGAGATTGGTTCTGACGAGAAGTTGCCAATGGGTACTACATGTACAGTACTATTCTGCTATAACGGAGAATACAAGATACTTCATGTAGGTGATACACGTTGCTACTTGCTTAAGAGCGATAGCTTTGAACCACTTACCACAGACCACTCAGCTCTTAAGAAGTACAACATAACTCGTCAAAAAGACGAGAAACTGTATAACAAATATAAGAATAAGTTAATCAGATGTATTGGTGCAAAACCTCAGGTAGTTCTAGATTACCTTGAGGGTACTTACCAGGAGGGTGATACCTTTTTTGTATGTTCAGATGGTCTATGGCATTACTTAGATGACTATGATTACTATGCAGAAGAACTATTTGATTTGCCAGAGCTTATTAAAAAGTGTATTAACTCTGGCGAAACTGACAATATTACAGCCGGAATATTAAAAATATAATAAAACGGAGGATGAGAGTATGAGTACAAGTATAATACTTTGGATAGAGGGTATATTACTGATTTGTATAGCACTTAAAACTATAAAAACTATCGGCAAGATAGCTTTTCTGGTGATTTTGCTGATTGCGATAGTCTCCTTAATCTCAGGGGGAGTAATATTGGTATAGAAGAGGGACACTATGTATATCAAGATAAAAGGTTACGAAAACTACATAATCAACAAATTTGGAACAGTAAAACGCAAGGTAGACGGTCTATGGAAAGAGGTAAAATCTACATACGACAGCAATAAGCGATATAAGATTATAACACTCTGGAAGTGTGGTAAACGTAGAACCTTTATGCTACATAATCTTGTAGCAGAGAACTTCAGTATTTCAGTAGAGGACGCTAAGCGATCCTGCTACTATGGGTACACTCTTACTCCGGGTGCTAAGGAGAATGTAAGGGACTTTTTACTGTCTGCAATAGCAGAACGTGAAAAGCAGGGCAAGGCTGAAGAAGGTAGATACCTAAGAGACTGCTTGGAGGTGATAAAGTAGTGAAGAAAACTATAACAACTGTAAATGGCAATCAAACAGTAAGATACCAATTCTCTGCAGCCGAGAAAGAAGCATTAGCAGGGTACATACCAGTAGACCCTTGTAAGAGTTGCCCAACTAGGGCAGGTTGTTGTGGGTGTTCTAAGGAGACTCAGTATAGCGAGTTTATGAATACTAAGTTCTTTGGTGATAGAGCTTTAATATTCTTAGCAAGCCAGATTGCTTCTGCAAGACAGATGAGAATGAAGATAGAGAAGGAAAAGAAAGACTTAGATGCTTATGTAAGTTCTCTTCCAGCTCAGGTACAGAGTTATACTAAATATTTTACATAGTAGAGGTAAACAATATGATTTTACAAGGTGAAAATGTACAGAAAGGCGACATACTCTGGCTACACATACATATGATAAGTGGATGGCTTCCCGTAAGACAACCAGTGGTATCGGTAGACAAAACGAGTTACAGAAAACATGAAATAGTAGTATCCTATAAAGGGGTATCTGGTATCCATATCTCACTTGGCAACATCTACAAAATAAATGTCTTAAACAAGGCTAACACCAAAAACATAACTCTTTTTGGCGAGAACTACAGATTCAGTAAAGACTCTATTAAGATAGACGGATTAAACTATCTAGTAAACGGCATAGAACTAAACGGGTATGGAGAGATATCTTTAAAGATAAATAAAACATTGATTCCAATAGAAAGTCTCCCACAGCATAACGTGTCAAAAGTATCAGACACCAGCAGCACTCCAACATTACTCCCGGGCTTATACAACAGACGCCTGATACAGGGTAGCTCAGGTAACTTGATAGGATTAAACCTGGGGTATTACAACCAACAGACCTTAGCAACACTCGAAGAAGCTTTAGCCTTTGTAAAGAACTTAAACGATGGAAAATCAGCCTACAGGTTATCAAAAGTAAACAAAGAATCCATGAATATTGGAATGGTACACCAGTATGTCGTAGTACCTGAGATATTCCGTAAATTCTCCATAACAATACCTAAAGGATTTTCTATCGAACCGGGAGAATATACAGGGTATGGCTTTGCAAACCATAAAAACTCAGAGAATCTCAGAAACCTAATATGCAAGTCCTATTCTCCAGACAACTTCTTGAAGCTATTAAGGGATGCTCCACCCGGACCGAATTTTGTAGGGTTCTATGATTGGAAAGTCGGTTGGTTTTACATTTTGATACACCAAAACAACAGTTTCCTACAAGAAATAGAACCTGCTATGTCAAAGCGTACCCTTGCGGTAACAACAAAATACAACGGGTTAGCAGGAATGAATATATTGTTATTAGATAAACTATTTAGACCCGAGGAGTTGCGGTATCTGCGTAAACTTTAGAATAATAAAAGGTGGTGGTCACTTTTAAGGTACTACCACCTTTTCTGCGAGATAATATAGTATTTCACGATTAGGAAGGAGGTAAACCTTTGAAGACTAAACGAAGCGTATTAAGCGTAGGTCAAACAGTATTAAATGGTAGGTATGAAATCATCAAAGTAATACATACAACGGGTATGGCAAATATTTATATGGTTTCAGACTCTACATTGAACAAATATTGGTGCTTGAAAGAAATTAAGAAGTCTGAAGCAGGTAAGAATGAGATAGAGTATTACTCTCTGTTACATGAAGCAAATATCATGAAGAGTCTAAATCATTCGGGTATTCCACGAATCGTAACCATTGAGCAGGAGGGTGACTCTATCTTCATAGTAATGGACTATGTAGAGGGTATGTCCATAAAGACTCTTATACAGCGTAAAGGTAGGGTAAAACAGGATGTAGCGGTTGTATGGATGAAACAGGTATGCCAGATTATGATATACCTGCATAACCGTAAAAACCCTATATTCTATCGAGACATGAAGCCTGATAATCTGATGATACAAAGCGACGGTAGCATTAAGTTACTAGACTTCGGTATCTCCATAGTGATAAAAGAGAAAGGTCAAAAGATTGACCGAGCCCTCGGAACAAAGGGGTACGCAGCACCAGAGCAGGCGAAGCGTGGTAATGTATGTGATTTACGTTCTGATATTTATGCAATGGGTAAAACATTATACTATATGCTTACTGGTTTAAACCCTTCGCAGCTAAAAGAAGGTCAATTAAAGTCTATAAGAGAGATAGACTCATCTATATCAGTTGGTCTTGAGAACATTGTAAATAAATGTATTCAACCAAATCCAGACGACCGTTATCAGAGTTGTGAAGAACTACTCTACGCTCTACAAAACTACATAACACTAGACACAAAATATAGAGCAAAAATAAGACGAAAAGTATATGTAGTTGCAGGCATGATGGTAACTTCTATCTTCCTTATGGTAACAAGCTTAATACCCTATAATGTATACAACAACCAACAAATAGAACAGTATAATAAACTATTAGCAGTAGCAGAACAGTCCGGTAGACAGGAAGACTTTGAGGCTGTACTTGATTGGAATCCATTAAATCTTACCCCATATACTGACTTTATTGAATCAATGAAAGTTGACGGAATATTCACAAAAGACGAAGAAAGTATCCTGCTAGGCTATATAAATCCTAACTTAGAAGAGCTTAAAAAGCAAGAAGGTTATGGAGAATTAGCATACGAGATAGGTAAATTATACTGGTTCTATTACGAGGGTACTTCTGAAGACGAGGGCATGATAACCTCAACAAAGTGGTTCAGCGATGCATTAGAGGAGAATTACAAATCAGAGCTTGCCCAGGTATATTATCAGTTGGGTAGTTTTAAACGTAATATATCTGCTTCAGTAACTGAATCCTCTGACGCCGGAATGTATTCTGAGTACTTTAACAACCTGATAACAGCAAAGAAACAGGATAACGGTGAATTGGTAAACCTACAGCTGAATTTAGCATTAGCTAACTGTATTTCTACATACACTTATAACTTGATGACTGACGGTATCTCCTATGCCGATGTAGAAGAACAGGTAACTATGCTAAATGAATATATAGCTTCGTACACTCCTACAATAGAAAAAGCTCAGAAATCTTTTGATTCACTTACAAAGACTGTATCAACCCTACAGTCCAAAGTGGATTCCGTCTATAAAGGAGGTGTACAGTAATGGAATGGGTATGGAATTTATTTTTAATTATGATTTCAGTCGGGGTATTCTTATTCGCTCTGGCTGTAATACTTACTTTCGTTTTAAGAATACCTGATCTGATGGATGAATTATCTGGCAGAAAAGCAAAACGTCAAATCAAACGATTAAAAGAGCTTAATATAGGTACAGGTGCAATCGAGCAGATGAGCACTGAAGATGTTTATATGGTGGCATCGAGTGGTAATCTTTTAGGTGAAGAAGTAGTACCAAAGAAAGTACATAACGTAGAGTCGCCTGCATTACCAGACGAAGATGAAGACGAGGAAGAAAATATCGCCACCACAGACATGACTGTAGACTCAGATGATAAAACTGAAATGATGGAAGAATGCAACGAAGAGGAGTCAAGAACAGAGTTCATAGACGAAGATGCCACGGGTATTCTCCAAGAAATTCAGGATTTTGTTGAGTCTAAACATATTATAGAAATAGTAGAGGAACAGACTAGTCTGTAAAGTAAGGAGGAAAGCAGAAAATGAAGAAAAAGACTTTACAGGGGCTTGCATTAACCGGTGTAGGGGTAGTAACAGCCTCTAGCGTACTAAGCCCTGTGCAGGTAAGTGTAGTCGCAGAGGTTGAGCCAGGTGCTGAAGAAAGCACCGAGGCACCAGATGGAACGGAAGAATCATCGGGAGAGTCAACAGGTGAAGAAACTACAGAAGGAGAAACTGAAGAAACAACTGGCGGAGAAACTTCTGGAACCGAAGGAGAGGAGAGCGGTGAGACTGGTGAAGACGATGGTACAGAGCCAGTAGTGCCAACTCTTGATGATTTGAATGTACTCGCTACAGTAAGCATGAAAACAACTGATATTGGTGGTAAGCTGTATATGAAGGAAGCACCAACTATGTCATTGGCTACAGCTTGCTCTCTCGAGGGTATCACTCTTGAGAAAGTTGCACTGAGAGGTGTATCCGGCGAAGAACTCTTCTCATATGAGGGAGGAAACGCAAAAGATATTGCTCTTCCGCAGGTAACAGAAGAACAGACTCAGGGCAAAACCGTAGCTGAGTGCTTAACAATAGTATTTAACTTATCAGACGGTACAGAGTTATCAACAACTCTTGATAAATATGTAAACAATTTAAACATGACAGGGTACATCATCGATGAGACAGCACCTGTCATCAATACTGATATCTCTTTTGACGGGAACTTCAAAGATTACAACGACACGAGATACTATACATCAGACGGAACATTTACTGTATCTGCTACTGATGAGCAGTCTGGAATTGATATAGAGCGTTGGGAAGTATCTGGAGCAGGAGACTTTACTGTATCTGAGGATGGAAACTCTGTAAGTTTCAAGTCCAAGGACTTAGGAGAACTCAACAACGTGGTAACTGTAAAAGCCTATGATAACGTAGGTAACTACAGTGAGTCCACCTATAACCTGTTTATGTTTAGAGAAGAAGCTACAGTAGAGGCAGGAGAACATTCCGATATGTACACCTCAGAGGGTGTATCCTATGTGAATAAAGATGGTTTCTCTTTCTCTGTAACGGGTACTGAGGGCAAAATCCTGAAATACGAACTCATCGGTAACGACGGTACAGTTCTTTATGAGAGTATTGATGGCAACTTCACCTGCACAACAGAAAGTGCAAATGGGTATACAATAAAAGTTACAGACGTAAAAGGCGACACCTTTGAGTACGCTTTAAGCGACTTATTCTCAGACCTCTCTGGTGGCATCATCTTTGATACGGGTACTCCAGAGATTTCATTCAACAGTTTCTCAGGAGAATTTGTTGATATGTCAGGTACTCCGTACTATACTGAGAATGGTATAGTATCCTTTAACGTATCTGATAGCATATCTGGAGTGGGTTCTGTATCGGTAGACGGTGTAAGCGCAGACCTTATCTCATACGAAGATGGGGTACTAAGTTTTTCTACAGACTCTTTATCAGAGGGCAGACATGATATTGTGGTAAACTCTGTGGACAATGTGGAAAACTCTGCAAACATGGAGTACACATTTGTACTCTATCGTGAATTACCTGCGGTAACCGGCTCAGAACACTCTAATGTGTACACTGAGAATGGTGTATCCTATACAAATACAGACAGTGTAGATATTACACTTGATTGGGACGACAGTAAAGTAACAAAGGCAGAACTCTATAGAGATGGTACTCTTGTAGGCGATATAGATAAAAACTTCTCCATTACAGAAGCTGGAGAGTACTCAGTAAAGATTTATGGCTCTATTAATGACACCTATGATTACTCCTTAAATCAGCTCTTTACTGATATGGGTAACTCCGTAAGCTTTGATGCTACAGCTCCAGTCTTACAGAAGCCTGTATATGATGGTAATGATGTAACAGTTGACGGTACAGTATACTATACCGAAGAGGGTTCAATCACCATATCAGCAGTAGAAGACGGTTCTGGAATAAATAGAGCGAACTGGTCAACAGAGGGTGTAGACATTAGTAAGTGTACTATCTCTGATGACGGTAAGTCTATTACAATTCCTACAACAGCCTTGAAAGAGGGTACTACAGAACTCAAGATTTCTGTATCAGATAATGTAGGAAACGGTTCAGAGACTTCCATAACAGTCAATATGTATCGTGAGTCCTCTGGTCTCGAGGGGGTAAGCCACTCCAATGTGTTTATAAGAGACAATAAGTCCTATACAAAAGATGCCATCGACGTCAAGTTCAAAGTGACTGATTCTACTAAAGTAAAGAAAGTAGAATTGGTAAAAGACGGAGAAGTATCTGAAGACATCACCAATGGCAGCTTCACAATCTCTGAAGAAGGAGATTATAAGATTCGTGTAACAGGTCTCATCAACGAAGAGAAGGATTACTCACTTGAGGACATCTTCTCAGACCTGACATCAGATGTATACTTTGATAACGAAAAGCCATCTGTAAAGAATGTAACATTTGACGGTGAAATGAAGACGGTGGACAGTGTAATTTACTATGTGTCTGACGGCAACATCAAGATTGTAGTTGATGACGCAAAATCAGGTATCAACAAGGATACTTGGTCTGTATCAGGGGTATCAATGGACAAGATGACAATATCTGACGATGGTACAACTCTTACAATACCAACAAGCATCCTACCGGAAGGTCAGACAACATTGTCTATTCATGTAAGGGATAACCTGGGTAACGAGGCACAGTTCTCTATGTCACCTTATATGCATAGAACTTCTCCAGAAATAACGGGTACTGGTTACACGGGTAATGCTAAATTGATAAACGGCATAGTATATACCACTAACGGCTTCACAGCAACGCTTGATGGTACTGACAGCGAAAAAGTAAAGAAAGTTGAGCTTATGAAAGACGGAGAAGTTCTTTCTGAAGTTGAAAATGGAAAGGTAAAAGTACCGGCAGAGTCCGGAGAATACTCTATCAGAGTAACTGACATTGTTGATGAGTATGTAGACTACTCTCTTGATCAGCTCTTCTCTGACTTAGACTCCACTGTAGTGGTAGATGTAGATGCCCCAGTAGTATCTGGAGAGAACTTTACTGGTTCTAGTAAAGAGGTAGACGGTACTCTGTATCTTACAAGTAATGGTACTTACACTGTATCTCTTAAAGATACAGGAGCAGGTCTTGATATGTCAACTGCTAAAATCTCTGGAATCACAGACTACAAGGTAGGCGAGAATGAAGTATCTTTTGATACAAATCAGTTGGAAGACGGCGAGACAGAGTTTACTGTAACTATAAAAGACAAACTTGGTAACATCCTACAGAAATCATTATCTGTATACATGCATAGGACATTCCCAAAGATATCTGGTAAATCCCACACAGGAGTAGTAAACCAGGACGGCATCTCCTATGCAAATAAAGGCATAGAAGTACAGCTAAATGGGTACGACAGCTACAAGATTTCAAAGATAGAGCTACTTAACGGTACAGATGTACTAGACGAGGTAGAAGAAGGTAAGTTTACAATAACTGCATCTGGAAACTACACAATACGGGTAACTGACATCATTGGAAATGTAGAAAACTACAAACTTCAGGACCTGTTTAAAGACCTGAATTCCGAAGTCATCATGGATACTTCTGCTCCAACAGCAGGTATTACTGTAAATGGTGAAGAAGTATCCGATAAATGGGTAACAGGCGAAGGAAAGGTAGTCATCGACTTATCAGATGACATCGCAATGACTGGTGCAACGGTAACAGTAAATGGTAAGGACTTTAGTGCAGACTTTAACAGTACTAAGAAAGAGTCAATTACTATTGACCTTAAAAACGATGTACCGAGAGCAACCAATGGAAAGTATAGAATCTCTGTAACAGTAAAAGACTTATCCGGTAACAGCTCTGCAGCTCTTACTAAAGTTGTAAATGCTGACTTCGATAACCCCGAGTTCAGTCAGCTCAGAGCGAACGGGTACTATGTAGAAGATGCAGGAAAGGTATACATTCGAGACGTAATCTCAGTAAATGGAAATACCTCAGACGTTGGTTCTGGTGTAGACAGGGTAGAGTTACTGAATGATGGTGAGGTAGTAGCAACTGGAATGCCTTTTGAAATTTCTAAGTCCGGTAACTATACTCTTAGAGTATATGACAAGGCAGGTCTTTATACTGATGTAAAACTCAGTGAAATCCTTGAGACTGAGTCTAACTCAATCATCGCTGACAATACTCATCCATCTGTAACAAGGGTATCAGGTTTTGATCCGGACCTTATATCTGGAGACACATCTTGGTATTCAACAAGACCTGAACTGGTATACTCCGCAACAGATGACAACATCAAGTCCGTAAGCATCAAATTAAACGGAGAAGAAAGAGTAACAGAGCTCAGTCAGGATGGTACTTACAAGATTTCAACAGAAGGTCTTGAAGGCAAAGTTCAGGTAGATGTGGATGCAGTTGACAGAGTTGGATTTGAAACTAAAGATAGCTATACATTCTACATTGATACAACTGCTCCGGAGAGCGTAAAAGGTGTAATTGACAAAGATAGCCTGATTAAGTCCGGTACAGCGTTCTTCAAAGAGACTCCATCAGTATCTATTGGTGCAACAGATAACGGTGTAGGCTTAGACAAGTATGTACTAAGTGGAAGCAAAGACGAGGAAAACACCAATGGTCAGTTCACACTGGGTACAGGAAGCTACTTTGTAGAAGTAAAAGATAAACTGGGTAATACTACAGGCAAGCTTGAGATTGGTAAACTGGTAGGTGTAAACAGCAACAACTTTGTTGTTGACGGCGAAGCACCTGAAATCAGTGCTGAGAGACCTGCAGGAGATGTGAATGGTTGGTACAACAAAGATGTCAACTACCAGATACATCTATCTGACAACATTGGTCTCGACAGTGCAGTAGTGACAATAAACGGTCAGGAAGTAGACAGCTTTGTAACAGAAGAGCTTGACAGCAAATCTGTAACCATAAATGCAGATACTTCTAAAGTGTCAGCAGATGCAAATGGAATGTATCATGTACAGGTAGCAGTACAGGATAATGCAGGAAATATCTCTACATGGGAAGACTCAATCTACATTGATAGGCAGGCACCAACTGTAGATAGGTTTGTATTTACTGGCAATGGGTATCAGGAAGGAGTCGAAACCAATGGTGGAAATAGATATGGTTTCTTCTTCGATGGCGCAGCATATTGTGATATCTATGTATCAGATGGCGAAATATCCTCTGGAATGGATAAACTGTATGTAGAGCTAGAAGGAACAAATGGAGTAGTAGACAGTCAGGTACTTGACATCTCTGGTGGTGTTGCAAGGGTATCTATTCCAGACAACTTCAAAGGTTTCATCTCCGCATATGCAACAGATAAAGTAGAAAATGTTGGAGAAACAAATGCTCCTGATGGGGTAGTAACAGAAGACTCTAACTGCCACATCAACAATATCTCAATGGATATGAACCTACCGGAGACTCCATACACAGATATATCTGGTAACCCACTATATAATGCAGATGTAAATATCGACGCAGTCATTGGCTGTGATATGTCGGGTCTGAGAAACGTAGAATGGGGTATTGGAGAAAATACTTTAGGAGTATTAAACGTAGATTCAGACGGCAACATATCCGGAGATACTGGTTATGTAACTGCATCAGATAAAAACCTTGTACTGAGACTGTCTAAGGTACTGGCAGCCCAGGGCAATTCAAACAACATGAACGTATGGGTACGGGCAACTGATAGAACTGGTCACACATCAGAAGTAAACAGGGTACTCAGCATAGATAAGGACGCTCCTGAGATTTCTGTATCCTACGACAATACAGAGGCTGATGGATACTATAACTCAACGAGAACTGCCACCATAACTGTAAAAGAACGCAACTTTGATGCTTCTCAGTTTACTATAAGTGGTGAATATGGTAGTCTGAGTGGTTGGAGTAACGATGGAGACACTTGGACTCAGACCATTACATTTAGTGAGGACGGAGATTATCAGTTTAGCTTAGGATGTACTGATAGAGCAGGAAATGTAGCCGAAGGCTACTCAAGTGAGAAGTTCACAATAGATAAAACTGCTCCAGTAATGGCAGTGTCATGGAATAACGACAACCCATCAAATGGTAACTACTACAATACAGAGCGTGTAGCAACTGTAACAGTGGTAGAACATAACTTTGATGGAAGCTTAATTAATCTGTCAGGAGACGGAAATTTAAGTGGTTGGAGCAGCAACGGTGATACACATACAGCAACTGTATCTTTTAACGGAGATGGCGAATATCAGTTCTCATTATCTGGAGCTGACCTTGCAGGAAATACTGTAGAGGGGTACGACAGTGGAGAGTTCATCATTGATACCACAACCCCAACATTAAACATAGACGGTGTACAGGCGAGCGTATCCTATAAAGAGGACGTAGGCTTCACTGTTGACATGGAAGACACTTATATAGACTCTGCTAATACTACAGTAGAACTTGTAGGTCGCAAGAACGGTAATATCAGGGTATCTGGTAGTGTAACGGGTACTTCGGGTCACTACTCATTTGCATCTATGCCTAAGGAAGAGATGTATGACGATGTATATACCTTAACAGCACGGGTAACAGACCTTGCAGGAAATGTAAATGAGGAGACACTTACATTCAGTGTAAACCGTTTTGGTTCTAAGTATACATTCCTGGATTCAAGTATGCTTAACACCTATTTAAATGCTCCTAGAGATGTCGTAATCGAAGAGACAAACGTAGATAAGCTTGATACTTCTAAAGCAAGGGTATCTATTATCCGTGATGGAAATGAAGTAGACGTTGATGACAGTCTCATAGACATCGTTGAGACCGGTGGAGATAGCGATAAGTACAACTACACTTACACAGTGGATAAGTCAGCCTTTGAAAAAGATGGTAAATACCTGATTCAGGTATTCTCACACGCTATCGAGGGTACAGACTACAGTTCAGTATCTGAAGAGTATGCTTTTGTACTGGATACTCAGAAGCCTGAAATTATTATATCAGGTGTAGAGTCCGGAGAGAAATATAGGGCATACGATAAGAATGTAACCATTGACGTAAGAGATATGTCAGGTGTGAAAGATATATCAGTAAAACTCAATGGAGAAAAAGTAAACCTAAACAAGAAGGACGATGTGTACTCATTCACAGTATCTGAGAATGAGAATACTCAGAACATCAGTGTAGAGGTAACCGACTTAGCAGGTAATGTATCCACTGCATCTGTGGATAACTTCTTGGTAACATCTAATGCTTGGCTGTTCATTGTAAACCAGACATGGTTCAAACTGGGTATCGGAGCAGGAGCAGCTTTCTTAGCAGCTATCATCGCTTTGATTGCTAAGAATAGGCATGACTCCAAGAAAGAGGAAGAGGCTACCATGCGAGAGCATGAGGAGTTGTATAAAACAACAGGTTCATCTTCTTCAACAGGTGTATCTAGTACATCATCTACAGGTGGAAGGGACATGGTAGAGGACCTTGAGGCTTCTTCAGATGAAGTAACTCACGAAGAAGAGAATAAATAGTAATTAAGAATATATGAATCCTCTGTGCTAAAACTTATATTATTGGTGTAGTGAGTTTTAGTTGTAAAAAGTGTTCCTCATATTCTTACTATTTCAAAACAAAAAGGAAAGGGGCTGTTTCCGGCCTCTTTCTTTATGCCTAAAATGGTGGTGAAAAAGTTATAGAAAATCTGAGAATATTCTAGTATATCAGAGGTTGAGGTTCTGTTCGTTTGCTAACTGCACACTCTTGAAATTTTCTATATACTATATAAATAAATATTTTTACTTATGTAATTTAAGTTGTCTGCTATTTCATAGTATGGTATAATATTTATAGTAGAGGTGTTGAATATGAAAGAAGAAACTAAAGATGTAATGAATGAAGAAACAAATATTCCTCTGCCGGAAGACTTGCAGGAACTGGAATTAGAAGAGGAAGAGCTTCTGAATGAGCCATACAATGAAGAAGATTTACTAAAGGATATAAAAGATGTATCAATGCGAGACCCAGTAAGGCAGTACCTTTTAGAGATAGGTAGGTATCCCTTATTAAGTGTGGAAGAAGAACGAAAGCTGGGCAAACGGGTAAAAGCAGGAGACGAAAATGCGAAGCAGCAGTTAATAAATTGTAACCTAAGGTTAGTTGTAAGTATTGCTAAGAGGTACTTATCCCATAACTACTCATTTCTGGACTCCATTCAGGACGGTAACTTAGGTTTAATTAAGGCTGTAGAGATGTTTGACGTTGACAAGGGGTATAAATTCTCAACATATGCAACATGGTGGATTCGTCAGGCGATTACAAGGTCTTTCATGGACTATGGAAGAACAATTCGTCTGCCCGTTCATATGATAGAGACTTTAAATAAAGTTACAAAAATGTCAAAGCAGCTGTCAATTGAATTGGGCAGAGAGCCCTCTCCGAAGGAGATAGCCAAAAGTCTAAATATTTCAGAAGAGAAAGTATCTGATATTCTTAAAATGGCTCAGGATACTGTTTCATTAGAGTCACCTGTTGGTGAGGAAGAGGAATCTTCTATTGGAGATTTCTTACCTGATTCAACAAAAAATGTAGAGTCAGAAGTAATGAAGAAAGAGCTTAGGTCAGATTTATTCAAGGCAATGGACGAAGTATTATCTGCGAGAGAGCAGGTAGTAATTAGAATGAGATACGGTCTGGATGAATCTGGAAGGTATAAGACCCTTGAAGAGTGCGGAGATTATTTTGGATTAACACGTGAACGTATACGTCAGATAGAGTCAAAAGCTCTAAGAAAATTACAAAACTCCAGGAAATCAAGAAGGTTTTTATTAGAATATAAAACGGAAGTATCTGGAGGGAAGAGGGGGAATAATTATGCAAGAATATTCTAAGAAGAGTGTATCTGACATAATTATAGAGAGAATAATTAAAGACGCAGAAAAATTAGGTACTATGCCATGGCAGAGACCTTACAGTATTTATAACTCTTTCAACTGGGTAACGAAGAAGTCTTATCGTGGAATCAACAGACTGATTCTTCCATTCGGTGAATACCTTACAAAGAATCAAATCAATGAGTATAATCGTGAACACAATGAAGACTACAGATTTATAAAAGGTATTATGTGGTATCCAATCGTATATTTTAAGTATGATGAGAAGCCTTGTAGTAAAGCAGAGATTGAAGAAATAGCAGCTAAGAAAGATCAAACGGGTATAGAATTTGAAGATTCTTCTGATATGGGTTCTGATACTGTCTTTATTACAAGACATAATGGATGGAATTATTACAAAAGGGAAGGAAAATACTTCAAAGGTCGTAATATTCTTAAGTATTACTCAGTAGCTGACCGGAAGTTCTTTGTAAATTCAAAAGGTGAGACTCTTCCATCTCGTATAGATACTGGGGAGGTTGAGATAGTAACATCAGAGCCGAGAGATGTTCTATACAACTACTTGGGCAGAGAGAATATTCAAGTAGACTATACAACAGGTATTCCCTGTTACATACCATCATTTGACCGTATCCAGCTAAATAAACTCTCAAAATCAGAGTCTCACTTTTTCTCCACTGCATTTCATGAGTGCGCTCATAGCACAGGGCATATATCTAGGTTAAATAGAAGTAGTCTGTATAACACGGATAAAGAAAGCTATGCAGTAGATGAATGCATAGCAGAGATTACATCATGTCTGCTATGTGCAGAAACAGGCATCATGGACTTTAATACTTCTGGAACTGAAGTATATGAAAACAATCTTGCATACATCAACTACTGGAAAGGTAAGTTAAAACAGTGGGGAAAGGAGTTTATCTATATAGTTTCTCAGGCTGATAAGGCTTTTAACTATATTATGTCAGCAACTGAAGAAGATTGGGAAGAGGGGATTTTATAATGTTAGCAGAGAGTTTATGCAACTATGTTAAAGAAGAAGGAATCAACGAGAGATTATGTAAGGTATCAGATGATACTGCTCTGGCAGTGGATTTAGGTATTAAGCCAACGCTGATGTCGTTGCTACGAGCAGGATATAATTGGCTGATGTTTTACGAAGAACGAGTATCGAGCGAAGGAAAAATTATTGTAAGAGCTATACCAAAAGGAGGAATGTAAAATGAATTGGGTAGGAGGAATATTTTTAATATTGATGCTACTGTCAACGATAGTTGTATTATCAGCTATGTGTGTTGGTGTAAACGATAAAGAAAGAGAACTCGAAGATAGAGAGCAAATCGAGTACTTGAGACGTTATGGTAAGAGAAAAAGATAACGGTTTTGTGAGGTTGGAGAAGCTAGAAGGAGGTTTCTCTGACCTCTATTTTTCTTTAAAGAAGAGAGGTTATCGGTCTTTAGGAGTATATAAGAAAGACAGTCTATATTGGGACTTTCTAGGTCACAATTCTATGTGTTCTTTAGCGATAGTTAACGGGTATCAGGGCAAATACAGTTGCAAGTTATTTTAAAAACACAACCGTCCTCGTGGTCAGAGCCTATTTGTCTTTGAAGATGGAAGTCTATTACGTTTATTAATAGACAATTTCACAATAATACCTGTAAAAGAAGTAAAACTAATGTGGTTATATAACTACTATAGAAGCCTAGAGATAAGCTACTTATTACAATCCTTAAAGGCGAGATACACTATTATGTCAAATTAAGAGACTTAAAATATCTCTTAGACAACCTCGAATATGAAAGCAGTGAGATAAGGCTATCAACTTTATGGAAACATAGACAACACATAGTAAGTATCCAAGATAAATTAACTTCCTACTATAACATAAATTTTACTTCCTTAAAAGATTTATTTCTCAGAATAAACAACAAGTCAGAAACGGAGAAATTGTTATGATAAAAGTAAAAGCCAGATATATCATACTATTTGTACTATTACTAATAGGATATGGAGGTTGGTACATTGCAGAAAATTATGTATTTAAGACTGTGCCTGAGATGGTAGTCTCCTACTGCTCAGAGAAGTATGGTGGAGAATTCAAATGGGTATCCTATATAGAAGAAGAAAATACTGAATATTCTAGAGTAAGCAGGGTAGAAGACTCTCAAGGAGTTGTATTTACAGTAAAGAGATACTATGACTTCAACGATCAAGTACACTATAGCGACAACTATTATGGGTACAAACATCAAAAAGAGATATACGAATTGCTTCGTAAACACGTACCTGAAAAATACATCTTCTCTATATCTATAGAGAATAGTGATTTGTCTGATGTTAAAGGTTCTAATATAGACGTAGTGGAATTTTGCAGAGATTATGCGATACTCTCTATAAACATCTCTTCGGATAGAACCTTAACAAAGGAGGAAATGTCTGAGATAACGTCATCTTTAGAGGGTATCACCAGAATATCTGCACACGTCATAGTAAATGGCTCCGAGGAACAGCGATTTGCTATGGATGAGGACTACAATTTAATAATAAGATAGGTGGTCAAGCGAATGAAGAGACAACAAGTTTCTGCGTTCATTTTGGCTGTATCTTTAACAACTGTATTTGCACCGGCATTGCAAGATATTGCAGTAGGTGCAGATTCTAAAGAGGTATCTCAACAAGAGGAAGAGGAGGCTGGAGCAGAGACTAGTTTTCTGTCCTGTAGACAAGGAGACAAGTTATCCGTCACATTAGATTCAGAAGAGATAAAGTGGATGACTTCTGATGAAGGTGTGGCGAGCGTTGATAACGACGGAATTATAACTGCTAACAGCCAGGGTATTTGCGACATCTCAGACATAGAGACAGGGTACACAATCAAAGTAAGTGTATCTGGAGAAATGTCTACTTCCTCTGACACACTGGAGCTCAACTACACAACTGATGATTCTCTTTCAGATGTAGTAATTGATGACGTGACTACAACGGTAAAAGAGATAGAAATCAATTCGGAGGTAAAGGCTGATGCAGGTGCTGTCAGCAAACCAGATTCTTTCTCAGAAATAGAGAAAGAAGAAACTCCAATGGGTTCAGCAGATTCTCAGAACTCTCCTAACGCAGAAGATGATATTGATGGTACTACAGAGATGACTGCAGGGGCAGCCGGAAACTATGTGGTAACCGATGCAAATGGGGAGTCACAGGTGGTTAAAGTAATACAACCAGAATTGAACATAACAAGCTTTACAGGAGCCATTGGTCAGTCTACAGATGTATTTATCACAAACTTCGATACACCTGTAACATACTCTACATCTGACGAAAATATTGCTACTGTTGATGAGACCGGTCATGTAAGTCTGGTTGATGGTGGCGATTGTAAGATTTATGTAGACACTGAATACAATAGGCTTGAACTCAGTATCAAGTCTACAGTTCCTACAGTAAATACAGATCCTGTAAAACTCAAAGATGGTGAAAAGAGCCAGATAACAGTAGAAGGCAACGAGGGTAACCTGCCTGTGAGATACGAAATTGTATCAGGAAATGGTACTGTTTCCGAGACAGGAGAAGTATCTGTTCCTAAAAGAGATACTACTGTCGTAAGAACGATTATCACTGGACCAAAGAAAGAATACACTTATGATAAGGAGTTCACCTGTTCTTCAGTACATGAAGAATATTGGGATGCAATGCAACCTGCAATTCAGGAATGCTTGGGTACTCCATATGTATTTGGTGGTATGACTCCAGGAAGTGGATTAGATTGTTCAGCATATGTATCCTATGTATATAGAACTGTTGGTCTTATGGATACAAGGCTAACAGCTCAGGGTATATATGATATCTCTACTCCTACAGATGATCCTCAACCAGGTGATTTAGTATTCTTTACAGGTACTTATGATGCTGGAGAATATATTACTCATATAGGTATCTATGCAGGTAATAATCAGATGTATCATTCAGGTAATCCTAACCAGCTTGCTTCACTTGATACTTCTTATTGGCAAAGCCATATCGTTGGGTACGGTACAATGATAACTGATGACATGGAGTCACCTACAATTCATGAAGTAGATACTTCAGGAGGACTTACATATGCCGGTTATTCTCAGGAAGAATTAGAGCTTATTTGGGCGATTGTTGCCACAGAATGTAATACAAGTTACGATGGTGCATTAGCTGTAATCACTTGTGCAGCAAACAGAGCAGATATTAATTATGGTGGTCATGGTGATGTTCTTAGTCAGTTAACAGCTCCTAATCAGTTTGCTTACTCACCTTCCATAGCGGATCCTTCAGTATGGCAAGCAAGACTTGGAGGAAATGTACCTGATTATGTAAAACAGGCAGTTTCAGATTGTCTGGAGAGTGGTGTAAGAAACCATGGTTACCTGAACTTTAGGGCTAATCCTGTTGGAGATAGCAGTGTTGACATAGGTGGTAACTGGTATTTCTAGTACCAGATAACGACTAGGAGGGTTGTGCCATGAAAGATGATAATTCCTTTGCAAGCATAGTTTCTAGTGGTTAAGTTTAGGAAAGCCTTTATTGCAGTAGTATTTAGTGTAGCAGCCGTAATAACGGTAATGGGTACTACAAGTGATAAAGGCTTTTCTTCTGTTCAGAAACAAGGGTACTTAACGGAAGACGTAATGATTCAGTCAAAAGGTGGTCACGACCTTTATTATGCTTGCAGAGGCGATGACATCAGTGTAAAAACTTTTGACGATGGTACTTGTTATGTTTCTGTAAATAATAAAACAGGGTATATACCCTCAGATGATTGTGTATCTTACGAAGTTCCAGATTTTCCAGACCTATGTAAAGGAGACGGAGCTAACAAGGGTATCATAGATACTGTAAATAAACAGCTGTTATTGATACCAGAAAAGTATAGAGATTTGTTTCAATCATCTGGTTGGACCATGGTAGCCACGAATGAAGACCTGAATGAGAAATTCTATGATGGTGTTTTTAATTCGGTATATGGTTCAACATCTTATAATACTCATATTGTGTATATACAAAATAATATGAATGCAGCCGAAGATGCTCCACTTCATGAGTTTGGGCATTGGCTTGATTGGTATGCAAACTATCCATCTCAGAATGATGTATTTAAAGAGATATATGACTCCGAAAATCAAGATTTTTATAAAGAGTTTAATTTAAGTATGCATTGGGATGAGAAGGAGTTTTTTGCAGAAGGTTTTGATAGGTTTTATACTGACAGGTTAAAAATGGAGACTGTAGCACCTAAGTTGTACTCGTACATGGCAGATATCTTGCATAATCTGTCATAATATGGTATACTTTAGTTAATCTTGTTTGTGGGAGGGATCTTGTATGGGTGTCTTATACGACCTTATCAACAAGGGTATTACAGATGAAGAAATTAACACCTGTTACAAAGAAATGAAACTTTTAAAAGAGAGAATAGAGGAAGTCTTAAACAAAGAAGTACAGGGTATTAACATTTCTGTAAAGGATATATCTACATATATAGTAACAGTAAAAGAAGCCAATGGTAACTTAGTCTTTACTTATAGTAAAGAGCGAGGTAGGATGTTACCAGTCTCAGGGTTTACTCCTGAAGATGGTGTACTTTTCTGTAAGGCTGTAAAGGGTAGACTGTTCAACACTATTCAGTTGCTAAGTAACTTAAAACATAGGCAGTCAAGTATTACTATAAAGCAGGGAGAAGCCTACAATGCGTATGTATATGGTAATACTCTTACTTTAATAGAAGGCTCTAAAGAATCAAAGTGTATTCATTTCGATAAACTTGTACTGAAAGACACGGTCAAGAACTATGATTCAATAATAAAATTATAAGGAGGTTGTAAAATGTCAAAGATTATTGAAAAAACAAGTAAATCTGGAGAAAACATCAAATGCGAGGTATTTGAAGAGTACGGTGAGCCTTTCGGAGACGGGAAATGGCAGTACAGGTTAACTCAGGCTTCTTGGGGAGACAGAGAAAAAAGATATGACCTGAGAAAGTGGTCTCCAAATATGGAACAGTTCTCTTCAGGATTACGTTTTACGGACTCCGAGTTGTATGATTTATTGAATGCTATTGAAGAGGCTTTAGGAATCAGTGAATAGTTGTGTCAAGATAGGTAATGTACTTGTCAACTATGGACTCTTTATAGAAGATTTTGTACAGTGTTCTAAGTCAGATGGTGCTAAAGCTTATGAAGTATTAGAAGATGTACATGAAATAAATAAAGATGTCTATTCTTCAATCTGGACACGGGTATTCGAGAAAAGCAAGAGCTTCAATGATAAAGGGATATATACCGAGTTCAAGTTTTTAGATGGAAAAGTTACCTGCAAGGCTCATTATTTTAAAGGTCAAAGATTTGCTAGGGAGCTTACTTCATCGGAGACTCATTATACTGGAAGATTACTCTCTGTGGAAAGAGATGGTCTTTATCTGAATAAAAGAAGTGTCACTTTAATTTAGGTCAAAAGTGGTATTCACTCCAGGAGGTATGGAGTATGAATACCACTTTTTTATTTGAAGAACAATTTGAGTCGGCTGTAGAACAGATATTAAAGGATTTAGGTTTTAAGACTGCTACTTCTATTTATATAGATTTAGGTGAGCTAAAATCTCAAATAGACATAATAGCATACAACATGGGTAGATTATATTGCATAGAGTGCAAAAGTATGATAGCTTGGAAAATGAATTTCAGTAGAAATTCAAATAAGTGGAGTTATTTAGGCGATGATAACATATGGCACTCTATCCACTCTCCTTACATACAAAATAAAAACCATATCCTACTTTGTAAACAATACTTAAATAGCTTAGAAGGCTTTTCTAAGTGGCAAGAGTTTTACGGTATACAGAATTTTGATATAACAAATATACTAATTTTTAAGAACACTCTAAATCTTGACCGTCTAAAAGACGATATTAAAAAAGAGATAGGCATCTTTAGGGTAGACGATTTAAATCAGATAACTAAAATATATAATCAGAATGACAAACCACTATCTAATCTATCTCAAATAGCCTTTGAATTACTAAGTAGTCTATCTGATACATCAGAAGAAGCAAAACAGAAACACAAACTCTATATTTACAAATGTAAAACTGAAAAGTTAGGCTTCTTTCGACTGGGAAGGCATTGCATAGGCTCTACATAGATGTTAAAATATAAGTATATAGAAATATAAAGGAGGTAGCTTTGTGGAGTTTTTGTTATTAAACAAAGACACTCCAGTGCTTTGTTTTTCTTCTGTAAATATAGGTAATATGTTGGATTTTTCTATATCTAAGGTATATAATGAGTCTTTGATACCTAGAAATATGCGAAATCTGTACGAATGGGTAATTTTTATATGTAAATACCTTGTGTTGTCACTTAATTTATAGTATAATATATGTATAGAAGGCAGAGATATAAAGTCTTCTAATTTCGGGGATGCAAAGGTATCGACGGGGGTACGAAAGTTAATACTTCGCTCGAGTGATGACGTTATCATCAACCTAAAATAAACGCTAATACAAGATTGGCAGCAGTAGCCTAAGTTGCTACTACCGAGATGCGGTAAGTAGGTTTGTAACCGCTGAGGTTCAAAGAAAACCATTTAACGGTTCTCTATAAACGTTGAGTAGGAATAGAGTGGTGGGCTGGATTTGAAACCAGTAGGTTGAGTTGTAAGCAAACAGCGTAAAGAGTATTAATGTATAGTATTTTCGGACAGGGGTTCGATTCCCCTCATCTCCATTTAAAGAAAGGTGTAGCATATGAAAGAGGTACTCTTTTTCCAAAAAGGTAAAAACAAGGGAAATCACGAAAGGTATGTGTCATTTACAGACCTTGGAAAAGTAATCATAGGCGAGAACATCAGAGAAGCAGGGTACTATGAAATACTTGAAAAGAAAGAACTCTCAAAATGCATCATAGCAACAGGTAGAAGAGTAATCAAGGACATCTACAGCGATATAGGTGTAGAAGAACTCTTAAAGGTTCTGCCTATACACGGGTATCATCTATCATATAAAGTTACATTTTGTGGAACTCACTCAGAAGGCTCTTCTACTCCAGAAGAATTACGAGTTGTTGCCTACAATCCAGAATTAAATGTAATTTTAGTGGCAGACACTATAACTCTTGAAGGCAAAAAAGTTTTCAACAATATCAAGTGTTACTGTTACGGTATAAATGCATCTCTCTGTCTTAAAGATAAATACTTTAGTTTCGGCAGTGGCAAGTATGTAGTATATGACTTGGCTATGCGTGGTTGCATTGACGGTTTACAGTTCATTAAAAGAGTAGCCAACACGGGTAACGTCTCATTTAAGATGAGCGACTTACCAAGTGATATCATACCTGAAAACGGTGCAAAAGGGTTTATCTCAAAATGCGATGAAGGTCTAAAAGGGTATATAAGAGACCACTTAGAACGTTAAAATTGGTCTTTAGTTAAGATTAAGGTACAGAGTATCTTTTAACTCTGTACCTATATTTTTGTTTGCAAAGGAGGAAGAAATGGCAATATACATAGACAAAGATAAGGCTGACTCCATATGGGATTCTGTATCCATCAAGTCTATATACGACTACTATAAAAGTCATCAAAGTTCTAACGGAGAGCAGGTATTTGGCAATATAATATTAGTATCAGCAGACCACAGAAACTTTGATGAGTTAAATTCTGCAATAAGCTCTGTACATGGTAGGGATAAAACTCCTATATGTGTTGTAAGCTACCATGACTCTCCACTACAGAATATCTACTCACTGGAGAACATCTGTCCAACGGCTTCAAGTGTAAACAGTGTACTGTATACATATCTTGCAGGAGAGTGCGATGTCAACCAGATAATAGAGGACTATGGAGAGTACTTAATACACCTGAAAGTATCAGTAAAAGACTACAACAACTGCGTAGTCGAGGTAGAACGCACGGTACTCCTGCCTAGAGACCTGGAGAAATTCCTAGAAATGGGTATCGAAGAGTTCATAAAAACAGATATGTACTCCGAGACTTTCAGAGATTTCATAGTAGATATGGCAAAATACCAGTACAGAGCCGGTATAATCACAACTCTAAACAAAAATTCAGCAATAAACCTTTCATCTCTGCTAAATAAGTATACAGTAAAAGGGTATGGCAATAAGTTCAGACGTAAATATCCTCACAACAAGTATTGGTGGGATTTCTATCTAGACAACGCTTTGGTATCGCCAAGCAAAGAATATCTAAGGTCAATAGCAGATAATGCTAGTTTTGCAAATCCTGAAATAATTCAGATAACTTCAGATTTGATTTGGGTTCAACTAAAGAACAATAAGTATCTTAAATAAACAAAGGAGGAACATATGCAGAAACGTGTAATTATTGTGGACTTTAACCACATGGCATTTAATTTCTATTGGATGCAGTCTCAGACAGGTATGTCCTGTACAGTAGTAGAAAATGGACAGGCAGTCACAAAACAGACAGGTATCCAGAGTGGCTCAATTAAAAATATTCATAGATGGTCAAAGGGTGGAGTATATCCAACAGCGGTATGCTTTGATAGAGCAGTACCAGCGAGAAAGCTGTTCTTTGCTACTGCTTTTCCAGATATGCAATTGGGTACAGATAGCGAATATAAAGGTGGCAGAGAGAAAATGCCTGACGGAATGTTTGAGGGTATTCAGGACTCTGAGAACATTCTTAGAAGGGCAGGAGTATCTGTATTCTCTCAGATGGGGTACGAGGCGGATGACTTAATCTATGCCTGTGTAAAACGTGCTAAGGTGAAGTATCCTGATTATCCTATTGATATTATCACCAATGACGCAGATTTGCTCCCACTAGTAGATGAGCAGGTATCAGTCTTTTTAAGATCTAAAGTCGGTACTTATGCAGTATCAAAAGACTTGGAAAAGAACCACTACATTCAGGTAACACCTGAAAACTTCCAGGATACAGTAGAGCATCTGTCAGCATTTAAAGGCTTTACAATGCCTTATAATTCTGTACTTCTGTATAAGCTTCTTAGAGGAGACCCATCAGACAAATATAAGCGTAAAGATGTAAGTGCTATGTATTCACCGAAGAAATGGAATGCAATGATTGAGAATATGCTTGCTGATGGGGTAGATTTTGCTCATATATTCCGGTACGGAGATCCACAGTATAAAATCCTGTACAGAGATTCAGGCAAAGAATACGAGGGTACTCTAAAAGAAGCCCTTGCATCTCCGGACAGAGATAGACTCTATCAGAAGATTCAGAATTCAAAAGAGCTTGATGAAATCCTGAGGCTCTTAAAAGAGTACTCACCTATCTCAGATGAGCAGCTTGAACATGTAGAAAAGACATATTGGGGTATGAATCTTAATCAGATTTATCCTAACTCAGATAAACGCTGTGCGAGGAGAGCCTATGTAGTTGGTACAAAAGCTACAGGTGACATTAATCCATTTGATGAAATCGAACTCCAGAAGCAGTTAACGCCACTGAGAATTCATCTAAGAATGAACTAAATAGGAGGAATATAAATGAAAAACAAGTTTATAAGAGGTGTACTCTTAGGGTTAATGGTATTAACCTTAGGAGTAGGTACTGCTAGTACAACGGGTATTCATGTACTTGCAACCGAAGAGGCAGGTGAGACAACGGGTACAGACGAGTCAAAGGAAACACCTGAAGAGAGTACAGAGGAGGATACCCTAGAGACTGATACTGGCGATGAAGAACGTACTGTATCCGAGGACAACCCTGAGATAAAGGTATTTACAACCTTAACAAACAACAAGTTAAAGGTATCAATATCCAATGGCTCAGAAGAAGACATGAAGAATACAGCCCTGCTATTTGACGAAGATAACAGGTACTCAACTCTAAATAACTATAAGGACTTGGGTACAATTAAGGCAGGCGATTCACAGAACATTGAAGTGACCGTGGTAAATGTGGGTCACGGGGTAATTAAGAAGTTCTGTGATGCATCAGGCGGTGCTGTCTATGGCTTAACCTTTATAGGGGTATCTGCAGCGGTTGTTGCAATTTACATAGGAATAAACATCTACCGCAAAGTCAAGAAAAAGAAAGGAAAAGTTCAAACCTTTCTATTCACTGTGTCAGGTGTGGTAATTATCCTTGCATGTGGTATAGTAATACAGAACAGACCTGACTACAAAGTATTAACAGAAGGTCAGAATTATGCAAGAGACATAAAAGAGACCTACAACGATACTAACCTGCTGTTGTCTTTAAATTATAATCAGGATATCATCGAAGAAAAGACAACCTCTAAAGAAGAAGAGATTGACTTCGATGTAGAGTATACATACGATGAGAATAAACCTGTAACCGAAGATACAGAAGTAATTTCGGAAGGCAAGAAGGGTAAACGAATTGTAACAACTACTACAGTGTACAGGAATGGAGAAGTAAATGATACAATCGAAGACTCATATGTATTAGACAAACCAGTAGCACAAAAAGAGATTCAGGGTACTAAAAAGACAATCCAAATAGAAAACATCGACGCTAAACGGGTATACACTCCAGATGACAGTATGTTTCTAGGTGAGTCTAAGCTGGATACTCCCGTAGAAGAGGCAGAAAAGAACCTGGGTAAAAAAGAGGTAACTTATACTTGGAATGAAGAAAAAGGTGAAATTGAAAGTTCTGAGAAAGTCACCAAAGAACCGGGTACAAATATCTGGAAAGCGGGAGTAAAAGTAGATAAGGTAACCACCATCGATCCAACTGTAACCTACACTCCAGTTGAAAATATGGAGGTAGGAAAAACAAATGTAATAAAAGAAGCTATTCCAGGAGCAATAACAACTACATATACAACTCAGATAGATAAGGAGATTGGTAAAGAAATCAAGAATCCAAAGCTTACATATGTATCAGCCGAAAGGGTAGAACCTGAAAATGGTGAAGTGCAGGTAGGTGTATTGCTTGTAAAAGATGAGACAACCCCATGTGAAATTGAGTATCAGTATGACGATACAAAGTGGGATAACTTCGAGCAGGTACTTGAAGAAGGTCAAGATAAAATCGAAACTGTAACTTCAATCATGCAATTAGATACGACAACCGGTAAAGTAACTGACCAGGTAGTGAAAGAGGTATCTAGAGAAGTAAAGCAGGAAGCCAAGCCAGAAAAGAAATTAGTAGGTTCAAAAGAGCCACAGTGGATCGAAGAAAAGATTATGACCGACACCTTAAACTACAACACTGTATATCAGGAAGATAAAACGGGTATCCTGAAGGATGACGAACAGCGTGTAATCCAGAAAGGTGAGAATGGTAGTCTTTACACCACTCAGATGGTAGCTTGTGACGAAGAAGGCAAGAAAATTGAGGGCTATGAACCAAGGGTAATTTCAACTGATACAGTAGTAAAACCTGTAGATGAAATTATACTGGTCGCTAAAGGAAGTAAACTCCTGAACAATAATAAGTAGGTAGATAGGGAAGATGCGTAGTCATCTTCCCTCATATATTTTAATATTTAAAAGTGAAAGGAGTAGTAAGTATAATGAGAACAAGTTATAGAATGTCTCATCCAGATGACTCTGGTTCAAAAGAGCCTACTATAGAGGAAAGGTTGGAGAAAGAGTCTGATAAGCTGGTGGATTCTGTAATAGAAGAGGACAAACAAAAGCGACAACGGGTATTCGTAAAAACATACCGTGAAATTGAAAATGCAAAGTATGAGAGCAGTGACAAAGAGAACGCTTCTGAGGCAGCTTCTCAAGTAAAACAGGAGGCAAAAGAAAAGGCTCAACAGAACCAGGAAGCACAGCAAGAGAAGAAAAAGAAATCTAGAAAGAAAGTCTGGATAACACTACTGAGTATACTGGGGGTACTGGTAATTGCTCTAGGTGGTCTTGCAGTATATAATAATTTCTTCCGTAATGATACAAGTATTGAAGCCATTAGTGAGCGTGTAAATACTCTGTATACATCAGCAAAGAAAGAAGATATCAAGAATGGTATTACTGAGGGAGACCTGGATAAGTATTACTTAGATTTAAATGATGCAGCCTCTAAGGGAGCTGACACTTCACCATTACAGTCTGAACTGGACTCCATTGGGTACTTTTTATCTGATAAGGCTACACTTACTGAGTACGATAGCGAAGATTATGATTTAACAACATCTGGATTACAGGATTCTGTGAATTCTATTAAAGAAAATTCAGAATCTTATACAGTACCTGGGTTAGCGGTAACAATCAGTGACCTCTGTAGCAAGATAAACGGTGATTATGAAACATTCATCGCTTTACGCTCTGAAATGCAGGGTATCACAGACGCAACAACATTCGATGAGGAAGGGTACAAAGCAAGAATAGCAAATATCAGACATAAACCTAACCAGGAAGAATTAAATGCAATCTATGACAACATAGTAGCAGACAAGAGAACTGCCGAGGCTGAGCAGGCATTAAAAGATGCAGCTACAAAAGAGGCTCAGGAACAGGCTCAGAAAGCCTTAGAAGAGGCTCAGAAAGCACAGCAGGAAACTCAGCAGAAGTTAGAAGAAGCCGAGAAGAAGTTACAGGAGAAAGCAAATGAAGTAAAAGAAGGTGCTTCAGACCTGTTGAATGGCGTAAAAGATGCTATAACTGGTAACTCTGATGGAGAAAGTTCCGAAGGAACTGCTGAAACAGAGGGTAGTGCAGATACTCAAAGTGAAACTCCTACTACAGAGAATCAATAATTTTTTATAAGTACCTGTCATAACGTGTCTAAATGTGGTACAATAAAAGAAACGATTTAAATAGTATATTGGAGGAATACTAATGAAGAAGAAAAAATTGTTTCTTGATTTGGATGACACATTCCTTGATACGGATAGGTTTATTCGATACATGTTAAAAAGGAATGGTGTCAGTGAGGAACTGGTAAACATTAATGATGACATATATGTGTTATCAAACCATCCGGAATGCAGAGATATTATTGAGTTTGTAACGTCAAACTGCTCAATCATTCCGAAAAAGGTGGGTGCAAAGGAGTCATTAAAAATCCTTAAAACAGAGTATGATGTGATTTTTGTAACTGCGTCTTGCAGAGAGGCGGAGTACAAATCAAAAGAAGCCTTATTAAGAGGTATGGGTGTACCATACATTATCACAGGCTCAGACAAAACAAGCGTAGATATGACTGGTGGAATACAGGTAGATGACCATTTGATTCACCTGAACCAATCCAACGCAGAGACAAAGATATTTTTCTACAACAAGTATGAGATGATTCCAAATATCTCAACGGGTACTCTGGAAAAAGGTTATAAAGTGGCTAAGGACTGGTTTAAGCTAACTGACATCTTAATGTCAGGAGGTGAAGACATTGAACTTAGAAAGTTCATTTGTCAGAGAGTTCAGAAATGCTGTGAAGCCTGCAGGGTATAAGGATATCTATAACATACCATTGCCAGCAGAAGCAAAAAATTGGTATGTGTCAGGTACTGAAATGTACTCAATAAAAGGCATCTCAGAGCCATATTTTGAAAAGCTAAATCGTACAATAGTACGAAGACTGCCAAGAGATAAAAAAGCTCAGAAGCGTAAAATAGATCCGAGAACAAGGAGTTTTGCTCGAGATGAAAAAAACAACTACATCTATGAAGATGTGACAATACCAAGTGGAAGTATTATTGTTCTGTCTGATGTAAAGATAGGCTTACCAAATGAGAAACGGCACAAACCATCAGATGGTTTTGGGTACATCGACTTCACAATGTCAGGTGACCGCTTCGAGTATATGTATTTTGTACCAAGAACATATCTGTACAGGGTACACCAGACAGCATTAGCACTGTCTGTAAAAAATATGAAGAACTACGAGGGTAGTGGATATCTGACATGGGAGAACGGTACAATATATCTTCATATAATACCTTATAACCCAAACTCTCAGTACACAGGTACTAAGATACTGAAAACAGCATACACTCTAAACTTTGGTGAAGAGATTAAAATACTGTTAAACTATTGGCAGTCAATAGGTTTGATACCTACAATAGCTTTGTGTGAGTTACAGGATGGTACAAATTTGGTATTAAAACCAACAACAGTTGGGTATGAAGATTACGAACCTGTGGACACCTTACCATTAGGAGATAAGGAGGTATATACGGGTGAAAAAGATTAAGAGGTTTTGTAGGGGTATCGGAAGGCTAATATCAGGTGGATTCAAATGGGTATTTGCTAAGTTAAAAAAGATACCACCTATTTGGACAATGTTAATATACATTGCATTGGGTATAGCTTTAGGGCTGTTCGTAAGAGATGTGGTAGTTACTAAAGCTGAGGTAAGTGGTGACAGCATGATACCTACTTACTATGATGGAGACACGGTACTGGTAAATAGACTTGCTAGAATCGATAGAGGCAATTTAGTCGTTGTTCTTGAAGACAATGGTAAGTATGTAATCAAAAGGGTAGTTGGTATGCCAGGAGACAAATTCCAGATAAAAGATGGTTTAGTCTTTATAAACGGAGAACACTACCCAGAGGATTACATATATGAAGGCAACACAGACTATGAGGCAGGTGTAGCAGAAGAACAAATTCAGTTAGGTACAGACGAGTACTTTATACTAGGAGACAACCGTGTAGTCAGCAAAGATAGTAGGGAGATTGGACCAGTTACAAAAGACCAAATAATTGGAGAGGTTGTATTAAGTCTATGAAAGAGTTTTTAGGACAGTCTGGTAACATTTTTTACATCATAAATCAGGACTTCGATGAAGCTTGCAGCTTCGATGCACTTGGTAATGAAGTAGAGAGCGATTTACAGGTTGGAAGAGCTGTAACGAGTTGTTCTAGCGTCTCACCTATCGATGTAGTATCAATACTAGGTACAAGTGGTATTATAGTAGGAGAAGACTATACTGAAGTCTACTTCAACGGGTACTCAGCAAGTGTAAACAAGCCCCATATACAGGTCTTTTCAGCAATTAGAAAAGGCATAAGAAGTATAGGAGGAAGATACTATCTTAGAAAACGAGAGGGGTATTCTCAAATTATTATGGCTGTGAAAAAGGGTACTGTCACAAAAGACTTTTTGGCTGACTTAATAGGTACTAAGTTGCACTGGAAAAAACTAGGTTAGTTTTTGAAAAAGGTTGTTTAACTCTACATTTTGTGGTAAAATAATACCATAGAGTGTAGAGTTTTTTCTCTATATAAGAGAAAGGAGTAGAAATGTGAAGCTATACGAAATAATAGGTAATGCAAATAAAAAGGTTATCATAAAAACTGGGCGATTACTAGAACTAAAGAGGTTCTATTTATCAATGTATCGGTACTACATGGTAAAACTGTATGATAACCTTTATATTGATGACCCTACTAGGTTAAACACCAAGCAGATTATTCAGAACATCGTAGAACTCAATATCAAAGGAATGAAGAACATTTCAGGAAAAATTCAACTAACTCCAGAGCAGTTTAAGTATGCAATATACAAAAACAAAGGAGCCGGAGAAGATGTAGAATGTTTCTTAACATTGGCATACAATGCATTCCTATATAGGTCTTACAGTCAGGATATTGATAATTTCTATGATGCAAATGAGTTTGAAGGTAATACTAAGCAAAAAGTATCCATGAATCTGAAAATGGTGGGACCATTGGTAATAGAGAATGAAGCATACCGTTTTTCCTGTGCAACAGCATCATGTTTTGTAAATTCAGATACCAAGGTGTGCGAAGCCAGCCTCAACGGGTATGTATGGGAGACAGCCTTAAAAGAGTTAGAAATACCTGAGGAAGATTGGTACAAAGACGGTCTGTTTGAAAAAGATTTAAATCACGAAGAAGAGGTAGCATGTGCAAATCTAATCTTTGATGGTAAGTTAGAGTTATCTGGAAAGTATGGAGATGTACTTATCAAATGGTTACAATCTCATAAGTGGTCGGAAAAGGGTATGTCAATGATGAGAAGAGGTCTTTATGAGTACATATTTGGTGCTTACTCGGAAGAGATGTACCAGAGTATTTACTCCATTTTCTCTAAGATAAACGGTGATGGCTATCAGGTACTGGCAATATGCAACAACTCTGTATTTTACACGAAGCCATCCACTTTAATTCCAATGCCTATTGGGTACTTCACAGTGGAGTCTGGTTATGAAGATGTCCAGATGTATGAAGGTAATGCCTTAAACGGGTATACTGGAGAGGTATATTCTTTGGATTACTTAAAGGAAGAGGGTATCATCTACTCAGGTTGTCCTATTGAATTAAATACTGGTTGTAGGGATAAAAACCTATACTATGACATCGAGCAAGTAGATTTACAGTGTGATACATGGTTTCACTCAACCGGTGTAGAATGGGAGTTTGATACTCCAGAGACCTATGAGTTTAGTAAATATCCTGAAGGCTCTTTAGAGTACAAAATTTACCATATCTATAAGAATGCTCAGTACGGTGGACCAGTAGAGTATTTACAGCGTCCAGAGAGTATTAAGGCATTTGAAGATGCGAAGAAAAACATCATGAAGTACATAAGTTAAAAATAAGGCAGAAAGGCGGTGATCTGATGGATTTAACCATTAGGAAAAGTGAAGACAATCAGTGGGGGTTCGTGGAGAACTTCTCAGTGTATAGATACAACAATAAAGGTGTAATCACTGTAACTCTGGTAGTAACTCCAGAACAGCGTATTGCTCCTGCATACGTCATGAGAGGTAATAAGTTTATCTCAGCAGATGAGATAGATAGAGAAATGGGTATAGAGAAATATCTGAAAGCAAAGAAGCCATTCTATTCCTTGTTAAGTGATGGCTTTGTGGCTCAGGTAAAATCTGCTTATGACTGTATAACAGGTGAGTTTATCCAGGATAAATCCTCTTATGGTATCTATGTAAGGACTCCACGGTCTGTAACGGGTATTAGTGAAGGTAAACTTGTAATGAAGCAGTTACATGAAACATCAAAAGAGTTAGATGATACGATGTTTCGTATCGCAAGGCAGATTTCTCTGTGCCAGGGCAATAGGAGAAATTACTTATTAAGTAGGTTGTAAAATTTTTCAAAAGGAGAAAGCATGTACACGAGAAAAGGTATAGAAAAACACCTAAATGTGGAAGATATGTATGACTTACTGGGTGAGAAAACTGCTTTTCGCTCTTTAGTAAGTCAGGTTGTAAGAGGGGTTGTAAACAAGGGCAACTGGTTTGCCTTTTGCACTAAGATAGATGATTCCCAGGAAGACATTATGTCAATTGTAAACAGCAAAGGTGTAAAAATTGGAAAATTTTTACATGAGCTATATCCTGAGTCATCTTATAGAGGTGCAATCTATAAGTATATGATTAGGGATTATCTATGCTATTACGAAGCACCAACTGTCATAAAAGACAGGGAGAATGGTTATGGTTTCCGGAATTCATATAATAAGTATTTGATTACATCAAATATAAATGTTGTATCAAAGTGGTTGGATATCTCTACAGAAGATGCTAAAATGTTATATGGTAGTAGAGTAGAGGGAGTATATGACGACAATGAGTGTGATTTATTCCCCTATTTAAAACTCTACGAAACCAAAGACGGTACAAGAAAGGTAACAAAGCCTAGAAAAGACCTAGACTTAGGAATAGGTGGTACTAGGGTAATACCTTTGTTTGCATTAAAGGAGGGTGTAGACACTTTTTACAAACTGGCTTCTGAGGACACTTACACTGTAGAGTTCTTTAAGGATGGAGGTCAGTTACGAAAGATAAACACTACTTTCTCACTTAAAAAGGTAAGAGAAATTTACAACGATAATAATTTCATATCAAGAGGTGTAGAAGGTATGTATCAGGGAGACTTCTTAAAGAATCCTAGTATGGAGCGAGGCTACATACGGGTATTCGAGATGGGTGCAAGTGTGTATGACAACCCACTAAGAAGTATTAACTATGCAAGAATAGTTAGATTCTACAAAGAGACTCCTGACATAACCTACATCAACATTGATCTCGAAGGTGTACTCGAAGCCTTTAATAAAGGGGTAAACAACAGAAACCTGAATCTTGGCGAAGTAAGAGATATGTTAAAACTGTTTAATGTAGGCTCTAGCTTACCAAAAGAGGGTGGTACTGCAACAGATTTCGAGGACTGGGCTTTTGGACAGAAAATGTTACTGAGCACGGTATTCCTTAGAAGTCTTGCTCTCTTTATGATAGGTAACCCTCAGTGGTTTAACGGGTATACAGGAGCTCCTAAAGATTATACTTCTGAATACTCAGAAGAAAGTAGTTCAATAGGAGATGACGAGTTCAACTTCTTAGATATGGAATAAAGAGAAAGGAGAACAAATGAAATCAGCAACAAGTTTAACAGGAACCATTAAAAGTACATCATTAGAAGCAAGTTTAGGGAAAACAGACCTGGGTAAGTTTATTCCTCAGATAGATAGTATCTTGAGGAAGTCTTTCAGTCAGAAAGGCGACAATATTGAAATCCCTGCTCTTCAGTACCTATTTCAGCAGATTCCAGAAATGGAGCAGGTGTTTATCAACAAGTACAATGCTCATATGGGTCTTGAGAAAGGTGTAGAAGTTATTCCAGATTCTGTAAAGGCATCCCAGGGTGCATTACTTGACGGGTTGATGTTTGGTTTTGATATGGAGACTGGTGAGTATGCTCTGTACACAATGAACTTCGACCTGTTAAAGATAAGTGCAGACGAAAACAGCCGTCCAACTCAGATCATGAATGCAAACAAAAAAGGTCTGTTAAAGTCCTACAGAGTAGATGTAGAGTACCTGCAGAGTCCGGAAGCATTTAATTTCAAACTGGTAAATCATCGAAAGGACATCGATGACGATACCAAAGTCCTGTTAGTACCATATTTGGCAGTACTGAGGTTGATGCTCATGATTGAGTCTCTACTAAAGGGTAACTTGGTGCTTAAAACTAAGCAGAACCTGAATGGAGCTAAAAAGATTCGTGTCATTACATTAAAAGACAAGGTTCTGTCAGAATTTTGTGATGATCCTAACGCTCCGAAGGCACTGGGAGCTATGTTCTTCCCATTGAAAGGGTTCTTTTATGCTCCAGTTGTTGGAGCACCTAGTACAACATCTATGGTGTCCAACATTGATATCTTTAAACTGGACGAGCTCAAAAAGATTTCTGATATTGCAGGAATAAGAAACCTGGGTATCGAGAAACCGAAATCTGGTATCTACTCACTGGTAAGCGAGCAAGTAATCTGCGGTACTCTGAATGAGATGCGTGTAAACGAGCCGGAGAGATACATTAGGATTGTAAAATCTCTTCCTAATGCGGTAGAGATTATGGGAGACAATGATGACTATACTCCTTATGTAATTTCTAAGTATTTACACTCCATCAGACAGGACGATATGGAAAGAGTGATTTCACTTGTACCAGGTGCAAAGAAAGAGATCAAGTACCGTGAAGGTATGTTTAAGTCTCCGGTACAGGTAACTGATTTATCTGTAGACAACCTGAAAGACTTGCTGAGAAATCATGTACTGAAGTTCATCGTAAAGAAGAAAGATTGCAAGCTTACATCTGTAACGGGTACTAACGACGAAGTAATGCTTCGTAATATCTACGGAAGAGATTACTTTGCAGAATATGAAAGCTTCAATCTTAGATTCAGCAAATTCTTAGAAGCTTTGACCAACGGGGTATCGGCTGATGAGGCTCTAAGAGAATATGGTTTCATGAATGACGAAGCCATTCTTGAAAAAGTCGAAGAGATTACTAAGGCAGCAGAAGTATCTGGTAAGAGTTTCGAAGATGAACTCAAACGTGCAGTAGCTGACAATGAGGGTATAAAAATCAGGAAGAGCAGTTCAAGTCCAAACACCATTCTCCTGAGAATGCTAAACGCATATATCGATGAGAATGGTAAAGCACAGGAGTACTACCGTTCAGTAGATGCGGAAGGCATTGTAGATGTGCTTATGTTAAGTTAAATAGAAAGGGGTGTACCAGTGTAACAGTAGAATGCGATGAGCAAAGCTGTTACACTGGTTACTCTAAAGGTGGTAGTATATGTTAGACAGGTATGAAAACTATCTTAAGAATATACGAAACAACTTAATACAGTGTGGGGTTGAAGTACCTGTCAGAGATACTAAAGATTACTTTAGTATCTGTGCTTTAGAAGTGGAGCTATCTGATATCCTCTGGTTTTACAGGGTACTCTCTGTAAGCGGTTCGGAGGGTTCTTTAAAGGACTTTTTCCTGCCTCTAAACGGGTACTTCAATGAAAGAATAAGAGGTATTTACTATAAAGAGTTTATAGACTTCTTAGCAGATTATAAAAACCTTGGAGTTGAGGAACTCAGGGGCAAGTATTTAAGTGAAAGGGGTGATGTCTATAAGAAGACAGAACATCAAGATGAAGACACTGTAGAAGAGGAAAGCAAGGCTGTGGAGGAGGCTACAGAAGAGGGTGAAAGCCCAATAGAAGAAGCATCCAAGACTCCTACAAAAAAAGAAAGTCAAACAAGCATGGAAGACAGTCCATTTGGAGACAACTTAGCTGTTGATTCACCTGATAGTCCTTATGTATCACATGGGGTATATCTAGAGGACCTATTAGAAGAGGAAAACTCAGAATCAGCTTCAACGCAAGAAGATTCAGACTCCGGTAAAGAAGAGTCAACACCTGAGACAACTTCAGACGATATGTATGTTTCCCATGGTGTATATCTTGAGGACCTACTAGCAGAGGATGAAAATAAAGAAGAAACGGGTAACGAAGATTACTCAGACGACGATTCTCAGGACGGCTTAGGTTCTTATGATGAAAAGGAAGAATGGGATAAAGAAGAGGAAATAGACTGGGATGCGTTAGAAGATGACAATTCCCAAGATGGTCTTGGTAGTTATGAAGAAGAGTATCCCGAAGAAGATGAAGAAGAGGAAATAAATTGGGATGAGTTAGAATCAGACGACTCTCAAGATGGCTTAGGAAGCTACAGTGAAGAAGACGAGGAAGACTCAGATGAAGAAGAGATTGACTGGGATGCACTAGAGGGTGACGACTCACAAGACGGTCTAGGCAACTACAGTGAAGAGGATGAGTACGAAGAAGAGGAAGACGAGATTGATTGGGATGCACTTGAAGGTGATGATTCTCAGGATGGGTTAGGTAATTTCTCTGAGGAAGAGGATGAAGAAGAGGAAGAGACTTTTGACTGGGATGCTTTGTATGCAGAAGCCGAAGAAGAGGAGAATTCAGAAAATGGAGAGTTCGAAGATTCAGATGAAGAGCCTTATGAAGAAGATGTCGATAATCATCAAGGTACAAGCCAACAAACGGGTACTCCAATCGAAAATCCAAAACCAAAACAGCCTGAGAGAGACTTATCAGATGCCTTACAAGATTTCATAAATGGCTCATTAACATCAGCTCGTAATTCAATAAGGTCTATAAAAAACCGTAAGAAGTAGTATAATTTTATAAGTGCTTAAACTAGTAGTTATAAATTATATATTATTCGTGACTGAAGCAAATATTCAATTTTTAGGAGGTATTAAATTATGTTTTCAGTAGAGGATAAGAAAGTAATTATCGAAAAATTTACAAAGACAGCGGAAGCAAATGTGAAAGCAAATATGACGGATGACATTGATTCTTTCCTGAAAGCCGGAAAAGTTGATCTGGTAAAAGATTGTATCACAAAGTTCCAGAACAACATTATCTGTGCAATTCCGGAAGGTGTGGAAGTACCATCGGTATCCCTGTATCAGTCACCGCTTTGCTCAGTCGACAGCGATGAGATCGAGATCGTTGCCCTTTCTCTTTCAAACCGTATCAATTCTACAAAGAAGTTTAAGTATACAGCGAGAGTTCAGGCAGCAGGCATTCTTCAGAGACTGGCGGAGTTCTTCATTCCAGCTTACACAGAGCTGATCGTATCTTCAATGGTAGAAGCAAATTTGGAAAGGGTAAATGATATTCTGGCACAGGCAGCAGAAGAGGCAGGAGTTCCTTACAAAGTATCTGTTACCTCTGAGCTGGGTAACGAAGGAAAGAAAGTTGCAAGTCTGCTGGATGATGAGGTAGTATTTGTGGCTGATGAGGACAGAGCACTGTCCCTGAACGACCTGATGCTGTTGAGAGTTCCGAATGAGGAAGAGCTGATCACAGAAGACATGATCCAGAATGCTTACTCCGCACTCGTAGAAGAAATCCAGAAAAGTCAGACTCCAGAGCAGCTTGTAGCAGATCCGGGTTCATTCCTGAGATATGTATGTGATATCAGCAAGCATATCAAACCTGCTACTCTGGTAAAAGCACTCTGCGGTAAGAATGTAGAGAAGCTGACCGGTAAGAAAGATACTCTTGCTTACTACATGCGTGATAACGTTTATGCATTGGTAGCTAAGCGTGATGGACATCTGGAGGTAGTTTTGTCACCATTTGATCTGTCTACATTCAGAAAAGTAGATGTGGATGTTCTGAAGGAGATTTCAGCTTAATACTGGCAGGTTGTAGATTATAAAGGGGCTGTTACTTGTAGCAGTCCCTTTTGTATTATATAAATATATAGGAGGTAGGTAACATGCAGGATAAGTTTCCTTATGATGAACCAGATGTAAACCTTGACGACCCCAATACGGGTAACGAGCAGGGTACAGATAACGGTAAAAACCAGAATGACGGTGAACCAGTAAAATTGAGCAAGATGAAAACTTGTGTTATATTTGTAGCCTTTCTGGTAGTTGTAATGATAGTAATTATGACTGTAAGGAGTCTTTCAGTATCTAGGGAAGTAAATTCTTCTCAGAATGAACAGACAGTTGAAACCCAGCAGAACACAAGCCAAAATGATATTACATCAACTGGAGAGAGTGATAACAAAAATTCGGAAGATTTAGCTGATTCAGACGAGTCGAGCACGTCTTCGTCCGCTTCTGATGAGGATACGAATTTATCGGAAAACAGTTCAGACTCCACTGTAGACTCTGATAATTCTTCTCAACAGGGTACTACAGAGACTCCAATTAAGGAAGAGCCAGAGGCAACTACTACAGAGCCAACCGATGTGACTGGTAATAATACTTTACAGGAAGTAAGCGAGCCTCAGCTTTCTGAAAGCATAAAAGTACAGGCGGTAGTGTCATCTAAGTCTATCTACTTGACGGGTAACTCTTATGTATATCAGGTAGACTTTTTGGTACTTACAGATGACAATGGTAACTATACTACATTGCCTTATTATTGTCCTAAGACAACATATGATGCACTTACAAAGGGGGACTCAGTCAATGTAGAGTACCAGGTAGATTCTTCAGGAAATGTAAGTGTTGCTTCTGTAACACGGTAACGGGTATTTCAGAATGCTTTGTTTCTTCAGAGTTTAGGAACAGAGCGTTCTCGTCTTGTGTTTAGCGGAAGACCTGTGAATGGGCGGAGGTCGGTTGTAGTTTGGTATCGCCTTTTGTCCGTTTTGTACATACATCCTGATTTTTATCTCGTTGTTTTGTGCAATATGCTGAAAGGTGAATTTAAGCGGTTTTTTCTGATTTTTCTCTTGCTTTTTCGCACGTTATATGCTAATATCTAAGCATATCAAACGTAAGGTACTTTTCTTACTAAGGATATGTAAAAAATCTATTCATTCAATTTTAAAGGAGGATTCATTATGGCACTTAAACTTCCTAATGGTGGAGCAAACGAAACAGCACCTAAAAAGAAAGCAACAGCAGCAGAAGCAGCTACAACGGCAGCAGTACCGGTTAACGATGTTCCGGACGAAGTATATGGTAGTAAATCAGATACTCTGGTTTTCGTAGCACCACTCGGTGACCCGTCCAGAGATGACGTTACACCTATTACAAAGAAAGACGGTACACAGGAGAAAGACATCTCCCCGACAATTTTCGGATATGCTTTCAAATCTACAGAAGACATCGACATCCCGGATTTCGGTACTCCAAAGGATCTGGTAGGAAATTCAATGGATTACGAAAACCTCGACGGTTCACGGCACGTGAAGGCAGGAGAAGTATTCTACCTGACAAGGATGGAAACCGGAGCTCTTATGTCAAGAGACGAGTACTCAGGTCTGGCAACAGGCGGTGAGATGGGTGTTCTGGCAGTATTCGGTGTTGCTAAGAAACAGTCCAAGAACGGTGCAGTTGCAGCAGCAAACTCAGACATTCCGACAGTTTCCCTGAGAGCACTGAAAGGTTCTATCAAGAACATCAAGATGATCGATATCCTGTCTTACACTTCAGAGCCGGGTGCAGGCGGAAGACCTATCAAGAAAAGAACCATCAATCCTGGATTTGAGAAATGGTCTTCTCTGGCAGCTCAGAGAGTTAAACCGAAAGGAACAAGAACTGGTGCAGCAAAACCTGTTTCCAAGAAGAACGACAGAGCCCTTACATTCAAGGCTATCCTCGAAAAGAAGAGAGCTCAGGCAAAGGCTTAATCGTCGGATCGGCATCTATAATTTGGCAGCTAAGAAAAGAGGAGTGCTTGGGAGACCAAGCACTTTTCTTTTGGGGAGTATTTATCTAAAAGGCGGTACAGATGTATGTGTATCGCCTTAATTTTATACTCTATTTCAGATACTATATCGAGTATTCTGTTAAGTTAAAATGGGAATACTATGAAGATATGGAGGTATAGATTTGGAAGAACGGATTAGTTTTGCTAGACAATATCGTCCAAACTCCCTAAATGGGTATATAGGCAACGAGGATGTAAAAGAGACGGTAAAAAGATATTTAAAATCAGGAAGACCACAGTCCTACTTGTTGAAAGGTGCAAGTGGCTGTGGAAAGACGACCTTAGCACGTATCATTGCTAAGGAATATTTCTGTGAAGATAGAAATGAAGATACAGGTGCATGTAATCAGTGCATGACTTGTGAGTTGTTCAATGAATACATCAGAACGGGTAAACCAGATAACTTACCAGACGTGTATGAAATCGACGCATCTGATAAATCGGGTAAACGAGAGATTGATACTATGCTTAATTCAATGGAGTATCCTGCAATGAGTGGTGATTGGAAAGCATACATCATTGATGAGTGCCACCTGCTGTCAGAAGCAGCAATGGGTAGGCTGTTAAAAAGTCTTGAAGAACCACCTGAGGGTGTTCTAATGATACTTTGTACTACTGATCCTGATAAACTGCTTGATACAATTAGAAATAGGTGTCAGGTGCAGTTAGACATAGTAAAACCTACTGTAAAAGATTTGATGGGGTTACTTAAGAGTGTATGCCTGACAGAAGGTAAAGAGTATGAGATGAGTGGTCTGAGAATGTTAGCCACAAGAGCTGACTGCGTTATCAGAGACTCCCTAAATAATCTAGAACGGGTACTCTCTACCAGGGGTAATGCACTTTTATCTAGTGTAAGTGAGGAATTTAAGGAAGTAGGAGACAATCTTATCTTTTCATTCTATAATGCTTACATTGAGAATGACTATTTTTCCTACATTAACACTTTATACAAGATAAAAACAACGTACAGTTTCAAGCAGTTCATTATTGCTTTGACAAACTTCACCACCAGGGGTATTTATGTAATAAATGGGGTAAACGTAGAAGGCTTAACTGTAGAAGAAATAAAGTCTTACTCAGAGTTGTTCTCTCAGTTTTCTCCAGGAGAACTTGCGGAGATATTAAGTAAATTAAAGTCTATGCATATCGGGGATGTTGAAGCTAATTTACAAGCGTTTATATATTGTAAAGGTAATAAAAATAATCAAACTGATGAATCTCCTTTAAATGTAGAAGAATCTACTATTCAACAAGAGCAGAAATTTAGAAATACTAATTTGGAGAATTTAGAAAAACTTAAACTCAAAGAAGGTTCTAAATCTCTGAAAGGTGAGATGCAGGAGGTTGGTTTCTCCGATGCATCAGAATTCTTCACATTTGAACAAGTAAACAATTAGAAAAGGAGGATTTAGCAATGAGAACAAAGTATTACTTGCGTCAGACGGTTGTAAGGTTTCTTCTTTGCTTTCTCCTTGCTTTTGCTGTAATAGCAGTATTTGGAGTTGCATCCTCTAATACTGTATATACAGTATTTGCAGAGGAGAATCTTGGAGATGACTTGTCAGGCGGTAGTGGTGGAGGCTCATCTGGTGGAGAAATGGGTACAATCTCCGAAGATGACCAGAATGTAGCCGACTGGATTGGTACTCAGAGAGGTTTTACAAGTGACCAGCTCCAAAAAGCATCAGATACTTTATCTCCAATCACAAACATGATTGGATACTTAATAGGAGCTATTGTTGCACTTGCAAGTGTTGGTATCTTCCTCATTACAGCTCTTGATATGCTTTACATTGCATTTCCACCTATTCGTAATCTTCTGTATAAAGCAGGTACAGATGGTACAGGTGCATATACAGGCGGTGGAATGGCAGGTGGATACGGTAGAGGCATGATGGGCATGGGAATGGCAGGAGCCGGTGGAGCAGCCGGAGGAACCAATAAACCAACCCAATGGGTATCAGATGAAGCCGTACAGTGTGCAGCATTGATGGGTGGTAGTGCACAGGCAGCAAATGGTGCAGGAATGGCAGGAGGTATGTATGGTGGAATGCAGGGGCAGGCACAGCAACAGCAGTCCACTAAGAGTGTTATTGGAACATACTTAAGAAAAAGAGCATTCTTCATCATTCTCTTTGTTATCTGCATGGTGGTTCTTACATCCAGTGCATTAATGGGTACTGGTGCAAACCTTGCACAGTGGGGTATCAGAATCATCAATATGATAAACGGGTATATCCCAGCATAGGAGGTTAGCTGATGGGAGAGCTAATGGACTGGGTAAAAGAGAGGTATTTCGGAGGCAACTCTAAAAATACTACTCGAGACCTTATAAAAAAGCAGAAAGTAAAAAATGCTATCATAGCAGTATGCAACGAAAATCTTACAGAAGCTGGAGATACTTTTGAGTTCGAGGTAAAACCTGAGGATTTACAGTATGCAACGGCTGTGATAGCAGAAGAACCACTGAAGTCAAAGTACATAATTTACCAGATTTCAGAAACTATGTTTTCTGCTAGGTTGCAGGAGTTAGAGTTATTCTAACTCCTCTTTTAATAAATAAAACAAGGGGGTACAAAAGAACAGATGAATGAGGTTGTATTTAAAGATGTACAGATGTCTCAGCTATCTAGTAGACTGGGTATACCAAAAACAACTGTAACAAAGATATGGGACACTTACATCAATAGGTTAAGCAGACAAATCGAAGAAGGCAAGACAGTCAAATTCTTAAATGTGTGCTATTTAAGAGTAAACGACACAGAAGTAAAAAAGGGAGAAGGATACCAAGAAACTCTGGCATACATTGCTCACGAGATAGCAGATGAATTAAGTCTTAGTCAGGTGTTAGTTTATCGTGTATTGACTTCGTTTGAAGAATACTTGATTTTAGATATTCAGAACCTGTACTGTTATAGTATACGAGGAATATGTCGTATACGGTTGGAAAGATATGGTAATAGCTATAAAGTAAGAATTAAGAAATCCACCAAATACAATGCTATGGACGTATATATTTCAACCATAAGTACATTTAAGAGAAAGGTGGAGAGTGCAGTATGACAGGAGCAACCCACCGAGTAGGAGGTGTTGTATGTGCCTTAGCAGGGTATACAATACTGGAAAGCAAGGGTATGCTGATAAATGATGTAAATCCTATACTTCAGTTAGCAGTTATGTATCCATTTGCAATATATGGTAGTACAGTATCGGACCTAGACCATCATTGGCAATCAGCTCCTTCAAAAGATGTTGTTAGCTTCTGTATAAATAAGGTACTACACCTTACTACAGATTTAAGAAAGAAAACTAAAAGCAAAAATCCAGTACTTGCAATATTTGATGCAAAGCATAGGAGTTGGCAGACACATTCAGACTTATTTCTATTCATAATGCTTTTGTTATCTTTCCAATTTATATTTAGTCCTATAGACGGGGCTAATAGTATTATAGGAAAGCTAGTATTCACTGGCTTTCTGCTGGGTATCATAAGTCATCTTATACTTGATATGTTGACACCTGAAGGTGTCTGGAGTGTAATCTTATCTGCAATAGGTAAGATATTTAAGGTGAAGATACCTCAAAAAATTCATCTTGTTCCTAAAAGTGCCTTTTTTGCCACTGGAGGCACTTGGGAAAAATGTGTCAGGTGGGTATTGTATGGGATATCACTTATTCTACTTGTTAGAATACTATGGGTAATGTCTCCATATCAATTCAACTGGACACCATAAACAACTATCCAAGGTTGTAACTAAATAAGGAGGTTGCAATGGAAAACTAAAATTCAAAAAGGAGGAGGAATGAGTATGAGAAACAGCATTCCACGTACACGCTCAAAGAGTTTCGTCCTTACAATTCTTGCAATGATTTGTGTACTGATGTTATGTACATTGTCAGTCTTTGCAGATACAAAAGCGGAAGCAACCCAGGACGAACAGGCAAAACGTAACTTGACAACTTATGTGTATGGGCAGATGTCTCAGAACGAGTATGAAGTCGATGGTGGCGGTAGTCTTGCAGGTTCTGATCTGTTTGAAGGTTCTCCTACAGACGGGTATGATTTGCAGGAAGACGAATTTCAGTCTCTTACGAGTGCAGCTCAGACACAGGTAGTAGAGGATATCGCAGACAACTCTTACGATGCCATTGATAGCGATAAGGCTGATGGAGTTACTGAATCCACAGTACAGAATTGGTGGAAAGAGCTTCAGACAAAGAATGGTGTTGGTTCTAAGTTCATGAATGAAATTCTTAAGAACACAAAACCTGACTTTGTAACAGCCAACGCTATTTATCAGCCATTTAGCGGTGTTGTAGGAACAATTCTTGGTCTGTTAGCAATCCTTATTTGTGCTTTCCTCGGAATTGTTATGGCAGCAGATATCTGCTACATCACACTTCCACCTGTAAGGAACTTTGTTGCAGAGGATGATAGTTCTAAAGGCAAGATCGCTAAGTCTAAGATGTTCAGCCACGATGCAATCTATGCAGTACAGTGTGCAGAGGATACTTCTGATGGAGGATCTGGCGGAGGTCGACAGGCATTAGGTATTTATCTTAAGAGACGTATATTTGCTCTTGTACTTCTTGGCATATGCTTGTTATATCTCGTAAACGGAGCTCTATATTCTTTCGTGTCCATGATACTCGACTTACTTAATGGCTTTCTTGGCTTCTAAGAAAGTCTGGAGAGTTGGAATTAAAAACATAAAGGCAAGTTGTTAAGGCAACTTGCCTTTATTTTATTTTTCTTTAAAAAGACTATAGTGTTGTCTATTAGTTGTTTAATTTTCTTAACGGTTTTCCATGCAATATAAATTTTTATACATGTGAATTTTATTTACTTAATACTATAAAAAACTTCTATTCAAATAAGAGCGTCATTTGGTGGAACTCAAATTGTGTATAGTATATGTAGTCGGCAATGTTACTTTATTTTATGGAGGTAGAAAATGTTAAAAAAACCTATTGTAATGGAAGTTTTTTGGGATGAATCAGCTAATGGAAAACCTTTTAACAGTATACAGTTAATAGATGATACCACCTATTTCTGGAGGAGTTATGTAGACAATAAATTAGTTAAAATGTCTATATATGACTTTCTTGAAAGGATGAAAGTAGTTCCAGAGTATCAAATGAATTTTTCTATTAATAAAACCTTGCTTCAGTTTAAAAATGATGATAGTATCTTTTCATTTATTGATGATGAGGAGCTAAAAAATTATACAAAATCTGAGTTCAGGTATAATTATAATAATCTTTGTGTAATTGCTCGTTGTCCTATTTGTGGTAAATTGTCAACAATATCATATAAGCAAATATTACGAACCAACTCATTTATTTGTACATCTTGTAATACGTCCTATATGGGTGCTAAGAAGTTCAATGGAAAGGGTAAGTATTTAAAAGAATTAGTTGACCCTAAAAATAGCAAATACTGGAGTAAAAACAATAGAAATCCTTTTGAAGAGATTCAACCACTTGCAGCAGAGGAGTATTATAATCTTATTTGTCCAATTTGTGGGGTAGAACACAAGAAAAATTTACAGGCTATATTAAAGTCAGGATTCTGTTGTACTACCCACACGAGAAAAGGTAATTTGCTTAAAAAAGGAAGATCCTTGAGAGACGTGTATCCTGAATTAGCAGATATGTGGGATTTGGGAAATAATGATTTAGATTCATCTCAGGTAACAGCTGGCTCTAGTAAGCAGGGGAAATTTGTATGCTCTCGTGGTGGTGTCTCCCATTATTATATAAGACCTATATATTCTGTTGCAGCTTCTTATAGAAAAGGTAATACAGGATGCCCAGTCTGCAACAATAAGGCAGTTTGGACAGGCATAAACGATTTTGCTACTCTATATCCAGAGTGTATAAAAGACTGGGATTACGAAAATAATCCAAATCCACCGGAAAAGACACTATGCTCAAATACTGCAACAGTGGCTTTAATCTGTCCAGTGTGTGGTAAAAAGCATATAAAAGATGTGCAGTCCATTAGAGATGGAGATTTTGGTTCTATGTGTAATTCATGCGCAAGAATTACAAGTATGAGAAGAAAGGGTAAAGTAACAACTTTACATCAGCAGAATGAAATAGTTGCGGATATGATAGACAATGCTCCTAATCCTCAGAAATCTAAGGATATGTCTGCATACGCAAAGGGTAGGTATAATTTTTACTGCGACGGGAGTTCAAGAGGTTGGAAGCCTCATATATTTCAAGCTTCTTTGGTTAATGTAATGCACTGCGTAGAAAGAGGAAGTATGTATAATGGTTGCCCCATATGTGCAGGAAGACAGGTAGAGACGGGAGTAAACGACTTTGAAACTTTAAATCCGACAGGCTCATCTATGTGGGATTATTCCAAAAATAATACCACACCAGATAAAGTATATGCCTATTCAGAAGACCAGTACTGGTTTAAGTGTAAGAACGGTCACGAGTTTCAAAGAGATCCAAACCATATGATGCGTTCAATAAATTCAAAAACTGGTGGATGTCCTGTATGTTACGGAAGAAGGGTAATAGTAGGAGTAAATGATATGGCAACTACTATGCCTGACACACTAGATAGGTGGGAGTATGATTTAAACGATTTTACTCCTCATGATGTAACAGAAAATTCAAATAGGAGAATGTTAGCAAGATGTCAAGTAAAATCCTGTAAAAAGGTTTATGAGACAGATGTATATAACTGGTCTCATAACCTAGTAAGGAGATGTCCAGATTGCAGAAATAGTCAAATTTCAACTTCAGAACAAAACATAGTAGACATGGTTTCTGCTTATGGTATAAAGGTAGAACAACAGTATCCAATAGCAGGTGGTAAATACCTATTAGACGCCTATTTACCAGAAAAGGGTATTGCATTTGAATACAACGGTATTTATTGGCATTCTGCTGAGAAACGTGGTTTAACGTACCATGAGGACAAATACTCTATGTCAAGTAAATTTGGTATAACATTATACAATATATGGAGCGACGACTATGATAGAAATCCTGACCTTGTATGTAAGCTGATAAAAAAGAAAATACATCCAGTATTATCTGATTTATCTCCAAAGGAGTTTGACTTATCATTAATAGACAGAGAAGCAGCAGAACCTTTTATACTCAAAAACAGTTTAGTACCATTGCAAGACTACCAATATTCCGGTGAGTCAGAATACATTGGTATATTCTTAAACGGTTTACTTGCAGCCACTGCTCAACTAAGAGAGATAGATGACAACACCATTGAAATATACGGTTACTGCGAACTACTCAGTGTACCTGAAAAGGAGAGGTTGCTAGAAGAGTTCTGTAAAACTAACACAGGATACTCAATCATACGTGTAGTACACGAGATATCTTCAATAGGTGACCTATTAAATAGAATGGGTACTTTATGGAAAACTCTTCCACCTAAAGGATATTTTGTACTTGGCACTCAGAGAGTAGAGCAGCTACCTGAAGACTTGTACCAGGAAGAATATAGAGACTTATCTATAGAACAGGTATCTCAAAAGTCAGGCATAGAAATACTGTATAACGTGGGGTATGAGGTCTGGGAGAAAGAAATATAATACTAGGGCAGGCTTAAGTCCTGCCCTTTATTTAATATACAGATTTTAATTTATCATTTTATGTAATTTGATTAAAATGATATATGGGAGGAATATCTATAATGTACAATTCACTGCTTACTAAAGAAAACTGGTTTAACAACTTATCTTACATTAGAAGATTAAATATAATACTCTTCTCAGGAGGTAGACTTTTATACGACGAAGGTAATACTTGGTTCTTTGGAGAGTTGTATATAAAATATGGACCAGGTGGATATTTAACGGTATTTGAATTATCAAAAGTAATAGAAGCCTGTAAACGTAATATAAAATCTGTAGAAATTTTGGGTATTTCAGGCGACACCCACAAATATGTATATAAAAAGTCATATAACAAGGTTATCTTCACAGAGAGAAACTGGGCATACCACCTAGATAAGACTAGGCAGTTCTCTTTAACCTTTGAAGACGGCAGCCAGTATCAGGGTA
>ERZ1643249.31-NODE-31-length-234392-cov-41.882259_pt1 | contig 234392 bp, 226 predicted proteins | sample MGYA00579263_ERZ1643249 | MGnify/ENA primary metagenome ERZ1643249 (study PRJEB29033, sample SAMEA4952264) | chicken gut metagenome | biome: Broiler Chicken; feature: Gastrointestinal Tract; material: Caecum | place: Ireland | collected 2018 | study: Broiler...
AATCATGGGAGAGGTTTTATCCTCTCCCATGATCTTTTTTTCATTTTAGTCCTACTTTTTGGCACATGGGAACCCCGCAGTAATGGGGTTTTAGAGCAATTTTTTGGTTCAAAAAGCCCAAAATTTTTCAAAAAAAGTCACGGTTTTGTCCGGGTTTTGTCCAAGGGGTCTGAAAAAGTGTCTCTCAAGACCCTGTTTTGGAATTGCTTTATTCAATTCTGTGATCGGTGTCATTTGAAAATCTCCCAATTTTCAAACTATAAAAATCTTGCAATAATTGAGGTGATCTGAAAATGTCACTTCGATATTGTTGGAATAGGTATACAATTGGAACACGATATAGCGCAGTCCGAGATGGAACTGCATACGACCGAGTTTCAGGTGCAATATATCTGGGTGATGGGTATAACTTTGACTATGAAAATGGTCTATACAAATTACGTAACCCAGAAATCAAAAAAGGCGACGCTGCATTGGTGTATTTCCAATATGCTATCATGGGTGGATCGACTGGAAAGGTTATGTATAGCACCCCATCATCAGCGCCAGTAGCATCATATTGGTATGACGATGACGGTTATTTGGGCTGGAGGAATGGCACCACTGGAGATGTAACACAATGTTATAAACATATCGTTCAAGAATCGCAAGGCTCTGGCGAATTGGTTGGGGAAGTTGTTCATAGAAACAACTCCAAATATCCTTCCAATGGTATCTCTGGAAACTACTGGTACATTTACCAAGGATCGGACTCTATTGATCCAGTAGCAGTGAACCTTTCCCAATCGAGTGGTCTGTATGTTGGATTACCGATTACCATCTCGGTAGATCCTTCTACCTCCAAGGTATATGGCGGTACTGTCTCATATCAGTACCAAGTCCAGATCAATAACGACAGCCAATGGATTACGCTTGGAACCACTACGGAAACAAGTTATTCATATACCATTCCTATTGGAGCTACCAACCTGCAGTTCCGTGTATTGGCATCTGATGATCTGGGATTCACATCGACTGATTATGTCAACAGTGCTTCGGTTTCTGTGGTGGCATTTAAACCGGGTACGCAGCAGGTTCTTCACAGGAAGAATGCTTCTGGGGGTTATGATGTGATCTGGTTGGAGACCGACAGTGAAGTAGTGATTCGACCCGATGGAACCACGCTGGAGGCTACTTTAGCCGATATTGAATCCAGATTGTCGGGATTGGGGGTGTAAGACGGATGAGTATACGGTACGTGTGGGAACGATATAATAAAAAAACAACATATGAAGCTAAAAAGACGCGACAGTCAACCATTTTAACGGTATATACAGGCAGCACTGGAGTTGGCAACGATCTTTTATTCACTATGTCGGTAGATAGTCCACCAACTATTGATCCAGATACAGGTAAACTTATTTTTGAAAACAAAAGAGTTGACATAATAGGTTCTTCCAGTATGTCGGACGATAGACCTGCATCTGTATACTGCCCGTGCCTGCCGTGTGAAAGTGAAACTCATGAAATGCCAGAGCCGACATCATGGCTGGAATCTCCAGATGGAAAAGGTTATTGGGTCCATGATTCGCAAGATGAGAGTACTATACATCGGTTATTTCTATCGAATATACCATACCCACAGAGTGGAACAAAACCAGACAAGTCTCTAAGGGAATATGACTATTGTGTGCCATCTAGAACAGGAGTAGGTCAGGGTGCACGTAATGGTTCTGTTGCTGGATCAACATCTTCACAATACCCGTCCAATGGAGTATCTGGGGAGTATTGGTATGTGTATTCCGGTACTGATTCCATCGATCCTGTTTCTATCTCAACGCCGGTGAACAAGTGGCTCTATATTGGGCAACAGCTTACCATAACAGCTTCTCCATCTACATCGATCAAATACGGTGGCACTATCAGATACCAGTATCAGGTGCAGTTGAATGGTGGTTCTTGGGCAAATATTGGTTCCAAGACAACTGCAACCTCCATCAACTATAACATTCCGGAAGGAACTACATCTATTCGTTTCCAAGTGTTAGCTTCTGATAATATGGGCTTCACTTCCACCACTTGGGTACAGTCTCCGACTTACCAAGTAAGTAAGTATGTACCCGGTATTGCACAGAAGTTACATCGAAAGAATGCAAGTGGTGAATACGATCTCGTCCATATGGAAACAGATACCCAAATTATCCTGATGAATTCGGGAAGTACCCTGGAGGACGAGTTGTTGGCCATACTTGCGGAAATTGAAAGACGAGGTGGGTGATATGGCTACACGATATGTGTGGAATAAATATACTCTAAAAACATCATACCGTCCGGTTTATCAGTGGAACCGGTGGCATACAGTTCTTAAATCAGAATTGGTCCGAGGTTCAAGTGTTGGTTATTATGTTGGCAGTGGATTGTCAAGCACTTTTGTTTTTAGTGGATATTATATATCAAATAATAAGATTGTACCAACTCAATATAAACAAGCTGCTGATGGTCTTCCCGGAACAGATGCACAGAGATATAAATGGATGGTTGATAACGGCATTGATGGGGAACCGCAACCATCACCAAGCTGTTATGGTCCAGCAAATACGCCATCACCTGGATCCACGTGGGAAGGATCATCATATGATTATTATATAGATGACGCAATTCATGGAATGCTGGAAATGTATGAGTATACTCCACAAACCGTAACTACAAAAGGCGATGCTGCTCCGGGAATCTCGTCCTATAATAGAAATCAATATCCAGATGATGGCGTATCTGGAAGTTATTGGTACGAATATAGCCATTCATTTAACGAAACGGTTTATTCGCAAGGATCACTAATTGGAGCAATTTCTGATGAAACTTCCAATACATATCCAAACAACAAATATTCTGGATCGTATTGGTATAAGTATTCTGGCTCCGATACCATCGACCCAGCTTCCGTATCATACGATTCGGAACAAGTTTTGACTCAGCAAGTGACTATCCAAGCAACAGCATCCACTGGTAATAAATATGGCGGAACGATCACATATGATTACCAGGTGTGTATTGACGGTACCAAATGGATTGACGTTGGATCTTCCACGGAACTCACCATGAACTACACTATTCCGGAGACAGCAACTCAATTCCAAGCTCGTGTGCGTGCAAGAGACAACATGGGGTTCACTTCTACCACATGGGTTACTGGACCTCTCGCTACTGTGCGTCCTCCCTGGATAAATACCAGACTGCACAGAATGAACGGAAAAGGAACTTATGATCTGGTTCACTTTATGACTGGTGCTGAGAACGTGATTCACAATAGTACCAGTAACGTTCAAGCTGTTATCGACAATATCAAACAACGACTTGGCCTGTCGTGAAACATATCCAAGAACGAATTAACCCCTCCCATTTACGGGAGGGGTTATATTTTTCGGATACTCTTAAAGATCGTCAATATACACACGGATAACATGATACTTCAGCGTAAATACTGAGATTGCCAAATCAATAGAATACCACTGCACAACACATATATCCTGAGAAACTAAACTCAGTATAGCCACTTGCACAAGTTACAGTACACGATGCACTGCCTTGCGTATACGTTTTGCTTCCAGATCCGCATACAGCTAACTCATTATTACCAGCAGCATTGTAAATAAAATAAAAAGTTGATCTATATCCACTGTGTGTGACTGTTATTATACGCTCTTTAGATCCGGACAGTTTGTATCCACCGGTAACATGGAGGGTGTTACTGCTTGATGCTTTATATGCCAGTTCTTTTCCATGTATCCATGCCTTACTTTTACCGATAATCAACTTCGCTAGGATTCGTGATATTACATAGCATACACACTGTAGTCGGCTTCAATATTGATGGATTCACCAACACCAATAAAACTTGGACTAGCAATGATCTTCAGGTACTTGATGCGAGTTATATCAGCAATCTGATCTGTTGTTAATCGTTCCCCATCATACGGTCTCGATCCACCCCAATAATAGCAATGCGTAAAATCCGGATTGCTTTCATTGGTGAATGCTAATAACTGAATGTATGTCGACGCTCGCAATTGACGATCAATGTTAATATTTCCTCCCATACTTGCTGGGAATTCAAACCCAGCAAGTGCATATTGGTCAGAGATGTTGATCGCTGCGCGGGTTGAATCGCTTAATCCAACATATACGTAAATTGCAGCATTAGAATCCATCAACGCTCCAGTATGTTGAATCTTCATGCGTTTTAACCGAGCATAAAATATTGATGCATCTGGATAATCATTCAAATTAATGTTGCAGATAGATGCTGCTGTACCGCCTTTTACAGCACCAACAAAAGTATCGGAGGCGATGGTGGTTATACCACCAGATGATGGAACATCTTCTTTGTATGCTAATTCTTTCCCCAATGCGAATGCTTTAGTGTTTCCCAAAACATATTTCAGGACTCACCGAATAAAAACATCCCCCTCCCTGGTTATGGGAGGGGGATGTTTATTGAGACCTTTTAGGTTGAAGAGCAGTATCTTACTGCTCGGGGGTCACAGAGAAACCGGGATCGATCTCACCCATGTTCTCCAGCCACTCCTGACGGGCAGGACCAGAGACAGGACCGGGATCCTCGGAGGTCTGCATCAGAATCACCATACCATCGCAGTCGCGGGGATTCTTGTTCCACAGCTCCACGAGCTTCTTGTAGTTGGCCTGGTTCTTGCGGTGCCACTCGTTGATCTCGGAAGACACACCAGCGTTGGCCTCGGGATCAGTCGCATCATACTGCTCCTTCAGCTTAGCCCAGTCGGGCATATAGCGGGGGTCCAGATCCTTCATGATGGGATCGACCTCACGGCCATGACGGATGTTGTTGATCAGCATGGAGCGACCAACACCCACATCCACGTTGTTGGCGTTCGCCATAGCCCAAGCGGCAGGAGTAAGCAGGTCCCAATTCAGAACGGTAATCATTGTCTACTTCAGTCCTTTCTGTGTACACATTTTTGACTGGCATCTTGCGATGCGGGGTCTATAAAGATGTCCGTGTCAAAAGGGTTGATTCGACTGATTAACGCTGCTTATTTTAACAACCATATAGGGTCGTTGTGAGAAACATTTGCGCGTCTTGCATCTGGTCCATTTGATTTCCTCCTTTCTTTCGGTACATGTATCCGGTGGGTTTGTGCAGGCCCACCGGATACGCCTTTTTCACTCGAAAGTAAACGGCATACAGTTCTATAACACAATTCTATTTCGTTGAAAAACGAGATATAAATTATAGATGTGAAGCAAGAAAGTGTGGTGTTTCAAGAATGAGTAATAGGCATGGAGTCGGCATCTCCAACATTCTGAAAAACGTAAAGGAAGGTGATGATCTAACCACACTGGAAGTGATGTATTACGACACATTTCGTCATCGCAACAATCCAAACGAGATTGTAACTGCGAATAAAAATGCTATGTTTATCGTCTATAAAGATGGTAAACATAAGAAATATGTCCAAGCAATTGTAGATCCGAAAATGCGGATCTACTTTGTCAAACCGGAATATCGGGATTTCACAACCCCAAGAGAGTATCTGGAGATTGACAAATGTTATCATGTAGATACGGTTCCTGGTAGTGTCTTGAAAGCAATCCGCAAGGAAATGCAGCAATCCGATGATCCGATTACACAAACCATGCTCAACATCGAGCGATATGCATTGGCAAGCAAAATCAAGGGTGCTGCAAAAGAGATTCTAAAATGGCCATACACCATGTTCTCCGATCTGGACATTGAGTCCTATTACCGAATTATGCTGGGCTATCACTACAACCAATCGCATGGTCATACTGTGGACAAGTGTTTCCTGGATATTGAGTCTGATATCTATGGATTAACATCTTCTGAGACTGCGATGAATCTGGATAAAACCAATGCATGTACGCTGATCTTTCATTTCGATGAGAACGGTGCATATGGTGGAAAGAAGACACAGGTCTTCACTTTACTGCTTAGAAACTATGAGCGATATCCCCAGCAACAATATTTTGAAGAGCATTTGGATGCGTTCATTGAGGAATGTCATGAACACTTCGATCAACAAACCATCATCAAGGATGGAAAGAAGAAGATCATCGACTGTACAGCGGATTATCATATCCTGCTGTTTGATGAAGAGATTGACCTGTTGAAGAATATCTTCAAGCTGATCAACTCCTACCGTCCGGATACCTGTGAAGTGTGGAATATTGCATACGATATTCCAAAGTTGTATGCACGATTGGAACGAAATGGAATCTATCCACCGGATGTCATGTGCGATCCCGCATGGCCAAAGGATTATAAATGGGTGGAAATGTCCATCGATAACCGGCCAATCGATATTGCGGAACGTAAGACATCCATCCGTATGGCATCCACTACCATCTATATCGATCAAATGCAATCTTATGCCGGTATTCGAAAAGGACGAAAAGCATATGGATCTTCCCGGTTGGACAACATCGCCAAGATTGAACTTGGGATGGGCAAATGGGAATTCAAACCGGGTGTCAATGTAACCAACGCCTGCATCAAGGATTATTGGAATTTCGTCCTGTATAATATCCGCGACGTTTGGTGTCAAGATTTGATCGACGTGGTAACCAATGACACCATGGCAATGATCTACGATATGAATCAGTCGTTCTGTCCATTGAAGTCTTTGTTTAAGCAGGTAACCTATCAGAGACAGATCTATTACACCCAGAGACTGAACCGTGGATTCATCTCCGGGAATAACCCAAATTTGGACTATCTCCATGGAGATTCTGAAGAGATGGCAGAATGGCGAGCTGATATGGAAGAAGCCCGCAAGAGACGAATGGCTCTGGATGGTGAGAGTGAAACGGATGATGAAGATGATGTAGAGGAAGAAGAGTCTGATAACGATACTGAACTGACTGAAGAAGAGAACGAAGACGATGACATTGTTTCAGCTGAAGACGCTACAGCAAAAGAGATCCTGAAACAGACGTTTGACCCATATTGGGATGATCCAAGCAGAGAACTAAGGTTGATGGGCGGTATGGTTGGCAATCCGGATAACAACATTGCCAATGGTACCGAGATCATTACAGGCATCAAGTCCAAGCACATCTATGACGATGTGTTGGATATGGACTTTGCATCGGAGTATCCCTGGGCAAAGTATACTCGATCACTCAGCAAGTCTACCCAGTTTGGTCGGTTGATCATTCCGGGAAAGATCTCTGATCGACAGAATTGTTTGCCGCTTGGTCAACAGAAGCGACAGGAAGACCAGAAGTATTACACCAACAGTTCCGAGTTCATTTCGGATTATATCTCTGGTGATGTCATCTCGTTTGCAAATGTTTGGTTCGGCTTACCTACTGTCACCGAGATGAACGAGAAGCTGAGAAAGAAATATGGGTTAGTGAAAGAGGAGGAATCTTGATCATGAAATTCCGTGGAAAGGATTATGGCCCAGCGATGACCAGACAGGTTCAATACGAAGAAGGAAAAGGTTTGGTATTAAAAACCTGGTTCAGCGATTATGAAAAGTCTGTTGATATTCGTATTGACGCCGTTGCTTCAGATAAAGCAGTTGCAGAAGCTGTTGCAAAATTGACCAACGAGGAGGGATTATAAATGGGCAAACCGCATTGGTATATTAAGACTTACGTCGGTGACAACCCCATTCGCGTAGAGGGTAGGTCTACCAGAACTCAATTGCTGGAGTGTTTGAAAGAGTATTATTCTCTGGAGGATTTTGCACCGAATAACTCTCTGGAAGAACGGGATAATGTCACCATTGCGATTATGTCAAAGTCCAGTACCGGAATTCGTAATATTCACATGATGATCACAACAAGTCCCGGTCGAATCAGAGGCCTAGATGTAGATGTCTACTTACTGACGGAACCCATCATATTCTATGGATGGTTAACACCGCAACTCACTCGGGAATTGGTATTTAAATTCCCATATACTCACTGGCATAACCAACCTCGTATGATCAATATGTCAATGGATTACCTTGATTTCACATGGATTGCAAAGGATCGGAACAATCATCTCAAATACAAAGGTAGGGATATCGATGCCACAGATTGAGTTGAAACCATTTCTGGATCTGATGCGTCGGGCAACCAAGTGTAAATTCAAATCGGTCTTCATGGTCAACCACCTGTTGATCCAGTGTTATACGGTTGATATTGACTCCGACATTGGATTTCATTACATCTGTCCGATCCCCAAAAATAACCCGGCGTATGAAGACTCGTTCTATGATTGTTTGGTGGAACTTCGGCCATCGGACATCCTCAAAACCTATAACGTTGGGCACAAAATACTACTGAATTTCAAAAAAGAGAACAAGCTGAAGCCAAAAGACGTATACGAAGAAATGTATGTCCAACGGAAAGAGGATGCTTTGGAGATCAAGTTTCTGTTTTATCAACAAGAACACCTGCTGACAACACACAGTTATCTGACTCCATATCCGATTGACCAAACAGAACCAGCGGCAGAGAACTGTGTAAAGACCTTGGAAGCAATGGCGGATCGAATCAAACCAGGTGGATCCTGTGTGATTCTGGATGGACTTCGTCTTGGTCTATTGCAGAGGACCTTGGAATCTGTCCAGATTTATCATCATGTGATCAAGATCAATGGAACGAAAGTCCGTCTGCCGTTGGCAAAGTCCATGTTCCTGGGGAACAAGCAATTTGATCAGTTTCTGATCATAGTGCAGGAAACGATTATGGATGATATCTATCTATACACGATTGCACTGACCAGAAAAGGGATCACAGAATGTTTCGTTGGGTATCTACAAAATTATTGAAAGGAGCGTTTGATGCATTACGTACAAAACATTGCACCAGCAGCAATTGTGATTGTGCTTTTCATCGGTGGATATTTGTTTATCTCAAAATAAAATATGGGGTGGAATATTCCACCCCATATTTCTTTTTTTGTTTTATACCAAACTGTTGTCAATCAAATAATACACGGACATATTGCCATTAAAATATCCTAACGAATACGGTCCGACATACATCCTAAAACGAACCGATGGTTTGGCCATGGGTATTGAAAAACAGGATGTTGTATTTGCTTGGAGACTTCCGGTATTAACTTCACCAGAAAGACGTGGCACCTTAAGTTCGCTCTCTTCACTAATGCCTATATAGGTATCGCCTCCAACTACTACATTTGGAGTGTCTACCTGAACATAGCATCCCATATATGCATCCTTATCGAAGGCAGTAGTACAATCCATCTTAACACTAACAATAACTTTCATTGCGATTGCTGCAAATGAGTTGATTATAACTTTATTACTATCACCTGTCATCGGGCTGCGATTTGCATCCCTATTATCGAGTGTACGAGTAAATGCCGTTTTACCAGCATATTTCCACTCGAATGATACACCAGAACCGCTATCTCCAACATATGCAAGTTCTTTACCATGGATCCACGCTTTTGTATTTCCAACAACAAGTTTTTGTAGGAATCAACAAACAAAATACCCCTCCCATATCATTCGGGAGGGGTATTTTTATCAAGTTTCATTGAAGTTGATGGTCAGTACCAGAGTTACATCGGGATCCCCATTCTTCTTGGGAAGAATCGCATCAATGCGAGCTTTATAAGCTTCCAGATCTTCACCCTTCTTATAGGTAAACGTCTGGTCTCCAGATGTAACAACAAGAGACTCAAAGCCATCAATTTCCGAAATTGCTTCGAAGAGACCCTTACTGGTGATAGTTCCGGAGTGTACTTCGACATTATAATCGTTATTTTCGTTCTCCGTGACAGTACAGTCGGACATCGTTTCGATCGCCTGATCAACAATAGTCTCCGGATCCGTTACATCGTTGATGGTAACGATATCAATGATGTCGGAAATGTTAACACGGATCATTTCCGCATCATACTCATCCGAGCTATCAATGATCAGCATACGCGGAGTAATATAACGCTCCACATAAGGCTCCGGAGGACAGCTGTTGGAAGTGTTGTTATTCGCACGAGTATCCGCAACGATCGCCCGAATACGGCCGCTGATCACGGTCTCCGTTCCAAGGTTATTGTAACGCAGATCCCCGAGCACGTCATCTTCATACACCGTTACAACTCGCTTGGTAAGCGTCAGGGTTACGCCAACTTTTGCGCGTACAGTCGTAGCCATAGGTTTTGTCAAACCTCCTTAATGTGTTAATCTGACAAGAATACCCCTCCCCGTTTTATCAGGGAGGGGTATTTCCTGTTACCAAATGAATTACACGGCGAAGTTAACCGTCAGAGTGAGGGTAACCTGAGGATCCTCATTGGAGGTAGGCAGCAGAGTCTGGATCTGCTCCTTAAAGGTATCCATCACGCCGTCGTTGGTGTAGGTGTACTCGGTGTCACCATCAGAGACCTTCATGTCAGAGAAGCCGTTGATCGCAGCAATCTGATCCAGGAAGTCCAGGCTGATGGTGCCGTCAGTGGTCGTAAACGCAAAGACGTTGTCAGACTCCTCATTGGCACCGGGGATGCCAGCCATGATCTTATCCAGCTGCTCCTCGGGAGTCAGGTCAACCGCGATATCGGTAGCGTCAGTCTTGGACGCAGTCCGACCAGCAGGAACCGTGAGCTTGGGCTCATCAGCCAGATAGGCAGACTGAACCACCATCTCGGTGTTACCAGTCAGCTCAACCGCATAAGCACCAGTGGTATTCACAGCATCGCCGCCGGTCTTGTTGTCGGTACCAATCCGGAAGTCAACCTCAGTGGTGGAACCGGAGAAGTCGCAGTTGGCAATGGTGACCTTCTCGACAGAGGCCTCACCAACATTCTTGGGAATGTCAGAAGCGCCAGCATCGGAAGCACCGCCACGCTGGGTAACCTTGATCGCGGCCTTCTCGCCAAGATCGCCGGTGAACACAGTGCCGTCAATGTTGACAACCGTGCCCTGAACGGCAACCAGGTTCAGGTCGATGGCGTAGTCGCCCTTGGTGTTGGGATCATCCATGGCGCCGGTAGCGCACTCAGAAACCGTACCACCGGTGATGTCCAGCACCTTGATGTTGGTACCATAGATCGCCTTAGCAGTGTAGCCGGTGATAGACACATTGTCCAGAGTCAGGCTGCACTCCATCTGATCGTTGTCGGTCTGGTTCTGAGAAGTGATGGCATAACCATGAGACCCGCCACCATTCAGGGTCAGATCCTTCAGGGTCAGAGCCGTGTTGGAGGCACCAGCGGCAGCACACTTGATGTAACCATTCAGCGTGTGATCGCCACCGTCAATGGTCAGGTTGGCACCCACAGGAACCGTCACGACCTCAGTCAGATCAGTGGTCATCGCAACACTGGCGTTGGGAGTATTCTTCACAACATCAGCCAGAGTCTCATAGACGACACCGTCGCCATTGATGGAACCCAGGCGGCTCTTATCGGTCGTATAGAAGATGAAGCCCTTCAGAACCTCACCATAACCCTGGACCTTCTCAAAGCCGGAAGCGGTGATGACATCCTGGTCGGTGATCTCCGTATAGATCTCAACATTCTCAGCCAGCGTACCGGAATTGAAGGTGAAGCTGGGAATAGACCCATCAGAGCTCTTATCGACGTTGATACCGCCCCAGGGGTTGCCCTCGGTATTGACGTTGGTAGAAACCACAGTCGCACCACCGATCAGAACACCGAGCTGACCATTGTTCTTGGAGGTAACGTTCTCCAGAGTACCATTGCTGTTCAGACCATAGACAATGACACCGGCCTTATCCTTGCCGTTGCCCTCGATGGTAACGTCCTTGATCGTACCGGTGGTACCAACGATACCAAGCACGTGGTTCGCACCCTCGCCAATCCAGTTCTCGGGATCCGCGGTGATGGCGAAATTACCACCGTTGAAGGTAACGCCATCGGGAACCACAATGACAGGAGTGTTGACGCTGGAGCTCACGGCGGCGTTGTCAACCGTGATGTTCTTCAGCAGCTTGATCTCATCGCCGGACACAGCGTTGGCAACGGCATCCGCCACAGTCTCACAATACTTGTCGGTGCCGATGGTAGCCACGCACTCCAGCTTGGTTGCATCGGTGGTGTAGTAGATGAAGCCCTTGAGCGTAGTGCCGAAGCCCTGAACCTTGGTCATGGCAGGAGCGGTCACCACGTCCTGATCCGTGATCTCGGTATAGACCTCAGCCTTCTCAGCGAAGACACAGCCCTCGCCAACGGTGAAGTGAGGAGCAGAACCGTCGGAGCCCTTGTCAATATTGACACCGCCCCAAGCGTTACCGGAGGTAGTCAGGTTGGTTGCAGACACGGTTGCGCCCGCGACCTGAACACCACAGTTGCCGCAGTTCTGAGCAGTGATGTTCTGCAGAGTTACGTTGGTACCATTGCCGTAGCAAACGATACCAGACTTCATCTTGGAATGACCAACCAGAGTGACGTTCTTAATGGCAGCAGTACCAGAGGTCACACCAATCAGGTGGTTCATGTTGGTACCGCTCCAGGACATCTCGTTGGCAGTGATGATGTGGCTGCCGCCATCAAAAGAGACATTGGTAGGAAGCGCGATCACGGGATTGTTGGCAGCACCAGTGGCAGTGCCATTGCCAAGCAGCAGATCCTTCTGCAGCTCGATGGTCTCACCGGGCTGCGCACCGGCCAGAGCTTCCGCCAGAGTCGCATACCGACGACCGTTAACAATCGCCTCGGGATCAGCAATCACGTCAGAACTGTACACCAGCGTATAGGTCACAATGGCGTTGCCGGCAGTCAGCTCAATGGCGACACTGACCGGATCCGCAGTATTGTCATACGGAATCACACTGTTCAGGAACGTCTTCAGACCCTCAATACCAGCGGGAATCTCAGAAGTCTCCTGAGACTGCTCACCAGCGGTGATCTTGACCTTGGTCAGTTTCTGAACCTCGGCCACAGCGGACAGAGGATCAAAATTCAGACCCTCATCGTCGACCACATGGCCAACCACCGTATAGGCCTTATCACCCGTATTGGCGACGGTAACATCCGTGTGCTGATAGCCGGTCAGATACGTATCAATCTTCTGGAACTCCTCGTCCTGATTGAAGTACGTGACCTTGAGCGTGTACACCAGAGACGCACCGTTCTCAGCAGTCAGGTTCAGATTACCGTTGGTACTGGATCCATTCGTATTGGGCATAGTGTTGAGCACCCCTTTCTGAAATGTTGTATAAGTGGATTCGTCTCCAACGATCAGTGTATAAGACTGGTTCCCTGCTGTATATACAACAGATTTCAATCCGTCAACTCCAGACAAGAACGGAACCAGTCCGATATCCAAATCATTGGTGGTATCAATAGCGACGGTAACCGTATTGTTGGCATCATCTACCACAATAGAGGTAATCCCGTCGTTACTAATTGAATTGATGTAGGTGGTAATCTCTTCTTTGGTTGCGGAAATCCACGCTTCCTGATCTTCATCATACAGTTCCAGATACTTCAGCATATTTGCATGAATGATCCGGACTTCTCCCTCTGCACTTTCCAGAAGCAGCAATTCAATGTCATAGTCTTCTGCAGTGACATCAGCCATACCACAGCCAGCATTCCAATAACCAACCGTGGGGATGTTGTCATAGACTTTATCTCCACGATTCAGCTTGTTTTCTCTGGCAGACAGCTGGATTCCCCGGAGTACGCCAGTAAACGGTTGACTTCCGGGCATATCTTCCGTTACATCAGTCATCATGTCGCCAATGCGGAATACTTTGGATTGCGTTTCATTCTGGATCAATACAGAAACAATCGGTACACCATGAGTGGGCATCTATTTTCAAACCTCCTTTTATATTCGGTATCTATAGAGATGTCACGGATTTTTGGGGAACAATTCTATAAGCTGGATGGATGATATTCGTAGGCGAACCTCGGAGATTGTCCACATATTGCTTTCTCTGAATATTTAAAGGAGGTATATGATAATGGCGTATAGCGTAGGTAGTCCTATCGTTGCTGCGAACATTGTGACCGGTGATACGGCAACCGCGGTTGCGGTTGGTGACAATATCACGGTAACGGAGCAGAGAGGTGCTTCTGAGCGTGAAGTCACTGGTAAGGTCCTGGCCATTGAGCTTGGGAACAAGCCCTTCTATGGTAAGCGCGCTCATGAGATCTATGATGGTGTTCCTGTCAGCGAGTACAACAACCCTGTAGCCACCATGATCCAGAATGCGGCTGATGCCATGGAGGTCAATGCGCTTCTGGTTGAGGTTCCTGCTGAGGAAGAGGATGGCACTGCTACCCATACTCGTGTGAACGTGGGTCGGATCAAGGCGATCACCAACAGCGGTCCTGCTGCTGATGATGAGACCGAGGCTGAGGAGCCCTGATTAATTAAATTAATTTGAAAACAAATATCCCCTCCCGTAAATAAGGGAGGGGATATTCTTTTTTATTTCGTAACTGTAAAGATCACCGTTTTATTAAAGCTATTACCGCCTTGACGTATATTAACATTTGTTACCGTAATTTTGAGAACACCACCAGAATAACTATAGTTGAACCTACAATCACTGGAAGTAATCGCGCTGCCAGTGTTATAGAGGTCAATATTTTCGCTTTGCAGTGTAAACGATCCATTCGCATAAATAACACGCGATGTTCCGCTGCCAATTTGACGAGAAATAGACGAAGCTCCAGTACCAACATTTTGAGACCACAACACGGTATTATTAGCGGTTGATTTACTAATTGTAACATTTGCTGTGTATGTTTTAGTTCCACCACCACCGCCACCATAATCGTCAATGACACCTTCGATATATGATCGAAGTCCTGTTATCTGGCTTGTGGTATGAGTATGCGATTTGTTTGCGTAATTATGTGTATGTCCTTCTACAGACAACGCTTTACCACGGATAAAACCTTTTGTTCTTCCGATAATTAGTTTTTGTAGGACTCACGATGTAACTACTAGCGTTTGATTGTTCACAAAATGTATATAACAGGAAAAGAAAAAAGAACGATCTTGAAGACTAGATCGTTCTTGCTGGGTAAAGGTCATCACTCATTTATCTGATGATACCGAGTTGACGAAGCAGAGACCGGTAATCAATGCTGTCGTATGAGCACCAATTACCTTCACGCTCCGCTCTTTGGTCATCCCGCGTAGCTATTCCGCCGGCAGGAGTAAACCATTTACGGATCATAGGTAACACTTCCTTTCCTGTTAACAAAATGGTATCCCCGGGAGATGTAGCCTCCCGGGGATATCTCTTTTGGTCTTCATGATTATAACATGTCGTTCGAATTCACACCAAAACGGAAATTGACATAATTTGACACTACTATAATCAAAACGAAAGGAGTGACATCTCGTGTCCAAGTACATTACCTACGTCGATTTGAATGATATTGAGAAGCTTGAGATTTATCAGGCGAAAGGCGCTTATACAGCCGCACAACTCCGTACAAGACTTGGTTGTGACTACATCATCAACGGCGGCTTGTACACCATGTCCACCATGAAGCCGAACTGCAAGCTGAAAGTGAACGGCACTGTGGTTGTCAGCGACAATTACAATTACTATGGGCCGTCCTGGAACAATCCTCCTACCGATTTGGCGCACCGGCTTCTGCCTCCTGATTTGGCCAGTATTGCATACGACAATGCCATTGCCTGCTTTGCGATGAAGAATAATGGCGTCAAATCTGACATGGTTGTAAATGGCGCAGATGCCAATACTGCGATTGGTTATTCTACCTCCCGGACTGCAATGGGTCTGAAGGATGGCAAGCTGGCGCTGTACATTGGCTCTGATTCCATGAAACCTTCTGCTCTGTACAACTATCTGAATGGACAGGGTTGGTCCGACATTCTGATGCTGGATGGTGGAGGTTCTACTCAGGGATATCTTGGTGCTGGCAAACAGGTCACTTCTTCCCGCAAGGTACACAACTACATTTGTGTATACCTCAAAAAAAGTAATTCTGGTTCCACTGGCGGATCGTCTTCGGGCTCGTCTTCGACCGGCTCCACTGACTTCACCAAACCGAACCCTTATACCAAACCCACCAGAGCAATCCAGTATGGAATGACCGGTAATGATGTGAAATGGGTTCAGTATCAATTGAACGTCCATGAGGTTGCCTGTGATGTGGACGGTTCTTTCGGTCCTGCTATGCTGGCTGCTGTCAAGGAATTTCAGAAAAGCCATGGACTGGCCGTGGATGGCTCTGCTGGGCCGGATACGAGAACTTGTCTGGCGAAATCCCATCCCGATGAATGCATGGGCGAATATACCCTGGCAAACAACCCGTATAAAGCTCCCACTCGTGCCATTCAATATGGAATGACGGGTGATGATGTCAGATGGGCACAATATCAGCTGTGTGCCGCTGGATATATCGTTGCCATTGATGGTTCCTTCGGACCGGATATGCTCTCCCATGTAAAGGAATTCCAGGCAGATCATAATCTGGCTGTAGATGGATCTTGTGGTCCTGCTACTCAGACTGAACTGAAGAAGTTTTAATTCGTAAACAGGTGGAGTGGAGGGCAATCATAACCTTCCACTCCATTTGATTTTAACCATAAAGGAATGATGTTACCATGACCATGGAACAATATCTTCCGTACATTTCCGGAGATAACGTAGACCCCGACTACGTATATGTGGGTAATTTAAAATTAAGAGATTTCCTGGTACCAATCAGCAAATCCATTGAACAAGCCAAAACAATGGAACACTGCTCCTTGTTTGATCTGGACTATCAGTATGTCACATTAGATGAACAGCATCAGTTGGTAAAAAGAAGCATTGATGATTGTAGTTTGTTTGCAGTGGAATATAGTTATGACAAACCAGTTCGTCCGGAATACTTGGAAATGGAAATTCAAGATATCGATGAGGAAACGATGATGGATTGGATCAATGCGATCAACAATCGCATATTACCCATCATCAATTCATCCGTGCCACAGGAAACCATTGATCTGGTGGATAACAATTCCGATGTATCCTGTTTCCTTCATCTGTTCAATGGTCAGATTGATATCTTTGATAATACCGATATTGATGAAGTAATTACCGCAAAGTTCGATTCAGAACTCTTCAATATCGCTCGGGAATACAAACTCCATCCCGATAAGTCCAGCAGATCCATGCTGCAAAACAGTATTGTTGGATTATATCAATTGATGCCAAATGACAGTGCAGTCATGCTGACGTATCAGATTCACTACGGTAAACCGAAAGAAGATGTAGATTCTGGGAACAAACTGTGGAACTATTTCCCGGTTGAACTTGGTGAGAAGTTCATTGATGATTGGTCGGTTTATATTCTGAATATGATCCGTAACAGAGCCACGGTAATCGTAGTACCATAAAGAAAGAAAATACCCCTCCCATATCCGGGAGGGGTATTTATGTTTTAGATCACAGTGGTCACATCAGGAGAGTTGTCAGGCCAGGTCAGATCGGGAGCAGGAGTCATCTCCCAGGTAGCCTTGCCCTCGTAACCTTCCACTTCAACGTCAACACAGACAGTCTTGCCGACGTTGTCGGAAGTATAGGTATACACAGGTTCAGAACCCAGAACCGTATCGGGAGATTCCTTGTAGTACCACTTATAGGTGGCAGTGGGCTCCACAGGGTAAGAACCGATTTCCTTATCGCTGCAGGTGATATTGGCAGTCAGCTTCTGACCAACCTTGGGCGTGACAACAGGAGTGAACCCGTCATCTCCATCCACCACGGAAACACCTACCAGAACCATCAGAGTCTCATCGGGCTCCTCGGTCAGACTGTAGATGTTGTCCACAGGAACCCGGATATAGTTGACGATGGGATCCCCACCATCCACCGGAGTCTCGGTCTTGATCAGCAGCGCATCCACCGCAAAGGCAACCTCAGCGTCGTTGATCAGAGCACAGTCGTCCAGCTCTGCACCATAGGCAGCAATCCGATCCAGAACAGCAGCCCCATGGTTGTCGGGAGAACCCTTATCCTTCAGAGAAATTGCTACGATGGTGCCGGTGATTTTCTGATCAATCGCAGCCTTGTCATCGATGACAGGACCAGACCAGCGAACTACCATATCGGTAACGGTATCACCAATCCCGAAATTGTAGATCTTGTACCCGTTCTGAATCTTTGCCTGTACGACAGGAATACCACGGCTATACATAGCGTAAACTACCTCCTTGTTACAAAAAATAAAACAACAGGCATTGCAATATGTGAACACACAGAAACTGCCTCGTTTATAGAAATGTTCCGTGGTCTATAGCCACCATTGTCTCTCTTTCAAGCGTCCAGGGTTTGGTAGTTTTATCTAAATGGGACCGATAAACCACGGAACATTCCCCTGGTTCATCAGTCAATGATTACTGTTTTTATGTTTGTTGTCATAGCATCCTCTGCCATTTGAATGGCTTTTCTACCGGCCCTTGATCTTGATAATTCCTTATGCGTTTCCTGCTGTTTCTGTCTCGGTTTAATCCCAAACTTCTGTTGGAACTCTTTCTGTCGCTTCTCTAGTATAATACGCTTGAGTTCTTCTTCTTCCTTGTGAGGATTTTCGAGTTCCTCTTGCTTCTTTTTCTTTAATCTGCGTTTCTGTGCTTCACCACATATTCTCGGATCGGGTGCATAGGAATTGTAGTATCCCATCACTGCTTCACATCGTTCCATGTCAAACGCGATTCCATCTTTGAAGTCGTCTTCCACAATCAGATCTCGTAACCGTTCTGGTGGAATATCTCCGTATCGAACATCAAGTTCTCGCAGTCTTCGATAGAATGTCCGTTGAGACATACCATAGGTCTCATGACACTCATCGATTAATTTCTTGGTAGGAACCTCACCAGTTTTCCATAGAATAAAGATCTCCCAAAATTCAAACGGTATTTTGATTTTTGGTCTCCCGATCTTGATAATGCCTCTTCGTTTTGCTGCTGCAATACCTTCCTTCTGTCGCTTGATGGTATTCTCACGTTCATTCTGAGCAACAAAGGATAATACTTGCAGCATCATGTCTGTGATAAAACGACTGATCAAATCATCCGGATTACCAGATGTATTCAAGCTTGGCATATCCAATACATGGATACCACAACCAAGATCCATGGTGATCAGTCGCCATTGTTCCAGTATCTCATTATAGTTACGACCAAGTCTGTCGATGGACTTGATCACTAAGATGTCTCCTTTACGTAATACGTGTATGAGTCTTTTATAAGCAGTTCTGTTGATGTCTTTCCCGGAGCATTTTTCAGCGAACAGATGATTTGGATTGATTCCATATTCCTGTAACGCGTCCAATTGCCTATCTAGGTTTTGCTCCTTTGTAGATACCCTCGCGTAAGCGTAGCAAACCCCGTTTGGATTTATCAGGTAACCATTCTCGTCTTTCTCGAGAGGACAATTGTTGTAACTCATAATAAACCTCAACTTTCCAAAACATCTATATAATCGCGGCTTGATTGATAGTTCAGATCACACTAAGCTTATGACAAGCTCAAATTGTAAAATACGAATGCTCGGTCTTGGATACTATCAGTCAAGCTGCGTTAATGGACACTGTCGACACTGTTCACAGTGTCTGTGAGAAATAAGAGATCCCCGGGATAATCCCGGGGATCCTTCTGTTTTTGGACTCTACTACAACATCGTCTTCACTGCAAGGTTCTGAGTGGAGTTATGATATATCATGATTTGTTGCCGGTCAGGAATTGGTTCAGTGTGTCGCTCTCGAACTTCCGATACCGATTGATCGCTTTGGTAATGTTACCATCCAAATGCTGATCTCGCATCCCTTCGGACAAAACCATTACCAACTGAGCAAGCTCGTGGACATATTGCCCATTCATCCTGGTAGCCTGACTCAATGTGGCAATGGCTTCATCCTGTTCGTCATTGTGCTTCTGAAGCTCTTCGATCCGGCCATCCAAAACCTCAAGCTTCTCTTGAACAGACTGAATGCTTGCGTTGATGCTCTTCAGCTCATCCTTCAGCTCTTTGGCTTCTTTGGCCTTCGCTTCTGCTTCCAGCTCATGAATCTTCTTCGTATTCCGGTTCGTTATTTCTGATCTGGCACCGATGATGGCAACCAAAATCGGCGACATAATTGCACCAAATACACTGACAACTTGCAGCCATTCCATCTTGAACAATCACTCCTTCCACCTGGAACCGTACAGCATTGACTATAGTGATGTCCAGGGAGAAGGATTACTGGTTTTAGAGAATTGTGGTAGAGGTTGGATATCTGGCGATCACATGTTTGTCGTCAGTCATCGAGATAAGCTCTCGATCATTCGGATCGTTATCGAGCAGGATTTGCTCCAGGAGTGATCCCTTGATCAGAATGATGTTGTCTGTATCTATCACTATGATTGATCTTGCAGTAGGGCCGATCTTGTGAGCCTTGATGACCACCCGGAGATAGAGATCATATTTCACGATATTCTCCAAATCGTTGGTCGTGAAATTTGCAATGGAGATCATCGTATTGGAATCAGATTTCGTCTCTGTAACAGGAACTTCTTCTCGGGTGAGCCGATCAATCACCTCTGCAGTCAGCCCTGCATCCGGATCGCCGGACATACACATCAATTTATACCGGGCGAAGGTGGACTGGTTTGTCTTCCTTCGAACAATCCAGTGTGCGGAAGCTTTATTGATGTATTTCGGATTAAAGTGAATATCCACTTGTTATCACCTCTTGAATTTGAAAAATGAAAAGTTAATATACCGGAAGTGGCTTGTATGACCACTTCCGGTATATCTTTTCGAATTTTACATAGACTCTGCGATCTCTTTGGCCAAGTCCGGATCATATGCAGATCCAGGAAGAGGTTCTGCATAGCCGTAAGTTCGTTCATAGTCGAAGATATCCAGAGTCACTTGACTGGCCGGACGATTGAGCCAGTCGACAAAGTGCGGGAAGCTGTCAACCATCTGGACTATGGTCTCTTCTTCAGAGAAACCATTCTTCTCCTCGATGGTTTGTTGGTACACCTTGTAGAAGTCATCGAACCTCTGTGCACCAGTGGGGTTGAGGCCCCATTTGTTTATCAGCATTTCAGTCATGTGCTTCATCACTCCCCCGCAAATCCTTTGTAGCCACATAGGAAAACGGTAGCTGTGTACAGTCATCACCGGTTAGCTTATACACGATTTTGATTTTGACATCATCCTTCTCTTCCGCGCTGTACGGATAGATCCCGATATCCGTAATGATCGATCCGTTCGGGATCTTCTGAATAACCGACAACATATCCTCTTTTGAAGGAAGCGTATTTCCATAGGAATGGGCAGTCAGAACACCCTCACATTCCATCTTAAATTTCTCACTCATCGTCATCGTCCTCCTCGTTGTTGAGTGTTACCGGGTTTGAGATGCCGTCAGGATTCTCGATCGGTTCATTCCAATTCTCCGAATTGATATCCTCGTCCTCATCGTCATCATCCCAATCGTCATCTTCATCCCAATCGTCGTCATCGTCGTCCCAGTCGGAATACAGATCCTCGTAGGTCATCCAGGCCATCGGATCGGACAGGAAGAGACCAAACTCACTGATCCGATCCAATGCAGTATGGTATAGCTCCATCGGATCAGGTGCTTTCGTATCTTCCGGAAGTCTGGCAACAAAGCCCTCATAAAATTCCTGGAACCCAACCGGGAATAAATCAAAATCAAGCTCTGACATTTTACAATTCCTCGCTTTCTTGTCAATTTTCCATCAGCCGTTGCTCGTTGTATACATGAAGCGGAATATGGAACTCATCATCGGGACGGTTCAACCATTCCTCGAAATAGGGATACTCTTCAGTCATCTCGTCCCAGAGTTCATCCGGGGACAACACAGGATCACCACTGTCGACTTTACTGTCGTAGTAATCGTCGTAGAAGTAATCAAAGTTGACTCCATAGCCGGTTGTCAGCATATCGCATCAATCCTTTCTTATGGAATTCCATATTTCCGAGCGGACGTAGACATAATCTCTTTGGCAAATTCGGTAAGATGATACTCATTGATCACCTTTCGAAGATTCCCGTAATAAAACGTGGAGGTATTCAAATAGTACAGAATTGCCAACTTGATCAGAGTCGGATCCATGTCATACTTGATCACGATTTCTTCTCCAGGTGTACCGGTTTCAGACATGCTGGACTTTGCTTCTTTTGCGATCAGTCCAGCAGCCTTTTGCATCTTGCGATTTACGGTTCCCTGTGAGACACCATACTTTACAGCCAATTGGTTCTGACTGATCTGTGTGTGATTCAGCAGATTACCAAGATAGATGAACAGGCATTCTGTTGCCTGTTCATCCGTCATCCTCGTTCTACTATCCATTTCTCAGCACCTTATCAAATTGCCAGTTGTTTGGCTTCCTTGCGGAATTCCATTTGACAATTATAAGGCTTCTCTCCTTTCTTGGGTTTGATGTCTTTGTACCGATAGTTCGTCTTGATCTTCCGACGACCAACGTTGTCTTTCAGATACATGTTGATGTGTTTCATGAGCCGCTTCTTGATATCAGCCTGTTCGATCCGTACCAGAAGCTCATTCCGCTTATCATAAGACCGAAGCATCGCATCACTGGATCCAATCAGAATATCCGGGTTATCTCCGGTTCCAAAGAGGAATACGCGAGAATGTTCCAGATAGAACCCGACGATCGAATAGATCTTGATATTCTTCTGGGGCTGAATGATGCAGGAGCCTCTGATGATCAGAACCACTTTAACACCATTCTTTGCCGCATCGACCAGCTTATCCGCGATCTTGATATCAGTCAGGGAATTACACTTGAATACCACACGTGCTTTCTTCCCCTTCTTGGCAAGCTTCACCTGCTCATCAATCAGATCACTCAGTTCACTCCGCAGGTTATACGGAGCGTAGATGATCCGTTTGGACTTGAATACACCCTGTTCGGAAGTCAAGAGGTTAAAGAACTGCGTGAGATCCTTCCCCAACTCTTGGTTGGCACCAAACAGGCTATAGTCCGTGTACTGCTTGGAATTGCTCTCAGAATAATTCCCAGTTCCCACATGATAATAAATCCGGATTCCCTTCTTTTCTCTCCGGGTAACCAGACAAACTTTTGCATGGGTTTTGATGTCCGGTTTGGTGAAGACAATACGCACACCTCCTTCCCGTAAGAGACGAGCAATCTCAATATTGTGATGCTCATCGAATCGTGCTTTCAACTCAATGAGCACTGTAACCAACTTGCCCTTATCCGCCGCTTTTAACAAAGCATTGGTAATCCGACTCTTGTCAGAGACTCGATACAGAGCAATCTTGATACTGATGACATCCGGATCATTTGCGGCTTCTTCCATGAATCGAACCATAGAAGCTTCATAGGATTCGTACGGATGGAAACAGAGCCGTTCCTGTTTCCGAATATAGTCGAAGATGTTATCCTGTGGGAAGGTGACGATCGGCTCATACTTCCGAGCACGGTCTTCCACTTTATAGGTATCCTTCGGAATGGATTTCAAATCCATCATGTGTACATACTTGGACATGAAGATGATGGTATTGGTCTCGATGGGCAACACCTTCTTCAAGACCTTCAGTACACTGGATTTGTTGGATCCAACCTCCAGATACGTAATCCAGGACTTCTCACGTTCCCGTAGGGTTTTCTGGATGAACTTCAGTGGATCTGTATATTGATCCGACTGAACATAGACTTCTGCAGATCGAGCGATGACAAACGGCACAACCGTGTAGTCATGGCTGTCCAGGAAGAGGGATTTGATATTTTGTTTGATCAAATCCTCCACCGCGATCACAAAATTCTTGTTCGGAATTTGAATAAACCGAGAGATCCCATGGGGAATCTCGATGTATCCAGCCAGCTGATCGTCATGCTGGTCATACATCACCAAGATATAGAAACCAGCGTGCAGATTCAGACTACTGCTCCGATCGAATGTAATCGTCTGCAGACAGGGATAAATGTTTTGCTGGAAATAACGATCCGCCCATTTCCGATCCTCCTTGGAGAGGTCGGAAACAGGGCGGACCAGTTTGGTTTTCGAAATAAATTTCTGGATTCTGTTGGACAGCTCCAGATAGGTATCTTTGATCCGTTTGATGAGATCCTCATTCTCATCATCTGTCTGGAACTCCAAACAAGCAGGATACCGGACGATCAGAAACTCATCCAGATTGCTCATGGAGATTCCATGAAAGAGAGCCTTCTCTGCCAGAGGAATGTCTTTACCAGCTTCATCGGAAACCCGCATATCGAAGGAAATCCAGCTGGCATCCCTGGTTAGATAAGGGAGCTCTTTTTCCTTTTTACCCATAATATGAACACCTTCTCAACATCACTTGTCGCTTTTATCCACGAAGTAATCACCATCGCTGATGGACTCGAAATTTCCAAGGATCTCTTGGAAACGCTTCATGAACACATCTGCGTCAAACTTCCCGCTGGAGTCGACCATATTCTTGAGATCCTTTGCCAGGCTCTTGGCCTCATCTGATGCTTTTGCAAACTGCTGGCTGATGACAACTCCAGTATTGGAATCCACAACGGGATAACCCATACGACCCATGAAGATATGTTGTGTAATATCTCTGGAATCCGGATCGATCATATCGAAGATCTCAATGGTTGCCGGATCCGGAACAAAGGGTGTGGGAACATTCGTCATCTCCGAATAGTTCCCGATGTAGAAACAAGACCGAAGATCATCCATGACTTCGTCGATGTCTTCTTTGCTCATGCCGATATCCTTTATCATACAGATGATGTCCACGATACCCTTTAACGGATTGGTTTCCCATTTGACTTCATCAGTATCCGACCGATATTGCACCGCATTCTGGAAAATCCAGCTGTTCTCTCTGCCGTTGCTGAAACCAGACGGATCATGGATGATCATCAACAGAATCATCGACAGTTTGACAAATCCCTCTCCGGGCAGAAGGCGGCACTTCTTTTTCAGAAGCGCAATGCATTTCTCCTTCTCGCCATCAACGGCACAATCCATGATCTCGATAGAATCCGCAATCTCACGCATGCATTCCGGAACGGAATCCAGATCATCCATATCAATGGCTTTGTTACCATCAATTTCTGCATTGCAATCGTCTTCGGTAAATGCAGCATACCCAATGTTTCTGGGAATGTTATCTACCGAGTAAATCACCTTGTAGCGGTTGTAGTCCAGTTCATTAAATGCCATGTTACATACCTCCATCACGCATGATAGCAATTTGTCCTTGATTGGCGATTTGGAACGTGGTGTAGATCCAGCGATATTCCAGTAAAGCAGATGCTTCTTTCTTGATTGTAATCCGATTCCCCAGAAACCAGACGGTCATACCTGGTTCGATGATAAAACCGCCTTCCGCAAGACCCCTGCCGTACTTCACAGCGAGCATCTTGTTGTTGGGTTTGTTAAAAGTATAGGCCCAGCGGGCGCCAACATGATACTGGCTCGCCACACAATGTTTCTTGTGGTCCGTTGAAAAGTAGCACATGGTTGGATTCCGTTTCTTAAACCCGGAATCAAACGTATGCCACACGAGATATTCATAATGACTGAAGAATTTCCTCAGCCGTCCGCAAACCTGGTTGTAGTTCTTCTCGGTGATTAATGTACCTTTCATAATTACAACACCTCATTTTTGAATATTTATTTTTAGGTGAATTGCTAACTGGATTATTGTTCGGACATCAATTTGAATGCTTCCACTTCATCTTCCAGATCTTTGATCCGAGCATGCAGAATGGCGATCTCCTTAACGAATGGTGCCAATGCATCATCGGTATAGATGATTTTGTCCGAATTCAAAATGGAACGGATTTTCTCTGCCGAAGCACATTGGATCGTTACTATAGTCAGCAACGGAACCTGCTTCAGAATTGCCCAGACGAAATGATCCAATACAACCTGATCCTTGGTTGTCTCTGCCATCATGCTGACAACCCATTCAGCAGAGGCATGATTCTTTTTCTCTGGATTAGTGGTCTTCTCAACCACATAGTGGGAGAGCATTTTATAGAAATCTTTCCCACGGACGATGTTCCATATGTACCATTTGGAACGGAAGATTTTGGGTTGACCGATGAATTCGTCAACCAGCTCTTCAAATGCTGCACGGTTGCAGCTATTCAAAACAGAGATGATTCGTAGATTCAGTTTGATTGTTTTTATGGGATGAATCATCAATCATCAACTCCTCTCTACACAGGTATAATATATATCTTGTTTTCTAACGTGTTGAAATTGAAAAACCCCTACCCGATAATGGGTAGGGGTTATATCACCAAACGAAATAAAGAAATGTACCAACAGCATTGTTTATGTAAATCTCTCCGGTATCCACGTAATAATATGCGTATGCATAGTTTCCTCTACCATCGCGATCAAAACCAAACATACCAAGAACATATCTTCTATTGGATTCATCCCACCTTACTGACGATGAGGCGCTTCCGCTTCCAGAATCAACGTCATGACACATCACAATAATCTGATCAGATTCAGCCAATATGTATTGTCGTACAATATAAAGATATGATGGCGTAGTTGGAAATGTACACCACAAGGTATTAGATGACGCTGAATTGCACACCCCGTACTGAACTGTGTCTCCACTAGCAGTTGCAATCTTCCCAATATTTTCTGCCATCGTAGCGAACGTTGCATCTACTGCGGTCTCTACACCCTTGTCAGTAATAGCGTTCGCTACCAATTGTTTCCCATTACTGACAGATGTAAAAAGGTCATCTACTGATGATTGATAAGCTAATTCCTTCTGATTTCCGAAGCATTTGGTACTTCCACAAACAAATTTCTTCAGGACATAGAATCACAATATTAAATTAACACATACCAATACCCATCTTTATGACGACCGTTCTTTGGATATGCATCAGGGTTATCCGAACTCACAGTGCCAACAAAATCGCCTTGTGAGTAATCTGTACTTGATCCGGTTTTAGTATACCAGTACCCGTCTGACGAACTGATTGCATTATCCGGATATGCAGTGGATACTTCCGAAAAGACCGTCTGGATACGATCACCTTTCTTACCGGAATCGATTGTAACTCGATCCGCAATATATTCGATACTGGTTCTGGACTTATATGTGAACTGTACATATTTGCCGCACTGTTTTGATGATATAACATTCCATTTTCCAATTAAATATTCAAGACCATAATCTACTTCCTCACAATACCAATAGTTTTCACGTAGATCATAGTCATATCGAAGCACTTCATCAGCACCGTTACCAAATAAAGGATACTCATATGATGGGGATACTAACGTTCCACTGTTAGTTGGTGTTGGTTCTCTGTTGTAGACATAAACAGTAAACGCATAATGTGAAGGTGTAATCGATTCGGTAACCCATGATCCTGTATCTACAGTTCTTTTGTATGGATAACACTTATCCCATTTATACGTCACTGTGGATTTGGATGTGTATTTATTCCACTTATACGGAGCTTCTGACAATAGTTCAACTGTAGCTGTCTTGGTTTTACACCATACTTTTGATTTTCCAATTATAATCTTCCCATGTTTTAGGGCTTAGCATTACATTTTGATTACCTGCAACACGATAATAAGGTGAAGAAAAAGAACGATCTTGAAGACTAGATCGTTCTTGCAGCGGATGTGTTACAAACGTGTTACCTTAGGATGCCGAGATCCCGCAACAACGGTTTGTAATCAATGGAGTCATAGCTACATTGTGATCCTTCACGAATCGCTCGATCCAGATTCAACGTAGCAATGCCACCAGTGGGTGTTTCCCACTGTATGATTCTGTCCATGACAACAACCTCCTTTCTTCACCTTACAAAATGATATCCCCACTGGAAGTCACGATTCCAGTGGGGATACTTCTTTTGGTCTTCACAGTTATAATATACCGATCGAATTTCACTCAAACCGGAAAAAGAAATACCCCTCCCGTAATGGGAGGGGTATCTTTTGTTTAATATTTCTCAATGGTTCCAACATGTTCCTTGTTGTGTTCATCCTTGATCAGATTCATCTTCCGGAAGTCCACATACAGCAGTGCAGTATAGATCTTGTTCGGTTTCGGATTCAGCAACGTCAGATAACCATTCTGATGTAATTCAGAACCAGTTTCCGTATAAGATCCATTCGGATACACTCGTACTTTCAGGATATCTCCAATTGGTTGACCACTCTTCATGAAGGTGGTTACAAAATCATACAACTCATAACTATACTCACGAAGCATGGGAACGATATTGACTGTATTGGGATCTCCATCCTGCATCATGATATCCACCTTGTTTGTCAACCGATATCCATCCACTTCCGTAGGCCAATCCAAATCTGCATAAACCGGACTGATCAGGTAGATGTCCTCTGGATCTCGATCGAAACCGCGATCAATCTTAGTCATGTATTCCTTGGGTACCAGATACACATACTCAGATGGTAAATCGGCATACATCACGAAACTGTCTACCACACGGGCTCCCCATTCAATGGCATTGCTCATCTCCGGCGTATCCCGCTGGGGGAACTGTGGCGTCTCCACCTGAATATTCATTTCCTGTTCAAAAAAGAACATACACTGACCATTACCGGTAAACCGTTTGATGATCGGATACTCGGAGATGGAATTCAAATACTGCAGGAACTCGTCAGATTGCCATTCCATATGATGGGAGTATGCAATGTGCTGGATGTAGTGGATCGGAATTCGATGGGGAATCATCCGAGGGAGCATGAACTTGGAGTTATGTCGGATATTCATAATCATGGAGTTGTATGTATTCAACTGACGATCCATGGTTTGTTCCATAATCATCACGTCAAATTCAAAACGGTAACGGTTCCGACGATACACAAGTTCAAATCTGTCATCTGACATGATAGTCCGAGAGTATACAAGCTTAGCACCAACATTGTCATGATCCGGGTCGATAAAGTTATACCGATTCAGCATATTGGTACCAAACAGGAAGTCCTCCGCAACTTCAATCGTTCGTGGATCGATGACCAGGATCGGTTTATCCTTCTTATAAATCCCCCGCATCCAGGATTTGAAATCCGAGAAAGAGGATTGGGTTTTGATACGGGTAGTACGGAAGTAGTTATTGGGAAAGAATGACATGAACCAGTCGTTGAAAACTCCTACGATGTTGGCCTGGATATAGGAGATGGACTGGACATTCTTGTCATAGACAATATCCTTTAATCTCGGTTCTTGGCCAATGGGGTAACAACGTTGTAGATTGCCCCAATCTGGTTTGAATGATCCAGCCTCATAGACTTTGAATCCCATGGTATAAACACCCCTTTATGTAAGGTTCGTATTTATACCGATGTCCAGATCAAACACCTATAGCAACATACGTATTTGTTACACCATTTCTATTGAACGTTTCACTGTTTATGCGGAAGCCACTTGATGTCATTATAATACCATCATCACCGGTAACATTATATCCAGTTCCACTACCGAAATAAATAAATACAATATACGGCCGTATACCAATCGTTATAGTACGACTGCTGGATCCATTGCCAACATAAGTTGATGATCTAATCTTGGCATTACCACCGGATTGGCTTGCTATACTTTGTATATATGATGCTAATCCAGAAATATCACCAGTGCTATGCGTATGACCTTCTACCGATAATGCTTTACCCCTGATGAATCCTTTCGTGTTTCCAACAATGAGCTTACTTAGGACTCAACATGATACAAAAAATATACACGGGGATAACCCCGTGTATATTTCATTTCATTAATCATGCCGATTAATCGAGAACACACCCTTCCTGGAATCAGCGACTGTGATCGGAACTACCTTAACCGGATTCTCATGGATGATGACGTAGGGCATATGACCAGGTAATGCAATCCAAGCTTCCCGGGGAAGTATGTATTTCATGTAGCCAGTGGCCAAACCAAGAACCATCAAAAGCTCGGCAGTAGGCTGTCCACACCACTGACGTTCGTTCTTGTCAAATGGAAGATTCATGAAAGTGTATCCGCCTCCGCCGTTTGGATTGTCGTTCGTATCCCAGAATACATCCGGGAGCTCTTTCATCATCTCATGAATTTCCTCCCGATGGTTCTCGATCTTCTCCGGAATAAATCCGAAACGTCTTGTGATCCCATATACAGCGATACACATATCCTCATCTTTGGGATCATCTGTGAACAAACAATCCATCATGATATCCTGCACTCGTTTCGCGTCAAGCATTTTCTTTTTCTCCTTTCTAAACTAGACATGGGAGATGTGCCGATAAAGCACATCTCCCATGAGCTTCACTATTATAATATATATTTCGAATTTGATTCAGATCAGATCAGCTTCACATACCAAAATCCGTCTGTATGTCGTTTATCATTTGGATATGTCGTTGCTGTTTTATTATTTACTGTACCTACTTTAGTTCCTCGTGAATATGTGGAGTCATAACCGTTTGCTACATACCAGTAATTACCAGAACGACCGTTGGATGGATATGCTCCTGAGTTGGCCGAAGTCACGCTACCGTTAGCTGTACCTTTAGAGTAGCTGGTAGTTGATCCATTAGCTTCGTACCAATACCCATCAGAATGTCGACCATTGGAAGGATAAGCTGATTTGTTGGTTGATGTAGCTGTTCCTGCGGCAGAACCTTTTGAGTATGATACTGAAGACGAGTCATACACATACCAGTAATTGCCTGACTGACCATCTGATGGATATGCGGATTGATTGGTGGATGTGACTTGATCAATATATGTTCCTTGTGAATATGTTCTTGATGCATAATATTCATCAGCTTGTGCAACAGTCCCGGACATTCCACCGTATGAATATATGACTTCAAAATAAGAGTTACTACTTTTTTTACTAACAGTAAGACGCGGTGATGCAGTCATTAATATACCATAATCATATAGGCGGTTATTGGTAACATCGATGATATAGCACTGACCAGACCCGATGCCAACTTCATGATGATTATCAGCGTCATCATAAATATTTTGCAGGACATACGTACTTGCATATTGATCATTCGTCGCAAACAACCCATCGCTTGTAATATAAAAGCTATTGCACACACGAATGCGTGTAGATAGATCTTTACTAATTTCATTAAGATTCTCTTGTAATAACGATCTTCTATAACTGCTATTTACTGAGTATCGTCTCCATTTATATGTAGTTGTCGCTACGCTGTTAAACTTATTCCACTTATATGTGATTGTGGTTACTACATTGAACCGATTCCACTTATAAGTTCTGTGTTCTACGCTGTTGTACTTCATCCATACATAAATACGTGTCTTATTGAGTTCATAAATAGCATTACTCATACCAGCGTAGATTCTAGTGGTGCCAAACAATATTTTTCCAGAATTAATTAGGACTGAGATTGTAAATTGTTATAATATGAAAAATAACGACATTTCTATAGGGATAAAAAAGAAACCGAACCTTGAAGCCTGGTTCGGTTTCCAAATAAGTATTTAACTACATTAGGTTAATACGCAGGAACACACTCCCGAATAATATCCCTAGTAGTCGGGTCACTTAGAACCCGTTCACCTCGATCTCGGAGAGACTGATGAAACTCGTCGAGATAGTCATCAGTGCGTGGGTTCCCCTTGATCGGGTGAGAGCAGTATGCTGGTAACATACTGCCCAAGATCCGTTGATTTAACACGATCAGCGGATTTGGATTATTCAACATGTGAAGCCTCCTTTCATAGTAGAATATGAGCAATCACCAATATTACTCATATGGCTTCACATGTATAATATATACTTCGATTTTAAACGTGTCAACTTCGTAACAAAAATATCCCGGGAGCTCAGAATGCTCTCGGGATATTTGCTTCGTTTTTAAACGACGTATAAATTATATATACAGAATTAGGTTCGGTACATAACTCGGAATATCAATAGTCATTATTCATTATATAACAAACATAGACTTGGATAAAACCTGGCTGGGCGCATTAACTTTTGAATATGCAAATAATATAACTATAATTCCACAAAGGAGGTTTGCATTATGCATTACAGAAAACCAGAAGATCCGAATCAGGTAATTGGAAGAACGTATGGGCATTTGAAGGTCCTAAGTCTTCACTCAACAGAAACGGTTAATACCCAGTATGGTGATAAAATCGTACCGATTACTGAGAACCGTTTCCTGTGCAAATGTTTACTATGCGGAAAGGAGATTGTTGTTTGGGAACACCATCTTAAAAGCGATGTAATTCGTAGTTGTGGCTGCAGAACTGGTGTTCCGCCGAAAGATTACACTGGTGAACGTTATGGTATGTTGGTGGCAGATCATCGGATTGATGATATCAATGACTACTATTACGGAATGTGGGTATTCAATTGTGATTGTGGAGGCACCAAGATCTCAACTCCTCCTGCACTGATGCAGAGAATTAGAAAATCACCAAATTCTATTGTATCATGTGGTTGTACCAGTAAGCAGAATCGAGACGAGGGTAATAAAGATCGAAAAGCAACTCGTATGAAGAACACTTTTGGTGAAATAATTCCAGATGAGCTCCGTTTGGAGTATAAGCGTATCTGGGTGTATTGCTATGACAAGAGTGCGCACTCTTACAAGTACATCGGTGGACGAGGGATTAAAATCGATCCAATTTGGTACGACCCCAATCACACCAAACACAACTACAATCCAATGATGATCAACTTTGTAAAGTGGGCCAAAGAGACTGGTTATAAGCCTGGATTCAAACTGGAGCGATATGATCGTGATAAAGATTATGGTCCTGATAACTGTTATTGGATTGAGAAAAAGAAAGCCGATCGGCACTCCAGTACAATGGTTCGTTACAACAATCGACTTTATTCACTGGAAAAGTTTGATGTAGAAGTGTTGGGCAGAACAAAAGGATATACCAGTTTGAGATTGAGGAAGGTAGCACCGTTCTACCTGGAGGAAATCAAAGCAATTATTTATGAACTCCATCATCCGGAGCGTGGATCGATACACTACTTCCCTGCAACTGGTGATTATCGCAATGCAGAAGGATTCCAGATTTTGATGCCTAAATATGAGGTTAAATTTTATGCGGACTGAAGAAGAGCGGAAACAGTTGTATGAAGAATACCTGAAGAACCAAGATCGAATTGAAGAGATGGAAGCTCTTCGATATGTTGGCAAAAAGATAGGTATGCTGCAAGTTGTCAGAGCAATCCTTGACAAATCAGACCCACATTACCATATGCTCGAATGTATATGCGATTGTGGTAATATTTGCTACAAGAAAGTTTCACAGTTAAAATCCACAAACAAAAAGAGAGTTCATACAAACAACTGTGGATGTATGACTGGAAAAATGCGGAGAGATGGTATCATTAAGTCACATAATTCGCACGGAATGTATGACCATAAACTCATGTACACATACAATGCAATGAAGTCACGATGCTACAATAAAAATAACCCGAAGTATCATTTGTATGGTGGTAGAGGTATTGTTATCTGCAATGAATGGTTGGAGGAAGGTGAAGGTAATCCGGGATTTAAAAACTTCGTGAGATGGGCATATGATCATGGATTTTATGATCAACCGAAAGGTACACCTAGATCGGAAGTTCTAACAATCGATCGTATCAACAACGACGGACCGTATGCTCCATGGAATTGCAGATGGGTAACCAATCAAGTTCAGTCTAACAATAGATCAACCAACAGACATATCATGTACAAAAAGAAAGTGTATACATATACTGAATTTTGTAATCTGTTTGATGTGAAATTCATTGATATGCATTATTACCTTTCTCGTGGTATGTCACTAAACTTAATGGTATATAATTTTATCCACAAACGAAACAAAATCTATTATAGAGCAAGTGATAACACATATCGAGATAAAGAAGGGTTTCAACATCTATTACCTCGGTATGATGTAAGACTCATCGATTAAACAAACAAAACACGGGGGCATTGTGCCCCCGTGTTTATTTTTCTTCAGAAAGACCAGCTTAGTAAGCAGATCCCTCAGAATTCCAATAATCGGAACCCAGCCATACGGAATCCATCTCGGAGTATCGGCGGTAATACGCCAAACGTACACCCAGTAATCTCTTAGCTCTCTCGAGAATGATTCCATTATGCGAATCTGGGAGATATACTCCTGTGAACGCCAAATCTTTTGGTTGAACAATATCGATACTGCCATTCTCCCAATCAAGGTTAGAACGATCGATACTGGTCAGGATGACGTTGTTCCACAGGGAGATATCCTGAATGTGGAGCAGAGTCTGGTCAGTCTGCACGATCATCAGAGAGAAGGTGTAGTTGGCCAGAGTGGGATCCATCAGAGTGCGATCCTGGTTCAGCGCACCATTCAGCATGGTCGCCTTCACGTTGGCGTCAGAGATACCGTTGATGTAATACTCGCACGCACGGCGCAGAGGCTCACCACGGGTCTCCAGGCAACGGATGGTGAACTGCTTCCCATCATACTGTGAGAAGGTGGGAGCAGGATAGGAACGCTCGGAGAAGCCGAGGTTCACTTCGGAGGTGTTCAGGGTCAGATCCGGGGAGCCAGAGTAGCTGGTGGAACCAAGCTCAATCATGGCCTTCAGGTTCTTACAATGGTTCTGACCCAGCAGTACGCCATCCACTTCATAATTCTCAAGCTGATAGCCATTGGCAACAGCCGTCATGAAGGGAGGCATACGGAGTACGAAGATATGGGTATAGCCCGTGTAGGAGGGATCCAGTTCACGCAGGCGGTCCTTGGAGAAGGACATAGTACCGCGAATAAGCTGAGACTCCGCATCATACACGGCAGGCTGCTGAATTCGATCAGCATATACCGGCATTTCATTCGAGTCAAGTGCGTATAAAGGGTTGGGGTTAGGATCGAGCGGCATACCTTATGTTCCCTCCTTTCCTTAAGCGTCCGTCAGGATCAGATCAACATCGGTGTACTTGTTGATATCCTTCAGGTCGATGGTTACACGGATCATGTTCTTGGACTTGGCACGGCCCACAGTACCGGCACGGTACACCTCACAGCTCAGAGAAGCGGAATGCTGGGTGTACTTATTGTTGATGAGGTCGTTGACCGACTCATTGAACTGACGTACTTCCTCCGCCTCGTTGAACTTGAAGTGGTTGTGATGGACCAGATCCACCAGGTCGTAAAGCATGTTGGAGATCAGCAGAGCATTGTTGAACTCCGTCTGATCGGACTCCAGGATGGTGTTCATCATCTGTTCAGACAGATACGCGCCGGACTCATTGTCACGCATGACCGTATTGACCCGGTTTGTATAGAGGGCCTGAACGGTGTCCACCGTCTCGGAGGGAGTGACGAGGGTATCGTCAATGAACCCAGACCAACGAGCCTGAGCACCGGCGAACGGCTGGTAGAAGTTGGACCAGCGGATGAAGTGATCCATCAGGGACATCGTATCGTAATAGGTAGCCGGATAGGCTACAGTACGACGGACCCACTGGTTGTACATCATCGGAGACTGGACCTTGGCCAGCTGACGGATGCAGGGCATGGTCTCGTAGTAGTTCGCCTGATGATCGATCAGAGCAGAGGACAGAGAGTCGGTACCGCCCAGCATCAGGGTCGCTACGGTCATATGGGTACGCTTGTTGACCAGGTTGATGATCTCCCGCTTGGTCGCATCGTTATAACCCACATCGGGGATATAGTTGATGTGATAGCGGATCACCGAAGCGATGTCCTCGATGACATCACCACGGAAGAAAGCCTCATACAGCTCATCCGGGGTCTCGGTACCATCGGAACCGTTGGTCAGCTGGAAGGCGTTGTTCACCTGGACATTCAGAGAATCCATATCCATCTGAATGGCAAAGGTGTTCAGATTGAAGATATCCACCTCAGTAAAGGTCTGGGAAGGATTCTTCTGTTTGCCGGCCAGATAGTCGTCGACACTGAACAGATACTGATCAATCAGATCGGTCAGCACTTCGGACATCTCAGCAGACAGGAACCGGAAGTTGGTAAACCGGGCGTTGAACATATTCTCGATGTAGTAGGTGGTGTTGTACTTCTGACCAGCCTCAGGATCAAAGGAATAGTTCGGATCCGTGGTGATGAAGTTAGCACCATCATACAGAGACATGCTGTAGTACATGTGACCATCGTACTCAGCAGTCTTGGGAGACAGAGAGAAGTACGCGTTGTTACCATAAGCGGTAGCACCACGATACATCACACCAAAGACAGGAACGGTGCGATAGCCCTCGTCGTCCTCGACATCGGAATAGATCTCGTTCAGGTATCTGTGCAGTTCAGTCCACTTCTTCAGCTCGGGCAGAGACTCCGTCTCATACTTCAGATGAAGTACGTCCCGGATGACCGGGGTATTGCCAGTGGGTTCCAGAGTCAGCTCGCCATCGGGAGTGGCATAATAGGGATTGCCATCCGTATCGGTGTAAGGGACATTGGTCTCCACACGCCAACGGCACTTGCAAACAACGTTTGCGGTATTCGCGGATGCACCGCGCAGGTTAACGGTGTACACACCGACACCAACACTCGAATCACTGGTGAACTTACCCAGGATCTCAGGAATGAAATCCGGGCCAAACCCGTACTTCAGGCAGTTGGGGTTGCCGTGTGCCATCAGATACCGGTTGCGCTCACCGGGATAGTAGAGCTCCATAACGTTTGTCATACCGACTTCCTGGTAGGTGGGAATCAGCACGTTAAACGCCGGGACTTCGGGGGTCGGAGTGGTAGTATCATCGCTGATGACCGTATTATCCGTAATGCGGACTACCATGTTGGAAAACAGGTAGGTATTGGATTGGTCAAGAACCAGCATGTTACGAATTCCCTCCTTTATATTCGTTCAATTTAACGGGACATACTGTAACTCGTGTCTCATATTTGCACCCTTTCCAACAAATATGACACACCATTACCCTTATATCAATGTTTGATTATGCTGTGCTGGCTCTTGCTTTTTGGAAAAGAAGGACTCCCGGGGATTATGCCCCGGGAGTCTTATCTGTTTCATCTTGATAAATTGCTTGATTCTGTTTGTTCAAATCATCGATGGGCAACCCACGCGTGATACGCTCGGTGATGGTTGGTTGTGAGAAGATACCCTTCCGAGTACGGTTGATCGAAACAATAAACGCGTTGTTGGGATCCTCATGGGTGATTGCCTGGAAGGTGGTATCCTGCATAGCTTCTTCTCGCATACGATAGGAAGCAGCTCGATCAGAATCCGGATCAACATGATCGGCAAAGCGAAGTTTCCGTCTCGGATGATCCGGATCGTGGAAACGCTCCGCAATGTACATCTCCAACTCCTCTGGGCTGATGCGAAGAGAAGCGAAATTCATCTTCTCGGCATCCGGGATGATCTGTGCAATCACTGCCGGAGGAATATTGGTCAACTTACCACCCATCAACCGATTCAACAGAATCATGATATGGTTATTGGATGCAATGGCTGCGGTATTGGAGACGAACTCATCATTTTTGTAGAAGGTCAATACCACACACTTCCGCAATGGACCACCAGAGGTAAATTGGACTTCTCTGGTATCAATCTCGGTGGGCTTACACATAATGGTCATGGGTATACCAAGCGGGTAAACAGGAACCGACATAGGATCCTTGAACTCTTTCTCTGTCCGATAGATGCGCATGTTGGCTACTGCAAAGTACCGAACTTGAGTACCAATGACAGAGTAGTAGGAGGTGCCACGATAAGCGGCTCCTACATAATCCTCTGGTACGTAAACGTCCACTGCATAGGTATCTACCAGTATTTTTTCTTTTTCCGTACGAAACAGTGGCATATCACCACCCTCCTCTTGTTGTGGTTCTATATCTTATACAGATGTCGAATTTAACGAAAGAGGAGATACCCCACAACCATTGCCCATGCAATTGCAACGATTGTAAGAATGATGTTTTTGATGATATCTTTCTTGGGTGCAGTTTTGTAGAAGAAAAACAACCCATACATCACCGTGCAGTGACCAAGAAGACACAGTGCGATAATAAGCATCAATTCCAGGGCATTTCGATTCAGACTGACAAATTTATCCAACATGATCCAATCCATGGATCCTCACCAACCAAACTTGGAATCGAACTTCACATTCTCCAGCAGATATTTCACCAAGGGAGAAATCAGTTCCCAGATTTCCGTCATGGTGTAAATATCCATACCGAGGGAACAGAAGATCTTGAAATAGCTGTCCAGAATGATCGCATCATATTTGGTAGCAGTGTTCTCGGTGCACTTCTTCATCACACGACCCATCAGGATGGAGAGCACGAGAGCAAAGACCTTGTGTACCATCTGTCCATCATACGGAGGCAGTGCGATCGCCTGGATCTTGGTATCCGGAGTAGTGCCGGTAGCAGTAGCTTCTCTTTGATATACATCCAGCAGGGTGGTGTTGTAGTTACTGAGCATCTTCACATACTCCCGCATATACTGCCGGTAAATGAAGTCAGTCTTCTTGCTCACCATATTGCCGTTATATCCAGGATACGGGACATTCTGCTTACAGCGCTTGGCACGATCGATGGCATTCATGCACTCTTTCTCCAGGAACTTCTGATTCAGCTTCCCGTGATTCATATACCGATCAGCCAGTGTTGCGTAGAGTTCCTTCAGCAGATCCAGATTGGTGATGGACTGATAGACCTCGATCTTGGCTTTCGCCTCATCGATCTCTTCCTGGATTACTGCACGAGCCTTCTGATTAAACGCATTGGTCTTGTCATCATCCGTATCAATCGGATACTCCTCCAGAAGTTTGGTGTAAGCCTCCAGATACTTCTGCTGAAGCACAGCTCTCTGAGCAAACTCATTGTGGATCCGATTGGGAAGCTTGATATACTTGGACCAGAAGGTCTCATCGTTGGGAGCAATCTCAATCGTCTTGGAGACAAGCTCGGACAGTGTCTTCTCATCCTTCAGCATCTCCGCAAAGTCCATCTGACAACGAAGGATTCTCTGGGAAACCAGAGCAAGCTTGTTCTCGTTCTCGATATACTCATTGAGATAGTCCATCTCAGGACCGGTTACCGTAAGATATCCAATGGCAGCAAGCAGACGTTCTTTGGCATTCGCGTTGTTAGCCTGGACTTCCCGATCGGAGATATAGGTGTAAACAAAATCCGTCGGAAGAATGGTAACCAGCTGACGAAGGGTCATTTTTTTCAGTTTGGGAAGAATATCATCCGAAGTCAGTCGAGGAAGCTTGAAATAATCCATCAGACGCTCAATGGTCCGATTGTTCATATCCACCAACTGTTCATCCGTCAGGGTCTCATTCTCCTGATGTTGATTGGCCAACTGACGATACATCTTGATCGCTTGGTTCTTGACTTCTTCCTGGAGTTCTTCTGTGGACTTAACGATATCGCCACTGTTGACCGTCTTGATGATTTCAGAGTTACCAAACTGATCCTTGATCTCAGTCACTCGTTCATCCAGAGACTTTGCATACTCGGAAATCGGCTGCTGAACCGTATTTCCATCAGCATCCTGATCAGAGACAACTACAACATGGTCTTCCTGTTCAGCCTTCATCTGATCGATGACAGCCTGGTCTTCCTCAGTGAATTCTCCTTCGATATAGTTATCGGAATTGTTCTCGTAGTCAGCCTGCGCCTTCGCTTCCAGATCATTCTTCAGCTTGTTCAGATTGTTCATCAAATTTCTTCCTCTCCACGAAATGTTTTCACAGATTCCATATACTTATGTATCTTCTCAACCGTTGTCTGATCAGTAACTGCAGTGATTTTGGACACATGTGTTGATACTACAATATCATCACAGAATCGATATGGGACCATATCCCACTTCTCCGGATCTAATACCATATGATAAATTACAGTTGCATCATCTTCCGGAACAAACACAGCATACATGATTTGTTTGCAATAGATATCCAAATCTTTATCCAGCCTTTGGAAAAAATAATCCGGAATATCCAGATAGATACTGATGATACCGGTCTCTGGTTCGATTGCTGGTTTTGGATGTTTTGTGTATATTGCTTTTCGTTTCGCAAAGATGTGATTGACTTGTTCCATCTCGGAAGCATCAACCAATTTAGATGGTAAGAAAATTCCTGTCATGTCACAGTTCTCCCCACTTGTCTTGTTCGAAATGTCGATACATTGCATCAATTGCAGAAACATCGGTGTACTTTGTAAGATACTCCTGCTTCCCACCAAACCACAATGTAATCGATCCCATCTTAGCATTCATTGCTTCCAAAGCGCATCGTTCATATAATAGAACCTTTTCGGTGTTATGTGCTTCGATATCTTTCTGAGAAGCAACCGTGAAGTTGAAATAACGCTTTTCAAACTCCGGTTTCTTTCCATCACCAATCAAATTCTGTAAGCTATGTAACAGATCACCCATCATTTGAAATGACGCATCGATCTGAAATGATATCCCGCCGGAATGACAATGAACGAATGTTGTTCCGAATATGATCATACCATCAATGGTATTGGTATCAATGAGTTCGCTATCTTGCAGCCGTTCTGTCCAACTGTGTACCTGAAACGGGTTAGATACACCGAACGTATGAACTGCCATTATTCCTCACCTTCCTCGGTCTCTTCATCATCTTCCAGATCATCTTCCACGTCTTCTTCTTCAGGTTCCGGATCTGTGATGCCAGATCTGCGAAGTTCCACCAAGCCGTTCTCTTCCAGATACGGCATGATCAGGGTCTTGGTGATGGTCATCTCCAGCTTATTCATGATACCAGGACGAGCATCCGACTGATCCAACAGATCAAACATATCGGCTACAATACCATGGTCATAGATGATACCCTTATCCAACATGGATCGAATTTCGTCCAGGTACAAAGGAGCATCATCAGACCGATCGATGTAATCGATGAACTTTTCCAAACGAATGTCATCATCTGCAATGCTGCGGACAATGGAACTCAGTTTGGTAATCAAAATATAGAATTCCTTCTTGCCATACTGCTCTTTGGGATACGAAGAGATCTTGGTGGACATAAAGTCCATGATCAAGCCTTTTCGATTCTTGTTGTTGAAGATATATTCTCTCAAGAAAATATACATCAACTTTTTGACATTTTTGACAAAAAATTTATAGACTGGACCAAAATACTGCGCATAGTGTTCTTCCGTATTGGAAACATCAATCACCATATTGGGATAAACGTTCTCCACTTCAGCAAACAACTTTGTGCAAATCTGATCCATCTGATCCTGATTGGTAACCATTCGTTTCAGCTTTTTGAAATAGTTGGTAGATCCAGAATCAAACGGTTGTTTGATCTGATCCAGGATAAACTCCACCTGTTCATCTACCGTGGTATTCCCCAGAATCAAATCACGGTTTGCCAAATTCATCAGATCCCTCTGCGTAAAATCCACAAAGAATCAACTCCTTGCTTATATTTGTTATAGAAACGTCAAAACGATATTGAAAAAAGAAAAAAGAACGGGATCGAATTGACCCCGTTCTTTTCGGTAAGAAGACGGCACAGTGGTATCCAGTACCATAGCAAGAAACTACTGTACTTCACCACAGCACGGCTCCGTTTAGCACAACCGTACCAAGGCACTGCATTGCCCTACCAAAACGTTGAGTGATGTAACCACACCCTTGCTCGGCCTTACCGAACGATGCATCGCCGATGCTCTGTAGAACTATACTTCACCTAAGCACTGCAGAGATGTGCTACACATAATGATGCCCGCACATCACAATACTCCACATCGCTAAGCCTGTACGTTACCAAACCAACACAGCGTTTGCACAAAGCAAGACCAAAACTGAACCATGGCTACGGACTACTACATACAAGTTCACCAGTGCGCTAACAAACGAGGCGTAGGTTTGCCGAAACATTGCGCAGTGATACTCCACGTTACCTTCGCCGTATTGTGAAGCACATCACCGTTACGTTACGATACTTCACCAAACATTACCATGCTTTACCGTTACGTAACAACGCAGGTCCATACCCCGCTCCGCCAAAACTTTAGCAAAGTTTACAGTACATAACCATGCCAGGACATCGCATTGTTAAACCATTGCCCTTACACTACACTGTTTTGACATACTATGCCATACCTTTGCGATATACGACAATGCTGTACCGTCGCCAGACAGTGCTAGACCAGTGCTAGACGTAGTTAAACTATACCTTGGCTATACATGACTTAGCCCAGACCGTAACAGCGCACAATAATACCGTACCAAGCCATCACATCAAAGGTCTATACAGTGCTTCGCCATCGGCCTACTAAGCTTTACACTACCACTGCGATACGCTGCTTCGCCATCACAAGATAAAACTTTACATCACCTTACCTGTACCATAGCTCAAGACTGCTTTACCAAACGGTACCCGTGCGTCATAATACGCGGCTCAACTTCACCGTTACCCTACTATGGACGGACAGAGCAGTGAGCAACTGTACCTGTACAATGCAAAACTGTATCTCGCAAAGCAATACCAGCACAGTATTGAACCTCACCTTGCCAACGCTCCGCCTTACCATGCCATTACCTTACGATACGCGACATCACATTTGTGTACAGCGCCGTTACTCGATATGACAACACCAAACCCGAGCATCAACCAACGATGGCTTGCATTACCATTACTTTACCAGGGTTCAGTTCACCAGACTTTACCAAGGCATAACTCTACCATGCCGGTGCCAAACCAGTGCTGAGCAATGCGTGAAAATACCATGGCGGTGCTGCGCCACACCTTAACGACGCTATCCACCGCTGCATGCTACAAAACCATAACCATGCTCCATAATACCTTACCAAACCTGGACAGTATTGAATTGGACTCCATTTGGCCGGAACGACATCGTACAGCGCTTGACCTTGGCATGACCACGACTCATCGTACTTCACCGGTACGGAAAATTAGCACGCCCCACCTTACTCAACCATTGCACAATGGTACCAAATATCGCACAACCAATGCTCGACATTATTGCATGGCACCCAGTTACACCCATACAAAGCTCTGCCATGCCTGTGCGTTTGAGCACCCTGCGGCAATCGCACCTTACGGAGCATAACCATTGCGAGATAGAAACGTAACAGCACCTGAACGGTTCCGTACCGAGCCCCACCGATACGCCGTCTGACGTGAGAGTACAATTCCAATGCAGGTCTTACACTCTGCCTGAACAGTCAAACGCAGAGTTGCCTAAATTACCAGGATTACGAGACTGTTACAGTTTGCTCTCCAAAGCAAATTTCAAATCAGGGATTCGGTTGATTTGATTTTACAGAGTGGTGATGTCCAGATCGATCTCCTTACCATCCTCGTTGGCAGGAGTCCAGATCAGTCGGCCCATACCGCCAGAGCGCCACTGGAGCATACCCATATACTCCTTGTAGTCCATGCACTCGAAGAAGATGTACCGGTCGGACGGATTGAGCAAACGGACGGTGAAATAAAACTCCGAACCAGCGGGAACGAACTCACTGGAAGACAGAGCAGTTCTGGGACCCTGCGCAGTCTCCGCTCGAATGGAACGTTCGAACAGGTTCAGCCGACGGATGCCATTCTTGTCAATGAAATAACTGGGATGAGACTGACCCAGATCATCCACCCAAGTATCGGGTACCAGGATGGGAATCCGACGCTGCAGGACGAACCAGTTGCCGTCAATGGTCTTCTTGTACGCCTTCATGTCAGCGCACTTGTACTTCATACCGCCGCTCATGGCTTCCGCAGCCTTGGCAGCTTCGATCTCCGCCTTGGTGCGGCGCTTCCGCTTCTTGGGCTGCTCGATGGGCTCACCGTTCTCATCGGTCAGCTGAACCTGATCCATCGTAACAGTTTCCGGTTTCACCGCAACGTCAGCCTTCTTCTTGGTAACACGCTGCAGCATACCAACGGTTTCCTTGAAGGAACCAATCCACTGATAGTTCCACAGGAAGGGACACTCCACATACTCGCCAGGAACGAGGTTCGTATTATTCTTGGGGTTCTTCGGATCGATGTAGTAGGGAACCTTCTCGTGGTCTTCGTTGAAGAACACGGAAATCCCATCGTGCTTTGTGATGATGTTGCCGTCCTTGTCGCACTGGACAGCTTTCTCTCTTTCCTCGTCGGTGGCGTTCGGATCGAACAGCTTGTTGTTCGGATCGATATCGTTGAAATCATAGAAGATATCGTCCGGAGTCTTCCAGAACAGACCAACGGGGAACACGGTGATCGCCTTGTCCTGAACCCGGTCCAGGCCAGTGGCAGCGATCTCTTCCTCCATAGAAGGCGCATCGGGAGCCTTGCTTGCGATGAACTCCCGGTAGATCTCGTCGTTGTTGGGGCGGGTGCCCAGTGCCTTATCGATAAACCGGCATCTGACGGTCATCTCCCATGCACCCTTGCTCACGAGGTTCTCTCTCTGATTGCTCCAAGACATAATCAAACATCCTTTCTTATATTGTGTGTATTGTAGAATGTGTATTTGCTATTTGTTTTTATGGATGATTGTTTTCTGTTAGATTTTGTTGTTTACAATTCATCCATAAGGGATGTCTCTTTTTCGATGACATACCCAATGCCCGTTACATCGCTCAAATGTTCAACCCGAAATTCCAAACCATGATGGTTGTCAAACAGAATGATCGCTTTGTCAAGCTTTAACATCTTGTCGTTAAAGATCGCATAGAACAGATCCATATCCTTTCGGATATGAATACATTTTGTGGATTCCAAGATGTCTCCACTACCTTCCAGCATCATCACGGTTCGAATTGGGTTAAAGAAACTTTGCATTTGTTCACGGGTCGGATAGAACATATTCGCACCTCCTTTCTACGAGTATAATATATACTTCGATTTCAAACGCTCTTAAATTCAATTTCCATATAACTGCTTCTGTAATTCCCGGATATCTTCCAATGTTCCAGTCAAATCAAATATATCCGAGTATTGATACGGTATCTTGATAATAAAGATATGTTTTGTCTCTTTGTCGATTCTAAACCACTTACAGAAGAGGTTTAAGAAACGGAATATCGGATTTCGTAGAATTTTATCCAACAAAAACAAGATTGGGTAGATACCCATTGCAGTATTCTGGCGAATATTCATTAATTCACCATTTATCTTGCGTTGGAGATCCAAAATCATTGCTTTCGTACGTTCTTCTTCTTGTTCATGATCAAGCCGATGCTCATTTACGTAATTGTTGAAAGAAGCTTGGTGTTCTTTGAATGTGTGTTCTAGTGTTTCCATTTCATCAATTATTTCAACGCTCACTTTTGCGTCATACTTAAGTGTTTCCTGCCCAGACATAAACCGATCAGGCATCACAAATCATTCCCTTCAAAAATAATAAAACACCGGAGAGATATCATACAATCTCTCCGGTGTTGTTAGAATGGTATTTAGAATTGATATCCCTCAGGGAGATCAACCTTGGAGTAAACTCTCCAGACTTTCTGTTTGATCTCCATCTTGACACACTTATCCCGAAGCATCTCCAACTCATCCAACAGATTCAGAACAACCTTCATCTGAGAACGAGTGGTATTATCCGAGGGATTCTTTTCCAGCTTCTTGTCCAGCATCATCTTGGTCTTGGTCATCTTCAGAGTGAGATTCTTGATCTTAAACAGAATGATCTCACGCTCCGCTTCAGACTCCGCATACCGCATCTCCGAAATGATCTGGTCAATCTTGAATCGAAGTTCCACTTCCGTCTTCGGATTGATGAACGATTCGGTAATGGTAGTAACCGGATCGCCATTGTTCTTGGTAGGCGCATTGACAGGAACATACTTTCCTCGACGAGGTCTGGAGATGAAACCAAGGGATCCAATTGCTTTATTGGCATCGCCCATCAGGTGATTCAGCGTAATCAGCGGTACGCCATCCCGGATCATCTGATAGTAGTGACGAATGTCATTATCCAGACAGGCATCAATCACAGTCTTGGCATCCCGGTAATCGGCTTCGATCTCCTTGTTGATCCGATCTTCGATATCTGCATCAGCATCATACTGATCAAACTTCCAGGTCTGGTCGATTTTATTTAAATAGGAATCATACGCATCTCCCAGGCCGATGGCAAACATGACATCATCCGTACCAGTATGATCCACCTTACCAACCGGTACCCGGAACGGTCTGCAGCAGATCTGCATAAAGATCATGAAGACGACTTCCGAGGTAGAGATATCCGTGAAGGCTTCCAGAATCATCTCCGGTTTATACAGAGAGATGGCATGGTCATATGCCTTGATGAATCGGATTTTTGCCATATCAGACTGAATATTCTGGAGGATATCGTGGATGATCACAGCAGCCAGTTCCTCAGAAGTATACTGACGGAAACAGGAAGCTTTGATCTCCAGCGTATATCCAAAGGGGCAAGTATCCGGATCATTGGGATTCATTGCCCACGTTCCAAAATCCTTGCTGTACAGAGGGATCACAGCCACATCCGGAACATTGATGTTTTCATCACTGTTCAGATAGATTGCCTGGAGACCGTCATCCTCAAAAAGCTGGTTAATGGATCGAACCAGATCCTGAGTAACGGCCATATCCTGACCTTTCTTGTTCATATAAAGACCGGTCTTCAGAATCAGATCAGTTACATTATCTTTATTGATCACAATTGATTCACTCCTCACTTCATCGTAATCTCAAACGGAAGTTCAATGTTAAAATCAAATCCGATAAATCGCAAACATGCAATTGCTGCAACAATCAGAATTCCAGTAGCCACTGCATACACTGCAGTATTTAGCAGTTTGGAATTATCTTCATCAAAAATCGCCCGGATCCATTTGTAGGTCAAATATAACCAGAGCACAATGATGACAGCAATTACAAAGGAAAAGAATTGTTGCATCCTATAATACCTCCTACTTTCCAGATGTATTATAGTAACGTCAAATTTGGAATGGTGCATACTATCGTAAACAGAATCACTGATACCGTACAAAAAATAATCAAGCTGGTAAATACATCTCTCTTATGAATGATTCGTAAGAGATTGTATAATCAGATAACAACAACTGATTGCAGTGAGTACATAAGCAATGACAACAAATATCATCACACATCACTCCTCCACATTGGAGCAGATGTAGATGGTGATTGGATATCCACTGAACGTATTCAGAATCATGGGGCGAACCTTATCCCATTTGAGCTTATCCAAACCACAACCAATCTTTGGCATTGCCAGATATTCTGTTTCATCCTTTTCAATCAGCTGACGAAGTTTGATCAAACCAGCTTGCATGCTATCATAAGTTGGTTTATGAAAATAACGTTCTTTGGTGACGATATTATAGACTGGTCCCACTCGAAAACAGGATGGCCAATTTACAATACGTGGACGATCTGGCCATACCTGATTTAAAGCATCTTTAATATGGTATCGTTTATCAAATTCCACTGCAATTCCAGCGCCCATAGCCAAATCAGCAGAGACGCAATGTACATAATGCAGTTTCGACAGATCTTCCGGAGTACCGTCGAAGCCACTCAATCGGAATATATCCCGATACAGATCGTAGACTGTCAAGCTCAACTCACCTCCGTTATTATCATTTTCTTTCTATACTACAGATTGAAAGAAAGAAACCCCACCCCAATAAAGGGGTGGGGTTATGTCCTACTTAGAACCTAGCAGCGAAACCGCTATTGTAGTTGGCAACGATAGAAGCGCTTATATATTGGACTTCAGTTACGCGCCGGCACGCTTGATGAACTGAGCACCCTCAGTCTTCATGATGGGCATGTCGGGCATCTTCAGATCAGCGCTCAGCGGACGGAACACGACGGGCATGTTACGCTCGCTGTACACGATAGCGGGCTGCACGTGGTTGTCGGAGCGACGAAGCTGATCGGTCAGGAAGCTGCTGTACTTGAAGTAGTTGTAGGTCTTGACCTGGCTCATCTTGAAGTTGTTGGGGATGAGCAGCATCTTCAGCTCGTTGTCGGTGAACTGCTGGCTGGAGATGAAGTAGAAGGTGGAGGTGGAAGTCTTCACGCCAATGGAGTAGTTGATCACACCAGCGCCCTTGCCCTCCTCGGTCATGGCCTTGTCCATAGTGTAGTCGGTGTCGAGGATCCGCAGGATGAAGGGAGACACACCGACACGGAAATGACAGTCAGTGATGTTCCAGTCGTTCTTCATCTTCAGCGCGCACTGATCCAGGAAGGGGATGAATTCGCGCTTGATCCACTCCAGGTTACCATAGGCAAAGTTGGGAGGAGCGACGAAGTTGAAGCTGCCCTCGAACTCGTGACCCTGATCCAGAGCCTTCTTCAGGCGCTGATCCTCCAGACGGCTGGAGATCACGGTGATGTTCTCGGTCATCGCAGTCACGATGTCAGTATTGGCAAAGTGCTGGATGCTGTTGGCGATATCGGTACGAGTTTCCTGGGGCAGGCTGACCTCGATGTGCGGACGAGTGGGCACGATGAACTGCTGGAAGTTGTTGCGGAAGCTCGTATAGATGGGGTGAGTATGCTCAGCATGAGACACAGTGGCATAGAAGTAAACCTTCTTAATGCACTCGTCGGCATGCATATACTCCATCACGGAGCGATTGAAGTCGATCTTGGCATCCACAGCGGCGTCCACGATGGTGCCGTCGTCCTTCTCGATCTCGAACATGCAGTTCATGGTGTTGTTCTTGGCATCGAAATAGGGAACAGCACCCTTGGCCATCCGGATCTTGGACTGGTCAACAGGAGTACCGTCGAGCTCCACGTCAACCTTGGCCACACGCACGTCGCGGTTGATCTTGAACAGGGGGTTCTTGCCCTCCAGCAGGAACAGGTTCTTGCAGCCGGAACCGGGAACGATACCGTCAACCAGGGTCTCAACCTCGATCTCGGTACGATCCACGAAGGGCACGGCAGCATAAGGAGCCAGAGCGTCGATCAGGTCCTCTTCCTTGTCGTCGCCAGGAGCCTTGATGATGGGAATGACCTCTTCGATCTCCACAGTCTGCTTGTCCAGAGTACGAGTGTCGAACAGACGATGCAGAACGGCCTCGTAAGGAGTACGCATGGTGGTGGCGATAGAAGCAGTCAGGGTCACCAGAGAAGGCAGCGCAGCGGACTCGCTCAGAGTCTGCTGATTCTCCTGCAGGTTGTTCATGAAGATCTGAGCAACGGAGTCAGCATCCTCACGGAGCATCTCCTCCATACGCTCAGGAATCACGCCAGAGTAATGCTCCAGCATCAGGCTGCGGATGTTGTCCGCCATGTTGTTCACTTCAGCAGCAGACACTTCGGAACCAGCAACGGACTCGTTGCAGATGCCACGGCCGCCCTGCTGCAGCTCGTCAACAATCGCGCTAATGTCGTGGCTTTGAGAGTTGCCACCAAACAGTACACTCATGTTGAATCTCCTTTCAAAAAATATTTTTGATAATTGGCTCGTCCTGGTGTATGATCACCAGTGATTCGTACAAAGGGCAAGCCGTGTCAGCAGGTTCAGCATACCAGCTAACTACAACTTTCAGTCCTTTATATTATCTGTTCGTGAACTCTTGGTCTTTTCGAGGCCTTTTTCGTTAACATTACGGATGATTTCATTCATAGAACGCAGGAAAAGGAAATAATTCTGGAGATTTTCCTCATAATTGGTGAAACCAAACCGATAGGTCAGATACTCACCAACCGTGGTATAGAGTTTATTCAAATCCCGAACCGCGATATCACGGACATCCGGATTGAGGATTGCTTCGTTCTTTTCAATGACCACACGGAATGTATCGATCGAAGTACGAAGATCATAGAAGTCATTCAGACACTTCCGCTTTGCCATCAGACGATCTAACTTGGAGAGTTGAAGAACGTTGGTATGAACATTGGTCTCCGCATCGGGATCCTCTTCACCGGATGTTGTATCATCCGAAGATCCATCGTCATCCGGATCCGTCAATCCATCCGGGGGAGGACCATCGTCTCCACCTTCACCTTCTCCTTCACCAGTCGGATCTTCTAACGAGAAATCATCTTCGTTATTCTCGCCTTCTCCTTCAGTGTCCGTGTTCTCTTCTTCGTTGTTTTGCTCGTCCGTTTCTTCGCCTTCATCTTCGGTTCCTTGTTCTGTGTCGTCGTTCTCTCCAGTCTCTTCGTCAGTTCCTTCGGTATCGGTGTTATCATCCGTAGTTTCGTCCCCTTCATCGGTTGTATCGGTATCAGTATCCTCTTCCGCCTGGGTATCGGGTTCATTGGCAGCATCGGGATCGTCTTCATTCTGATTGTTCCGATTGCGGTTTCGATTATTCCTGGCATTATCGCCAGGCGCTTCCAGCAATGACTGCAAGAAGATATTGGTCAAATCCATCTAAGTTCCTCCTTCCTATTTACATATTCGAATAAGATCCACCACGGAGACGTTCTTTGTCATACTTCACATGGAGGATCCTCTCATATTCTTTCTGGAGTTTCTGACGATATCGGATCAGTTCGATCTTGGCTTTGTCATCACCGTTCCGTTCTGCCATGGAGATCTTCTCTTCAATGATCTCCAACTCATCTTTGATCTCACCGATCAGAACTTTGCGATCTTCTTTGTCAGTTTTCTTGTCGATGAAAAGCGTAATGATCCAATGCATGACACCCAGTGTCGGACTGAGAATTCCAATCGCACCGGATTTCAGCAGACGCTTGATCTCTCGAACAATCCGAAGAGATTCACCAACCATCTCCGAATGTTTTGCATTCCGACGCTTGATGGTCATCTCCCGGAACTTCTTCATAACAAACTCTTCGAATGCTTTGGTAGCCTTCTCTGCTTTCAGTTTGGCTTCCTTGGCTTTCATGACAGCATTCTTGACAACACCCTCGTCCAGATACTGAGTGTTGTCATTTGCCATATAATTGGAGATCCACTCATCTGCATGCTCCAACAGATCAATGAACTCCTGAACGTCTTCTGCCAATGGAGCATCTACAATGGAGGTACCGATGATGGGTTTGATGTCATCCGGATCTGCTTCCTTTTCCAACGTCTCTTGGGTCATATGATAGAGTTGGAAAATAAACTGCTGTAACGTCTGATCAATAACAGTCAGAAACTTCATCGTCTCCGGATCACGAATCTGACCAATGATGATATTGGAAATTATCTGGAATTTCATCTGTAACATGGAGAATACTGCCTTTGCATTCCCCAGATAGGCAACCTTCCGTTTTCCAGCCGTTTCCAATCCATTGATGACCAGATTATACAAAGGATGGAAAATGTTCGCATAACTGAATGGGCGATACATGGTGACAAACAGACAGAGGTTATCCACGAATACGTTGTCACACAACAGTGTATTGTAAATAAGACCCCAGTCCTCTATGGAAGGCTGCACCTCCAGATCTAACGTAGACAAAAAGAATGCGGAATAGAATTTCCCATTCAATTCTTCCGAACGAAACTTTGCCAAACGACAGGCATTCAGCTGCTTCTTCATGCCGGATATAATTTCATTTGGCTTTACTCCGGAAGGTTCCGCCGCCTCTTGTAAATAAATATTAATGGGCATGTCCTACCCTCCTCATGTGATAATTATAGGTTTGTTCCGGAATGGTGCTATTTGATGAAAAAAAAAAATAACGAGGGCTCAACGGCCCTCGTTATTTTTCCTGATTTCATCTACTGCATCCTGCGAGAGAACACAGAAACCATTGCTGCCACCAACTCCAAAGAACTCGTAGCGGATATCAAGTGCACCTGTCTCAGCCGGCATGAAAATGATTTCATCTTTGACCCAGCCTCGTCTGAAGTGGTTGGCCGATGCATCCAGTACAAGATACAATTGGTTTTGGATGTAGAGCGTGTCAAAACGCTCTAACTTAATAGCGTATTTCAGCGTATGACCGCGGTACCGAGCTTCGTCCCGCATGAGTCTGATGTAATAGTCATACAACTCTTTGCTGGACATATTTGCATTTCCGGGTTGCTGTTTGAATTCGTCAATGCGTTCAAACGTTGTCGGGCGCGCTACCATGGCACGCTCATTGATGAACGTGCACAGTGTTTTGTCCGACAGTGTCCGGATCCATTCCGGGATGTCTTCTCGTTCGGTTCTGATTCTATCAGCTTCTGCCATCATGAACGAATCAAAATCGGTGATCATCATATCCAATTCAGTTTCACTAAACATTTCGTAATAACCTCATTTCTTGTTAATCTTGCGAGCGATGGTGCGCATGATCAGATAGTAGATGATCATGACCGCAGCTACCAACAGGAAGCCAACCGCAAACATAATCACAAAGTAGTTGTACATGTTCACACCAGCCCCGTAGATTGCGGAGCTGATCAGGAACATGGCGATTGCGCCTGGAACCAGAGCAGCGATAAACACAACAACCTTAATCAAGTTCCATACGATCTTGGCCATAGCTTTCTCAGTAGACTTTTTCATTTTTCTTTTCCTCTCTTTATTTTATTTATTTGAAAGTATTCCTATCTACCTTCACAGTTATAATATGTATCTCGAATTCCTCCCAAACCGGAAATTTGAATATAGGCATTTATGGGGTATTTTGAACAATCCTATAGTTATTGCATATTACCGGAATGGAGGTTATTCATAATGATAAAAACCGAACCTGTCCAGTATTATCTCTTAAACGAGACTACTGTTGATGAAGAGACTACGATGAAACACCGTGAGATTCTTCATGAAAACATTGTTGATACTCCTGGTGGAAAACTTTGGACGTTGACCTTTAAACAGGTTCTTCAGAGTTTCGGTGTTCGTAACTGGAATGGCCGTATCTATGACAAAGATACTGTCGTCAAGGCTCTTGATTCCAATCCCCTTATTCAAACTGATCTGAAGAATGACACTTGGTGTGGTGAATATGGTCATCCCATCATTGAGAAGGGTATGAATGAACTCGCTCGTCAGATGACTATCTTCCCTCCGAATATTTGTTGGAAGATCAGCAAGTATTGGGTAGAAGGAAATCTTCTGATGGGTGAATGTACAACCCTTTCTGGTGGATATGGTGATATGGCCAGAGATCGCATCATCACCGGTCTTCCTGCAATGGCTTCCAGCCGCGCTATTGGCGGTGTAGATAAGAATGGACACGTGCTTCCGGGGTACGCCCCTGTAACCTGGGACCTCGTTTGTAGGCCTTCTCACAAGGAAGCTTACATGGTAGGTAACTATCAAACTAACACATTCCAGATTCCTACCGGCAATACCATGACAGAATCTGCGGTTGCTGTCAACCCGATTGAAGATCCTGGGTTTGCGGATTTCCTGCTGAGCGAATCTTCTTCCAAACAGCAGATCAATATGTTGTGTGACACCTTCAAATTGGATTATGATTCCATGGTGATCACAGAGTCTGCCGTAAAGTTTACTCGGGTTGATGGTCTGAAGAAGACCACGATCAATATCCCTCTTCGGAATCTGATCAATGCCGAATATTACAATCTGTTTTAAACAAAAAAGAACACCCTGGTTTTATACCAGGGTGTTCCTCTTTTATGATTTTTTCTGAATGGGAAACGCGGATCCATCACCGGGGAACACATCATCCACCATCTTCTGGATGATCCCAACGAATTCATCATGACTTGTATATGCGTAGATATCAATCAGTGAGTCGAACTTGGGTTTTAGTGTTCTCATGATGGTATTGCGGGTATACTGTATATACCGGCCTCTGGTATAGATACCACCATGCTCTATGGGATTAATACCAATGAGATTGAGCATATCTAGCACCATATCAAACGGAACTTTGTCCTCCTTAACTCCGATGATCAGATCTACGTCATCTGGATACTGACTTCTCAGATGATCAATATGCTTGTATATACTGTAGAAGGCTTTGGTATCGTTTTCAAACATGTTCAAAGCTTCTTCTTGGTGCACATAGACACCACAACGGATCAGGTCTGGATACTCAGCATTACATCCAATCACGAATCGATAATACATAAGGAACGAATAGAGAGAATACTCGTTTGATGTATTATAAGCCGGAGCTGGAATGGAGTACAGTGTCTCACCTTTATACTTCCCGAATTTCTTCATCCGGGACATCATGAGTTGACCGTTATTGAGTCCGCGCATTACGGTATTGTTACTCATGAAAGTACCAACACTGCTGGTATACAACGGGTCCTTTTCACCGACGATTCGTTTGACCTTTTCATATCCCTCTTCCAGACGGTCTTTGATGGCAGATGCATTGGTGTCGTAATATGCACCAGCAATCTCGTTGATGACTTCTTCTATTTCATCCGTAACAGACTGGCACAGCTTCGATTGTACCTGTTTCTTCTGTAATGCCTGCTTGAATTCTTCGAAACGCTTTTGAAACTCCGCCTCTTTTTTCAGCTTCTTTTTGCGTTTCTCTTCGTATTGCTCCCGCAAAACAGTGAACGCACGAACACGTTCTGCATAAGTATCACAGGCTTTATCAAAAGCATTTTTGGCCGCTGCAACATCACTTGATGTAAACAGTTTCGGATGTTGAAGCATTGCCATATACTTGGCATACAGAAGCCGCTGTTCTCTGATGGGATCATCCTCTGATATTCCGTTGAATGTCATGTTATCCAATTCAACGCTGACAGCATGCTTGAGGATATTCTTTTTCTTGTTGTTGATCCTTTCTTCATGTGTTAACGACGAAAACCAATTCGACTCTCTGTAATTCCTTTTGCTCTGTTCGATCCGTCTGAGATCGGATTCCGTACAGGGCTGAAGCTCCCGGATCTTCCCCAGGTAACCACAGTAGAATTCCTCTGCGGTTAAGTGATCCGGATTCTCCATCGCAAACTCCGGATCCTCTCGTTCTACAAAATAGGGATCATTGTACCACTCATATGTAACCTTCATCACAATCAATTCTCCTTTGTTTTTATTTTGTTTTCATTGATGAGATTGTGGTTCTCTACATATATAATATATATCTCGATTTCGCGCCAGACCGGAACAACCTTATAATGATTTAAAGTCGTTACTAAGGGGTGAAAAGCGGTATGAATACCAATCAATTCTACCGAGAATTGTTTGAACAAAATCTCGGTTTGGATTCTCTTGGATTGGAAGATCGGTGTTCTGAATTGGTTAAAATCGTGGACAGTACCACGTTATTGGCTTTTGGGAATCTGATACCCATCAAGTATCTGCACTATCTGGATCTGACAGATACCAGTAAAATCGTCAAGAAAGAACAACACACTCTTGGTGTGGAATATTACATTGACGATCCGGTATTGGATAAGTTCCATCTTCCTATTTTGGGCATTGAGAAGATTGAATACAACAATGTGGGTGATGTAGACCCTTATGATCCGGATAGTACCGCATATTACAACAGTGTCATTACAAGTCGTCAGAATCTCACGCTGGAGAGTGTTTTGTTCGGGAGCGAATACTCGTTTAACAGAGTTTTGACAGACGCTGCTATGCCGTTTAAGCGTCATCATGAACTCAGAGGTCAAAGAGTTCTCTATCTAAAAAATTACGCTATTCAGGGAACCGTTGAAGTCACATTAAAAACCAGATGGCCTAATGTAGTCTCTATCCCAGAAGAATATCATGAGGACTTCCTGCATTTGGCTACACTTGATTGTAAGATCAAATTATGGAACGATCTTGCATATTTGGCGAATATTGTCACTTCCGAGGGAAATTTGGAGCTAAATTTTGATTGGTCTAACGCTGAACAGGAGCGTAGTGATTTCCTTCGTGAGTTACGCACCAGATCGTTCCCGGATCGTACTGGTCCGATGTACTTCCAGATACTTTAAACAAAAAATAACGGAGTGGGATAATACCCACTCCGTTATCTCTTTTATTGATTATCCGTATCTCACATAGATGTAATCCCCGGCTTCAAAGTTGATGGTTTCAATGAAGTTGTTAAAATCCTGTATTACTCCATTAACTCTTTCGAATGCTTCTTTGTGGGCATCCTCTTCGTCATCACCAAGAAGCCATTCCTGGGTTACCTTTGCTTCCCACGCACGGAACTCAGAAACTAATGATTGATAAACAAGGGCTAATTGCTCTCTTGTGGTTATATTGAGTTCCGGTGAAACATAGGAATCTCTGCCCTTACCAGGAAGAAGCAATCTCAGAATATCGATTCCTGGATAAGAATATCCTCTGGGATCACAGATCATCAAATCAATCGGATTGAGATCATAGCTATGATCGACCGGTGTGCCGTTATACTTTGACATAAGCAGGTCCATACTCATTGTTGAATCACTCCTGTTCGTCATCCAAAACTGGGAGATACCGATATCCGGCGTAAATATAATCCCCTGCTTTGAAGTTGGTCTCTTGCACCAGAATATCCAACTCCCGGATCAGATTCAATGCAGAATGTGCATCATGTAATGCAGTTGTGTCACTGCACTGCTCCCTGAAGATGTACGACCGCATACGTTGAAAATGATACGGTGCATATATCATATTGACAATGCTGTCATAGAAATGATGCAGCTGAAGAGGTTCCGTGATCTTCAAACCGTCTTCCGCATTTCCACCGAAGATACCAATCTCATAGGAACAGGGGTACGCTCTCCCGTTTGGATCTGTGATCTGAACGATTTCACGTGCACAGTATTTCCAACTCTTATTAAGGGCATATCGAACAAGCTCCAGTGTCATTCTTTGTTCACCTCACACCAGATATATAACTGATATCGTTTATCTTTGATGATATAATACTCAACGAAATCAGTATAGAACTGGGTTAACTTGGTCACCTGTTTTGTGACCTTTCTAATATCGATCATCGAATCCGATTTAGTCAGTGCATCTGCACCAAGACTCATCAATCGATTATACTCCGCATTGTATGTTTCCAGCAGTTCCAGGTATGCTTGATACTGCTCTTCACGCGTTTTGAGTCGTACACCATAATACCCAGTTGTGCCAAAGGAATCATCAAAGGTCATCATATCCATCAGATGCTCCGGAGGCCACTGTTGATTTCCGGGTTTGCGTAACTCCAGATGTGTATATCGATAATTCGGTTCATCATCCTTTATCATCGAAATACAAATCTTTTTGGTACCAACTTCTCGAAGTGCGGGCGGGTTGCAGACATGCTTGATCAGTTCATGAAATTCATCACTACCATATTTCGCATAAAGCAATGCGAAATAGGATGTAGAGACCGCATCATCATATGTCCCTTCCATTTTACCACCATTGAACCCATATGACAAATCAATGTCACAGTATGCTGTACACATACATTTTACAATGTCGTCCCAATATTGATTTATATATGGGCGATATTGAGGAAAGATAAGTGGTTTGATATCGTCTCTTGGCATGTATCGTGTGTCCTTCCGCTGAAGGGTATAGCACACTGTTGATCTGGCTGCACTATAGTCAAAATTGTTGAACGAACCAACACGTGCTAAGTTGTTCTCAAGGAATGAAGAATATCTTGCCATTGTAAAATCACCTCAAATAGTAATACCCCAGAGAGTTTATATGCTCTCTGGGGTATTGGTTTACTTTTTCTTTTTGCGATCCAATTTGGTTTCCACTCGACGGAGTCTGATGAATCCATCGGGATCTCGTTTGATCGGTACTTCCGAACTCTTCAGCGGCTGTTTATGTGTTAGTGTGATGAATCCCTTGGAATCCCGATTTGCCATCCTGGGTTTCAAATGCAGGAATCCACCAGAACGATAGAGTCCATACTTGAACGGATTCTCCTGGAATTCCTTGTTTTGTTCTGCAACGGTCAACTTGCGATGGAGTCGGATGAAACCATCTTTATCCCGAGACAGCTGCATATGGATATACTCTGCACGTTTCCTGGTATACTCCTCGCTTCCATATGGAGCCAGAACATCATCGATCACATCATCATAAACATCCGGCTCATTGTTTCCATCGTCGAAATACCCATTCTCGCAGAGTTTCACATTGGCACTCAGATATCCAGTCAATCCCGGATCAGAACTGGAACAGACATTCAGATCAAATCGACCAAGTTGAGAAGGATAGATGTCTCGATATTTCATGTTGATACCCTTCTTGCCACCATTCAAACCAGTGGGTCCTTTCAGGGTGTATCGAGACAGGTCGATTGCGTCAAAGTCATTATACCGTTCATACCGGAACATACTGGATGCCTGGGAACCGGCATCTCCCTGGGATGCACGAAGCAGGGTATTCTCGTTGATGGAGTTCAACAACCGAAGATATTTGTCAAACGGAGGATTGTCCGTATTGAGCAAACTATACACATTCTTCGTGATATACTTATCGAAGAAATATGCCAGTACCTCATTGGAACGAATCCGCTTATACTTCAGATCGTTGCTGTCTTTCTTCAACAGTTCCTCATAGTTTACCATCATCCATCTGATGATGGAATAGGTATCCTTCTTGTGGAACTTTCTCAGTGCCAATCTCTTTTTGGAAGACGGATCCATCATCTTCTCGAATGAGATCAACACACGAGCACCCTTCTCCGGATTTCTCTTTTTGGAAAACACTTCTGCCAATCGACCAAGCCAATACGTGACATCATATACTTGCTTGATTGTCAACGTGTTTGCATTATCCGACAGCAATGCATCAGCCAGCGTGGTGACAAACTTGGAAACGAATTCGTGCGCATAAAACGCCTTCTCATGCACTTCCAGATAGATTCCGTTGCGAATCTGGATGTACATATACTGATCCTCGTCTAGTATGTCGTCCACTATGGACATAACACCTTGCATGTTGAATTTCTCGATGGTTCCCTCGATTCCATAATGTGCCAGGAAATACAGAAGAGGATTACACTCCTTGCTGAACAGATCCAAACTGAAACATTGACAGGACATGGTCTCCCCATCTACAAACTTCAGCTTCTTCTTTGTCATGGTCAGCTTGATGGGATACAACGTTGTCTTGAAATTCAGGATGGTCTTCATCTTGGAACTGTCATACTTCACATAGGTAGAGTTGTCCACAACCTGATTGAGCAGGATTACTTTTCTACCATTGCGAATATAACTACCATCCTTCAACTGCTTCAGAATCCGAACCTTTCGAGTTACCTGAACGGAACGACCCTTCGCCGTTACTCGAAAATGCAGAACCAGCATATCGAACAGTGTTTTGTTCGGTTGTTCCAACCGTTCCAGCGTTCGGTTGTTTCGAATCTTCGGATCCTTCACATGAGATTTGTCAATCTCAGAACGAATCTTGGTTTGATCTGTGATATACTCCCAGCTCTCCAGTTTGATTGCCGGGATGACTTCCAGGTTTTTGCAACTGTCGAGGATATATTCCACCAGGGGCCTGTCATAGGCCCTGGTGAACATATCCGGATTGATTCTGCTATCGTTATGCTTGTGACAATACTGGGCAACAAAGTCCATCATAGGAAATCACGCCTTTATATAAAATACGGATTAGGAGCGCAACGTTTGCGTATGATATTGTCATCACTCTTTCTCTCAATGTACATATCCAGCGATTGGAGCAAAGCTTCGATCAGATCATTGCACAGGCCAATTTCTTCAAACCCGAATGCTGCAAGTGTACATTCCTTGTACGTGAGGTTTTCCGGTTTTCTGAAATAAAGCCTTGTGAAATGTGGCTCATAATGAACTCCAACACGAAGATCAAATGTGGTCAAAAGCATGACAAGACCCTGGATAAACTCATCGTTTTTCTCTGCGTCATAGATTTGCACACAAAGATCTTCTGTGCGATGAGATTTCTGTCTTAGCACGCGGAATCCTTCGGAATCATACACCGGAAGCGGATTTTCAAATTCACAACCAGCATGACTCAGGATCAGCTCTGTCACCATGTCCACGTCGTTTGTGTAGATTCCATGGAATTTGATTTTGTGATGCTTCAGATTTAGCACCACTTTGGTTTCTTTTGTTTTGGGTTTTTCGTTATCGAGATGAAGCTCGATATACCAGTTGGTGGAACCAACCGTTTCGATGATAATGATATAGTTCGTTTTATTGATTGCTTTAATTGTTATCTCGTTGTGTGAACACCAAGCGGTGTTACGGATCGGAATAGACCGATCTTTGAAATTCAATTCAATTGTCTTCATTACAGAACACTTCCTTTCTCTGCATATATAATATGTCTTTCGAATAAAAATAAACCCGCACCCAATTGCTCAGGTGCGGGTTTATCGGGTATCATAACTTAGGCTTTCTCAATCTGGTCCTTGGGAATGCGCTCGACCTTGGTCTCGGTCAGAGGCACATAGCTTCCAGTACGGGCAGCCTCGCTCGCATCGTCGTTCTTGCAAGCCTGCTTGAAGACCTTGTGAGCGGTATAGGTGACCTTGATCCCGTCATCGGTATACTCAAAGTCGAAGGTGCCATGAGGATAGTTGTGGTTGATCTCCAGGCGATAGATCTTACCGTCACGCTGCTTGTCCTTGGCGATGTTGTACAGCACCAGGGCATAACCGTTCAGAAAATAGGTCACCTCGGAATCAGACAGGGCAATGCCCCGCTGCTTGGCAGCCTTCTCCTTGTTCTCGGGCTTCTCAGGATAGAACATCCCATAAGCCACATAGTCGGTAAACAGCTTGACATACTCCGGATCGAAGCTGTCCTGATAGTTGCGATCGAACTTGTTGGAGGAACCAGACTCGTCGTTGAGCAGGTTCTTGAACCCCTTGGAAGGAGTCCAGTCGATCTGGACAACACCAGCATCGCCACGATCCTTGAACTCCGCGGTATAGGTGCCCCAGGGCATCTCCAGCTCCGCGTGATCGCTGTTCAGCAGCTTCACATGGAAATACTCCGCCATGGCACGGAACATCCCATCCTCAATCGTATTGGAAACATACTCGTTGAAATCGTCGAACGCGTCCTTCTCCAGATTCACCCAAGTAGTAGCAGTCAGATTACCCATTTTGTTTTCCTCCTTGAATTATTCATGAATTTTCAATACGGCTTTCGGTTCCGTATTGTTTTGTTCCATGAACAATCAAAAGTGAAAACAAACATGATATCATCTTTGAACACAATGGATGCCTTTCTGTATTGACTATTTCCATCCACTGTGAGAATTTCCAAATATGTAATAATGTTTGTATCCAGTTGAATGTTCATTGGAACATTTCAACTGGTTTATGGTTGATAGGAATGAAAGATATGGATTGAGTATATGAAGGCATATAACTACTCACGACAACGCTGTCCGTTGCTTTTCGTTATAGTTCTTTCACTACTGCAGGTAGCGGGATACCATACACAATAGCTTATTCCCAAGCCGCATGGCGCATCGACTAGACTACCATCAGAACTGCTACATTGAGGGCCCAGTAGACAGCTTTGGGTTTACCTCAGACTCACAATCCTGTAAATCAAATTACAACAGAGATAGTCCTCATCGACACTGGCGGTTACCCTTGGGCGTTGCTCCTCCACATACCCAACCACATCCCGGCATAGCATCCGGGTATGTACGACTCGGCAGAACCTGAACCACACAAAGTCACCTTGCTGAAGGGAAACTCTATGTGGTCCAGGCAGCCTTATCGCCGCCTGTTTGAACTGACAAAACCAGCTCAAACCACGTTGCTATTTTTATGTTGGTTGTCGATCAAAGATTACAATTCTCTTCGACCTCACCAATATAATATATACTTCGATTTTAAACGCTCATTGGTCCCTTATTGTGTTTATCATGTAGATATGGAAGCTCTGCGATCTTTTTGATTGTGGCATATGTTTCATCCAGCGCAGTATCTTTATCGGAGACATCCAGAACAGTATGGATCGTTCTGGCCAAATGAATAATCGGATTTACCCGCTCAATAAACGGGAAATCAAAACCGTTTACCATGAGTTCATTGACAGACCGATGCCACATGATAAAATCATCCGCAGACATTGTATCGGACATGCGAATAGCGTATTGAAATCCTGTGGCCAGACTACATGCCTCATAATACCCGTCACCGTCATGAACGGTAGTGACAATGCCAATGTACGTGTCTGGGAACCGTTCTTTTTCGCTTCGATCATGATACAAATCTAAAATAACCACTTCGCCACATTTAATTCCTCTAGACATTATTGGTTTCACTCCTCATATGTGTAATATTGTCTCCATTCAGCACATTACCAAAACTAAACACAGTGTCACCAAAATCTTCCTCATCATATTCATGACCCCAATAAATCGGAAATCCGCTGGGCGGGACAAAGTTATTCATCATTTCAGCAAAATAATCCGGTCGCATGAAATCAGAGAATCCCTTGCTTATAGATAAGCCGGCGTCCCAATATGATTTGATACGGTTCCCATGAATATCATATTGAATATACTCATAATCCAGAAGACTCATCATATACTCATATTGAGCAATTGGAGTTTTCGGTAAATTGTGAGCTATGTTGAAGTAGAGCAATCTATCAGTACTTTCACCTCTTATCGTTGCACAACTCCCAAACAAGTATTTCGATCCGCCACGATGATACAGTGGTATTTTATATACAATCATATTGTCCGATGGGTTACCATGATTGATCATGGTAAATGCTTCACGCTCTGTATCACAAACGACATAATATGCCTGTTTATTCTGCTGTGCGTAGATACCAATGTAGACATACTTCTCTGGATAGCTTACCAGTCGTTTGCAATAAATCATCCGCTTATGTCCGGTGAATGCATCGATATCGAAAACACGAACAGTATGGTTGTTTATTGCCAGTATTGCATTTGTATGAACAGTGTGTTCATAATACTCACGCTTGGTGACACCATACTCTCGCAAATGGCCTCGAATCTGTTCATTGATGGATTTTGTGCATTCGTCAATAGAACTGCTTTGGTAGTTTTCGATATGCATAACCACTGCAAAGAATTGATAATCTTCCGGAGCATGACGTTTGATCTTCTCGGTCAGATATTCATCAGGAACCAAATGAGAGATCGACAGTATCATCCTGTAGCGTGTCTTTAACATATTGTGTGATTGCCTCATTATTCCTCCTTAAAATGGGTTGTGTTATCCCCAGTGAGGACATTGCCATAATCAGCGATCTTCCAGGCTTCATCAATCGCATCATGTTCCCACCATATGGGGCTTTCAAACGACATCATCTGCTCGAAATACTCTGGATTCATAAAATCCGAGAACCCCTTGTCAGATACCCAACCATATATCCATTTGGATTTAATTCGGTTCCCTTTGATATCATATCCAATTTGTTCATATGATATCAACCGCATACAATAATCATAGTGTGCAATTGGATCTCGCGGTATATATGGGAGAATATCCCAATACAGTAGCTTATCCATTCGTTCACCACGATATGTATCCCCTTCTGCATATCGATATTTTGGCCCGCCTAGATGCCTTAGCGAGAGTTTATAAATCCACATTATATCGGTTTGAATATGCCGATTGATTTTGTTGAACGTTTCCAGCTCAGTCATGCCAACGACATACTCATATGTCCCTTGATTTACCCCAATATAAACATACGGTTCCTTGAATTTATTGAGGGGTATTACAATCTGGTCTTGATAAACATTTCGCTCTGGACAATATCTCATAACACGAAACGTTCGATCTGAGATAAGGATCAAACTGAAGATGAATTTCACATGCTTTAAATACATGCTCTTTGACCATTCGTAGTTGATACACTCGAATCGCAGATGATCTCTGACTATGTTCTGGACATCTTTTACGCTTTTCTTCCGCATATCGTCGACGCCCAGAGACAATTTACCGTATTTGTAATCAACTTCGATCCCTCGTTGTGTGGCTGCTTCGTCAGGGAGTATACCGTAAAGTAATAGTACGCTCCTTAAACTTTTCTTGTACATATGATTCAAGCTCCTTCTGATCTTCTTTCAGTTGCTTTGCCGTTCTCGGCTTCTGAACGGATCTATCATAATAATCAACTGTGGTCATCCGTGCCTTTAAGAAGTCCCCAATTGCAGTACCAATCAGACCGCGTTCTTCATCAGGAGAGTTCCAATATGCCAGTATTGCAACTTGATTTACATAAATAAAACCAACTACAGCTTTGTATAATTTATCGTCGTCGAGCACCTCTCTGAGATATGCTCCAGTTGAAACTTTGTTTTTGTTTGATTCATCGATTTGTTCTCCAAGCTTCGGAACCATGATAGGGTATATGCGATTTGTATCAAGTTTGACCTTGATGCTGCAGGAATGTACTGACGGAGATCCGGCAGTTCCACCGCCGCCATACTTTGATCTGATAATCAACTGCGCAGGTTGCGATCTTTTCTTCTGTCGCGGAAATTCATATGCGATCTCATTTATAGAGTCCCGATCATCATTATTGATCAGCTTCATCAAATTATACCAATCCAACATGGTTATCATCCTTTCATGTTTGTATCATAAAAATGTATATTTTCCAATCATATTTGAATGGTGGAGAGGCTTAGCGCCTCTCCACCATTTCAATGAACTCCTCCTCGGTAACGATGGGAATACTCTTCTTTTTGGCGAGCTCCACCTTACCGGAAGTATACCCATGATCCGGGACGATCAGAATGTTGAACTTGCGTCCATCAGTGATCTCCCAACCCTGGTTCTCCACAGCATTCTGAACATCCTCACTGGGAGTATATCCACTGTGACCAACTTGATACAGATCTTCGAAGTTCGTGGTAATCTTCTTGATATACCGAACCACTTCTCTGATATCATCGTGGAAGATGTTGGACTCCAGGAAGTTGGCAGTTGCCTCATAAGTAGTAGCACCCACCAGCTTCAGACAGAAATCCACAACCGGCTCATACTTGATGTCGAGTCGATCCATCTTTACCAGACCATCCAGACCATAGGTCTTCAACAGAAGTTTTGCTTTGGCAGGACCAACACCGGGAATTCCAATAGCGCCGATGATCTTATAGTCCGTTGTTTTACCGACAGCTTCTCTCAGTGCCTCAGGGAATTCCTCCAGCTTTTTGCTGTTGATCTTGGACTCTTTGATGGTGTCTTCATTCACCAGCAGGAACAAATCGCTGATGGTATCAACACCAAGTTTCGTATGGAGCAATTCCGCAAAGGAATCTCCATAGTCATCCATGCCGAGCTTATCAAAGAACTCAACCAGACGACCCACGATATTGTCCTTACACAGAGGATTCGGACAATACAGCTTCTTTGCCTTGATCATCATGTCCTGACCACACCCAGGACACTTCTGGGGAAGCTTGATCTTTTCGCCATCCCCAGCCTCCATGACCTTGATTGCGGGAATCACATCTCCGACACGATGGACGGAAACCTTACTTCCCTTACGCAATTCAAGTTCATTGAACAGGTCAGCACTCAAGACCGGTACGTGGTCATATTCCACACCATCCAAATAGATCGGTTCAACCAGATCCACCTGAATGGTGCGATATCCCTTGCGTCCCGTATCCAGCCAGATACCCTTGACAATGCCGACGGCTGTGGACGGATCGAACTTCAACGCGATTTGATACTTGTTGGTTCGACCCTCTCTACCGATTACTTTCTGGTACTCCAGATCGGTAACGGTGATAACCATACCATCGATCATGAAAGAGAGTTCTGGTCTCAGCTCGGCGAGCTTCTGGAACTGCTTGCTGATCTTCTTCAGCAAGGTCTTGAGATCACCTTTGATAATCTTGCGTTCTGGCATATCCTTCGGAACCACAGCAAAGTTCTGGAGATAATCCATCACTTCCCCATAGGTTCCGTCCAGGCCTTCCGCATAGATCGGATAGAGGGAGATATACTCGAACAAGTTGTCATCATCTGTGGTGGCCAGTCTGGAAATCAAACCAGATGCCGCATGACGACAGGAGACGTAATTCTCAGGAAGCTTCAGATACTTGGAAGCCTTCTCCAGATCATCCTTGGTTACAAAAGCTTCATACTGAATTCCGAACTCCTGATCATTCGCCATCGTAGTAATTTGCAGACCGTTCATACCGCCGATGACTACAGAAGAATCCCGATCGCCTCTGGTCTGCGGATTGACCAGAAGATCTTTCTTGACTGTGCCATTCACAGACACGCCATCGATCTTCGGAGAGAGCTCCAGCTCCAGTTCTGTTTCGCTGGTCAAACCCAGAGCCTTATACACTCTCTGCAGGAACTTCTCGATACAGTCCTTCTCCTTGACACCATCCGGGATCGGATCTGCGATATAGACGGCATATGCCTTGTCCATATTGTTGTGAAGCGTGGGATATTTGATCGTTCCCTTCTTCATATTTCGCTTTCCCTTCGGAGCGATGCCAGCAGGCTCGATATTTCCAAGTTCCAGATACCGAGCCAGCAGACGATCATAATCCGCATTGGACAGGAACTCCCGCTGCTTGGAGTCATACTCGTAGAAAGACTTGCCGATGTTGATCATCTTCCGGGCAATGGAGTTGAACTGATCCAACTCCTCATTGGCGGTATCGATCTCGGCATAAGCATCGATGAACTGGATCAGAGTGTCATGCTGGATCTGATCCAATGCTTTGCCATACTTCCCGTTTTCTCGAATCTGTTCGACAACTCGATCCAGACGGCTGGTAATACCATCCAGGTCGTCCAGTTTTACTTTCTTCGCCGGACGTGCGGGTGTATTGTCGAACTTCGGAAGATTGGCTTCCACTTCCTGCTTTTCCTTCTCCATATCAATAAGCTTCTGGTTCTTCCTCCGGCTGATCTCATCCAGAACAGCCTTGCCCTTCTTGGTGGGAGTCAGAACCATCGGGAAGAAGTTCTCGGAACCATCGGGCTCATAGGGAGTGCTGATCTCATTCAGCTCTTCCATGATCTCCTGGTTCTTGTCCTTTACAGGCTTCTTCACCGCAAACCTCTTGTCGGTCTTGTTCTTCTTTTTGCTCATGATAGAAACTCCTTTCAGAATTTGAATTTTGATAAGTAGTGGTTTCCCTCTATCATTGGTATAATATATCTTTCGATTTTAAACATGCTTAAAACGAAAGAATACGGGAGTGGTCGTTAACCACTCCCGTATTGTATACTTTGACGCAACCATCGGAACCCATTCGGGTCAATGAAACCATGGGAATCCCAATATTCTTCCAAGCTTCGGAAGTAGTAGAATTGCCCTATGGTTATCGCAAATACATGCGGATAGTCTTTGCGTAAACGGAATAACGTCATCTCGGAGAATCTGGTGTAGAATTTGCTCTTCGGAATACAACCACTTGCATTGCATTGTGTTGCAATCGTGACTGCTTCAAAGAAGTTCTCCGAGATATCCCAGTTTGGATCAAAGAGTCGACTGTAGTAATACTCGACTTTCTTGTCGTTGATCTTGATACGATTCTCTGCACCCATGTCATTAATCCTCGAACCACTCGTCTCCTTCAGCGGTCTCTACGTCATAGACAATTCTGGTACCCAGCACATTCAAATATGCATCAATCTGCTCGATATTCTTTTTACCAGAACAGATCACAATGGGATCTTCTGTAATCAGAGACTCCCGATCTTCATCTTTGATATCGAACTGATCCAGATCATATTCATCCGTTGTCAGATCACCCAGATAGTGTTCTTCCGCAGAGGCCATTTTTGCTTCCAGAGAGGTGGAGTTTTCCGTCATGAAGTCAGCAACCGCTGCCGGATGATTGACCATGGTCAACAGAACTTCCTGCTCAGACTCGCCCAGTCGTACCGGAACGTCAGAGAATGGATCCAGGAACTTCTTCTTTCGATTGGACTTTTTCGGCAAAGAGGTTAACGGACTAACCGGACCACGGAATCGGGCAGCATACTTCTCCACCGGATCCTGTTTTAGTCGTACAAAGAACATCTTGGCACAGAGAACTTTCCGCATGGACTTCTGACCGTCTTCAAAGACAATCCTCTGCCACTTTGCAGGGAACTTCTCATATGCCTTCTCGATATCCGTGATATCCGCATTGTTGATAGGATCCTGGATGATGACAATACCGTCTCGTTCAATTCGACGACAGAACTTCGCTTTTGCATCGTCACCCAGCTTCCGATAATACTTGAGGAACGAATCTGCTTCATCCGAGTTGAGAATCTTCATCAGATTATAGACGATCTTGATTTTATCATCTAAGTTACTCGTCTGCTTCATCATCTCAATGGCAGTTGCAGACAGCTCATTGATCGAATGCTCATTCATCTGAGATTGATTCAGTCGACCCACAATACCAAGTGCTGCTACCACTGCATGGATCGGGGTCCCATCTTCCATATGCCAGGATTCTTCCGGTTTGAGAATCCGAGCAATGACGCCCTTATTGCCATATCGACCAACCAGCTTGGATCCAACTACCATGGGCTCTTCATCCATCAGCTTGATCTCGATCTGGATATTGCCAAAGATGTTGTCATCGTTATCCGCAAAGAACGTAGAGGAATCCACATATGTATGAGCTTCCTCACAGATGATGGTGAATTCATCGGTATAGGTATACCCGCCGTCATCGGCATGATCCACAATACCGATCATATACTTGTAAAGCTCTTTATAATAGCGCTGCTGTTCATCATACAAATCTGCAATCAGCTTATTGGCAACACTATCACTGAGCTTATCACGATCCTTGTTGAATCGAATGTTGATATCAATCACACGACCATTGCCATAGACTTCCTTGTCGCCACGTTCCATATGCTGAAGTCGTTTCCGTTTCAGTGCATACGGAGCTTTGGTTCCATCGATCTGTCGAACAATAGCCAAATAACCTTTCTTGGTCTTTTCACCAACCAATGGAAGACCTTGATAGTTGTCATCGTCCCCATACCAGTTCAACAAGATCTCATTGTCAGAAAGACTGATGGTTTCCGTATAGCTCCGGAAGGTATTCATCATTCTCTCTGCACCGTTCATAATCAAAATACCATCCTCATAGATCTTGGTAGAGACCATATAGACCGTATTCAGATTACGACCATAGCAATAGTTCATGTGCTTATCAAACGACTCAGATTTCTTGATATAGGTTCCATCCGGAACCACATCGCCGATTTCCAACGAGTCGATATATTTGTTTTTATACCGAGTGGCAAACCCTTCCGAGTGTTCTTCCAGCTCGGTACGTTTCCACGCATGATAGCGCTTGTGTTTCTTGTCAAACCCGATCAGTACATAGTTGTACGGGTTCTTTTCAAATTTTGCCACAATCTCATAGTCAGCATCCACCTGATCCAGCATGGAAGAGAACTGACCAAGGCTGTCCTCAAATCCAGTTGCGACCAATGGGAATTCCGGATCCTTAATGGATACAAAATGAGGAAGATTGTGATTGACCATGATCAGTCGACTGGAGTTCGTATGAGACTGCTGTGTCAGGAGCGAACCAGGACCAAGCCGATCAGTTTTATATTTCAGTGCCTTCTCTCGTTGCAGTACAATCTTTTCTTTATTGGATATCTGTTTTCTGCTTTTTGTAGCCATTGCTTTACACCTCATCATTCGCCTCGGAATAGCTTTTCTTTTCTCTTCTTTAGTGTGACTTGTCCTCCTTCAATTTGGTCATCAAATCGATGATCAATGATTTTAGATGGTGTATAGGTACTTTTCGGTGGTCGTTTGGAGAAGGCTCGTTTCTGTTTCTTCTTGGCCAACTCTTCCTGGTCTTCCTCATGTTGTTTCTGGATAATCTCATCCACGGATTCTGTACTAATATATTCCGTCTTTGAAATTTCTTCCCTTCGATCTAAATGAATGAATCCATCTGTATCCACTCGGCTGATAGAAGCTTTAAAATGGATTGATGTCTTATACGCCATGGGGTATCGATTCATCATATAGCCTTTGTAGGCTTCCCATTCATCTTCCATCTGTTGTCGAAAACTTCTGACTCCAGCTCGATTGGTAAAGAGTTGGTTGTGCAAATGTAGAATTTCCAAAACCGTCTTCTGGACAGGATCATGAAAGTGAAAGTGCTTTTTGATGAAACGATATGTTAGCCGACCTGCATCGGCTAACATGGATTCATAATCGTTTACAATGTTATGTGCAAAGTCAATACATTGTGACTGATACAACGGATGCAGCATATAATACGTCACAATCATCTCATAGACCGGTTCTGTCAGTAACCATATTTTGCATCGTCTACACAATCGTACAATATCTTCCAGATAGACTTCACATTTGAATACGGAGATGGTTAATGTGTTTCGGAATCGAACAAACGCCAACCAATCTCCTTCCCGAGTTCCACGTCTGTGGATTTCAAATACAGTAGATGGAACCTCTCCACACATAAAACTGGAGGCTACCGGTTCCACATAGAGATCGAACATGTCTCGAATGATTTCAATTTGTCGCATGGTTGTCATCATTTTCACGATACATTCACCTTCTCTCTTACAGGTATAATATATCGTTTGATTTCAAACAACCAGAAATAAAGTGGGGCCGCCAGCCACCATAAGACCTTCTATCTGTCTTTCTGGTAGTTCCGGCGGCCCCTTCATCCATACAGAGACTTCAATTCAGGTATAACGGCTTCTTGAGCATGAACCAGCTACTCTCACGCCTAGACACTCTTGAGTTGGTCTGCGGAGCCTCTCCCATTACTGGGTCCTATTTCTACTCTACAGCTGTCCTCTCCTCACTGGTTCATGGTGTACTCCTCTGTGCTTATTCTTACTTTCCATGAATATCTAGTCTCCACAACCTACACGAGTTGTGGCCCGTCTCCACTAGGTTACTGGATCAATCAGTCCATCGTTGTGACGAGCTGCTTCCTCCCTTCGCAGAAGCAATATGAAGAGTCTAATCTCCGGCCTCCATTGATCGCGTTTAGCCAATACATATAAATTCTTTTGCATAATGCTCAGCCAAACATCTGAGCATTTTTCTGTATGCGGCGGCTAAATCCGGCATTCATATTCCGCACCCTGCACCCGACGGTTGGCAACGGTCAGGCTTACTCTTGGAGCAGGGATCCACTGATCATATAAGCGTTCTGGACAGCCGTATCTTTGTATCCATACCCTACGCCATGCAACATTAGTTGAGAGGGAGGCTACACTTCACAGGCCCGATGCAGTTGGTATTTGATGAATACAATAGCTAAAGGTGAAACACCGATACGGATTGATCTACGTCCATCTTTATAATGATTGTTTATGTGATACTTGTAATTGAATTACATATCATAACGCTTCCCTGAGATCAAAATGTTCAGCTCACCGAGGTTCTCAACTGCGCAATCATATGCAGTCTTGAAGTTCTCATCTGTCGTGGCCTTCACATCATTATACTCGCTGGAACCATCCGCATACAGAACAGTCCATCCTTCAGGACCAGCCTGGATGGTGACATCCAGACCATTCTCATCCTTGTAGTGCTCCTCACGCTCGATCGCATCTGCAGGCATCATTCCGTTGAATCGTTTCATGGTTCATTCTCCTTTTCAGTTTCTTTTACATACCCAGTACGAGATTGAATATTTACATAGGTTGACGGGTATACTTCAATGGGTAATCCATCCACAAGCATAAAACCCTCGAAGATAGATTTCACAATGACATCTCTACATTCCGGACAAGCATCCAACTCATCAACGGAATAGCAGGAATCTCCGTTCCATTCATGGTGACCAGTTGATATCTCATAATACGGAACCGGCTTGAATCCAAGTTTTAATAAATTTGGATTGGATTGATATCCAAACTTTCCATAATTGCTGAGCAACTTGCCACAACGATCGCAGGTTACTTCTACGATCGTGTCAACCGGTTTCTGAACATAGATTCGTTCTTCTTTTCTCACGAATTGATCAACTCCGCAAACATATCGTCCATATCGTTTACGTCTTCGCTCTTGCCAAATTCATCGTGAATATCCTTCCGGACATCATCCATGAGCTTCTTGTCATGCTGAGCAGCACGATCTGGATTATCCAAGCGTTTCGCACAGATGTCTCGCAGACACCGATAGGTATCCACAAGCAGATCCGGATGCTCTCCATAGACTTCCCGGAAGTTCTTCAAAGTGAACTTCACATCTTCTCGTCCAGGTACATACAGGAATCGACCAGATTCTTTCAGATCTCCATCTGTCTTCATCTGATACAAATTAGACAACAGCGGATCATACCCGGCACGATCTGTGTATACCAACTGACAAGTATTGCTCTTGGAATTAGTCTTGGATTTGATCCAGGAAGCAATTGAGATAAAACCAGAAACATCTTCACCAAGATTGATAGAAGTAGAACCAGTAGAAGAAACGTTCTTGATAACATCCAGACGAAGAATTGTGTTGGCAAGATAGATTGCTTTCTCACCGCCACCGATGGTCTCTCCGGCTCGAAGTCCACGGTACTGCTTCACAGGAATGCCATTGATGGGAAGCATCTTGTTGATGTGGTTGATGGAGAAAATGATGATATTGAACCGGTCTGCATAGTTAACCAGCTGGCTATACAGAGCCGTGATTACTTTTGCTCTGCGAGCGCCACTGGTATTCTGCACATTGGAATCATAGATACTGCTGATCGTTGCGGCATTCTTACCCTTCTTGATCATAGCAGGATCATCACAATCCTCCAGCAACAACTGAGAAGAGGAATCCAGAATCATCACCGTGGGAGGATATTCCATGATGGGATTGCCATACATATCCAGCATGGGCATCTGAACCTTCTGCATGTGAGTTGTCTTATATCGCACATGCTGTTCCAGACACTTAATCACATCTTTATCCGTGGTAATTGGATTGATCATAATGCAGGATTTGGTCTGCTTATTGGTGAACTGGGAAACCTTCTTTACATAATCAACCGGGAGTGTCTTTTCGGTGTCCAGAATCTGAATGATGGGCTGTCCATCAAACGGAACTTCTTTGGCTTTGGAGTTCCCACGAGCATGCTTCATGCTCATATTCCGGATAAACTCAAAGTCTTTCATATACGGCGTAATAATCGCAGATGCCAAAGCCAAAGCAAGCGTGGTCTTTCCGCCTTGGGATTTGGCAATGATGACATTGACCGATCCTCTCTGAATACCCACATTGTGGTACGTATAGATCGGATCTTCATCTTCATCATAGACAGTCAGGTAACTACCTGCATTGTAATCCAGGTATTCAAAACCAGTCGGATATTGGATCTTACTGGTTGATACAACCGGTATCTCATTCTGTTTGAACGAATCGGAAAGGAATTTCCCGAAATCCATATCTTGGATCATAAATGACAAACCTCCCAATTATCAGCGTTGTATTATACTGTTTTGCTGACAATTAAAAAAGAATGGTCCCAGGATCTTTCAACCCTGGGACCATTTGCTTATTTCTTCTTGGGAGTGGAGTCCTGATCCAGACGCTTCCGGAATTCAGCCTTCAGTTCATTGACGGTCTCATCCTTCCGCTTCTTTTTCTTGGGATCCTCACCCTTGAGGTTCTTGAACGCCTTCTTATACCCGATGTCGATCATCTTCAGTTCCCGGATGATCTTGCGATTCTTGTACTTGAAGGCGTTGTTCACACGGGCGCTGTTGTGCGTGCCGACGATCTTATAAGCATCGGCATATGCACGGATATACTTCGCCCGCTTCTTGGCTTTCTTCTTGTTGATGAACTGGAAGATCATATCGATACAGTCAGACCGGTTGGACTCAATGGTCAGAGCCGCACCAGCCGCCTGTACGAAACGCTTTCCATACATCCCACGGAGAACCTTCAGCTTCACCTTATCGGATGCCGTAGACTCATCGATGATCTTCCGGACATATCGGAAGTTGACAGCAGGATCCGTATAGACCTGGATCAACAGATCCCGGATCTGCCGCTTCTTCAGACCTTCCAGCTTCTTGGCCAGCTTGCGATTCTTCGCTTCCAGCATCTCAAATGCCTTGGAAATCAGCTTGTTGCGATCCTGGAATTCCTGCTGCTGGTTGTACTGGTTGGTTGCGGACCTCTTGTATGCATCGGCGAGAATCTGCCGAAGAGACTCGACCTGATCATCCGAGAGATCCGTTTTGATCTTGCCCTTCTTGAAGTTGGGCTTTACGTGATCCTTCACGTAGCGATAGAAATACAGAGGCACGGACAGGTTCGCAAACATCTGGCTCGTGTATGTGGGATACTTCGCGCCGTTCTTGTGATTGCGATGATCCGTGACTTGTTGGAGGATGGTGGACATATCTTCGTCCAAAATCTCAAAGATTTCCTCCTGGGACAAACGGTCAATCTTGGGGTTGTCCTTAAACTTCCTTGCCGCACGGTTTTGGAAGTTATCCCCGTTACGCTTGCTCATTGATAAACTCCTTTCATATTGCGTTTATTGTGTAATGAGTTTCCTCCTTCATCTGTTATAATATGTCTTTCGATTTTATTCCTTCTCAATCTCCTCGGTGGGAATCTTCTCCTCAGCAACAGGTTCATCATCCACATGCTTGATCGCATATGCCGTTGCGATCTGGATGAGTCCATTCATCGTCTTCTTCACATTGTTGCCGATCTGTGAAGTTCTGGTGGCGGAGATGGAGAAGTCATAGTGAGGATCATCTGCCAAAGCAAGATCCACCATATCAGAGATCCGGAAATTGAAATTGGTCTGAATGCCACGACCATCTGCCGTCAGATCCGGAACTACGATCAGATAATTGACCGTCACCTCGCCAAGATTGTCTGCACCGTCCGTATCATAAACTGCATGCAGTTCCATCACCTTGACCAGATCACCGGTTAGATCTTCACTGATACCAGCGGTGTTGAGCAGGGTGATGAAATAGATCATCATGGATTTCTCCATCTTGTCAATGAAACCACTGATGAGTTTCTCCACCGGCTTCTGCTCCAGATCTTCTTTGGTAATGTCTTTGACAGAATCCTTGATGAACTCACCAAGCTCCTTTGCCATACGAGTAACCGTAGGACTCTTCTCAGTAGAAGCATATGCTCTGGGATAATTCCGATTGATCTCATTGATGATCTGCCGCATGGTTTCCAGCATGATATTCTGGATCACCTGGTACAGTCGATTGGGATTGTACTCGGAGAACTCCATCACCAGAGAATGCTTCCCGGAATTCTGAAGTTCTTCGATCTCTCCATCATTCAGAGTGCTGGAAGGTACAATCATGCTGGTCAGATACCAAACAGTGGGATCGTTGCTGTTGACAACAACGTTGGTGTGCATCATGGATTGCACCATGACTTCAGTATCCCAGAAACCCGGATAGACATACTTTCCGTTGTTCTTCAGGGTTTCATTTGTCTGACGAGCAGCTTCTTTGGCAACTGCAACCTTCAGATAATAATCCGAAATTGCAATATTCTTTGCACCAAACAGCTTCAGATACAGCTTCCGATTCAGGAAATAGCGGGCAATCGAGGTCTCCTTGGAGACCTGAATCATCGCCGGAATATTGGTCGTCCGGAGCAGATTCTGAAACGTGCGCTCCACATTCATATTGGAGTTCTTCACAAACGTGGAAGTCTTGTCCTCGGTCAGATCGATTACTTTCTTTTTGCCAGTTGTTTTCTTTTTGGTAGGCATGTTTTCACCCCATTTAGCAAAATGTATACAGATGTACACGCTTTGATGAAAAATGAATGGAACCCATTGCAACAAACAATGGGTTCCATTCTGTTTGGTTAACCGATATCCCGATAAGGACCTTCTGCACCTCTCGATTTCTCGGAATGAGCACTGGGGTCATACAGGCTCAACTGAATCGCCTGAATATCTTCCAGCTTGAAGACCGTGTTGCAGATGGTGATCGTCTTCTCCTTCAGACTACCGTTCTGATACTGATTGAAAATGGCGAGTGTATCCGCAATCACGGAATGAACATTACCCTCAATGTCGGAAACCTTCTCCTGTTTCACAAAGATGGGTCGACTGGAACCGGTGACCCATACATACCCGGAGATTCCGTACATTGTATTTCCGAAGCCCATAATCTACCTCCTTCCCCATCTCAGATATCCAGTGCAGACAGATCCGGTTCAGCAGCATCCACAGTACGCTTCTTCATGGTGCCAAGCGGATTGTTTATACCACTCATCAGATCACCAAGCGCGGACTCATCGTCATGCTGCGCATTCATGATATCATCGTAGCGAGAACGGATGGTATACAGTCGATCCGTAGGCTCCGAACAACCCGCCATGATCACAGAGATTTGCACATCGTCAGACTCCTGGACATGCACATACTGAATGGCAGCATCGCCATAGATCCCGCGAACCTCTGTCAGACTGGTATCCAGGCTTCCGATCATGGAAGCGGGACCTTTGACAAAGACACCAATACCCTTAACGTTGACAGGCTTGGGCTGATAGGCATCTTCGATCATGTTTTTGACATAGTCGTCCAGGGACTGACCAGTCTTCGGACGATCAGTGTCAGTCTCAATGAAGATACGCTTGCCGGTATGCTGAAGCAGCATGTACATGTCACGGGAATCGATCATGGAGATATCGCTGTTTCCGTAGTAATCCCCAGTGATGACCTTCAGAACATCGGCGATCTCCTTGTTGACCATCCGGTGAACCATGGACTTCGGACCAGACACTGCCCCGTTATCGAAGATCATATAGGGAAGCTTGATCTTCTCCACTTCAGCTTGCCAATTCAACGCATTGAACTGGGCCGTGGCATCCTCGGTCAGTGCCGGATAAACACCAATAACAATGACCGGAATTTCGGAATTGTCCGCAATAAACCGCGCCACCATGGGGGATACGCCACTACCAGTGCCGCCATCTGTCGTTGTAGTAACAAGGATGTATGCAATATCGGTGTGGTGTTCCAGAGCAGCCTTGACGTTTCCAAGCAGGTGTTTGTAGCTGCCCTGCTTGAAGACATCCTTGGAATAGTCCCGAACTTTACCGGAACCATCTTCTGCCTGAGGTACGATCTTGATATCCGCTTTGAGCTTCTCCATGGCTCTGGCAGATGTGTTGTAGCAGATGGTGTAGGTGCCGGGAATGGAATCACGGATCGCCTGGGCAATCATAGATCCGCCGTCACCACAGCCAACCACCAGGAAGTTCCGACGTTTGTTGCTGTCGGGAATGGTGTCCGTAGCACTGACCTCAGGAACATTCTCAGACTTCTGTTCCACAGAAGTCCGCTTGATCTGTTCCGCAATCATTTCCTCGGACCACATCTCTTTGTTAGGCATAGTAGATTCCTCCTTATTTGTTTTTGTTGTTTGGAGTTTTATTGATACGGTGAACATTTATTCACCAGCATCATGTGTTGTGATGTACTCGATCGCATTACCATATTGCTCCGTCAGGATCTGAACAAAGGTGGCTAACCGCTCACGAGCTGCTTCAACAGCAAGCTGCCATTGAGACATTTCATTGGTACCCATGCTATAGATATCCACAGGAGATTTTTCCGTGAACTTCAGATAGTCAGTATCAATAGTTAATATCGGATCAGTATATCCATACAGACGAACACGGGCGCGCAATGCGTATTCTTCCTGTGTAACGAACATTGGCACAGTCGGTGCCCGCAGAATCACCGGACCGAACTCCTCGCTGTGGGCAATCGGATTCTCCACATCATAGTAATTCTTCATCAAAATGTAGTTAACTACACGCTCGATGCGATTCTGGGAGAACCTTGCTGCATCTGCAAAGTTTTGAACAATGTTTGGATTGTCAGGCTTTGTCGGCTCAACTGGGACAAAGATGTCAATGAACGGTGCCATAAAGTTCTCATTGGGATCCTTGAATCCACCGTACAGATCCATCCAGTGACCCTCACAGGACATGAAGGTATCGAGAACCCTCCGATCCGGATCCTTGTACCGAAGACCCCAAATTCTCATAACGGCCCGAGCGATCCCATCGTCCAGCTGAACCATTTGGTTGTCACAGTTTGGACAGGTCACGCTGAGATCCACATAGGGTTGTACACTATTGATAAAGGTATTGCGGGTGGTGCCCACATATCCACTAATTTGGACGATTTTGACATTGGATTTAAGTCTGAATTCAAAATCAATTCCACAGTCTGGACATACGTAATGAAGCATTTCGTCACGCTTCACAATATGACTCTCTGAATAGTTTCCCATTGTTTGATCACCTCATCGTAATATATTTGTTTATTGGTATCCGGTGTCAGACAAACTTACTCCATGATCCGATGCGGTTGCCAGAATTTGATTATAGTAACCGCCTGAACTATCGCCGGAGTAAAGTGCGATAGCATTATATAAACCACTGTCTATGTTACGATCGATCAACTCCACAGTGATCTGCATATTGACCTGTGCGTCGTAAGCATATTCGTGGGAATATGTACCAAGTTGCAGTATGTTTTCGTAGATCGACTCACCAGTGGATTTCAATACCTGACCCAGTCCACGAGCCGAACTACCAGAATAATTGTCAATGACTTCGGTATACCCAGATTCATTATCATAGATACACCACATAATATGCGGATTCAGATCTCTTTCTTTACAAAGACTATCCAGATAGACCATATCATCCATGGTCAATCCGCTGTTGTCAGGAGCATCTCGAAACACATACCAATACTTTCGAGCAATCTCAAAGATCTCTGCAGAATCTGCTCGCTCTTGGTTCAGTGTATTTTCCATCGCTTCAATAACAACGTTTTGTTGATCGATCTGAGCATTCAGATTGGAGACCTCAGCCTTATAACGAGTCTCAACTGCACCTACTTGCTCAGTTAGTTGTACTTCGAACTGCGCTTGCATGGTTGCAATCTGCGATTCGTAGTGATCGATGATTTGATACATCGCATAGCCGACGACTGTGCAGATCAAAGTTAATGCGACAGCCATCAGGAACATATACTTCCGGAATATGTTCTTCCGGAACTCTTGTGCATTTGTACCTACATAATAGATCTTCTTTTGCATTTCCATTGCGTTTACTTACTCCTTTCTAGGGTCTACCAATATAATTTGTATCTCGATTTTAAACGTAATAAAATGACTACCTACCGTTTTATGGGTAGGTAGTCATTTTATAGGTTGAATCACTTGGAAGAGTTTCTGTCCTCGTTCGTATTCTTCGTGTCGGACAGATTTACCGGCTGATGGACCAAAGGCATTGCAACTTCAGTCAAAAACTCCGGATTCGCAGACGAATGGAGAGCCTCATGCATCTGCTTTTGTACCTCTTCCCGGGAGAGGTTTTTCATCGCTACACATCCTTTCTGTCAATCGTAGAAGATTTCTCTTCTCGCGCTTTCTGTGTGATGGGGAGGACATAACCACTCTGATCCAACAAATTGGTTGCAATTCCTCCACCATACAGATAGTATGCAATGGTATTAATAGAAACCCGATCAATAGGATCTGATTTCATATCAGCCATTTCAACTTCACCTGTTTTCTGAATAGCACGTTCCATATCATGTTGTGCTTTCAAATCATCCGACATAGGACCATAGGATTCCACAGCGGCATTGTATTGGTTTTGTGCAATCAGAGAATACAACTCAGGTTGTGTGATTCTGGCCACCCGATCATGTCCAGTTGGTTGACCCATACGAGGATCTACTTTGGTCGGGTTAACCGCAGCATGGTTCTTTACCTGAACCATCTGTTTCAATCGCTTTACCGGAACATCCAGTACGAGCTGTTTATGAACCGTTCTCGGAGGATCTTCTTGATCCATGGTTAAAAACGGCTTATATACATATTCATACAGAGGAATTCCATACTTTCCACACAACTTTTCAATGAACTCAACCGTAACTGGATTCTCATAGGGTTTATAGGTTACCGTATAGTTCATATCGGGATCGTTGAAGAAACGATCCATGTATTGATAAAACTGCTTATCAGACATCGGTGAAAACAGATTCTTCATCCGAGCGGTATTTGCTCCAGACGGATCTGCATCATCCAACATCTCATAGATTGCAGTCTCAATCTCCTTCCTCAGCGTCATCCGGAATCACATCCTCGGTAGTAGCAGTAGATGTTGTCTCATATTGATGCATTACGGGATCTCCAGTATTGTGACCACCGCAATAAACAATCGGAATGGTTCCATCCATCAGAGGATTGGTGATGGTCAGAGGATCTTCCGGTTTCTTCGGAAGCAGTGCATCCGGATCCATCCTACGAGCACCACGGAGCAATACTGCACCCTTGGCAGCGTCTACATAATGACCAAAGTTATAGGTATCAGAAGAATCCTGTGGTTCATCTGCACAAAGTTCACTGAACAAATTCTGTGCAGCATGCAGATGCCACATGACAGAGTTCTCTTTCTCGGTCAGGAACTTGATATTTTTGAATGTTTCAGCCATAGCGAGAATGACATCCTTTCTTTTAAATTTGTTATGCTTTTGCTTCCATGTTAATCATGAAAACAAAAAACATGTAAACGGATTTTCGATAAGACTGACGTACCGTCTTGCCGAAATTTGCCCGACCATACTTGTACATATTATTAGACAGCCATTTATCGATTTGGTTTTTGATCTCCGCCATCTGTTGGGTGTCAGTATTGGTACCATACGCTGTCTTCATATAGACAATGAAGTCACCTCGACCAATATAGTCCAAGCTCTTCCCAGAGGCCAAAGCATAGTATTCAACGATGGAAGAGACTACTTTGCGAACTCCATCATCCGAGTCAATGATATCCTCAATGAGGTTCTTTAGCTTCTGGTACGAAACATCAGACTGGGTGATTGCATACTTCAGCAGTCTGTTATCATATTGATGGTTAATCAGCTTTGTATATGTCTTGTTGACTACCCGATCAATAATGAATGAGTTATTATCGATCTCTCGATAATCCTCTTCTGAGTAGTTGTCAGTATCTGCGTTCAGATAGTTTCCACTCCGATGATTCTTGTAATACTGTTCACCAATGGCTTGCAGTTTACTCTTCACTCGATGCCACAACGCATCTGTGATGTATGCCAAATCAGTATCGGTTCCGTTGATCAACCGAGCTTTGTATGTGTTGTATACCGTTGCAGCATTATCTTCCAAAAATGCATACAAAGAAGTCACTTGTCTCAGATAGAAGTTTCTGGACAAGTGAGCAATGGTATAATCCATGATCTGTTTGTTTGCATTATATTTGAAGACACCTTTGTGTGCAGAAGTATACATCATCAGAGACATATACAGAATCATCCGTCTTGCATGCTCATCATCTTTCTTGATTGCAAAATAACGCACAACCAAAAAAGACAACAGATAAAAAGGATTTGACTGAATTTTATTTCCCTTGTAGATTGCTTTGGATTGAGCGATTGCATGTTTCATCTCTGCTTCTGAGATACCAACTGCATTGTAGAGTAATGCACGATCAGCATCTGCAAAAGAATAACGCTGAGACATATCCAACGTCATCAATATTTCGTTATTGCGATCGATATAATCACTAATCCCTTTGTCCAGCTTATTCACTATAGCCGGTGTGAGTGCTTTGGCGATTCGATCGCCAAATTCCTCTTTTAGCATGTTATTTCACCACCCATCGCTTTTATAGCGTTGTTCCGTTCTGGAGCAATTTGAGCAAAAAAGAAACGTACCGAGTCTCCCAGGTACGTTTCCCTTGTGTCGTTACTGAACGATCGCGGCAGAATCGATCACCTGATCGATCTGTTTGAAGAACGTTTCAGTTCCTTCGGCGGACTTGATCTCATCAATCTCATCCCCGAGTGTGTTCAAAATGCTGATGAAGACCAGACTGTTGATCTTTACTTTCAGCGAATCCTCAGCCTGGGTGGTTTTGATATAGTCGCCATCGGCCGCTGCTTGAAACAGCTTGGCCAGAACCTCGTTTTCCTGGCATGCATTGATTGTGAGTTTCATTCTTCATCCCTCCCTCTCCATTTGTTATCAGAGAACGCTGGAACTCCTTCTTTTCTCCAAAGAGAATCCTGGTCCCATTGATCCGGGTTGGAGTTCACCTTCAGCTGATCCTGGTAATACTCCTCGAAGGTTTCCAGCATGGATTTCCTGGCCTCAGCCAACGTATAATGCCGTTCAAAACGATAATGACCATTGTATCGCCACGGGCGAGAGATCGCGTCGATTTCTACTTCGGTCAAATCATCCAAACGGATTTCGGGCTTATTCGGAACCCGAATATCATAAATTTTCAGAGGCTTTCCGTTTTTGTCAATCTTGGCAGCCACCAGAACTGCATATTTTTTGTACAACGAAGAACTCACCACGCCGTATGTGTTGGTCTCCACCGGCCGGGTAAGGATATCCAGAGGATGATCCTCTTTCGCCATCTGGAGATCTTCCTCACTCTTGATCGGAATGCTGGCTCGCTTTGCAATCGGAAGACTGTGGATCTGAGCTACGGTCAAGTTCGAGAAGTCGTTCATCTTCTCGTTGAACTGACCAAGCATTTCTTCCAGCTGATCCTGATCCATCAGCTCAACGAACTGACGAATGACTTCATCCGGGATCTCGATCTGGATTGCCTTGTTGGTCTTCTCCGCGATAGCCAGCGCATCTTTGAAGACCGTGGAAGTGCTCTCGATGAGATTCGCATCAACAAGCACTTCCTGGAAATTGCAGAGAGCTTTCAACTCTCCACGTTTTACTTTGAATATCATGTTATCATCCTTTCTACATTAAATACCATAGCTCTCATGATCGATATCCGTCCCCATGGGTTCACCTCCTTGGATCCGACATGAGAAGCAGATCTTACTTCTTGAAGATCGGCTTCACCGCCATTCCAATCTTGGTCTTCTGGAGGTGAGCGGACGCTGCCAGATCAGTCATCATTGGCTTGGTATAGACCGATACTTTCCGGCAGTTGTAATCCACACGACCCAGGACATCTTTCACGATTTTGAACATAACTAAATTCCTCCTTTAATTTAAGAGATTCTCGATCTCTTCTACTGTTATAATATGTCTTTCGATTTTGTTTCAAACCGGAAATGGGAGAGTGGGCAAATAAGCCCACTCTCCCACATATTTACTCAAACATTGATTTCACCTCAGCCAACAGGCTAACGTCCATTTTCCCGATGTAATTCACACGGGCAAACATGACGCCTTCCCGATAGCACCTGGTTTTCGGATCAAAACAGTTCTTGTAGAACTGAATATCCTTGATGACTCCTTCTTCATCCAGTGCAACATATCCACGAGTTGCACCAAACAGACGAAACGGTACCAGATAGTAGCCATCTCGGAAGATGGTGTAATCCAGATACAGCTTCGTCTTGGTGAGCTCTTCGTTTTTGATATCATTGAGTTCATCAACAATCCACCGATCACATTCCAAGGTGAATCCATTGTAACCGGTTCTCTCGGGAATCATCATTTCTTTCGACCCATCCTTCTCTTAGAATCATTGGTATTGGGTTTGACCGTGCTCAACCGGTTTGCCCAACCAAGCAGATACTCATACCGTCTCTGCAGAATCTTCTCCAGACTCTCAACATCCTGAGGGTGGTCGTCAGAGAAGCTGAACCGGCAGCTGTAGCAGTATACATTCTTCGAGGCAAGCTTTGCTTCTTTAGCATGCAGATGTGCCCACATACGAGGTGTAGTATTGATCCGATGATACCATGGACACTCCACAATCACCAGCGGATTGTCCATGTCATTGGTTCCGCGAATCTCCGGATACTGCACCTCTGTAACCGTATATCCGCGAGCCTTCAGCTTATCCAGAGCCTCATTCAGTGTCGTATGATCCATTGATAAAACACCTCTTTCAAATATGTATGGGGAGTAGCCAGATCATCTCCAGCTACTCCCCAATGGTTTACGAATTGGACAACAGATAAAAATCGTTCTTGGTTTTCTTGAAGACCTTGATCGGATTCCCAATGGAACTGGTCAACTTGAACTTCTGCGTCTCACCACGATCTGTGGTAAACTGAACTGTTTTGCCGACGACAACTTCCAGCTTGGTTTCACCACGATTGTCAACCATGGAGAGATCCGTCTTGGGAGACAACCCAACCACACCGATGATTCTCTTGCCCAGAGAGATCGAAGCTGTCTTCCGCTTATTGAACGCCAGATACATGGTATCCATTGCCTTCACATAACCGGACTCGCCATAGATCATAATTTGGTCAATATGATCCAGATCCATAGCAAACAGTTTTCCGTCGGAGAGGTCTTTAACCCCCTTAACTACGTGGTTACCAGCAGATGCCCGCTTCAATTTCGGGAAGTCTTCCAGCTTCACGTAATACAAGTCAGATCCCTTTGCAATTCCAATAACCATGTTTTCATAGTTATCCACTTTGATCGGAATTGCATCCACCAGTTGATCTGTACCGCTGATACTGACCAGAGAACCAACGTTACTCTTATTCACTTCCGCATAAGACATTCGTTTCCCATAGCCTTCTGCAGTCAGGGTTACCACATCGGTATATTCCGAAGTTTGATACGGAAGGATTCGAACAACGTTCTTTGCTCCCATTGCGTTGAACGAGATGCCCTGTGTATTCGCAGTAAATGCAAACCCATTCAGAACCTGGATCTTGCTCTTGTTATTGACCAAGATGACAAAATCATTATTCTGAATATTGATCATCCGGAAAGACTTGTCTAGTTTATCCGAGATGGCCTTCATCTCATCCAGATTAGTCAGACAGTAATAGGTCTCACTGTTATAGAAGATCCACTTCTCTTGCTTCTCGTCCTCAACGGTGCTTTCTTCCAGATTGAAGATCGGAGCCACTCTGGGTTTCCCATATTTCTTCAGGCCATCCTCCAACTCGTCCTTGATGATCCCCTTGATCTTGTCCTCATCAATAAGCAGAGACCGATAATACTTGTAATCAGCGATGGCTTTGTCTCGTTCCTTCAGAGTCTCCTCGATACTCATCTTTGGGAGATTTTCCAAACGAACCTGCAGAACCATCTTAGCCTGGAATTCCGTAAACCCAAACTGTTTCCGAAGGGCTTCCACAGAGTCTGTTTTGCTCTTGGATTTTCGAATGATGGAGATCGCCAGATCGATATTGTTGGCATCTAGTACCGTAGCAATGGCTTCCAGTCGAGCTCGATCTTTGGCTGCCTGCAATACCTTCTGATGGAACAGACGACGCTTCTGATCAAACCGCTGTGCGATCCACTGCTTCATGATCTTTCTCGGAGTGAACTCCAGCGTCTGGTTGTCCGTGATGAGAATATACCGTACGCCAACGGTCTTTGCCAACAGAGTCATTCGATATAGCTTCTCCGCCAGCACATGGGGATCATATCCCTTTTCATATTCCACCATGAACTGGATACCGCCCGGAGACTTGTCATCCGCAACACTATGGACAGCCACTACTTCCGGGAGGCGTTTGATTCCAGTTTTCTCATCTTCCATCCGAATGTCAACGATCTGCTTCTTGACCGTTGCTCCAATCACAGAGAGCGGCAGTGCGGTAAACACAAGGGAATGTACATTCACCTTATGTCCGTTCTCCATTCTCTGATACGTCACCACTTCATAGGGTGCTCTGATCTGGACTTTGAAATCCGTCTTATCGAAGCAACCCTTCAGTTTGGATTTATTGATGATCTGTGCCGGGATCGGAAGGTCCGGATAGATATCCACTTTACAGTTGGGGTCATCCAGCATTTGGATGGCTACTTTGAACAGATCCTTGCTGTTGAATGCACCCAACCAGGAAGAGGCTCCCTTACCGATACCCTGGTTCCACTGCATCAGAATATTGGGATATCGAGAAGTCAGGAATACCGGTTCTGTGGAGGAGAAGTTATAGTTGTCCTTCACGTCATACAGCGGAGCCTTTGGTCCAATGTCACTGAAGAAACAATCCATTGCATACGGACTCAGAGAGGCTGCCGCATAACGAGGAGATGCCGGTCTCATGACATCCATGTTACCAAAGTCACCACCAGGGATGATATATGGAATCATCATGGTACGACTTCTACCCAGTCGATAGATCATATCAGCTGCCGCCTGATCACCATGCGGATAGACTTTCTCGATCATACGACCCGTAATGGACGCAACCTTCTCTTTGCTGGATTTGTTGGTACATCCCATAGTCCACATGATATAGAGGACTCGGCGTTCGCCAGACTTCAGTCCATCCTCAATCCAGGGAATGGATCGACCGACGTTCATATTCAACGCATGGTTAATACCCTTCTTGTAGACATAGTTGCCAATGTCTACTTCGGTCATTCCAATGACCTTATCCGTACCATAGGTATCGGTCAGATCATACAGGAACTTATCGGAGTTCTTGGGTAACTTCATACCCATAAAGTTCTGTTGGAACTGATCAAATCTTCCACCTGGTGTTGGAGTCAGGTGGAAGAATCCGTTTTCATCTTGGGTATTGGTAATTTGTGCCTTCTTTTTCGCCATCTCATTTCTTTCCCTTCTGCGCCGCACGCAGTTTCTCTAACCATGCTGTCACTGCCGTAAACGGAGCGATATCCATCATGGACATCTGGATTCCCTCATCGCAGTGCGGACACTTCACAACCGGCACTCCCATATTAAATCCAAGCGGATTTTTACTGGCCGGGTTGTGAATGATGATATAGTATGGATCAATCTCACCCTTGTTGATCGGTTTCCCACAATGCGGACAGGTATTCAGCACCGGTTCCGTATCCATAAAGGACCGATAGATCCGCTTCTCATTGTCCGTGGTCATGGTCATCGTGACCGATAATATAGTACCGTTCTTTTTGTTGTAGTTAATTAATTTGGCCATATTGATTCACCAGCTTATCATAGATTGCGGATGCCATTGATCTGCAGAAATCATAGGTATCTTGTTCCATCGGTATATGAGAATATGATTCCATGGATTTCAGATTCAATACATCGATGTATCCAAGATGTTCCTTCTCAACCCCATCCAGATACAGATCAAACGAAACCAAATGATTCTCCGGTCGATATGCAATGCAAATTTCAACCGTCGTATTCGGAAGTTTCGGATGCCGCATAATCACCCAATGTTGGCGAATATCTGGATCGAACAGTCTCCGCTTAAACTGTTCCCAATCCTTGATTACACAGTTTATAACTGTATAATACAGCATGGATTGTAATTTCCGTTCATAATCCGTCATATCAAATACCCTCACAACACCGTCGGATGAGCATCCTGCTTGTAATAGGGAGTTGTCGTAATTACATCAGAACGCTCGATTACTTGCTTCTGTAATTGAATGGACTCCGACAGTTTATCCACCAAACCATTTATTTGCTGGAGCATATTGGAGACATCGTACTCGCTAACCGGAGTGGGTGTCTCCGGATGCCGATAAGACAAGGTCATCGCAACTCGCTGTCTATTCGCATGACTGAAATGATTGGGATATCCTTTCACGGTATGGCTGAACACCACATCGAAGTTGAATACAACTCCGTTTGTGAAGTAATCATTGTTTCGTTGCTTGGTTGTCATGTCGACCTGGTGTGCAGATATAACCGTAATGCTTGCAACATCATGATCCTCTTCATCCATGAAATACACAATACCCAACTTCTCATAGGTGTGTACTTGTTCCCCAACACCGAGTTGTTTTCCAACCCGGTGTATGATCTCACCAAACCGTCTGTCCAGATGCTTCATACGTACGGTTCCAGCAATCATCTGGACAATGGTTTTGATATCAATCTCAACCACAATCATCCACCTCCATCAGGTATCCAGATCTACGTCATCCATGACCATATTGCGAAGCAGTTTATTCCGCGCTTCCACATATTGCTGCTTGGTGGACATGATGACATTGATCTTTTCCATATCTTTGTCATAGTCTTTGAACTTCATAATGACCACAGTTCTCTTCTCAGGATCCATACACAGATCATGCAGTTCCTGGGGCTCCAGCTCACCCAGTCCCTTGAATCTCTGGACACCATTCGGAATATACTTCCGCATAGCCTGCATGACATCAAACAGAGACTTGTCCTTCTCTCCATTGATCTCATAACCATAAATGTCTCGATTCACCGATTGATGTGCTTTGAACCGATTGACGTGTTTGTTGAAGTATTCGTCAAACGCCAGGTTGATGTGGTCATATCCCTTCAGATCGCCATCTATGATGATCATAGAATGCTCCAGATAAATATGGATGTCTTCATACTTCTTCAGCGTCGTCATCCAATAAGACTTTTTCTGGGTGGTCTCATCACCATGGTATTTCCATGCGATATACTCCATGAACTTCGGATCACAACAATACCGGTTTGCCAATTTAGTCAGTTTGATGTCATACACGAAGTTCTGCGCCAGCAGATCATACAGATCTTTCTTGGAAAGCTCTTTCCCATTGTGCTTCACAGAGACTTCTTTGACAAACTTCTTCATAATCAGATCAAAAAACTCTCTTTGTGTATGCACATAGGTACGCTTTCCATTTTTACCAGGGATAGCATACGCCGGAGGAAGAATTCGTCCAACCATACCAGCATCCACCAGAGGCTTACAGTGTTTTGCCAACAGACAGATAACTGCAATGGCAATACTGTCACCATCTATATCACCATCTGTCAGTGCCAGGATATACTTCATGGTACATTTGTCCGGGTCACATTTCTTTCCAGCTTCAATCCCACAGATATCCAACACATCATTGAAGACCGTCTTAACCCGGTTGACCGATTCGGAATCCAGATCAAACACATTCGCCGGTTTCTTCACCGTATAGATGGCTTGGTTATGTGGATCTCTTGCAGTAGACGCACAGTTACTTGCCGAATCGCCTTCTACGAGGATCAAAGTTGGACATGTGGTGTCCATTGTATAGACAATGTCGATAAACTTTTCCAAATGATCCTTGGAAAATACATTACCCACGTCTTTCTTTCTGGTTTTCTTGGAGGCAAGTCGACCACGTGTTACGCGCTTGATGAATTCAATCATCGGGTTTACCACAGATGGTTTGGAGTCTCGTAGAGTCTCAAACACTGCATCTCTAACAGCATAACGAACCTCCAGGTTATCCAGACGATTCTTCACCTGTGCATGGAACTTCGGCTGATATACACGAACTGTTACAAATGCACACAAGCCGGCAGTCATATCAGAAGGAATGATGTTTAATTCCTTGTCCTTACCTTTCAGTCCCGGAATTACGCATTGCTTAAACCATTTGACAATTCCTTCTTTCAGACCAGCTACATGCGTACCACCATTCTCATTGGATGCACCATTACCATATGCAATAATATATGCATCGTTTTCAGCATCCAGCGCTGCTTCAGAGAATGCAAAAGCAACATCAAGCGTAACCTTCTTCTCAGTCAGTTTGTCGTCATCAATATTCTCCAGAATAGTAACTTTTCTGGTATCTGTTACTCGAATAATCTGAGTATCGGGTTTCCACTTTTCTACACGGTCCTGGATATCTTTGCCGTAGAACTGTTTGGAGGAAATTTGCTTACCGTTCTTTGTAAAGATTAAATTCATGTGGATATTTGGATACAGGTACGATTTCTCTTTGTAAATCTTTTCAATATCGTCTGTGGTAACGGCATTTATATCCAGAAATCGCTGAGATAACTTTCCTGTAACAATGGTCCCATGTTCTTTTGTCTTTCCAGTTTTGGTGTCTTTCAGTATGCCATCTTCAAATCGATATGCGAGAAGCTTCCCATCTCGCATAGACGTAACTTCAGACCAATCACTAAGGAAGGTGTTAAGTTTCGCACCATATCCGTTAAATCCAACCGCTTGACCAAAATGTGAATCATCGTTGTTTGCATACTTACCTGAAGACGATAATACGCTTAACGCATTAAGCATTCCATCATGAGGAATACCGCCACCATTATCAATAACGCTGAATATTTTGGTGGCTGTATCAAACGTAAATGTTACAGTATCACCAACGCTATCATGAGCCGTTAATTCATCTAATGCATTATCAACGATCTCATGAACCATGATATGAAGTGCACCGAACTTATCGGTTGATGTCGTATATATTGCAGGTCTGAGTCGGACCCTGTCACGATCCGACTCGACTGTCACAATTTCGTGTTCAGCAATTTTCTTTTTTGTTGCCACGTTGCATCCCTCTATTCTGATAATTTGGTATGAGATGAGTAAACCCATCTTTATCTACAACTTTATGGTGTCTTTTGCACATTCCAAGTTCTGGATGGTTGACGCTGAATACAATCTCGTTCAAACTCCAATATCGTAGATATTTTGTTACATAGCATGACGGTAGATCATGTTTCTCTTCAAACATCGCATATGATAACAACTCACCATCTGCGTCGTACAAATATCTTGATGTTGATTTATTATTTGCTTGAACTTTGTTTGTTACCCATCTGCAATTCCAAGGAGCATATGAGCCATCATTGTCAATACGATCAATGCTTAAATCATCAGCATAACCGTTATTGATAGCCCAGTTATAAAACCGCATCAAGCCTGGATAATCATCGCCATCTTCTAACCATTCATCGCAAATGTAAATACCACGACCACCATATCTGTCATATGAATTATCCTTTGGATTATAGCATCGACGCTTCATCAAGCCATATATGCCATATATCCGACGGCCAGTGCGAGTTGTTGTTAGTTTATGTGTTGTTATCGTATCATAAATTAAACAACCACATGATTGTGTATGCCCATTCATCAAGTTGCCAGTTTCTGCAACAGTCTCGTTTCCGCAGTCACACTTACATAACCAACGTGTTGTTTTAAATTTTCGGTCATCTGGTCCGTCATAGAGTTTGATAACTGTTAGTCTTCCAAATCGTTGTCCAGTTAAATCTTTAAACTGCCGTTCGTGTATTGCTTCTCTATTCAGACAGCCACATGACATTGTGTTCTTTCTGCCTAAATTATTACCAAATACACTAACGATATTACCACAATCACAACGACAGATCCATTTATATTTACCGCTCTTCTTATATGTTGGATCAACTCCAAGTACAGTAAGTCGATCAAATTTCTTTCCAGTTAAATCGATAAAATGGGTATCATGTCGTGACTGTATTTGAAAACAACCGCATGACTTTTTATGACCATTACGTAGATACGTTCTACTGGTCTCGATTATGTTACCACAATCGCATTTACATTTCACCATCGGAACACCATACACATCTAATTTGTCACTTGTTCCGATAACAACCAATCTTCCAAATCGATGTCCAATTAGACTCTTTGCTTTCGGTCTAATTAATTTATGTTTCTTTGCAGGAGGCAATATGTCTCACATCCTTTCAGATATATAATATATATCTCGAAATTTTATTCGACAAACTACGAATAAACACGTTTCCTATTATCTTGTTTACATGATGATCAAAAAAGAAATAAAAGGACGACTATCTACTCGGATAGATTTATAAATAAAGATGGGGATCGGCTTTTACACCGATCCCCATATCATTGTGTACCTTAATACACCGTGGCATCATTGCCGACATTGTTCAGGTCGATCTTGGCCCCACCACGGTCAATATTACTGAAGCCCTTGCGGGATGCATAATCCGCATCGGCGCGGGAGACATGGTCCGCCACGTCAGCCCAGTCGGTCAGGTCATCCTTCAGCTTGGAGATGGCCTTGACCTCGTCGTCCTTCATCCGCCGCAGGGATACTGCCTTATTGGCCGCCAGGTACAGAGTCACCATGGCCTCCTCGATGGCATCCTCATGGATCGCATCGGGATCCACCAGCACATCGTAGCAATCCTTGCAGATATGGACATGCTCCTCACCATACATAGCGATCACACGATCCAGCATGGGGGTGTAGGCGGAATAGGCCGGAGTCATGTCACGGAACTCCGCCGGAGTGATCAGCTTGTCGGCATGATTGCACTTGGAGCGGATCTTGGTGAACTCCTTGGGAATGTCCACCGGAGCCAGGATGATCTTCTTGGCCCGCTTGGCATCCTTGCGGTCGATGGTGGACTTCACCGTCTTGAACTTGGGCACATCAAAGTCCTTGGACTTCTTGCGCTTCTTCTTCTTGTCGTCCTTCTTGCTGTTGAAATACTTATAGCCTTTTTTCTTTCCCATTGATGATTCCTCCTTGTTTGTGTGTTTCATTCACTGGGCCCAATGAATGACATGGGAAATAAAAGCAAGGAGCGCACATCACGGTTAGGTGACATGCGCTCCCCACTTCTACTGGTATAATATGTATCTCGATTCCAAACACGCTGAAATCGAGATATGACATTACACCAATGGGGTTATTGGTATGTTAGCCCCATTCATTTTGTAATGTCAGTTAGATGCCGTCCGAGACGCCGAGCCAATCGTTCAGTGCAGTCAGGAACTTCTGGTGATTCTCGTAGAACTGCTTCCACTTGGTAATCCTAGCACCAGAATAGAGATTGGACTCCTTGGCGGGATAAAAATCTTCATACATGGAGATGGCAGATTCCTTGGCACCCGTCAGAGCTCTGGTGTAGGTGCTTCCCTTGTAGACCAGATCGTACTGAGTCTCGTCATACAGTCCAGTATCCGGATCAGGCTGTAAAGCTTCCAACTCAGCCGGAGTCGGAATGGTCGGATACGGGAACGGCTTATCCCCAAGCGGTCTGAAGAACTCAGAATGCGCATACATGGCCATGTCAAAGTGCTGCAGATGTTCGGAACCAACCACGGTCATCACGTGCTCCTGACCCAGATGACGGCCGTTGTGGAATACGAACTTGTACATCAGCTCTTCACTGTCGGTAGAATCCAGCGCATTCAGGATAAAGAAGCACTCCTGTGCAGGAGAATACGCCAGATAACCGTTGGTGTTGAACACCTCTACCGTATACGCATTATCAAAAAAGAGCGTCGCAATGGACAGCCAACCGGCTTCCTGCACTCGCTTTGTCAGGAAATTAAGTTCCGGCATTGATATACCACCCTTCCTATTCGGAATTTCTTATAGGGTTGTTCCGGCGGTTAATCAATGTGGAGATCATCCGGATCATAGTTGTCTATCCAGCTCTGCACCTTAACCGCACGATAACCATATCGCTGTTCGGGATGCATATGTCTCATGATGCCATTTTTATCCGCATAAATCACTTCTTCGATTCCGGAGTTCATGATCAGACGTTTGCATATCGTACAGGAGTCCATGTCGTCGAACATCTTTCCGGTTTCCGCGTCCCAACCAAACACGTACATCGTAGCATATAGCATTTCTTCTCTGGATGCGTTGATGATTGCATTCTGCTCCGCATGAACCGCACCACAATTATGGGAGAAAACACCAACGTTGACACCATAATCGCCGATGGCAATCGCAAAGTTGTGATACTCCGGAACATTTACGTCATACACCAGTACCGGCTCTTTCAAATCGTAATGCTGGATATCGGAAACCGTAGCAGTGTATTCTTTGATCATCTCACACTGCGGAAGCAACATGGGATCATTTCGCCACAGCATACCAGCAAGCTTATCCAGCTTCTTCAGATCCTTTGCTTCCACATAGGTTTCCTTATCCGCCATCATGAATTTATGATCACCCGTACAGCGGATGTGCACACCGGTATCAAATGTGATCAGATAAAAATCCATAACCTGACGGGTTGCCATGATGGTACAGGGCATCTGCTGTACCATTTTGGTCGTCGGGTTCATTGCATAGATGTGATATTGCGTTCCGGTCTGATGTTTATACAAATCGGCAACGGTTGCCCGACGACCATTGGAGATCATCAGTTTTACATTGGGCCACAAGCAGGTCTCGTATCGAATTCCTTCCGGGATATGGTTCTCATCTCGATAGCAATAGCCGGTTTCGATACACTGCGGAAGTGCGTCAGGTGCACCACTGTATCCGGTGGAGATGATGCGGTCATTTTTCACAATGACCGCTCCCCACTTTTTGTGCATACAAGTAGAGCGCATGGATACAGTTTCAGCTATGTCCAGATAATACAGTTCCTTGGGAAGTCTCATATTCTGAGACATGATGACCATCTCCTAGTTTATGAAATGTGCCAGAGTCGCCAACACAATCATACCCCAAAGGATGATCGTAACAATCAATAACAACGCAATTTCGGGAACTGGACGTTTCTTGTTGAGCGCCTTAATCAAACATGCTTCGAGTATCGTGACTACAACGATAATGAGGAGTAAAACCAAATTCACACACAATCATCCCCAACAATTCACATCAATTCCTCCAGATCAAATTTCTTTGGATACCGAAGATCAAACCACCCTGGATATCGTATACTCCGCGGAATGATAAACCAGAGTTTACTTCTCGCTCTTGTAATTGCCGTATATCGTTGCCGCATATGGTATTCTTCGTTTCGGTTGAACGAGTCCACATAGACCACGCTATCCGCTGTACAACCTTGACATAGATGTACACTGATTGCATGAGCATATTCAAACTTCAACCCAGGGGTATAGTAGGGCTTTACTTTGTCTTGACCAAACGGTTCACGAAGAAAATCAGAATCACATTCCAGACCATCAAAATACTCTTTCTCGATAAAGTCCGGACGGAAATCCATTGTATAGGTATGCATCTTCGAATCCACATCGGATCTGGCTACATGATGTAAACAGGTTCCAATCGTCCCATTGGTCAACGGGTATGGACCAATGGTCAATTGCCAGTCATTCCGACGACAAATCATCTTCTCACCCTTTATCGGATAAGGAGACTTTGCCTTCAGAATCTTTTCTCTGTAACAATCCGTTATTGCTTGGCGTTGTTTGTTGGTTGCCGTTACGATCAGATCGGCGTGTTGGAAGAATGGAGTAAACCGTGAGAATGTCTCTTCCATGTCCTCTTGCGCATACAGAAATTGCACTTCTCCATGATATTGAGATGTATCAACCGCTTCTCCATTCAATATCTGACGAGAGAGTCTGTAAATCAAACTATCCTCTTTTTGACGCACAACTCCCTGTATATAGTAGTTCAGGTTACCTAGCCGGAAGCATTGTTTGCCGGTCACTGGGGGTAACTGATACGGATCGCCGATCTCTAAGACTGGTACGCCATAGCTTGTAATCAGATTTTCAATGTCTGTGGAAATGAAGGACGCTTCATCCACAATGATGAGTTTGATCTCACTTGGTAATCGCTTGATGGGTTTCCATTTTGTGATCATGATGGGAATTCCTCGTTTGGTGACAATCTCACCATCTTTGATCAGTGGTTCTTCGATTGCCCTCATAAACGAAGAATGAATGGTCTTCGCCAATACACCTTTTTGACGAAGTACATTTACTGCTTGACCGGTATATGCGGCAACAATACAGTCAGCAGTCGTGAAACCCATACTCTCGACAATATATGAAAGTACGGCGGTGTTGTGTGTCACAATGAAATTTTCCGTAATATACAGGTGATCTGGATTATCCACCATGATACACTGTTGCTTGGTTTTTCCGACATATTCGATCTTTTTGATCTGCAACCAATTCATGTTAGCTCTGGTCTTCCGATGTTCATCTGCGTACAGTGCACGTTTTCTCTTCCGACCATAACTAAACAATTCATGACGCATACCATCTGAGCAACGGATACCAATCTGATAGCATGTACCAGATGTGTATTTTGTGGTCCTCTTATCAATTCGAATAGAAGCTCTGAAACCAAGCGAACGGCAAAGCTCAACTATATCGTTGCACAGATCGGTTGATGTTGTTGTGTAACTAATACGATATCGATCATTGTCGATCGTGCTATCAGTATCGAGTAAACCTTTTAACACCTCGATTCGAACTTTTCGTGAATTATACTTGTAGATATCTGGGATTCGTTTTTCATGCGAATATTTTCCCATCAATTCTGGAATCTTTCCAAATACTGATTTTGTCGATACCGACTTCCCGGTCTTTTTATCACGGAATGTGTATGTGTAGTTTTTATCATACGTCAATCCGCGAGAGACCAGACCAAGCTTTTTACAAATCAGTTTCACAGATGCTGGATCACCGGTACTGAAACTCAACTGACCTTCTCGAAGAGCACCGTTGCCAATAAACGCACCAACAACATATGGATCGATTGGCACTTCTTGATGTTCGTAGTGAACACATGGTGACATTGGAACATAGTATTTGTGTACTTTATCGTCACCATGTTCCTCTTCATAATCCTCCATAATTTCTGATAGTGTTTTTACTGTGAGTTTGTTTGTCTTGTTTTTGCTCACAGCCTTGTGACTTGCCGCAACAGCCCAAAGATGCTCGTCACAACAATACGTAAACCGACCATCAGTAAAGGTGACTTTATAAGTCTTTCTTTTCCCTCTTGGATATATACCAATCACTTCAGTCGGTTTTCCATACCGATCAAAAACATAGTCACCAACTTCCAAATCACCAAACCGTTTCATTCCAGTGGGAGTTGGAATCATGATATCCACCGGTTGGGCTTTCCCGGCACCAGATCCAGCCCCTATCCTGTAGACCTGTTCAGACTTTTTCTTCTTGGATTTGAACCAGGAAAGGAACTCTTTATAGGCACCTTTTTGTCCAGGAGTTAGATCATCCCAAGTGAAATCACATGGTTTCACGATCAGGGATGTTGGATCACTTTTCTTTTTCTTCTTCATATTCTTTCAGCTCGGTTATCATGATAGTGTTATCCGGAAAGTAATGACCATTGTTACGAATATCTTCACTAACTTGCGACGAAAGTCCTACGTAACCAAGTTTGTTACGCGAATCTGTGGTGAGCTTGGAAGTAACCTTTTGATAGATCAATCGGTGGTAAGAGCTAAACATCGATACGAGATCAACCATGTCATCATTAACCTGCTGATATTGTGTGATTAGTGTGTCATCGCTGGTACATAAATCAATTTTTGGATCATCTTTATCCAGATAGCCCTTTACTGTTTCAATTCGTTCTTTCAGAATTTCAAGAAATTCATCCATATCAACATTATCTGGAAACGATTGATATGAAATGGCATACCCGGGAGTCAGGTCACACAACTCAGACTTTCGAGTCAACTCAACGGTATGCTTCTGGCTAGCATCAAGTGCTTGAGAACGATTCACACAAATCATAAAAATTCCCTCCTTTAAAGATATGTGGGGACATTTGTATAAAATGAAAGCGAGGTCTTTTGTATGAACTATGAAACAAATGGAGGTGTTTGGAAGGTATACGCGTCGAAGGACTATGACCCCAAGACACCTCGGCTGACCAACAAAGTGTCGGTCAATCTTCCTGACTATATGCCTACTATTCCGCAGGATGATCAATACACCAATGTTTCGATCACCAGTGGTTATTTTGTGAATGATAACTATCCGAACTCTGCTGGTAGTGTCAAATCGGTACACTGTATGGAGTTACCTTTGTTGCGAGGTACATCTTGCCCAGTGATGTTTCCAAAGGGAACCGAGTTTCTGCTTTATACACCAACTGGAAAGATTGAGGAAGGTTATCTCATCTATATCGATACTGCGGAGGATGATGAATAATGCCTGCTAGTGTAATTAAAACATTAGACGACATCATCAATAAAAATGACCGATATGATGTCAACAAAATTACCTACTACACCATGATCGAAGATGCACAGCTTATTATCCGAGATAGCGATTTGTTCGACACATATGCACGGTTTATCGTGAACTATGTGCGCACATATACAGTCTCTGATTATCAGCGTGCATACTATCGATGCAAGCCACATTTGCTCAGTTATGATGTATATGGAACTCCTGAGTTGGTATGGCTGGTCATTCGACTGAATGATATGGAATGTCCTTCCAAGTTCAGATTAAAGAGAACTGTTAATCTGATCCCAGCTGATATCCTGCCTCAAGTATTTGATGCTGTTGTAACAAGATCCACTGACAAGCTCCAGGAGAACTGGAATACCTATTTACCGTTGATCACGTTTGATCCGGAAGAAGAAACAACTACTTGAAGAAGAAATGGGGAGGTGTCTGTATTTGACACCTCCCCATATTGATTTTACTCGTCGGTCTTTATATCATCACTGGTGATCATAGCATCAGCAATGTCAATGACTTTGTTAGTGGGCTCTTTGTCAACAGGCATAGCCACCAGATTGGTATCCTCGGGTTCCTCATCGAGATCAGTAGTGACATAACCGTCCTCTTCCAGATCCGCCATGGTAAACGCCTGATCCATCCGCTCCTGCTCTGCTTCCTGGTTATCAACAAAGTGTGTGAAGCTCTCTGCAAGCAGTCTGGTAATCACCGAGGAGTTGCCGTTGATCTCGATGTGATGGCACTTTTTGCACTCTTTGACAATGCAGTCGATGGATTTGTACTTACCATCTTCCATCGTGACAACAACGCCAAACTTGTAGGCGTCCACGTCTTCCTGTTCCAGATTGATCTGGATATTGGGACCGGGTCTCTGACCAAGGAGCTGGGCACGTCTCATGGTGCGATCCATGATCTCACCCATCCGGCAGTTACAGGGATTGCACATGGGGATCAGAGTCTTGTTCAGATCCGTCTCCATGAACTTGTCGTTGTGCTCCTCGATTGCCTTCAGTTCCTCTTCGGTGTGGTCGGACTCATTGAAAGGCGGATTATCAACATCCACCTCATAGAAGTCCAGATTATCCAGGTTAATGTGCAGTTCAGCCATGGTTCATTTCCTCCTTATATGATTTAAGTACGATATAATCCAGCGAATGCGTCGTTGTTAACCACAACTTCATCCTGATTCGGTTGGGCCATATGTTGATTGATATCTGTCTGGGACATCTTCTGTGCTTCGATCATATTCAATCGATGATAATAATGATCCTTCAACGAGGTGTTAGACGCTTTATGACTCAGATGGATAAAACCATCTTCTCCACGATTCAACAGCTGTGAAGTTCGACCGATATATGTAAACTTCATATCAGCAAGTTGTTGATCTTCCACCGCTTTCATAAATCCATCTACAACACCAGCATCTTCCGGACTCATATCAAAGACCTGACTACTGGACAGATTCTGTTTGGTTCTTCTCTCCAAGAAATCCTTACGTTCCTGTGCATTCATCAGTTCCAGAATCGAATCATCGGTCATGCTCAACCGATAAACCGGTTTATCCAGATTGAGATCTTCTGCTAATTGAATCTTGCTTTTCTTTCCAACAAACGGTTGCAGGAAGTAACCAATGGCTTCACTGTCATCACCACGATACTTCAATGCACGGAACGACAGATAATACCGCTCTTCTTCACCACCGGCATATTCTACAACGATGGCAATGTTGGCATCAAAATTCTTCAGCATACCGAATGATTCCGAGATATCTCTCATACCAACGTTCTTGCCTGCATCTACTTTGTTGGAATCGTGGGTCTGTTCGATCGTGCTGACACCGCTCCGGTTCAACTGAGAAGCCGTTACGATCGGCACATCCAGATCAATTGCCAAATCATGCAACTGGTTCGACACATCTGCCAACTGTAACCGACGATCCACAGACATAATCGGAGGTTTCAATCTCTCGATATAATCCTGGATGATCAGGATGACTTCTTTCCCTTCCGCATCCAGCTCTTCCACAATACCCTTCAGATCCGGAACGCCGATGTCCATATTTCCATAATACCGAAACTCGATATCGATATCCAGATCATCCTGGACACAACAAAATCCTCCCTCTTCCAACAGACGAATGATCGTTTCCGAATCATAATTCTTCATCTTTCCGGCACCTGTGAAAATACCGAAAATTCTCTCAATCGTCTCCCAGATATTATTCTCCTGAGACACAAAGAGAATCGTCTGTCTCTTGGTTGGGTCTTTGTGCTCTCTTCCCTTGTTGTTCATTTTGATGGTCTTCATCAGATTCAATAACAGACCGGACTTAAATCCGCCAGTTGCACCAATGAAGTTGTAAACACGGGCATTCTCCAAACCACCATTCAACATGGAGTTCAATGCCACATAACCGGTCTTCAGGAATGTACTGCCAGACAACACACGTTCACAAGCTTCCGCCAACACCGCTTTGAAATGCGTTGTATCTGTCAAGTTAAATCGATTCTCCTGTTTGGATCGTCTCTGCGCTTTTGTTAACTCTCCCAACAGCACCTGCAGAAACTGAATCGCATTATCACAATCCTCCGGAGACTTTCCGAAGTCATTGTTGTTGACATCCTCAATCAACTTCGTCATACCAATCTGATATTTATGCATGAACTGTACATTGAGCTGAGCAAAGATCATACTGTTCATGAACTCGATATCCTTCTTGGTCAACTGATCTGGTTCAATCGAATTGATGATTTCTCTTCTGATGATCTTTTCATACTTCGGCTCTGCTTGATCCATCACATACTGAAGTGCCAGAGAACGCTTGACAATCCCTTTCTCCAAACGAGCTTCCAGATAATATGTGATGAAATAATACCGAGCCATCTTGGCATCGTTGGTCATCAGAATCTTCGGATCCATCATATTGACAAAATCTCTCAAATTGGAGAGATTCGAATATGTAATCGTTTTATTGTGATCATTCAACAGATACTCACAGTAACTGTCCAATGTTTCTACGTCTGTATAGATCGGCATCTTGTCGATCTTCTTCAACATTTGAAGATATGTGGTAGACAAACAAAATCACCCCAAAGAGCAGTTCTATTTTTATGTCCAACCGCTCATGTCAAATGAATGGAACTATCCTTTCTTCGGAGGTTGCAACACTCGTCTGAAACTGTCTTCTGTCAGCTTTGCGATCTCAGACTGAGGATCTTCAATTGTGGGTAGGAAATCTTCCTGATAGTATTTCCACAGAATTTCATACATCTCCAGCTTTTGATCAAACGCGTACGAGTATTTATCTTTCAGGTCTTGGTTCTTCTTCTCGACCTCTTCTTCTCTCTTGGACTTGACTTTCTTGATGATCGAGAATCTCTTGTCCTTACGGTATCGATCTTCCAACATGAGAACCTTATCTGCTGAGTCTCGTTCATCCCCACGCATGATGCGTAAAGTAATCAGATCGTTGTCTTTGCGGTTGGCAATGATCTCATCGATTGTTTCCATGATGTCATCGATGGGATAGTCGTCGATGAGATGTTTTGATACCACCAGCTCCAGATACTCTGCACTATCTGGGTTAGCATAGTGGTTTACAACGAACTTTGACCGATTTTTATCATAAATACCACTGACCAGGAATCCAGGATTTGTGGTCCCTCGTTCCAAAGTGGTAAACGAACCGACATAGTAGAAGTGATTCAGAATTGCTTGATACTGATGGATATGACCAAACATCACCGGACCTTTGGAACACCGAATCAACTTATCCACATCATACAGATAAGTCTTCATATTGAGTTCCTCAGATTCCTGAATAAAGAACTGCATGCGATCAATTGTTCCATGACCCAGAATCAAGTCATACTTATCCGGTTCATCCAGATACTGATCGATATCCAGCAATTGTTTGATCTTGACATCCGGGAGAATTAAGACTTTATAATCTCCCCAGATGGTTGTCTCCGCTACTGTATCATACACACGGAAATCCACACCATCATCGTTATTCTGATATTCCTTTGCGGCATTCAATTGAATCTGTCCATCATGGCTCAATGTACCACGAAGAATGATGACGGTGGAACCCTTTTTCTTGGCTGTCTTATACAACTGACTGATGAACCAACTGAATACTTCCGCATTCTCAGAGTTCAGTGAAATGATGGTATGTAAAATGTCACCGCAAACAAAGATACCATCTAAATATCGGAAGCTGTTGATCACATCAAAGAAATGTTTCTTCAATTGCTTTTTAAACGTAGAAGCAGAGATCGATTGTCTGCCGATGTGAATATCTGCAATGGTCGCAAAGATCTTGAAATCTCTCATAATCTGCACCTGCCAAATCTAGGTATAAATCTGTTTTTGACAGATTATAAAACGAAAAAGAGGGTGGGTCATTACGACCCACCCAATAGCTCATTGTAAATTTCAACGATTCGTTCACCCATTGCACGAGACTCCAGATCAGGATACTCGTTGGGATCCTGATAATACGTTTTCACGTCCCGAAGAAGCTTGAAATACTCCTTCAGTAGTTCTGGTTGCTTGAATTCTTTACGGTGGTCTACCTGTGCATCCAGCAAATTCACGTATTGATCGTATGCGACGTTGAACGCCTCTGTTACAATGCCTTCAGTGAACTGTGACATCTTCAGGAAGACCAGAATCCCATATCGGAATAACGGAATACCATACTTGGATTCCATATGAGCGCCAGCATAGACCCAGAGTTCATCGATCCGTTTGATCGTATCATAGATACGACCTTGCATGGTTTTCTCTGCAAAGGTTGGGGACAACTCTTCGATTGCCAACTCTGTAATTAGAACTACAAGTTCTTCCAGATAGTCTTTGGAACTATCTTCGGAATTGATCTCTTTGATGTGATCATCAATCCATTTGGTGATTACTACTTCACTCATCCGGACTCACCTACAGTTTCGCCCTCACCATCGTAATCAATGGCGATGGGTTCAATTTGATCCGTGGAAACAAAATTCCCATTATTGTCAACACCACAGATCTCAATGTTGATTGTATCGGCATCGGTAATCTTCTCTGGAATTGTACCAAAGAACTTGTTACATAGAAGGGTATTCTGATAATGCTTGGGAAGTCTCCATGCTTCTCCATGATAGATCCGGTAATGATATAAAAACTGACCTTCCTCATCAGGCATCTGTATCCAGAGACCAATGATCTCGTTATGGGAGAAGAAGGTGCCCATTGCTACCTCAACGGTACAAGGCCAACTAACCAGGGACAGCTGTGACATCGATCGGTCCCTTCTTTACATAGATTTCGAATTCCGTATTGAACGAATCGCCAGTCTTCTTATCGTAATCTTTAATTTGCTGGATATATGGAACTCGTTTAAACAGCCTAGTTGGTGATAATTCAGCACTGGGTATTTTGAGTCTCGTAGTCGGGTTGGGGAATTCGATATCCACTTGCGTGATATAGATATACTCCAACCAACCAAGTTCCATAAAATGATTCAACGTTTGTGCACCGCCGATCACATAGGACCGTCCAAACGGATTGCACATACATCCTGATAACTGATTCATCAAATATGAATAAAGACTTCGTTCGTCACAACGATGAACCAGATTATCGTATTTACTGGTATCAATACGACTGGAGCTCAAAACAATGTTAAGCCGATTTTTGAGGGGTCTCCCTCCAGGAAGCTGTTCCAGAGTTTTCCGACCCATAATCACAATATTCCCGGTAGTGATCTCTTCAAACCGAGCAAGATCCTTCTGAAGATGGATCGGTTGTTTTCCATTAGAATCCAGAGACCAATTGCGGTCTACCATTACAATTCCGATCATTCTGTCACCACCTTAACATCAACACTGGTGTCACTATTGATATACTGATAAAACATATCAAGGTCATGTTCTGCATAAACTCGTTCAATATAATCATGATTGTATTTACTGTAGATACCATCAAACAATTTGCCATGTCCTTGAATCGTATCGATAGATACCGGAGTGAAGTTCCATCTATCAGCACAAACACAAATAGCATTCCTGGTAACTGTACGATACAACTGTGAAGTGTGTACATGACCGAACAACCACAGATATGGTGCATTGGTGAACTGAGGAGGTTGATGGGTCAAGATCGTATATTCACCCAAAAAGAATCGATTGGTATATGCCATCAGAAATCCACAATACTCCCAGAAATTCCGTAATGTAAATGGCGTACTAACATTACGAGGTATTTCATAATCATGGTTACCCATGATGAGGTACTTATCACCATTCAATCGTTTGATGATTCGTTTGGCGTCCTCTTCAGAGGAAAACTTTCCAACATCACCGAGATGATAAACGACATCTTCCGGCTGGACAACAGAATTCCAACGTTCGATGATATACTCATCCAGATCTGTTCTTGTGTGAACACCATCTGGAAGAATGGGTTCAAACTGCATGATGCCTTCATCACAGAAGTGGGTATCGGAAATAAACCAGATATTGCTCATACAGCTACCTCGATCTTATGGTCAAACGGTTCATATTCATAATCGATCAACTTGAAATCATCCGTGGTAAAGGCATAGAAGTTATGGATATCCGGGTTGATCCAGAACTTCGGATTGGGATGCGGAATGTTTTCGATCAGATCCATGTCATGCTTAGTGAAAACATTGTATTCACCAGTCGTAGAATCCCTTCTTGCTTGATGTACACAATCCGAATACCGATCAATCATCTCCCGTACGATCGGAATATGACGATCATAGATGTGCATGTCGGCAACCTCATGAACAAAAAGACCAGGAACCATTCCAGTTACCTGGGCAAACATCTGAAGCAGGACAGAATACTGCACCACATTCCAGTTGTTAGCCGTCAACATATCCTGAGACCGCTGGATCAGTTTACCATTCAGAACCATCTGTCCATCTACATTCTTCGTCACAATATAATGCATGGAGTATGCACAGGGACGAAGACCCATATAGGACAGATCTTCGTGGTTGTAGGTATTGGTCATGATGGAACGAGAACTGGGGTTGTTCTTCAGATCCCATAGAACAGCATCCGTCTGGGACATCCAGACCCAGTCATTGATATCAACAAAATGATCAATACCGGTCAGGTCTTCTCCACTACGGTATTTATGATGACGAGCCTTCTTTCCAATCTGGTAACCATATGCCTTGCCGATGGTGCCATCACCAACATCCCAGGAATCCCATATGTGAGAATGAAGTTCGCTCAGTTCAGAAGTCTTCTTCTGATAGATCCACAAGATCTCATCAATGGCATTCTTGAACCCAGTCTTCCGGAGAGTCATAACAGGAATGCTATCCTTGGCCAGCATGTAACGATCCTGGACATACAACAACTTTCTGGTATGAGCCGGAGTACCATCCGACCATCTAGGTCTAACATCAAAACCTTCATCAGAAATTCCAGAGTCACTGAGGATATTTCGGCAATTGGTAACAAACTTGTAATCAGCGTAGCTCATTCGTTATACAGCTCCTTTCGAATTGCATCCGTAAAATAGTTCAATTTCTTCTCATTGTGGACCAGTGCATTGGTGTAAAATACTATCATCCCAGTGGTAGAAACATCAACACCTTCACCATCAGTGTTAATGTTGATTTGTTCCTGCCATCCGCAAAACACAGCATTGTCATCTACTCTGTGGACCATATGGTATAGCGAGCCAAGATAACTCACTTGACCATAGGTGGATACAAATGCTTTCCATCTGTGCGGATCTTCCAAAATTGCACTAAATCCACCGGTAAACCGAACTGCCAACAGATTGTCATACTGAAACACATTGGCAATCTGCACATCATCCAAAACAGTCACACTGACGGGTTTGGAATCTCCGACCATAGTAACAGCCAACCGAAGACGAGAAATCAAAGAAGGTTCATCTTTGGAGACAAAATACTCCAGTACCTGGTCCACTACACAACTGAATACACCAGAGGTATCTGTCAGTCGAATGATAGCAAAGTTACCCGGTGTAATTGCAATAGCAGTATCCTCATTGAATACCTGCTTGCTATCCAATTTCATTGCGGTTACAATGATCTTATCGTTTTCCGTGATGACCATGTTGGATGTCGTATCAATAATCAATGGCATAAATATCCCTCCTTAATAAATCGTCTCAATCATCTCTTTGTAGACACCATTGAGCATCTCTTCACAATAAGCAACTTCGAACAAAGACTTAAACATGATCATGAACATCTTCAAATCTTTATATCGAATCAATTTTCCTTCTGCTGGTCTTCCGTGCTTTTTATCCAAACGCAGGATCATAACTCCATCCACAGTGTCTTTCCCGTAGACTTCTTCGTAGATCATGACATATGCGGCTAACTGCAAGTATTGAGTCAGATAGACATCTCCAGAAGTCTTATAATCCACGAAGATTACTTTGTCTTTGTTATACCACGATTCGACGATGCAATCAATGGTTCCACCAAGGGTCTCTCCGACAACAACAAATTCCGTATGAAGTACCTTGAATCGTTCTTTGTTGTTTTTGTACCAAGCAAAGAAGGACATCAGTGCTTTCTTTGCTTCCGGGATAGACCACTCATCCAAACCATATGCTTCATAATCGATGATTGCAAGTTTGTTTGGGTTCACAAAATGTTCCAATACGTCATGGCAAAGTGATCCAATATCTGCGGTACGTTCCAGCTCTTTTTTATAGGAGACGCCCTTAAAACCAAGCATGTTTGCCCACATGGCAATCTGCTCTTTGGCGAGTCGTTTGATGACTTGGGAGACTCGCATCACCCGCTGCCCTTTTGAATTATAGTAGGCTTTCATGTGATTGTCAGTATGTTGCATAATTTCATAACACCTTCTTTATTTCTTTGTTTTGGGGATACTTATGTTTGAAAATCGGAACAACGCTATAAAACAATACCCAGTAATTTATCAAAGAAAGGGGATATTGGAACATGGAGTTGGATCGTTTCCTCCCCTCTGTATCGGAACCGGAAGACGAGCTGGTAAACGAGAACGTAGCTTCTCGCACCATTTTTTATCGTCTTGGTGAGTCAGAGGTCTTTCAATACGCAAACAAGAACACCAGTCTGAATGGCACCAAACTGATTGACGTGATCCCTCGGATGTCTCTGGATGGTGAGGGATTCAGTTATGTTGGTTTCGATGACCTCGACAAGTCTGTCCAGTATGAACTCTTCGATGGCCCCAAGTACAAAATTCCTTGTCGGAGAGCCATGCGGCTGATGATCGAGTCTGGTAAAGTGCAGATGGTTTATGGAACTCAGTATCGAGTTCCCACTTCCATTCCGTTTATTGTCCAGACCAGTAATAAGGGTTGTCGGATCTTTGTCAACATCACCGACTTTGTGGATATGAATCAGTATGGCAAATATGAAGTCAGTCATGGTCGGAATTATAATGCTCTGATGGCTATTTTGTTCTCCGGTTGTCTGGCGTACAAGATTGTCTCTGAGGGAACCGTCCTTCCTGCTGACGTTGCCGATACGGTAGTGCTGATGTATGCCAACATGCTGGAGCGGACCATCAATTCAATCCTGCATCTGGATCCTATTACTCGGGACAAAGTTCGGTATCTGGCAACCAAGTTTGCTCTGATCCAGATGTATGGTACGGATAGGGGTGAAGAACTCTTCTATCGGTATCAGCAGAAGTATTTCCCGAAGTTGAGCAAGATCATTACCGATACCATGGACAGTCAGTTTCATCTGGATCATTTTGATAAGCTGTCTTTGTTTGTCGAGGAGCTCAAGAGACTTTATCCCGCGATGAGAGGTCTCTCTGATTATCTGATCTATGACAAATGGATTCGGTCTTATGGTGCTGCTACCGCGATGTCCATTGACTATTTCGGATATCACCTGTACACGGTCTGTATGGTTCTGTTCGAATCTCCGTTGATCAGTCGTGTGGCTCTGGAGCCCATCATGGAGAAGAACCGTGGTACGGAACTGTACAAGAGACTTCCGATGATGATCATGAATTAACGATCAAACCAGAGTAGGGAGGGACAACAGCTCCCTCCCTACTCCTTTTTGCGATCCGAAAGAAAGGAGTTGATGATAGGTCATGCTAGTCACTGGACTTCGATCAGCTTCCATGCTATATGACACTATCAGTCATCTCGGTATGCTTTGTTCCGAAGAGAAGCATATCCGAATGGTTCGTGAGGAATCCAATACGGATGAATATTTTTCAGTATGTCAGTTTAAAACTGGGGATATTGATCGTGTTGGATATCTCTACCCTCATATCGAGATCAAGACTTCCTATGGTTATGATGTAGAAATTTGGGCCAATGGTCATTATCAGCATCCGGATAAAACAACTTGGATTGAAGGAAACCCGTACAGTTATGTCGTGATGAATGAAGATCATGATATTGAAACCGAATACGCAACTGTTTTCTATAATCCAAGCATTCTATATCGATATCACAGATGGATGAGTACCAGAAAAGAGAATGGATACAAACATCGGGTAGTCATCGACATTCGAGAAGAGCCTTATAACCGATTGGAATATCCGGACCGTTCTGCCTACTACATCAGCGATGATCAGGTAAAGATTCCAACCGTTACCTGGTTGGATGATTACACCATCCAGTTTGAGGCTCCCTATTCTGAAAATATTGATTTCTTTATCTGCAGTAATCTGGTTGGTATTTTTGAAGCGAAAGCAAATAAGGGTGTCTATATTGACAGTCCAAACTCTCCGGTTTGTTGGCATCATATTCTGGTAGATGGAGATCCCAGCTATCATATTGATGCAAGATTTTACCCCTGTATCAAGGTGAATAAAGATTGCATTATTCGTGTCTTCAATGATCACTTCCATATCCTCCGTCATCCAGAGACTTGTCGACTGCTAAACTATCCTGAGTTTGCAGATGTAGAGGATCCCTATAATACCGGGGTGGAATATCTGCGTACCTTAAAAGAAGTAGATGATGTGATCACACATGCAGATACCGATCCTGTCATCTATCAGAAGTTTCTGCGGATTGCTCGATTCTGCTATCGCATTTGGGAGAAATTCCCAAAGTTCAGTGATGAAGTATCTGATTTCATCATTTGCGACAACCATGAATTCGGATTTACCAAATTTAAGAAAGCCCGTATCTCTGGATTCCAGGAAGCATTTGATGGAATCTATACAACCGTACCGTTTGAGGCACACAGGGATCTTCTGTTCTATGAGGGAATGTTATTCAGCGATTATTCCACCATGCAGTTGGTTGAGTTGGATAATGGAACGGTTGTGGAATCGGAGTATAATGGTCAGGTTCGTTATGTCATCCAAGGCGACTATGATCCTGACAAATTTACTTTGATCAAGTTCAACTCTTGGGAAGACACCAATATCATGAACGTTGGTGACTATATCAACGAGAAACTGACATTGGATCTTCACACCAAGTTGAATAACTTCTATCGGAACTTGATGGTTGTCCGAATGGAGATACTGGATCGTCCCGGTGATGATAAGGTTCGTGTTATGACTGAACAGCCTACTGCTCGGGATGAGTATATGTGGTTCGAACTTCTGGTCAACACGAATCCAGATATCTTCAAAGATGAGATGCCTTTGATCATCAACCTGTATGGTGTCAATGGGGAACTGATTCCTGATACTATAAAGAATGGCGCTTACATGGTAAACCTGGATCCCGAAGAAGGTCCTGCTGTTTACACCGATCTTTTGATGACCTTCTTTGAACTGTCCGAATCACAAAAGAAATATCTGGCACTTCACTATGAAGAGCAGGATAGAACAGTCGGTGTTTATTATGACGTAACGGTTGGTAATGCTGACAACCCGGAAGGTCGTGTAGACGGCGGTCTAATCATCGATGACGAATCTATGAAGTCACCATATACAGAAGGAACCATTGACGTTGGTACGGAGAATATGCCGGAAGATAGTTCTGGTAATACACCCGGTGATCTTTATGCCGAAGTTGGTGATATTGGAGATCTGCTGGATGCTCCTGACAATATGAATGCGGATACATTGGAGATTGGTACCGTCATGCTGGAGGATATGACCTATCAAACCGATGATGGTCATATTACCATGGATGAATTCAAGCAGTTCAGCAAACCTGACAAGATAACGTGGATCAAGAGTCACATCAATGATGTTATGGATCCAGATGAGTTTGGTACCACTGTGGAACAGCTTCTGGATGCAGATGACGAGACGTTAAATCGAATTTGTTACAAGATCCTCCAAACGAAATACATCTATGATGTAGCTTCCAGTGATCAATCTGATACCTCCAGTATTGAGGCAGATGTTCTTTCTGAAGAAACTCAGAAAGAAATTGTTCAGCACAATCTGAAGTATATCATCAGTGAAGAGGAACCGGATGAGAAGTCCATCAATGACATCTGGATTCAGCTTCCTGAAGTTGATATGGGAATCTATATCAAAGACGTTGTCAGTTATGAGCTGTTAGAGACAACGAAGACCATCAAGAAACCCCACTATGACGATTCCAGTAATCCCATCCAGGCTACTATGGCCTTGGACTTTGGCGCTAATGATGAATCTGGTCTTGGTGGTGAAATCTTCCAGGCTGAAAAGGACCCCATCCTTCGTCCGATTCATGTTGGTCAAACTCCCCCAACAGAAGATGAGATGACCACGGATAAGGATGTGTGGTACGAGTATCTGGATGAAACGGTGGATCGTGTCTGCTACTTCGACCAGGAAACCATGATCCTTCGTGTCAATGAACGTCTGATGGTGGTCCAGTTCAGCCATGATAATCTGACTGGATTCCTGTTTGACGATATCGTGCTGAACTTCCGTGGAAAGCTTGGTATGAAATATTTGAGTATCCTTGCAGATCTGATCAACTCTGGTGTTGTCAGACGGGAGGATCTGAATGTATTCTATACAAGACTGACCACCAAACATGACGATGTGGATCCGGATCTGAAGAGATTGTATACAGGCACTTCTCATGTGGTCTCTATGTTGAAAGCTGATACTTCTGATATGGCGGTCTTGTACTCTACCAATATCGGTCGGTTCACCATGCATTATGGGGATCCCACTACAACCAACCGGGAACGAGAAGCCGCTTATCGGATGTGTATTGACTACAGTGGTCGAGACTTTGCTTTCCTGACAGATCGGATGCTGGTCTTTGTCAATGGTAAATATATACCGAGAGAAGAACTCAGTGAAGAGATTGCTCAGTGTATTCAGCTGCTCAATTTTGATGAAGTGATCACTACGGTTGATATCTTCTACAGTATGAAAGATGTTGAGCTGATGCGGATCAAGAAATCTGCATATGCATACTGGCCGCTCGCAGATACATCCAGTTCGATTCAGAGACCGGAACGGGATTATGACAAAATGGATCCCATCAAGATTTATGATCGAACCAAACGTGGATATTATGATATCCTGTTGGATGAGTTCATCTTCAACGGAAAGCTGATGCGAATTCTAAACTATCTGGAAGATCATCCGGATGAAGCGGATCGATTCAAACATGAGATTGTCAATCAATTCCATGCAATCTCTGATTTGGATCTTGCAATGGCTACCGATGATGATCATCCTCGTATCATTATTCCCGGATTGGGAGATAATCCGGTCTACTACATTCAAGAGTCATAAACATACTTGGGGAGTGGGTTTAAGTCCCCACTCCCCACTTTTATTGCCGAAAACAACCCTATAACAAAGACAACGGAGGTAGGTGTTACAGGATGAGCAATACCAGACAGATGACACCAGAACAGATGGCTCTGCTTGCTGATATATTCAGAGTCCTTGTAAAGGAAATCCGGAGTGACGAAGACAAAGAGAAGTTGGCTCCTGGTGAACTCGGAATCAGTTATGTAGAGGGCTGTTTTTACATCAAGGATCCGTATACCGGAGAACTGTTTTCACCAAATTCAGTTCAAATGATCAAACAGATCATGAACAACTACAACCCGGTGACTGGTGAATTCAATGCAGATCGTGTTAATCATATTCGATTCTACACCAACATCAGTCAGTTAACCCAGATTGGTATCTCACTGGATGCTGATACCATTATCCGTCAGATGACGATTCCGAGCGTCCTATATGCGCCTATTACCTATGAGAATTACGATAAGCTCATGTTTCCTTCTGAAAAGGGTCTCATGACTGTCGTAAAGATCAGTGAGGAATTTGTTCGGTGTAGTTATAGTGACCTTGCCAATCATGTTGAATACGATGGTATCTATAATTCAGAGAAGCATCTATTTGAGGGATGGCTGGTCCGTGGCAGTAACACCGAAAATGACAACGGTGATACCACTTCTGGTGGTACAACGATCAATATCGATTACGGAAAACCGTATTACGATATGACGGTTATCGTTGTTCGCGTTAATTATGATATTCTGCCTGGAGCTATGGTTAGTGTCGACGGCAAGACCGCACTGCCTCTTGTTGACGTAGACGGTAATCCGCTCGCAGAGACCATACCGGCGAACACTATTATAATGCTGATCTATGACGACAAGCGGAAAGCCTGGATTTATTGCAATCCACTTACGGATGACGTTCAGTCGATCATTAACAAGATTCTGGCAGATCGCATCACCGGTGTAACTGTAACACCTGGCGTCAGTGGCTATCTTTATACCGTGCCTGTCGATAATACAACCAGCATATTTGTGAATGGGTTCAACAAAAACACGGATATCCTGTTTGTCAACTTCGGTCAGACACTTCTGAGACCAGACATTGATTACAGGTTTGACGATACTGCTGTGAACATGATTCATATCATTAATAACATCAAACTCGTCGCCGGTGAAACGCTGTATTTCCAGATCGTCAAGTTCAATGTATCAACAAATGCGTGATGACGGTAGTAACTGGGCAATAACACGATTTATGGGCTCGGCTCGTCCTGGTGGTCGTGAAATTGTCCAGATCGGTTACTGCCCAAACTTCCTTTATCCAATAAACCCAAGTAATACTGCCTTGTAGTCGTAGATAAGCATTTAAGGAAACATATACAACAAAAAATCCTAAACCATCCGAAAGGGGTAATGTTTCACTATGGCCACTATTCAGAAAACTACCCTTAAGCGCTACAACGGTACCGATTGGGATCCGATTTACCTGGCTAGTTCTGCTGACCTGGTATATAGCGCTGCTGCTCATACCGTTGCCGCGGGCGAAGGCTTCACCATCAGCCAGAGCATTCCCGCGAACACTCCCACCGAGACCCTGCTGGGCCAGATCATCGACAACCTGACCAAGCTGGACAAGGTGACTGTTCCTGCGATCGCCGCCGGTGGCGGTATCACCTCCATCGACGCTTCCAAGATCACCGGCGTCATCAACCGTGCCAACCTTCCCACTGATGTGGGCGGCAAGGGCGTCGAGGTTGCCTCCGAGGTGGAGAAGGGCGAGCTGACTTCTGGCGATGTCAACACTGGCGATATCGTTAAGGTGACCGGCGGTAAGGTGTATCTGGTTACCGCTACCTCTCCCGCTGTGACCTTCATGGAGCTGTCTGACACTGCTTCTGAGGTTGCTTGGTCTCGTATCACCGGTAAGCCGACCACTCTGTCTGGCTACGGCATTACCGACGGTGTGAACACCGCTGATGTGGTGACCGCTCCTGAGGCCAACAAGATCCTGAAGCTTGATGGTACCGGCAAGCTTCCTGCCAGCATCACTGGCGACGCTGCCACTCTGGGTGGTAACGCCGCTTCCCACTTCGCCACTGCCAGCGATGTGACCGCTCTGACTGGTCGTGTTGACACTGCCGAGGGCGATATCGACACCATTCAGGGTGAGATGCGTGCCTTCGACGCCTCCTGGATTACCAAGGGCACCATCTCTGTGGATCGTCTGCCCCAGGCTGCTCTGGAGCGTCTGTATGTAGCCAAGAACGATGAGGTTCGCCTCGCTCTGACCACTGCTGAGGTCCAGAATGGTGATGTGGTTAAGGTCACCGATACTGGTCTGATGTACTACGTCAAGGATCAGTCTCAGCTCGGCGGTGATACTCCCGAGAACGCTTTCGAGCCCTTCACTGCCGGTGCTGCTTCCAGCGTGCCTTGGTCTGGTGTAACTGGTAAGCCCACTACCCTGTCCGGGTATGGTATTACCGACGCGGTTGCCGCTTCCGAGAAGTCTGCTACCTATGTTGAGGGTGGCGTGGTTATCTGGAAGGCTGGTACCGATGGTGATTCTCACACCTATCAGATCGAGGGCAAGGCTCAGTCCGCTGCCCATGCCGACAAGGCTTCCGACTCCGATCAGCTGGGCGGTCAGAATGCTGCCTACTATGCTACTGCCACCGACATGACCGCCGTGAAGAGCTACATCGATAGCCTGAAGGATGGTACTGTCACCGATCTTCAGCTGCCTGCTAATAAGATCACTGGCACCATTGCTGATGCCAACCTGCCCGACTCTGTGAAGTTCAAGATCGTTGAGGTTAATGATCAGAATGCCCGGTTTGCTCTGACCAGCGGCGAAGTTCAGAACGGTGACGTGGTCAAGCAGAAGGATACCGGTGCTCTGTACTTCGTCAAGGATCACACTCAGCTGACTACTGCTGCTGGTTACGAACAGGTTGCTGCTACCTCCATCGCTTGGTCTCAGATCACTGGCAAGCCCACTACGGTTGCCGACTCCGGTCTGACTGATGCTCTGGCTGATGAGGATGTCGCCACCACCTATACCGCTGGTAAGGTTGTTGGCTGGGAGCAGGGCACCAATGGTACCACTACCACCCAGTATGACATCAACGGTAAGGCCAATACCGCTTGTCTGGCTGACCGTGCCACCATGGCCGCTGACAGTGAGAAGCTGAACGGCCAGGCTGCCAGCTACTATGCTACCGCTTCTGCTCTGAGCGCCGTTGAGGGTAATGTCTCCACCATCCAGGGTCAGATTGGCACTGCCGGTGCCGGTGGTTCTGGTATCCTGAAGGATATCGAGGATCTGAAGAGCGGCGCTGCGATCACCGAGGTTGATGCTTCCAAGATCACTGGCGTTCTGGATCTGGCCAATATTCCTGCCTCCGTTGTTGAGCGTCTGACCATCGTTGAGGATGACGAGGCCCGTCTGGCGCTGACCACTGCGCAGGTGCAGAACGGCGACTCCGTCAAGGTTGTTGACACCGGCCTGATGTACTTCGTGAAGGACGACACCAAGCTGGGCAGCCCCGAAACCGCCGCGCAGGCCTTTGAGGTGTACACCGTTGGCTCCGCTGCCTCCGTGCCGTGGACTGGTGTTACCGGCAAGCCCACCACTCTGTCTGGTTATGGCATCACTGATGCTGTCAACGCCAGCGAGAAGGTTACCAAGGCTTCTTCCGGCAATGCTGGCAAGATCCTGGTGCTGAACGCTGAGGGTAAGCTCGATGCTGACATCACTGGCTCTGTCGAGTGGAACAAGGTTCTGAACAAGCCCACCAGCACTCCCACTCAGATCGATCAGGCTGTCACTGCCGCCACTCATACCAACCGCACCGTTCTGGACGCTCTGGGCGACAGCTCCGGCGCTCTGACCTACAACGGTGCTGCTGTTGCGATGCAGTCTGCTCTGGATACCACCAACCAGACCGTGTCTCAGCACACCACCCAGATCACTCAGCTTGGCCTGGGTTGCCTGACCGTGGTTGACGATGTTACCGTTGACCTGGCTGATGCTGCCGAGGGTCAGCTGGCTCTGGAGCTGATCTAATCAAAAATCACGACGCCTGCTAACGATTTAGCAGTGTAGTTCATAGGAAAGGGGTTTGCCCAAGTGAACCGTATTATGCGGATACGTCGGTATAACCCCTCCTCGAAAGTGTTTGACGTACTGTTCCCGCAGACAATTACAGCAAACGTTTTACGTAAAGAGGATGGTGGCGTACTGGAGTCTGACCTCCTCCAGTACGACCACCATCTTCAGTCTAAAGGGATTCACATCAATAAGGCAGTCAGTTCCGGTACTTATCGGAACTTGATTGTCAATATCCCTGGTGCAGTTTTGGTCGATAAATTCCCCTTGCTCTTAACGCTGCACTGTAATCTGGAATGTGAACCCACGCTCTCTTTCAACGGAAGTGAGCCTGCTTATATTGTCTCTGGGGACGGAGATAACATTCCGGGAGGGCAAGCTGAAGGTACGGTTTTGTTCCTCGTGTGGTCGGAACCTATCCAGAAGTGGGTTCTGATGAGCTCTGATACATTTTCGGATGTCACCAAAGTCTTACTGCCTGTTGATACCGAGTATGTGTATCAGGCAGAAACCGATGGGGTTACTACAATTGTGATACCCGAATTTGACTACAAGACGGATAAGCTCACGGTAAACTATGGGCAAACCATCCTTCGAGCGGGAGTCGACTATGAGTTCATTCGACTCCAACCGAATACAATTAATCTGATTAACGACATTTCTATCCCAAAAGGGGATATGATCTTCTTCACCATCACCAAGTATATCGCCACTGCAAAGCGCGGTTCTCTGAAGTATGATCTGGTGACCAATGATTACCAGGTAAAAATTACGGAAGAGAATACCACCGCGATTGACATTCCGAAGCAGGCTCAGGAAGCCCACTCGTTTGTGATCAATTATGGCCAAACAATTCTTCGGAATGGCATCGATTACTCTTTCAGTGACGATAAGACCCAGATTCTCTTAACCGAGATCGTTCCGGCCGTTGGTGATGTCATCGTCTTCAGTGCTACCGAGTTTGTGGAATCCAATGCGGAGCTTGTCCCCAATAACTGGGGAGCTACTGGCAACTATCGCTATTCGATGAATGTGATTCACACTTCCTACGTGGCAACTGAAGATGCAATCACAGTCATTCCTGTACCTGGTTATAACTATAAGCGCGATGACATTTGGCCCATCATCGACAACCATCTGCTCATCTATGACGTAGATTATACCATCGATGAGATTGGCCAGGTGGTTCTGCTTAAGACAGAACTCAATCATGGGGACGAGATATTCTTCACCATTCTTCAGGGTGCGATGTTTGACGTTCCCAACTTCAATGTCATTCGTGCTACCGGTGAATCTGGACAACACATCATTCTGGACATGAGTTACAGTGTGCTGTGTAATTTCTATACGCTTCTGGTTCTGCTCAAATATGACCTGGAGACCAATCCCACGATCAAGTGTGTTGACGGACCTGCTGAGTCAGTATGTGATTGCTACGGCAATCCCGTTATGGGAGGCTATAAAGCAGGATCGTATCTGTGGCTGGTGTACAACTACGATCGGAAGTGTTGGTATTCCCTTGGTCATGGTCAGGTGGACATCACTTCTCTGATGCCTTCGTATCTGACCAACAACGGTGTTGCGAACTTCACTGGACAGGATGGATCTGCTGGTGGAGAATATCGTGAAACCGTCATCGAGCATGGTCTTGGTGAAAAGCCGGAGCGTATTGATGTACAGCCCTGCGAGCCTCCCAACATTGTGGACGGTAGACCGGCGATCATTGGTGATATCTGGACTTACGCTGACGAGCAATATTTGTACGTCGGCAACAGTGGTAATGCCACTTCGAAGTTCGCTTGGACGGTATCCTCTGAAGATTCTACTGCGGATCTTCGGTCTTACATTGATCAGGAGCTTGCCAAACTGGCGAATCGTCCTGGTAAAATCGAAACTCGTCTGGTGGCTCATACTGTGCAGAATGATAATACTACTGTCATCAGTTCCATCAGTGGATACAATCCCCTTTACGATAAGCTTATTGTTAACTTCGGTCAAACGGTACTCCGTGAAGGTGTGGATTACATTCGCTACGGCAGTGGTATTCAGCTCAACGAGATTGTACTCAATGCTGGCGATATTATTCAGTTCACCATTCTTGTACAGGAACCGACTTGATACAACTGAATATCGAACATTTCCACAAAAATATCACCTCCTGGGACCTAATCCCAGGAGGTGTTTTCATATAAGACACAATTATAAAAAGGAGTGATTATGAAATGAGCACTGGAAAACGTGAGCTTACTGATACCGAATGGTACAGCAAAAATAGTCGTAAGCTCATGTCAACCTCAAAGAAAATCATCTGGTTGCTGACCACCAATGGTATCCTGTGGATCTGGTGTACGTATCTACTTGCTTGGTTTGACAAAGTTCAAATCGCAGAGACGTTATCCAGCAACATCTGTACAGTAGTCCTTGGTCAGACGCTTGGTTATTTGATCACATCCTGTGTCACCAATATCTTCCGGTATAATCCAAAATTTGGTGGTGAATCCACCTATCCGGGAGATACTACTGCGAAAACACCGGAAGCAACCAACACGAACAACACCACGGTATAAATTATGCATGTGAGGAGTGTGTAACCAATGGATGAGGAAAAGAAAACTTCTGGCACAATCACCGATATCAATGTCGGCGCTGACACGGATACCGATCGCGTTGTAGCGACCATTATCAAGACCAGTCCTTCTGAGGCCCGTCAGAAACTTCTGGATACTGCTGTGAATATGATGGACAGCATGACCAAGAAGAAATCCATCAAGGATAAGCTCACTTCCAGAAAGTTCTGGGTTTCCCTTGCTGGTCTTGTTGTGGGTATCATCGGCATCATCGGATTCAACATCAGCGAGAACATGGTCGGTCTGATCTCTTCCAGCATTGTGAGCCTGGGATCTGTTGTCGGCTATCTGCTCTCTGAGGGTACTGTTGATGCCAACAGCATCCGTGAGATCATGAACATTATCAACAAGATCATTGATGAGATCGATAAGATGGACAATGTTGCTACCACCACGACTACTGTTACTGGTACTACTGGTGATGAAGTAGCGGCTGCTGTGTATCGAATTCAGGCTGAGTCTGAAAAGTACCAAGCAATTGACAAAGCGATTGAGGAAACACTCAGTAAGAACGAAGCTGCTCCTACTCCGGAAGAGGTATCTGTCCCTGTTGCTGTGGATGACTCCAATCCCGTATGAAAATAAATACCCCCACCCTGTATTGGGTGGGGGTATTCTGTTACTTTACTTCTGCTTTGAACACCGCGTCAGGTTTCTCTGCACGCAGTTGATAGTAAATCTCAAAGATTTTGTTATCTGACATTTTTGAACTCTCAGCCATGGCATACCCAACCGACTTCAGCAACTCTGCCGTTTCTGGATCAATCTCTTCGCTGCTCTCATACTTATCATTGATCACACCAATTGTGTATGCAATGCACCCTGAAGTAATCAAGTCACGAAGGATCTTGTCAAACACACCCTGTTTCTTCATAGCCAACAGAGCAACAGACATCCGGTCATTCAAAGTGGGCTTTTCATCAATCTGTTGGCTGACTTTATCGTCGAAGATTGTGCGGCCACGAAGAACCAGATTTGTAGTCCCATCTTCTACAATAGACTCCACTACATTGGTGACCACTGTAGAACCAGGGAATGCAGGCTTTCCAGGGAATCCCCAGATGTCATGGTCATGAAGCACATCGCTGAGTTGAGCCTGCAAAGTTTCTGCAATCTGTTTCGCATCGTCGATACCTTGCTGAAGCTTTTCGTTCTCCGCTTTATAGTGAGCCATATCCTGGAATTCCACAGAACTGATCAGTTCATTTCGTGTCTGCAGAATTTCTTCCAGTTTAGATGCAGCATCACGGAGTTCTTTGATCACCGCATCGTTTTCGATTTGTACAGATTCGATTGTCTTCTTCTGTGATTCTAACTTCCCACGAAGCTCTTCAATCGTTGTAGAAAGCTCACTTACTTCTGCTTCATGAGCCGATTTCAGAGCTTCCATCTCTTCCAAATGTTTGGACTCTTTCATCAAACCAAACACACTTGCTCAACTCCTTTTCTGTTATGCACCACAAATGAGACCATATGCAGATGTCAACGCCATTCCAAGAGGAATCTGGTACGTCATGGATGAACCAGCAAACTCCCACTTATTCACACGCTTGTCGTCCAAAGAGTGTTTGATACCACTTCTGGTTCCAACGAAATACCTGACATTGGGCGGATGATTGACAATGAAGTGAACCGGGTAGTGTTCATCATAGTCCACAAACAAACCGGAGGCATGTAGTGTTGCCGATGCTCCTCCTTTGGAACTGATGGTAAAGCACTGTTCGCTCCAGCACTCTTCTACAACGCTCAAGCCAGCCGGTGAACAAGGAGTATCTGGATCTGATGTCGTATATACCTGGTATCGATACAACTCACCAGCGATATATGCCGCATAAAGAGTTGACATGGAGACCGTTGTTGTACTGCCGTCTACAGTTCCCCAAAATGTAGTAGAACCAGGAGCTCGAACCATATCAATTCACTCCTTAATTGCACTTGGACCATCCACAGTTTCTGCAAATGACACAACCGCCTTCATGCTCCATCACCGCGCCACACTCCGGACAATTTTTCGCAAATTTGAGCTCAGAATCATCCAATACGGGGGTTTCCGGAGAAGCCGTTGTTGTATTCTCTCCAGAAGGATATTCAGGCGTGTGTACACTCGACGTATCCATTTTATAGTTCACCATATCAATATCGTCGGCATACAGATAGGTTGTAGCAGTGTCCTGCATAGCAGCCTTCTCAGCCTCAAATCGCTTCTGAGCTTCCTCCAGCATGCGACCAATAGCATCCGGACAAGACAGGATTTTCACATTGGGATTCCGCTGACAAGAGGGGCAACGGATACCACGAAGCTGAGTAACAACTTCTTTTACATCCACGCCAGCTCTCAATGCGATAGAAGCCAGACGAGCAGTAGCCTCACTCTGAGAGGGACAACCGCCACCCTTACCATTGGAGGTAAAGATCTCACAGATCCCATTCTCATCATGATTGATGGTTACATACAGTTTGCCACAACCAATCGGAACTCTACGAGTAAACCCAGACAGCTCAACCGGACGATCTCTGGGGATGATCTCTTTTACTTCCAGAGCAACCATATCTTCCAGATGGTTTTCAGTGGGTTTTTCCTCAGTCTTGCTATCACCAGTACCAACATTGAGTACCTGATTCTCACGGCAACCATCCCGGTAGATGGTAATGCCTTTACAACCAGAATCATAAGCCAAGAGATAAGCAGTGCGAACATCTTCCTCCGTAGCATCATGGACGAAGTTCACCGTCTTGGAAATGGCATTGTCCACATATCGCTGGAAAGCGGCCTGCATCAATACATGATCTTCCGGTTTGATGTCATGCGCAGAGACAAACGTATGCTTGATATGATCCGGAAGATTAGCAGTCTGAATGGAACCGGTATCTGCGGCGACCTTCAGTGCATTCTCAACCTCGGCAGTATATCCGCCATAATAGTCATACAGCACATCCTTTAGGAACTTGTTGGGTTCCGGGAGCTTGGTGCCATCCATGACGTTCCGGTAATATGCCATAGCAAACACAGGCTCAATACCGGAGGATACGCCAGCAATCAGAGACAGGGTTCCGGTAGGTGCAATACAGGTGACTGTGTTATTGCGAAGAGGTTCTACATCCGGATTATTCTTAGCAATACTGTCATAGGACGGATATGTGCCGCGTTCTTTTGCGAGCTTCTTGGACTCATCATGAGAAATATCTTCAATGAAACTCATAACCTGTTTGCCCAGAATACGAGCACTATCGCTGTTATAAGGAATCTCTCTTGCAAGCAGAGCATCTGCCCACCCCATGACACCAAGACCAATCTTTCGATTGTTCCGAGCCATCTTAGCGATCTGATCCACGGGGAAGTTGTTGATATCGATGATATCATCCAGAAATCGGACAGCACAACGAATGGTTTTCTCAAGATGGTCCCAATCAAAAACAGACTCGCCAGAATCCGTATTGACATGATTCAGGAGATTGATCGAACCGAGATTGCATGCTTCATAAGGAAGCAGAGGCACTTCACCGCACTGACCAGTCAGAATCCCATTGAAGATACCCTGGTGGAGAATGGGCTCATTGAAACAATAAACTGTCTCAACAACCTTGCCCTTACGGGTGTACTTAACAATGGGTTCCTTGATGTCCAGATACTCCTCTACGATTACGGAACCAATGGACTCATCATATGCATACTTCACAGGAATCCGATAAGGCTTCAGCTTCATACCAGCTTCCAGATCCTGAGCCTCAATGCGAGTACCATCTTCCAGGATAAACTTGTGGTACAACGTACACTCTACCTTGCGGACAGTTTCATACTCGTCTACAACCGCAACATGGATCGTTTCCTGATCCGTACCAGTGATCTGAGGAACCACTGAGACAAACTGCTCTCCATTCCAAACCTGAACCACCTGATCGACCACAGACTGAATTTCAACTTCACCATTGGAAGTCAGGATCTTGGTATCCCCAACACAACATGGGTTGCTTGACTCAATCTCGCCATAGAGAGGCTTCAGATCATTGAACTGATTCACCTTATCGATGAAGAAAATGCCAGGCTCACCAGTCTTCCAGGCATTCTTCACGATCATATCAAAAACCTGATTGGCATCCAGAGAACCAACCACCTTCTTGGTATGAGGATCAATCAGATCGTAATTAGTGTGATTCTTCACAGCCTCCATGAACACATCCGTGATAGCCACAGAGATGTTGAAGTTATTCAGAGTGCTGGTATCATTCTTGCAGTTGATGAAATCCAGAATATCCGGATGATCAACACGAAGAATACCCATGTTGGCACCACGTCTGGTGTTGGATACGAAGAAACCCTGACGGATGTTGTTGCAAACGAAATAGTTATGGTTGCTGGGAACTTCCACATTCCATACATCACGAGTGGAATGCTGTTTTACAGTAGCAATCACCGTAGTGTAAGACGGTTTGTTATCAGAGTCCATGGTGACAACGGGATCACCAACTTCCAGTTCACAGATTTTCTTGAACCGAATGTTGGTGCCCTCATAATAGCTGACCATAATGGGATGGTCCGGAGTACCAACTACAGTACATCCATTCTCCGTGCTGATAGACCAAACCTCAACATCTCTTTTGGTCAGCCAGGGATCCGTACAAGGAACATATTCGCATTCACCAGTCTTGATGTTGATAGACAGAACCTCGTCATCCTTCTGGAGTTTTGCAATTTCAACAGGACCCTTCGTGGTCAGTACCAAAGTCTCTGCAACAAAACAGCCACCTTGCTTGACACTCTCAGTGGCAGCATCAAAGGCTTTCATGAAAGAAATAGGTCCAGAAGCTACACCACCGGTAGAAGCAACGGTGGAACCAGCAGGACGCAGTCTGGAGAACGAGAATCCAGTACCACCACCGCTCTTATGAATCAGAGCAGCGTCCCGAATGGTATTGAAGATCCCCTCCATAGAATCCTCAACAGGAAGAACAAAACATGCAGAAAGCTGGCCCAAAGGGCGACCGGCATTCATGATCGTGGGACTGTTGGGGAGAAAATCCAGGTTGGACATCATGCTGTAAAATTCATTTTCATAATTCGCAACATGATCTTCAATATCTTCCTGGGATGCACCATCTTTTGCCTTATAAGAAACTTCTGCCTTAGCAACAGCACTTGCAATGCGATGCCACATTTCATCGGGAGTCTCGATGACGTTTCCATCTTTATCCTTTTTCAGATATCTGGCCTCCAGGACTTTCAACGCATTTTCAGACAACTGCTTAGCCATGTGTGATAAACACTCCTTTTGGTTTATTTTCGATCGAGTATAGAGATTTTTTGATTGATAGCAAATTTGGAACGCACCCATGAATACAAACATAAGGTGCGTTCCAAATGACTACTTTTATATACCGAGAATGATATCGATAATTCTCTTCACATAAACAGAAGGTGCCGGAAAATTCTCACAATAGGTAAGTACGTGATTTGCATTTGCAGCCCTCTGATCAAATTGCGTTCCAGTTTCGGTACTGATCTCATTGGTGAACGTAAACCAAGCATCGTTGGAGTTCTTCGTGAAAGTATGATGCATCTTAGTGTGAATTTTATCATACATTTCCATGCCGCTATTCCATTTATGAAGATATCCATCTACGCTTACAATAGCAACACCGGTTGTACCGTCTGTGTCAATAGATGCAGAAAGCGAATATGTTTTAAATTTCAAATACTCAGCACTGATAAGAGGTGTTAACGATCCCACGTATTGTGCTGCTTGTACCATCGTCTTGGCAGCTTCAAAGTATACACTCACATCGTTATGAATTGATTCCGCATCAGACAGCACAGAGCGTCTGGTCAGGATCTGCTTGGACAAATATTCAAAATCGTCTTCCAATAGCGGATTGTCACTATCGATTATATTATAGAACAACGTAGACATACAAACGGCTCCTTCCAAATGAATCGTTGTTATTGATTTGTTTACAAGATTGTTCAAAATGAAATGCCATGGGCTCCCTCCCATGGCATTTCATCCTTGTGTTCACTTCAACGGATGATTCAGATATTTCAGAATATCATCCACTGTAACATGGTAGGTTTCCACCTTGGTCTTGTGCATCGCCTTCAGTGCCATGTTCATGGTAGCACCACTCATAACACTGAAGGTCATACCAACATTTCGGATACCGATGATGTAGGGTCTGTTACCAGCACAGATGTTACAATATTCCGGTTCCTTGGCTTTACAATGAAGCGGAGAATACATATCAACAGTCTTCCCTACATACTGATCGATATTCTCGTAGGTCAGCTCTACCGGTTCTTTTGCAGAAGTCTTGATATATCGGTAGATATACTTCTCTTTGTTCCCATTGGTAATTTCCACAGGGTTCGTCTCAGTCGTATGACAGAAAGAACCTTTGGGTTGGAGACGCACATTCTGGAAGATCATGTTGTTCTGCTTGGTATCGAAGCCTGAGTCCTGGGTAACGACACCACGCATGTATGCAGAACGAGGAAGAGAATCCGCAATGATTGGCATATCCTCTTTGGTGATGCCATCGTCATAATTTGACTTGACAATCTTGTATCCAGTGGGAGACTCTCCAGTGTTATCGATGATGGCACCCTTCATGACAAACATGGTTCTGTAGTTATTATACGGATCTACACCAGAGCCAGAATCAAAGATTGCAATCGAAGGATCTCCGGTTTCCCGAATTTCTCTCATAGCCTCATCGACAACTCTATTCTCAATCATGGCAGATACTTCCGGATCATTGGCATCCAGCTCATCTTTGTACTGTTTGAACAACTCCGTCCTAAGTTTCTTTGCCTTCGGAGGAAGCGTCAATACATTGTGAGACAGAGATGTGTTGATGATATGAGAAAGAGGACCACCAAACAGGTACTGATACTTGTCAATAAAAGTTGCTCTTTGTTCCGGAGTGATATCTCCTTCCCGCTGTGCAGTGTCCAAAAGATTGTTAATTTTGCCAATCATTTTGGAGTCCAACTCTATATTCGCATATCCGAAGATTTCAAGCTCTTCGAGACAGAACTTATTGAAAACATAGCAGCCAACGCTTGTTTGGGTGCCTTCTTTCAAAAACTTCGATTCGTTCGGACCGATCGTCATGATATCATCCGGATGAAAACGGATCGGATGTTTCTTCGAAGCAGCGAATAGATTGGCGAAACACTGTGCATCAAACTTCGGAGGATTCCCGATGATCTCCAAACATTCTTTGGTCTGTTTCTCATTCAAAAATCGCATGAGATATTCGCCCCCTTACTGGACGAACAGACGATAAATAAAGGTAATCGTAGACTCCGAATCCTTCAGTTCCTGGTTCTCCATGTTGAGTGTAGTGAGACCACGCACATTGTAATACTCCGCATTGTTGCTATCATCCACACCCGGATAACCGGTAATCAGACCAGCAGAGTTCACCAGAGAACGCATCGTGGAACCCTGGGTGATCTTGAAGTATTCCCGGACATCGTCCTTGCCAACGGTAATCCGATAGGTGGTATAGATCCGGATGAACTTGTTATTATCAACCGTATCACCGACGTTGGTGGGAACCGTAGTACCATCCTCGTAGGCAACAGTAATGACAGGTTCAGAGTCAAACCGCTTACCATAGTAGTAAGCATATTCACCACGTACTCGACGGAGAATATACTGAGATCTCTCAGTACCAGACAGATCGGAAGTCAGGGGAACCACACGATACGGGATTGCACCAGGAACCATACGATTAGCACGACGAACCTTGTTCACCGTGTTGTAGGTATCACCGGCACCGCCATTACCGATCATCAGACCACAGATCACTTCTTCCGGGATACGGGCAACCGTCTGGTCTACTTGATCCGCAATATGAACACCCAGCTCCACATCAATCGGAGTGGTGATAAACCGAGAACGCATGTTGTTCATCTTCTCAGAAACAAACACGCTGCCAGTCACCAGCAGATCATTCTCCCGAATGGTTCGAGTAAAGATGGTCCGGGAACCATACTTACTTTTATGAATCACTTCAACCTGACCGCGAATGGTCTTATCCATTCTCGCAGCAGCGAGGAGTCTCTGACCACCTTCATCGATCAGCTCTTCTGCAATAGACATACTATCTGCAGTCACTTTCACGTTACAGACCTCCCTTGATATTCGTATAACCCTTATCCATCATCATGATATAGTCTTCCATGTAGATGGTTTTATGGGTTGCAATTTCATCCCAGATATGAATCGTATCATCCAGTACCAGATTACGATGCAGTTCCGCATCGTCGATCACACGGATTGGTTCATGATCTCCCACATACAGGAAGATGTTGATAGAGTCCAGCTGAACAGACGATGCCTTGAACACATTAATCGCAATCCGGAGATACTGACTGATCAAACTGTTATAAAGGTTTGCAGTATTCATGTACAGGTACTTCAACTCCGGAGAACTGAACGTATTTTCCAGCTTCTCCAAGATATAGAGAATGATGTCATTCAGCTCATGTTCGTCTTCGACATTATCCAGATAAGTACCCATACGAGGATCAATATTATCCAACATCTCTCTGTAGGTGGAAGCTGCTTCCCCACTGGTCATTCGGAAAGACTTCTTCTCCATCGCAGAATAGAATAAGAGATCCTTTGCTTCGGAGAGCGCCTGATATCGACGAATGTCATCGGTTATAGCCATCTCATCCAAAATTGCATTGTACAGATCTCTGTTATTGACATAGATCTTGATGATATCAAATGCATCATTGCTTCCAGCAGGCTTTGCCAGTTCAATGATGTCATAATCATCCAGAAGGGTGTTGTCTACATCGATGGCAAGCTCATATTTGTTAATGATTGCCTGCAGTTCCTCAGAGATCTCACCATAGTTGAACCGCATGATCTCTGCAATCTCCGGAGGTTCGTAAACAATGTTCCCATCGAAATTCGACTTCTGTGCCAATGCTGCTAACAGGAATACCAGCATACCCCACACTGTCACATATCCGGTGGTGGCATACATATTAGTCACTCGGATATCCTGCAGATTATTCCGAGCGTACAAAACTAGGTTGTTGAAGCAACATATCTCAAACGTCAGTGCAGTTACATCGAATGCAGCTTCTACATCGATGTACTTACTCATCATGAGGTTAAAATCTTCACTCTTCAGACTTGTCAGCTCTTCCGGAGTTAACTGCCAAAGATAGTCCGAATTGGTGACTTCTTCATAAGAAATGATATCGTCCTGATTAAAATCAATCTCATGCTCTTCGATGTCTGCCTTGACAAAGTTCAGATCAAAGTCCTGATTGGGATCACCAGTGAAGATGATATTACCGTCTGCATCTTTCATGTGGGTCTTCATCAGATAATATCGATTGGCTACCACGTTATCAAATGCAAACAGTTTACAAATATCTACCAGGACTCCATCTGTACCCTTAACCATCAGAATTTTATCCAAAGCAAGGACAAGCCTCTGTTTGTAGGTAAACGGGAATTTCTTGAAATACCTCAGCAGACCATAGGATTGCAAAATAGCATCCAGGATCTCTTCGAAGTTGTAGTAATCCGCTTCATTGGGAACCAGTGTATTTCGAACGGCAATGGAAAGGATAATGATTCCAATATAGGGATAATACAATTCTCTATACTGGAACATCGCTTCATTGTTGATCACAGACATGACATACCGTCTTGCCATGTGATATTCGTTCTCCAGCATTTCTCTGGTTCGATTGCTGGAAGGAGGTCCTAGTCTCAGTATTTCATATGGTTTTGCGGTTCTGGCTGCTACCAAATCAATCGCATTACCACCCAGGAAATCCAGATATCCGGCATTGGGATACATCTCTTTCAGCTGAGCCAGTCTGCCATTGGTCTCCAAGAGTGCAATCTCTTCAAAACCAAGTTCGTGTACTGGAGTATTTGGATCAATGCCTTCTACATCCGTTACATAAATGTAATCCTTTTTGGTTGCATCGTTGGGGAGTTTACCCATGAGCATCCGATAATACTCATTCTTTTCTTCATATGTTTTCAGAACCCGCTGTGCCTGCATCTCTACAATCTCGGCTCGGTACTCATCCGGGATTTGGTTTGCATCTTTTCGACAAAGACTGGCTGTTGCGGGATCCAAGAACTTTTGAAGTATGTCCAGATCAAAATACTTGAAGTTATAAAAATACCGATCTCCGCGAAGACAAGCATAGTACAGTTCCCATGCTCTGGCTGTCTCGATGGTTTCACAACCACGAGCCATGTCATATCGTTTAACGCACAGTTTGGACAACATCGACATGACATCGGCGTACAGTGTCTTCAGGAAATCATAAGTCTGCACAAAGTCTTTCGCCACAAATTATCCTCCTTTCCACACGAAAATGAGGGGCCCATCCGTGATTATAGGTTTGTTCCGATCTATTAAAACAGCAGTATAACAGGAGGTTTGACCCGTTATGAAAGAAAATAAACAGCTGATTTATGTCTATGGTAAAGGGCGATATGAAGACGAGTACATCACATTTGGTGTAGAACCGGATGAATTGCTTCATGATTACGATGCTTATGAAAAGTTTATCAAAAATTGTGAAAATGCCGTTCGAAAAGAAGATCGTTACACGGCTTATGTTGGAGAAATGAAGAAGGCCGGCTTGACAAGATGCGCTGTATTGGGTAATCTGGAAGAAGACAGCAAAGTGAAGATAGAGATGCATCATGGTCCTATCTTCAATATGTTTGACATCTGTGATATTGTAACAAAGGCTGTTATCAAACGTGGTCAGTTGAAAGTGATCACAGAATTTGACATCGCTGACTTAGTGTTAGAAGAACACCGTCTTGGCAATATCATGACGGTTATGCTGTCCAAGAGTGTTCATAAAGGAAGCCATCCCAAATCCGGAAAGAGTGTCTTTGTGGATATCAAAGCTACGGTTGGTCGTATCGATCGTTTCATCGATCGATGGATTGATGGCATGGAAGATGAACACATTGATATGATCCGTCGATATATCAACGAATGTAAACGAGCGGAAAATCAAACCATGGACAACGACCTGTTTGCCACTGCAGAAAGACTGCTTCGATTTAAATAAAATACGGGAGAGCATACAAAGCTCTCCCGTATCACTTTTTCAAATTGCTTCTTCAATACCCTCTGCATAGAGAGTTTTACTGATGATCTTTGGCAAATACCGTCTACTGTTCAGCATATTGTATCTTAACTCGCACCACCGTACGAGATAATCTTTTCCATAAAAATAATCCAATGCTCGGATTGTCTCTGGACCAAGATATGTAATCACTCGCTCCAATGTTCTTGCATACAGTTTTACAGCTGCATCTGGATCTTTATCACTGATTGATTCAGCGGATGCCAATTCCATACACATGGAAAATACCTTGGTCATATAATTATCGAACTCACCGATCGATAAAAGTGCGATTCGATTGTATTTATTCTGTACATCTTTGTCCAGTTTCTTCATCTGAAGCATGGTCTTCTTCTTGATCTTTCTGGAAGACTGCAGAAACCGAACTCCAAAAAAGAAACAAACTGCTCCAACCACCAGGAGCAGGATGGCCAATGCATAGACCATCGTTACAATACCAATCATGATAACACCCCGTCTTTATATAGTATGTGGTCTTATTAGGGTGTTGACAGAAATAGAAAAATAATACCCCTGGGTTGTCCCCAGGGGTATTTACAGGAAAGTTTGTACAATCGGCAAGATATACCGAGTGAAATTGTAAATGCCATTAATAGACTCCAGATCTTCCTCAGAAGCTTCCGTCATATAATAACTATCTGTTCCAATGATTAAATTAGACCGATAGATACTATAGGAGTTCATCTCTTTATAATAACATATTGGAAGTTCTTTTGCTTTGTAGGCTTCTACGAATTCAATCAGATATTGCTTCAGCTGTGCTCGTCGATCCTGTACCAGATACTGGAATACATTCTGAAAGAACTTCAACATTCCATTCTGATGATCTGGATCTTCTGGGACATCTTTGCCAAGACCCTTTACATCCACTCGCTTATGCTTTCCATCGTAGTAAAACTCCAGTCGTTTGTCCAACTGCATGAATAAGCTGTAAACATTCTTTGGAATGAAGTGGTAGGAACCAAAGTCTGTATACTTCAATCTCCGACCAGCAACAAAGACTGCATCGTTTTTGATAGACACAATCTCAATATCCTGGAGTTTGTTCGCATCGAACAACATCTCACGAGCATGTTGGATGCCTCTCTTTTTGATCTTGGTAATGGATCGATCTTCTCGTTCCATCAGACCAACGGTAACTTCTCGTTGTTCCTTCGGCATATCTCGAAGACGAGCAATTACTTTTGGATCAAATTTCCCGGAAGCTTCCATTGCTGAAATGTTTGCTGCTTTCAGATCATACTCCGTAATCCGGTTGATGATAAATGGCAACTCCGTGGTGTAATTGGTCTTTTCAAATAACGTGGAATACTTCCGCTTTAGATGAATAAAACCATCTCGCCCACGGTATTGCTCTAAATCAGCTTGTAATTGATCCATCATCCATATGAAGTCACAGTCATGCCATTAGATTGTGCTTGTGCTTGCGTCATGGCTGTGTTTGAGGCATGCTCCTCTTTATTTTTAGCCAACTGAATTTGATTGATGCACCAACTACACAAATGCCAATACAGCGCGCGAACCTGATTGAGCAAATGTGTACCAGGAGTCTTATTTTTCGCAGATAGATCAATCAAGTTCATCTGCAGATAGTTGGATTCATCGCCGGAGGTATAAAAGACAACCGGAATCTCAACACCCTTGATCCGGACGATCTCGATCACATCTCCTTCGATATCATCGGACTCGTCTTCCGTGATATGACGAGAGATATTCTCTTTACCAATCGCATCACATATGGATTTGATGATGTTATTCGTTGATGCAACCATCAGAACCGCCGGAACATCATGTACCTTGATATCCCTGGAGGCATTGATAATCGTGTTGAACAGATTCAGATAATTCTCACCATTTGTAATGATCATATCAATCACCTCGTAAAAATAAATGGGATGGAGACCCAACGATCTCCATCCCATTGTACTGTCTTACACAGCGGTGCTCTTGGCGAACTCCTTGGCCGCACTCACGAAAGCCTTGGAGAAGTCGCTGCCAATCTCGGTGGACAGCAGATCCGCCATGTTCTTGTTGTAATCGCTGGCACCGATCTCCATACCCAGGCTGGAAGCCACCAGGTGGGTGAAGACAAGCCGCAGGAGAGGACGGTTGTCCTTGTCCGCGAAGAACTTGACGAACTTCTTCGCCTTCATCTTGGGCTTAGGATCACCCTTCTTCACACTCTTCTTGTCACAACCATACTCCACCTTGGGCAGCTTCAGATCCGGATTGATCATCACCAGCACCTTACGCAGGTCCTGATAAGCCTCGACAGCGGCCTTGTTCTTCCGCTTCATAGCCTTACCGACCTTATCCTGCTCCTTGCCCTTCAGGCCACAGCGATCCAGCTCCAGGGTATTGAGCCCAGAGAACACGGAGACCAGGTGCTTGGACAGTCTGGCAGCACGCTTACCAGTCAGCTCAACCGTCTCCCTGGTGTTCGCCATAGAGGTCTGCAGAAGCTCAGTCGCAAAGACCAGCTTGCCGGCATTGAACAGCCGGCGGCCATCCTTGGACAGATGCATGCCGTCATTCACATCGATGAACTCACGCACCCGATCATTGATCTTGGAACGCTTGCCATCGAAGAGCTTCTTCACGACCTTCTTGTCGGTGACACAGTCGTAACCGAAGACACCGAAGATGGCCTTGATGTACTTGGTCAGGAACTTGTCCCGCTTCTCATCCTGACCATCCAGCACGAAGACCAGAATGTTGGGACCATGCTTCTTCAGGAACTTCTTGTATGCCTTCTTGGACATGCCCTCTTCCAGGCTGTCGTCCTTCTGAATCATGTTGATCAGCTGAAGCATGTACAGCGTCATGCCGGTATCATCATCCTCATCAGGCTTGATGTTGATGATCTTCTTGACGGCCTTCTTGATGACCTTCTTGGCCTTCATATCGCCGTTCAGCACGGCATTGATGGTATCATCGTCGGGCAGGAACGCCAGCTTCTGATAGCTGACAGAAATGCCCTTGGTCTCATCGACAAATCCCTTGGACTTGCCCAGAGTAAAAGCGGCCACATCCCGATACTTCTTAAAGATCTTGGCGGCCTTCTCTTCATTAAGAATGAATACCATTTTTGTTTCCTCCTTGAAATGATTAGTGTGGGGTTATTCATGAAAACCTAACGGCATACAAGTATATTCACGTTAGGTTGTCACTACGAATTGAATTTACTCGTCGGTCTCCTGAATCGATTCAATGATTCGACTGAGGAGATTAAGCATCGTGGTACTGTTCAATGCCAACTCTTGGGTCTTGTTGTCATCGAAACTGACAAAGATCGGTAACCCGAACTTCTCCCAAGCTTTTGCAAAGTCGCCATGGATGTTCAGATAGATGCCCGCATTATCTTGTTCGTCATTGTCCGGATTGGACGGAATGATTGTAAACTCGATTCTGTCGGGATACTCTTCTTCACGAGCCAGGTTCATCTGCTTCAGCTTATCAGACAGAGATGTTCGAATTTCCTCTCGTAAGGTACTTCGATCATTGACAGAGGTATTCAACTCCGGCATTGCCGTTTCGTTGACAACGGACGGTTGTTCCGCCTCTTCCTGTTCCATCTGTTGTTTGATCGTTGTTAATGCGACAGGATCATCTGCATCTGCATATTGGATGGTAACGGGATGGATCTCCTCGATCTTCGGGATTTCCTCTTCCTCATCATCCTCCTCATCAGATGCAGGGACGTACTCGTCATCCGACTCCGTGACTTCCTCATCAGGTTCCTCCAGAGTATCCTCGGAATCATCGCTATCTTCCAAAATGGAATCAGATGCGGTCTCCGGGACTTCTGTGGTCTCGATGTCGTCTTCGTCATCGTCTGACTCACGTACTTCAACAGAAACATCGGAATCCTTGATCATCGAACGGATGGCACGGATCTCTTCCTGTTCCATCTCCATCCGCTCTTCGACTGACATTCCGGTGTTCATATAATGAGCCATATTCGCTTCTACCTCCTTTGTCTTTGGTCTCAGCTCCAATGGATTGATCTCTCTACCACACTCCTTGCATCGCATGACCAGGAAGTCGGCAGAATATTCCAACTTCCCTCCACAGAGAATCATCTCCTTCTTTTTGTTGTTCCAGCCAACAGGATTCTGACAACGGATTTTATGATCCAGTTGTGCAATCGGAAATAGATCCGATCCATCCTGGATCACAAAGTCTCCCTGTCGGGTCACACCAAAATTCAGGAATCGAGACGGACTCAGATCTGCTACCAGATAGGTTTTAGATAACTCTTTCAAGAGTTCCATGATCTGGGGAGCAAAATCCTTCATCCGCTCCTTGGTCATCGTGACCGAATATTCCTGGACGGAAACGATGCCTGTGGAATGCCGTGCAAATACACGGGTATAGTGAGGGACAGTTCTTTGCAGCAACTCATCATTGAAGTTATCTGCAATCCCATTGGAGTCTAATGCAATTTTATAGACAACCCCAGGATAACTCGGATGACCTAGAACCAGAATATTGGTTCCTTCGCCAACCTCAAAGAATCCATAGGGTTTCAGCTCACTGATAATATAGTCAGCTTTTTTGTAATTATTGCTTCCGTAGTTCAACGCTGTGAACAGATCATCGATCATTTCCGGAAGGAAGATCTCCAGATAGTTCTGAGTCGGATCTGGCTTACCCATCTCCTTGAACTTCTGGATCTCATAGGGTAACAGTTTCTTTTTGTTGAGCTTATAGTTGTTTCGGTCATTCAGATGCTGATCCACATCGAAATTGACCTCTTGTGCACGATCATAGTCCACCTGGTGGGTATGATCATAGTTGCTATCAGAATTGGATCTCCGATAGAACATAGCCCGTTGCCACTTGGCACTGGGATTATTAGTTCTGTTCGGAGAGCGTTTGGTTTTGAATTTATAACCCATTTGCGTTCACCACCTTACCAGGATATAATATGTCGCTCGAATTCATTCCTCCCTTAACTGTCTGGTAATGGGACATCTGGGAATCCATTGGCTCTGACATCGATTACCAGATCATCCAGTCTCTCCTGCATATTCTTTCGAACTTTCCTTGCATGAGCCAACATCTTCTGTCCGGCTTCACTGGAGATCTGATTGGTCTTGATCCATTTCTCCATCTGCTTTCTCATATAGTCCATCCGGGCTACATTTTCTTTGCGGATGCGTTTCAAATTCTCCATCATCCGATCTTTGTCAATGCAGACAGATGCGTACTTCACCGTATCCCATTTATCACCTTTCTTGATTTTTCCAGTGGCCATATGGCCATAGGTTTTCTTGTACTGTTTGTTCACCATCTTGATAAACTTGATCCGGCGTTTCTTCGCCTGCTTGGCATTCTTCACCGGATGCAGATCACAATAGTGTTCAAACGCACTCCAATAGATCTCCGGAATATCCGCATTCTCGTTGATATAGATCGCCGGAGTACCGGGTGCATGATCAATATCCACACCCTTCAGGTGCTTCTGCTTCTCCTCTTCCTTGGCACGTCTCTCTGCCTGGAGCTGGTTCCATTCCTCCCAGGTCCATTCTCGTTTCTCTTTGGGATCATATGTGAAGTTCTGGATATGGTCAAGTGCCATTCTATAACCGAACTCCACGATCTGATCCAAATCATTATCAAAATAGTCGTAGATGTTGTCAGCATACTGGGGTTTCAGATACTGATGAATATACCAATATGCCAGCTTGTAGCGTTCTTTTTTCTCCTTCTTCTTCAGTTTCTTTTTCTGCTTCTTCGAAGGAGACAAGTCGATGACAGGAAGGTTGGAAGATTTAATCGGTTCACGTTTCAGATCTCGTTCCAGATCTTTCTTGGATATATCCATTTGCTTGCGCATCTTTTTGATCCAATCGTGACAGGATAGTCTGCCACTGCTATTCGCCATTGATATCAACTCCAAAATTTTCCTTGTAGAAATTGTTAAATTCTTTCAGACATCCCATTTGTTTCATCAATGGAATGGTTCCTTCCACTGACCTTACAATCATGTACTTGTAGAACCGTTCTTTACGACTATATTTGCGATGACCTGTTGAAATAACCAAACGGTCAAAAATGCCATTCCAACGATAAACATCATGCACTTCGTGTGTTCGGAAGTATTGATTTCGAGCTCCATAAATATTCGGCATGGTCTCACGCAATTCCTCATATGTAGCGTCATGATCCAAATAGCTTGGTGTTGTATGGTTCACATACCACTCATGTATGATGGTGCAATCTGCGATAACCAGATCACGTACTGCATAGCCGAAATTATATTGCAGCACTTCCTCTGCAAATTTGGCACGCTTCTCATCGTCCAATTGTTTTGCAACATAATCACAAACGATCAGATTCACATCGATGCCATGTCGGTTATACCAACGGTTTGCTTTGTGAACAATATGGTTGACTTCCTTGTAAGCCAACCAATTGGAAAACCGCGGATAACCCATCAATACATCAATGGTGCAAACGGTTGCAGCAATGATACACAACACAAGACACACTATCAACAACATGATTGTTTAAGCTCCTTTGCTTGTTTTCAGTTCCTTCCATTCTGTCTTGTTTTTGATTGCATTTTTCTTCGCCATCGTAATATCTGTAGCAATTTCATCCGCGATTGCATTCATTTTTACGAAGACTTTACAGAGTTTCTGAGGAACCTTGATATCTGCATGCTTCAGCTCTTTATACACTTTGGATTGTTCCCGTTCTGTGGTATGACCATGAATATGGATAAACTTCACATGCAGATTGTTTTGAATGATCAACTCTACAATGTTTCGATATAGTTCCTGGTTCTTTACTTTGGATCCATCTGTTTTCCGCCAGTTATTCCAATCGTTCAAATTCCAAACTTTTGGGATATAATGCGTCATGATCTCAACATTCAATTTACTATCGGAAACGATCAGTATATTGGGTTTTACAGACCGTTGTTTGCAGATTTTGTTAATATACTGCAACCCTCGATAGATCGCCCAGGCCTCCACATAAACGATGGAATCCGACTGTTTCATCGGTCCGCCAAATGTGGTATATCGTTTCGTAGATACATCCAATACCACACAGCCATAGGCCGATACTCGATGTTCATCAAAGATACGAACCGACCCATCTGTGAATAGGATAAAATTTATCTTCACATAAAACAGCCTCCAGTTAATATCCCAAATTGGTTGCATCAAATGAAAACAAAAGGTATGTCAAATTTGGAACTTTCACATCTTTACGTATAGTGTCAAGTTTATCAAACGAATAAGAATAATCGCTGGAAAACCATGTTTTAATTCTGGGAATATGCGCCAATTCATATAAGCTAAGCCGAACAATGCTCGTGAACCGTTTGACAAACTCATCTTCCGTAACACTGAATTCATGTGTCCGGTTGATTGTCCTTGGTTTATCGAACACTTCGTCATATCGTTCATGCGGATTAAACAACCCAACACATATGGATTGTTTTTCACCAATGGGTTCCAGTGTACCTTCTAACCAAAACTCATGTGCTAAGTCTTTCAGATATCGATTAACCGATCCAGACATACGTGCAGTCTCTAAGTATATATTGATAGACATAAATACACCGTCCTTTCTACGTATATAATATATCGCTCGATTTGAAACGAAACAAAATACGGAGATGGTCAAACCATCTCCGTATTCTTTTATTTTGAAAGCTCGTTAATGAAACCAACAAGTGCAGCGTTGGACATCACCTGCTGATCCCCTTTGGTCTTCACGTAAATATACTTCCGCATCAGACTTTCGGGAATCTCCGATTTGATAATCGAATATCCCTCATTCAAAGTCTTCCAGGTATGATACTTCTGTTTCAGGGAATCCGCAATGTATTTGTCATAAATATCAAAGAATGCATCCACATCTCCGTAGATAGCATCCTCTGGGATAAACAAATCATTGGTATCTCCATGGGCATATTCATGGCAAGTTTCACATAACGGATATAATCCAACCAGTCCAAGATAATGGAGTTCCATCACTTCCCGTGCAATTGCCGACATGGTAAGGGTTTCCATCTCTTCCTGGCGCTTCGCAATCACTACGTGGATGATATCTTCCAACACCAAAGGAGTATGGTGCATATGAATTTGATATCCATCATCTCCCCAAAGGTTCACATGGACACCACATCGATTCATCCCACGTTTCTTCTTCAGGAATTTGATGAACTCTGTATAACTTCCAGACTTCCGGATGTAGTATTTCGTTCGGACAATAAACCGATAAAACTCTTTCTCATCATCAAATAATCCAAGATCTTCCAGATATCGAATCGGTTTGATGTCTACCTCAATCGTAGCAGATTTCACCGTCTTCTTCGGATCGGATGATGACGTGTTAAAATTATGAACATGTGCAATTCTCATGTGGAGTCATCTCCAGATGTATGCTTGGTGGGATCAAACAGATACAGATATCCATCATCAAAGGAGTTCATCGGAAAATAACTCGCTACTTGTTCCTGTTTAAACCAAACTGCGTAATAGCTCTTATTTTCCTCCGGTGTATAAATCGAGACGATACAACCCTTGTGATAGTTATCGTCGATGTGTTTGATCTTGGCCCAGACATCAGCGTTTAAATATTGCTCGGGATTGTTTGTCACAAAGAAGCCTCCAATCCACCGGCAAAAGTCATGTACAGTGCATAAGAGAAAGAGACCGGATCCTCCGGATACACAAACTCAGAACCCAGAGCACTTTGGATCATGTTTTTCAGCTTGTCAATATTTACAATCCCAAAATACTCATAGATATCCAGAGGGGTAATATCCAGTCCTTTGTCATGGAATCGTTGCCGTAGATATTTTACAACCTGTTTGTTCCACTGTTTGTTGCAGGCAACGATGACTTGAAACTCTTCTGGGTTATCTTCATCTTCTCCATCTTTCCCATTGTACTTTTCGTTGTAGGAATCAATAGTCTGGATAACTGCTTTGAGAGATTCTGTGATATCCGGTTCTGGATTGAAATGGAATTCCATATCTGCAGAGTTCATGTATTCTTCCTGATCGAATTCCATTTCATCCTGGTGAAAAATGTGGAAATCGAATTTCATTTTCATTCTGGAAAATGGACCATTCATTTCCTTCTGGAACAAATGACAGATAACAAAATTGTCGTTGTACTCTTTGATGTTTTTCACTGGTACAGCATTACTGGTGATAATATGCAGCATATTTCTGAACACTCCATTTCTCGTGTTGAATTCTGGAGGAAATCCACCGGAGTACCTTAGACCGCATTGGAACTATCGAGCGTAGATGAATCCAGTTTACGCCGATTCATCGAAGTGAAGATCGTTCCTGCGTGCCGTGATATTGGAACGAAAACGAAGTTGGAGTGGAAATATCACATGGCAGTCTGGTTCTCCGGTGGTTGTAATCACCGATCATCACTGATCAGAATTATTGGAGTGTTTAGAATGTATTCAAGTTTGAAAAAGTTTGAACTTTCAGGGAGATCCGACCAAGAGGGATTCCCCCTCTTGGTCTAAACCATCGTTCCTACACAAAAGGGTTTATCATGTTGTTATGCTCATTCAAAAACTAATGGTGAAATTTTAAATTTCACCTGTTGTTGCGATGAGTTGGATTCTGGTGAGCCAACTCTCTTCGATCGCAACAACCTGACTTGTTGTTCTTTATTATTTACTTGCTTCTTCTTTTCTTGTTTCTTATGTTTGTTGTCCTAGTTAGTTGTCAACTATCTTACATACAGTTCAATCATCTGTCCTTTCATTTCATTTTTAAGTATAGTTTCAATGTTATTATAATGCTTTATTTTGGAGGTAATTCTTTATGGGCAAAAATAATGACGATCTGATCCATCTGACTCGTAAAACTACTGTAGAAGGGGGTAAAATGAAAAATTTATCGTTTGGTTCCATGAAAATTCAAGTGAAGAACGGAAAGGAAAAATCGAATGATTGTCCTTTCAAGACTAAGAGCTGGCAGAGCAGACTCTGGAAGAAATACTACGCAAACTATACTGGAAAATCTTCCAGAATGTTTTCGAAAAAAGATCCATATCCCAGGTGTGAGATTGAATCTATGGTGATCCTGGAAAAGGCTAGTTTTGACACCAATGAATATGAAGATCGACCGGTTTATGAGGAGATTCATGTTATTCATTCCGCAAAGGAGCTGGAGCATTCTCTACGGGAAATCATTCGGAACTATATGACCAATTATTCTGAATTTTTATCCAATTTTCACTGTGGAGATAGTTACGAATATACGTGCTTTGTGAAAGCTCTTATCCGACTTGTGGATGGTAAATTTGTTACTATCTATGGTCCTCTGGATAAATTGTTGAAGAAACTACATATTAATGCGCTTCTTTCAGATGATAGTGTTGTGTTAAAATATTATTAAGACATATGAGGTGATCACAAATGTCGAAGCCGATCGTACCGTTAAATTCATCCACTGATGGTCAATACTACGGAACTGTGTTTGGCCGAGAGAGTCAACGGTATCCAGATGGATTCATTCGTTTGCATCGAGCGCATCGATCTGGGAGAGAACCAGTGGACCTGAAAGATATGTATAATCTGCATCTCGAATTGGTTCACAACATTCACACAAACCCGGGTACTATGTGGGATTATGCTGGAGCAATGTGGACAAATTCATGGAAGTATAACAGCTTCCGTTTATTTTATTCCGATCTCTCATTGGAAAAGGTTACATGTGCACCATATGCTGGTTTTATTGATATGCGTAGTCATCTTCTCTGCACTGCATACCAATTAACTGTTGCCGAATTTATTACGTTTCGGAACAAAGGTCAAGTAATTGGTTATTATGAGCGATATTTTCAACCCATCACAAATACCAACAGCTTGGAGATGGTAATGGATAAAATTATAAAGCAGTATTATAGTGGCAGGTGTATTGAAATTGCAAGATCCAATGCAACGATGGTTTCTGATACAGAGCGCGAATATGATTCTGTATCAATCAATTATGGATTGTTCGGCGTACTTACAAGTGGATCCATGCTCTCTAAATATGGTGGGATATATTCAATAAGTAAGTATATGGATTTACATGTAAATGGTCGATATCTTGGTAAAAGATGGAGACAACATATTGCAAATTATCCTGCTGAAAAGAAAGAGGAATTGCGTGTAAAAATCATGCGATGCAATCAGGAAACGTTATCAGATAGAAAGTTGGAGATGTTCTAATATGCTTGACAAAAACGGATTTTACAGACTCTCTCCTAAGGTTGATATTTCCCAGCTGATTGGGAAATCAAAGGAGGAAAAGAAACCCAAACCTAAAACAAAAGAGCCTAAATTCAAGAAGGGTTCCTGGAAACAGGTTCTGTACAAAAAGCTGAAGAAGTGGAAGAGTTCCCGCTATGTAGAGGATTTTCATTTCGTAAAAGCGAAGAATTTGGTCATCTACACCGGTAGTGGTGATACACTCAAGGCAGAAACATTCGATCATGTGATGAAGAAATCCAGACTGAAGAAACTTAAATCCAAAGATGGGTTTGTGATGATTTATGCATATGACGACACCTATACCAAGATCAGCATTGAGAGTTATCTGAAGCTTCTGGAGATTGATCGGATCATCATTGAGTTTCACTTGTCTGCTTCGTTTGATGGGTTGGATGAGTGTGATGTATATGAGAATACCCAGGTGATTGACAACATCAACGATCTGTTGGCTTTTATCAATCAGCACAGAGCCGGAATCAACGGTGTCTATGAGATCCAGGCAAACTGTTGTTGCTTCACAGACTACACATTCAAGATGAAGATAGTGGTGAAGAAGACAGATGGTTCTGTCCAGACGTATAAATCCGACATGAATGATTTCATGAAGGAGTATAAATTACGTCAGTTTTGAAATATACTGGAACAATATTATAGGCACACGATGGTTGTCATGATTGCCGTAAGTGATAATCATCACAATGTGTGCTACGTGTGAGCTGTTTTCAGTATATCCATCTTCGCATTCTCCTTTCGTTTTGAACTGTGGTGCAAGATTCCTTTTTCACTAACCAGTAGCGCAGATGTCCTTCGAATGAGAAACACCTTGCTCATTGAAAACTCCTTCTTTTCTGTAGTGTGGGAACCATACCCCCGGGGACAATCCCCGGGGGTATGGTTTTTACTTTTTCTTTAGTTCGGCTTTGATGCGTTCTGCATATTTGTTTTTATGCAGACGCTTCATCTCGATCAGGAACTTGGTGATTCCACCGACCTTGACGATATCCAAGCACATACGTTTGTACATACCAGCGGTAGCCAAAGCCATATCGATCTTCCGTTCCGGATTGAAGTCCGTATACGGCTCATAACCATCCGGTATGACACTATTGAATGTTGTCTTCAACGCACTAACCAATGTGTTCGGATAAGTTCGCTACGCTTATCCCGTTCTGTAATCGAAACAGAACTGCTTACGGCTTTCCCGTAATGTGCAGACTATATATTACCTCCGGGGTCATCACTCCCCATCATTGGCCCAAGTAATTCGAAGCGCTTGCTTCTACAATAGTCGTTGAACACTTCTACCTAACGGCAGACTAGCTGCGGGTTGACCATATATCCCTATCTCTGTTACGGTTTACACTCGTGTATAGGGCTCTTAGGCATCCAGTTTATATAAACCAGATCAGTCTCTATGATGCCGAGACCGCGTTCCCGTCAATTTATCTTGGTTACGTCCCCAGGCGTGTTAAGGACGATGACTTATCGCCGACAGAAAGGATATCCTCATACTCGATATAGAAATCGATGATCACACCATCCCCAACCGGAACACCCTTTACTTTGCCTTGACCATCCGGCTCAATCATTTCAGCGGGTTTGATTCGGGTATTTGCATCGCTGGGTTTGATGTATTTGGATAATGTCTTCTGTCTCTGCTTGGCTTTCTTGTCGTAGTCTTCCACAATCTTTCGCATAGAGGGTGTCATCTGATCCAACGGAATGGTGTAGTAGATATAAACATCTACGATTCGACCATTGGTTTTACTGATGACCGGAGCGCCGGTTGCGATGATAGCTTCATCATCTTCTTCCTCTTCTGCGATTGATTGAAGAAGCTGGGAGGAAAATTCATCTTCCGTGTCGTCAAATGTCAGTATAGGCTCGTTTGCGTGTACCTCTTGTCCGACTTTTGCCATATATTTGATATTGGCGAATCTGGACAGGATGACTCGTTTTTGTCTGGTGATTTTGGTTGTCATACGACGAGCAAACGCATTGGTGCAGTATCCGGAATCTTCGAATACATCGCCATTGGCTTCCAGTACCACACGGGCCAAACAACCAACTTCTGCACAAGGATCTCCAAACATATCCTTATCGGAGATATATTTGGGATCAATGGCAAGGATGTCATTCTCCTTGAACGTTTGACCAGCATGACATTTGGCTACCATACCGTTCATGACATAGAAACCGCCATCCACGTTCTTGTCAGGACGAGCAGCAAGATCGATATCATCATAGGTTCCATCGTTATACTGGACGATGATGATACTGTCTTTGATCTCTACTACTTTACCGGGTTTCTTGGCACGGAAGGCAAAATCGTTGCTGATATACGGAATGACACGTTCCATATCGTAACTGACCAATCCAGGCGAACGAGAGGCAACCGGAACCAGATGTTTCGATTGGTTCATAGCCATAGCCACACGTTCGATATCAGCAGATTCCGGACCAAAGGTCTGGAGCAACTCACCGACAGAAGCCAACTCAGTTCCGTCGTATTCTTCTTTGTTTACTTTGACAAAACCAAGTGCATCTTCGATGTTTGCATTGAGAGTCAGATGTCGGCCGATACCGACCTCACCGGAAGGCGTAGAGTTCATAGCCACAATACCGGTCATGGTCGGATGATAGGCTCTTTTCTCCAGAGTAAACGAGTGATCTTCGTTCATACCGGTGGGACCTTTGAGTTTCACCAGGTTATCAGTCTCTGCTTCCAGGGTTACATTCAGTACAGAATGCGGATCCACAATCTGAGCAGTCATGATATCATTGATGATCGCACGTTCCCAAATAGAGAACTTCTCCTCACGACCACTGGACCATTTCTCCCAAGCAGTAGCGAGTTCCTTGTACAGATAAGCCATGATGATCTCGTTGGAGCGAATCCGGCTGTTCATATACGAAGAATCAATCTGGAACGTGTTGTCCACCAGAGTACCAATGCAGTACAGCATTACTCTGGTGAAATCAGTAGGCATGCTGAGTCGTTCCAATACGTCTACTGTAATCGGATCGATCATCAGATAGTAGAAGTTGTGCATGGCATCAATCAATGTACGACGACCATATAGAGAATCAAAGATCTCCACATAGTTGTCTCGGTTGTTCATATCGTAAAAGTTATACTCCTTCGTCGGAATAACCAACAGGCCATTGAGCAGCAGGGAGTTTTCATAGGGATAACGATCATAGATCAGGTAGCCGTCTGCAAACGGAATAACACCGGTGACATCTTTGTTTACGGAAGGTCTTTTCTCCATGAACTGATACTTGATCTTCCCCTTTTCCAAGACAGCAATCAATCCACCGGGATCAGCAGCAGAAATAGCGAGGATGGTGGGGATCCACTCTGCCATGATCTTGGAACGAGCATAAACAAACTTCGTGCCAGCAGAGGTTTCTTTGAACTGATCTTCCACAGAAGGTGCTGCTTTGATTGCGTTCTCGATGATGAATTCACCGAGCTCACCCTGACAATTACCAACCTGATCATAGACGTTATTCGACGTACCAGACAGGTAATAATAGACAGGGTTTTTGGTTCTCTCCTTCGGTTGGAATTTGGCCAAAGGAATTAGGGTATGATCCTCATGCTTCTCTTCGATCTCCACACCCTGATCGTCATAGGTTTTATCTGTGACTTGTTTCGGAGCCATACCAGTTGGAATGACACTACCAGCATCTTTCACAATGAAATAGATACTGAGAACACCATCGCTGAGCATGATCTGCATCTTGACCATGACAGAGCCGATATCATCAAACTCAGCAGTAGTCAATTCAATCTTGTTTGGAATGGTGCTGTCACCGCGTTCCACATAGATGGTCTTCGGACATTCTGCACCGCCAAAGATTTTCTTGATCTTGGTTGCACGAGGAGACAGATTGGAACCATATCTTTCGGTGAAGATCTTATTGTAGTTCGTTACCAATTGACATTTATCCGGAGAAACTTTGGTAACTGGATACGGGAATTTCTGATGGGACATGTTCATTTCCTGATCATTCAGATAGAGATATTTCTCCTTGTAGAACTTGGGAAGCAGGAAATGGAACCGATGACGTTTCCGATCAGTGTCCTCATATTCCACAGAAACATTCCAGACACGTTCCATCGGAGTAGAAGCATCTTCGATCTTGATGTCCTTGATCAGATACAGCGGAGGATCCACCTGGCTGAAATGAGTCAGAATCTTTCCCAGATGATACTGAGCGAGCTGATCGTTATAAGACTTCTCAAACTGAGGTGTCCTCAAACGTTTCAGTGAATCGTTGACAGTATGCGCTTTCACATGAACTTCGGGAATCTCATATTTCTCTTCCTGCTGGATGACTTTCTCCAGAGGAACCGAACCAAGTTTGACTTCCTTGTACTTGGATTTCAGAAGTTCATTCCGTTTCTGAGATGCAACAGAACGTCCCTCGATCTTTGCTTTCATAAGCAAATCCACTTCATCAGGAGATAGCTCTGTGTCCTTAGTCACGGTATTGGTGAAAACAGCAGGTTCTACATTGGGATCGCTCCTATCTTTCGCTGGAGTAGGCGTAGGATGCGTTTTTAGAGATTTCTTGATCTCTTCTTTTGTTTCTTGCGGGACATCATCTGGGTCAGCCTTTACACTTTTGATGACTTCGTCGACTGCTGCATCTTCTCTGGTCTTTTTAACTGCTTTCGCAAGAGAAACATCTGCTTTGGAAATCTCGACTCCATCATCAGGCGTATTTGTTTTGTTTAACGCTTTGTCAATTGATTTGACCGTCTTCTTGTCCGGTTTCTCGATCTTTGCAATGTCCAGTTTTGGATCAGCCTGAAGAATGATGGTATCCGCATCAGAAACTTGTTTGTTGTCATTGATGGTACGAGTCCGACGCATGAACTCCACAATGAGCTTCAGGATTTCTTCAGAGGTCATTCCTTCCGGAAGTTTATTTCCATCCAGACGGAGAACCATCCGACCATAAACAAGATCAATCTCAGGGAAATGTCTCAGATTCTGCACATTGGAGAGCTGCTTCAGGATATAACCCATACAGTTCTTCGATGTAGGCTTCATTGCACGTTCCGGATTTATCAACTCTTCATCCGTAAACCACAGATTCAACGGGATGAGAATATAACGATCTCCATAATCACCGATCAGATTTTCCGGATCATCTTTGGTGTACAAATGATTGATCTCCAGAAGTCTGTTCAGCACATCGCCAAATTTACCAGAAGCCGGTCTCCGATCTTTCGGGTTATTCAGAAGGGTTTCAAAAACAAAATTGTACTCACAGAGTACATTGAGTTCCCGCATGGGTCTGGAAGTCATAGCCGGGAGATAGGAAGTCACTCCATCAATCTTGCTCAAGTTGCTGCCTTTCTTGGCTTCATTGAGCATAAGTGTAATCTCATTCTCTTCATTGAATTTGATTACTTTGTTACCTTGTCCGTATAAAGTAACTCGCCAACGTTTCGGAATAAAATATTTATACAAATTCCGAAATTGATAATTTGTCGTCGTTCTCAAAAACGAGAGACCAGCTTGAATGGTAGGAGCCCATACGGAATATGCAACTCCTTTCTTCCGATTGGAAGCATTCTCCGGCATGATGACCGGAGGACTTGTCCGGTACAATTCAAACAGGTCCAGGTAGTTCAATTTGACCATAAATTCTATCACCGGCCTTTCTAAAATGAATGGCTACAAAACATTATTGTAGATACTATATGGGTGTTCCGATCTGTCAAAAGTCGATACTGGAGCGAGTTCTCATTAATTTTGTAGTATCGATTAAACATCATCATAAAACCTAAAAAGGAGAGTTGTGTTCATGAATGAGCAAATCAGAGCTTTGTTGCTGAAGAAGCACGAAAAGCAGGAGAATGAAAAAAGAATGGTTCTGGAGGATGTGAATCAAGATCTGATCATTGCACTGTTGGCAGTACCGATCTATGGAAAAGATGCCCGTGACGAGGACATTCTTTCGATCATCATCAACTCCGGAACAATGACGCTTCAGACAGCACTATCCAAGATCAAAGAAGAGTTTGCGGAAGCGGTCAAAGGAAAGAAATACAAGAAGTCGAAAGATGGATTCCTTCGGGACAAGGATGGTTTTATCCACCTGAAGCCCCGTTAAGGACGATTCATTTCGAGATATAAATTATATCCATAGAAGTGTGAGACAATCCCATACGTCTCACCATTTATGAAAAGGAGGAATTATTCAATGGCAGAGCGTAAATTGGATGTGAGGGTAGATGAGTTCGTGGAGAAGCTCAAGAAGGATCCCTCCAGCAGATTTTCCAAGGGAGACTTCCAGATGCTTGTCTACGCCGTACTCTCCGACGAGACGTTCAAGGCGAAGAAGTATCTGTTGCACAACAGCGACATCCAGGAGGATGTCTACAGCATCAACGACGGTATGCGTCGGTTCCTGGACAAGGTCCTGAAGCATGCCGGTATGTCCGATGCGACGGAGCGTGCCAAGATCATCGATACCTTCGACTATTCTCCCAAGGATGTTGAGTGGATCATGGACGCTGTGGATGAGGCTATGTACATCTACAGTGAATGCGGCAAGAATATGCGCATGTTCCGTGGTAAGATGCGTCAGCTGGCCGTCCGCAAGATGGTCCGGTCTGGCAAGTTCCAGGGTCAGGTCTCTTACAAGAAGACCATTACTGACCTGGAGAAGAACCTGGCCAAGCGTACTAAAAACTGATTGACCACAACATCAAGATAATGGTTTGGTCTGATCCGCCAGACCATTGACACAATCCCATTTGTGAACACCTCATCACATACCCCACTCCCAATGTAACGGGAGTGGGGTATGTGGTTTTGTGTTTCATAAGTAAAAAATAACGGGGCCACCACGGCCCCGTTATTTTTCTTTTACTCATCGATGTTAGTATCCTCGAAGGTGTTGTCGATAGTGTCAGCATCATGATTGCCGGTAACTTCGAGAGCCTCTTCCTCGACATCATCATCGTCATCATCATAACCATAGAAAACTTTGTCGTATTCGTCCGCGGTATCGATTTCAATATCTTCATCGCCGTAGAAAGGTATGCCGCGAGCCTGATCGGCCAGAACAGAGGCCACCTCGTTGATGCTGGGGGTGCAGGCCGCCCAATAGGTAATCTTATGGGTGTAGTCATTGATGTCATCAACATTTTCAGCAATGATCACACCATCATTGGTACGCCGGAACGCGCCGTAAACATCGCCATCATCGCCGGCGATATAATAGATCCGGTCATGGCCTTCAACCGAATGAAAACCGATCGTCAAATTTTCTTCGGAGCTGACGGCATCCACCATTTGCTTCAGTAATTTGACAGCATCAAGACTGAATACTTGAGGGGCCGCGATGATAACCGACTTGGTGTCGGACTTGATGTTGTCAAAGACGAACTCGGAAATTTTCCGATCACCGGTGTTAATGGTCATGTTTGAGATCATGGGATCGTTGTAGCCGTCGTTTTTCACGATGATGTCGACACCGTACTTGCTCTCCATCATCGTGATGTCTTTATGCAGATACCCATATCTGCACTGATCATCGGGAATCTCATAGTCCCGATAGAGCTCCTCGAAGTCAGCCTTTACGTCACCGAGCAGAGTTTTGACCATCCCATAGATACTCTTGGCCATGGTGATCATGGGAGAGATCCGCTTGGCGATCTTGGCACAGATCTTCATCGTGCCAAGTATGATCTTGTCACTCAAATCGAACTTGAACACAACAGAGCTTCCTTCGGAGTTGATCCGAAGATCGCTGACCGGTGTGGCCGCCTTAAAATTAACTTCGTTGTCGTCGATCTTGCTGATAGCGTTGTCACACCACTCATTGGCGCGGTTGAGCTCGTCGCCGCACATGCCCATAGAATCACAGATGGTGTTGGTCATGTCCTTGAGATCGTTGATCATAGCGGAAGTGGTGGTCTTGTTCAGAGTAATGATGATTCTCATTTTCTTTTTCTCCTTTATTTTATAGATTGATATGTTTGTGGGTTACTTGTACATTTCGAGGACAGATTTTTTTCGCTTCATCGAGAGTCAAATTGAAGCCATTCACACAATCCTGCAGACCATGTAGTTTGCTGATGATGCGGTCGACCTTGATCTTTGCAAAACCATCCATCTTGACGTATTGCTCCCAAGGAGCATTCGAGTAGCTTCCATGAGCAAGGACTGGGGTAACATCGTTGTTGACTTTGGCAACAATGATTGCATATTTCTTTTCGGTTACGACTCCGAAGATGTGATTGTCCTCAGAAACATTGATAGTCATTTTCTTTTTCTCCTTTTCTTTACATCGTAGTATTTTTAGGTATTGAAGATGATATTCCTATCTACCTTCACAGTTATAATATGTATCTCGAATTCCTCCCAAACCGGAAATTTGAAATACCCCATTTTAACCCAAATTTGACAACTGTATAAGCCTATCTGTGAAACGAGGTGAGATTAGACTTATGCCTGCTACAAAGCAAGAAAGAGACATTCGGAAAGCATTAAAAGACATGGCAGCGTATGCTGGTCGAATTACCAGCAGCACTGCCAAGATGTTTTTGGCCTCTGGTAAGGAAATGTTATCCATCAACATGCCTACACTGACTGGTTCTTTGGAGACAAACCGGGAATTGGTAGAGAATGCCATCCGAGTGTTGAGGAATCCTGCAGATGCAGTGAATCGTAGTGTAGAAAAAGCCACACAAACCGAGACATATGGTGCACTTCAGAAGTTTGCAAAAAATGCACTTGACGATTTGAAAACCGGTAATCTGTACGATCCTAACCGTGATCGTACAGAAATTGGTGCTCAAATGGAGGATATGTTGAATTCCTTTGGTGGATTCGACATGACTGGTTTTGATGAGAATGGTGATTGGACAGAACCGGAAGGATTGAGTCCTGATTTGGAAGGGGAAGTAACCATTGCCGATATCCAGGACCAGAATGCCTCCAGAAGAACTTCTGCTACGATTGAAGCGATTGGTGCATCCACCGAAGCGATCACTTCAACCGTTAATGCCAATGGGCAAGCCAATATCAGAACTTCGCTAAAGCAGCACAGTCAAGTGATGCAGACACTTACCAACAGTTTGAGTGTGCAGACTGCTCAACTTCAAGCTTTGGATAGTTCTGCACGAGCTGCTATGGATTTGGCCCGGGAATCTCATAATCAGATCCTTGGTCAGATGCAGACAATGACGTCGTTGCTGGAAGAGATTCGGGATAATACGAAACCGAAGGCCCCTGATCGGGAAGTATATAAAGAGACAAATTCGCCGTTTGGTGCAAATGGTGAGTTGGATATCAAAGCATATATCAAGAACGTCATACGAAACATTGATGAAGAATTTGGTATCTCGTCCGCTGTTGGTACTGCAACACTTGGTATGTCTCCGAAAGAACTGTTGGAAAAGGTTGGCGACAACCCCTGGCAGTTGATCACCGACTTGGTCCTTGGTGCAGTGGTTCCGAATCGGCTCAAGGAGCAGATGCAGCGTACGGATACAAATCTGAAGAATTTCTTCCCTGCATTGTTTGATAAACTCGCAGCGAGAAGAAACCGCCAGAATAAGTACGGCGAATCTTCGTTTGTTGATGTGATTGCAAGCTTGTTTGGTGTCAAGCAAAGATCCAGGACATCGATCGATACTGCAATTCGAAACGTCAATGAACAAGCTACTTTTACTCGTCGTACTGCTACTGCAATCGAGACAGTCATCCCGTCTCTGTTAGCTCAGATCAACAGTTCGATCAGTGGTCAACCATACATGGTATACAATTACCAGACTGGTAAATTCGAGCGTGCACGAGATGTGATCTATAACACAAATCGTCGTGCACAGGATCTGGTTGGTAATATGGGCAGTGCTCGGAAAGCATTTGATATGGCCGATCGTTATCGGTTCCGTAGTGATAAGGAACGTGAAGATTTCCAGAATTACATGTATCAGTTCTTCCAGGAGCGTGCCAACGACGAGAACGACCGTTTCATCAACCCGTTTGAAGATAAACGTAGCTTCATGAAGAAGATGCCCGATTCCGATAACCAGGAGTATTACTACAACCTGTTGATGGGTATCTTCAAAAACATGGAACGCAGGGATCTTCAACAGATGTCCAGCGATATCTTTGAATCCAGAAGAATGCGGGATCGTCAGAATACGGAATTGAACAATGAGCTCCGTGATAATGGTTTGATCGCTGCATTCAATGGATTGGCGATGGATGATACCACACAATATCGTCTCCGTGGTGCAGCCAGGAAAACATATATGCCGTTGACCGGTGGCGGAATTGATGCGATCGTCGATAAGCGCAAGAAAGAAATGATCCGCCAGGGCGGTGTACAAGCATCTAACGTTCTATTGAATGAAATCCTTGGTACTCTGAAGAAGGGTATTATTACTTATTCGTACAATGCTGGTACACTGGCCTCTGATGAAGGCGGAGACGAACTCTTGAAAGCGGTGTTGAGAGAGCGCACGAATCAGAGAGATCTGGAAGCTGCAATCCTCAATAACGTAAATGCTTACAGGGATAGAACGGATGAGCAGTATCGCAGACAGAAGTCTGAAGCAACTGCAAATATGCAGAAAGAAGGATTGACTACTCGAGATTATGTAACTGATACATTGTCCGAGGAATCGATTGTCGGAATGATGAGAGACAGTCTCAAAGTTCTTCCTTCTGCAAAAGATACCGACAACCCTGCATTGAAGTTTGCAAAACAGTATAGCGAGAAACTCTCCGGTAGTGCGTCTGAAGTCTTGAATAAGACCGGCGTTATGTCAATCTTTGACAAAGTCCGGAAGATGACGGAATCTCCGTTCTCGTTCATGGAACAGGCACTCCAGACCATGGATGCATTTATGTTTAAAATGCTCTATGGTGAGGATGCGGCTGTACAGCTTGAGAACGGCGGAGAACCCTCCCTGATGAACTCGGTTATCCAGGCAGTAAAGGTTCAGTTCCAGGGAGCGAAGGAGTGGTTCAAGACCAATATCGGCGATCCCATTCGAAACACACTCTTTGATAAAGATAAGGGTTTGTTTCCGAGACTTGGTCGTTCTCTGAAAGAGAACTTTATCGATCCCCTTACTCAGCCTCTGAAAGATCGGGCAAAGAAAGCGGTTACCTCTGCTAAGGAGAAATTGATCGGTCGGAAGAACGAAGAGACTGGGTTGTATGAGGGAGGTAAATTCTCGAATGCTGCCAATCAGGTTACTGGTGGAAAGAACGGTGCTGGTGGCGCTTTAGAGAACACGGTTGTCAATGCACTGAATAAACTCCTGTATGGCGATAATATTGTCACCAAAGGTAAGCGTGTTGTTGATATCGGTGATGAACGATACGACGAAGAAAAACATGAGTTTGTAAAAGGAACTCGTAAAATTGAATATAGCGGCGTTGTTGGAACAATTAGAAAAGGATTTGATTCTTTTAACCGGTTTTTGTTTGGTGATAAATTTGAATCAGATCCGGATGCGAAAGCCGAGAACCAGAAATCAAGAGAACGATTCAACGATATGAAGAAAGAGCTTGGCAAAGCCGCTCCCAGCATGGCTAAGGGAGCCGGTCTTGGTCTATTGGCTTCTTTCTTCCTTCCCGGTGGACCTCTACTCGGTGCACTGGCTGGATCGTTTGGTGGATTGATTAAAGGCTCAGATAAATTCTCTAAATTCCTCCTTGGTGATTTTGCTGAAGAGGAAGAAGTCATGACTGACGTTAACGGGAAACCGATACCCGTAGACCCGAAAGATCCCAGTAAAGGGTTTATGAAAAAGAAGGTTAACCGTCGTCAGGGTGGAATCATCAGTAAAAAGACTGCGGATGGATTACAGCGATTTGTTCCTGGTGTAACCAAGGGAGCACTCATCGGTGCAGTTGCTGGCGGATTGGGTCTTCTTCCGTTTGGTATGGGTTCTGCCGCTGGTACTGTCATTGGTGCTATTGGCGGTATGACTGGTGCTTCCGAACAGATGAAGAAACTGATCTTCGGTGATGGTGTTGACGAGAAGTCCGGTCTGATCTCCAAAGAGTTCCGTGAGAAAGTAAAGAAACAAGTAAAGAATGCCGCTGGTCCTGCTCTGGGCGGTGCTGCTCTTGGTGCTGCCGCATGGGGAGCTGTGTCAAGTCTTGGTATCATTCCTGGTTTGTCTTTGATTCCTGGTGGTCCGATCTTCACCATGCTCGGTGGCATTACTGGTGCAGTGAACGCGGATAGCATCAAGAAATTCTTCTTTGGTGAAGATGCTGAAGTTGAAGAGACCAGAGAAGTCAAAGATGCTCAAGGAAATGTAACTGGTCATGAGACAGTAAGGACCAAAAAGAAAAAGGGCGGCATCTTCAACAAGGCTTACGAAACTGTAGAGAATCATTTCCTCAAACCTATGGGCGAGAGAATCTCCAAAGTCGGTGAGTCTATTAGCAATTGGTTCCAGGATTCTGTGGTAAAGCCGTTTAGTAATGCACTCAAACCAATGAAGGAAGAGATGCACAAAGCTTTGGGAAATATCAAAAATTCCTTGAAGAATGTCGGGCAATCTATTCTGGATGGTATCGGTAGTGCAATTGGTGTCTCTTTTAACGGTGAAGATGGCAAGGGTGGTTTGTCTGCGTTTGTACGTGACAAGTTGATCAAGCCTTTGGATAAAATCACCTCTACGATCTTCAGTTCCATTGGTAAAGCAATCGGCAAGCTTGTCTCTGCTCCGTTCCGTGCGCTGGAGTTCATCTTTAGTCCGGAAACCAGAAAAGAGCGTGTAGACAAAGAGAAGTCCGAGAAGCAGAAAGCCAAAGAGAAAAAGAGAGAAGAACATCGTCAGAAGAGACAAGAGAAAATCCAGAAGAAACGTCAGAAGCGAGCCGACAAACAGAAGGAGCGGTTACGTGCTGTTGCAAGACGCTTTGGTCTGGACTATGACATGATCATTGCGGATATTGCTCCAGATATCACCACACCAGAAGGTGCTGCGGAAGCGGCGGAAGCCAATCCGATTGCAGACGCTATGGAAGCCATGGGGTATGGCGCTGACGGTTCTGGTGGCGTGTCCTATGATCTGGGCAGTGGATCTTCCGATTATACCAACCCGGGGTATTATGGTATTGATTCTGATTCCATGGACGAAACCACAACTATGGGTGGTAATGTAGGGACTGGTGACAGCAAAGCTGTTCGTGACTACAAGAACAAGAAATCCAAGGAACGTCAGAAGAACGCGATTGAAAAAGAGCGTTTGGAAGCGGCTGCTCAGAAGTCCATTGAACGGAATAAGAGAAAACAGATTCGTGACGAAATGGTTCGTCAAAAGAGAGAACAGAGAGAGCAGGAACAGGCTGCGAAAGAGCAAAGCAAAAACGCAGTCGATAAGACTCAGAAGCGTACCGGAAAGAAAACCAACAACGAGTATCTGGAGAAGATCAACAATCGTCTGAAAGATATCTATGACGAGATCAAAGGTCAAGTCAATGGTGTTGGTTGGAATACAGCCTATATCAAGACGCTTCTGGAGAAACAGTTTGGTCAGTCTCTGTCTGATGATGAACTGCCTCCTGAGATGGAGGGTTCCCGGAAGAGTATCAGCAAAAAGCGTGGTCTCTTTGGTCGTTTGAAAGACAAAGCAACTGGTATCTTCGGGAATGCAAAAGATCGAGTCACTGGATTCCTCGGCAACCTCAAAGACAGTGCTCTTGGTCCGATCCTGGATGTCATCAATTTCTTTGGTGATGCAAAGGATGCGGTAACTGGTGGAATTGGTAGACTTTGGGGCGGTGTGAAGAAAGTCGGCGGAGGTATCGCAAAGGGTGCAAAAGCTATTGGCAAAGGTGTGTCCTTTGTCGGTAGTATCCTTGGTGCCGCTGTCAAGGACATGGTTGATATCATTGGAGCCATCGGTCCTGGTATTGCAAAATCCATCGGAAATATGGCCAGTTTCGTAACTGGCGCATTGAAAGACGTTGGTCTGGCAATCACTGGTACCATTGCTGGGCTTATTCAGACAGCCGCTGAGATTGCACCTGATATTGCCAGCCTGGTTTGGGGTGGTATCAAGAAAGGTGCAGGTGCCATTGGCAAATTCGGTAAATTCATTGGCAAGGGTATCGTTGGTGGTATCGGTAAAGTAGCCGGTGGTATCAGGCATGGTGTCAGTTGGATGTTTGGTAAAATCTTTGGTCGTGGAAAAGACGACGAAGATGACGAGGCTGCCGATGGTAAGGGCGGTCGTAAGGGTAAACGCGGCAAGGGCAGCAGATTGAAACTGAATGGCGGTTTCCTGGATGAAATCAAGGAGAGCGTTCATATCAGGATCGGTCCGAAGGCTCATGCTGTAAACTTCCCTTATGTGTCCGTCATGCGAGGCAAAGCTGTTACCAAGAAGAATAACATAGCGATCCCGGTCTATATTGTTGGTGCAGACGACGCAGCGAAACTCCACGTCATTCCTATTAAGAGTGGTGGAAATGAACCTGCGAATATTCCTGAAGGAAATGCACCCACTCCTCCCAAGGTAATTGGAACTGGTACGGATGAGTTTGCAATCAATCCGGTTGAGAAATCCACTGGCAAGGGTCAACCTGTTCATGGTGATGCTACTGGTGATCAGCTCCGTGCTAAACAGGCACAAGAACGTTCTCAGAAGAAAGAGAAAACTACTCTGAAAAATCTTCTGAAGAGAACATTCAAGAGAACATATGCAAAGATTAACAAAGCATCGGAAAGTGCCAGTCCTGAAAATATGGGAGAAGTGTACGATCGTGCGATTCAGAATGCAAACAGCGAGGAAGAGATCGAAGCCGTCAAGACGGTGGCTCAGCTCAATCAGGGAACTCAGGTTGCCGCAGCGGTATCTGATGGTACTGGTGAAGAGCAGAAAAAGGGAGGTTTCCTGAGCAGTCTCCTGAATATGTTTGGCGGTGGAAAAGCCCTTCTTGCTCTGCTAGGTAAAGCACTTCCTTTCATTGCATCGTTTGGTGCACTTACATTTGGTCTTACTCAAAAGGGTGAAGGTCATGTTGCAGTCAGAGGTGCAGAAGGTCTTGTTCAGGAAACGCTGAGATCTACCGGTCTCAATAAGTGGAGTCCCAAGCAGATTGCTGAAATGGCAACTGATCCATCCGCTGCTGCAAAGTACCAGAAAGAAGCTGCTGAAAAAGCCGCTAAAGCTGGCTCGAAAGGATCACGTAAAGCCTGGACCCGTGCTGGGAAAGCTGGTGGAGTAATTAACTCTATCGGTGATTTCTTTACATGGATAAAGAACCCTGCTGATGCTCAAGCTGCTATTGACCTGGGTAAAGAAGCAGGCGGTTTGAAAGGCCTGGGCATGCGTCTCAAAGGAACCGCTGCCAAGGGTATCGGCAATGTAACCAGAGCGGCTACCGAGCTTGGTGATAAAGTGGTTAACAGTAAGACCGTGCAGAACGCAATTAGTGCTGGCGGCAATGCACTTAGTCAGCTAAAGAGTAAAGCTTCCGGTGTTATTGGTGCTGCATTGGATAAGCTTATGAGCAACAAAGTGGTGAAAACACTCGCTGGTAAGCTTGCAACCAAGTTTAGTGCGGTTAAATCCAAAGTCACCAAAATCCTAACTGGTACCTTCTTTGAGAAAGCTGCCAAGATGGTTGGTAAAGAAAGCCTGGAAGCCACCGCACGTTCGGTGCTTGGTCTCTCTACGGCCGGTATTGCCACCGCAGTATTTGCAGTAGTTGATTTTGTTACTGGTTTTAATTCTGCAAGCCAAATCTTCAATATCCATACATCCCAGGTAACTCTTGGTATGAAACTCACTGCTGCATTTTATCGAGCGATATCCGGCGCTATATCGATTATTCCATATTTGGGTACCATTCTGTCTATCGTCTTCTCCTTTGCGGAGGATGCACTGGTACAAGCAATCTATGGTATCTTTGCGGATGATGCTGCCGAGGAAGAGCTCAAGAGAAACCAGGAGCAGGTCGCTGCGAATGCAGAAGCTGCTGGTATGACGGTGGATGAGTATACGAAGAAATTTAACGCGGATGGTACACCTCGTAAGGGGTTGTTTGCAAGTATCGGAAGCGCGATTTCTAACGTAGCCGGTGGTATCTGGAATGGTGTTAAGAGCATCGGTTCCGGTATTTGGAACGGAATCAAGGGTATTGGTACTGGAATTGGGAATTTCTTTGCTAATATCTTTGGTTTGAACAAAGATGAGGAAAGTGGTTCCGGTATTGGCTTCTATGGAGCTGGTCCTGGTTCCGTAACTCCGATTAGTCAGAGATCCAGTAAGTACAACAAGTATGACAACAGCATGGCATTGGCTGGTTGTGGTCCTGCGGCATTCTCGATGGTAGGCTCTGCTTATGGGAAGAAGCTGGATCCGAGAGCAATGTCCAACGCTGCCTATGGAATGGGAATGCGTGCCTCTGACGGTGGAACCAATCCTGCATTCTTCTCCAAAGCGGCAAATGTCTTTGGCGCTGGTTTCGGTATGCAAGAAGGTCCAGTCAGTGGGAACATGATTGGCCGGAACGTAAGCAATGGACAGCCTGTTGTTGTTATGGGTAAAGGCGGTCCGTATGGTAGTCATATGCACTATTTGGTTGCAGATGGCACCAATGGCCGCGGTGGCGTAAATTATGTTGATCCGATGACGGGTTCCCGAAAGACTACCAAGATGAGTTCACTGACGAAGAATACTCGGAATGCGATCTACTCTTATGGTACTGGCCGTTGGGGAACTGGTTCAATTGACATGCAAGATGAACGGAATGCAGTTGCATCTGGTCAAGATGTCACAGGAACTACCAATGCGGACGGTTCTCGCAGTTATAACGCATCTGAAGTGCAGCAGATGCTTGTTGATAAGATGACCTGGCTGCATAATAATCCGATTCCGTATAGCCTGGAAGGTCCACAGAACCCCGATAAAGGATCTGCTTCTTGCGCATCTACGGTTGGTTGGGCTTACAACAAAGTGCTTGGTCTGACTGGTATGTCTGCATCGTCAGCTACACAATCCCAGGATGACAGATTTACTGATATCATCCGTCTTGGCCAACCTGGTGCACAACCCGGCAAGACATTTGATTTGAGTCTGCTTCAGCCTGGCGATATTGTGTATATGTACAATAAGTTCAATAGTGGCGGTGGTTCTAACCATACTGAAATGTATGTTGGCAATGGTCAGGATCTGAGCCATGGTGGACCTGATAAGGGACCCCAATATCGTACACTGGATGCAACTCGTCAGAAGAAAGTTTTTGCAGTACGGCGGTATAAACCGTTTACTGATAAAAACACAAAGATTGAAATTGATCCGAATGCTATGAATAACACAAGTTCCTCCAGTAGTGGTGATGATTCAAGCGGTGTTGGTATTATCAACAATGTGTCGGATCTTGCTAAGGCTGGTGGTGCATTTGCCGCTAGTGCTGGTATGCAAGCGTTGAGCAAGATCCTTGGCGGTATGACTTCTATTGGTACAGCATTGTCTGGAGCCTATAGTGCACTCACTGGTGTATTGTTTGGCGATAGCGGTGATGAATCCAATAGTGGCAGCACTGAAGATAGTTCCACTGCTAGTGCAACCAATGTTTCCAAGACATCCAAGAACGTCCCCTCTGCAAGCGGCCTGGATGGTAGTACAAAAGATATCTGGAAGTATCTTGTTGGTGATATTGGGATGACACCAACTGCGGCAGCTGGTATGATGGGCTGTTGGAATTCTGAATCTTCTAACAACCCGAGACGTGTTGAAGCTGATTGGATTCCCGGATTCCCCGGATATGATGCAATCGGTAATGACACAGAAGCTCGCAATAAGTGGACAACTGATGTCATTTTCAAGAAAACGAAGGGTATTGATAAGTCTGGTTATATTGCAGCTGACGGTAACTATTATCCCGGTCTTGGTATTGCACAATGGACTGGCCCTCGTGGTAAGAGTTTGCTTGATTATGCTAAATCCAAAAACCTGAAATGGTATACGCTTGATGCACAATTTCCGTTTGCTGTGTCTGAGATGCAGAGTTGGGGTCTCATTGATAAAATGAACGCCGCGACAACGGTGAATGATGCTACCAAACAATTCCTGGAAGGTTACGAAATGTATTCTGGGTGGACAGATAAACCCAAGGGCAAGGAACAATTGGCTGAACGTTCTGCTGCTGCAACTGCCATCTATAATCAGTTCAAGGATCTTGATGTAACAGAAGGAAAGAACGCCAAGAAGGCCAATGACAGTTTGTCAGCGGACGAAACAACTGGTGCTGGACCTGGCTTCGGTACCGGTTTGTGGGATACCTCCAACCTGCGGAATATGTTTGGCAACAAATCGAAGAAACTCATGCACCAACCTTCGTATGGTACTGGGTCGAATCGTGATGCTAACTTGTCCGCATTGAATGATCGCATTCGGAAGTATAACAATCTCCTCGCAAATACCCAGCAAGATGCTTCCAACAATGAGGTCACCAAGGTAGTCTCCAAGTTGTCCGATGCAATGACCGGTAACAGCGTATCGAGTGATGAGACAAAAGCAATCCTCTCTGCAATTGCCGCGTCGATCACCACAATGGTACAGTTGCTCACCGACATTAAGTCGAATACGACTCCTGTTGAGAGTGGACCCACTGATGGTCAGGGCGATGACAAGTCTAAATACAGCTCTCTTCCGACAGCAGAAGGTCATGGTACTATACCCAGAAACTACAATGAGCGAAGCTATAAGACGGGAGCAGCAATCATCAACCAGTTGACATCTAAATAAGGGCGTTATCAAAATCAGATGAAGGAACGGGGATTAGGTTTCACGCCTAATCCCCGTTCTTCTGTTTGTTTCCGAAAGGATGTGATTCATCGATGGCTTTCACATATTACAATAATTCCTTTATGTGTCGGTGCAATCGCACCACAAAGCTCTATGCAAAACCAACAGATGTGGTTCCTACCATTGCGCGAGTATTAACCAAAGGAACTACGTTTATTTCGGATCGATCTGTATTAACTGGTCGAATGATGCTATATCAGATCAGTTCTTCTGTTAATGGGAATAACGATTTACCGATTGGATATTGGTGTCCCCAGGAAGTTTTGGATATGTTTCCAATCGAAAACGAAGCTCCAGTTGAACAGGAACCTGTACAGGCAGATGATTCTACCAGTGTATCTGACCGTCTATTCGTAAAAGTAAAACAAATTACATTATACAAAACAAAAGATTCCACAACCCCTATCCAGCTTGAGTTTACACCAGGTAAATTTATTTCTGTGGATCGAAAGATTCGTGTGAATTGTAACGGTGAAATGCAAACTCGATTCCAAATCTCTGATATCGGAACTGACGATAGTGTCTACAACGGATATTGGATTTTGTATAATGGCGGGTTGCAGCTGGAGAGTACAATTCCGAAACCAACAATTAGCGTTATGGCACGTGTTGGTACCAATACATCTACCAGTGCAGATGATACAACATCTGAAGACGTTGCTGCAGAACAGAATAACGCAGCTAACAATGAAAACATTACGATTGATGAGAATATGAGACTGGATGATCTACAGGCTCAAGTGGAAGACCTCTATTCTGAATATGGTGTAGATTATCAGAGCACTGACGATTTAAACAGTGCTGTGCAATCCAGTCCTATCGGTCGTATGACATTCGTTCATGGTATGCCATTCCAGTGGAACTATATTGCAGATCGTAGACGTGCAGATAGTTCTTATTATACTGGCACGGATAATGATGCAGATTCTACTGTTGATCCGGTGAAGGGCAGTTCCAAAGATACGTATGGACATGCATTTGCCAGAAACATTGCAGCAAATATGCCAATCATGGTACTGGTTCCTGGTGTACCAAAATATTTGACAAAGGCAAATAGCACCCTCACTGGAGGTGGTGGCTCCACTTCTACAAACCGTGGTCTTGGAGCAGCGTTTGATGCGCTTTGGCAAGGTATGTTAACAAGCACGGAAACCGGTGGAGCGATCAATGAAATAACCGAAAGAGCTGGCACATATGACTATTTTTCATTCCAGCTAGATCTCACAACATATCATTATTACGTCAATGCACTATGCCAGACAACCGCATCGCTAATGGGTCTTGGTAAATTCAAATTCAGAGGAAAAGATTGTAATAAATTTGACTGGAAAGACTACAACACCAATGCAGCAAACGACTATAGTATGTTTGAAGAAGTCGCTGGTTTGGATGGCGGCGTATCATTTGCATACGACCCCATGTCCTCTATCAGTGATACGATCAGCAATAGTACCGGCGATTCTCAGTTTGCCAGTCAATTGAATCAGTGGTCTTCTCAGGCGAGAGAACTGCAATTCATTGTTGGACAATCCGGTATGGAAAAAATGGATCTCTTTGGTCTTGGTGATAATAATGCATCCATTGATTCGGTTATGAACGCTGCAGATAACAAAGGTAATTTGTTAGAGCGTGTGAAAGATTTCTTCATGAATACCGCTGAGGGATTCAACATCCGATTCCCTGAGATCTGGCAGGATTCCACTCACTCTCGCTCATATGATGTGGATATGCATTTCATTACGCCATATGCGACGGCTTTCTGTAAATGGAGATATGTATTGGTGCCGTTCTTCCATCTGTTTGCAATGGCAGCACCGCAGGCTCCTGAAACTATGTCTGTTTATCAGAGACCTTTCATCATTAAGGCTTTCTCCAAGGGTTACTTCAACGTGGAACTTGGTATCATTGAATCTCTTACTTGGAGACGGTTTGGAGATGGTGATATGATTTCTTCGGATGGTGTACCTACACAGATTGATGTGCAAGTGTCGTTCAAAGATCTCTATCACGTACTGACCGCATCTCATACCAATGGTGCAAATGCCATTGCCGCATTCTTCAGCAATACTGGTCTGATGGATATGATTGGCACCCTGTCTGGTGTCAATATGAACCGAGTAGATTTGACAGAGAGAATTCAACTCTATCTGAGTGCATCTTCCAATGCGTTGCTTGGCCTTGGTGATAACTTTATGTCCCATATCCAAGATCGTGTTGCAAACTTCCTACAACGCCATTGGTTCCTTGGTAATGGTGCATAATTAACACGGGAATTAACCAACCGGTAAAAGATAACGCCGGTTGGTTAATTCTTTTTTGATTTATGATATAACAAAATCATAAGGTGTGATGCGTTGTGAAATTTAAATCACGTGAGAAACGGATTCAGGAATACAACCAGAAATATCCAAAACGGGTGACAGACCCGAAGGATGGCGTTGTTACATACTTCAATGAACGTGGATGGAATTTAGAAAAAGCCATCACGAAAGCCAAAAAGAAGCTAGTTCAGATACAAGACGAACGGAAATATGAAACGATTCATATTACCATGTATGAATACCCGATGAAGACCGACAGACCACGAACCTTCCGTGGTCATACTTTTTCGCCCAATGCTGCAGCGAATCATTCCTACTTCGAAAAAGCAATCAAACAGGTTGTCAAAAGTTTTAAACTGATCAATACTCCTGCAGAAGTCAGAATTGATGCATATTTGGAAATGCCTGCTCAAGTAAAACCGGATGAGGTTATCTTATTTGAAGCAAAGGTACTAAATCCGATTGACTTTCCGGATTATGATAACATTGGAAAGTGCTATACCGATATGTTTAAAAACGTATTGGTGATCGATGATGACTTGTTCTACAAAGGAACCGTGCAGAAGTATTTCTCAGTAACTCCAAGGGTAGAAATTCGGATTCGGTACCTCGTAAAGCATGAATCTGAATATATCTATAAAAAGATTAAGTCCCGTAAGTCGGTCAAGCAGGCGATAGCTGCTGGACAGTGTGTGATTAAAAAGATTGGTGAGGGTTCATGAAAGAGATTAAAACGACCATGTATGAAGCAATTGATGGTGCATTGTTCAAAGATCCAGTTGATTGTTCATCGCATGAAAGAGGATTGGTATCTGTTGCTGATTCCATGATTGAACAACAAAAAGATTTTATGTTCCTTCATTTGGAAAATGATTCCGCCTGGAAAATGTGTGGGATACATTATTTCGTGCAGGCATTCAATATGGCAGGTATTGAACAGTTAAATACGATCTTTTTGTATAAACAGATTTACGATCAAACCTATGAATACGATGGCAGTTACGTGCACATCACACCGATTGACGCGAATATCAACCAAATGTACTATCTGATTGCAGACGATAGCGGATATCATTATCGGTTGTATAAGTGTGATGAATTCATTCAGAGTTTCCAGACATTGATGTTCGATATTGATCAAGCAAGAATAAAATATGAAAACTCCTTAGGTGGTGAGACCAATGAAGAACAATAACGTGTATTGTTACAGTGCGATCATGAGTGCTCTGATGAAGTTTTATAGTATCCGTGAGCTGGCCGAGCGTGTAACTGAACTGGCTCAGTCTGAATCTGATGTGGAGCTTGAAGTATACAACTGCAAGAGTGATGGATTTATCCTCCGTCGGAAGAAGGATGTCATCATCTCGGATGCAGATGTGATTAAGTGCTTCGTCAAAGCAGTGAAGTCTATGATCAAGGAAACCGGAGATGGAATCGAATCCTACATCTTTGATCAGTATGACTTTGAGTTCGACAATAAAATGGTCGATTCTGATTTCGCTTCTCGTATCTGTGATATCGAGCGGAACGGTCGACTGCTTGCCATCGAGCTCGATCTTTAAGTTGCCAGGTAAGTGGAAAGGAGAAAAATAAACCGCTAGGTGCTTCTAGCGGTTCCGGTATGTTGAAGGGACTGTACGCTTAAGCGTGCGAAATCAGCTGAGACATGTTGTCCCATCCGATTTCTTCAGCGAGGAAATCTCGCTGTGCATCATTGATAAGACGACCTTGGGAGATCATCTTGATCAACGCGTTCCGCAGTGATTTTCGGAACTCTGCATTATGGAATGGATCGTATTCCATAATATCACTCCTTTCCCTTTCTGGATAGATCGTGGGAGGATTATTCTGGTAATCCATAAAGTGACCTAGAAGCACCTAGGTCACCCCACAACCTTCACAGTTATAATATATACCTCGATTTGCTACGAGGCCGGAAAAGGAGATCTGAATAACATGGATCACGAGAGTATTGGAATTTCTGAATAAAATATGGGGAGGCATAACGCCTCCCCATATCTCTTTTTACTTTCCGTAGTAGATTTTCTCGGCTTCCGCCTTGATTTCATTCACCGTGTATTTGTGAATTCCAAGAACGTTAGCCATCTCATACAGCGCATAGATCATGGTAGCACGATCACGGATCTCTTCCGCGTTCTCCTTCATGATCTCGCCAACAGTCATCGGAGTCTTGGAGTTCTCGTTGATATCCTGGACAGCCATCGTGGTAACCCGGTTGATGATCGCGTTCATCAGAGAGGTGGGACCACGATGTTCGATTCGACTGACAGCTTCCTTCAGGGTCTCAGGATCACCACCATTGGAAACCTGAGCGTTTGCAATGCTCAGACTATCCTTGATTTCCTGTGCCTTCTTGTCCTCAGCCAGCAGAGCATTGACCGTAGCGTCCCGAATCTGATCCACCTGGAGTTCGGGGTTCTTGTCATGGAACAGCTTATCAATCAGAGCCTTATCCTCAGCACCCAGTTTGATCTCCTGATCGGCGGGCATCTCCAGCTTCTCATCTTTGGCACACTGGGCCTTATCCTCAGCAATTGCCTCAGACAGAGCAATGCAATCCTGGATAAAGGTTACCGCTTCAGAGAGGGAAGCCTTGGTCTGACGAATCTGCTGATTGTCCAGCTTCATGCAATCCTTCATGAAGGTCTTGGTGAGGTTCTTGGACATGGCCTTCATGCGTTCACTGGAGAAAGCAGTATCCGCACAGTCTCCATTCAGGACCTGTCCATGGATCTTGCACATACACTCTAGCATGCACTCATTGAATACACGGCGCTTGTATTCACTATTCATCATATATTTCATGATTCGATGTTCCTCCTTTAGGTTTCGTCAATCTCAATCACGATATCCGTGACATTGAGCTGTTCCGGGATATACCGAGTAATGATATCAACATTGGTGAAATCAGGCTGGTTGTAGGTAAATTCCTGATAGGATGCGTCGAAGTTATCCACACCAAGGTATTTGATCGAGGTTACGTTGGTGAAGTTATTTTCCACAGCAGTACAGACATTAGATACAAACAGAGAACCTTCTTCGTTGATGTAGTTATCCCGGATATATTCATAGATGAAGTTGTACAGATCATCCGTACGAAGATCTTCGCCATAGATCCGGAATCGGAACTGAGGATTGAGGTTATTGAGATCGGTAGTGACCTCGTTACCCTCATCGTCTCTACCGCCTGTTACGGTGATATACTTGGAAGGTCCATAGGTTGCAATGAACTTCAACGATACTTCGAAGTCAGTTGTCTGTTTCAGAAGGTTTCCGTATGTGTTGTACAGATTTAGGAAATCTTCAAATAAAGTATGGGTATACTCCACACCAAAGTTGAATTCAAAGAATGGGACTTCACGTAACGTGTACAAATACGTAGATCCACCAGCTTCTTCCAGTTCAACCTTTACCGGAGAACGACTGAACTTGTTGAACTCCAGAATGAGATCGCAGAGATGATCGGTTGTGTTCATATAACCATTCATCATCATGAAACCATCCGTCTCGGTTGCAGGAAGCAGACTATACAACTCATCCGTACGAGTATACCAACCTTCAGAGTTATCGTACTTGTAAGTGAAATACAACTGGAATTGGGACTCGGTGAAGTCAATGACAGAATCATACGGAGTATCCGTTCCCTTATAGAACATACCCTCAATGATCTGGAGTGTATCACGTTCGGTGATATAATCGTTGGTTTTCATGGAACCGGTGAATACAAATTCTCTGGTTCTGGGATCATAGCTCTGAATGGTCAATTTCAACCATGCAGAAGGAGAACCTTCTGTATTGAAGATGATGTAACCCCGCATGCAGTCCATATCCAGCAGGTTACCATCGTCATCAATCAGAGTAGAATCGTTTGCAGTATTTAGAGAACCACGAACCGTAAACGTGTATTGATTGTACGTATCCGGATTATGGGAATCACGGAAGATCTCCACACCCTGAGTAATCAACTGATACGGGAAGCTGTCTCTGGTTATCTTACGAGACATTTCAATGGTTGTATCCACTGAGGTGAAGTAGTATGCAGAGATCTCGTTGTTGTCAATGAGAATCATATACGGACACGTTACATAATACGTATCCGGCTCATTCTCATCAATTGGAACCTTGGTGACTGTGTCATGATCAGGCTTCTCGTCACTGACGTTAATCTTGAACTTATTATAAGCTCGGATGATCTTTCGATTGACCGTAGGCTCATAATAGTCAAAATCACCCAGATCTTCCTCAGACTGAAGTCCATGGATGATCAAAGGTTTGGTAGTTGCAGGAGCAATGTGTTTGTCACCATAACGCATCAAGGTGTACATGTAATATGCACGATCTTCGATGTCATTACGCTTCTTAACGATCTGAACGTTAGCGTCAATATCATTGATGTATTCAATGATGTCATGCTCTGTCGTTACATTGTCTCGACGAGTCTTTGCGTCAATCAACTTCTCCTTGACCTCTGCAAGAGTATCGCCATTCTGTGCACCCATAACGTCAGTGAGCATGTTGATGATGACATTGACTCCACTGTAGTTGTAGGCAGAATCTCGATACAGAGAGAAGGTAGCAATATCATCGCCTTCTACAATTGTGATAGTGCCATCCTCACCAAGGGTCTCCTTGATCTCCACTCGAATGTTGGCATTGACACCAATATTCAAACTGGGATTGTTCAGGATATACAACACATTACTGGAGTCATCGTTGTAGTAAATGTTTCTGGTAGCCTCTCTGGTCAGATAATGATCCGTTCCAACCAAAGTGTATTCATCCAGAGGGGATTTCCGATAGAATACTTCAAATCCAGCAAGCTTGTTCTCATAATAATACGGCATTCCGTCATACAAGAACTCCATATCGTCAGTAACAGTCTTGTCCTGGATGTTGTAGTTGTACTGATAGATCCGGCATACCATGGCAACCATTGCTTGACCAGCAGCATTCTCCTGTTCAAACATCTGGATGTAGGAAGTACCGGAGGCACGTTCTCCGGAATACATAACAGCATAGACATAGTCAGTACCATTCTGTACAGCCCGGATAACGATATCATCTTCCAAAGAGAAGTTGATACCATGATAGAGAATGGTAGAACGACGATCGATGGTAAACCGAACCTCGTTACCAACACGAGTACCCTTGTTGATGATATCACTCTTCAACAAAGACAGAATTGCAAAACACTGTCCGGGTGTAGCATAGGAAACTTCTACACCTCGGATCTTTGCAGTCTGCATCACTCGAATTTCGCTGTTGGAAAGTTCCGGACAATAATCCGCAGCTCGACGCTGCTCCAGGATTACAGTATCTTCCAGAGCCTTTGCCAACGATTCCAGGATAAAACCATAGATACCAGTACGATTTTTATCCAGTGTTTCATTGGGAAAATATTTTGGCGTCAATATGTTTTCGTAATCAGCCAGAATATCTTTACGGTCAATTAGTTTACGAGCCATGCTGTATCATCACCTACCTCTTTACACAGTCTTGATCCAATCGAGGTAATACCTTAACGTTCCATCTACTTGACGGACCACATGAACAAAAGGAGCTTCTGCAAAGGAGTTACCAAGTGCAAACGGTTGTTCCAAACTGTTGACAAATGCAATGTTGTCCAGCCCAACCGAACGAACGAACTTTTCGTTTTCAAAACCCATTGCAGAAATCTTTTTATTGCTCAAATCATAATAGCTCATTCCGGCCACTCGACTACCACCATAACCGGAAAGAAAGTTGATATCAATCAAGACTTCCGGATCATTGGGGTCACTGCGAACGCCATAATCGAACTCAATACTGACTCGATCATTGAGAATAAAATCATCGCTGTAAGAGAAGATAGAGAACGGCGCAGTCTTCGGAAACACACCAGTCAACTTCTCCCAATAGACCAACTCACGACCATTCCGCTTGGTAACCAGATAGTAGACAGAACCCACATAATCCAGAACACCATTCTGTTGATATCCCTCAAGGGGTTGAATTTCACCAGTCTTGGAAACCAACCAGATATAACACATCCAGAGGTACATCATCTTGATGATACTCAGGAACCGATCATTACGAAAATCAATGGTAAACGATCCACCAACTTTGTGTTCCTCGGAATGTTTGCCGTATTTGATCACATGACCGTAAAAGGTCTGTCCCTTCTCTACGGTTTTGATGTTGACATCAACGGTCTGGTATGACATGGCTCTGGTTGTGATGATAGGAAGCCAGAAATAACTATTGCTGTTTCCGTTCCTACTGCTATTGGACATGGAATACATGAGTTGCTGACCATAGCTGTCATTGAAGAATCCAGAAGTCATGGTGTGATTTGCTAACACCTGGATATTTTGTGAGCTGAGATTCAAATCCGGACGGGACATGATGATGTATGCCAGATATGGCTCTGCACCGTTGGTCCAGTCAGGAAATTTAGAAACATCAAAATGAGATACAAGATCATCAAATGTGATGTTTCCCCAACCAAATCGATTACCACCTCGCTCGATTACGTCCATATCATTCGGATCATAATCATATCTTGGCAAGGTTATTCCCTCCTTTCTTGAGGGGGAGTTTGGTTTCTATTTTATAGCAAAGCCCCCCTGGAGAATAAGCCACAAGGCTGTTGACTTATAGGTTTGTTCCGATCTGGGGTATTTTCATTCTTTAATGTTCATAAAATATTTTTATAATCAAAACGAATAGGTGTGATGACTTGTGAAAGTAAATATTGATGCGGGGACAAAAGATCAGAAGGATCAGATTGGGATTATTATGAAAGGCAATCGAATCCAGGAATTGATAAAATCTGGTATGTTGTATGGTGAGCTGAATCCAATAAAGCATACAATTTATGATATGCTTACAATAGATTTGAAGAATATTGCATTTCAGATTGTTAACGTTGATACAGAGCAGCAATCAATGGAAATTGAATTTATTAAACCTCTTGGTGATATTTTGGAAAAATATATAAGAGAACAGCCAGAGTCTGTTCGATTTGTCCCTCGTTTGATTCGCAATGATGCCAACGTTTATATGGTTTCGATGATTACGATAGATGCATACGTAAAATGATTGTAGGGAGTTGATTTTATAATGGGCGCTATGTTGACTGGTTCTGAAATCTATAAGCAGTTCCTGCAGGGAACGATTGAAATCAACCCGTTTGATCCCAACAGGATCAATCCCAACAGCTATGATTTGCATATTGGAAATAAAGTCACGGAATACCAGACGACTTACGAGACAATCCCTGGTGGATGTATTGATCCGGTGAAAGGTCAGGTTCCTGGAACCTATACTAAGGAACTGGAAGAGGGAGAGCGGTATGTCATCTACCCCAATAAACTTTACCTGATTCCTACTAAGGAACGAGTCTTCACCGAGCATTATGTGCCATTGATCACCGGTAGAAGTTCCATTGGTCGTTATGGTATCAGTGTTCACCAGGAGGCTGGGTTTGGTGACATTGGATTCAATGGTCACTGGACACTCTGTCTGACCAGTTTGTATCCATTTGCGATTTATCCCGGTATGCGAATTGCACAGATATATTTCCTCACTCCGGAAGGATCTATTGATCGTTTGTACCATGGGAAGTATCAGAATGCAGACGGAGCCATCCCTTCCAGGTTGGTTGAGGATTTCAGGACAAAATAATTCGAGATATATATTATATACACGAAAGGAGATCATGATTATATTCAATTCAAAGTTCATCTGGTATGCAATATGTGTATAAAACGATACCTGAGATGAATTTTGGAGGAATGTAACATGGGTCGTTATTCCGATGAATATGTAGAGGGTCTTCAGAAAGATATTGAAATGCTGGAAGAGCTCAACCGACTCAATGAGGATCATATCGAAACACTTCGTGAGCACATCAGCTTTCTGGAAGGTCAGTTTGGTTCTGATATTCCACCGGTTATGAGAGCTGTTGAAGAAGATCCGGAACCCGATGAATCATTCTATACCGATGCGGATTATCGCCCTGGTTCTCTTAGGTTCAATTTACATAGAGATGGGAATATAGATATTATCACACCGGAACACAAAGAACGATTCAAAGGATTGAAGGTTGATATCACTCCCCACAAGGGATTCAGTGTTGATATCATAACTGAGAAGGCTCCTCGAAAGTTAAAACATAAACGGAAATGACAAACGAATAACGGAGTGGGTTGATTCCCACTCCGTTATTTTTTTTTTTTATTTAGCATGCCACAATGAGACTAATCTTCGGGTTCATATTTTATGCAACCCTCGTTGTTTTGAGCAATCGTTTGATACATCCCACTATCAGAACGTCTGCATCCAATCGGTTCTCCTTTGATCTTGAGCCCATCATCTAATTTATAGATGTCAAAGATCGCTTTTTTGCAGGTAGAGCAGGTCTTGTCAATACCAGTTCTGTTCATAAAACCGGATCCTCCTTATTTATTTTTGTGTGGTTTTACTTATAAAAATGTCGAATAACCATCATAACATAATGGGTTTGAACAAATACTATAAATACACTAGACAGGTGTAAATCTAATAAGGAAAGGGGTATCACGAGAATGCTGAGCGAGATTCTTGGTTTCCTGGACAACCTCGATGTAGGCAAAAAGTCCGGGAAATTTCGCGTTAATCTGAATAAAAATCGGATTCGTTCTATCTCCGCGTATAGTTCGAATTCGATCTTTTATTTTCCGATGATCGTGTCGGATCAGCTTACACCTGAAGAAGCTACCATGATCATGCGGATGTCGGAACGGATGAACGCTTCTTTCGTTATTGCATGCATTAACCTGATGCCGTTCCATCGTATCAAGGCGGATGATAAAGCGTCGATCGAGGAATATCTTTCTCAGTTCCATCAAAACCTTGGATTTGATAAGGATATTTCTGGGTCTGCTATGCAGAAGTTTCTTGGTTGGACGGACTCCCTGCAGGAGTCCTATAACCCGGATGAACTGAAGCAGGTCCAGGATTTCCTGATGGAATGTTGGGAGAAGTCCAAGCAGAATAACACGGACTTTGTCAAGCTGGTTTCCGAGAGCGTATCTCTCCATGATATGTATGATATTGATCCCATTGATCCCAAGACTCGGATCATGCAGGAGCAGTATTTCAAAACCATGGAAGAGCTTGACACTTGGGGATTCATCGGTGAGGCTACCGATGATATGTTTGACGATTGGACCGAGGAAGATCTGGAAGACGACGAAGACTACGAGGATCTGGATGATGAGGATTGGGACGAGGATGATATCGATCCCGATGATTATCCGGAGGATGCCATTGATGAGCTCCTCGGCGAGGCCGCCATGAAGGCCAAGAAGAGAAACTCTCTCCCTGATGATGCTTTCGGTCTTCCCTCCCAGAGAAAGTTCCCGCTGAACGATAAGAAGCATGTCCGTCTGGCTATCCAGATGTTTAAGCACTGTCCGGAGAAGGATCGCAAAGAACTCGCCGGGAATATCAAAAAGGCTGCGAAGAAATTTGGTATGGAAATCGCATCCAACGGAACCGCTGCTGATTATCTGGATGAGAACTTTGTCAAGAAAGCTCTGTATGCAAATGGAAAGTTCTGGTCCAAGACTCCGTTTGCAAAAGCTGGTGTAGCCATCGGTAAAAAAGCAGTTGCCCGCAACTTGAAAGAAGACGGGACTGTTGACGATGATGAGGTAATTGATACTCCGATCACGGAAGGGTCTGTTGGTGAGGCTATTTCTTCCATCAAGTTCGCTCTGGAGTCTGTCAGTGAGAACAAGATTCTCTCTTGCAAAAACCTCACTAAACTGAAGACTCTGGAGAACAAGCTTCTCAAGCTGAAGAATCGTTATGTGAAGTACCTGAATCGGTACAAGAAGAAATATAACGAGAACAAGAAGAAGGGGACCAAGTCCAAGCTCTCGATCCGCTTCAACAATATGACCATTTCCAATCCCAAGGCGTTCATGTTGAAGTTCGGTGAGTATATCAAGATCATCAACAAGCGGCTGAAGCTTGTCGAGAAGCGTCGTGCACAGCTTCACTCCCAGAAGGGTGATGTTGTGATGACCAAGGACTGGAAGGACGACAAGAAGGTCAACGAGACCACTGAGCTCGGTGATCTGAGTCAGATGGACTTTGAGGCTGTTGACTACTGTATTACTGCTGCGGATCAGCAGCTCACTGCACCTGATAATCAGGTCTTTGAACTGGTTGATGAGGAAGATGAAGAGACTCTGGACGAGGCTTCTATTCCCCGTCATGGTGTGGAATATGACTATGGCTTCAAGGATGCTCAGAATCGCTACATCGGTCAAGCCAGAGATGCCTCCAGAAAGGCTGACAGGATGGCAGATCGTCTGAATGCGGCTGAGCAGAGAAACCGTCGTTATGAACAGCTCACCAAGCAGGCTCGTCAGCAGGCTGCCGATGAACGGAAGCGTGCCACTGATGCTGAGAAGGCCGGTGCTCAAGCTCAGCGTGAGAATGAGCGTCTGCAGAAGCAGCTTGCGGATCAGCAGAAAACCAGAGCTCAGCAGCGCAATGAACGTAATGCAAATCAGCCCAGTGGATTTACGTTTGATCGGAGCCGTCCTCAAAGCGATATCAACCCCTATTTGGCGGCTGACGCCAAGCATACGGAGTTCCATACGTTCGATCGTCAGGTCTTCACCGACATGGATATGAAGAAGGCCAATGATGCTATCCCGACCTTTGCGAAAGCGACCATCGGTTTTGTCATTGATGATACTGAGGAAGTCATCAGCAGAGATGTACTGGTTGGTATCAAGTCCTATATCCACAGAGCTCCTTCTCGGGAACTGATCGATGATGTATACAACTGCATCATCAATAAGAGAAAGTTCCTGAAGTTTGTGAAGTTCATCACTGGTGAGGAGCGCTCTCTGTCTGATCTGCTCTTTGGTATCCGTGAGCTTCGTTCTGATGCTCTGGATGGAAAGAAGGGTGCTGGTCAGTGGAGGTCTGCTTTCAAGCGTCGTCGTCGTTGGGCTAAGATGAGTATTCCTTATTTGATGAAGGAGTATACTCCCAATGGTACCGTTGTCATGACGATGAACGAAGTGGACTTCATCAAGTCCGAGTATGGCATCGATGTGATGTCTCCGGACCACGTGAAGATGATTATGGATGCTGACTTCCTGCTGGCGTTCGTAGTCATGGACCAGGCCAATGAGACAGTTCATGTTGTCTATGACGGTCAGGGTCAGAACTTCCAGACCTATACCTATGCTCAACTGGAGCGTGAGAGCAACGCTGTCCAGAATGACAGAATGCTTCGGAGCCTGTATCAGGCATTCTCCAGATAAGGAGGTGAAATCAATTATGCCTACTCTTTATATTGCTTTGACAGAAGCTGGTATTGAGGTAGATCGTGCGGCTTTTATTCATCTGAATGAAGCCAATCAGGTCAAGGTAACGGACGATGTCCTTACCAAGATGCTGAAGTTTATTACCGATAAATACAACTCTCTGGATTTCAGCGAGATTGAAAAGTCCGCTGGCGACTTCAATCGCTTCAAGTATCGGACCATGCTGGTCGAAAACCTTGACATGCTCCGCAATGTGTACCAGAGCAGCGATGATCCTGGTGCGGCAAAGTATGTTGAGGTAATTCAGGCTGTTACCATGATTTATGAATATCTCACAGAGAAGTCTGTTGTGATTTCTCAGCTGTACAAGTCTGGCAATGGATTGGTTCAGTTAATCTACACCAGTCTGGTCTCTTCCTGCATCTATTGTGTTGGCATTCTCGTCAGCAATACCATCCGTTTCGTTACGGTGGAACAGGATACTGATTGCCAGGTTCTGTTTGATGAAATTCCCAATACGATCAAGCATGTTCACATCAAAAATGTGATGAGTGCTGCGGGCAGTCTGGATACGATTGATCGGGTGATCGATGAGTTTGCGAAGCAGAAGTCCAGTAAAATGAATGAGTCTATCAGTATTGCTGCAGGTGTTGTCATCGGTATCGGTGTTGTGATCATTTTTCTGCCCAGATTGCTGATGCTGATCCGGGAGATCGTCTATTCCATCTACTACTCCAGAGTGAAGCTTTCCGACATGCTGAATATGCAGGCTCAGCTGATTCGTACCAATATTGAATCTCTGGAAGCTGGCAGAGGCAATAAGAAAATTGTTGCCAGACAGCGTCGGATTGCAGAGTGGCTGGAGAAGTGGAAGGATCGGATTGCAGTGAAGGTGGATACCACGGAAGCCGCTATGAAGATGCAGAAAAAGAAAGAGGACCAGTCACTGCATATCAATACCCAGTACATTGATCAGATGCAGTATGACGCCGGTGACGGTGCTGTCATGATTTAACCCCAAGGAAAGGAGGGATTGATTATGCCGATTATGGACTTCACTCTGATTCCTGGTGGGGCATTCATGATGTGCGAATCCATCAGTGAATTTGATGAGAATGTTCCTGCTCAGACTGCAGAACCTACTCCGGAAGAGATCAAACGAGTGTCGGATATGGGAATGCGTACCGATTGGGTTATTTCCACGATTAACAATCTCGGTGAGATCTATCGGACTAAAGTAGTACCGATGATGACCATGGAACTGAATCCGGTTGATATCACCGACACTGTTGCGTTGGCTGATAAGATCAGTGGACTCACCAGTGAGATCATCGAGTGCCTGCAGAAAGTCTTCCTGAAAGTTCGTTCTGCTTATGAGTATCTGTACAGTGATAAGGTCAAAGAAGACTATCTCTTTGGTGCAGTCAAGGATCATCTTGGTATTATTATCAAGAACATGAACGCGATTCGCAAAGGCGGTTATGACCACGTATCTACACTGTATCGATATCATCCGGTATTTGGTGCTTATGATACGAATCGAGTGATCAATGCGTTGCTTTCTGCTCCGGATCTGCTGAAAGATTGTGTAATCGATCAGAATGTCATCATGCAGTTTGTCAGTATGGATAGTCCGATCATTACCAACTTCAGCGACGTGCAGGATCTGCTGAATGTAACGTTCAATGATCCGGATCGTCGGTCTCGTCAGGAACGTGTGGAAACCAGAACCTATACGATTGACGATATTGTCAAGTATCATATCGCACAGGATCGTGGTATTACCTGTGATAGTAATACTACGAATTGTGCGTTCATGAAGCATATGTCGCATGTCCTTCGCAAAGTAAAGCAGAAGTGTTATGATCTGCAGGTCGAGATGTCTGAGGTAGGGGCATCTGGTAATGCGGAGCATACCAATCGCTGTATGTACTCTTGCGGTGTATCTGTGGTGAACACCTTCATCCTTGGTACCCTTTTGATTCTCGGTATGGCGTATGAGCTGAACAATCTCACGAATACCCATAACGATATCGAATCCTGGATGAATGAAGTGTTGAAAGTAGCCAAAAATCATTGAAAACATCTGCATTCTCAGATGATTTCATAAAACAACTCTATAGATACGATAGATGGGTTTCTACCAATTTGTCGTACCGGAGTTTTCCTAACTAAGGAAACCATTACCCTTACTTAACCCTTACCCTTAACTCTTTTACCCTTTAACACGTGTTAGCAATTGTACAATTACTAAACAAGGAGGTACAAAGTATATGAATATCGCTGATCTGATGCTGCTCTCTGAGGCGAGCGGATTTAGTGGCGGTAGCGCAGACTTTGTTGATGAATATCCGGAGCTGAGCCTGGATGAGTGCATGGCCTCTCTCCCCATTATCATCATGGAGTCTCAGATCGAGGGTTTTGAGATCTCTCGTGCTCACAATGATGCTCTGGTTGAGGCGGTAGCCAGCCAGATTCGCTCCGGCGTTATGGATGAGTCCGCTATGGGTGAGCTCTCTGAGAAGGGCTTTGATTCCATCAAGTCTGCTGTTACCAGCTTCTTCGCTCGGATCAAGAAGATCATTGAAGCGATCATTGCCAAGCTGAAGGTCTTCATCGACAAGCTTCGCATGACTGGCAAGCAGCTGTGGTCCAAGTATGGCAACGATCCCGATCTGAAGAAGACTGAGAAGCTGAAGGATCTGACTTTCGACGGCTACAAGTTTGCTTCCGAGGCGTTCGATACTTCCAAGTTCGATAATGCCGAGGGTCCTGAGAATCTTATCAAGGGCGCGTACAATGGTGACGACACCATCGCCCCCGACAAGGTTGCTGCCAAGTTTGAGGAGCTCCGTCGGTACATTTCTATCAAGGAAGAAGATGCCGAGGGCAACGTGGTGAAGGACGAGCACCGCACCAGCGCGATTGGCGCTAACGTCCGTCCCAAGGGCAACGATGAGCACATGGAAGAGGTCAACAAAGTCATCGAGACTCTGGGCGACCAGACCAGCAAGGATCGTTCTTCCAAGATGGCCGCTGAGCTCACCGGTATGAGTGATCTTGGCGAGGATTGGAAGGAAGCTATCCGCAAGAAGCTGTGGGGCGAGAAGGTTACTCTGACCTACGGCAAGGATGGTTTCGATCTGTCCTCTGTCGGCAGCATTCTGAGCAACCCCACCAACCTGGACAAGATCCGCACCGAGTACGAGAACCTCCGCAAGGGTGTCGAGGCTTATGAGAAGAAGCTCACTGGTAAGCTCGACAAGGTCAATGCTCGTGCTGACAAGACCAAGAATGCTGGTCTCGGCAAGGTCCTGGCTGCTGAGAGCTCCTACTACACCAAGTATATGGAGGCCATTAAGGACGCTTATGGTGTCATCACTGGTGTGAAGAACATTCGCACCGACTTCGAGAAGGCCAAGGCTGATCAGGCTAAGGCTATGTTTGGTCGTATGATCTCTGCGGCCAAGAAGGGCAGCGTTGCTGCGGCTGCTAAGAAGCCCGACAACAACGACGCTGAGGTTGATGACGAGCTCCTGTTTGAACTGGACTAATCAATCTTGTTCAAAAAATAAATAAGGAGGATTAAATAGTTATGCTTAATGAGTTTAAGCTGTTCGCTGCTGTGAACGAGTCTATTAACAACAGCGTTGAGAGCTATTCTGAGATCGAAGCGCATCCTTTTACTGGTCTGGACTGCATTCAGGCTATGCAGGAGTGCTCCTATCAGATCCTTGCTGAGGAAGCCAACGCTGATGAGTTCTTCACCAGCGCCAATGAGATGATGGTTGAGGCCGCGATGATCGACGCTCATCGGTTTGATGTTCTGTCTGAGAGCGTGTTCACCAACATGGTGAAGGGTCTGCGCAACCTGCTGGGTAAGCTGATTGCCATGGTTCGTGGTCTGATCGAGAAGATCAAGGCATTCTTCGCCAAGCTGTTCGGTAAGACTGATCAGTGGCTGAAGATCATGGAGCCCAAGATCAACGCTTCCAAGGCCACCGATGTACATCACACCATGTGGAACTGGGATGAGGGTTACCTCACCACCGGCATCCAGGGTACCATCAAGGCTCTGCGGAACGACTGGGCCAGCAAATATGGCAAGACCTCTTATGTCAACCTGGTTGAGAAGGCCAAGGCTGCCGCTAAGAGCAATGCCAACAAGGAGGGCCTGGAGTCCAAGGATGTCATGAGTGCTGGCGATCGTAGCGAGTCTCTGAGCAACATCAGCGATACCATGGTCTCCGCTCTGAAGGCTGCTGGTTTGGGCGACGGCTCCACTCCCAAGGAGGTCATCAACACTGCCATCACCAAGGCTCATAGCGGCAACAATGAGAAGGATGATATCGAGGTCTCCAGCAAGAAGGCTGGTTATCTTGCCTTCATCAAGGGTGCCAAGAAGCTGGCTGATGGCCTGGAGAAGGAGTATGCTCAGACTGAGAAGGAGCTCCGCGACTTCAAGTCTGCTGTCGATCGTGACCACAACATCTCCTTCGAGAATGAGAGCGATATGAAGAAGGGTAATGCCGCTGCTGTTCGCTCTGCACTGGCCACCAACATCAACTACTACAGCAAGTACACCACTCAGTACATCAACGCGATCAATCAGCTTGGTAACATCAATACCAATGCGATCCGTGATTGTGTGAGCGAGTACATGACTGCCCTGACCAAGGTCGCTGGCGGCAAGGAGAAGAAAGAGGAGAAGAAGTAATTCTTCCTTCGAAGATAGAATCACCCCGGGAGTTCCCGGGGTGATTCCTTTTTTCAAAACATCGATATAAATGCGATGTAGGAGGAGTTAAGATGATTTCTCAATGTGCTCCCCTCTTTGACCAGGAATTATTTACGGAAAGTTGTTATGAAAAACTATCTGTAATTGAATCTTGCGATCAAGCTATTAATGAGGGTATTTTTGACCAACGAGTAGTTACAACAGCCAGTACGTATACTTACTCGTTGGTTATGGAATTATTGAACAATGTAAAAACAACTTTGGTTAAACTATGCTCTTATGTGCTTTCATATGTCAATAATTACATTTTGAACTCTGCAAAACTTGTTGACAAATATCGTGAAGTTTTGAAAGATCGTGTATCCAAACTGAAAGAACCATTTTCGTACACCTATTACGAATATCCGGATTCGAAACATTATCCAGTAGTATTAGCTGCTACTGGATCCATCAGTGATACGATTGGAAAACTGCAATCTAATATCATTGAAGGAAAATGGTCTGGTGATCGAGTCGCTACTGCAGTAGATGATTTGATTATAGACTTCAGCCGTAAGACTATTGGTGAAGATGTAGATCCTTTTAATTTGAAAGAATCTACAAAGAAGATTGTAACCAACCATGTTAAGGGAAAGGTGGATATTCGTTTCCTTACAAAGGATGATATCGATGCATTTGTTGCATTGATGAAAACATATCGTCCTTTGATCGATGAAATCAAACGCACTAAGAGTGACGTGGAGAAAGACTACAAGTTACTCAAAGAGATGTATATGAAAGTAACCAAACTTCCTGGGAATATTCGAGATATTACGAAACTGCAGACTGCTTTTGATCCGGAACTTGCTGCATTCAAAGCAAGTGAGGAGCAACGGTTTGCTGATATCAACGTTCATATGTCCAGGTTGTTTAATGGTTATATCAGCATCTATAATACTGCGTTTGATACCAAGCTGAAGATCATCCAGGAACGTGTTGATATTAATCGTGCGATTATCGAGGAGCTGTTACGGAGAACCAATCTGTTTGCAGCACTTGGTACATCAATGGTTGATAAAAATAAAAAGCCGTTTAAATACGAACCTAAAATCACGACTTAAAAAAGAAAATACCGGGAGCTTACATGCTCCCGGTATTTTTATTGTTTGGTTGGATCTTCATACGGCTTCTGCAACCGTATCCGTACACTATGTTTGTACTTATCCGGTTTATCTCGCTGAATATCAATGATCAACTCGGTCAATCGGTATTCATGACCGGTTAACCCTTTATCCGTATACTGTGGACCAACCTGAAAATAGTATGCTTTGTATGGCTTCAAGAAAGACACACAACAGCTGTTCGTGTTGATACTCAGAATGTGTCCCGTCATCACGTCATTTACATACTGATCTTGTGTCAACTCGTTCTGCTGACGGATAAAATGCACCTTTGTGGTATTTGGATCCATCGTTCTCTGATTGACCGTACCATCAGATTCCACTGTCAACAACGTAGCAAACTTTGTGGAACTGGAACGCTCTGAGGTATCATAGATCTCTGGTTCATTCTGCAGATTGATTAGATGTGTCTTCTGATCAGCCAATGTAGTAGAACCAACGATGTTGTGTTCCTGGTTAGATTGATCCAACAACAGGAACGTCACATTACCAAACTCGGTGGTACTCTGAATTTTGATATCCGGAGTAAGACTATTCAAACAATAGATGTTTTTATAGTCGTAATAGATGATCGGTGTTCCATCATACAGACCGTACTTCTCGTTGAGGTTGTTGATGTTCGCAACCAGATCACCCAATGGTACGGAGACATAATCTATGGTTCGTTCATACTGAGGTGGAGTAGCGATGACCACACCAGGTTGTACTTCACGATCCATGAAACATAGCTGCAAAGCGGATGCCTTGGGACAATCTTCCAATATCACTGCAATCTCTTTGGCAAAGGTGTTCACCATCTCCATATCGATGAGATAGAGTTCCATCAACTGGAGTCGTCTCATCTCATCCACTGCCTGTTGGCTAACATAGTCCGGAGTGGTGATATAAGCCGTCTGATCTCGTGCTGAGATACAATCAAACGTATATCGCAAATACAAGGTTGTATTCATGATCTGATCGTTTTCATCCAGCTGTTGTTCATAGATGTCGATCTTCAGTTTGACGTTCTCTTTGTTTTGGAAATAGGTTTCAATCAGATCAGAATCCATCTCAATCCCAATCTGAATGATCGGGAATCGACGATGGATGAAATCATGTCGGATAATGCAGTAGACACAAGTACCATCTTCAAACGTATAGGTTTGATTGGCAATGGTCATCTGCATATTCCGAACGGTGTACACATAACGATAGATCTGAATTCCACCACCGTTATATTGAACGATACTATTCTGCGGTTGAGAAGCCATTTATTTATCACCACCATGATCCGTCATAGTCTTCGTCTTCATATGGTTTGTTTGCATTCAATTTGTCAAAGTCGATCAAACGATCTGGATCTTTCAATGCAGAGAGCATATCGCTTACATCATCCAGGTATGGTTGATTATACACATCGACCAATCGCTTGTAGATTGCCAGGATCTGACTCTTTGTTGCCGCCAATGCATTCAATGGGATGCTGATGACCCGATATCGATTGATCAATTCGTTATAGTCATCTTTATCGTAATATGGCAAATCCAGATTCAGATCCTTCTTTTTATCGTGTGCCAAATGCTGATATCTCTCCAGTTGTTCCAGGAATGTAGGTAAAGCCACATTCCGTGTGATATCGCCATTCTCCAGCATTTTGATAATCAACTTTGCAGCTACATCAATTGGGAAATTTCTCTTAAATGGTTTCAGATAATGCTCACATCCAGCCAGCATGCAGATATATGGAATGAGACTTGGAGAGATCTGCTTGGCAAATTTCTGTTTGGTCTCCTTACTGCATCTTCGCTTGAAGATCCCTTCTGTCAAACAGTTCTTTCTCGTTAACACAACACTATCTTCCCGTTTGTTAAAGAAGACAACAGTATCATCGGATACCAATTGTGTCGCTGCTAAATTCCTGGTGAACAGCACGTGGAAACAATCTTTGAACTGATCGGAGTTTCTCAGTAGTGCAGCAATCGTGTCTCCATCCACCCCGATATCTGGATCAATTACATAGATTCCTTCCAGATACGTACAGATGGACTGCACAAATTTATAGGCATCCATCAGGATCCTGTTCATATCACCGTACACAGGGTCATCCAGATCAAACTTTTTAATTCGATCATACCGATAATCTGGATATAACTGCTCTTGATATGGAGTTAGTTTCGTCTCATGGGTCAAAACGATCTTACTCTTCTTTCCAAGGTTCTTCACCGTGAAGAATCGATAATGACCCAAACAGTTCATGATTGATACCACAAAGTCAATTAGTACCATTTTCGGATTCATATGGTTGATTTTTTCCACCATATTTGGATTATAGCACCGACAGACAATGGCATATACGTCTATATAGAAAACGACAGTATCCTGTCGAATGACAACATCTTTGAATAAGTCATCCAAGATTTTAAATTTTACCATCGATTGACCAACAATCGGTTTAATCAAGGTAAGAGAACTCAAATCGCCCATAAGTTACACACCTTTTGTTATACTATATAGCGTTGTCAATTTCAGATTGAAAAAGGAAACCCGGGGATGTTTAGTCCCCGGGTTTATTTGGTTAGTTGAATCTGTCCGCAAAAGATCCTGTGATCTTCTCATTGATAATGTCACGAATCAGCTGATTCCGGACTTCAGCTGATTTCTTGGATGTCTCTTCATCCAGTCCAAGTTGCTTAATCAGATCATAGGAGTCTTCTTCCGGATTGTTCAGATACCGATCATATGCATTGTCGATATCCCATGCAGCAGAAATCAATCCAGAATAATCCTTCTTGAAATCCATCGCTCGATTGACGCGTCCATCAGCTCGATCAATGAATGCATAACTCGGACACATGGGCATGAAGATTTTGTGATAAGTTGGATTCTTTACGGCAATAAACGTAAGCTGATCACCCGAGACCTTCAGTCCTGTTCGCTACACAGAACCCGTTCCATGTTCGAAATGGAACCGCTTAGGGTGTTACCCTAATGTCGAGACTATATCATGATCCATTACTTGATTTTTTAATACGGTTTCCCCATCGTGGATATCAGCAAATACCGGTTCAGATATCTGACCTTTCCAATTACTGGGATCTTCTACAGAAAATCCAGTAATTTCATACATTGGTCCACCCCATTCATCATCTGTCCAGTATACCGGAAGATCGCCATGTTTATCAATCATCTTTTGTAATTCAATGATTAATTCTGACGCTTTCATATTTTCACCTCCATTATGTTATTTTTATCAATATAATCAAGCATTGGGATCCGAAGCACTTCGAACTCGCTTGAGTCCTACTCCCTGGCGGGATAGTCGTTGAACCTTCTCTATTTGAGTTTATTCAATAATAAGGACATCTACTAATTCACCATCGATATTCGGCGTCTGGAGGAGCACCAAATCAGTGATTAAATAATGTTCATTACTTCCTTCAGTGCTACTTTGAAGAACTTGGATATCACCTTTCCCCTGTGTGTTTATAAGAGAATCTAATGCATCATAGAGTTCTTTTACGGTCATATGTTACCACTCCTTTCTATCTTTTATTTATAAACTCAAATAAAGCTTGGTTGCTGATTGTACATTACTCGTGATTCTTTAGGATTTAACCATGGAATCATCCGCTTACTTGTTTCTGCTTTCGCAACCATATAGGCTAAGCGGCTTTAGCACTTCCCAGCAGTTCACAACGCGCAGCACCCACATTCCTGTAGGGCTGGACAATACCACATGTGGTACCATCAAAATCAGCTGCAAGCAGGCCGAGGATATCCGGAGGTAGATGCATGGTCATATCCGTCGTATCCTCGTGAATTTTACGAACCCGCACATACAGAATACCGGATTCTGAAATAGTCGGATTCCGATTGATCAGTGCCCAGACGCCACGTCCAGACTTCAGATACTGATTGATGATCTTCACAAATTTCGGATGACAATACTGCTGGTTTTCTTTGACCAGAGAGATTGCCTTCGAAACCGGAATTCCATCCAGCTTACTGAGATAGTTTGCGATCTCGTCCTCATACAGCACCATCATGGTCTGATACGGAACATCGACTTCATGAGCCATCAGATCCGTACCAAGTGTAATGACCATACGAGACGAGTTGTCCACACGACCAGATGCCAGAGAGTGTCGGAAGACACCCTTCTTGCCATTGATTTGATCCAGGACTTCTTTGATTACACCAAGGAAGTCCTGCTGAATCTGGTTCAATGTCTTCTGGATCTCGATGTCGTGTTTGAAGTTTCCGATCAGGGGAGAGGTCTTCAGAATATTCCGAGACTTCACTGCACTGAGATAATACTTGTTGACATCCCAGATGTTCATCGTCATACCCTGATGAATCAGAGGTCTCAGACGAGAACTATAGACAGGAATCTTGGATGTGAAGACATACCCCTTCTTCAGACCAATCAAGGGTTTGTATTTCTTGTTATAGTCCCGATAGAGGTCCATCAGTGTGGGAATTCCATCGTCGACAATTTTACCCTTCGAGTTGATCTTCTTGACGCCATTCGTGACCGAGATGATGTCGTCGAATTTCTTGAAGATCTTGCAGAATGCATTGTAGCCATGATACGTCAGGATATGGAACGGTGCAATGTCGATATACATCGTTGTACGAAGATCCGCATCGATGGATCGACACTCCGTTCCACATTTGGGACAAACACGACCACGATTTGCGCCACCGCTCAGTTCTCCACAGTTACAGGAATAGATCGGAGTATCCTGTGTGGTATCTGCTCCAAATACCGGAGAGAAGATACCGTTGATAGGTTTCTTGTTGCCGTTGATATAGATTTCTGGACTGGTGACATCAAGTACCTGTCCAGTCTCTTTCAAGGCCTTGTAGACCTTGTCATGGTCGATCATCTCAAAGTGTACCGACTTGATCTTGGTACGCGTGAGATAGTGAACGACCGGGGATGGTTGGAACGTGGGATACGATTCCCGATTCACGATATTCAGTTTTCCATTTGGCATGTTCCCGATTCTCCTTCCGTGTTTATTGCGGGAATAGTGTTTTCAAGTCTCATGTAAACATCGAAATCAGCTCCTTTCGCACTGCAATTATAATTTGTATCTGAAATCGATTCCTTCATGGCATCGACATCAGCATGAACAACATGTGGGAAGAAACACCCACCGATAATGGAATATTTTCTGTAGATATTATCTTGTGAGCTGCGATACCATACTTTTGCACATTCGATCAGTTCAATACCAGTTTTATATACATCCTCAATTTGTTTCGGTACATATTCTTTATGCATGGCGAGTGCCCGAATGTAATCCGGCATCCAAATCTGCGTGATAGCTGTATATGAAATATGATCTGGATCGATATATTTAAATTCTAACGTCGCTGGAGTCAATGCATAGGTACCATCTGATAACTTCTCGATAATCTGAATATCAGCATTCCATACATAACGATTATTCTTATCAATGCCATTCTTAAAACTGACTGCCGTGATATCATTCACAATTCTGGATAGAGAGCTAATATATTCTGCGAATGTCATGAAACCGAGGTGGTTGTCGTATAATTCAGCCATCTTCTCCTGTGATAATCTGAGGATATCCATTATCACCACAAGTTCAGAAACATTTTTGGTATTTTTGCTTTGATTTGTCTCGCTGATTTTTCTACTCATTTCATTGATGACTCGTTCAATGGTATCAATCCGATTATCCAGAATATCACATTTCATTCTTGTACTCTTATCAATGTTATTTTCACGTAATAGTTGGAATATTTTTGGTAACAGTATAATGGTAATACCAATCGAAATTGCTATATACACTGCAATTAATTTCTCCATAAAACAAACACTCCTTTGTTTATTGATTCATCTATATAATTTATATTTCGTTTACAAACGAAAGAAGATGACAATTTTATAAAACAGCTCAACAACTTGCTCCAGAAAGGGTTGATGATATGAAAGCGAAAGAATCCCGGATAGAAGTCGGGAAAGCCAACTATCTATCCGCTATGGGTGTTGACGAGATGAAACGGGACAAAGATGGGTTTATCCATCTGACCCCGACTGCTAAGAGAGCAGATGAACAGGCTGTTTCTCTGACGACTTCAATCAGTTCTCTGGAGGAGAAACTGAATAAGTATCGTGCAGAGAAAGCCAAGGTAGATAAGTTCAAAGAGTCTGACGAGTACAAAGAGTCCAAAAAGAAACAGAAGGGCAAGAAGCAGAAAAAGAAGAAACAAGCCCTTCTGGATATGGTCTTTAACAATGCGGATCATCTGGCTGAAGAAGAGGATGAAGAAGTAGAGGCTGACGAGGAGAACTACAAGGACTCCAAGAAGAAAAAGAAAGCCCAGAAGAAAGAGACGACTTTGGATACGACTTATGGAAAACGATTCAGTCCTGTTGTCTCCATGCTTCATGATACGATCAATGAGTTTGACAAAATTGCAGAAGACATACAAGCTGAACTGGATAGTCCTCAGTTGAGAAGTAAGTCTATGTATCGATCCAATCAGATTGGTAACCTGATCTCTGCAAAGAACAGCAAACTCTCTGCTGTGAAAGAGCTTGCTTCTGTTGCCACTACGATTTCCAACCTGGAGTACAAGAAGGATAAGGATCGTAAGGCCGAAGAGGGCTCTGATACCTCCAAGGCAATTTCCATGCTTGGCGCAAAGTATCTTCGTGGTGGTTTCGAAACCCAGGAAGAGAGAAAGTCCAAGAAGAAAAAGAAGAAGTCTTGGGATGATGAAGATGATGATGTTGGAACCATCAAGAAAGCATCTTCCAAGAAATCAAACGATGATGACGATGACCAAGATGAGTCTGATCGTGAGTTGGCTTCTCAGCTGGCAAAGGCTCTTGGAAAGCATCCTGATATCAAATTTACAGCAGCGGAAAGATTCATGGGGATCGAGGGGTCATACCAGGTGGCGGTCTGTGCGGATGGAGATGATCCAAAATCTGACTGGAGATTCGTTGCAGTTGATCCAAAGACCGGAAAATTTATTAAGGATTTCAAAGAGAACTATCCTGGGATTCTCCCAAAGAAAAAGAACGCCCGGATGCAATTCGATATTAACCGCGGAAAGGCTTACGACAAAGCAAGCGGGCGTAATTATAAGCTGTACTTGGAATAATGTATTTCCATGTTCCGTTGATATTCAAAATAGAATACCCCTCCCGTGGTGGGAGGGGTATTTGTTTTACCGATAGAAATCGGTGTTAGCGTCTTTGCGAATGGTCTGACCAGCAGGAGCAGTCATTACGTGAGTGTGATCATACTCCGCGGTCTCATCGTTGTAGCGCATGTGCACCACACAAGAGCTGACATTCGGACCAATCGTGCAGGGGAACGCACCGGTGGTGTTCTCTACATCGCCGTTACCATTCATACCGATGGTAATATCAATGGTTGCATCGTTCTCTGCGAAGTTGCATTCGGATACTTTGACGGAACTGATCTTAGCAGGAGTCTCGATTGCGGGATCAGAAGGACCGCCACGCTGCGCAATCCGAATGGGAGAGATCCGACCACAGATACCGTCGAAGACAACACCAGCCATATTGATTCGAGCACCCTGTACGCCGACCAGATTCAGATCGATTGCATGATCACCCTGGGTATAACCAGTGTCCAGCTCAGCAGTCGCACAGTCCTGAACAGTCAGATTGTCAAGCAGGAACTGTACTGCATTGGTCATATAGATACCCTTCTTGGCGAAGTTCTTGATGGTACAACCAAGCATACCAATGGATACTTCAGAACCAGCATTCTGGGAGTTGATACCAATACCAGACGCAGAATCAGCACCGTCCAGGATCAGATCCTGAAGAACCGCAGAAACTGCACCAGTCGCTTTGACATTCACAGACCCTTTGATGGTATTGCTGCCGGTGCCGATGATCGTGAGGCTCTTATCAAGGTTGATATCGCCTTCAAAATCATTCAGGATGGTGACAACATCCCCACTGTTGGCAGCATCCAGTGCTTCCTGCACAGTGGCATAGTTCTCGCCGTTTACAGATGCAGCAATGGTTTCGCCGTTGATCGATCCAATGGACACAATCTGACCAACGTTCACCTGAGTCATCTCAGCATCATACACCTCAGAGCTGTCGATCATCAGACTGTTGATCGTGATGTACCGATGCACATAGGGCTCGGGAGGACAACTCTCGGGAATGGTGCTGTTTGCACGAGTGGTCGCATTGATCACTCGAATGGAACCACTGACAGTCTTGGTGGCTGCACCTGACGTGTATACCAGGTTTTCAACCAGATCGCCTTCGAAAACAGTCACAGATGCACCATTTCCGAAATTGATTACAGCACCAAGTTTCGCAACTGCAGTTGCCATGGTTTCACTACCTTTCTTTACGGAATTTTATTTCCTTAATTCAGACCCTGCAGAATGTCATCCAGAACCAGATCACCTTCCTGGGGATTCTCAGAATCCTCGGCATCGGGAACCAGAGGAATGTCAGGATCAAAATCATAGACCCGGGTCATCTTATCCGGATAACCACGCTGACGCCACGTATCGATGAAAGCAAGCTCATCGATGTAGCTGGCGACAACAAGTTCATTCTGGTAGTAGGGATAGTAATTCCGGTTACCAGAACCATAGTTGAAGTTGGCCGCATGGAAGATGAAGTTGTTCAGCAGACCAGCCTCACAGACCAGATACCGGCAGCTCTTCTCATCAAAGAAGCCACTCTCAACAGCGATCTGCTGGGGAACAGAGATCTCATAGCTGTACACAGCACCGAGCGTCTGATGGGAAGCCTTCACCGTGCTGTCCAGGTTCCGACGCAGGCACTTGGCGGCCTCTTCCAGAAGCTTCACACCAGAGAGTTTCTTTTCCGCATTGATAACGAACTCATTGGGCAGTTCAGGAATCAGCTTAAGTTTGAACTCCATAAAGCAGTCTCCCTTTCATGTATATTTGTTGACCAAAAATAAAGGATTTGCAGAGCAATCACAGCTTATATGGTTGTTCAATTCAGTCGTAGTACCCTCTGTTACGATATTTGGAAGCACGATCACACAAATAGCTTCGCATGATTTTATCGATGATTCTACCTTCTGTGGTTTGTTCTTGAAAAGCCAACTCTTGAATATGATACGCAGTTTGCGGTGTTACATTGTACCGTTTCCGGACAACTTTTGGTTTTCTCTCATCAGAACTACCCTCCTGTTTTGTATATGTCTTTTTCGTATTTGTACGTTTACGACCATGGGTATTCATCGAGAGACACATCCTTTATTGTTTATTTTTAGGAAATATGGGAGCCCATTTAGCGGGCTCCCATATTGTGTTATTCCTCAGTTTCAGTCTGAGTGGCAAGGGCCTCCTCAGCGGCTTTGCGGGCGGCCTCTTCCCGACGGGCTTTCTTCCGCTGGGACTTGCTCATACCGGCGTAAGGATCAACCGGAGCAACCTCGGGCTGCTCATCGGACTCCTCTACAACAGGATCACTGGCAGCATATACCATGGTCTCTTCGTCAACCTGATCCTTCGGAGCTTCAGCACTGTTCTGAAGGATCTCATGTACGATCTTACCAGCAGGCTCAATCACTTCAGCGTGATCACCGAGCTCTTCCTGAGCAGTCTCAGCGAGTTCATCCAGAGGATCTTCCTTGACAGGAGCCTCCTCAACTTCTTCATTCTCAGGAACCTCTTCGGGAATGGGTTCCACAGGAGCAGCTTCAGGAGGAGTAATGGGAGCAACCGGATTGACCGGATGCACACCATCGACAATCTCGTCATAAGAGAGCTTATAGTTCTTCAGGGTCAGACGAACAGGCTTGGTAAACCGAGCCCCATCCTTCTTGACTTCATAGAGTTCAACCTTCTCAGAACCAGTCTGCTTCAGGAGTTCCCCAATGATATCCACGGGGAACAGAGTAGGCTGATTCAGCGGACCATGCTCCGGACCCCAGCACTTACGAGCCGCATACAGAGGTGCATAGGTCGGAGTGATGATATACTTGCGCGTCACAGTAGTCATATGATATTACTCCTTCTCTTTATCAATAGACTTCTTGATGATCTCAATCTGGTCGATGAGTTTATCATAAGAGGCCAAAATCATAGATCTGGAATAACCTGCACCACGAAGTTTTCCAAGGATGAATTCCAGAAACAGATTTTTCCCACGAGCCGGATGCTTATTACTGTATGCATCGCCCTTGTCGGTTTGTTTCCGAAGAGTATACCAACTGTAATAATGCCCAACTAAATATGCAATAGATCCAATGGGTGCAAACAGAGACATGACAAACGAAATAACCATGTCTTCCAGGAAACCATCGTCGTCAATCATTTCCGCTTCTTTCCGAGCAGATTTGATGATCTTGGTTGCACGATCCAACGCTTTTCGCGCTTCTGCATATTTCCCATCCCGAATATGCATCTTGGCGTTATTGATTTCCGTGGTTGCCTGCTTAGAGTAACCCTTCATTGCATGCTGGATGGAATCAAATGCACCAGTGTTGATTTCATTCAGCTCACGCCAATTTGCATGTTCGTCCAGATATTTGTATGTTTCTGCTTCTTCTGCAGTCTCTGCCAGTACGATTGCACGTAAATACTCAAGACTCATACCAGCACCCCCAGTTACAGAGACTTCTGACCGTCGCCCTTGAACAGAGGCTGATCCTTCTCAGGAGTGCGAAGAGCCTTATTGGGATGGTGAATTTTTTCTGGATCTGTCCAGCAGTTGCAAGCTTCCGTGATGACAGCGTCGATCTCAGCCAGATCCTCATCGGTGATGTCCTCGTCATCGATCATCTCTTCAGCCTCGGTGTCGTCATAGTCGGGAGCAGAGACGATCTTCTCCAGCTCAGCGTCTACCTTGTTGTAGACCTCATCAGGAACGGAGTCCACGTCAACCTGATCATCGAGCTCGTCCTCAGAGCCAGGAAGCACCTCTTCCACGTCGAGAACAGATTCCACGATGAACTCATCCTCGGAAGCCTGTCTCTTGGCCCGAGTGAACTGTTCGTTAATAGCAGCAAACATGGTTCTAAAACCACCTTTCTATGCATAGAATTATATTGATGTTTCGATTTAACGCTGCAGGGAGGAGATATACTCCTTATAATACGAAAGCACAATGGGGATCAGTGTATAGTTTTCGATACTCCGTTCAGACTCAATCTCCAAGTTCTCCCAATCAATTGGTTTCCGGTTATAACCCAGAATGATTGCATTGCGGAGACTTCTGTTGAAGGGATAATAATACGGATACTGAGCAGTACAACTGTTACAGCTATCTGATACCGGAACTCGAATCATATCAGTAGAGTATGGTTTGCAGTTTTTGATTCTCCACTGGAACTCTTCATCCCAGATATCATAATATCCGGTGTTCAGATTGCAAGAGCGATATTTATCGTACGACTCCAGGTAGTAGATATTCTTTCCCTGGAACTTTGCAATTCGAGGATCGGCTTCACTACAAGTGAGTTGACAATACTCAAACGGATTGTGTTTGAAATCGTGTGTCATCAGACGATTCAACACAGATCGTTTGTACAGATGCTCATCTACATAGATATTGGGACAATCCGTATAGACACGATCAATCTCTCGGTTGAAGTTATTGTTTGCATACGTCAGTACGTCATCATAGATGACAATTCCACGGTCAAACATCAACTTCCACAGGGTCATATCAATGAATACCTGACGAACGATGATCTTGTTGGTCTTATGATTCGGATCTGCAAGGAATGCTTGATACTGATCATTTAACGAACAGTTGCAGCAAGTCTTGTTGCAGCAATACTGACATTGCTGACCAGGCATGTTGTTTGCATTTCCATATCGATCTTCATGATTCCGAACCAACCAATATGGAACATATCCAGGAACAATGACCGGTTCCCCGTCTACAATATAGAACTTATCACCGCGCTCATTGATGGTCATTCCATTGGTCAAATCCTGAATTTGATCAATGGTAGCAGTTGGAATAGTTTCAGCATCACCAAACTCCTCACGCCAACCGCCATCGGTTCCATCCAGGATATCATTCCCAGTGATGTATCCAGGACAACCACTCCCATCTACACCAGGCAATCCATCGAACACAAATGCAGACTTCTGTTCGTCATAGAAATGGGTGATATAGAGATCACACAGATCTAAATATTGATCCACATGGTGTTCAATTGTAAATAGTGACTTTTTATGGACAACCAACGTTTTGTCCATACCGATAGCAGTCACCGTTACTCGATAGGTGTCCTTGACTTGCTTTTCCAGCTGAGCAATGATTTCGGGATCCCGAGTGTACAGTCGGAACTGAATCTCTGTAAACGGATTGGAACGAACCGTTACCTGGGACTTATCAATAACGGCATATAGTGCACTGACTTCCGAGTTTACAACCATAAAGAAATCATTGGGTTTCGGTACGATTGTATTCGGAAGTATGATACCAGAAGACGTGAAATCTTCCTCAAAACCAAGCTCTTCATCAAATTGAGATTGAGAGATCAGATTGTTGATACCAGCCATCGGAAGGTTCTCAATGACATCATATCGAACGGTTGATGTCGGTCCGATATAATCCTCGATATTTTTCAAACCATTTACCGTAGTAGAAGCATCCGTATCGATCTGGAAGTATCGAGTGATGACTTGCGGGGAAGAAATCACAGCAGCGACATTGGACATCTCTGCCTTGATATAGTTATCCGACTGACGTTGGATGAAGTTCTGGTTTTTCAAAATACGCACGTAAACTCACCTCCTGTGTTGTTTCTTATACAAATGTCGATCTTATTTGTAGAATGAAAAAAGAACCACTCCGGGATCATTCCCGGAGTGGTTGATTGATTAGTTGTTACGTCGATATACATAGTCAGCCAACAGATGATCGAACTTCCGGATCATTGCATAGACTAAATCGAACCCTTCATTGATTCTCTTGTACTTTCCGAAATCATCCCCATCATAATCTAGGATACATATAGCTTTCTGGATAATATCTCGAATATCCGGGACAAGCGCCTTGGTTTCGACAATCTTAATTTCGGATTCAATACCAAAGGTTCGCTTGAGATAGTTGACATGATCATCGACCGTAGTATATGCACCATCGTACACATCGGCGATGTCAGAGTTATTGAAATAACGGGACACGATTTCATTATAGATATAATCCGTTGTAACCCAATCAGTGTCATAGATATTACTGATGGTTTTACTGACATACCACATAAACGGATAGAGCGGATTGATGTCCATGTGAATATCAGGGATCGCATCGGTCATTTCACGAAGCAGATGGAATGACCAGTCTATAAACTGAGTCAGGTCATCGGTAATTCCAGCATATACATAACATAGATACCCGTAGTATTTTGCTGTTTGACCAGAGATTGCAATGTTCGCATAAGCTTTTCCATAAACATCGCTGAAGCATGAATTAATGGTGTCAATTACGATCTCGATGGTATTCGCGTTCTCCGGACTACAGTAAAATGATGTGATAGTTGCGGGATCTTTGCTGATTTGTTTGAGCACTTCTTCAATGACCTGCGAATGCTTCAGTCTGTAATCTTTGTTATAGTTGGCAAATTTCACACGCGAACTGAACGGGTATTTATCAAAGATCTCAGTCAGTTTGACCTCATCGATGATTGCTTGAATTTTCTTCTCAGGTTCTGAATCGCCGCTGTACATATAACAAGGGATGAGCGAATTTTGCTCTGCATGTGCACTGGTGATCCGACCCATTCTGGCAGGTTTCGCAATCTGGTACTGTGTTACGTCATTATTTTTTATGTGCTTACTGGGGTTTTTGGCCGCCTCGATAATCGGATCGAGATTGATCATATTTACGTTTCCACCAGGGAATCGGTTAATTCCGTTCATGAATACTTTACCCAGATTTGTCATTGTAAATCACCTCAGTTATAATTTGTTTACCGAATTCTCTTGCTGTATGAAGTGCGAGTTACATTAGGCCGAATGACTTGAAGACTGGTGTTGGATTTCCATAAGACCTCCTGCACTGCTTTCAAAATATGTGTAATTGCGACGGAATCCAACGTGGGAAGCTCCTCCGCAGTGACATCACAGACCTTCCGGACGAACTCTAACGTAGCAAAGTTTGTCTCCTGAATCAGCTCCTTCACCTCGGGGAGCTCCAGGATCTCCTGGGCGGAAGTCCCGTGGGGGATAGCCCGCTGCTCAGTCTGCTTGGTGATGCCGTAACGATTGCTCATGATTTCTTTCTCCTTTTATTGTATTTATTTAATGGTAACTTGTTCTATCTTGATGTCTTTCTTTGCATGCCCGAAGTCTTCGGCTTTTCGATTGTACAATACAACGAAACTTCTGATATCCAACGTGTCCACCAAACTTTGATACAACTTTTCATATTTACCAAGTTTGATTTCACTATCGGACCAGATGTTGATTCGCACTTTCAATAAGCCATATTGCTTACAGACATGCAGGATGTTATTTCGATAGTCAGAGCCACAGTTGGCCAACCATACAGAGTTCGGTCGTTCTGTTCCCAGGTCCGTATTCAAATATGCACCGAGGATACTAAAAGGACCTTCTGCGATATTGATGATTGCACTATGTGGGTCCAACAAATCGATTTCACGAGGAATGCTGTATAACTTCATGTCGTCTGGATTGATCTTTCCAGATATCCGATAATTCGTATAGCGCATCCCCGTTTCCAGTGTGGGTGTGATGTCTCTGCAGATCAGGTAGTCGGAATAGATCGAAATAAACCCAATCGTATATGCATCCAACAGATCGCAACGGTTCTTGTTGAATGCCAAACGCTTAATCCCATTCAGATTCAGCATATCATACAAACTGAGCTGGATCTTGTACATCCGAAGATCTGCAAAAGATAAGTGCACACCGAGACGATTGTTGACATAAGCCAACTTCTCATCGTTGTATGCACTTGCCAGGTTAACCGGTTCATACTGTTTTGGAGTACGAACCACAAACAACCGATCCAAGTTCTTACTGATGGATCGGTTGTATTTTGAGAGTTCGCTGATGACATCGAGATCTGTGATGCCGAGTAACTGTAGATCCGATGTCTTTAGATAACCGGTCTTGCCACATTTTGCTAACCAACACTGATACAAGACGGGTTCACCATCATCGGGTTCTATTTTTATACTTAGGTGTTTCCCATCTCGGTTGTGGGTACTGTCCCCGCAAAAGATGCACCGGAGTTGAATGTTCTTCCCATCAGATGACAGATCATGCGGAAGCTCACAAAGAGCTTCATAAACCAATGGCAGTTTCATATGTAATCGGTCCTGTTCCTATAGCTAATTGGTGTCTGTGGCTAACCCAGAGTGGATAATTTGACTGCTGCATGATAAACGCAGCATACTCTTTATCCGTTTTCAGTATACCGGTAATCGAGAATAATTTGCTGTTGTACACCCGTTTACTGGCGCGTAAACGTTGTGCATGGGATCGGTTTGTTACGTGCTTTCGGATTATTCGGTTAATTCTGTGGAAACGTTTATTATGTCGACACATTTTATTCATAGGTCGATCACTCCTTTCACTACAGTTATAATATGTATTTCGATTTTGAACGAAACTGGAAATCGCGGAACAAAGCTATAAAGTTAAGCTCCAAATACCACACGAAGGGGGTTTATGATATGAATGATGCTCTGCTGTCCAACATCATCAATGGTGTTGATAGTAGTCTCACGGATGCTGCGAAAGAAGAGTTAAAACGCAGCATCCAAGCTATTTCCAAAAATCTGGAAGCTGTTAAGTTAAACCAATCCAGTCGAGCATTGACTCAGAATCAAACCAGCATAACCAGCCGCATTGGTGGACCAATGGTAGATGCCGAAATTTATACCAATTTATCAGAGTTGATCAATGGTGATACTTCTGATATTGGTGGATTTGGAACACTGTTGGAATCACTGTATGCCAAGAACAAAAAGGGATATGCGATTCTGAAAGATTATGAGCTGATGCCTATTCTGATTCCCCAGATCAATCGGGTACTTATGTTCCTGGTGAACGAATGTCTATCTCCTGATATTCAGAATGATTCTACCTTCACAATCAAGTTCATGAGCGATGATGACCCGGATCGTATTCAGGAAGATATTGATTCAATCAAGAAGGAAATGAAGCTGGACAACATGCTGCGGGATGTGTATATGAACCGATATAAACTCGGTCGGGAATACTACGCAGTATTGGATTACACCAAGACCTTTGATCATATGCTGGACCAGATGCGAAAGAAGTCCATGAACGAAGCGACTGCTGTCATGACGGATCTTCAGTATCTGGATTACACGTATGAAACGTTAACGACTTCTCTGAATGAAGTGGGTTGTCAGCTTCGAATCAATGCGATTGCAGATACCTCCGGTGGTACGAGAGAAGAGCAGAAGCATCCGGATATTGTAGAATCTGTAGTGGATCTGAATTTCGATCATCTGAATATCCAGATTGAACGTTCTTCCATTGCACAGCATGTCAAAGAAGCCCATGGTGAATTGCTTGCAGAAAATTTCTCTCGATACAGTACCGCAAACATTATTAATTCGTTAAATGGAAATCACTCTTTGAATGAGGCGGCTGGTATCACAGAAGCTGTGATTGATAGTTCCAAGCTGGAACAGCTGGTGGATACGTTGAGAAGGAAGAAACTCCAGAGATGTACCATTGAGCGATTTGATCCGGCTAAGATCTTCAAACTGAAGATCGGCGGTAAAGTGATTGGCTATTTCCATACGACGGATATCAATGATGGAAATCGGAATCTGGTCAACTTCGCACAAGCACTGAAAGACCAACTTTTGAAGTCCAGAGCTACCAATTTGAATGCAGCAACTGCCAATGCGGAAGAGGTTATCTCCAAAGAGTTGGCGGAGAAGATCATCAACAAGTTTGATCCCAATATTGGTATCAACCGAATTGAGGATATCGATCTTCTGCATGACTACATCAGAAACAATGAAATTTACAAGGGCAACAAACGGATCACTTTCTATTATGAGGATGAGATCTATGACATGTCCCGTGCAGATGATTCCATTCTGATCAATGGTGTGTTCTTTACCAAGCTGTATGCAACACTGCTGCTGAATAACATCATGACCAAGGTGTTGAGAGGTAGAGGCAGACAGATCCATACGGTTCGCATGGGTGCTTCTCCAAATGTGCAGCGGTATATTCAGAATGCCATGGCTGCTTTGACCATGCCGGAGAATAACCTTGGTACACTGCATGGGTCGTTTGAGCAGATCCTGAACCCCTTCAATGCTGCTTCGGATATCGTCATTCCGACGGAAGATGATACCGAACGATATATTACGACGGATTACATTCCTGGTCAAGATGTGGATATGAATGATGAGTTCTTGAGATTCCTGTTGAACTCGATCGTATCCAGTTTTGGTTTGGACAGTGCGGTTATTGATGCAACCAATGGCAATCTCCAGTTTGCTCGAACACTGTCCATGGAATCTCTCCAGATTTGTAACTCCATTCGAAATGAGCAACAGGATCTCCATGATCCCTGGGAGAAAATGTGCCTGGATATTCTGCGTATCATGGGTTCTGATGCAACCAAGAGTGCAGTAGAACAGGATATGATTAAGGTTCAGTTCTTTGAGCCCAAGTCTCTGGTTCTGCAGAATACTATTGATGACATCAATAACGCCAAGAGTTATGCGGATGCTATTGCGGATATCATTCCGGAGTTCAACATTGATGGTTCTGAGAAGAGCCGTACCAAGTGGGTCTATCGTACGGTGAAGGATAAGACCAACCTGGATTGGAAGATGATTGAACAGTCTTTGGAGGATATCCAGATCAGCGTTAACAGCGATACGTTGGAAGAGGAGATCCGCAAGGTAATCCAGGAATATTTGGAGAACGAACGTTCTGTTCAATTTGGCGACCACAACAATGATGGAATGGTCGATAGCGATGATCAACTTGCTGGTGAATACGGAGAATACTCCGATATGGCCGGTGGTGAAGAAGGTGGAGAGCTGACTCCCGAAGAGGAAGATCTCATGAATTCTCCTGATGAAGAACTATAAGCAAATATTATACCCCTCCCAATACGGGAGGGGTATAATATTTATGGCTGTTTCACATACCAAAAACCATCTGTATGTCTACCGTTATCTGGATATGCATCAACTTGTGTTGATGTAACAGTATCAACGAATATACCTTGTGAATAATTAGAATCATATCCATTCGCAGTGTACCAGAATCCGTCACTATGTCTTCCATCTGCAGGATAAGTATTCTGTTGATCCGATGTAACTGACCCATTGGTAGTGCCTTTAGAATACGTAGTCTCTACTGTTTCATATACATACCAATAGCCATCAGTATGTTTACCATTGGATGGATACGCTGATTGATTTGTGGATGTTACTGGTCCGATTTCACTACCGCGAGAATATGTATCACCACTCGGATTTCTACTGTAATAATATCCCCCAGATGTCCCACCGTTTGGATATGCAGATGGATTTGTAGACGTTACAGTTCCGATAAGTTCTCTATCATTATTATTTTTAATAGTTCTGCGTTCTTCATAACCATATGTTATGCTTCCAGTAACATTCGGGAAATCAGGCAAACTATTAGTATGACATTCCAAACCGGTTCGTATCTCTGTTCCATTTGGTTCTTCTGCATACCAACTACTATAACCAGGTTCCAGATCGTTAAAAGATCCAATAGTATATGGAACACTCCATGAACCAGACGTTCTATAAACCCATTGTCCGTTGACATATGACGGCTTTTCATCAGCATAATATAGACGATCGCCAGCACGTAAGTGAATAGACCCACCATCCCACCAGTCTTCATCGTATCCACTGGTTGTATATTGATTCCAACTATAGGTTGTAATGACGTTATATTTTTTCCACCTATATGTAGTAGTTGTGATACAGTTGAATCTATTCCATTTGTAGGTTCTATGTTCCACACTTTGATACTTATTCCATGTATAAAGTATCTTAGTTAACCCAAATTCATATAAACCGTCGCCTAAACCGACAAATCCACGAGTATTACCAAATAGTGTCTTCCCATGTTTTAGGACTTAAAGTTTCATAATGTATGCAAGTACGAAGTATGGCGGCATATTATTATGCGGTTGAGATGAACCAGCATTGTTTATGACATTGTATAATGTAGATCCGTCATTTTGGCTATACCTACCACCTACTAGCCAACTATTGTATCCACTATCTCCCCATGATCCTCTAGCGCGTGCAGTATGACTATGTGATGGCATCTCAGCTTCAGATAGCGTATGAGTTTCCTCACCTCCAGTTTCTTTCAATGTTGTATATGTTCCACCATATCCAAGTATAAACCTACCAGATAAATTTGGTGTATTATTTTGTCCATTACATAAAACCCATCCAGATGGTATATTACTGGTTGTTCCAGACCATGCACATATGATACCAGAAGGGATACCAGATGATCCAGCAAAAGCTAATTCTTTCTTAAGAGCGAAGACTTTTGTTTTCCCTACAATAAATTTTAGGACTCACCATAAACAATTATATAGATTCATGGTTTGGAGCAAGTCTTGTGCTTTTGCTTGTCCACCAAAATCATACTACTTGTAAACGGGCTTCTTGCCTTCCGGCTCGATTCCAAACATGAATCTACTTCGTTACTCTCATTTTCTTTCTCTCTCTTTTGTGTTACACCCAGAGGTCTTGATGCACCTCTGGGTGTAATCTTTCCTTATAATAGCCATCGTAGGAAATCCGGTTTGAGAGAAATTCGAGATACATATTATAATCATGAAGGTAAAGAAGTATAGCCTTCAATAAAACAAAAACAAAAAAGGAGAAAAGAAAAATGAAAAAGAATGCTGAGAATCACGTTAAGGTTACGTCTTGTGTAGCCGAGGCTATCACGGCGATGGCCTCCAAGAAAATCGGTTACCATGTCAGCAAGATGCTGGATGGTAACTGTGTGGTGAACGACCACACCGACAAAGCCACCAGCATCGATGGAATCGCCATGCTGGACAGCGGCGATACCGTGGCTCTGTTCAAAGGCAGCATCTTTACGATGAACAGGTTGTACGTCAGCAAGGCGGACAACAGCCTGCACATGTCCACATGGTCTGTGGCTTCCACCCTGAATACCCGCGGAAAAAGCCTGACTGACACAATCCAGGATTACAACGATAGACTTCTGGAAGTTTATATGGACACCGACCTTCCGGTGTCGGGGTTCATTGTAGCATATCGCCTCTTCGATTGAGGAGGTGATATGCATGACTAATGAAGCGTACACCATGGTCGAAACAATCAAAGAGCGCAAGTCCATGCTCTCTGGTGCTAGGCATAAGAAGGGCGGCAGTAAGTCGAAGAAGTGCACCCTTCCCAGCGATACATTAACAAAAAGGGAGAAAGAAAAGATGAACGGAGAAATGAAAGTATACAACTTGAAATATCCTGTCACATACAGTGAGTTCATGGACATGCCCCAGGATATCAAGGAAGAGTATATCAGGTCCATGCAACTCCGATACCATGCAAACGCATCCATGCTGGCGAACGCATTCCGTATGACGGTCAACGAGTTTGGCGAAATGATGAACGGCCTTGGAATCGTTGTGAACGAGATTACACCGGACAATAACCGGCTGAAGGTTTGGAACGCAGCTCAACCGGTCAGACGTGATACGACAGTAATCTCGAAACCACCAAAAGAGCCGAAGTACAAGACCAGACGAGAGCTCCAAAAAATGAGCGGCAATGATCTGGTGGATTATCTTGTACAATGCTGCCAGTATTTCAACTGTACCATTAACACGCTCACGAAAGCGGCATGGGAGCTTCGTTCATTCGATATCTATGCATGGAGCACTTTCAAGAGTGCTTCCAATATCGACAACCTTGATCCATATCGGAAACCGGCGAAATATAAAAAGAGCTCACCGGCACATATGTCAGTGCGTAATTGGGCTGGCGCTCATGAGGTGAAGAAAGAAAAGGCCGCAAAAGAACACACGAAGGCTGCCCCGCCAAAGGCGCCAAGTGAAGTACCTAATCCGATTACCATCTCCGGTAGCATCTCAGTCAAGCTGACCGGTGATCTTGATCAGGTCAAGACGGAGATCAACAAGCTGCTGGACATGTACTACAACACTGGTCTGGAGATCAACTTCCAGATCTCCAAGTAGGACCAAACAAAAAGAATGATGGGTTTCGGCTCATCATTCTTTTTTCATTATCGAATGAAAATATTTATAGTAACTCTGAATAAAGGGATGGTGCTTCCTTTATGTGGAAAGATGAAAATGGTTTCAATCATCTCACACCCAAAACCAAAACATTGAAACGATTGTTTGAGAATGACCATGACGAAAAGAAGGTAGTATTTCGTCATGGTCATATTGCTATCACAAATTACAGAATGGGAGACAATAAAGAGTTTGAGAAATCTCTGTCTACCTTTGATGAGATCCGTTGGAAGTATAATCCGGTTGGTTTCTATTATGTGAAGCCTATGAGGGAATTACGAATCAACCGTGGATATGATATTCATATGCTGAAGAAGTTCTTTCCGAATCATAAATTCGTGGTGGACAATGATGCGTATGAATATAAGAAAGCTGATATTAAGCTGAAGACTGGTCCGCGAGATGATTTCCAAAAAGTGGCCCTCACTTTCATGGCTGGAGAGGGTAGATATAAGGCAAATAAGAATTATACACAGATTCTGATAGACCTCCAAACCGGTGCTGGAAAGGCCCAGCCAAATGATACTAAAATTCCAACTCCTGATGGTTGGAGAAAATTAAAGGATATCGAAGTTGGAGACTTTGTATTTAACAAACACGGAGAACCCGTTGAGGTTCTGGGAGTGTTCCCACAAAAAGGATTGCAGCGGACATATGAGGTCACATTCAGTGATGGTAGATCAACACGTTGTAATGGGGAACATTTATGGGAAGTTTATCGGAACCATAATAAACACCCAGTAGTGCTCCCATTGACGGAAATTATGGAGGATTATCATCACATTCAATATGACAAGGATGGCAAGCCACATAATCATCATATATATCAAGTTAAGATAAATGATGCTGTTGAGTATCCGGAACAGCATGTTCCAGTTGATCCGTACGTGCTTGGAGTTTTTATTGGTAATGGCTATTTTGGTAGTAACAGCTTACAGTTATCCAGTGGCAACATGGACGTACCTAGAGAAGTATCAAAAGTATTAGGCTGTCCAACTCAACTTAGATCTAAATGGAATTATAACTATAAATTTATAAGAGAAAAACGTACATCAAAAGAAGGGAAGAAGTATAATCGGTATATTCAAACTGATGATTTTTTGGAAAAAATACCGGAATTGATCAATGCAAAATCCGGTCACAAATTCATACCAGATGTGTACAAGTACAATAGCATAGAGGTACGCAAGCAGTTAATCCAGGGGTTGTTTGATACTGACGGTCATATTTCTGGTAATAAATACCAGATATCGTATACTACTATATCCAAGCGATTAATGAAGGACATTGTAGAAATCCTCAGATCACTTGGGTATAGTGTAAAGGTGACAAAAGATAGCAGAACTGCAAAATATACATCTGGTGAGTGTTTTGAGATTTATGTTAGATGTCCGGATGAGGACAAGCATGAGTTCTTCAGGGCCAATAAAAAATCGTTGAAAAGGGCATATGCTGCAAAAGAATATCATACAAAGAAAAATCAGCGTATGATCTCCATTGTCGACATCAAGGAGGTAGAACCGACAAAACAACGTTGTATCTTGATTGATGATCCGGATCATGTATATTTGACCGAAGATTACATTCCAACCCACAACACGTATTGTGGAACAGCAATAAGCTGTTACAATCATGCACGTGTATCCATCTTTGTCCCATTCACAAAACTTCTTGAACAATGGAAAGAATCCTTCCTAAACTTTACGAATATCGATCCAGATGATATCATGATTGTGCAGGGATCTGATGCCTGCATGAAGATATTGAAAGGGAAGAAGAAACACATCAAAGTATTCCTGTTCATGATTGATACGATATCGTCGTTTGAAGCACAGTATGGTCCAATAAAAACCATGGAGATGCTGGAAGCTACTCAGTCGTATATGAAGATCATCGATGAAGTGCATTTGGATATCAAAGCGATTGCTATGATCGAAGCTTTGTCTAATTTCAGAATGAACTTCTATTTATCAGCATCTCCTGGTCGTACTGCTTCTAAAGAGAACTGGATCTTCAAAACACTCTTCTATAACGTACCAAAATTCGGTTCAAAAGACATGATGCAGTCAGAGAAGTATCTGAATATTATCATCAAACAGTACAAGTTCATGCCGGATCCCATTCAGATGAAGTCGATTATTAATCCGAGAAAGAAGTGGTTGAATACAAAGGCTTATGAGACTGCTCTGTTCAATGCAAGCGATCAGCAACGAGCTTCATTTGAACAAGCGTTACTTCAGATGCTGAACTGGATCAAGAAACAGATCAAACCGGAGTTCAAAGTGATTCTCTTCTGTAATACCATAGAAGGAACAGAGTATCTGAAGAACGTTGCAGAACGTGTATTTCCTGGTGAATGTTCTCGGTACTATGGTACCATGGGATCAAAGAAAGAGAAAGAGGATGCTCTGAAACAGCGAGTGATCTGTGCAACATCTTCTTCGTTAGGTACAGGTGCAGATATCAAGGGACTGCAGTTCTGCATCAATACCTGCACATATTCCTCCAAGATTGAAGCCATCCAAGTATCTGGTCGTCTTCGTAAATTACCCAACGATCCAGTCGCTTATATCGAGCTGGTAAATGTTGGATGGTACAAGACGATGAAACAGTTTGAGAAACGGAAACCAACTTTGATTTCCAGATCCAGAACCAACAAGCTACTCATAATTGAGTAAAAAGAAATTCGAGATATATATTATATACACGAAAGGAGAAATGACTTATGATCATTTTTGAAGTAGCAATCTTTATTCTATGTGTGCTGGCAACAGCACTGATCATTATGCAAATTTGGAAACGAACGGAGGATCTCAGACAAGAGGTCCGGCAGGAACTGCGGGAGGATTTCCATCCAACCTTTACAGTCGATATGGATAACGAAGAGTTCTTGGCCAACCATGACAATGTTAAAAAGGGGGACTAAAATATGTCTATTCTTAGTGATTTGAGAAAATTTGTTCGTGGTGAACTAAATGAAGTTTATCTCGGCGTTCCCGTGAATGACATAGAGCACAAACAATATGATACGCTAGTAAAAGGAAAGGACCGAACAGCAAACGATTATCAATTTAACACAGGTAAACCAAAAATTTTAATACGGATGGGAATTGAAGCAACTGACGTGCATGGATGTTCTATCAAAGTTCAGACTCACTCTAATGAGAATGGTGATTACATTATCATTCCGACTAAGTCCTTTCTAAGTCTGCCGAAAAATTCCAAGGTTTTCACATCTATGGAAACCTGCGCAAAGAAGCTGAATCGAAAGACTTATAAAGCAATTGAATCATTCATTTATGACAATCAGATGGCTATTATCGCATATTGGTATTGCGGTAAACAGACCGCAGATGTTAAAGTTGCTTTGAGTCGATATTTGGCCACAAAAATGAGAGATACCAAATATTATAATATTTCTATATCACCAAAGACCGATGCTGAGTTAGAAAAAGATAAGGAGGCACTGAATTCTTATGTCAGAAAAGAATGCAAAGATAATAATATCGAGCTCTTTTATGGTTCCTGACCTGACCATGATTCAGCGGGCATATGATAAATTTATCCATTTGACATGTCCGCTCGCAAAAGGTAAAACGATATGCGAGCGTCATACGTTGCATACTAAGGCATCCTTGATTGGTTCCTGGAAGCGTATGAGAGACCGAGTTAAAACAATGTATGAGTGGGATGAAGAGACATTGTTATCCCATTTGGACCATCGAGTATACTGGTTTGTAGTCACTGACGAGTGTGTGTTTGTTTATGTTAAACACAACGATGATGATCTGACCATTGTTGATGAGATTCCGGTTGGAACCAGGAAATATCTGTATATCGATATCACTGCGGAAAACTATTTAAGATATCAAGACTTCATTGAAACATATGACATCTGTTGGTCCATTGAGGAGTCAAAACAATGGCATACCTCATATAAGACATCACTGAATCATATGTTTATTCCGAAGAAGTATGAGAGAAATATATCCAGGCACCTCAGACCATATCGAAATGATCCGCAACAGTGGTATGATGAACTGATGCGATATGTTGATTTTGAGCGTCATTGTCGCATTAGCACTGGATTTGATTCCTTTAGCGAATTGTGGTTTCTTGATGACAAATATTTTGAGATCAGCCTCCGTGATTTCGAAAATCCTGAGCACTTTTATCAAATCACACACGCCAGAAATCCAATACGTTGGAATCGAGGATCTCTTGTATGAGATTATATGCATCCATCTTCTCCGGAAAGGAGTTGGACTTTCGGATCAAAGTTTCCACGAAGAAACCAAAAGTACCGAATGGTCAACAACCTACACTGGAGGAAGAGAATAGACCGTTGTTACAACGGCATACATCAAAAAATGGGTTTCGATCATTGATCTATAATCCGACGGTTGGGTTACAAATCACCAATCGAATCAAACCAATGGAACATCCAGCACCAACTGTTCCAGCACATCTGATCTATCAATTTGTTGGGCAGATGCAAGCAGTCTTCCGTATGCTGTCAAAAGATCACTGGTATACAGTGGATGAAGAAAATGGTGACATCACGGTGATCAAAAAGGAAGCAGCATTAGCAGAGCGAAGAGTGTCCCTCTTCAATACAGTCATACGGATTCGTCCAGATTTCATATTTGTACGGGACGTAGGATTTGAACCGGGACTCAATATCATCCTGGATAATACACTCATCGGATCAATGGTGTATTATGAAGCCTCTGCACTGATTGATACCATCAGCCATCTGGATCTGTCTACATATTCTCTGCTTGCTGGATTGGCAGAGAAAGTAGATACCATGGATCAAAAGCTGGATTATATCATCAGTAAAATAGATCAACCAAATGTTCCAAACATCAATTCAGATTCACCATATTAAGTTAGAATGAGGTGTTCCAAATCATGGTGAAGAAAAACCCATTCCACCAGGAGATCATACTCATTGGTGGAAAGTGTTATCGGGTGGAAGATTATCCATCCGATGAAGTGATTCAACAAAAAGGATCAGAAGCCTTCAAGAAAGGCTTCGCGTATCGTTATATCACATCCTTGCAGAGACGGATCTATCCGTATCATGGTGTGATCGAAGACTACAAAGAGTTCCATTTCAAAGAACTTCCGGTTGGGATCTATCATGTCCGGAAGCATGATGGACTCTATCTCCGCATCATCTTTCCGAGAACCAAATATGAGGCAGAAGAACATGCACTGAAACGAGAGCAGTCTGTCATGTCGGCAGTGAAGGATGCCTACCAGAATAACCAGTTTGTAGATCCAACACTGTCTGCATTGGATTCCGGTGTATCCAGATTCATCCCTCCCATCCATGAGGATGATGATATGCTGAACAAGATTGTCAAGCTGGCAATCAGACTGAAGGATGCTCCGTTTGATCCCTATGGAAAACGACTTCGTTCTTTGGCAGTTGAGAAGAATCATGGTATGGAAGGAACAAATATCATGAATAACTTCAAACGGAGTCTCCGGTTTAATCACAGTATGTCTCCGAACAAAGGAATCCAAGCTGCCAATGTCTATCAGTTTGACTTGGCTATTGTGGTAAAGGATAAGGAAGACGCCATGCATCCCATCTCGGATGATGGAACTCCGTATGTCTATTATCCCATGGGGATTCCTTTTGAGTTCGATTCCAAAACTGCAATTGATGCTGGTCCGCTCATTGAGCAGGCTATCATTGATGATAAATTGAGAGAAGAGGAATATGAGAAGGAGATGAACGAAAATGATTAACGCTGCGTTCTTGCTGGTGATCGGGATTGGTATCGTGATCATTGCTGGTATCTGCATTGGCTCCACGGTACATTACTACAATGTGGCAAAAGCAGCAAGGTCTATGTCCCAACATGAGTTTAAACGAGCAGAACGTTTTGAGGAGGAGCGTCGAGCCTATCATAATCTGCTGGTGTTGATCGTTGATGCTGTTCTGGATCTGGTATCGGATCTATCTGATACTTTCACTACCCAGCAGAAGCTGATCAATCTTCATGAAGTATTAACACAAATGAAGGATAGCAAAAATATCCATATTCTTCGTCAGCTTAAGGGTATGAAACAAGATCCGGATCTGATTGATTTGACCAATCTGGTACGGAACACATTGCTGAAGTATTATTCCTACGATGGTGGGACTGCTGAACTCTGTGATAAGGTTGTCCAGATTACCAAGATGATTGTAGAGGATTTCACAAAAGCAGAATCCAACGAGGATCTTTCCTATATCATCATGAAAGGCAATCTGGAGCGTGCGAATATCACGATCCACAAGAGAACTCCTCAACCCAAGAAGGAAGCTCCGGAAGGCGCTGGGTCGGATTACTTCATGCAGCAGATGACTGAGATCAATCAAGAGATTGACACTCTGATCGATCATGGGATCATTGTGGTTCCCAAAGAAGAGGCTCCACAGCCTGCAACAGAATAAACAGAAAAGAAAGATCACCGGGTTTCCGCCCGGTGATCTTTTTCATTTCCAAGTCACAACAAGACATCGATATATACCTGAGACATGAGGTGTCTTACGATGTATAAACTGACGTATTTTAAGGCAAAGAATGTAATTGGATTTCTTTCCGGTATGGGGATGAAAACGTTTGAGTTGGATCTCCACGATTTCAAAGAGAAAGATATCATTGTCATTTTCGGGGATAATGCCAGCGGTAAATCAACGTTTTTGTCATTGGTTCATCCGTGGCATCTTCCGTCTGATGGACGGAGTAAGTTCATCCTCCCTGGAAAAGAAGGAACGCTGATCCGGGAATATGAATCCGATGATGGAACTGTGATCACAACCAAATGTGTGTATAGCCCAAAAGGTTCTGATAGCGACCAGCATTCTGCAAAATGTTTCTTTGCAATCACGAAACCCTCGGATGATGAACCAGTGGAGTTGAATCCCACTGGGAATGTAACCTCCTATCAAGCGTTGCTCTATACCTATTTCGGAATCAACAAAGAGTTCCTGAACTTCTCTACCTACAATAATGCAGTTGCTGGTATTATCTCCATGACGGACGGAGAACGAAAGAACAGTGTCAGTTCTCTGGTTCCGAACATGGGTCGATTTGAAGTAGCTTATGCAACGGTGAATGAGAAGTACAAAGAGCTTCGGAATCTGATTCGGAACGTTTCTCAGAAGATCCTTCAATTACGAGATGAAGAATCTCTGAAGGCAGATCTGAAGCGTATCAGCAAAGAAGTAGACAGCTATGTCTATCAACGTGAAGATCAGGTCAAACGTGCTGCCAAAATTGATGGCAGATTGAAGGAGTTGACCAAGGGTGGAAACAGCGATGATATGGTGGCCAAGTATAACGATGAGCTTGTCCGACTACAGTCTGTTAACTCGTCCCTCGAGCACCACCAACAGAAACTGTACCGGCTATATGATGCTTTGGGAATCGAGTTCGACTACGACCACATCCCATCTGAGGTATCGAGTCCACAACGATTATCTAATAAAATACTGAACTATGCTCGGAAAGTAGCTACGACTGAAGCAGAGTTGTCTAACTTCTCTGAGAGACAGAAAGCATTTAAGGAACAGCTTGCCGATGCAGAAAATCAATTGATGGAATTGGAAACCACGATGTACAGTATCCAGGTAACTGATCTGGATTCTCTTATGAGAATCAAGCAGTCCTATGAGCGAGAGTTGTCTCAACTTCAGTATAAAGACGACACTGCATATGAGGGAATGTCTTATGATGAAGTTACTGCATTTTCCAATCAAGTGGTACAGCTGGATGCTATGATCCAGGCAATGTACGATGAGTATGGAGAACTGATCACAACTTGTTTCCAGGAAGCAAGTGATCAGATGGAGCAGCATGCAAATGGGTGTATTGATTCCATTGGTCAACTGAAGGCTCGTATTGAAACCAACTCTCAAAAGAAAGACTACATCTATCGAAAGATGGTAGAGTTGGAACAGTATCGAAATCTACAAAAGATCCTTGATCAAAGACCAAAGTCCTGTACGATTGACAATTGTCCGTTCATTGCAAATGCACTAAAATGGGAAGCTGTTGCGGATGAGATTGAGCGATTAAAATCTGAGTATGAACAACTTGGAATTCAGATTGCTCAGGATCAAACCAGTTCCCAAGATTACGAGAAACGGTTAAGCGTATATGAAGCCAGCAATACCTTGATTCTCTATATGTCGGGTATTGAGTCACAGATGAAGAAATATTTAGGTATTTCTATCGAAGATGCCTATGAAGCTATCAGTAAGGGTACTTGGAAGGATCTTTTCGATATTTATAAGTTGAAAGAGATCGCTTCTATCCTGTCGGAAAAAGATCGATATCGACAGATTACCCATGAACTGATCCCGGAAGTCAATCACAATATCGAGATTGCTCGGATGTATGAAGCCAATCAAGAACTGATCAAATCCCAGTTGGATCGTTTGGAGAAAGAACGCTCCAGAATTAAGAAGAGTCTGTCTGAGTTCAATATGCATGTGGCAATCTCCAGTCAGATGTTGGATCGTTGGAAAACCAAGCTGACTCAGTGGAAAGAACTGGAGTCTACGCTGGAATCATACAACGACGCGCTTCAAGAGTATCTGGAATTGACGGATTCTGTGAAAGCCAATGAAGAGTCCATCCGACAGATCAAGGAACTCAAGGAACGAAAGAAAGAACTGAAACGTTCCATTGAGGGACTGACTGAGATTGCGAACCACAAAGTTCGTGAGCAGGATCAAGTTCGGATGGAATTGGTACAATTGGAACAACTTCATTTGGAGAAGTTGTCCATTGAACAAGACTTCCTGGTTGTAGATGTGATTCGTTCCATTATTCAACCTGGTAAGGGACTTCGAAAAGAACTGATCAACATCTACATGTTCGATATCTATCAGACAGCGAACCAATTGTTGCTCCATACGTTCAATGGGAATCTTTATCTGAAAGAGTTCATTATCACAGATAAGGAATTCATCATTCCATATGTGTACAATGGGACAGAAAGTCCTGATATCGCATTGGCTTCTGCATCTCAACAATCTGCTATCTCCATCAGCATCTCCATGGCAATACTGAGTAAAATCATGGGAAATTATGGAATTGCTTGTTTCGATGAAGCAGACGCACCATTCTCTCCAGCAAACAGATCTATATTTATCGATATTCTGACAACCCAGATTCGATATATAGGTTTACAGCAATGCTTCTTTATCACACAGCACCAGAACGAATATACGGAATCCGATTCAGTTGGATTTATCGCATTCCCAGGTGGTAATACAAAACACATTCCGGATGAAGATTTAATTGTTGTAAAATGAAAGGAGTACGATCATGTATTTAGGAGAAATTGCCATTGGCTACAACACATTCTTAACAGAGATTTCACCTCATGTGAAACGAATCCATATCACACATACGGATATGGATGGCATCGGATGTGCTGTGATACATAAATGTGCATCTATGGTGCTATCTGATGCTGGTTGTCAGTCTCCGCTGACAACCATCTACTTGCCAAAACCGAGCAAAGTAAATGACACCATCATTGAAGCAGCGAATACCGTAATCGCGCAGGGTTTTGATCGAGAGCATGATATGCTTGCGTTTCTGATCACGGATCTTGGCGGTGTGAAACCGGCCACGTTTGATTATATCAGAGAAGAACTCGGTGTGCCCTGTTACTATGTGGTAATCGATCATCATATGTCTGATGTAATCAATTTCAGTGGTGTGATCCCAATTCACAGCAATGATAGCAACATCATTCGCGGAAGAGGCTGGTATTTTACAGAGACCTCGATTTGTGCTACGGATATTTTGTACAACATTGTACATGATATCTATAATTCCTGGAAAGGGGAACAGGATCTGCTGAACAGCAAAACCTATCGGATTGTGATGTTCCTGGTGGAATCTCTTCACAAATTTGCAGATGCGGTGAACCGTTATGATACAGGTCATTGGGGAAAATGGAACGTTGACAAATACACTGGCATCTGTGAAGAGATCATGCTTCAGATGATCTATGACACCTATAGCACTGATAAACGCTATGATGATGCAGTGGATGACATCATGAAGCTTATGACAGCTCCGGATCAGTGTGGTGATCTCAGAGCAAAGTATGAACAAATCGTTCAGGAGAAATTCATTGAACTGAAGGAAACCTATCGATATTTTGTGGATCATATGAAGGACTCGGATTCCAATCAGATGGAATTCCACGTTGGCGATATTACAGTAAAAGCACCGATCCGGGTCAAATACTACGAGATCAAAGAGAAGAGTCAGAATATCCATTTCTTCAGTATCATCTCCAGAGAAATTCTGGAGACTAGAGATGATATTGATATGCTGATGGTTGTCAACCATCTTTCTCAAACCGTTGAGATTCGATCTACCGGTAGTATTCACAATGCCGGCTATCTGGCAAAATTGAACGGCGGTGGAGGTCATTTCAATGCCTCTGGATTCCCGTTCCCGGAAGATGACAAAGTCAAAGAATAAAAGTGAATGGGAGGGCATTGCGCCCTCCCATTCTTTTTTACCATTTGTATGCGTCAAGCAGTGATTCGGTCATAGAACCCTGATAAGGATCGCTGTCTTCATCCAACAAATTCCGGAACGGATCATAACCATCAGCGTCTCTCATAAAGCTGTAGTAGTTCTTCAGCAAGAGTCTCTGGGTAGAATCCGGAATAGATTCCAAAGCTTCTTCGGTTTCAGACTCTACTTCCAATCCCTCAATACGATCCAGTTCCTTGTAATACTGAGCACGTTCTCTGGCAGCCAACGAAGAGGAATCCTCTGTATGTTGTTTACGCTTCATATATGCAACCAGTTCGTCTTCATCTTTGTTGGTTTTGTTTTTCTGGATGATCAGCTGTTGTGCAATTCGTTCTGACTCACTGGTGTCATAGTGATAGGAATCGTCCTCATCACCTTCGCTGATGGTGTAGTAGATTCCCTTACCTTTCAGACCAGTACCATAACGGACGATCCACAGGACACCCAGATAACTCATGACACAGTCGTCATGGGTAGCGGCACTATGATCAATACGACCATTTTTCAGTTCCAGGAAACGAATTTCGTTATACAGTTCCGGGAATGCCACGTGTTCTGGAGAGTTATGCACGATACTCTCCAACATTTCCATCATCTGTGCACGAGAAGTCGGGTTGACGTTGTGACCATACTCGATCGTCTCGGCTTTCTTCTTCCGAGTGAAATTGTTGGCACCAACATCCACTTCGCGTTTCTTTCGTTCCTTGTACAGAACTCGATTCAGTACCGTATCTCTCAGGTTATCCAGCAATGGTTTACCAACAGAGTTGTTCTCGATCGTCAAGATACAATGTGGGTATCGCTTGGTAACCAAGGTGACCAGCAATTTCTTCAAGTGATCCGATGGGATCATGTTGGATTTGAAGAATGCCATCGGTTGTAGTGTCTCCGGATTTACCACAGTGATAGCCGTAGAGTCGCGTCCCAGGCCACCTGACACGTCGACACCGATCAATACTGGTTTTCGTCCGTGATACTCCGAGTACACATTCAGGTTGTAATATTTGTTGATTTTGTAAATCTGGACTTGTCCTTCTTTTTGCTTGGACAGATCACCAATCAACTCGATATCATCTGGATCAAAGGGACTGTTACCATTGGAGTTGATCCATTCCAACAAATACTCACGACGCGCCTTGATGGGATTGTTCAGCTTCTTGGCACGTTTCAAGTACCACTCGTCGGTTTCACCAAGCTGTAGGTGACTAAACTGGATGAAGATGAAGTCTGTCTTATCCGGGGTATGTTTGACAACATCCATCAGTTTCTTCAGCTTATAGTCATACATCTCTTCATGGAAGACAATCGAGGTCTCAAGCATCTTATAGGCAAATGCGCCATGAGGAGTCGCCAAGTCACCAGGAGTCGTTGTGATGGTGATGTTATAGGGAACACCATTTTCTTCTGCAAGTTCACGTGCCTTTTCGAAGGCAGGCGTAGCAGCGGTATAGATCGCCTCATTGAAGAAGATATACGCCAACTCATCATACCAAATCTTGGATGCGGTCTTACCACGAGCCATAGCGTCGGCCTTTGCTTCGTTACCAGCAGAAGCCATTGCTTCAATGGTACTATCGATTGCGTTGCGGATACTCTTCTCGTTGTTCTTGACCCGTCTCTTATCAGAAGGATCCAGGTTGTCATAGTTAGAATGCTGCAGATACATTGGAAGCATCCGGATAGCATCCTGCATACGACGAAGGTTCATATTGGCATCGCCCTGGTTTTTGTTGAAGTGAAGAATACCAGAACCACGGACAAACTGATGGGTCCATTCACAGTCACCGATAGCAGCCCACGTCTTACCAGTCTGACGAGGCATAATCAGATAACAAGAGATGTTCATCCAACACGCCCAGAGGTAAGCCAAGTTACCACGGTTTAACTTGAACTCAGAACCACCGCCTACTTCCGTAGAAGCACCCGGTTCGATAACACGCATCACTTCACGGAAAAAGTACCAACGGTTGTTGGCACATTCACGGAAGATACGCATCTTGAATTCATCTGACAAATTGGGATCATATGGGTCGACACCCTTCAATTTGTCATCATTTATAGCTAAAAAGAAACAGCAATTCGAGACCCCGGCGTTCTTCAACAGAACTGCCATCTTCAGGAAACTAACATTACGGGTTTCGAGGTCTATATGGATCGATTCGCATGTCTGACGATTATATGCTTTCATTGTGTTATCACCCCAATCTCATACGAGAGATTTCCTATATAGAGGTGTTCCAATCATCTTCTGGGGCTATTTAAAAGAAAAAATAAACCCGGGGATGATCCCCGGGTTTATTTGACGTGTAGAGAGTCGGCTGGCTATAACGGACGACAGCTTACTCAGCGTTGGAATCGGGACGGTTGCTCCAGCGAGCAGCGTTCCGGAAGACAGGACCCTTTTCGGTCAGAGGAACCACAGAGATGGACGCGATGAGATCCTTGGTCATGTAGCAGTTGATGTAATAGGCGGGAACACCGTCCTTCATCGCAAAGGCTACCAGAGCAGCCCGGATGAGACTGTGGGTATCGCGGTTGAACTTGATGGTGCGATCCACCGCATAGATGGTCACCTGCTCCACAACAGCGGGATCCTCGTCGGGATGCTCATCGTCACTCTCAGTCATGGCGATGTCGGTCGCATAGTTCCCGAAGTAGAACAGATTGCGCTCCATATCCTTCTTGGTATCCAGGTCATCGGTACCGGACTCAATGAAGGCCCGGTAGTCTCTAGCCTGGTCAGCCAGAATGTCACAGATGTACTGAGCCATCTCGGGGATAACAATGGGCTCCTGCTTCTTCTCACGCTTCTCGAAATTCTTCATAGTCTTCTGCTTCTCCTTATTCTTGTTGGTATTGTTGGTCTTCAGCAGACCACTGAAATCGGTACGCTCATAACGCTGATCGAACTTGTCTCTGTTTTTCTTCCCCATACTTTGCCAGCCTTTCTTCTCTTGATTGTTATTTATCACACTGGAATGAATCCAGGTTGTGACCTTAGTCGTCTTCGTCGTCTTCATCGGAATCCAACTTCAAATCTCTGTGGAGACCACTCCGATCGTACAGATACCAGTCATAGGCAGAAGTGCCAGTTTTATCATACGTATAATAAGCACCGGCGATCTGCTTTGCGGTCTCCTGATATAGTACACTGGTCAGTGCAGAATTGATATTTTGGATGGACTTGTTGATGGTATAGAACTGATAGGTCGGTGTCTTGCTGGTCCAATCTACCGGTTCACGGTCAGGAGTAAAGATCATCTGAGAGATCAGCAGTTCACACTGCAGTTCCGGAATATGAATACCACCCTGACGGAAGAGCGGGATCAGAGTATTGAGACACTCGTCATAATCCTGGAATGCCATGATGCGATCGGTTTTGATGAGGATCTTCTCCAGCTGCTTCAAGGCATCTGCAATCTCGTGATTGGGATGCTCATACTCGAAGATATCCTCGATGACCATATTACCAGTATCGATCAGATCCCGGAAGGGAATCCGAACCACATCCTTCTTTTCATCCACATAACGAAGTGCGGGCAGATAATATTCCGTCACGAAATCGGGGGACAAGAACAGTTCCAGTCCATTGTCTTCCCGGATGACCGTACGACTCTCATCCCGGTCATCATATATAATTATTTCCGTTGCGGAGCGATCATAATGACGACCTTCACCATCCAGATGTTTCTTCATGACCGAAGGATGGAACTCCAGATAGTGGTGTTTAAAATCATCGCTATCCGCGACAGAAGATTCCAGAATATCTTCATTGAAATAGATGCTGCAATTCTCCATGTCGAAATAGCGATAGAAGTCTTCATTGAAGTTGATCTGTTGGGTATTGGTATTCAGTGCATGCTTCGCCGACAACAACTTCTGCTCGATATCATCGGCAGAGTTCATAGCAGCCAATCGACCAATGTGCACATCACAATTCAGGTTGGACATCAGTTTGCCATAACAGGCCGAACAGATAACACCTTCATTGCGTTTTGGATGTGTACAAGTGATCGGTGTCTTGACATATATGGTTTTACCCACAAGGGAATCATTATCCGGATCAATGATCAGATACTCATCAGAATCGGGATCCAATGTACAAACACGACCATCCAGATTCTTCAGCACTTCCACAGAATCGATATAGCGTTTCCGGAAATGCTTGCTGTCACACTCATAATCCAGATCCACGAATCGAAGCTGGGACATCAACATACTCAGAGATCGTTCCAATGCACCAGCATCTGAAACAGCAAGTTTCAGGATCTCTGCCTTACGCCCACCTGCTGCATCTACCATATGAGCACGGACATCCTTGGTACCCATAATTGTATTGGTTGGGTACGTATATGGAATCGTGTTACCAGACAGATCCGGCTTATTGGTCATATGAACCGCAAACTCACGGAACTGTGCAGCGTTGAACAGACCATTTCTGGTATAGACAGAGATCGGAAGGTCTTCCTGCTTGGAGATAAAGTTCAGCAAATCCTTCGCTCGTTTCGTGGTAATGGCTTCCAGCTCAGATGGAGATAACTGCGCATCCTCGTCCAGGAAGTCACAGGTGATCGACTTCCGAGCCTCTACGGATCGCTGCATCAATGCGATATAGTCATTGTTTGAAATAGACAATGCGAAACGATCCCCAGCAGTGGATGCCCAATAGTTCATGGTGAACTTGGCAAGCTCGATACATTCGGAGATAGCTCGCATGTTGCCCAAAGGACGACACATTTTGATATATTGATCCATCCGTTGACACCAAGCATCCGAACTCCAATGATCCGGAGTCATGGGCTGCCAGTTAGACAGATCAGCGCCCATCAGAATCGGTACACAGAGCATCGTGTAATTCATCAGGAACTTGAACAAGGAGAGTTGGAAGACCTCTCCATGTTTGACCACACGGAACTTGACGCTCTGTCCCAGGGTATACATACCGATGGTTGTATCACCTAAGTGATGTTTATAGTGATTCGCAATCATGATTGCGTTGACATAAAAGTCTGCATAAGTGTGCTCATAGACATTGACGATCTGATCCAATCGTTTGAATAATTTCGGATCGTCTTCTGCAGCCTTTGGAGAATATAGGAAAATGGGATGCGCTGCTTTTTTGGTTAAGTCTTTTCGACTCCGCAGATCCAACATATGCATCCCAGTGTAGTTTGCATCGTTTCTGTCAATTTTCTTTTTACTCATTTGAAAACACCTTCTCGGGACTTATTGTTTCATCTCTATAATTTATCACTCGAATCACAACGAGTTGAGGAACCGAATCAGTTCACTGCAGACCAGCACATCTTCCGGTGTATAAGTCTTACCGTCATATTCCGGATAGGAATAATCCACAATCGTAATGGGACAAGAGATAATCGGAGTGACCTCCTTATAGAACCGATCCAGATTGAACGCCTTCAAATCCGGATACTGTTTGATCCAGTCCTCATAACAGGGATCATTCTGGAACAGACGTTCCAACTTTCTCTTATTATACGGATGTGCGGAGCCTACTTGCAATTTACCACTGATAAAGAACCGAAGGTAATCATAGTTCCTGCTTTCAAAATCACGCTTCATGATCATGATCAGCTTGATGATATCCGACACTTCCAGCATCTTGGCTTCCTCGGTACAACCGATCATGCTGGAATAATACAGATATACGATATACAACTGAGAGTCATTCAGCGGCATTTGGATATGCTCCAGATAATAATCATACTCGTCATGCAATTCTTTGGTCTTCTTGATGTCATTCGGATCCTTGGATTCCATCCGCTTGAAATCAATGCCGACAAGTTCTCCAAGATAATAGATAGAATCCTTGATAGATACGAACGCACGAACACGATCCAGCTGAGAATGGAAGGTATGATCCATCATCCAACGATCGAACCGGGAGATCGTCTCATTGACGGAATCTGATGCCTCCATTTTCATATCGGTGAATTCGTACTTATCCGGCTGCTTCAACTCATTCACAATGCTGTTATCAAAACAAACATGAATGAAGATGATTGCCGATTTACTGAAGACAGCCTTCTGAGAGATGTCAATCAGGAAATCTCGCATCAGCTTATGGGTAAACGAAGTCGGCGTAGTACCGAACCGATGCCGACGACGCCACATGGTGGATTCCTGATTATAAGTCTTTTTCACCCGAGTGGTGGCAGTGTGATACAGCTTATCATACAAGCTGATATCATAATAGTCGTCAAAGACCGGAATGAACGAAGCGAAGATATAATAATACAGATCCTTCTCGTTCAGACCCATCTTCTCCAACAAACGGGACTTCATGTTATAATAATGACCAACGATCGGAATGATGAACTTGTGAATACAACTAACCGCCATGATTGCTTTCAAGTGTTCAATGGTCAGCTGAATCGATTCGTCATAACTCTGATCGGACTTCACCAAGGTATCATCTGTATTATATTCCACCATGCGGATGATCTTCTCCCGCATGGAGTCTGTGGTGAAATATGCATACAGATGCTCCATGAAACTCTCCGGATCGAGATTGATATTCCGATCCATAATCTGATACATCAACTCGAAATAGATGTACATCAGTTCATCGTCGTCATCAAAATACTCGATGAAATAATTGATATACCGGAGGGTGTTGTTGATCTTGTTGATGAAACTCTTCTTGTTCATTTCTGCATAAGAGAGTCTCCGGATGAGATCATTCTCATCCTTGTCATCCATATTGACCTTGAGGCCATCCAGATTCATCATGGCCTCAAATTCAAACTTCAGACGATTGCTGGTGACCGTATCCCCTTTCCCACGGGTTTGGGAATCCAACTTGACATATTCTCCAACGTGACACCGTGCATAATAATCATGGAGCTGGTCCAGAGAAATGTTTTTGTCCGGATCTTTGATCCCATCATCTGCCTTTGGAATGGGGCGTCCATCAAATCTACTATATAAAATAGAATGATAGAGGTCAGGCAGGATTCGTTCCTGCCTTTCCTTCTTGGATAGTTTGGGTTTCCATGGGTTCACGTTGAGCTCATGTTTCGGAGTGAGATGAAGGAACCCGTCTTCATCAACGTTGTGCTCAATATCCGGGTTCATGTGACCCGACCACAATTGTGTTCGTTCGATGATAAAATCATCTATGGACAGTTTCGTTGACTTCTTCTTTTTATTTTTCTTGCCCATTTGTGTTGACTCCTTCTTCCGAACGGTATGTGGATCCCGTTCTCAGATATATAATTTATATCCAGAATTCATACGCTATCCAATTCGATTTACACCACCTTTCTTTCCTCGATTGGTTGCCGGCCTTCGAGTTGCAGTTGATTTTGGTTTGGTCATGTGTCGAACCGTGGAGCCACTAGCAGTTTTCATGGAACCAGCTTTGCGCGTAGCAGATTTCAGCTGCTTTTCAGCTTCTGCTTTTTCGAGTTGTTTCTTTCGTTCTTTTGCACGTTGTTCTTTGTTCGCTTCCAACCGACGTGCATGCATCAGTTCGTCGAAGCTTCGTACATAAGAAAGCATCTCGAGAATGGTACGATAATTCCGACTGTTCATCACAGTTCGGAATCGCATATTATCTATGATGTGAAAGATCGCACAATAGATACTGAAATCCGGAATGGGAATACCGAGACGATTTCGTACAATAGGTTCTTCGGTCACTGCTTCTTTGCCGAGTTCCTTTGCCGAACGAGGAACCAGAAGATTGTCCCGAGGAATTTTGGTACGGAACTGATCAATCATCATCCCTTTTCCATCCGGAGCATTGGGATCGGAATCCATATGATAAAAGATGTATGCATAGCCACCATAGACAAAAGACGGGGAGTTGGAGAAGAATTTCACTTCACAATCTTCGAATTTGGCAGCACCATCTACAGAGGTCAACTGGATGAGGACATCGTAGTAAAATTTGTCAAGACTCTGAGAAGGAACCTTTACCCAGATGATGGCTGTCTTAGACGGCATGATTCGGTAGTAATCTACCACCAATTTCTTCTTTGCAATCAGCGCCTCATATTTCTCACGATACTTTTCCAGTTGTGATTTGATATTGAGTTTGATCGATCCTTTTGTGATAGAAAGCTCGTCTTCCAGAAAGACAGATAATTTCATCGAACACCCCTCCATTCGATGGAATATTTATGTTATGACTGTATAATTATGTATGGTTGAAATTCAAAAAAGAATGAGGATGGATAGTCCCATTTTATTTGGTTGTTATTCTACAAATCAAAAAATAAAAGATCCCCGGAGATCGTAACCTCCGGGGATCAAACTTAACCATTAACAGTGAGATTCTCCACGATACTTCTGCAGTTATCGATGAAATAATCAGTTGGTATAATATCGGAATAGAACGTCAAATCGTCTTTGTATATCATGCGATACTTCTCGCTATGCATATCGGACAACTTAACGGCCATGGTATCCAGATTGATTTCAGCCTGTTTACCGGTGTTAAACCAATCCGTTAAGGTATCTGCTTCAATGTCATAGGTGCAGACGTAAACAGTTCCTGCATCTGCCATCGGCGATCCATCATTTCCGCGATAGATTGGATACATATTGGGATAATACTCATCACTGATGCAGTACCAATCCAGAAATGCACGATTGGTCAATGGATCAAGATACATCTGGTAATAGTAACCTGGCTGCAGCAAATAATCTTGGTTGAAGAATGTAACCGGTTGATCTGCAGGTTCTGCCTGATTGATCTGATTCACCACAAAGTTATACCAGATTTGATTCAAACGATTGGTATTCCGATAGATGCGACTTAACCATTCATCAACTTGATTGTTGTTCTCAAAGATCTCATAGTAGTATTCGATGAATGGTCTCGGGTTGACACCGAATGTAACACAAGTACGGTGCACATCACTCAGATCCGGCCAATCAATCAGAGAAGCAAATGTTTCTGTGGTCTCCATGTCGAGTGAATCATCCAGATACCATCGGACCTGTCCACCAGTATCCAGGTAGCGGTTATATTGTACACCATCCTCCTCTACATAGAAGTCCACACGATCCACTTCAACGATGTTCGGTTCCACATCAGTGGCAGCTGCTATGGTCAATACGGCAAGCATACCAACAAACGCAAGACTTGTGAACCCAAGTATATATTTCCAAAATCCCATATTCTATCCCTCCTTTTATTCGGTTGTTCTGTTCGCATTGAAAAAGAAATCCCCGGAGTTTTCACCCCGGGGATTCTTGGTTGGCTTTAGAGATTCGGCACGATCTCGTTGAATGTAATCTCGTAGAGCTCCCGATCGGTGTAGTCGTTTGTATATTCAGAATAGTAGTGGAACTCACTGATGGGAACATCAGGCTGGTTCCATTCATACATAAACGTGCCCGCTTCAGCATCCATGTCATAGATATCAAAGCACCAAATAGCGATTGTACTGTCTTCGATCTGGGCATACGCACCAAGGTATGTATAGCCTTCACGAGATTCATCCAACAGTATCGTATCAGCCGTAGGGTGATCCAGTGAGAATGTGGTATATGCAAGCTCAGTGAGTGCAATGCTAATACCGCGGGCGTACAGATTCTCTCTGGTGGCATAGTATTCATCCTGAGGCCCGATCTGGAACCATTTCAACTGACGATAGGGACCAGTGACTTCATCAAGGTACCAATACCAACCCGGAGCCAACATATACTCCTCATTGAATGTGACAGGTACAGGCTCCATGTCATAGTACACAGTTCTATCATCTGCAATGATATTGCCAGTTAACGGATCCTGACTGAATACGATCTGATCGTTGCTTTCACGATTGTTGTAGGATTCATTGACACGTGATACAACATCATCGTACCAAGAGACTTCACTATACGGATCGCTGGGTCCGTCTGCATCAGGCGCATCCGGATTGATACCAGCATCGGGGCTTCCACCAGTTTCCAAGTTTGCGACATATGGATTAGGACTGATTCCAAGCTCCAATACAAATTCACTCAGCTCATCCAGGGTTGCACCGGTGGCTATGAAATCACTTACCTGCTTGGTCAAACGAGGATTTTCCATGTTGTCGTAGATCCACCGCACTGTCCCATCGTTATCGAGCAGTTTGTTGTAGACACGACCATGTCCTTCATTGATGACCCAATCAATACGCTCTTGAGTAGAGTTATCGGTCAGATAGCTGTAATCAGCATTCTTAATTTCTTCTTTTGTATTGGCAGTCGGGGTTTCATGGGGTGTCTCCGTTGTTTTCTCAACGCTGTCTGCGGTCTTGTTTCCGCCACAGCTTGCCAGTCCGACTATCATTACGATAGCCAGAAGGAATGTGATTGCTTTTTTGTACATGATTACATCCTCCTATTTTATTTGTTTTTGTTTTGAAGGTTGTCTTCCTTCACTATTATAATATGTATTTCGAATTTGTTTGAGACCGGAAAAGGCGTAGGGAGTTACCCTACGCCTCTTTTATTCATCATTCATTGGCTTTGTGATTTCCGGCAGATTCTGTCGGATCCATGACTCGATGATTTCTGCGTTTGGATTCATGGAACCAAGTTCACCCATGAATTTATACGCCGCTTCATAGATACGGTTTGGATCATCGATTTCACCATACATTCCGTTATATGCACATTCCATTTGAACAACACCGAGCGTGTACATGAACATGCCAAACATATTCAGCATACGTTCCGGATATTGCATTCCTTGGATTTTATTGTAGATTTCTTCAATCATTGTTATCACCTGATTTTGATAAGAGTAGGAACACTCGGCCAATCTGCTCAGCCAACCATATCATCTGGTTGTTTGTCAGTTGCTTTCGTCTGGGTCTTCCATTCCCGCAATAGCCAGAACCGAGTATACCCTCCCCATGCGCACACATGACGGTTGTATACGAAATCGAAGAGAAGGATGTTTGAGATCTCAAATCAGCGAGGTGATGTACAGCCAAGGTTTCGGAGGTGAACCATAACCACTTTGCCAACCGCCATGTATATAGATGTAGTGTGTTATTCAAAAGTTAATAGTTCGACATACCAGCTTTAATAGCCTGTCTACTATTTTCTTTTGTCCACATCTGACCTTTGTTGACTTTGAACTTGACGATGAATTCTACTTTGGTTGATTCCTGAAGGATTTCCTTAATTCTTTTTGCCAGATGACTACCAGACATTTCATTACCGTCTACATCATGTTCTTCTGAGTGTTCCGGAACGGTGATATAGATCGTGGTCGGTCTGGTGGAATCATCAACTTTATCGAGCTTAATTCCAAAGGATGCCCATCCGATCAACATACCAGTTAAAACATCACGACTGGTCATTGATTCATCGATCTCCATTCATGATTGCATATTGAGGTTCGTCATAGGGATCTACGATCCGCCAGTCATCAGCAAGCATATCCGCCTGAGAAGCCAGCCAGCCCATCTGAACCCCAGAGGTACCAACAAAAGCCAGACACTGATTGCCGATCGCGTCATGTTCCACGTTGATGATTTCACCCTTCGCATTCACATAGCTGATGCGGGTAGCAAGCTCCACGTACTGGTTCTTTCCGTTCCAGCCATTCCGGGCAATCTTCTTGCCATCTTTAACGGCCTGAATGGCTTCACCAAAAGAGAGACCCTCCGTTCTGCGACCCTCAAAAGAGAGAACCATACCATGCTCAGGGATATCAAAGTTGGGAGACGGTGTAATGGTCACATCCCGGGAAGCCATATGGAATGTGAGAGGAAGAGACACATTGGTCAGATTGTCGAACGCAACAAAATCATTGTCATCATGCTCAGCACAGACCCAATTGATAAACTCCTTCAGCTCACCAACTGTGATAAAACGAGGGTCCTCCCCAAGCTTGCCACCAACCTTCGGAACATCGATGTCAGTGCTCTCACCAAACGCCTTGTTGATACGATCCTTGTAATTCCACATAACTGTACGCCTCCTTAAATATAGTTCATCATAAAACCATCCACATGGAAGGTTTCTGCCCGAGCGAGTTCCATAACCAGCACAGAGTTCTCCAGAATGTTGGTCATGACGGTAACAGGTTCCGTAATCTGCGCGTCGATGATAAGAGGTTTCTTTTCCTCACCCATCTCAACACGGACTGTCGGATGATCATAGAAGTCATTACCCATGAACTCATCCATGAACATGGGTTTAAAAAGATCATTGAATTTGCTGGGGCCATCCATTGTTATATAGAACTTTTTCAAATCGGATTCCTTAATCAACTCATTATATTTATCCACTCGAGTGTCAGTAAGTTCTCCAACTTCATACATATTTCCGATCAGATCATCCAATGTTGCAATCAGTGCACGATTGATCAATGCAAGAATTCTGATTTTGCAGTTGAACGACGTGATAAACTTGGATGGAATGATCAGATCACGACACATCTTATGGAGTTTATTGGTAACCTTGATTGCCACCAGAATGCTGTTGGAAGGCATGACACCATACTTCACACCTTCAGCTGCTGAGATGATCATATCCAGGAAGAGTTCAAATTTTCTCTGGGAATCCTTCAGAAGTTTGGAACCGACTTCCACTTCGATGAATTGCCCATAGACAGCCTTCAGTCTCTTCTGGAGCTTGAACTTCCGGGCTTCGGATTTCTCTGCTTTGATTTCAGCACGAAGATCGTCATACCGCTTCTGCGCAACAGGACCAAGCTCCTTGTTGATCATGATACCTTCTGCATCATCAAAGATGACCTCATAGGGCTTCATGAACAGATCCTGCATCTTGGCCAAGCAATGGGGATCGGAATCGAACGTAGCCAGTTCTTCGATCTCTCTGCCAGCAGCCCGTTGAATATTGAATGCTTGATACAACATGGACTCAAAGGTCATGGAATTGACCAGTCCGCCCATACCGTATTCATCCGTGATGATGGTAGACAGATCTTCGATCATATCGTTATCCATCTCACGATAGCGGTCAATCGTATAGATAGCCACATTGTTGAGGTTATTCAGATCTCCCATCTCAGCTTTGTGTTCATTGATATACTTGACGAACTCTTTGGTGGAACGTCTGGTAGCTTCCGTCAGTCCATTGCACAGAAGTACAACCACAATGGGGAGATCATCATAGATATACTGACCATTCTCATCCATACCAACTGCGGCACGAAGCGGCTGGGTCATCAAACCATAGATGGTTTCAAAATGTGCGATATCCAGCATGCCGTTACAATGGAGAATAACCGTATGGGGTTCCTTCTTGTTGATCGGACGAATGCTGAACTGCTTGGTCGCTTTGATCAGTGGATGCATATAGGAAGTTACTTCGAGATCAGATTCGATGTTGCTCTTCTGGGGAATGATATACGCACCCTCCAACATGGCATCCTTCAGTTTGTCATATACTTTGGCAGTGAATTCAGCATCTTGGGTACAGGTGTACAGCATGGAGAGTAAACGCTCATCGTTCATGGGAACGGATTCTTTCTTGATATTCTCATTGATCTCCTTAATGACTTCCTTCCAAAGCTTGCGGAACTCTGCCATCGGATAGTTGAATCCATATTCCCGAATCATCCGATAGAGATTGGTGTAGAAGACGGTCATGGTAGTGGTTCCGTCTCCAACCTTTCTTCCCTGATCGTAAGCCGCCTGGAATAGCATCTTGCGGACGTACTCAGAAAGTTTGTTGTCGAAGGTGAGGGACTCCAGTACCTCAAGACCATCACGGGTGTAGTACGGTTGTCCGTCCTTCGTGATATATGCGTCTGCCGCGCCAGGTCCGAATACGGAAACAATGTCGTTGTGGATCTCCGTGATTGTGCGATCGATGATGCTGTGCATGTAATCTCCACGGAGTGCGTTTGATTGTATGTTAAGGTCTCCCACATCAGGTGCCGCCTTTCTGTTCAGATTGCAGTGCAATTCGATTCTTGGTTAAGTTGCTGTATGGATCAATGGTTCCGATCTCATATTGAAATCCAGCTTCCAGTTGGGACAGGATATCCGCATGTTTGATGATTCTCATGGGATGACCATGGAAATCAAACTCAATGAAATTGTAACGATAGTTACAAATCATCAACGTCATCGGACTTTTGTAATTTCGACCGATTAACTTAACGGAGAGGATAGTTGCGTAGTCAGCGCTGCTCAATAATAACGCATTGATCTGATTGGTGATAATATACTCGACGATGGGATCTGGATCGAAGATATTGTCCACTGGGACATCTTCGAACTTGATATTCCCATCCGCAAAGTCGGGTTTGTGCTTATCGTTTTTGTAGTGCATCCACGCCATGGAGATCCCAGGTCGATAGAAGATCGTATAGAGATTCTTGCTCAGTTCCGTATCGATTGCTTTCGCATTGGGATTGGACAACATGGCGTTGATATACTGATCCAACTCAGTGATTGTCATGCCGGAGTTCTGATAACTTTTAAAGTTTTCAAATGGATTGATGTTGGAGCAGTTGGACCGATAATAGTCCAACTGCTCCATTCCATCATGAATCTTGCTTAGCATGATCAACCACTGGTCATCCATATCATCAAAGAAATGTCGATCCAAAAGCAGATACCGGAACAGATCATAACTGTGATATCGAGTGACATCAAAGTCAATGATCAACAGCCGAGATTGTCTCTGAATCAACTCATTGGGATCTTTGATGATCAGACCAGAATTGTCCATGGTTAGTTCCCCTGGGCAAAGTCATTCAGGGATACATTCTGAAGCTGGGAGACATCCAGGTTGATATCAACCGGTTCGTCCTGCATAGCCGCCAGAGCCTGCTGATAATTCTGCTGGTTGGGTGTCTCAAATGTTCCCTGAGAAGACTGAGGCTGACGAGGAGCATTGTAAGAGCCTCTCTGGTAGTTGCTGTTACCACCACGGTTGCCATATCCACCAGAACGCTGATAACCACCGCCGCTGGAAGGATTCTGATTCCGGGTATAGGAGCTGGTACCAGAAGTCTTCTTCTCCAGCAGTTCCTTGGACATGTCTACACCCAGAGCGGCAGAGACAGCGGACAGAGCCTTGAAAGTAGCCATACGGTCGTTCTTCTTCAGCTCGGAGATCGCATGTGCCTGTGCCATGGTGAAGGCATCCACCGCCGCATCCACTGCCTTACGGAACTTTTTGAACTCACCGATCTTGGAGATGTCCTCCTTCAGAGCACCTGTCTGGTGATCATACCCACGAATGAACTTGGTGTTATCGAACGGATAGAACTCCATGACATTGGTGCGGTTCATGTTGTCCAGTCCCTTGTAGACCACCAGATAGATACCAGTGGGCATCTTGATGTTGTCACCATTGGAGATCTCCAGGATAGAGTCCTTCTTGGAACCAACCCGGATACCCACAGGGGTGAAGGTACCATTGGCCTTGATGGAGTCGGAGACCTCTTCACACATCGTGGCAAGATCCGCAAGAGAAGTGAACGAGATCACCTGACGGAATACCTGAGCATTCTTCCGAGCTTCCCAGTTAAAGGGAACACCGGGAGGACAAGTCGCAATCTCCAGAGAGACGTTCCGTCCCCAATAATTGAAATTCATGAACTTTCCAGCGGCTTCATTCATGAACCCAACGCCAGTAGAGGACACATAGTCCTGGGAGGGCTGCTGAGGACGAGCACCTCCCTGTCCACCACCATAGCTTCTCTTCTGACCTCCCTGATAGTTGTTGTTTCCACCATTGTTCCACGGCATAATTGATTGCCACCTTTCTTTCAATACTGTATTAGTCTGTTACAATCGTGATGAAAAAAGAATTATTCGGTCTCGCTGTAAATCCAATTGTCGTAATATTCGCTTTCATAGATGGTAGATAACTTTTTGTAGTATTCAACTGCTTCCGCATTCAGATCCTCCAGAGTACCAGTGTTGCCGATTTGATAGTCGTAGTGAACTTTGCCATCGGCAACTTGACTATCACAATCATTCTGCCAATCCTCAGCATTCTTTCGACCATACATGAAGAGCGTGGTGACAAGGAACCCAGCGTTGTTGAATAATTCCACGAAAGAGTTAATCTCCGGACTCTCTCTGGAGTAAATGAAGATATATTCGATGAATCGATTGGTCTTAACGATATCAATGACTCTATTCATAATGTATTGCCTGGGGCCATCACAATATCTGGACCAGGCCATCTTGACATCGTTCATGAACTGTCTCCAGGGATCATCTTTCTCTTTGACGGATTTCTGAATGGAAGCTCTTACATGATCACCATCCTCTCTGATGTCTTCCATAAGCAGCACCATGTTGACTGCAGTGTATACAAGATCCACCGTGCTGAGTCTCATAACACGAGAAACTCGACTGTTTGTACTAGCAACATCCGTAAAGCCGTCTACAAAGGTATCCTTCCCGACAGCACCTGCACCGTTCAGGATGATGATGATAGGAAGCTTCTGCATATTGGAGCGATCTGCGATCTTAACCAAGGAATTCTCCTCAGGAATATTGAACAACTGCTCCAATGCCTCCCGGGATCTACCACGGGAGGTTCGTAATTTCATTTCGTACTCCAGACTGTACATACTCTCATTCTCCTTTTCCTATTAAATACGAACGATGTTTGTGTAATATGCCATGGAACTGCCATTATGAGTTGTCTCACCCTTTGCCAACGACAGAGGTCTCATCAACTGAGTAAACAATGCCATGTTGTCATGAACAATGGTTTCGACATCAATGATTGCCAATACCCATTCCGGAACTTCATCTAATGTATCGGGCAATGCAATCGTCTTGATACCCTTACCTTTCTTCACCTTACCAGTTTCCGGATCAATCGTATCACCGATTTCCGGATTGGTGTCAAACAACTCGATCATCTTGTGATAAATCTCCGGCCATTGTTCCAACTTGGCTACATCCTGTTTATTCCGCAAGACAACCTTCACCTGTGTGGTAATCGCCGGATACTCAATTGGATCTTCAGGAACCAGATAGTTCCATACATACGTTGCTTTGAATGCTCCGATTCGCATGGGATTCGAATATGCATCCGGAGATTTCACTTTGATCGATCTCTTCAAGAAGCCCATATCACCAGCTTTGATATCCTTTGAAATGTTCTTCTGGAAATCAGAGATAGCTCTGTACGTTCTCTGGAGAGATACCACGCCATCTTTTGGTTGTAACAACTGACCAACCAAGATGTCTTTGTATATGAAATCCGATGTTCTCTCACTGGCTGTACTCTTGAAGAAGTTAACGCCTTTTACATCCAGTTTCGGCTTCTCATACACATGAGACTCCTGTCGCAACATCCATCCGATATACGACTTCTTTGCATGAGTCACGATGATACGACCGTAGTGATATTCGTTCTTCATTTTGATATACCCGCGGTCTTCCTCTGCAACATTCACCTTCCCAAGATAATGCCACAATGTTTCTTTGATTCCTTCAGAAGTAATATATGACAAGATGTTGATCAGTTTCAGATGTTTCATCTGACGATTTTCGAAATCACCATTACCATCTTTTCGAGCCAAAGTCTTCGGGATGACATGATTCTCCAAAAACTCACACTGATTCTGATATCCCAACATCAAACTATCCGTATCGGATACCGGAATTCCATATCGTTTCTGATATCTCATTCTGTCTTCATATCGAAATACACCGTATTGATAGTTGATGAACTCCATTACAATAGATGCCAACAGATCAAGATCATCTTTGATACTATCCGGTGGTTCATTCGGATCAATAAAGAACGGCGGTTTCTCAGAACCATCTTTGTTCTTCTTTTTGAACTTGCACTTTGTTTGCATGATCTTCGTCAAAAGCTGTTTCGGTCTGAAGTTTAAATCAAAGAACTCCAAGAGATTCGCTTTATAATATGTACGGATCTGAAGTTCTGGACTCAAAGCTTGATAAACTCGATGAATATCTTCAACATTTGCAAATGTCTCATGCAGAAATTTCTTTTTGAAACGAGCCACCCATTCTTTCTCGGATGGTTTGTAATCAACTACATCGCTTGTAATATATTTCCAATTAGACTGTTCTGTTACAATATGATTGATCCAGGTGTAAAACTCATCCATATTGAAAAACTTAACAAAATCTGCCAACAGATTCTCTACACCTTGTGCCGCTGTGGATAGTTGACCACGACCACAACTGGTCACACTCATTGCCGAGTGCATATTGAACAAGAACGAACTCCTTTGACCTTCAGCGCCATATCCAGAGTTCGCCGCCTTCTTGTCGTTCGCTTGCTGAATATCCTTGACGTTTGCCAGGAATACATCACCAGCATCCAATGCCGCAAACTTTTCCTTCTTATGAATCGTTCGAGCATCCAACATACACTCTTTAATGATCTCGGTGTTCAGATTCCGTTTCATGTGTTTCGGATAAAAGAATACGCCAGATTCTGCGATCAACGGTTTGAATGATTGGATCCAGTCTACGCACTCACCCAATGTGGTGTTGTAGACAATATTCTCATAACTGTTATAGATCTTTGCATCATGTTCCGTGTACTTCTTTTCGTATTCTGCTTCTACAAATTCTTTGATCTCTTTTCCAGACAATTCCGGATTGGTCAATTTCAAGGATTGTATCATCGCATCAATCCATCGTTTTCGTAAAAAGTTACATGCCATAAATCAACAATCCTTTCGGATTTATTCCTACTAAATTGCTGTTATGGGCACACTAAGCATTGAAAAACAAAACATTTCTATAAGCAACGATAGGATGGGAGATTGCTTACTTGGACTCTAAGTAATTTCTCGCCAACCATAAGTGCTTATTTTGATGCATCAAATGAAAACAAGGAGGTATATACCGTGAGTGTCTTGAAAGACATGCGCAACTTTGTCGCTGGGAAGATTGACGAGTCTGCCCTGCGCGCTTCCATGGCCAAGGATATGGAAGATGCCATCGATGAGTCTGTTTATGACTTCGAGAATGATCCCGAGTTCATGCAGGAGTGTGCTGATGCCTGTATGGCTTCCATCATCCAGGACATGCTGATGGATGAGACTGCCATGGATGAACTGGATGAGGATGTCAAGGATGCCTTCCTGCGTGTGAAGGATTACCTGGCTGAGAACGGCATTATGTCCGAGGCTACTGTGTCTCTGAACAACCCTAAGGTCTCTATCGTGAGATTAAGTAAGGCTTCGCGTAAGAAGAGACTGACTTCCATCATCGCTCTGAAGATGGCTCGCAAGGAGAACTCCAACGACTATCGGAAGTACAAGATCTCTACCAAGATGAAGAAGACTTACTTTGCCAAGATCCTTGGCAAGTATCAGAGCAAGGCTGAGCGCCTGGCTCAGAAGCTCATGATGAAGTCCCGTAAGGGCAAGGTTGCGGCCGTGGTCGATCAGAAGAAGGCCGAGTCCGCGAAGAAGCATTCCAAAAAGTGATTTGAATTGGGGAGCCAGAAACAGGCTCCCCAATTCTTTTTAATATTTATTTTAAAAAGACAGCAATCGATATCTACAGATCGATTAAAGGTGCAATGCGACGAACGGACGGAACCCAATCGGAGCTACAGGGGCGTTGTCGTCGAGGCCGCCAACACTACCGACGCACCAGGCAAGGCCACCAGACCAGGCACGGCCGGAAGAACTAGGCGAGGAAGTCCAATAAGCTGTATTCATTAATTCACGTTGACTATTAGAATAAAATAGCATAAATCCACCATTCATCTGTTCATAAGATGCAACAAAAATCCTATTCGTAACACCATTAACTGTAGTATTCACTGCTAGAGCAAGACTGTCCGATGGAATTATATTCTGGTATGTAACACATGCCTGAGCTAAATCTGATCCGACATATGCTGTAGAACCATCTGAATCAAACTTTTGAGATGTTGATACAAAGAAAAGTCCAGCTAAATAAATTAAACCATTTTCTGCATGACAAATAATCCAATTATTGTTTGCCCATTTTACAATTGTTCCGACCCCAGAAGATCCGATGTCATATGAACCTCCGCCAGAACTAATACCAAGAGCTTCTTTAACCTCATCAACTGATGACATAGTAACAGCCCCAGTTCCATTTCCTCTTAAGAAGTAACCAGAGGTTAATGCATCTCTACCAGTTCCGCCTCTTGCTACAGATAAGGTTCCAGATGTAATATTAGAAGCACTATGAGTATGACTAATGTTCGCTTTGCCATTTAATGCATCTTCTGTTACTAAAGCTTTTCCACGAATGAATCCTTTGGTATTTCCAATAATGAGCTTACTTAGGAGTACAAAGAGAATGTTGAGGATAGACAGTTTGGTGACATTAATAATGATGGTTCCGTTGATCAGGATGATCAGCTCCATAATGAGTATGGAGAGTATTCTGATATGGGTGCCAATATGGAAGGCGAAGCGGAAGGTTTAACTCCCGAGGAACAGGATATCATGAATGAACCTGAAGAGAGCGAAGAAGAGGGAGAAGAATTTTAAAATAAAGGGGATACCCACACTGCTTGGCCAAGCAGTGTGGGTATTTTCTAACTGATTCCAGTTAAACTGAACAACGATTATTACTGAACAATCTGACGCACGGTAGAAACGCTTTCGATAATATCACCATTTACAATATCATCGGTGAGCAAACTGTTAAGTTCGCCAACAGTTTCAATAGTGATACTGGTAACACCAGCATGAATGATTTCAACAAGCAGCCCATATAAGAATGAAGCTCTCAGTTTGGACTCCACCGACATTCCTTTGAGCTCACCAAAGAGTTCAAGATGGTCGATGACAGGATCCGCATCACCGTGCACAATCATCTTTTTCAAAACTTCGCGCTCAATACTCATATCATAATATGTAAGTCCTAACAGATTGAGCTCGTGCTCAATTTCATTAACCGTTTGATCAACCGTATTATTGATATTCCGATGTTTAAGAACAACCGCAGATATCACATCATTCGAAATAGAGACAATGTCGGTTGATTCAGTTGACGAATCAATTACAGCTTTCGCTTGGGATCTAACGTCATCACTAGGAGTCCCATTGTGAAGATCATCAAGGTATACACCAACAGGTCTAATATTCTTAATCATGATAGATCATTTCCTTTCTTCCACTTAATCATTTCATTATCTTTTCATTGTCCTTTTACACGAACCAGTACAACTAGTAACACAACTTCCAGCACAACGCGCACTGCAGCTACCGCTACAATTGCCGTTACATCCACCTCTACATGTATTTGGGCACGATGATCCACAGCTAGAACAACTTCTAGAACAACTTCCTCCACAACTTTGGCATCCATCCGGACACCCCGAACCACATCCCGAGCAACTATCTGGGCATCCACTACCACACCCAGAACATCCACCTTTACATGCGACACCCGAACAGCCACCTTCGCATGTAGAGCGGCACCCATCCGGACACCCCGATCCACAACCACTGCACCCTCCAGAACAACCAGATCCACAACCTTGACATCCATCTGGACAACCGGATCCACAACCAGTACAGCCGCCAGTGCAATTTCCTCCACAACCTTGGCAACCACCAGTGCAGTCGTTAGCGCAGTTTGCTGTACATGTTGTTTGGCATAGACCAGTACATGATGATCTACATCCGCCGTTTGATGCGGTCATTGCAATTGATGATAGTCTTGATACTTCGGCTTCCATTGTTGCAATATCATTTTCCTTTATCTGACCAGCTTCAGTTGGCAGTGACATTGATATTGCGTTAAGCGGTGTTGCGTTTTTTGTGTAGTGTTCTTTTAATACACGCGAACCTGTTTGCGGTTGCACTGAATAATCATATGCGGTTCCACCATATGAAGCAACTGAACCAGTACGATTTCGTCGTTGACATTCAAGTTTGACTTCAGATTTAAGTTGTACAATTCGTTCTGGGGTTATTGCAGCCATATTTCATCACCTCATCAGAAAGTGATTTTAACATTTCATATTCATCCTCTCCCACAATAGGAATCGCCCATTCTTTTGGTATGTTCAGTTCCATCGGTGTACCAATTCCATGGTATTTGAACTTCATGTTCTTATTATAAGCAGTTGCTAAAACACGAGCTTGGTGTGTAATACAATGAAACATTGTACGATAACCAAGTTTACCGGTTATTTCATAACCGTATGCAGGGCAGTTACCACAACCTAATGCAATTTTACAATTTTCACAAGTAGTACCTGTAAACTGTGACCGATATGTTATTTTCTTCATTTCCTCGATAACGGCTTTTTCTTCATCAGTTATAACAACTCCATGATCAACATGCCCAATCCGAACCAGCTTTATATTATCTGGGTTGCTCGATGGGGTATATCTAATACATGGGTATATATAACCATCCGGAGCAAGCGCTATCATCAAACCAAGCCCACCACACCAAGTGGTTCTGTCATAGTCCTCTTTTGCAACTTCTTTGCCACATGGGTTATCGATGATACTAATTGTATTGGAAAGATACTCTTGGTGATCAAAAACAATATAATCAACAATGTTTTTTAATTGTTGATATAAAATTTTCGCATGTTCGAGTTTCCATCCTTCTTCATAACAACAATTGATATGGATAATCTTATACCCATTGCTAATACATGTCTTCAGTGCCAGTTCTGTCATTTCAACATTTTGCGGCGCCAATGTGATTTTTGTATGTGGATATGATGTATCTTGATGCCTTGCCCAATCATAAGATGCCGCAAAACATCTATCATATGTTGGCTGACCAAACGTATCTAATCTACACATATCGTGAATTTCTTTACACCCATCAATTGTGATATTCAAATTCACATTGCCTTTATGCTTTTGTAAGAAACGTTGCACTTTTGGATCAAAATATAGCAACCCATTTGTATCAATATTGATGATATATCGTGTTGCCCAACGGTGGTTTAACAACATCGTCTGCATTACAAAATAATCAACAATACGATCAATTAAATCTATTTCCAGCAACGGTTCTCCGCCAATAAAATCCAAGACACATGCCAACGACTCTTTTGAGTTTATATAGTTGATAGTTCTTTCATCGGATGCGAGAATCATGTCAATAAATTTCTTTGCAGTTTCGAAAGACATTCTATTTGGTGTCTTGTTATGCTGATAACAATATGTGCACCTCATATTACACGCTTCAGTTACTTGAAATGTAATCTCTCGTGCATATGTTCCACCAATTTCCATTCTCTGGTTTGGTCTTTCATCAGGAAACATATCACTCATCTTATCTGCAAATGTTCTATCTTGACGAGTACCATCCATAGTTACTGAGCCACCTCAATCGTAAGTTTACAGCTATCGAAGTTAAGACTCCAACGAGAGTTCGGATAATATGGATCCACATAAGTTTCAGTGATTTGTTTTTTAGCTTGCTCGTATTTTATTGTGAATTCAATATACTCATCGTGATATCTCTTGAAAATTTCATTATCGAGAGATATACCTTTTTCAATGCAAAAACTGATAAGATTCATTCTGGCATTTACTTCATACTGATAACTTTCAATAAGATCTACAAGATTGCTCGGTATGTCAATTACCACGGTCTTAGTCTCCAGATCTTTACAAGAATCAGTCATATTGTTTCCGCACATTGTTAGTTGCCTCCTTCAAATAAAAAAATTAAGTATACATAACCGGAACCGGAACCCAACTACTACCGTTGTAGTATTTCAGTCCCATGTTCGAGTTTGTATCAATCCAAAGCTTCTTTGTATCAGACGGCGCGCTGGTTCCAGCTTCAAATACACCAACTGACATCGTTGATATATACTGACTGAGGGTTTGACCATTTGACATCAGAACACAGTCAGCTTCAGTTTCGAAGTGAACCACATCATAGCCAGAACCGTTGTGCCGATGGCATCTCTGTTTCAAAGTGGCCATATGTTTACCTCCTTTTGATGAAATTGGGTCATTATCTCACATAATCGATAGCTGAAGCATACTTACCGGAACGCGTAGGACTAAAATGAAAAAAAGATCATGGGAGAGGATAAAACCTCTCCCATGATT